>Ga0268287_100006_pt1 | contig 431209 bp, 375 predicted proteins | sample MetcocultureR3M_FD_191348 | JGI IMG/M metagenome (GOLD analysis project Ga0268287, IMG submission 191348) | Soil microbial communities from Anza Borrego Desert, Southern California, United States - Methanotrophic co-culture R3-M | ecosystem: Environmental > Terrestrial > Soil > Desert | place...
CGAGTTCGCGAAGGTCTTCCGAATAGGGTCGCGTCATCCATGCTGGCCCCCGTTCTCCAGCATGGAGTTTGAATCAGAAATTCCCCCCTCTGGGAATCCCGATTCCGGCAAAAAACAACATGCTCTAATCCGTACCAATACTGGACCCGTAATCGTGCGTATGATGTGCTCTCCGCCGTGAAACAAGAAGGGCAGGCGGCATGGGCGGAAACTGGCGCGACCGGACGGAAACCACTTTTGACTGCCAGAAGATGCCGGCGGTCTCGAGCCGCGGCATGGTCGTCAGCAATCATCCGTTGGCCTCCAGTGCCGGTGCCGAGATGCTGGCGGCCGGCGGCAACGCAATCGATGCCGCGATCGCCACCCTGTTCACGTTGACGGTGGTCGAGCCGATGATGGTCGGCATCATCGGTGGCGGCATGGCACATATCCGGCTCGCCGATGGCAGCCACCGCTTCATCGACGGGCAGAGCACCGTGCCCGCGGCTGTGCGCGACACCACCTACCTCTCGAAGCCCGGCTCGGCGCATGACGTTTTCGACACCGTCGGCAACGAGAACCTCAACGGACCGAAGGCCGTCGCGGTGCCGGGCTCGCTGAAGGCCTGGTGCGAGACGCTGCGCCGGTTCGGCACCATGTCGCTTTCCGACGTGATGCAACCTGCGATCAAGCATGCCGCACGTGGCTATGCGACGACCCCCTATCTGCATGAATGCATCAGCGAGAGCGCAGACGAGATGCGCAAGGACAGGACGATCGCGTCGATCTTCCTGCCTGATGGCGAGCCACTGAAGGTCGGCGAGCGCGTGGTGCAGGCCGAATATGCGGACACGCTTCTCTACATCGCCGATCACGGCGAGAAGGCGCTCTACGAGGGGGCTCTCGGCGATGTCCTCGTCGACTACATGGAGAGGGCCGGCGGCTTCATCCGCCGCAACGATCTCACGAACTACAAGACGGTCGAACGGCAGCCGATCCGCGCCGACTATCGCGGATGGACTATCCTCGGTCCGCCGCCGCCCGCCGCGTCCGGCGTGCATATCGCGCAGATGCTCAACATTCTGGAGGGTTACGACATCGGCGGGCTCGGCTTCGGGACGTCGGAGGCCATCCACTATCTCGCCGAAGTGCTGAAGATTGCCTTCGCCGACCGCGCCGCCGCCAGCGGCGATCCGGATTATGTCGGCGTGCCCGTGGAGAAGTTGACCTCGAAGGCCTATGCCGAGGAGCGCCGCCGCGCCATCGATCCAGCACGGGCGCAGGCGTGGGGTGCGGGCGTGTCGCAGCTCGAAGGCGCGCACACCACGCATGTGACGGCGGCGGACAGCTTAGGGAACGTGGTTGCGACCACGCAGACCATCAACAGTCTGTTCGGCGCCAAGATCATGATCCCGGGCTTGGGGGCCATCGCCAACAACTACATGAATTTGTTTGATCCGCGACCGGGCCACGCGCTCTCGCTGGCGCCGGGCAAGCGTGTCACCACCTCGATGTCTCCGATGATGGCGCTGAATGGCGGCAAGCTGCGCTATGCGCTCGGCTTGCCCGGAGGCAAGCGCATCTTTCCGAGCGCGATGCAGGCGCTGGTCAATCTGATCGACCACGGCATGAGCCTGCAGGAGGCCGTCGAGGCCCCCAGGGTCTGGACCGAGGGCAACGCGCTCGAGGTGGAACAGACGGTGCCGGAGAGCGTGTGCGTGCAGCTCGCGGCGCTTGGCCACGAGGTGCAGCCGGTCTCGACCGTCGCGGGGGGCATGAACGGAATCGCCTTCCAGGACGACGGCACCATGATTGGCGCCGCCTGCTGGCGCGCCGACGGTACGCCGATCGGCATCTCCGGCGGTCTTGCGAAGAGCGGGATCAGGTTCAGGCTCGCCTGACTGCTCTCATTTCTGAGCGCCGCTGCCCGCCATGTCCGCGGCGGCGCGCGCGACCAGGTCTGCTGCGCCCGCATTGGTCTGCAGCGATCGGACCTTGACGTCGATCGCGATCAACTTCCATTCGCCCTCCGACACGGCGTAGTCCAGCGCGTAGCTCAGCTGCGACGGTGCCGTTTCGAAATGGCCGCGCAACAACAGCGCGCCGTTGTCGCCGATCCTGGGGGCTTCCGTGCTTATGATCGGCATGCCGGCAATTGCGTCGATGTGATGTCCGGCAAAGGTCGCGAATGCCTGCTTCAGCGTGGCGGCTGAAAAGCGTTCGCGAAACGGTCTCGCCATCTTTGCATGGAGGACACTGTAGTTGCCGGTGAGGTTGGCGTCGTTGAGCGTCAGCAGCGCCACTTTCACCATCACCTCCTCCACTTTCGGCGTCGGCAGCGCCGGCGATTGTGCCCAAGCCGAAAAGCTCAGCAGCGCAGCCGCTACCGTCGGGGACAGAGAGATGAGACACCGCAACATGCTACTTCCGCACGCAGATCACGCGTACGACTGCGGCTTTGGCATCGGTCGACGTGCCGTTCGCCGTGATCTGCCTGGTCTTCAGGAAATCACGCACCGCATCCGCCGATACCATCACGGCCTGCGAGGCCGGCACCGAGGTCGCAGGACCCGCCACCATTGCCGGCTTCAGCAGCGCAATGCCGGCGAACTTGCCGTCGGCGTCAACGGCCGGGCTGCCGGAGAAGCCGACCGACGGCGGGGGAGACAGTGCGGAATCGCCCGATGGGCCTGGCGCCAGCGTCGCCTTGATGCTCGACACGCCGGCGGCACCGCCCTGGCTCTGCGGATCGGCGATGCCGATGACGTCGACGTTCGTCTTCGCTGCACCGCCGGCGAGGCTGAGCGGCTTCAGTCCGCGGGCGCCGTAGATGTGCAGCAGCGCGAGATCGTGTTGCTTGTCTTCAGCGACTCGGTCGGCGCGGCCATGACCTGCGATCGTGATCGCAAGGCAGCCATCGGCGACGAGGCGATCGGTGACGATCGCACCGTCGTCGCTGACGACGACGCCGGTCCCGTATTCCACCGTCTTGCGCGGCGGCGGTCCGGCCAGCGGTCCCGACGGGAACGCATTGAACGCGCTCGACATCGCGATCACCACCGGCTCGACAACGTTCTCGGTCGCCTGGTCGTAGAGGATCGTCATGGTGCGGACCTCGTCGCCCTTGAAGGTGCCGCGCACGTAGAATTTCTTCAGGCCCTGCAATCCCGAGAGCACGAAGAAGTCAGGCTTCACCACGGTGTAGTCGATCTTGCGTCCGGACGGCTCCTTCTCCAGATCGGCGAGCTGCGCCGAGGTCGGATTCACTTCCTTGCGGCGACTGAGCAGCACCTGCACGGTTCCGGTCGGCGAGGTCCATTTCGAGCCGTTGGCGTCGCTTGCCTGCTGCGGCACCAGCTTGGTGGGAATGCCGAGCCGCGCGCCGCTGGTCGGCTCCGTCACGATCTTCCAGCCGACGCTCTCCTGCTTCTTGCGGGCCGCTTCGGCGAGCGCAGCGCGCTCCTGCGGATTGAGCGCGCCGGTCGGCTTGCCGCCCTTGGCCTTCTGGTACTCCTTGATGGCGTTGACCATGCGTTCGCTGACGTCTCCGGTGATCGCGCCGTTGTATCGGCCGGCCCAGGCGAGATCGGATTGGAGCGCCAGTCGCTCTGCTTTTGACATGGCATCGGCGGTCGCCGAGGGCGTCTGCGTTGCGGGAGGCTGGATCGGCACGGTCTGGACCGTCTTCGGCTTGGTGCCGGGCACTTGTGGCGCCGTCGTCTGGGCGTGTGCGCCGGTGGCGGCCGCAAACATCAAGGTTGCCGCAAGCATCGATCTCATGACAAATCCAACCAGCCCATTGAACGCAGTGCCATTGAAGCACATCTCGTTGGTCGCGAACAATGTTGGGGTGGTTCAGGTCCGAGGTCGAGCCGCGAACTCAGGCCGTCATCCTGAGGAGCGGGCGCGATGGCTCGGTAGGAGAGACGTGCGACGATGCTGAGCCCGGACGAACTCGAACGCTATGCCCGCCATATCGTCCTGCGTGATGTCGGCGGTCCCGGGCAGGCCGCGTTGAAGCGGGCCGCGGTGCTGGTGATCGGCGCCGGCGGGCTCGGCGCGCCCGCGCTGATGTATCTGGCCGCCGCCGGTATCGGCACGCTCGGCGTCGTCGATGACGACGTCGTATCGCTGTCCAACCTTCAGCGCCAGGTGATCCACACCACGCCCGATATCGGCCGGCACAAGGTCGAGAGCGCCGCCGAGCGGATATCGGCCCTCAATCCGCATGTCCGCTTCGTCGGTCATGCCACCTGGCTCAACGCTGACAATGCACTCGGCCTGATCGGCGACTACGACCTCGTGCTCGACGGCTCCGACAATTTCTCGACGCGATATCTCGTCTCCGACGCCTGCTTCTTCGCGAAGCGGCCGCTGATCACGGCGGCGCTCGGCACCTTCGACGGCTCGCTCACCACCATCCGTGCCCATGAGACGAACGAGCAAGGCGAGTTCAACCCGACCTATCGCTGCCTGTTTCCGGAACCGCCGCCGCCCGGCACGGTGCCGGCCTGTGCGGAGGCCGGGGTCATGGGCGCGCTCGCCGGCGTGCTCGGTTCGATGATGGCGCTGGAGGCGATCCGCGAGATCGTCGGCTTCGGCGACGGCCTCGTCGGCCGCCTCCTCATGATCGATGCGCGCGCAATGCGCTTCGAGACTCTGCGCTACGCCCGCGATCCCGCCAATCCTCTCAATGGCGACGGGCCCGTGATCAGCGATCTCAGCGCCCATCGCACCTGATCGGAGCCGCTACCTGGTGGCCGGCTTCTCGCTGTCGAGATGGGCCATCTGCTCGGCCACATAGCGCGTGCCGGCTGCAACGTTCGGCGGGAAGGCTTTTGCCAGCGCCGCCAGATGCGCCTGCGTCAACGTGACCTTGCTCGCGCCGAGCGCTTCAGTGAGACGATTGCGAGTGCGCGCGCCGACCAGCGGCACGATCTCCCGACCCTGTGCCGCCACCCAGGCGATCGCGACTTGCGCCGGCGTTGCCCCGACCTGATTGGCGATCGCGCGAAGCGAATCCACCAGCGCGAGATTGGCATCGAGGTTCGCGCCCTGGAAGCGTGGCGTCATCAGCCGGTAGTCGTTGCCAGCCTTGCCCGAATCTTTCGACCAATGACCGCTGATCAGGCCGCGCGCCAGGACGCCATACGCGGTGATACCGATGCCGAGCTCGCGGCAGGTCTTGAGAATGTCGCGTTCGATGCCGCGCTCGATCAGCGAATATTCGATCTGAAGATCGGCGATCGGATGCACGGCGTGCGCGCGGCGGATGGTGTCCGAGCCGACCTCGGACAGGCCGATATGTCTGACATGGCCGGCCTTCACGAGATCGGCGAGGCCACCGATGGTCTCTTCGATCGGAACGTTCGGATCGAGACGCGCCGGACGATAGATGTCGACGTGATCGGTGCCGAGCCGCTGCAGCGAATAGGCAAGGAAGTTCTTGGTCGCGGCCGGCCTCGTGTCCATTCCGGCGAATTCGCCGGCAGGCCCGCGGAGCGCGCCGAACTTGACGCTGATCTGAACCTTGTCGCGTGAAATATCCTTCAGCGCCTCGCGGATCAGCATCTCATTGTGACCCATGGCGTAGAAATCGCCGGTGTCGAGCAGCGTAATCCCGGCATCGAGCGCCGCATGCACCGTGGCGATGGCCTCACCGCGATCGGCCGGGCCATAAACCTCCGACATGCCCATGCAGCCGAGCCCGAGGGCGGAGACGGTGGGGCCGGTCGTGCCAAGTTTGCGCTGTTCCATGATGGCTCTCCTCGAAAGACGGCTGACTGCGCCGCGTGACGAGGCCAGATATGCGCCCGCTCCATTGCGCCGATAAGCTGGACAATCCGCAATGCCTTGTTCACATTAGCGAACAATGGCCGAGCCTGACCTGCGCGATCTCGATGTCTTCGTGGCAGTCGCCCGCACCCGCAATTTCCGTCGTGCGGCGGTCGAACTTCGTGCGTCGGTATCGAGCCTTAGCCAGCGTTTGCGGGCTTTCGAGGAGCGCCTTGGCGTCCGCCTGATGAATCGCACCACCCGCAGCGTCGCGCTGACCGAGGCGGGGGAATTGCTGCTGTCGCGCGTGGCGCCCGCGCTGCGTGACGTGGGCGATGCGCTGGACCAGGTGCGGGGCCTGCGCGAGGTCGCTGCCGGTCGCCTGCGCATCAACGCACCGCCGCCGGCGGTCGATCTGGTGCTGGCGCCGATGGTCGGCCCGTTTCTCACCGCGCATCCACAGGTCGATCTCGACATCGTCTCCGAGAGCGGCTTCGTCGATATCGTCAGCGCCGGTTTTGACGCCGGTGTGCGCTATGGCGAGCACCTCGCGCAGGACATGGTGGCGATCCCGCTGAGTGGTCCACAGCGCTATGTCATCGTCGCCTCTCCTGCCTACCTGGCGCGCCGCGGCGAACCGAAGCATCCGAAGGACCTGCTCGATCATGACTGCATCCGCGCCCGCTACTCGAGCGGCGTCATGCACGATTGGGAGTTCGAGAAGAGCGGCCAGGTCATGAAGGTCGATCCGCCGGCCAAGCTGATCTCGACCAATATGAGCCTTGCGATGCGCGCCGCGCGCGACGGTGTCGGCATCTGGGCGACGCTCGACGGCTATGCCGACGAAGCGCTGAAGTCCGGCGCGCTCGTCAGCCTCATGGAAGATTGGTGCGAGCCGTTTCCCGGCCCCTTCCTCTATTATCCGAGCCGGCGCCAAACGCCGCCTGCGCTGCGCGCTTTCATCGATTTCGTCGCCGATTGGCGCAAGCGCGATGGGCGCGGGCAGTAGAACTCAGAGCATGCTCGGCAGCACGCGATCCGGCGGCTTGTGAGCGTCGAGGAAGGTGCGGATGTTGATGATCACCTTCTCGCCCATCTCGACGCGGCCTTCGATCGTGGCGGAGCCCATATGCGGCAACAGCGTCACCTTGCCGGCCTTGGCGAGCCGTACCAGCTTCGGGTTGACCGCGGGCTCGTGCTCGTAGACGTCGAGGCCTGCGCCGGCAATCTCGCCGCCCTCGATCAGCTTGATCAGCGTATCCTCGTCCGTCACCTCGCCACGCGCGGTGTTGACGATGTAGGCATCTTTGCGGATCAGCTTCAGCCGCCGTGCCGACAGCAGATGATAGGTTGCGGGCGTGTGCGGACAGTTCACCGAGATGATGTCCATCCGCGCCAGCATCTGGTCGAGGCTCTCCCAGTAAGTCGCACCCAGCTCTTCGGCGATGACGGGCGCCACTGGGCGGCGATTGTGATAGTGGATCTGCAGGCCGAAGGCGCGGGCGCGACGCGCGACGGCCTGGCCGATGCGCCCCATGCCGATGATGCCGAGGCGCTTGCCGCCGATGCGGTGGCCGAGCATCCAGGTCGGCGACCAGCCCGCCCAGGGTTTTCCTTCGGTCAGGATCGAGGCGCCCTCGATCATCCGCCTGGGCACCGCGAGGATCAGCGCCATGGTCATGTCGGCGGTGTCTTCGGTCAGAACCTTCGGCGTGTTGGTGACGGTGATGCCGCGGGCATGGGCGGCTGCGACGTCGATATTGTCGACGCCGTTGCCGAAATTGGCGATCAGCCGCAGCTTGCAGTCGGGCTGGTTCACGACCTCGGCGCTAATGTGATCGGTTACCGTCGGAACCAGCACGTCGGCGGTTCGCGCGGCTTCCGCGATCTGCTCGGCCGACATCGGCGTGTCCTCGAGATTGATCCGCGCGTCGAACAATTCGCGCATGCGCGTCTCGATCGAATCCGGCAGCTTGCGCGTCACCACGACGAGGGGCTTTTTCTTCACCGACATGTCCTGCTCTCATGAGGCGTCGCAGGCCGCCTCTGTCGCCAAAGGTCGGTCGTTGAGGCCTCATTAACCCGGTTGTTCGACACTGCCCTTGCCGTGTCCGTCCCCGGCGTTTCCTCCAAGCTCTCCCGACATTTCCGGCCGGAAAATCGGGGCAAACTGGTTGTTCAAATGCCCGTCCTCTCTAGCAGAAGGCCGGGCCAAGACAAGAACCACGGGTCAAGGCTTCGGGAACACCCGCATGGGACGGGAGGGGCGGACGCAGCAGCGTTTTGGAATTGGGGTGAGGATCCGGTTCGTCCGGGTCTTCGACAGGAGACGGGTTGATGGCGTTGGGGCGGTTCTGTTCGGTGATGGCGCTTGTTTGCACCTGGTTGAGCGCCTCGGTCAGCCCCTCGCATTCGGCGAAGGATACCCCGCAGACTGCCAGCGGCTTGCCGGTGCCGCGCTATGTCAGCCTCAAATCGGACCACGTGAACGTCCGCGCCGGCCCAACCAAGGACAATGACGTCGCCTGGGTCTACACCCGCGCCGGCCTGCCGGTCGAAATTACCGCCGAGTTCGAGAACTGGCGCCGGGTGCGCGATTCCGAGGGTGCCGAGGGCTGGGTCTATCACTCGCTATTGTCCGGCCGCCGCACCGCGGTCGTCACCATGAAGCACAAGGACGAGTTCGCCCCGATCTATGACCGGCCCGATCCCGACAGCGCGGTGGCAGCAAAGCTCCAGGCCGGCGTCGTCACGCAGGTGAAGAAGTGCGCTGCAAACTGGTGCCGCGTTATCGGAAACGGCTTTGACGGCTGGATTCAGCAGGAGCGCCTCTGGGGCGTCTATTCGGACGAGCAGGTGAATTGACCCGAAGGGTCACCCAGAGCGATGCGAAGCATCGAATCAGGGACATCGAGATTCGGGTGCGGGAGTGCGCACCCTAGCTCGGCGCTGCACACCGCTCCGGGATGACGGTCCAAAAGACGATGGCCGGGACGAGCCCGGCCATGACGATCCCAGTTCGATCTTAACTGGATCTCAGCGCTTCTTGCGCAGTCGCACCACCATGTCGATCCGAGAGATCTCGTAACCCTCGGGTACCTCGGGCATCTTGGACAGCACCAGGTGCGGATCCTCGATGTCGACCAGCTCGTGGCTGTTCTCAAGGTAGTAGTGGTGGTGGGTGGTGACGTTGGTGTCGAAATACGTCTTGGTGCCGTCGACACTGACCTGGCGGAGCAAGCCGGCATCGGTGAGCTGGTTCAGCGTGTTGTAGACGGTCGCCAGCGATACCGGAACCTTGGCCAGCGTCGCTTCCTCGTAGAGCATTTCAGCCGTGAGGTGCCGCGCCCCCTTGCCGAACAGCAGCCAGCCCAGCGCCATCCTCTGGCGCGTCGGGCGGAGCCCAGCGGACTGGAGCATTTCGTTGACGTCGTGCCAGGGGCAGCCGGTCAGCGCCGGCTGGCGGCCGGACAAGAGGGCCGCGGCATGGACGTCGTCGTCGTGATGGGACGCGGTATTCTCGTTCATTTCCAGATTTCGGGCACGCGTGAACAATATCTCTCTGTAACATAAGAACAGAAAGATGCAGATGCAAGTATCTCGCAACTAGAGAGGTTCTAATCAGGCCTGGAACCGCGTGGGGATCGCGTCATTTTACCTTCATGGACGTGCTTTGCTACCCGAAATGGCCTGTGTTAGAGAGCCCGCGGTTCCGCTTACCCGACTCTGACACAGCCGAGTATGAAGGCTGGGGTCATCCGGGGCTTGCGGGAGTTGCGCCTGACGGTGGCAGTTAGCGTTGCTCTTCGATCGAACGGGGCCCATTTCGCCAGGAAACGCCGCTCAATCGGCATTTGAACAGAGGCTCGTGAATGCTGAACAGGCGCAACGGTTATGAATACGAAGATCTGCTGGCCTGTGCCCGCGGCGAGATGTTTGGCCCGGGCAATGCCCAGCTGCCGCTGCCGCCGATGCTGATGTTCGACCGCATCACGGAAATCACCGACGATGGCGGCGAGTTCGGCAAGGGCCTCGTGCGCGCCGAGCTCGACGTAAAGCCCGACCTTTGGTTCTTTGCCTGCCATTTCAAGAACGACCCGGTGATGCCCGGCTGCCTCGGCCTCGACGCATTGTGGCAAATGGTCGGCTTCTATCTCGGCTGGGTCGGCGGCGAAGGCCGGGGCCGGGCGCTCGGCCTGAGCGAGCTGAAGTTCGGGGGACAGGTGCTGACCGAGGCTCGCAAGGTTGTGTACAACGTCGATATCAAACGCGTGATGCGTTCAAAGCTCGTGCTCGGTATCGCCGACGGGTGGCTTTCGGTCGACGGCCAGATTATTTATCGCGCCAAGGACCTGAAGGTCGGCCTGTTCAAGCAGGGCACGAGCCTGGGCTGAGCGCATCACCACGAGACAACGAGCAAGAAGACAACGAGCAGGGCGAGGCTGTCATGAGGCGGGTTGTGGTCACCGGAATGGGCATCGTCTCGTCCATCGGAAACAACACCCAGGAAGTGCTTGCGAGCCTTCACGAGGCGAAGTCTGGCATTTCGCGGGCTGAAAAATATGCCGAGCTCGGCTTCCGTTCGCAGGTGCAAGGTGAGCCGACGCTCGATCCTTCGACGGTTGTCGATCGCCGTGCAATGCGTTTCCTGGGCCAGGGTGCGGCGTGGAATCACATCGCGATGGAGCAGGCGATCCAGGACTCCGGCCTCTCGCCTGACGAAGTCTCCAACATCCGCACCGGCATCATCATGGGCTCCGGCGGTCCCTCGGCGCGCACCATCGTCGAGGCTGCCGACATCACCCGCTCCAAGGGTCCGAAGCGCGTCGGCCCGTTTGCGGTGCCGAAGGCGATGTCCTCCACGGCCTCCGCGACGCTCGCGACCTGGTTCAAGATCAAGGGCGTGAACTATTCGATTTCCTCGGCCTGCGCGACGTCGAACCATTGCGTCGGCAACGCCTATGAGACGATCCAGATCGGCAAGCAGGACGTCATCTTCGCCGGCGGCTGCGAGGAACTGGACTGGACGCTCTCGGTGCTGTTCGACGCCATGGGTGCGATGTCCTCGAGGTACAACGACACGCCGGCCACGGCCTCGCGTCCCTACGACGTCAACCGCGACGGCTTCGTCATCGCCGGCGGCGCCGGCGTCCTGGTGCTGGAAGAGCTCGAACATGCCAAGGCGCGCGGCGCGCGCATTTACGGCGAGATCGTCGGCTATGGCGCGACCTCGGACGGCCACGACATGGTGGCGCCGTCGGGCGAAGGCGCCGAGCGCTGCATGCGCATGGCGATGTCGACGGTGAAGACCAAGGTCGACTACATCAATCCGCATGCGACCTCGACGCCGGCCGGCGATCCGCCGGAGATCGAGGCGATCCGGAAGGTGTTCGGCGTCGGCGAGAAGTGCCCGCCAATCTCGGCGACCAAGGCCCTGACCGGCCACTCGCTGGGCGCCACCGGCGTGCAGGAAGCGATTTATTCCCTGCTGATGATGAACAACGGTTTCATCTGCGAGAGCGCGCACATCCAGGAGCTCGATCCCGTGTTCGCCGACATGCCGATCGTGCGCAAGCGCATCGACAACGTCAAGATCGGCACCGTGCTGTCGAACTCCTTCGGCTTCGGCGGCACCAACGCCACGCTGGTGTTCAGCCGGCTGGACGTGTGACGTCCTTGCGGACGCGCCGGTAGTTTTTCGTCATGGCCGGGCAAAAGCGCGAAGCGCGTCTTCGCGAATGATGTCCGGCCATCCACGTCTTTGCTATTGGTGCCGGAAGAACGTGGATGCCCGGGACGAGCCCGGGCATGACGGACAGCGGAGAGTAATCGCGACATGGACGGATTGATGAAAGGCAAGCGCGGTCTGATCATGGGCATCGCCAATGATCACTCGATCGCCTGGGGCATGGCGAGGACGCTGCATGCCCATGGCGCCGAGCTGGCCTTCACCTTTCAGGGCGAGGCTCTCGGCAAGCGCGTCAAGCCGCTGGCCGAGCAGCTCGGCGTCGATCTGGTTCTGCCTTGCGACGTCGAGGACATCGCCAGTGTCGATGCCACCTTCGCTGCGCTTCGCGAGAAATGGGGGCGCCTCGACTTCGTCATCCATGCGATCGGCTTTGCCGACAAGAACGAGCTCAAAGGCCGCTACGCGGACACCAGCCGCGAGAATTTTTCGCGCACGATGGTGATCTCCTGCTTCTCTTTCACGGAGGTGGCAAAACGCGCCGCCGAGCTGATGACGGAAGGCGGCAGCATGATCACGCTGACCTTCGGCGCGTCGGAGCGCGCGATGCCGAATTACAACGTGATGGGCGTGGCCAAGGCGGCGCTGGAAGCCTCGGTGCGCTACCTCGCTGCCGATTTCGGACCGCGCGGCATCCGCGTCAACGCGATCTCCGCAGGCCCGATCCGGACGCTCGCGGGCTCCGGTATCGGCGAGGCGCGTGCGATGTTCGCCTTCATGCAGAAGCATTCGCCGCTCCGCCGTGGCGTTACGCTCGACGACCTCGGCGGCTCGGCGCTGTATCTGCTGTCGGACCTTTCCGGCGGCGTCACCGGCGAGATCCATTACGTGGATTCCGGCTACAACATCGTCCTGATGCCGAGGCCGGACGATTTGAAGGCGTCGGAGTAGCGCGAACAGCGCCGAAAGGCGCACCCCTTCGAACCGTCCCCACCACGCGCTGGCAATGGTCAAACGCCGCGTCGTTTTCTCCCGTCCCACGATCATGGGGCTGACTCGGCGATAGAATCATGCATCCTGCTCCCAGATGGCGCAGCGGGGTCGTACCCTCTGCGGTTGGGGAGGAGTGATCGTTCCGATGGTGCATGCGATGTGCCGCGCGAGCGCGCTGGCGTTCGTTGCCGGCGCGATGCTGCTCTGTGGCGGCTCTCGTGCCCTTGCCCAGTCGACGGTGTGGGATTCGACCCTTTCCAACACGAACTGGTATGTTCCGACTGCGCAACTGCTCGCCTATGCTGCACCGAGAACCGGTTTTTCCAATCCCATCCCGATCGGCGACCAGACCCTGTGGTCGCTCGCGAGCGCGACCAACGGCTCCTTCACCGGCACGAGCGTGGCACAGCTCAAGATCGGGCCCGCGCTTCTGACCGACACGTCCACGATCCAAGGATTCGTAAACACCGCGGGCCAGATCACGATGCTGTTCACGCCGACTTCCGGCGGCACAGTGACCGTGGGCCTCGGTCACATGCGGACGGTTGGCGGCGTGACCTCGATGGAGATGCAGATGATCACGGGCGACAGCGTGCTCGTGACGCATTGGGCATACATGCTTCCTTACGATCCCGCGACCTTCACCCCGCCCGCTTCGCAGCCCGTTCCCGCCAACTCCGTGCCGCAATGGGAGTGGACGGCCGGAACGCCCTGGCGGATTTCCAGCAACTCCTTGTTCGGTACGTCGGCTCCCGGGCGTTTCGTCATCACCGACTACAAGAACGGATATTTCTGGGGGGCAGGCGTCGCGCCGGCTGGGAGCAGCGCCGCCAATTTCACCCTGCTGGGCTCGGTGACGCCCGAGGGCAGCGTTCTCTTCAACACGCTCTCGCGCGGCACGCTCGCAAGTCTCTATGGCGCGGCCAGCGGCAATGCATCGGGCGCGCAGATGCTCGTCAGCACCTACGATCTATCGGGCAATCCGACCGGCGGCGTCGCCTATCTCTCACTGGTGCGGCCCTACGTCGAAACGCTCCAGGCCCAGAACAGCCGCGTCGGCTGGGGCGCAGCCGACATGCTGTATCGCCTGTCTGCGACGCCGCTCGGCTGGACCGGCAGCATGGCGACCGGTTTCACCGCGCTCGACAATCTCGGCGGTTCCGGTCTCGTCAACGCGATCAACCAGACCCTGCCTGTTCTGACGGGAGCTGCATCGCAGGCGACCTATGCCGCGCAGCGCGTCTTCCAACAGGCGATGACGGGGCGATTGGATGATGTGTTCGGGCTGAATGGGGCCGCGACACGCGAGCGGAACTTCTGGATGAAGCCGCTCGGCGGTACCCTCCGGCAGGGCAGTGTCGATGGCGTCCCCGGCTATCACGCCTCCGGCGGCGGCATCGCCGTCGGTGCAGACGCGATGATCTCCGCGCGCGCGAGGCTCGGCGGCGTGTTCGCCTACTCGCATCAAAGCATCGCCGGAAGCGAGGATGCCGTTCCGAACAGGCTGGCCGTCGATTCCTATCAGGCGGGGCTTTACGGCGCCTATGCTCTCGGTCAGGGCGTTCAGGTCGATGGCCAGCTCGATGGCGCGTTGAACGACAATGGCGAGAGCCGGTCGCTCACCTTCATCAACGGCAAGGCCGGCGCCGGCTATCGATCGTATGGCGGTCACGCGGGCGTTGGCGTCCGCAAGCTGATGCCGATCAAGCCGGACCTGACGGTCGCGCCGTCGCTGCGGCTGGATTATGGGCAGCTTCGCTCGCCGGCCTATCAGGAGGGCGGCGCGGGCGGCTTCAGCCTCAACGTGGATTCGCAGATCTATCGTGAGCTGACGCTGACGGCAGGACTGAAGAGCGCCTACAGGGTCGCGAAGCAGGTGTATCTCACAGGCGACGTCGGCATCGGTTACAACACGCTGAATCAGGGACTTCAGATCAAGTCGGCCTTTGCCGGCGGTGGCGAAGCGTTCGTCACCAACGGTCTTGCGTTGTCGCCCTGGATCTACTCGACCGCGCTGGGCCTGGCCGCCGCCGACGGCAAGGGCCTTGATCTCGGCATCCGCTACGGCGTTGCGGCCACGTCTTCCGGGCTGCTCCAGCAGTCCGGGCTTGCAGTTCTCAAGATCAAGCTTTGAGCGCGTCGTCTCAACCGGCCGCGATCTTCTCCGCGCGCTGGAACGCCGGCCGCGCCATGCAGCGCGCGAGATAAGCGTCGAAGGCCGGCCGCGACGGCACCATCTTGAACAGGCGTACCGCAAAATTCAGGCCCGAGCCGATTGTGATGTCGGCTGCGGAGAATTCGTCGCCGAGAATCCACGGTCCCTTCTCGAGCGCGGCTTCCAGCACGTCGAACACCTGCGTCGCGCTGCCCCACGCCGCGGTCGAGGTCGGGATCTCGATCTTGGTGAAGATCTGGATGATCGCGGGCTCGATGCAGCCCGGTGAGAAGAACAGCCATTGCAGATAGCGCGCGCGGCGCGGATCGGTCACGCCAGGCGCCAGCTTGGTTTCGGGATAGCGGTCGGCGATATAGGCGCAGATCGCCGCGGCTTCCCCGAGCGCGGCATCGCCGTCGGTCAGCGCCGGCACCTTCCCCATCGGATTGATCTTGAGAAAGTCCGGCGCCTTCTGCGCTCCCGTCGAAATGTCGGTCAGCACGCGCTCGTAAGGCAGGCCGCTCTCCTCCATCAGCCAGAGCGTCGTGAACGAGCGCGAACGGGGCGACCAGTATAGCTTGATCATGGCGAGGAACCTTCCATCGGAGAGGGGCGAACACACACACGTCATGGCTCGTTTGCTGCGCATTCGCAACGCACCACGGCTAGGCGGATGCGACGTCCACGCGCCAAATCTTGGTCAATGCAAAGCCGGTGGGCGCCTTCAGTCAGCGCGGCTGAGTCTGTGCCGGCCGTTGCAGCAAGGGCGGCAATGTCTTGTCCAGGCTCTTCGTAAGCATTTTACGGACGCCGTCGCGGAGCACAGGATTGTTGACCACGTCTGCAGCCTTTTCGGGAAACATCGCGCGATCCAACTGCATCGAGGGGCCGCCGAGAAAATTGCTCCGCATGCGCTCGATATAGGTGTCCTCGGTCATCAAGGCCGGCGCCTCTTTGATCACCTCGAAAGTCCGGCCGTCATAGATCCGGATGAACATCATGGCGAAGAGATGCACGGGCCCGCCATATGGGTATTGCGAGATGCCGATGCCGTATTCGCGCTGCGTTCCGCCGTGCCGGTGTACGACCAGATAGCGTTCGCAGCGAAGCCGTGGCGCGAGAAATTGAACGAAGCTCCGGACCGCCGCCGTTTCGCGGTAGCTTGCGAACAGTGGACGCTGTTCTCGGCGGGCGCCCGACCTGAGTTCCTTCAGCGTATAAGTGACTCGTCGGACGGCAACACCGGGCGCGGCGGCACGAACGCGGGAGACGATGAGATCGTCGAGCGCCCATGCCGTGACCGAAGTCCGCGTGTACTCATCCAGAAACTTCAGGGCGCCAAATTTTTCGACCATGAACAGGTCGCCCGCGATCGGAACGACGCCGATCTGGCAAGGGCCCGCTTCTGCGGGGACACGCGGAGCGACAGCCGGCTTCTTCGCCGCAGGCCTGACCAACTCCGGCTTCGGAGCAGGCGGCACCTGGCCGCTGCTTGGCGATGATAGTGCATACGAGACCAGGGCGGCGGCGAGAACGTTCATCGTCGCACCGGCGCGGTTCACTGTGCGAAGTATGGCGGCAAGATCTTGTCGAGCCGTGCCGTCAGGAAATCGCGAATGTTGTCGCGCAGGATGGTGTTGTTGGCGGAGTCTGCCGCCGTGGCCGGAAACAGGGAATTGTCCACTTTGCGCAGACGTTCGTCTTGCACAAAGTTGTCAGCCATATGCTTCATGACGCCTTCCACTGTGACGCCGGGCCCCTTCTTGATTTCAAAGGTCTGACCGTCGAACACGGTCACGCCTACATAAGCGAACAGAAAGGTATGGCTGATGATTCCAATCCCCCGATTGAGAATGCCCAGCCCCCGAAGCGGCTGGTTGGTCCCCGGCAGCATCCCCTCGCCGCGGGTGACGACGACGTAGCGCTCGCAGCCAGCATTGCCCGCGATCTGACGGACGAGGTTCGACAATTCCTCCCGCTCGTTGCGAAACAGGCTGGGCTTCGGATGATAATATGCATCGAATGCGCCCTTGGCGTAGGCAATTCGCCGGAGCGGCGCGGCCCCCGCCGCTGCGCGGACACGTGCGAAAACAAGATCATCAAGGCCCCACGAAACCGGCACTTCCGCATATTCGTTGCCGAACACCGTGAGCCCGATCTTCTCGACGACGAACGGGTCCTGGGTCGCCGCTATCACGCCGACGCCGCACGGGCCGGTGCTTGCGGACTCCGAGGGCTTGGCCTGCGCCTTCGGTTTCGCTGGTGCCTTCTTGGCGGCTGGCTTGACCGGTGGTGCAGTCTGAGCAGAGGGCGCAGTCGTCGCGGGTGGGGTTTGTGCTGCCGCGGGAGTTAAAAAGTGCAGCAGGAAGAGCACCGAGGTGGCAAATCGAAACATGGATTCCAGGGATCAGGATCAAGAGACCATCGCTTGGGCCACACTAAGATGGGATCTCGACAACCGCAAGCTGCGCCAGGAGTCCAGTGCCTACCGATGGGCCGCTTCCACCGTTACTTCATCATGAACCCTTTCGACGGCTCGATCTCTTCCTTCTCGAACAAGACGTCTTCGAGCTCGTGCCAGCGCCAAGCCTTCTCGTTCTCGCGAACGCAACGCAGGACTATCTCGTCGCGCGTGCGCTTGAAGGCGAGTAACTGCCGCCCGACTGACTCCGACACGCAGGCGCGAGTATGCGGCGCCTGCATCGCAGCGATCGTGCCGCGGTCGTCCATGACGAACAGGCTTCGGCCGTTCTCGATCTCACGCCAGATGCGCGCGATTGGCCGGCAGGAGGTCGCTGGCCCCGCCGAGCCCGGTCGTGACCCCGCTCTCCAGCCAAACAAGGCCGATCTCGTCGTACTCCTCTGGGCGAGTGAGATGGATGATCGGATCCAGCGTCCGCCGCTCAAGCCTGCTGGCTGCGAACGGATGGCCGCGCCCGCACCTTGCCGGCCGACAGGCACACCACCTCGGAGATCTGCAGCAGCTGCCGCGCCAGCGGACTGGTCTTGCGCCAGACCATGCCGATGGTGCGCGAGGGTTCTGGGTCGCGGAAGCGAGCCAGCGAGACCGAGGCCGATCGCGTCTCGACCGGCACCGCCATCTCCGGGATCAACGTGACGCCGATCCCGGCGCTGACCATCTGCACCAGCGTGGACAGCGAGTTCGCATCCAGCATCTCGCGCGGCGGCGCCGACTGCATATTGCAGAAGGAGAGCGCCTGGTCGCGGAAGCAGTGCCCCTCCTCGAGCAGCAGAAGCCGCATCTCGCGCATCATCTCGCGTGACGGCGCCGGTGTGCCTTCATCCGCGCTTGGCCGCACCAGCAGGAATTTCTCCTCGAACAGGGCGACCTCGGTGAGCGAGGGCTCCGACACCGGCAGCGCCACGATGGCGGTGTCGAGGCGGCCCTCCACCAGCTCCTGGATCAGCCGCGGGGTCATCGTCTCGCGCACGCGGATGTCGAGCTCCGGATGCATGCGCGTGAGATTCTTTGTGATGGTCGGCAGCAGATAGGGCGCGATGGTCGGGATCATGCCGATGCGCAGGCGGCCGGCGAAGCGGTCCTGCGAGGCGCGGGCGAAATCGCCGAGCTCGTCGACCGAACGCAGAATGTCGCGGACGCGCTGGGCGAGCTCCTCGCCGAACCGGGTCAGCGCCACCTGGCGCGCGCTGCGCTCCAGCAGCAGGCCGCCAAGGGTCTCCTCCAGCTCCTTGATCTGCATCGACAGGGCCGGCTGTGAGATCGAGCAGGCCTCGGCCGCGCGGCCGAAGTGACCATGACGGGCCAGCGCATCGAAGTACCGGAGCTGGCGTAGCGTCACGTTGAGCATCAGAAAATCCTATCGCAGCGATCACCAAAGTCAACTTTACCTGATCGAACCTCGCGCTTAGAGTGGTTCTACCTGGTCAAAGGCGCGAGTTCGACGCCCACCAGAGGAGGTATTCATGGACGACGCTTCGAAGTGCCCGTTTTCGGGCGGAAAACGCACGCGCTCAAACCGCGATTGGTGGCCGACGCAGCTCGATATCGAGGTGCTGCACAAGAATTCCGAGAAATCCGATCCGATGGACGAGGATTTCAACTATGCCAAGGAATTCAAGTCGCTCGACCTCAACGCGGTCATCAAGGACCTGACCGCGTTGATGACGAATTCGCAGGAATGGTGGCCCGCCGATTTCGGTCATTACGGTGGCCTCATGATCCGCATGGCCTGGCACAGCGCGGGCACGTACCGCACGACCGACGGTCGTGGTGGCGCCGGTGCGGGTCAGCAGCGTTTCGCACCCCTCAACAGCTGGCCCGACAACGCCAACCTCGACAAGGCGCGCCGTCTGCTGTGGCCGATCAAGCAGAAATATGGCCGCAAGATCTCCTGGGCCGACCTGATGGTGCTCGCCGGCAACGTCGCGCTGGAATCGATGGGCTTCAAGACCTTTGGTTTCGCCGGCGGCCGCGTCGACGTCTGGGAGCCGGAAGAGCTCTATTGGGGACCCGAAGGCACCTGGCTGGGCGATGAACGCTACAGCGGCGAACGCCAGCTCTCCGAGCCGCTCGGCGCCGTGCAGATGGGCCTCATCTATGTCAATCCGGAAGGCCCGAACGGCAAGCCGGATCCCGTCGCCGCGGCGAAGGACATCCGCGAGACCTTCTTCCGCATGGCGATGAACGATGAGGAAACCGTCGCGCTGATCGCGGGCGGCCACACCTTCGGCAAGACCCACGGCGCGGGCGATCCGTCGCTGGTCGGTCCGGAGCCGGAAGCCGGTGCGCTCGAGGATCAGGGCCTCGGCTGGAAGAGCAAGCACGCGTCGGGACTGGGTGGCGATTCCATCACCAGCGGCCTCGAGGTGACCTGGTCGCAGACGCCGACCAAGTGGAGCAATCACTTCTTCGAGAACCTGTTCAAGTACGAATGGGAGCTGACGAAGAGCCCGGCCGGCGCACAGCAGTGGAGGGCGAAGAACGCCGAGCCGTCCATCCCGGATGCGTTCGACCCGTCGAAGAAGCATGTCCCGACCATGCTCACGACCGACCTCTCCCTGCGCTTCGATCCCGCCTACGAGAAAATCTCGCGGCGTTTCCTGGAGCACCCGGATCAGTTCGCGGACGCTTTCGCCCGCGCCTGGTTCAAGCTCACCCACCGCGACATGGGCCCGATCCATCGCTATCTGGGACCGCTCGTGCCGAAAGAGACGTTGATCTGGCAGGATCCGATTCCCGCAGTGGATCATGAGCTGGTCAGCGAGCAGGACATCGCTGCTCTCAAGTCGAAGATCCTGGCCTCGGGCCTCACGGTGCCGGAGCTGGTCTCGACCGCCTGGGCGTCGGCTTCGACGTTCCGCGGCTCGGACAAGCGCGGCGGCGCCAATGGTGCGCGCATTCGCCTTGCCCCGCAGAAGGACTGGGAGGTGAACGAGCCGGCCCAGCTCTCCAAGGTGCTCGGCAAGCTCGAAGCGATCCAGAAGGACTTCAACGCGTCATCCGGCGCGAAGAAGGTCTCGCTGGCGGACCTGATCGTGCTCGGCGGCACCGCCGCAGTCGAGAAGGCTGCCAAGGACGCCGGCGTCGACGTGAAGGTCGGCTTCACACCGGGCCGCATGGATGCCTCGCAGGAGCAGACGGATGCGGCCTCCTTTGCGCCGCTGGAGCCGCGGGCCGATGGTTTCCGCAACTACATCGGCAAACGGCATCAGTTCATGCAGCAGGAGGAAGCTCTCGTCGATCGTGCCCAGCTGCTGAGACTGACCGGTCCTGAGATGACGGTGCTGGTCGGCGGCCTGCGTGTGCTCGGCGCCAACGCGAACGGTTCGAAGCACGGCGTGCTCACCAGCAAGGTGGGAACGCTCAGCAACGACTTCTTCGTCAACCTTCTCGACATGAGCACGCAGTGGACGCCCGCGGCGGACGGCAGCTATGAGGGACGCGACCGCAAGACCAACGCGGTGAAGTGGACCGGCACGCGCGTCGACCTGATCTTCGGCGCCCACTCCCAGCTCCGCGCCTTCGCCGAAGTCTACGCGGCCTCCGACTCCAAGGAGAAGTTCGTCAAGGACTTCGCCAAGGCCTGGACCAAGGTGATGAACCTCGACCGCTACGATCTCGCGGCGTGAGCTCGATCAGCATGCAAGCGATGAAGGGCGGCCGTGAGGCCGCCCTTCTATTTTGTGATCTCTGATCGTCCTCACACGCCGAGTGTGCCGGCCTTCGCGGCGGCGTAGCGCTCGCCCACGACCTTCCAATTCAACGTGTTCCACCACGCCTTGAGATAATCGGCGCGGCGGTTCTGGTAGTTCAGGTAATAGGCGTGCTCCCAGACGTCGTTGCCGAGCAGTGCCCGCTTGCCGTCCATCATCGGATTGTCCTGGTTGGGTCGCGTCTCGATCGCGAGCTTGCCCTCCTTGCTGACTGTCACGAACACCCAGCCCGAGCCGAACACGCGTCCTCCGGCAGCGTTGAAATCCGTCTGCAATTTCTCCATTCCGCCAAGGTCGCTGTCGGTGGCGGCGAGCAGGGCACCTTCCGGCTTGCCGCCGTTCGGTCCCATGATCTGCCAGAACATGGTGTGATTGGCATGACCTCCCATGTTGTTGCGGACCGCGGTGCGGATCGCGTCCGGCACCGCGCCAAGGTTTCCGAGCACCTCGCCGACCGGCTTCTCCGCGATCTGCGGATTGTCCTTGGCGAAATTGTTCAGGTTGGTGATGAACGCCTGATGATGGCGGTCGTGATGGATCTCCATCGTCCTGGCATCGATGTGCGGTTCCAGGGCGTTCGCCGGATAGGACAGCGGATCGAGCTTGAACGGGCCTGCTGGCGCCATGGCCGCCTGCGCAAACACCAAGCGCGGGGCAGCGGCAGCCGCAACAAGGCCGCTTGCTGCGAACATGAGACGGCGCCGGGATATGGATGACATTTGGTTCTCCTGTCTGGACGATCCGCTGGTTGAAGCTATGGCGGTACAAACAGGTACGTGGCTGCAGCCACTATGGGTTTCGATCGGAGTCGCCGTGACGGTGCGGCGGAATCGCGCATGGCGTTCGACGATGCAGGACGCAAACGGCCAAGAAAAAGGGCGGCCTTTCGGCCGCCCTTCGGTGTTTCTGGCTGTGGTGCGAGAGCTACTCGCCCGCTGCTTCGCGCGGGGCCTTCTCGCCCTCGGCGGCCTTCTCCTTGGCCTCGAGGTCTTCGCCCGTGGTCTGATCGACCACCTTCATCGACAGGCGGGTCTTGCCGCGGTCGTCGAAGCCGAGCAGCTTGACCTTGACCTTGTCGCCTTCCTTGACGACGTCGGAGGTCTTCTGCACGCGGTTCGCCGCGAGCTGGCTGATGTGGACGAGGCCGTCCTTCGAGCCGAAGAAGTTCACGAACGCGCCGAACTCCATCACCTTGACGACGGTGCCGTCATAGATCTGGCCGACTTCCGGCTCGGACGCGATCGACTTGATCCACTTGATCGCGGCCTTCATCGCTTCGCCGTCGCTGGAGGCGACCTTCACGGTACCGTCGTCCTCGATGTTGACCTTGGCTCCGGTCTTCTCGACGATTTCGCGGATCACCTTGCCGCCGGTGCCGATCACTTCGCGGATCTTGTCGGTCGGGATCTTGAAGGTCTCGATGCGCGGCGCGTACTCGCCGAGCTCGGCGCGAGCATTGGTGAGGGCCTTGGCCATCTCCCCGAGGATGTGAATGCGGCCTTCCCTGGCCTGGCCAAGGGCGACGCGCATGATCTCTTCGGTGATGCCCTCGATCTTGATGTCCATCTGGAGCGAGGTGATGCCCGCTTCCGTGCCGGCGACCTTGAAGTCCATGTCGCCGAGATGGTCCTCGTCACCGAGGATGTCCGAGAGAACCGCAAAGCGCTTGTCTTCGAGGATCAGGCCCATCGCGATGCCCGCCGTCGGCCGCTTCAACGGCACGCCCGCATCCATCAGCGCCAGCGAGGCGCCGCAGACCGAGGCCATCGACGAGGAGCCGTTCGACTCGGTGATCTCCGATACCACGCGCACCGTGTAGGGGAATTCATGGTGCGGCGGCAGCACCGGATGGATCGCGCGCCAGGCAAGCTTGCCGTGGCCGATCTCGCGGCGCTTGGTGCCGCCGAGGCGGCCGGTCTCGCCGACCGAGTAGGGCGGGAAATTGTAGTGCAGCAGGAACGTCTCTTTGTACGTTCCCGACAGCGCGTCGATATATTGCTCGTCCTCGCCGGTACCGAGCGTGGTCACGACCATCGCCTGGGTCTCGCCGCGGGTGAACAGCGCCGAGCCGTGGGCGCGCGGCAGCACGCCGACTTCGGCGACGATGTTGCGCACGGTCTTGCTGTCGCGGCCGTCGATGCGCTTGCCGGTGTCGAGGATGTTCCAGCGAACGATCTTGGCTTCAAGTTCCTTGAACACGGCTGCGATGCGCAGCTTGTCGTATTTCGGCTCCTGCCCTTCCGGGAAGTAATGGGCGATCACCTTTTCCTTGACCTTGCCGACCGCGGCGTAGCGTTCCTGCTTGATCGGAATGGCGTAGGCGGCGCGCAGCTCCTGCTCGACGATGCCGAGCATTTCCTTCTCGAGCGCGGCATTGTCGATCACGGTGACTTCGCGCGGCTCCTTCGCGGCCTTCTCGGCGAGCTCGATGATGGCGTTGATGACCGGCTGGAAGTGACGGTGGCCGAACATCACTGCGCCGAGCATGATGTCTTCGTTCAGCTCCTTGGCTTCCGATTCCACCATCAGCACGGCGTCGGCGGTGCCGGCGACGACGAGGTCGAGCTGGGTGTCGACCATCTCGTCGAGCGTCGGATTGAGCACATATTCGTCATTGACGAAGCCGACACGGGCTGCGCCGATCGGGCCCTTGAACGGAGCACCCGACAAGGTCAGCGCCGCCGACGAAGCCACCAGCGCGACGATGTCAGGGTCGTTTTCCATGTCGTGCGACAGCACCGTGGCGATCACCTGGGTCTCGTTGCGCCAGCCGTCGACGAACAGCGGACGGATCGGACGGTCGATCAGGCGGGAGACCAGCGTCTCCTTCTCGGTCGGACGGCCCTCGCGCTTGAAATAGCCGCCCGGAATGCGGCCCGCGGCGTAGGTCTTTTCCTGATAGTCGACGGTGAGGGGCAGGAAGTCGACACCTTCGCGCGGTGCCTTCGCCGCGACGACGGTGGCGAGCACCACGGTCTCGCCATAGGTGGCGACGACGGCGCCGTCGGCCTGGCGGGCGATCTTGCCGGTTTCGAGCTTGAGTGGGCGTCCGCCCCAGTCGATCTCGACTGAATGCTTATTGAACATAGAGGTCTTCTTTCATGGGTTCTCGAAAGAAGGGACGCTTCGAAAAACAAAAACCATGCGCAAGATTGCGGGACGCTGATCGGAGCGGATGATCAGCGTCCTGCGATCCTGCCATGGTTTTTGGATTTCGGATGGCGTCCATCCTTTCGGGTCATACGGGCGCCTTGCCCGTTGTGCCCAGCCGCCGGATTGCTGCTGGACTGTCAGTCGGCACGAACGCGAGCACCGAACCGCGGTGTTCGCTCTTCATGCCCGGATGCAGATCCGTCAACGGATCGCATCCGACGCGCACGCAGCTTCGATCAAAAAACCTTTAAGGAAGCGCTTTCGTTCGAAACCACACGCGAAAACGCGCGCCAGTGGCGCGCGCATAAACATTAACGGCGAATATTGTGCTTTTCGAGCAGCGCCTTGTACCGCGCCTCGTCCTTCTTCTTGAGGTAGTCGAGGAGCGAGCGGCGGGTGGAGACCAGCTTCAAGAGCCCGCGACGCGAATGGTTGTCCTTCACGTGGGTCTTGAAATGATTGGTGAGGTTGTTGATGCGTTCCGAAAGGATCGCGACCTGAACCTCGGGCGAGCCGGTGTCGCCGGCCTTGGTGGCATTCGTCTTGATGACTTCCGCTTTGCGTTCTGCGGCAATCGACATCGTCAGTTTCTCTCGTTGCGACCGGCACTGGCAGTCAGGCCGGTCAGGTTGAACACACGCTTGGGGATGATTTCGCCATTGCCAACTTCAGCAAGCGCCAAAAGACGGCCTGCCACCGTGACATAGACTGTGCCGCTACAAGTGGGCGCATCCCGTCCGCGCAACAAAACGGCCTGACCCCGATGGAGCCTTGCCGCATCAGCCCGAGTGACGGCCAGTGCCGGGATGTCGTCCAGCGCGGTCTCAACGGGCAAAAGCGCGTCGGCGAGGCTGCCCTCGCCGGACGCGGCTCTATCGCACAAAGCCTCCAACTGATCCAGCGGAATCATGTCGTTTTCGCCAAATGGGCCGACCAGGGTGCGCCGCAGCGCGCAAATATGGCCGTAAGTGCCGAGAATTCGGCCCATATCGCGGGCCAGTGCTCGGACATAGGTGCCCTTGCCGCATTCGGCCTCGAACACGGCCCGGTCGTTATCCGGTTGATCCACAAGGGTTAAATGGTGAATCTCGACCGGACGGGGCGCCAGCTCCACGACCTCGCCGTCGCGGGCAAGGTCATAGGCCCGCTCGCCCTGCACCTTGATTGCGGAATAGCGCGGCGGGATCTGCTCGATCACCCCGGTGAAGCGGGGCAGGAGGGCGAGAATCGCCTCCCGGGTCGGACGCTGGTCGGAGGTCGCGGTCACCCGGCCCTCGATGTCGTCGGTGTCGCGCTCCTCGCCCCAGCAGACCGTGAACTGGTAGCGCTTGCGGCCGTCCATGACGAAGGGAACGGTCTTGGTGGCTTCCCCGAGGGCGATCGGCAACCCGCCCGAGGCGAGCGGATCGAGCGTGCCGGCATGGCCGGCGCGCTTGGCGTTGAACAGGCGCTTGAGCACGGCAACGGCCTGCGTCGACGTCATGCCGATCGGCTTGTCGAGCACGACCCAGCCATGGACGTCGCGGCGGTCGCGGCGAAACTGGTTGCCCTTCTGCTGCTTGGCGCGTGGATCGTTGTTGACGCGGCGCGGCTCCTGAGGCGGCCGCGCGTTGCTTCCCGAATCCGCGAAATCATTCGTCTGCACATCGCGCTGATCGGCCTCGTTGCTGTCGATCGTGCCGTGAGCGGGGTCCATCGTCATTGCTCTTCTTCCCGATCCGAAGCCGGATTCTGTTCCAGGTCCTTCTGCACCGCAGGTGTTCGCAAAAGCTTCTCGATCCGTTCCGCTTCGTCGAATCGTTCGTCGACGCGGAAGCGAATGTCAGGTGCAAATTTCAGGTTAACGCGTCGCGCGACTTCGCCGCGCAGGAACTTCTTGTTGCGCTCGAGCGCAGCGATCACAATCTCGGTGTCGCGGCCGCCGAGCGGCATCACGTAGACCGTCGCGAGCTTCAGGTCGGGCGACATCCGCACCTCCGGCACGGTGATGATGTGACCTTCGAGATCCGCATCATGCACGTTGCCTTGCGCCAGAATATCGGCCATCGCGTGGCGAACCTGCTCGCCCACGCGCAACTGACGTTGCGAGCCTCCGCCGGCTGCGGAACTCTTCTTCTGATGATGGCGTGGCATTCTCGAAAATCACCTCGTCATGCCCGTGCCTGGAGCGCGGGCATCGTCATTTGTCCTGTTGAAACGAAGAGGGGTGGATGGCCGGAATAATCCGGCCATCGCACTCCCGCAATTTCAGTTCAAAAAGGTCCGAACGCTTCGGTAAGATTTGGACTTACAGGGAGCGCTGGATCGTCTCCACGCGATAACACTCGATCACGTCACCGGCACGCATGTCGTGATAGTTTTCGAAGGCCATGCCGCATTCCTGACCGGACTGGACTTCCTTCACTTCGTCCTTGAAGCGCTTGAGCGTCGACAGCTTGCCTTCGTGCACCACGACGTTGTCGCGGATCAGGCGCACATTGGCGCCGCGTTCCACAGTGCCGTCGGTGACGCGGCAGCCGGCGACCTTGCCGACCTTGGAGATGTTGAAGATCTCCAGGATCTCGGCATTGCCCAGCATGGTTTCGCGCAAGGTCGGCGCGAGCAGGCCGCTCATCGCCTTCTTCACGTCGTCCACGAGGTCGTAGATGATGTTGTAGTAGCGGATCTCGATGCCGTTGCGCTTGGCGGCCGCAGCGGCCTCCTTGTTGGCACGGACCGAGAAGCCGATGATCGCGGCGTTGAAGCCTTCGGCCAGCGTCACGTCGGATTCCGAGATGCCGCCGACGCCGGCATGCAGAATGCGGGCCGCCACTTCGTCGGTACCGAGCTTCTCCAGCGACCCGAGGATCGCTTCCAGCGAACCCTGCACGTCGGCCTTGACGATCAGCGGGAATTCCTTGCGGCCCGCCGTCTTCAATTGCGACATCATCTGCTCGAGCGAGCCGCGCATGCCCGAGATCGAGGCCGCCGCGTTCTCACGCTTCTGGTGCGCACGGTAGCTGGTGACCTGACGGGCGCGGGCTTCGTTCTCGACCACCGCGAGACGATCGCCGGCCTCGGGCGGACCGTTGAAGCCGAGCACTTCGACCGGCACCGAGGGGCCGGCCTCCTGCACCGTCTCGCCCTGATCCGAGATCAGCGCGCGCACACGGCCCATTTCGGCGCCGGCGACGATGATGTCTCCGACGCGAAGGGTGCCGCGCTGCACCAGCACGGTCGCGACCGGACCACGGCCGCGGTCGAGCTTGGCCTCGATCACGGTGCCTTCGGCCGGACGCTGCGAATTGGTCTTCAGGTCTAGGATTTCGGCCTGGAGGGCGATCATCTCGAGCAGCTTGTCGAGATTGGTCTTGTTCTTGGCGGATACCTCGACGTCGACGACCTCGCCGCCGAAGGACTCCACCTGCACCTCATGCTGGAGCAGCTCGGTGCGCACGCGCTCGGGCTTGGCATCGGGCTTGTCGATCTTGTTGATGGCCACGATGATCGGCACCCGCGCCGCCTTGGCGTGGTTGATGGCCTCGACCGTCTGCGGCATCACGCCGTCATCCGCCGCGACCACGAGCACGACGATGTCGGTGACCTTGGCGCCGCGGGCGCGCATCGCGGTGAACGCGGCGTGGCCGGGCGTATCGATGAAGGTGATCTTCTTGCCGCTTTCGGGCGACACCACCTGGTAGGCGCCGATGTGCTGGGTGATGCCGCCGGCCTCGCCGGAGACGACATTGGCGTGGCGGAGCGCATCGAGCAGCGACGTCTTGCCGTGGTCGACGTGACCCATCACGGTCACGACGGGCGAACGCGTCTCGGTGTCGGTGGAATCGTCGACGGTGTCGAACAGGCCTTCCTCGACGTCCGACGCGGCAACGCGCTTGACGGTGTGGCCGAGCTCCTCGGCGATCAGCTGCGCGGTGTCGGCGTCGATCACGTCGGTGATCTTGTGCATCGCGCCCTGCTTCATCAGCATGCGGATGACGTCGACCGCGCGCTCGGACATGCGGTTGGCGAGTTCCTGGATGGTGATCGCTTCCGGGATCGTCACTTCGCGGATCAGCTTCTCCTTCGGCTCGTTCGAGGCGTGGCCCTTCAGGCGCTGCGTGCGGCGGCGGAACGATGCGATCGACCGCTCGCGGACCTCGTCGGCATTGAGCGCCGTGACGACCGTCAGGCGACCGCGCTCTTTCTGCGGGCCGGGCTTGTGGGTGGTCTTGGGGGCTGCCGCAGGACGCGCGGCGCCGCCGGGACCGCGACGGATCTGGCGCGGACCGTCGTCCTCGTCGGGGCCGGCCGCAATTGCGGGAGCGCGCCCTGCAGGGCCCGCCGGCCGCTGCGGGGTCGTTGTCGGACGTGCAGTGGTGGTCGCCGCAGGTCGCGCCGTGCTCGGCGCGGAACGCGGAGCGCTCGTCACCGGAGCTGCCGTTGCCGGGCGCGCGGCAGCAGGCTGCTCGCCTTCCCCAAAGCGCTTCTTGGCCTCGGTCTCGGCCTTCCGCTTGGCCTCGTCCTCATGGCGATGGCGCTCTTCCTCGGCCTTGCGACGGGCTTCGGCGGCCTCGCGCTCGGCACGTTCGGCGGCCTCGCGGACAGCGCGGCGCTGGGCCTCTTCCTCGGCCTGGCGGCGCTCCTCGACTTCACGCAGCTTGGCGTCCGCCAGCGCGCTGGCGCGGGCCGACCGCTCGTCCTCGGTGAGCGTGCGGAGCACCACGCCGGAACCGGCGTTGCGGGGCGGAGCAGCTTTCGGAGCGGGACGCGGCGCCGCAGCGGGAGCAGCCGGCGCGGGCTTCGCGACCTCGGCAGCCTGCGGCTCGGGAGTGCCGTCGATCCGGCGCTTGCCGCGCTTCTCGACCACGACCTGCTTGCTGCGGCCATGGCTGAAGCTTTGGCGCACAGTGCCCGTTTCGACGCGCGGCTTGAGCGATAGCGTCTTGCTCGGAACGCTCAGCTTCTTGTCGCCAGGGGTCTTGGTATCAACCATTCAGCAGTCCTAATCCTGATTTGTCAGTGTTGTGCGTTGCCGCACCGTCCAATCGGGTCGTCGTGTCTCTCAGAAATCCTGGCCGGGCTTTTCGGCAGTCTTGTCATCGTCCGCCATCCGGTATCGGACCAGCATCTGGCTACGTGACAGGAATGACTTGCTCGCCGGGCCCGCGAGCAGCGCAGCATGTATCACATTTGACCGGGTCAGTGCCAAATCCAATTCTATCGATTTCAGTACGGTGATGACGGGAATCTGCGGCTTGGCCCCGCCATTTCCGGCATTTTGACGCGCCAGCATGTCCAATTTGCGGATTCCGTCCGCGGCCCCGTCGCTGGCGTGGATCAGGACCTCGACCGTACCTTCCCGAAGGGCGCTCTCGACCTTGCCGAAACCGGTCAAGACCTGACGCGCCTTGGCGGCGATCCCAAGTGCTTCCATCACGCTCCGAACCAAGAGCGCCTCGATATCGGTGGAAAGCGTCTGAGGGGGGCGCAGCTCGCGCTTGAAGGTCTTGCTAAATTGGTGACGCCGCACGGCTTCCGCAACCACCTGGCGCGAGGCGGTGAGCCACATGCCCCGTCCCGGCAGCTTGCGCTTGAGGTCGGGAACCACCTCGCCCTGCGGCGAGACGACGAAGCGGATCAGCTCGTCGATCGGCCGAACCTCCCGGCTGACCGCGCACATCCGCATGGTCGCGGACCTTTCGGTCCGCGGCCCATGGTCGAGTTCGCTGTCAGTGCTGGCGAGCATCCGGGCGACATCCTCCTTGGCCTTCTAAATCGCGCGTTCTTTACGCAAAGCCGCTCTCCACTCGTGCCGAACGCGCGTTACGCCGGCTGGTCTTCGGCCGCCGCGGCCTCCGCGGGCTTGGCGAGATCGGCCTCGGTGATCCAGCCGGCCTTGACGCGAGCCTGCATGATCATCGCTTCGGCGTCGTCACGGGAGATGTCGATGCCGTCGAGCGCGCCGGCGTGCTTGGTCGGCTCGCTGCCTTCCTTGCGCTCGGTCCAGCCGACCAGATCGTCGGTGGCGCAGCCGGCGAGGTCGTCGACCGTCTTGATGTCGTTCTCGCCGAACTTCACCAGCATCTTCGAGGTCACGCCGGGCACGTCCTTGAGCGCGTCTTCCACGCCAAGCTCCTTGCGCCGGGCTTCGAGCTCGGCCTCCTGCTGTTCCAGATATTCCCGGGCGCGGTTCTGCAGCTCTTGTGCGGTTTCCTCGTCGAAACCCTCGATGCCGGCGAGTTCCTTGACGTCCACCATGGCGAGTTCCTCGACCGAGGTGAAGCCCTCGGACGCCAGCAGCTGGCCGACGACTTCGTCCACGTTGAGCGATTCCATAAAGACGCGGGTGGAGTTCTCGAAGTCGGCCTGGCGGCGCTCCGATTCCTCCTGCTCGGTCAGGATGTCGATGTCCCAGCCGGTGAGCTGCGAGGCCAGACGCACGTTCTGGCCGCGGCGGCCGATCGCAAGCGAAAGCTGGTTGTTGGTATCAGGCACCACCACCTCGATGCGCTCGCGGTCCTCGTCGATGACGACCTTGGAAACCTCGGCCGGCGCCAGCGCATTGACTACGAAGGTCGCGATGTCGGGCGACCAGGGAATGATATCGATCTTCTCGCCTTGCAGTTCGTTCACCACGGCCTGCACCCGCGAGCCGCGCATGCCGACGCAGGCGCCGACCGGGTCGACCGACGAATCGCGGGAAATCACGCCGATCTTCGCGCGCGAGCCGGGATCGCGGGCGACCGCCTTGATCTCGACGATACCGTCATAGATCTCCGGCACCTCCTGCGCGAACAGCTTTGCCATGAACTGCGGATGCGTGCGGGACAGGAAGATCTGCGGGCCGCGTGTCTCGCGGCGGACGTCGAAGATGTAGGCGCGGACGCGGTCGCCGTTGCGGAACACTTCGCGCGGCAGCATTTCGTCGCGGCGGATGATGGCTTCGCCACGGCCGAGATCGACGATCACGCTGCCATATTCGACGCGCTTGACGACGCCGTTGACGATGTCGCCGATGCGGTCCTTGAACTCCTGGTACTGTCGGTCGCGCTCGGCCTCGCGCACCTTCTGCACGATCACCTGCTTGGCCGATTGAGCGGCGATACGGCCATATTCCAGCGGCGGCAGGGTGTCGGCGATGGTGTCGCCGACCTGGGCACCGGGATTGGCGCGCTGCGCATCCACCAGCGAGATCTGGTTGGAAGGGTTTTCGACCTTGTCGACCACCAGCATGTGGCGCGACAGCCGCAGCTCGCCCTTCTTCGGATCGATCTCGGCATGAACGTCGGTTTCGCTGCCGTAACGGGCCCGCGCCGCCTTGGCGATGGCGTCCTCCATCGCCGCGATGACGATGCCGCGGTCGATGGACTTTTCGCGTGCGACGGCGTCCGCGATCTGAAGCAATTCGAGTCGATTGGCGCTGACTGCCATGGCTAGTCTCCTTGGTCAGGCTCGGTCTCGCCGCGCCGCGCGCGTTCGGCGGCAAGGCGATGTTTCTTCGTGTTGGTCGGTGCCGGCTTCTTTTTCGGCTTGGTGTTCTTTGTGATCTTCGCACTGATCTCTGCGTGCGGTGCAGCCGGCGGCTCCAGTCCGAGATCCCTGCGCATCTTGCGCTCCTCGGCCTTGCCGCGGCGCATGGATTCCGCGATCAGCTCGTCGGTCAGCACCAGGCGCGCCTCGCCGATATCCTCCATGGTCAGGAGAATGTCGGCTTCGTCGCCCGGCTTGACGTCGTCGCGATGCAGATGGACGCGATCGCCTTCGACTGGACCGAGCGTGCCGCGGAAGCGCTTGCGCCCCTCATGGGCGACCGCCATCTCGATTTTCACCAGATGGCCGGCATAGCGCTCGAAATCGGAGCGGCGCACCAACGGACGGTCGATGCCCGGAGAGGAGATCTCCAGCCGGTAGGCGCGATCGATGGGATCGGCGACGTCGAGCACCGGTGACAATGCCCGCGAGATCGCCTCGCAATCCTCGATCTGCATCGAGCCGTCCGGCCGCTCGGCCATGATCTGCACGGTGCAGCCGGCCTCGCCGGAAATGCGGATTCGCACCAGGCGATAGCCCATGCCCTGAAGCACCGGAGCAGCCACCGCCGACACCCGTGCCGCGACGCCAGGCTCGACCACGAGCCGCGGCTCGGCCAGCAGTTCGGCATCCGTGGAACCAGGGGTCGGCTCAGTCATGTCCAGGGTCAGGGCGCTCGATGGTTAAGGCTCGTTTACGTTTCAAGCCCGCTTCGGAACTCTCCCGACAGTGTCGGGCCGCATCTCTCGCCAAGCCGCTTCAGGTAACAAAAAAGAGCGGGTCCTTGCGGGCCCACTCTCACTACGCGGATCGTATGAGAAGATGAATTAGCGCTGATATAGCGCTTTCCGCCCCCCCGGACAAGGCCCATTGCAGCGGGAATGGGGCCTTTTTGCGCGGCCGTGGACCCCGCGCAACGCTTCCTTCATCAAGCAAGCCTAGATTTCCGGATTGTGGGGCGGCTTGAACCAAGGCGCACCCGCGGCGTGCCCCGTTCGAGTTGCGTTTTCATGACCGTTGCCACGTCGCTCATTCCAGGACTGGACGATATCGTCAGGCGCGGCGATCCGCGGCGACGCGGCGAGATCGCGCGTGCCGTCGCACAGTTGTTTCTCCAGGATGCGGCGAAGCTCCGCCCCGAATTGGTCGACCTCTTCGACAATGTCCTGATCGATCTCGTTCCGCATGCCGAGCTGGCCTCGCGCGTCGATCTCGCCGAGCGCTTCTCACGCCTCAACAACGCGCCGCCGCACCTCGTCAACCAGCTCGCGCGCGAAAACGAGATTTCCGTGGCGGGTCCCGTGCTGCGCCGCTCGCCTGTGCTCGACGATGCGGCCCTGGTCGAGATCGCGCGTTTGAAGGGCCAGGGCCATCTCCTGGCCATGACGGAACGTCCCGCCTTGTCGCCCGTCGTCACCGACGTGCTGGTCGAGCGCGGCGATCGCGACGTGGTGCGCCGTGCCGCAAGCAATGCCGGTGCCGCGTTCTCGCCAAGCAGCTATTCCGAGCTGATCAAGCGCGCCGCGCAGGACGGTGTGTTGACGCTCAAGATCGGCCAGCGCAACGACCTTTCCGGCGAGCACCTGAAGCAGCTGCTCGACGGCACGCTCGACGTCATCCGCCGTCGCCTCTCCAGCGTGGTCAACCCCGCGCGCCAAGCCGAAATCAAGCGCGCGATGGCGGCGATCGAGGAGGCTGCCCGGCCGCCGGGACCGCGCCGTGATTACTCGGCAGCACAGCGCACCGTGCTGGCGCTGTACCGCGAAGGCCATCTTGGCGAGAGCGCGTTGCTTGGCTTCGCCAAGGCGAACAAATACGAGGAATCGATCGCCGCTCTCTCGGCCATGTCCGGCGTTCGCCTCTCGGTGCTCGACCGCCTGATCGCGGGCGATCGCTACGATCCGATCTTGATCTTGGGCCGCGTGCTGAATCTCGGCTGGCCCACGGTGCGCGCGCTGATCCGGCTCTGGTATGGCCCGCAACGCGCGCCCGCCGACGCCGACATCGAGACCGCGCGCGTGAACTTCACGCGACTGATGCCGACGACCGCCGAGCGCGTCGTGCATTTCTGGCGCAACCGGCAGACGATCTGAATCTCTCGCTTGTCGTTTCGGGGCGATGCGCAGCATCGAACCATGGTGCGCACTTGCGCACCTGAGAAGCTCGAGATTCCGGTTCGCGCTTTCGCGCGTCCCGGAACGACAATCATTTCCGCCTGAACCGCAAATAAGCCGCCTTCCGTCCTTCTCGCGCGGCCTTCCGTCCGTAGCGTGTCATGGTGTAGCCCGGCCATGGCTGCCGGAAATCGTCGGCGCGTTCGGCAAGCCACACGAAATCCTGCGAGCGTGCAAGATGCGACAGCGTCCAGGCGCAGTAATCGTCGATGTCGCAGACGAAGCGAAATTCGCCGCCAGGCTTCAGCACGCGCGCCATCGCGGCGATGGTCCTGTCCTGGACGAAGCGCCGCTTCCAGTGCCGCCGCTTCGGCCAGGGATCGGGATGGATCAGGTCGATCCGCGACAGCGCCCCCTTCGGCAACCAGGCCAAGAGCTCTGCGGCATCGCCCGCGAACAGGCGGATGTTGCCGATGTTGGCGGCCTCGATCTGCGCGAGGATCTTCGCCATGCCGTTGACATAGGGCTCGCAGCCGATGAAGCCGGTCGTGGGGAAGTTCTGCGCCTCGGCAGCAAGATGCTCGCCTCCGCCGAAGCCGATCTCGATCCGTACGTCGTCGGCTGCGGGAGCGAAGATCGCGCGGGCATCCACCGGCGCCTCGCCGTTGATGTCGAGCGCGAGATGCGGCAGCAGATGGTCGATCAGCTCGGCCTGATGCTGCCGGAGCTTGTGACCCTTGCGGCGCCCGAAGAAGGCGCGCTCGCTGTCGTCGCGACCGGGATCTGATTTGCGTTCGCTCATCGCAGGGTCTGATACAGCCGATGGAGCAGCCGCGCGCGTGGCGCGAGCGACGAGACGTAGAGCTGCTCGAAATGAGTGTGTGCGCCCTTGCCGTCGACGCCGAGCCCGTCGAGCGTCGCGGTGTGCGCGGCGGTGAAATTGCCATCCGAGCCGCCGCCGGTATGGGTGTCGATCAGCTCGAATCCGATCTCCCTGGCGAGCAATCTCGCATGTTCGTACAGGGAGGCGCCCGCGTTGCTCTTCTCGTAGGGCGGACGATTGAGCCCGCCGGCGACCCTGACGGTGACGCCGTCGGTCTTCGCTGTCAGGGCGAGAATCCTGTCGACGTACTCGTCCGCGTCCTTCAGGCTCACGACGCGCAGATCGACTTCGGCGTAAGCCTCTTCCGGCGTGACGTTGGGGCGCGTGCCCCCGCGCACCAGGCCGACATTGACGGTGACGCCGCGCGCGGGATCATTCATTCCTTCCAGCGCCAGGATGACGTGGCCGAGCTCGCGGACGGCGCTGCGGCCGTCTTCGGGCCGGGAGCCGGCATGCGCGGGCACACCCTTGATGTGCACCTGGAAGCGACCAACGCCCTTGCGTCCGGTGACGATCTTGCCGCCGTCGCGTGCCGGCTCGGTCACCAGCACATACTTGGCCTTGCGCCCTTCCTTCTCAATCAGCGCACGTGACGTCGGGCTGCCGATCTCCTCGTCGGAGGTGAACAGGTGCGTGATGCCGAGCGGCGAGCGATCGCCGGTGGCGCAGAGCGCGCCAAAGGCATGATGGGCGATGTAGGCGCCGCCCTTCATGTCGTAGATGCCGGGTCCAAACGCGACGTCGCCTTCGACCTTGAACGGCAGGCGCTCGATGAATCCGATGGGATGAACGGTATCGAGGTGGCTCAGCACCAGGATGCCTGGCCGGTCCTGACCCCAATTCGTGCGCGCCACGAGATGATCGCCGCAGCCAGCCACGCCGGCGACGCGCTCGAGGGTGACGGGCAGGCCGCGGTATTGCTCCGCGACCAAGGAGACCAGCTCGTTGACTTGCTCAGGTGATTCCGTCGGCGTCTCGATCTCTACCCAGCGGCGGATGCCATCGAGAATGGTTTGGGAATCGAACCAATTGGAGCTGGTCATGGATGCATCTGTGCCTTTGAATCGCATCATCGAAGCGGAGGTGCATCAATGCGCGGTCGCAAATGACGACATAGGCCAGATTTGACGCAGTCTCAAATCGCGCTTGAGACGGCCCTTCAGCGCTTGTCGGGACCTTCGCGGGCCGCGATCTGCTCGACGAGATCGACGATCGAGCGGCGCATCTTCGAATCGGTGATTCGCGTGAACGCCTTAGTCAAGGCGAGCCCTTCGGAGGTCGCGAGAAAGTCCGAGACGTAAGAGGGCGAGGCGCCTTCGCTGAAGCCTTCCGGACCCGGCACGCCGCTCGGGCCGCCCTCGAACAGGAATGAAACCGGCACCTGCAGAATCTCGGCGATCTGCTGGATTCGGCTCGCGCCGACCCGGTTCGTGCCCTTCTCGTATTTCTGAATCTGCTGGAAAGTCAGGCCCAAAGCTTCACCGAGCTTTTCCTGACTCATGCCCAACATGATGCGGCGCATGCGCACGCGACTGCCGACATATTTGTCAACAGGGTTGGGCGCTTTCGACATTTCCTCAGCCCTCCAAACATCACCCTCGGCGCAATCATCGCGAATGCCTCGGGTGCAGCATCGTCAAAATCAAACCCTGTTATTGGGAAACATTGCGGAGAAATTTAGCAATGCCCACTGTCTTTTGCAGCGGGTGCAGAATGAGGAGGCCATGTGCAGTCTGTCAACCGTGAGACTACGGTTGTCAAAGGATTCCGGCCGCGAGCGCGGGCATGGCGCGATCAGGTGTGCCGCTTGGCGACGCGCCGCCGGACCGCCACAATCACCGCGAGCGCAACGAGCATGGCTGCAGGCGCATCGCCGACGCGCGCATAGACGGTCGGCGGCAGTGCGGCCGGCAGGTTTGCATCCAGAATGCCTTCGATGCCGAGACCGAGGCTGGCGATGGTGCGCCCGACCGGATCAATCACCGCGGAGATGCCGGTGTTGGCGGAGCGCACGAGCGGCAAACCAAGCTCGATCGCACGCATCCGCGATTGCTCGAGATGCTGATAAGGACCGGTCGAAATGCCGAACCACCCGTCATTGGTGAGGTTCACGATCCAGCCCGGACGTTCGTTGCGCCCTGCCACCTCGCCGGGAAAGATCGCTTCGTAACAAATCAACGGCAGCGCAGGCGGCGCGCCGGCGACCGGCAACGCATGCCGCACGGTGCCGGGAATGAAGCCGCCGCGCACACGCGTCAGCTGCTCGAAACCGAGCTTCTCCATCAATGCCTGATATGGGAGAAACTCACCGAACGGTACCAAATGCAGCTTGTCGTACACTGCGAGCACACTGCCGTCGTGATCGATCACGTAGATCGAGTTGTAGGCGCGCGTGATCGGCGTGCCGCGCGGCAGGTCGGGCGCGCGGACCGAGCCCGTGATCAGCACGGTGCCCTTGGGCAGGAGGTCGGCGATCTGCGCCATTGCGCCGGCTTCGCGGGTCAGGAAGAACGGAAAGGCGGATTCCGGCCAGATCAGGATGGTGGCATCGCGCACGCCGGTCGATTGCGGGCCGGAGGCGCGGTCCGACAGCGCAAGGTACTTCTTCATCACCTCCGCCTTGGCGGCGTAGTTGAATTTGGCGTCCTGCTGCAGGTTCGGCTGCATCAGGCGCAGCTTGGCACCTGAGACCATCGCGGTCGGATGCAGCGACAGGCGGATTGCGCCGAAGATGCTCATGACGATCAGAAGTGCGACGGCGGCGCTTGGCACGCGCCATTGCGGGCGGCGGTCGGGCGTGCGGTCGATCAGCGTCGCCGGGCTTGCGAAGATCGCGACGGTCAGGAACGTCATGCCCCATAGGCCGATCAGCGACGCCGTCTGCGCCAGCGGCAGCGGCTCGGACAGCGCGTAGCCGAACGTGTTCCAGGGAAAGCCGGTCAGCGCATGACCGCGCAGCCACTCGCTGATGGTGAGGCTCGCGGCGAGCGCCAGCACGCGCGTGGCGTTCTTGGTCCAGAGCAGGCGCGCCAGTGCAAAGCCGATGGCCGTGAAGATGGACAGATAGGCAGGCAGGCCGAGCACAGCGAACGGCGTCAGCCAGGCGAACACATCGGCGTCGACGAAGAAGGCATAGCCGATCCAGTAAAGGCCCGGGACGAAATAGCCCAGCCCGAACCAGTAGCCGGTCAATGCGGCGGCGGGGACGCCGCCATATCGGCCGGCCCCGGCGCCGTCGATCAGCCAGACCATTACCGGGAAGGTGATGAACAGCACCGGGAAGAGGTTGAACGGCGCCAGCGCCAGCACGGACAGCGCCCCGGCCGCCATGGCGATCACCGCGCGCTTCCATCCCCAGGTGAGGATGATGGCAAGCGCGATCTGCCGGAGTCGCTGCAATGGACTCACTGTTGGCTGGTCCCGTCGCTCGGCGACGTGGGCGTTTCGCCCGCCGGCGGCTGACCTGCGTCGGGGGCCGCCTCGCGGCGGCTTCTCTCGCGCTGGGCGCGGGGCGCGGGGCGCTCCTTCCGCGTCGAGATACGCAGCCGCTTGACCCGGCGCGGATCGGCGTCGAGCACCTCGACCTCGTAGGTGCCGGGGCCCGAGATCACCTCGCCGCGCACCGGCAGGCGCCCCACGAAGCTGACCAGATAGCCGCCCAGCGTCTCCACCTCCTCGCCGGCCTCGCCGGTCAGGAAGTCTTCGCCGATCACCGAGCGGACATCGTCGAGGCGGGCGCGGGCGTCGGCGATGAAGGCGTTGTCGGGCAGGCGCACGATCGAGGGTGGCTCGTCGCTGTCGTGCTCGTCGTCAATCTCGCCGACGATCTGCTCGACGATGTCCTCGATCGAGACCAGCCCGTCGCTGCCGCCATATTCGTCGACCACCAGCGCCAGATGGATGCGCGTGGCCTGCATCTGCGCGAGCAGGTCAATAGCCCGCATCGAGGGCGGCACGTAGAGCAGCTTGCGGATGATACGCGCTTCATGAAGCGGCAGCGCGAGATCGACGGCACGCAGGTCGAGCCCTGCCGGCAGCGGCTTCTTGCGCTTGGTCTTGGTGACTTCCGACACCCGGGCGCGCGCGGTCATGAAGGCGAGCAGGTCGCGGATATGGACGATGCCGACGGGATCGTCGAGCGTCTCGTTGTAGACCACGAGGCGGGAGTGGCCGGCGCTCTCGAAGCGGTCCATCAACTCGCCGAGCGGGATGTCTTGCTTCACTGCGACGATGTCAGCGCGGTGCACCATGACATCGGCGATGCGGCGCTCATGCAGGCCGAGAATGTTGCGCAGCATGGTGCGCTCGACGGCCGAGAAGCCGGTGTCGTCGGGCCTCGTTGCGTCGAGCACGACCTTGAGGTCGTCGCGGACCGATCCCGCCTTCCAGCCGAACAGCGTCCGGATGGCGCGCAGCAGCCAGCCGTCCGCCGTCGGACGCATCACCTCGCCTTGTGTCACCACGACCGGCAGATTGGCCGTGTTGCGCGGGTTGTCCTGGATTGGATCGGAATCCGGCATATCAGTGTGTCCCCGCGCGGTCTGCATAGGGATCAGGGATGCCGAGATGCGCCAGGATCTGCGTTTCCAGCGCTTCCATCTCCTCGGCGTCGTCGTCGTTCTCGTGATCGTAGCCGATCAGGTGCAGGAAGCCGTGCACGGCGAGATGGCTCAGATGGTGATCGAACGGCTTGTGTTCCTCGTCCGCCTCGCGCCGCATGGTCTCATAGGCGATCGCGATGTCGCCGAGCATGCGCGGCGCATCGCCCGGCTTCCGGTCGCCCTCCTGCTGAAGCGCGGGGAACGACAGCACGTTGGTCGGTTTGTCGATGCCGCGCCAGTTGCTGTTGAGGGTGCGGATGCCGGCATCATCGGTCAGCATCACAGCCACTTCCGCATCGGCAACGTCCTCGTGAATGCTCTCGGCGGCAACGGCCACCGCTCGCTGGATTACGGCTTCGGAATCGGGCTCGCGCTGCCAGCAATCGGCGACGACGAGGACCTCGGTCATGGGAAGATTGGGATGGGACATTGTGTTGTCTGGGACGAGGGGCGCCGTGGTCGCGCCCTCTGGAGTCCGGTGTTGCCTCGTCAGGATTGACCGGTGGTCGGCCGCTGCGGCGGCCCTTCGTAGGCGGCGACAATCCGCGCCACGAGTTCGTGGCGGATCACGTCCTCGGCCCTGAAATGAACCTGAGCAATGCCTTCGACGCCGTTCAGAAGACGCGTTGCCTCCGCCAGACCCGAGGTCTGGCCGTTCGGCAGGTCGATCTGCGAGGGATCGCCGGTCACGATCATGCGGCTGTTCTCGCCGAGACGCGTCAGGAACATCTTCATCTGCATCGATGTGGTGTTCTGGGCTTCGTCCAGGATGATGGCGGCATTGGTGAGGGTGCGGCCGCGCATGAAGGCGAGCGGCGCGATCTCGATCTCGCCGGTCTGGAGCGCACGCTCGACGATACGCGCGTCCATGAGGTCGTACAGCGCATCGTAGATCGGCCGCAGATAGGGGTCGACCTTCTCGCGGAGATCGCCGGGCAGGAAGCCGAGCCGCTCGCCGGCTTCCACTGCCGGACGCGACAGGATGATACGGTCGACCTCCTTGCGCTCGAACAGCTGCGCGGCGTGGGCGACGGCGAGCCAGGTCTTGCCGGTGCCGGCCGGGCCGACGCCGAACACCAGCTCGTGCCGCTTCAGCGCACGGATGTAAGAGTCCTGCGCGGCCGTGCGCGCGCGCACGGGGCGCTTGCGCAGATTGATGCTGTCGAACGCCGATTTGGCCGACTTGGCGTCGAACTCGAACAGCGAGCCCTGGGCGATCACGGCGCGGATCGCGCCCTCGACCTCGCCCTGGTCGAGATCCTGTCCCTTCGCCGCCTGCGCATAGAGCATCTCCAGCACGCGGCGCGCGGCGTCGCAGCCGTCGCGGCTGCCGCCGATGGTGATGTGGTTGCCCTTGGAATCGACGACGACGCCGAGCCGCCGCTCGATCTGCGCGAGGTGCTGGCCATAGGGGCCGACCAGCGCGGAAGCGGCGCGGTTGTCGTCGAAGTCGATGACGACCTGGGTCTCGGGCGGAACTTGCATGTCGCGATCAAATTTGCGGCTGGGAGCGAACGAAGACGAATCCGATGCGCTTTTTGGCAAGGGTTCAGGCTCCAGTGGCTTGCGATAAAGCGTGCTCGCGCGCGCCACGCGGCGTCACGAGCTCGCCGAGAAAACTGTAGCGCTCGAGGCGGTCGATGCGCACCGGCAGGATTTGTCCGATGATGTCGGGCGAAGCCATCACATGCGCCGGCTGGAGGTAGGCGGTGCGGCCGACGATCTGGCCCTCCTTGCGGGCCGGACGCTCGAACAGCACGTCGACCGTCGAGCCGATCGCAGCCTTGTTGAAGGCCGATTGCTGGCTGTCGATCAGTTCCTGGAGCCGCTCCAATCGCTGGTCCATCTCGGCGGGGGATACCGTCTCCTGCATGTCCGCCGCCGGCGTTCCCGGTCGGGCGGAGTATTTGAACGAATAGGCTGCAGCGTAGCCGATTTGCGCGACAAGTGCGAGGGTGGCGAGAAAATCTTGCTCGCTCTCGCCGGGGAAGCCGACGATAAAATCTGATGAAAAAGCAATGTCTTGGCGTGCAGCACGGAAACGGTCGACGACGCGCCGGTAATCATCGGCGGTATGTTTCCGGTTCATGGCGGCCAGTATGCGGTCCGAGCCCGATTGCACCGGCAGGTGCACGAACGGCATCAGGGCATCGAGATCGCGATGGGCTGCGATCAGGCTGTCGTCGACGTCGCGAGGATGGCTGGTCGAATAGCGCAGCCGCGCGATGCCGGGAATGGCCGCCAGATGTTCGAGCAGCCGGCCGAGCGGCCAGGTTTTCCCGTCCGGACCCTCGCCGTGATAGGCGTTGACGTTCTGCCCGATCAGCGTGAGCTCGCGCACGCCGTTGTCGGCAAGACGCTTCACGTCATCGACGATCTTCGCCACGGGACGCGACACCTCGGCGCCGCGCGTATAGGGAACGACGCAGAAGGTGCAGAACTTGTCACAGCCTTCCTGCACCGTGACGAAGGCGGAAATCCCGCGCGCGCGGATGGCGTCTGGCTTGGGCTGGGCCAGGAAGCCGAACTTGTCTGCCGCAGGGAATTCGGTCTCGATCGCACGGCCTTCACTGCCGGCGCGTTTCAACAGCTCCGGCAGATGATGATAGCTCTGTGGCCCGACCACGACGTCGACCGCCGGCGCGCGGCGAACGATCTCCTCGCCCTCGGCCTGCGCCACGCAGCCCGCGACGGCGATCTGCATCGCGCGGCCCGCGCGCGCGGCTTCGTCCTTGGCCACGCGCAGGCGGCCGAGTTCGGAATAGACCTTTTCCGAGGCCTTCTCGCGGATATGGCAGGTGTTGAGGATGACGAGGTCGGCATCCTCCGCGCTGGCCGTCTCCACGAATCCTTCCGGCGCCAGCGTATCCACCATGCGCTGCGCATCGTAGACGTTCATCTGGCAGCCATATGATTTGATGTGCAGCTTGCGCGGCGGCGTCATGGAACCCGGAATGGAGGTGGAGGACGGCCTTCAGATATAGGCTGAAGGGGGGAAAATCCAGCGAATGGAGGCATTTGGATCGTGATTCCGGGGTGCGCGCAGTCGCGAGCCCGGAATCTCGCGCCAAAACCCCTGGATTCCGGGTTCACGCGCTCCGCGCGTGCCCCGGAGTGACACAAAGAGCGGAATTAGCCCGCCAGGGCCTTCGCTCCCGCACGCCGGACCAGCTCCGGCAGCTGATGCATGTCGGCAAAAATCAGGTCGGCGCCAGCCTCGCGCAGCGTTTCGGCATAACCGGGCCGGCAATGGCTGCCCCCGTAGAAGCCGAACACCGTCATGCCCGCGGCCCGGGCGCCGGCGATGCCGGCCAGGCTGTCCTCGATCACGACGCAGCGCTCGGGCGCCACGCCCATTTCGCTCGCCGCCAGCAGAAACAGGTCCGGCGCCGGCTTGCCGTTCTTCACCTGCGAGGCCGAGAAGATGTTCGGCGCCAGGCGCTCGTAGAGACCGGTACTTCCCAGGCTCACGCGCATACGCTGGTGCGAGCCGCTCGAGGCGACGCAGACAGCTTGCGTAACGACATCGAGCACGTCGCGAATGCCGCGGATCGCTTCGAGGTCGGCCTCGAACGAGCGGAACAGCTCGTCCTGAAGATCGCCGTGATAGGCCTCGGGCAGCTTGCGGCCGAGCTCGGTCTCGATCTCGAGATTGGCCTGCCGCGTCGAGCGTCCCAGGAATCGTTCGAACACCTGCTCCGAGGTGATCGGATAGCCGTGCCGCGTCAGCACGTCGGCATGCGCGCGACAGGAGATCACCTCGCTGTCCACGAGTACGCCGTCGCAATCGAAGATGATGAGGTCTATCGGCACCAAATCAGGACGTCGGCTTGTCGTCGTCGAGCGGCACGCAATAGAGCTCGAGCCGGTGGTCGACCAGCTTGTAGCCGAGCTTGCGGGCGATTTCCGCCTGAAGCTTCTCGATCTCCTCGGAGGTGAACTCGATCACCTTGCCGTCGCGCAGATTGATGAGGTGGTCGTGGTGACTGTCGCGCATCTGCTCGTAACGCGCGCGGCCCTCGCGGAAATCGTGGCGTTCGATGATGCCGGCATCCTCGAACAGCTTCACGGTGCGATACACGGTCGAGATCGATATCTTGTCGTCAACGGCGACGCAGCGGCGGTACAATTCCTCGACATCCGGATGGTCGGCAGCCTCCGCGAGCACGCGGGCAATGACCCGGCGCTGCTCGGTCATGCGCATGCCCGTGGCAGCGCAGCGCGCCTCGATATCGGACGCTTTGGATGTGGAGGAGGGTTTCAATGCGGTCATAGGTTTGTCTGCCTGGCGGAGGCGTTTTCTGCCACCAATGTTACGACAAGTCACGCCGCATCAGAAGGGCGTTCAATTGTTCCCCGTTCGGCTGCTTATAGTAGCGTTCGCGGCGTCCGACCACCGTGAATCCGGCCCGCTCGTAGAGCCGCCGCGCCGGCTGGTTATTTTCCTCGACCTCGAGAAATATTGTGCGAACGCCGCGTCCGGCGAGATGGCCGAGATGGGTCATCAACAGCGTGCGGGAGAGGCCGCGGCCGCGATAAGCCGCGTCGACCGCGATCGAGAGAATCTCCGCTTCGTCCGCGCCGACCCGCGACACCGCAAAGCCGATCGTCTTGCCGCCCAGACGCAAGCGATGCACCAGCGTGTTGCGCTCGCTGATCATGCTCTCGAACTCGCCTTCGCCCCAGCCGCGCGCGAAGGACGCGCCGTGCAGCTGCGCGAGCCGCGCGGCATCGCGCAAGGTCGCAGGCTCGACGACGGCGCTGCCGCCGCGCCACCATTCGGACAGCCATCCCATCATGAGGTCGCGGCTTGTGCTGCGAGGTGCTTCTGCGCCGCCGGCTTTGCGTCCGGCGCCTTCAGATAGAACGGCCGCGCCGGGGTGGTGTCGGGATTGGCAGCTGCACCAAGCCAGGCGATCCAGCCGATGTCGGGCGCAGGTTGCGCGTCGACCGCGACAGGCTGCGGTCCATCCTTGGGCCAGCGATCGGCGAGGATGCTTGCGGCATTGCCGACCAGATGCGGCGCGCCGAATTGCGAGGCGGCGATCGCCTCGTCGATCGAGGCGACACCCGGTCGCACCAGCTGGCTGCCGTCCCCGGCCACGATCTGGAAATAGACATGGTCGTGCCGCGCATCGATTGCGGAGAGCACGGGCGCCGGCTTGTTCTGGCTGACGATGGCCGCGGCATAGGCCGACAGTGTCGTCAATCCCACCGCGGGCTTGCCGGAGGCAAGCGCCAGTCCGCGTGCGGCCGAGATGCCGACGCGCAATCCGGTGAAGCTGCCGGGCCCGGTGGTGACGGCGATGCGATCGAGCGCGGTGAAGCCGAGCTCGGCCGATTGCATCACCCGCGCGATCAGCGGCATCAGGGCTTCGGCATGGCCGCGCTTCATCGGCAGCGATTCATGCGCGCGCAGCTCGGCCGTTTCGGTGTCGAGCACGGCGGCTGCGCAGGCGTCGAGCGCAGTATCGATGGCGAGGATCAGCATGAAAAAGCGAATGGCGGGTGGCGAATAGCGGACAGTCTAGCCGATCCGAGTTCCATTCGCCATTCGCTTGCTCGCCATTCGCGCTCCAATCACATCGGCCGGACTTCGACCACGTCCGGAACGAAGTGCTTCAGCAAGTTCTGGATGCCGTGCTGGAGCGTGGCCGTCGACGACGGGCAGCCGGCGCAAGAACCCTTCATGTTGAGATAGACGATGCCGTCCTTGAAGCCGCGGAAGGTGATGTCGCCGCCGTCATTGGCGACCGCCGGCCGCACCCGGGTCTCGATCAGGTCCTTGATCATGTCGACCGTCTCGGCGTCGGCCTCATCGAAGAACTCGTCCTCGTCGTCGAGATCGGCATCGCCTTGCGCTGTGCCGTCGGCAAGCAGCGGCGCGCCCGACATATAGTGCTCCATGATGGCACCCAGGATCGCAGGCTTGAGCTGCTGCCATTCACCGTTCGCCTTGGTCACGGTGATGAAATCCGATCCGTAGAACACGCCGGTGACGCCGGGCACGTCGAACAGCTTTTCAGCCAGCGGCGAGCGCGCGGCTGATTCGCGGCTCGAAAACTCCATCGGGTTGCCGTCGACCACGACGCGGCCGGGAATGAACTTCAGCGTGGCGGGATTGGGAGTGGCTTCGGTTTGAATGAACATGGCTTTCTCCAGACGTCGCCGGTTCAAGGCCGGCGCGTACCTATCCACTAGCAGATGGCGAGGGGGAACGCACGATCAAGGGGCAGGGCGAGCATTTCAAAGCCAGATCAGAGGCTTAGGCACTAGATTGCCCTTCCCTGGATGGGGCCCTCCAGGGAAGGGTAGGAGGCACCGCGCTACGACAGCAGATCCACGCTCTGGTCGCTCAGCGCCCCCGAGATGATCGTCACCGGTATTGGAAAGGTTCCGACCGCCTGCGCGAGCATCGCGACCAGCGGTCCCGGCCCTTCCGGGCCGGGATTGGCGGCCAGCACCAGCATGGCGATATCGGGATCCTCGTCGATCACCGCGAGCAGCTGTTCCATCGGCGCGCCCTCCCGGATCACCCGCTCCGGGGTGATTGCGGCGATGCCATTGGCCCGGCCGGCGGCGCGGTCGAGTGCGGCTTCGGCGGCCTCCTGCGCTTCCGCGCGCATGATGTCGGCAACGCCAAGCCATTCCTGGCTCTGCTGTTCGGGCTCGATGATGCGAAGCATCACCACGCCGCCCCCGGCCCGAATCGCCCAGCGGCTGGCGTAATACACCGCGCGATCCCATTCGGCGGTGTCATCGACGATGACGAGGCATTTGGGCTTGTGGCCCGGCTCGTAGCAAAGTCGCTTGCTGGTCATGCATGTCCCGGAATGTGCACGGCCGGCATGCTGCCACACTCGCCTTCGCTTTGGGAGAGGGGGCGCCGGCCGGCGTCACGAGAGCGAAGGTCAGCGCCGGCGGATGAAGCCGACGATGTCCTTCGAGAGCTTCATGGTCTCGTCGGCGATGGCGCGGGCACGGTCGGAGCCGTCGTTCAGGATCGCGTCGATATGGCCGGGGTCGGCGACGAGGCGCTTCATCTCACCGGCGATCGGCGCGAGCTTGGTGACGCACAGCTCCGCCAGCGCGTTCTTGAAGCTCGAGAACTGGCCGCCGCCGAAATCGCGCAGCACATCGGCTTTGGAGCGGCCGGAGAGCGCGGCGAAAATGCCGACGAGGTTGTCGGCCTCGGGGCGGGCTTCCAGGCCCTTTTCCTCGGTCGGCAACGGTTCCGGATCGGTCTTCGCCTTGCGGATCTTCTGCGCGATGGTGTCGGCATCGTCGGTGAGGTTGATGCGCGAATTGTCGGAGGCATCCGACTTCGACATCTTCTTGGTGCCGTCCCGCAAGCTCATCACGCGCGTCGCCGGTCCCGTGATCAGGGGCTCGGGTAGCGGGAAGAACAGGCCGTCACTGGCGCCCTGGGCACGAATGGAATCGCCGAAATCGTTGTTGAACTTCTGCGCGATGTCGCGCGAAAGCTCGAGATGCTGCTTCTGGTCCTCGCCGACCGGCACGTGAGTGGCGCGGTACAGCAGGATGTCGGCCGCCATCAGCACGGGATAGTCGAACAGCCCGACCGACGCGTTCTCGCGGTCCTTGCCGGCCTTCTCCTTGAACTGGGTCATGCGGCCGAGCCAGCCCATGCGCGCGACGCAGTTGAAGATCCAGGCGAGCTCGGCATGGCCCGAGACCTGACTCTGGTTGAACACGATGTGCTTCTTCGGATCGATGCCGGCAGCGATGAACGCAGCCGTGACCTCGCGGGTGTTGCGCGTGAGCTCGGCCGGTCCGCCCCAGACGTCGACGCCCTGCGTGATCGCGTGCATGTCGACGACGCAATAGATGCAGTTGTGGGTTTCCTGCATCTTCACGAAGTTGACGATCGCGCCGAGATAATTGCCGAGGTGCAGATTGCCTGTCGGCTGGACGCCCGAAAAGACCCGTTCAACGAATGGCATGGTCAGCCTTCCCATAGGTATTCGCGCCGTCGTTTCCAACAGCGGCGCTGCCCCGTCAAGGGTATTTCGCCGGGCCTCGTGGTTTAGCGGGGCCGTTTCAACGCGCCGACCGCCTCATGCCAGGAGGTGACGCCGAGGATCCGCAGGAGCAGGCCATAGACGGCGATCCCCGCCGCGATCTGCACACCCAGCGCGACGAACTTGATGAAGCCTTGGCTCTCGGCAGGCACCAGACCTGTGGTCAGCCAGAGCAGGCCGCCCATCGCGATCGCGGCCAGCGCGATCCGCGGCAGCCGCGTGCGGGCGCTCGCATCGACCGCGAAGCCGAACTCGCTCGTGCCCTTGCGGAGCAGCGCGAGCGCGCTGCTCCAGGCGCCGGCCGCGATGCTTGCGGCGATCCCGCTCGCGCCGAAGACATGGCCGAGCAGAAGCGCGAGCACGACCGTCACCACGAAGCCCTCGGCCGTGGCCAGCAGCGGCGCCATGGTGTCGCTGCGGGCATAGAACGCCGGCGACAGCGCCTTGATCAGCACATGCGCCGGCAGGCCGAGCGCCAGCCAAATCAGGGCGTTCGCCGTCGCCGCGCTGTCCTGTGCGCCGAAAGCGCCATGCTCGAACAACAGCCGCACGATCGGCTCGGCCAGTACGATCAGGCCGAGGGTCGCCGGCAGCGTCAGCCCGGTCGCAAGCTCCAGCGCGCGCGATTCGGCGTGCGCCACCGCGTCGCGATCTCCGCTGCGCACGGCACGCGTCAGCTCCGGCACCAGCACCGTTCCCATGGCGACGCCGACGATACCGAGCGGCAGCTCGATCAGCCGGTTGGCGAAATAGAGCCAGGACACCGCGGAGGGCGTCGCCGAGGCGATGATCGCGCCTGCGACCATCAGCCATTGCGGGCCCGAGCTTGCCAGCATGCCGGGGATGGCCTTGGCGAAGAAGCCGCGCATCTCCTTGTCGAAGCTGGCGCGCAGCGGCGTCGCAAGACGCGCGCTTCGTTGCGACAGCAGCATCAGAAGCTGCAGCAGGCCGGCGATGCCGACGCTGGCCGCCAGGATCCACGCGGCGAAGCTTGCATCTGCGCGGTCCAGCAGGAGCACTGCGATCGCGGCGATCAGCGCGATGTTGAACAGCAGCGGCGAGAACGCGGTGAGGGCAAAGCGCCCTTGCGCATTGAGCAGTCCCATCAGCACCGTGACCGGACCGGCAAAGGCAAGGTAGGGCAGCATCAGCCGCGCATTCGCGACGGCGAGATCGAGCGTGCCGCTGCCGAGGAATCCCGGCGCGATCACCGTGATGACCAGAGGCATCAGAAGTGCGATGACGATCGAGATCGCGATCAGGGCCGCGCTGACCGTGCCGAGCACGCGCCCCGCGAATGCCGCGGCAGCCCGCTGCCCGTCATGGTCGCGGATACGGAGCCAGACCGGGATCAGCGCCGCGTTCAGCGCGCCTTCGCTGAGAAGCCGCCGGACCACGTTGACGAGCTGAAACGCCGCCAGAAACGCGTCCGCCACGGCGCCGGTCCCGAGCAGCGCCGCAATCAGGGAATCGCGGGCAAAACCCAGCAGCCGCGAGGCCAATGTTCCCGTCGAGACGGTCAGGAAGGAGCGGATCATTGCCGTCGAGAATACCGTTGCTTGCTCGTGCCGGCCCGGTCGTGATAGGCCGCGAGCCGGATTTCAGGCGCACAGGAAGCGGATTTTCGCGGGTATCGCAATCCGCCAAACAGGATCAAGGTGAATGGCTGACGTGAAATACGACGTTCTCGGCATCGGCAACGCGCTGTTCGACGTGCTGGTCAGGACCGACGAGGCCTTTCTGGCCAAGCATGGCATGACCAAGGGCAGCATGTCCCTGATCGACGAGGCGCGCGCGGCCGCCATCTACAAGGACATGGGGCCGGCCACGGAAGTCTCGGGCGGCTCGGCCGCCAACACCATCGTCGGCATCGGCAGCCTGGGGGCACGCGCCGCCTATGTCGGCAAGGTCAAGGACGACCAGATCGGCAAGCTCTATGTCCATGACATCCGCGCCGCCGGCGTCGCCTTCGACACGCCCGCTGCCAAGGATGGCCCCGCCACCGGCTGCTCCTACATCCTGGTCACCGGCGACGGTGAGCGCACCATGAACACCTATCTCGGCGCGGCGCAGGATCTGTCGCCCGCCGACATCGACCCGGCCGAGATCGCGGCAGCCGGCATCGTCTATCTCGAGGGTTATCTCTGGGACCCCAAGAACGCCAAGGACGCCTTCGTCAAGGCGGCCAAGATCGCCCATGACGCCAAGCGTAAGGTGGCGCTCACGCTCTCGGATTCCTTCTGTGTCGACCGCTATCGCGACGAATTTCTCTCCTTGATGCGCAACGGCACCGTCGACATCGTCTTCGCCAACGAGTCCGAGCTGCACTCGCTCTACATGACCTCGGATTTCGACACCGCGCTGAAGCAGCTGCGCAACGACGTCAATCTCGGCGTCGTCACCCGCAGCGAGAAGGGCTGCATGGTGGTGTCGGTGGAAGACGCGGTTGCCGCGCCCGCATTCCCGGTCGACAAGGTGGTCGACACGACCGGCGCCGGCGATCTCTTCGCTGCAGGATTCCTGTATGGTTTGGCGCGCAATCTTGCCTACAAGCAGTGCGGCGAACTCGGTGCGCTTGCCGCTGCCGAAGTGATCCAGCACATCGGCGCGCGGCCGCAAGTGTCGCTGAAGGAGCTGGCGGAGCAGCGTGGGCTGACGGCGTAAGGCTCTCGCCACTCTTTCCGTCATTTCGAGCCAACGGGGTCCGCGCGAAGCGCGGCCCGATGACGGGCTCAGCGAAGCAATCCAGTCTGTCTCAGCGCAAAGACTCTGGATTGCTTCGCTAGGCTCGCAATGACGGTGTAGCTCATGCCGTCTTCGCCGCCTTCAATCCCAGTCGCTGCTCCACCGCATCCCGCATCACGAACTTCTGGATCTTTCCCGTCACCGTCATCGGAAACTCCTCGACGAACTCCACGTAGCGAGGGATCTTGTTGTGGGCGATCTGGCCGTCGCAGAAGGCGCGGACCTCCTCGGCCGTCAGCGTTTCGCCCGGCCTGACGCGGATCCAGGCGCAAAGCTCCTCGCCGTAGCGGGTGTCCGCGACGCCGAAAATCTGCACGTCCTGGATCTTGGGGTGACGGTACAGAAACTCCTCGATCTCGCGCGGGTAGAGGTTCTCGCCGCCGCGGATCACCAGATCCTTGATGCGTCCAACGATGTTGCAATAGCCCTCGTCGTCGATGGTGGCGAGGTCGCCGGTGTGCATCCAGCCATGGGCATCGAGCACATCGGCCGTCTTTTCCTTCTCTTCCCAATAGCCCAGCATGACGCTGTAGCCGCGCGTGCAGAGCTCGCCGCGTTCGCCGCGCTTGACGATCTTGCCTTCGAGATCGACGACCTTGACCTCGACATGGGGGTGAATGCGGCCCACGGTCGAGACGCGCCGCTCCAGCGGGTCGTCGGTCGCGCTCTGGAAGCTGACCGGGCTGGTCTCGGTCATGCCATAGGCGATGGTGACCTCGCGCATGTTCATCTCGGTGTTGACGCGCTTCATCACCTCGATCGGGCAGGGTGCGCCCGCCATGATGCCGGTGCGCAGCGATTTCAAATCGAACGTCTTGAACTCGGGATGATCGAGCTCGGCGATGAACATGGTGGGCACGCCGTACAGCGCGGTGCATTTCTCCTGCTCGACCGCGCGCAGCGTCGCGAGCGGATCAAAGCCCTCGCCCGGATAGACCATGGTGGCGCCGAGCGTGACCGAGGCCAGGTTGCCCATCACCATGCCGAAGCAATGATAGAGCGGCACCGGAATGCAGATGCGGTCCTGCTCCGTCAGGCGCATCGCGCGTCCGGTGAAGTAGCCGTTGTTGAGGATGTTGTGGTGGGTCAGCGTGACGCCTTTCGGCGAACCCGTGGTGCCGCTGGTGAACTGGATGTTGACGGGGTCGTCGAACTGCAGCGCGGCGCCGAGCGCGGCAAGCTGCTGACGATGCTCCGCTCCGCTCATGCGTGCGACGTTGTCGAAGGGGATCGTGCCTGGGGCCGCCGGGCCGCCGATCTGGATCACCATCCGCAAAGCCGGCAACCGCGCTGCCTGCAAATGTCCAGGTTTCGCCCGCGCCAGCTCCGGAAGCAGCGTGTTGAGCATCTCCATGTAATTGCTGGTCTTGAACGCGGTGGCGGTGACGATCGCCGCGCAGCCGACCTTTTTGAGGGCGAATTCCAGCTCGCTGAGCCGGTAGGCGGGGTTGATCGTCACCAGGATCAGGCCGGCTTTGGCGGCGGCGAACTGGGTCAGCGTCCATTCCGGCCGGTTCAGCGACCATATGCCGATCCGCTCCCCCCGTTCGAGCCCGAGCGCGAGAAAGCCCGCGGCGAGCGCGTCGACCCGCTCGGCGAACTCTTTCCAGGTCCATCTGACGCCGTGGCTGGGCGAGACGAGCGCCTCGCGATCGCCCCAGCGCCGCACCGCGTGGTCCAGGCTGCGACCGATCGTGTCGCCGAGCAGTGGCGTGTCCGAGATACCGCAGACGTAGCTGTCCGCCTTGTCAGCCAAATTATCAGCCAAGTCGAAATCCTCTCGTCAAAATACCCAGCATGGTCTTCAGTCGCATGCCCGGGCTTGACCCGGGCATCCACGTCTTTGGCGCCTGCGGCTGCACGTGGACGGCCCGGACAACAAGCCCGGCCATGACGGGTGATGAGAGTCGCGCCCCTTAGGCCGCCTTCTGCCCGCTCCCGGCAGCGTCGAGCCCGGCATAGACCCCGCGCTCGAATCCCGCGAACGCCTCCAGGCATTTCGCATCGGCGAACGGCAGAAGCTGCATCAGGATCACGCCGGTGACGTCGCGTGCAGGATCGATCCAGTAATAGGTGTTGGCGAGCCCCGCCCAGGCGAGGCTGCCGGCGCTACGGCCCTCGGCGGTCTTGGCGGTGTTGATCATGAAGCTGAGGCCCCACTTCTTCACCTGCTCCGGATACAGATCGACGTCGTTGGTGTACATCGGGGCGGCCGTCGTCATCTTGCCCATGGCGAGATCGCCGATGTGGTTCTGCCCCATCGTTGCGACGGTCTCGGCCTTCAATACCTGGTTGCCGTTGCCGCGGCCCTTGTTCAGGATCATCTGGGTAAACCTGATGTAGTCCGCCGCCGTCGAATAGAGGCCGCCGCCACCCATGTGGAATTCCGGCTCCTGCTCGAGCTCGAACGGGATGGCGGCCAGCTGGCCGTCCTCGCCGCGCGCGTGCATGCCGACCAGGCGCTTGCGCATGTCGTCGGTGATCTTGAACGCCGTGTTGCTCATGCCGAGAGGGTTGAACAGATTGTCGCGCAGATAGGCGTCCAATCGCTTGCCGCTGGCGGCCTCCACGGCCTTGCCGACGAAATCGATGTTGGTGCCATATTCCCAGCGCGTGCCGGGGTCGGTCATGATCGGGGTCTTCAGCGCCGCGTTCTGGCAGGTGGTGATGGCGGGAATGCCGTTCTTGTCCAGATAGACCGCGAGATCGCCGTTCCACATATTGTAGCAGAAGCCGGCAGTGTGGGTCATGAGCTGGCGCAGCGTGATCGGGCCCTTGGCGGGGCGCAGCTTTGCCTCGCCATTGGCGTCGAAACCTTCGAGCACCTGCGGATTGGCGAGATCGGGCAATACATCGCCGATCGGCGCATCCAGCGACAGCCTGCCCTGCTCGACCAGCTGCATCGCGCCCGCCGTGGTCACCGCCTTCGTCATCGAGGCGATCCAGAACACGCTGTCGTCGGTCATCGCATCCGGCCTGGACAGGTCGCGCTTGCCGAACGCGCCCTGATACAGCACGTCGTTGCCGCTCGCGGCGATGGCGACGACGCCCGGAATCTCCTTGGTCTCGCTCTTCTGACGCAGAATCTCGTCGATGTCAGCTTTGCTTTGCATGGCGTTTCCTCAGGTTTGATTATTGTTGGAAGCAGCCGATTGTCCTCCCGGATGGCCGGCGCGGCAAGCGCATCTATGTACCTGAACCGGTCGCGATGTCGTGACTTGACGGTCTTGATCTAGCGCAGGACGACAACGCCCCTGAGCGCCTACGCTCTTTCACAATCTGCGGTGGATCGACGTGCCTCGCCCTCACCTTGGACGGGCTTCAGGCCGATATGCTTCGTGGTTTCGAACCCTTGAAACATTTCGTGAGCTGCCGCGTTCAGCACCCGGTCCCGATCGAGGGGCCGATAAGACTTAATGCAAATGTTGCCGGCCGTGTGGATGGGCGGCGAGGGGGCCTCGGATGATTTCGACCTGGAGCGAATGGAAGCGCTATCCCCGTCCGGGACGCGGCGAGAACCTGGAGGCGCCGATTTCGCCGGGGATCTATGAGGTGCGCGTCGCCGGCACCGGCGCACTCTACTCGTTCGGGGCGGTGGACAATCTGGCGCAGGCGCTGTCGCTGTTGCCGGTCGGCTCGAAATCATGGTTCGGCCGCCGCGACACCTCTCATGTTCCCGATCTCGAATACCGGACCTGCGCGACCTCCTCGAAGGCCGACGCCAAGGCCGCGGCCGAGCGGATGATCGGCCGTCGCGAGACCTATATGAGCGGCGCGGCCTGAGGCCGCTGCCAGTTTAGCTGCCACCTGACGTGCGTTTGCGGGGCGGTGCATTGCGCACCGTCTGTCTCTATATTGCGGCCGATCCGATCGCCGCCAGGGAGAAACGCCAATGACCCAGACCGCCGCCGCTCGCGCTCCGCAAGCCACCTCCAATCTGCGCGACCGGCTGAAGGACCCGTCGCTCCTGAAGGAGGCCTGTTATATCGACGGCGCCTGGGTCGGCACGCCGGTATTCGCCGTCAACAATCCCGCGACCGGCGTGGAGCTGGCAAAAGTCCCGCAGCTTGGCGCGGACGACACGACCAAGGCGGTCGAAGCGGCCGAGCGCGCCTTTCCGGGCTGGGCCAAGCACACGGCAAAGCAGCGCTCCAACATCCTGCGCAAATGGTTCGAGCTGATCATCGCCAACCGCGAGGACCTCGCGCTGATCCTCACCTCCGAACAGGGCAAGCCGCTTACCGAGGCTCTGGGCGAGGTCGATATCGGCGCCGCCTACATCGAGTTCTTTGCCGAGGAAGCCCGCCGCGTCTATGGTGAGACCATCCCGACGCAGCGGCCCGATGCGCGCCTGCTCGCGATCAAGCAGCCGATCGGCGTCTGCGGCGCCATCACGCCCTGGAATTTCCCGAACTCGATGATCACGCGAAAGGTCTCGCCGGCGCTGGCCGCCGGTTGCACCGTGGTGCTGAAGCCCGCCAATGAGACGCCGCTGTCGGCGCTGGCGCTCGCCGTGCTCGCCGAGAAGGCGGGCATCCCCAAGGGCGTGCTCAACATCATCACGGGTGACGCACCGCCGATCGGCAAGGTGCTGTGCGAGCATCCGGCCGTGCGCTTCGTCGGCTTCACCGGCTCGACCGCCGTCGGCAAGATCCTCTACCAGCAGGCCGCCGTCGGCGTGAAGCGGCTCGGCCTCGAGCTCGGCGGCAACGCACCGTTCGTGGTGTTCGACGACGCCGACATTGACGCTGCGGTCGAAGGCGCGATCGTCTCGAAATACCGCAACATGGGCCAGACCTGCGTTTGCGCCAACCGCCTCTATGCCCAGGACAAGATCTACGACGAGTTCGTGCAGAAGCTGTCGAAGAAGGTCGCGTCGATGAAGATCGGCGACGGCACCGAGAGCGGCGTCACGCAAGGACCCTTGATCAACATGAAGGCGGTCGACAAGGTCGAGCGCCACATCGCCGATGCCGTCAAGCGCGGTGCCAAGGTCGTCACCGGCGGCAAGCGCAGCGAGCTCGGCCGCTCCTTCTTCGAGCCGACCGTGCTGGCCGACGTCAAGCCGGATTCGCTGGTGTCGCAGGAGGAGACCTTTGGCCCGCTTGCCCCGGTGATCCGCTTCAAGGACGAGGCGGACGTCATCGCGATGTGCAACGCCTCGCCATTCGGCCTGGCCTCGTACTTCTATTCCCGCGATCTGGGCCGCGTCTGGCGCGTCGCCGAAGCGCTGGAATCGGGCATGGTCGGCGTCAACACCGGCCTCATCACCACGGAAGTCGCCCCCTTCGGCGGCGTCAAGGAAAGCGGCCTGGGGCGCGAAGGCTCGCGTCACGGCATGGAAGAATATCTCGAGATCAAATACGTGATGATGGCGGGGGTGTGAGGCACCATTATCTCTCTACGTCATTGCGAGCGAAGCGAAGCAATCCAGACGATCTCCGCGGAGGGACTCTGGATTGATTCGCGACGCTCGCAATGACGGAGCGAGACGCGACAGTCGAGGCTAAATCTTCAACTCCGTTCCCGTCACGCGCCGGTACGCTTCCAGATATCGCTTGCTGGTCGCTTCGACGACGCTCGCCGGCAATGGTGGCGGCGGGGCGTCGCCGTTCCAGCGGCCGGCGCGGCGCTCGGCGTCGAGATAGTCGCGCAATGGCTGCTTGTCGAAGCTCGCCTGCGGCTGGCCGGGCTTGTAGGTGTCGACCGCCCAGAAGCGCGAGGAATCCGGCGTCATCACCTCGTCGATCAGAATGATGCGATCGTCCCTGTCGCGGCCGAACTCGAACTTTGTATCCGCGATGATGATGCCCTGTTCGCGCGCCAGCTCCTCGCCGAGCGTGTAGATCGCGCGCGTCATGCTTTCCAGCGTATAGGCGACCTCGTCGCCGACCACTTCGCGCATCTTCGCGATCGTGATGTTCTCGTCATGGCCACTCTCGGCCTTGGTGGCGGGGCTGAAGATCGCAGGCTCCAGCTTTTCGCTCTCGACAAGCCCGGCCTTCAGCTTCTCGCCGGCGAGCGTGCCGCTGGCGGCATATTCCTTCCAGGCGGAGCCCGAGAGATAACCGCGGATCACGCATTCGATCGGAAACACGGTGGTGCGCTTGCACAGCATGGCGCGGCCGAGGATCTCGGCGCGGTGCGGCTTCAGTGCCGGCACGGCCGCAATGATCTCGTCGCTGTCCGCGCTGATCATGTGATGCGGCACCACGCCTTCGAGCTCATTGAACCACCACGCGCTGATTTGCGTCAGCACCGCGCCCTTCATCGGAATGGTTTCGCCCATCACCACATCGAAAGCGCTGATGCGGTCGGTGGTGACGAGCAGCAGGCGCTCATCGTCGACGGCATAGATATCGCGCACCTTGCCGCGTCCGATCTTGGGGAGCGGCAGGTCGCTGGAGAGCATGGTGGTCATGGGCAAGGCTTTCGCAGGCTTTTCAGGCAGGCATCCGGCCGTGCCTGAGGGCATTGGCCGGAGACCGGATTAGCCTATTCCGGCAGCGGAATGAACTCATGTTCCTGCGGAACTGGCGCGAAACGGCCGGTTTTCCAGTCCTGCTTGGCTTGCTCGATCCGCTCCTTGCTGGATGAAACGAAATTCCACCAGACATGGCGTGGACCTTCCAGCGCATCGCCGCCAAGAAACATCATCCGGGTCGCCTTGAGCGCCTTCACCGTAATGCGGTCGCCGGGGCGGAAAATGAGGAGCCGCGGCCCTTCATAGCGCTCGTTCGCGATCTCGACCTCGCCGTCGACGACATAAATCGCGCGCTCCTCGTGATCGGGATCGAGCGGCACGCTTGCGCCGTCGACGGCCGTCACCTCGGCGTAGAACCAGGGCGACACCATCGATACGGGCGAGGTGATGCCGAACGAGGATCCCGCGATCACGCGCGCGGTGAAATCGCGTTCGGTGATCATCGGCAGGTCGCCCGCCGCGTAATGCTGGAACGACGGCGCGATTTCTTCCGATCCGGCCGGCAGCGCGATCCAGCTTTGCAGGCCCAGCATTTTCTGGCCCGAGGCACGCTGCGCATCCGGCGTGCGCTCGGAATGGGCGATGCCGCGGCCGGCCGTCATCAGGTTCATCGCCCCCGGCGCGATCTCCTGGACGTTGCCTTCGCTGTCGCGATGCATGATCGCGCCGTCGAACAGATAGGTGACGGTGGCGAGCCCGATATGCGGATGCGGCCGCACGTCCATGCCTTTTCCGGAGACGAACTGCACCGGTCCGAAATGGTCGAAGAAGATGAAGGGCCCGACCATCTGCCGCTTGCCGTGCGGCAGCGCCCGGCGCACCGCGAAGCCGTCGCCGAGATCGCGCGTCCGCGGCACGATGACGAGATCGAGCGCATCGCAGGACATGGGATCGCCGAGCACGGGATCGTTCGAGGGCTGCCAGCTCATGGGGGACTCCTTGTGTATTTCGCGAGCCTGATTGTAGCAGGATACCATGCCGCAGTCGCGGCAAAGCCCGACCTCATGCGCTTGTGACTTGGGAATGTTCGATATGTCGCAGCGGTCGCCATGCCGGGACAAGCCGGTCATGCATGGCGCAGCATACGGGCAGCGGCAAACGGATGGTTACTGACGTCCCAGCTCGGTCGCCTGCGCCACGCGGTCGAAGCGCTCCAGCGTCATGATCGCGTCCGCGAATTTCTCCGCCCGCGCGTTCAGCACGGGGCGGGCCAGCGTCAGGAATTTCTGCTGCATGGCCTGCGCGTCCGGGAACGAGGTCGGCTCGCCGGAGGGATCGGCATAGAGCCGCTCATGCACGCCGTCGTCGGTGGTGATGCTGACGCGCGCCCCGAACGGGTGGGTGCGGCCGATCTCGAGCCGGTCGTCCTGCACCACGTCGAACTTGTCCGCGAGCGCGTCGATCGCGGCATCGCCAAGCCGGTTGTAGTCGTCCCAGCCGAACGAGCCCTGGTCGAGCGCGAGCGCGCCGGTGAAGAACATCGAGAACTGGCCGCCCACGATCGAGCGCGGATGGCGCTTGGTCGCGGCATCTCCGGTGAGCGTGATGCCGTTGCGGTGCAAGCCGATCTCGACTCGCTTGACCTGGTCGGGAGTCAGATTGTGCTCGCGCCGCATGGCGATCAGGGCGTCGATCGCGGCATGAGTGTAGCGGCAGCTCGGATAGGGTTTCACGCCGATCTTCATCGTCTCGTAGGTCTTGCCGAGCTCGGCGACCGCTTTGTCCGGATGCGCGTCGTCGGTGTAGCCGGCGAGCAGGCCGTGCTTGCCCTCGATCGATTCGGTCGCGCCGACGAAATCGTTGCGGGCGAGCGTCGCGGCGATCACGCCGTTCATCGCGGCCGCGCCGACCTGGTAGCGCTTGTTCCAGGCGCCGTTGACCAGGAATTGCAGCGAACCCGCGGCCTGGCTGCCGGACACGCCGAAGGCCGCGATCAGCTGCTTCTCGCTGAGGCCAAACAGTTTTCCGGCCGCTGCGGCAGCGCCATAGGTGCCAGCCGTCGCGGTCGGATGGAAGCCGCGTGCATAATGCGAGGTCGGATCGAGTGCGTTGCCGAGGCGGCAGCAGACCTCATAGCCCGCGACGATCGCCGTCAGCACGTCGCGGCCGGACGCGCCGACCATCTCGCCGACGGCGAAGGCGGCAGGAACCACCGGTGCGCTCGGATGCAGCGAGGAATCGGCGTGCGTGTCGTCGAAATCCAGGGAATGCCCCAGCGCGCCGTTGAGCAGGGCCGCGACTGCCGGAGTCCAGGTCTTGGTATCGCCGAACACGGTGGATTCGCCCTTGGTGTCGAGCGCGAGCGCCTCCAGCATCTTCAGCATCGACGGGGTCGATTCCGCCTCGCGCCTTGCCCGGATCGCGCTGCCGAGAAAGTCGAGCGTCAGCACTTTGGCGCGCTCCAGCACCTCTGCCGGAATATCCTGGTACTTCAGATTGGAGACATAGGCTGCGAGCGTTGCGGTTTCAAAGGCCATCGTGTTTCCTCGTTTTGGCCGGCAAGTTAGGCGGGCTGATTTCGCCTTTCAAGCGGCCTTGCGGCCGCGGGCATCAGCTATGCTCCTGGCAGCTTCGACCGGATCGGGACGTTGACGATGGCACTCGCAGGACAGCTGTTCGACAGGATCCGGGCGCGAAGGACGCAGCTGGGGCTCGCGATCCGGGTCACGGTGGCGGCGACCGCCGCCTACGCGATCGCCACCGCGCTGCACCTCTTGCTGCCGCTCTGGGCGGTGCTGACCTCGCTGATCGTGACGCAGATGAGTGTCGGCCGCTCGCTCAAGGCGACGCGCGACTACATGCTGGGCACGATCGGCGGCGCCGTTTACGGCGGTGCCATCGCGATCCTGATACCCTATTCCAGCGAAGCGGGCCTGTTGGGGCTCCTGGTCCTCTCCGTCGCCCCGCTTGCGTTCATCGCCGCGATCAATCCGAGCCTCAGTGCCGCCACGGTGACCGCGGTGATCGTGCTGCTGGTTCCGACCATGCACCATTCCGATCCCCTGGCCTCGGCGATCGATCGGGTGAGTGAGGTCGCGGTCGGGGCGGTCACGGGATTGCTGGTGTCCTTCCTGGTGCTGCCCTCGCGCGCGGTGCGGCAGATCCGCGCCAGCGCGGCCAAGCTGCTTGAATTGATCGCCGACGCTTTCACCGAGCTGCTTGCGGGCCTGACGCGCGGCCGTGACAACGATGCGCTGCACCGGATTCAGGACGGGATCGGCACCGCGATGGTCGATCTCAACGCGATCGGCTCCGAAGCCGAGCGCGAGCGCGCCGCGCGCCTGTCGAGCGGCCCGGACACCGGCCCCTTGCTGCGAACGATCCTGCGGCTGCGCCATGACGTCGTGATGATCGGCCGGGCCACGGTGGTGCCGCTGCCGATCGAGGTGCAGACGCGGCTCGCCGGCCCGTTGACGGAGGTCTCGACGGTGATCGCCCGTTTCCTGCGTTCGGCCGCCGCGGCCTTGCGCGAAGGCGCAGGCGCGCCGCCGATCCACCCGGTCCACGTCGCGCTCCAGCACTACGCCGAAGCGGTCGCGTCCGTGCGGCAGGACGGCCTGATTCGCGGCTATCCAGGCGACACCGCCGAGCGCTTCTTCGCACTCGGTTTCTCCCTGGAGCAGATGCACCAGAATCTGTGCGATCTCGATCGTGTCGTCGGCGAATGGTCAGAGGCGGCGAGCAAGTCCGCGCGCATTGCAGACTGAATGGTGTTACAGATCGAAGAACGCGAGCTGCGTCGCATCGCGCCGCTCTATGCCCTCGGTCAGCGCGTTCAATGCGGCATCGAAGCTTGGCTGAGGTTGCTCCAGTTCCCACGCACCGTCATGGTCCCATTGAAAACACTGACCATAGCGCGTTCCGGGCTCGACATGGAGGAGGAGACAACGGCTGAGCTGCGATGGTTCCGCAATCGGCACCAGGTGCTTTAGCGACACGCCGTATTGCTTGCGAAAATGGGCGCAGGCTTCCTCGAGCACTTCCTCGGAATAGGCGATGAAATCGAGCAGGTTTCGAAGCTGCGTGGCAAGTTCACCCGGTCCATAGAAGCGAAGCTCGGAGGAGGACTCGGGCAGCCGCACCAGCAGCTCCGTCTCGCCACGGGTCAGCAGGAAGTCGCGATAATCATCGGGCAGTTTGACTCCGAGGGCCTGCTGCGCCGCGCTCACATCGGCTTCGCTCGCAGGCCTGCCGGGCCTCCAGCGCCAGCCCCTGGCCGACGATCCCGCCTTGCGCCGGCTTTCGTACTCAGCATAGCCGGGAAACGCCATGATGTCCTCGTAGCCGCCGAAGCGCGACCATTGATAGGCATCGTCGAAGGCTTCTTCCCGCCGCTCGGGGAAATATCCGCAGACAATCTCCGCGCGCTTGAGGATGTGTTCATGGTTGGGGGCGGTCCTGCACAGGTGCTCGGCGGTCTTCAGCGCCGCATCCGCATCGTCGGCATAGAGATAGGCGTCGCACAGCAGCTCGAGAATGCGCTCCTCGAGGTCGTTCTGGGAGATGGACCACGCATAGTGCGGCTGTCCGGCTGCGCGCCGCGCGCGGATTTCATTGTGTGCCTGTTCAGCAAGGCGCACCGCCCTGGCCGGGTCGTCTCCGGCAGCGTAATCCCGGCGTGCGGCGTGCCAGAGATACAGCGGCTCGTGCTCGGCCGGCGTGCCCTTGAGCAGGTCGAGTTGCTTTGCCTGCTCCGCGAGCGGCCCGCTGAGCGCCAGCATCATCAGCTCGTCGAGTCCTTTTTGCCAGTCCGGCTTTGCCTGCGGATCGGGCAGGAGATTGCGCAACGTATAACGCGTGTGGTGGGTCTCGACGTAACCGTGCGCTACCAGTTCGGCGGCATGGCGACGGAAGGCTGCGGCGGCCTCGGCAATATCCGGAAATTCCTCGCGCAGATATTGATCCGATCCGGGTTCGTCGTCCCGGTTCATGCGGATGCCGATCACCATGGGCTCGCTGCCAGGGATCAGCATCAGCTCGCGATCGTCGTCGCCCGGTGCGCGATGGAAGAATTTTGCCAGATGCATGCGACCTCCGGACGCGCCGCCGGTATTGGTGCGGGGCGCCTCGTCTCAGTCGTCGGCTCGAAGACTTGGGTTCAGGTCGGCGGCCTTACCGCCGCGTCAGGCCCTTGCTCTGCATGCGCCAGACCAGGAGATCGACGCGGTCCTGGCCGAAGAACGGCTCGTTCTCGAATACGAAGGTCGGCACGCCCCAATGGCCCGACGCTGCGTGGTCCGTCTCGTTCTCAGCGATCACCTGCTCGTAGCGATCCGGGTCGGCGGTGATCGCCGCATCCATTGCGGCGAGATCGAAGCCGGCTTTCTCGGCCGCCCGCGCGAGATGATCGCCTTCGTTCCATCCGGCGACCGAGCCGTCCCAAAGCACGCGGGCGATCGCGCAGGTGAATGCGAGCGAGCGGCCTTCGAGCTGCGCCATGGCACCCAGCCGCGTCAGGCGGTGGATGTAGGGCTGCTCGGCCGCGACCTCCAGCGTCGTCATGTCCTGCACGATCGGATCGGGCCGCGGAAAACGGAACGGGATGCCCTCGTATTCCGCCACGCGGATGGAATCGCGAACGACGTAGCGCGCAAACTGCGGGTTGGCCTTCTTGAAAAAGCCGGGCACGCGCACCGCGAGCGGATAGACCGGCCGCAGGTTCACGGCCAGATCGTAGTCTTCGACGAGTTTTTGCGTCTTGGGCAGCGCCAGATAGCTGTAGGGGCTGCGGAAGGAGAAGAAGAGGTCGACGGCGAGGGTCATCGTGCTGGCTCCACAATCCGCCCCATCATGCTGCGGACCACGAGCTTGTGGAAGGGCATGATCAGCATGAGATAGGTGCGGCCGAGCAGATTGTGCGTGCGCACCAGCGTGGTTGACGTCACCTCGCGGTCCGCCGCCGGGCCTGCGACATCGACCACGATGCGAAAATCGAGATGGTAGTCGTTGAAACCAGCGACCAGCCGTTCGGGCGTTTCGCTGAGCACCGGAAACAGGCCGATCAACCCGTGCGGCGCCGGAGCGCCTTCGCCCGATGTCCTCAGTCCGAACGGTTTCACCAGAATGTTGCGCAGGCGCAGCAGCGCGTCGGTCCAGCGCGGCCCGTGGAGCACCATCCTGGTGCAGGCTTCGCGGGCATCGAGCGCCGCAGCGCCGATCTCCACGCGAAACGCGTCGATGAACTGCGCGCCTGCCAGCACCGTTTCGACATCGACATTGGGAGTGATTTCGCGAACTGTCCCGTTCATGCCGCCAATCTGCGCGCGAGCATCCGGAAGCGCAAGATCAGGAGACCGGCATAGACGAACGTACCGACCGCGAATCCGATCCAGACACCGATCGCGCCCAACCTTGTGTGGAACGCCAGCACCCAGCCGATCGGAAAGGCGACGCACCAATAGCCGATCGCCGCGAACAGCAGTGTCATCCTGGTGTCGTTGATGCCGCGCAGCGCGCCGCCCATGATGGTCTGGAGGCCGTCGGCGATGAAGAAGCTGGCGCCGACCAGCAGCAGAGTCCCGGTCAGTTCGACCGTCGCCTCGCTTTCGGCGCCGCCGCCGAAAAACAGCCGGCCGAGCTGGTAGCGGCCGATGATGATGGCGATGGTCAGCGCTGAGACCAGCGCGAGGCCGAGCACGGCAGCGACCAGCCCCGCGCGCTTCACCGCCGCCGGATCATTGCGGCCGAAGGCATGGCCAACCCGCACCGTCGCCGCCATGCCGATGCCGAGCGGCACCATGAACAGCACCGCCGTGACCTGGAGCGCGATCTGGTGCGCGGCAATCGCAGTGGTCGAGATCAATCCCATCAGCAGCGCCGCCGAGGAGAACAGGCCGTATTCCAGCAGCAGCGAGAACGAGATCGGCGCGCCGATCGCAATGAGCTGGCGCATCAAGGGCCAGTCGATCCGCCACAGGCGCGCGAGCGGATGGTAATCCGCAAACGGCTCGCGTAGCGCCGCGATCGCGAGCGCGGCGAGGAAGGTGCCGAGATTGACCAGCGTGGTCGCGAGTCCTGCGCCGAACAGCCCGAGCTCCGGCAGGCCGAACAGGCCGTGGATCAGGGCATAGACCAGCGCGGCGTTGATCGGGATCGCCGCCACAGTGATCCACAGGGGCGCCTGCGGCCGGTTCACCGCGCTCATCATGCCGCGCAGCGCGATGAAGCCGAGCGCCGGCGCGACGCCCCAGGCGAGGCCGTTCAGGTAGCGCTGCGCCAACGCCGCCGATTGCGGCGCCTGGCCGAGCGCGAGCAGGATCTGCTCGCCGTAGAGCGGCGAGGCCATCATCGGCAGCGAGATCAGGAGCGCAACCCACAGGCCGACGCGCAAGGAGCGGCGGATCAGCCTGACGTCGCCGGCACCGAACGCCTGCGCCGCCAGCGGGGACACCGCGGACGTCAATCCGAGCCCGAAGGTGAAGCTGACGAAATAGACCGTATGGGCCAGCGCCGCAGCGGCCACGGCGTCCTCGCCGAGCCGGCCGATCATCGCCAGGTCGGTGGTGATCATCGCGATCTGCCCGAGCTGCGTCAGCATCAACGGCACGGCGAGGCGCAGCGTCTCGGCCAACTCCTCGGCGAGATGGTTCGGCGGTGCATCCGAGCGTGCGTGGCCCGGCTGTTCGGTGTCCAGAAGTTCAGTCATGGCAAGGCCATAGCAGCCTCGATCGGCGAAGTAACGGCAAAGAAGCGTGAGGGCGGGTCTTGCCAAAAAAAGTGCGTGCGCAGGCGAAGGAAAGTTCGGCTTGGACCGTATTCCTCATGTGCGCGTCCGGCGCCGGTCTCACATGGGGGAAGCCGAGCATGACAACGAGATTCAGAATGACGTTCGCCGCGCTGCTCATCGGGTCTGCCCTCACGGGCGCCGGCGCCGCTGCAGCGGCCGACCTGAGATTGCCCGCATCGCCGCCCCCGCAAGCCCAGGCCGCATCTGCGACCCTCTTGAGCTGGGCGGGGCCCTATCTCGGCGTGCAGGCCGGCTACCTGTCGGGCCGCACTGAGACCTCGTTTCCCGCCACCGGGGAATTTCACTTCGTCGATCCCAAGGGGGCGACCGTAGGTGCAACCGCAGGCTTCTCCGCGCAATGGGGCCGTATCGTCGCCGGTATCGAGGGCGACGTGAACTTTGTCGATGCGCGGGCGACGGTCGACACCGGCTTTGCCCCGCCCCCTTCCGTCAGCCAGCTTCAGTCCGCGGTCAATTGGAATAGCCATCTGCGTGGACGTGTCGGCTACGCCTTCGGCCGGACGATGCTGTTTGCCAGCGGGGGCCTCGCCGTTGCGGGGGTCGAAAGCAAAGCGTTCGACAATGCGAGCGGGGCGGTCGCCAACTGGACCGATACCCGTGTCGGCTGGTCGATCGGAGCAGGCAGTGAATTCCGCTTCGCACCGAACGCTTCCGCCCGGCTCGAATATTTCTATGACAATTACGGCTCAAAAACCCTCGGCAGCCAGACGGTTGGAGGCGTCAGTTTCACCGAACGCGCGTCCAGGCTCGATACCCATACCGTTCGAGCAGGCGTCTACTGGCGCTTTTGACCGGTTGTCGCGACTTGTTGCCGCGGATGATGCAATTGAGGCGGTGCCGCATTCCGGAGATGCGGCATATCCTCATGACCGGGACCGGCTCGTACCGCATAGCCATCATGGCCGCAGTCCAAGGCAGCAGATCGAGATGATGGAAGAACCATCGGACGAGGCCTTGATGTCGGAGGTTTCGGCGCAGCGGCAGCACGCGTTTCGCATCCTGATGCGGCGTCACATGCCCCGCGCGCTGCGGGTCGCGGAGCGGATCGTTCGCGACCCGGCCGAGGCCGATGACATCGGCCAGGAAGCGTTCATGCGTGTCTGGACCCACGCGGCCTCGTTCGATCCGAAGGTTGCGAAATTCACGACCTGGCTCTACCGCATCGTCCTCAACCTGACGTTCGACCGCACGCGGCGCCGAACGTTTCAGCCTCTCGAAGAAGCCGGCGAGGTGCCCGATACGGGACCGCACGCCGTCGAGCGGTTGATCGCCGATGAGGAGCTCAGCCTTCTCAACCGCGCGATGGCCGGCCTGTCGGACCGGCAGCGCGGCGCGATCGCGCTCTTCCACATGGAGGGATTGAGCGGAGAGGAAGCGGCGAAGGCGATGAATCTCAGCGCCAAGGCGTTCGAATCGCTGCTGGGCCGCGCCCGCGCGGCGCTGAAGGCAAATGTTCAGAAAATACAGGACACGGGGAGCTACGCATGACGCCCGATCAGTTCAGGGAATTGGCCGAGACATGGGGCGGCGACGTCGAGCGCTGGCCGGCGGCAACGCGCGAGGCCGCGCGGCGATTTGCGGCAAGTGCGGAAGGCGCTGCCGTCCTCGCCGAGCAGGGGCGCCTCGACCGCCTGCTCGCCGTCGCCCCGGAGATCGAGACGGCGCGGGCGGATCGTTCGAGCTTTCTTGTCCTGCAGAGGCTCGCCGCCGTCCCGCAGCGGCATCGGCCGGCATGGTATCGCCGCGTGTTGCGCTGGCCTGCGCTCGTTCCCGCCGCAAGTCTCGCCTGCTCCGCGATGGTGGGCGTGTGGCTGGCCGGGGCCATGCCCTATGTCCAGGCGCCGTCGGATGCGTTCTCCGTCATGAGCGGCGTCTTCGATGTCTACGCAATCGGCTATGGATCGGTGCAATGAAGTTCTGGCGAGAATGGTCCACTCCCTGGCGCGCGCTCATGCTGCTGTCGCTGTGCGTCAATGTCATCCTGTTCACCTACGTTTCGGTGCAATGGCTGTTGCCCGGCGGATTCAGGCCTGGCGCGGGCGTGCCGATCCGCATGATCGAGCGTGTCGCACAGAGATTGCCGGCGGAAGACGCAGAGATCCTGTGGAGCATCTATCGCGGCAAGGAGGCCGAGCTGTTGCCGCTGCAGTCCGAGTACCGGCTCGCGCTGATCAAGGCCATGAAGACGGCGGCACAGACGAACCTGGACAAGGCGGAATTGGAAGCGGCCGTGAAGGATGCCCGCGACAAGCGCGTGAAGATAGGCGACCTCGTCGTCGCAACCTTCGTCGAGATGCTGGAACGAATTTCACCGAAAGGACGCCGCCAACTCGTCGGCGGCTATTTTCGCTGAGCCGCGCAGAGTGAACGAGGGATTCGGTCCGTCCAGACGTATCACCTACATCGATGTCTGCGAATTGGTGGAGATGATATGGTGCAACGATTTGGCAAAACGGCAAGCGGGACGGTAGTGAGCTTCTCGCGGCGGGCCGCCGTCTATGTGCGTGCGGCTCTTGCAGCCGCGAGTTTGATCGCACTTCTCGTGCTGTTCCTGTCGCAAGCTTCCGCGCAGGACGCGCGGAACGAAGCGAAGCAGGCCTGCAAGGCGGATTATTCGCGCCTCTGCGCGGGAACGATGCCCGGAGGCGGCCGCATTCGCAAATGCCTCAGCGACAATTACGGGGGCTTGTCGGCGGCCTGCAAACAGGCCCTCGATGCACGTCCGCCGAAATAGGGCGGGCTAGCTCCGCGCCGGCACGCGCTTGATCTTTGCACCAAGCGCGTTCAGCCGTTCCTCGATGCGCTCATAGCCGCGTTCGATCTGGTCGGCGTTGTTGATGGTCGAGGTGCCCTCGGCGCAGACCGCCGCGAGCAGCATCGCCATGCCGGCGCGGATGTCCGGCGAGGTCATCGTCGCGCCGTGCAGGCGGCTCGGCCCGGCGATGATGGCGCGGTGGGGGTCGCACAGCACGATGCGCGCGCCCATCGCGATCAGCTTGTCGACGAAGAACATCCTGGATTCGAACATCTTCTCGAACATCAGGATCACGCCCTCGCATTGCGTGGCGGTGACGATCGCGATCGACATCAGATCGGCCGGGAAGGCCGGCCAGGGCTGGTCCTCGAGCTTCGGCACGTGGCCGCCGAAATCGTCCTGGATCTTCAGCGTCTGGTTCGAGGGCACGATGAGGTCGTCGCCTTCGACGCGGCAGATGATGCCGAGCCGCTCGAAACCCATGCGGATCGAGCGCAGATGCTCGACGCCGGCCTGCGTGATGCGCAGCGGTGATCGCGTCACGGCGGCAAGTCCGATCAGCGAGCCGACCTCGATGTGATCGGGCTGGATCCTGTAGGTCGCCTCTCCCAGCGTCGCCGGCCCGTGCACGATCATGGTGTTGGTGCCGATGCCTTCGATTCTGGCGCCGAGCGCGACCAGGAAATTGGCGAGGTCCTGCACATGCGGCTCGGAGGCCGCGTTGCGCAAATAGGTGACGCCGTCGGCGGCGACCGCCGCGACCAGTGCATTCTCGGTTGCGGTGACGCTCGGCTCGTCCAGGAATACGTCCGCACCCGCGAGCCTGGGCGCGCGGAATTCGAGCCGGTCGGTCGCGGTGACCTTTGCTCCAAGCTGCTCCAGCGCCAGCACATGCGTATCGAGCCGGCGGCGCCCGATGACGTCGCCGCCGGGCGGCGGCAGCATCACCTCGCCGCAGCGCGCGAGCAGGGGTCCGGCGAGCAGGATGGAGGCGCGGATGCGCACGCAGAGCTCTGGGTCGAGGTCGGCCGCGCGGATGCTCTTGGCATGGATCTGCAGCGTATTGCAGGCACTCCATTCCGCCGACGCACCGACCGAGCGGATCAGTTCGACGAGCGTCTCGGTGTCGCGGATGCGCGGCACGTTCTCCAGCGTGACCGGATGCTCCGTGAGCAGCGCGGCGGCGATGATCGGCAGTGCCGAATTCTTGTTGCCGGACGGTTCGATCGAGCCCGAGAGCCGGTGACCGCCCTCGACGATGTATTGGATGGGCGCCACGTGGTTCTCGCTGTCCTGTTGCTGGGCGGGCTATTCGGGCGGAAACTACAGAGAATTGCGCGCGGGAGCAATTGTAGCGGGCGGTGGTTCGTGGCCGGTCCGCGAGCCCGGGCGAGGCTGCTGATCCCTCATGGTGAGGAGCGCGGAACGCGTGTCTCGAACCATGCAGGCCCCGTCTCGCCGGCGGCCGTCCTTGGACACGCCCGCTTCCGCGGGCCCGTCGCGACGTGGACGGGAGCTTGTGGCAAGCGGCCCTCAAAACAGCCCGATGATATTCCCGATCACATAGAGGAGTGCGATCAGGATCAGCGCGCCGATCATGAAGAAGGAGATTTCGATCGCGATGGCTCCGGTGCCCAGCGTGGCAGCGACGGCGGCGAGAAGCCGTTCTTCCCGGAAGATCAGGGAGAGCACCGAAAGCAGGATGGCGAGCAGGCCGAGCGAGATCGCGGTGACCGACGCGGTTTCACTCCAGCTTCGTCCAGCCGATTTCTCGGACCTGGGAGCCTGATACTCCACGCCCTTCACTTTTGCGACAATGCGGTCCTTGATGCGGTACCCGGTGTCGACGATCACCTTGTCCGCTGGCGGCGGCGGGAACACGATCGGCACGACCCAGTGCGGCAGCACCGCCGCCATCAGCGCGAGAACGCCGACAATGCTGCCGATGATGCCGAGGCGGCGTGAGGGCGCAGCGGAACTGGGCGTTGCGGAGGCGATCATGACGTGAGGCTTCCCGGCCGGAATGGGCCAACGGGTTCATGCCAATTCGTCGCGATCGAGAGAGGGGAGGTTCAGGGGTGCCGTTACCTCTCCCTGCGGGAGAGCTAACGGCGCCGGCGGCTGGGGAGACGAAGCCCAGAGCCAACCGCCTCAGATATCGATCGTCGCGCTCAGCGAGTGTTCCTGGATGAAGTCGCGGCGCGGCTCGACCACGTCGCCCATCAGCTTGGTAAAGATGTCGTCGGCCTGGTCGACCTCCTTGACCTTCACCTGCAGGAGCGAGCGCGCCTCGGTGTCCAAGGTCGTCTCCCAGAGCTGCTCCGGGTTCATCTCGCCGAGGCCTTTATAGCGCTGCAGCGTGATGCCCTTGCGGCCCGCGTCGGTGACGGCTTCGAACAGATCGGCCGGTCCGTAGACCATGTGCTCGACATCCTTGCGCCGCAGCTTGCCGGGGCGGGCATACACATCCTGGAGCTTGACGGTGTACTCGTCGAGCTTGCGCGCCTCCGCGGATCCAAGGAAGGCATCGTCGATGATAGCGGCTTCCTTGACGCCGCGCACGGTACGCTCGAACTGGAAGCCCTGGCCCTCGGCATACTGTCCGACCCAGCCGCGCTCGACCTCCTCGGCCTGGTTGTCCAGCCGGCTCGCGATGTATTGCGCCGCAGCCGCAGCCTTTTCGGGGTCGCCGTAGATCGCCTTGTTCAGCACGCCGGTGATGGCGGCCTGCTCGATGACCTTGCGATTGTAGCGGCTGTGCAGGTTGCGCAAGATGCTGCGGACCACGCGGGCATCGTCGACCAGCGCCCGCAGGTCGCGGCCGGTGCGATCGCCGCCCGTGCCGGGAATGAAGACGCAGTCGTCGAGGCCGGCGTCGATCAGATAATCCTCCAGCGCCCGCTCATCCTTCAGATATTGCTCGGACTTGCCGCGTGAAACCTTATAGAGCGGCGGCTGGGCGATATAGAGATAGCCGCCGTCGATGATGTCGCGCATCTGCCGGTAGAAGAAGGTGAGCAGCAGCGTGCGGATGTGGGCGCCGTCGACATCGGCGTCCGTCATCACGATGATCTTGTGATAGCGCAGCTTCTCGATCGAGAACTCGTCGCTGATGCCGGTACCCAGCGCGGTGATCAGCGTGCCGATCTGTTCCGACGACAGCATCTTGTCGGGACGGACGCGTTCGACGTTGAGGATCTTGCCGCGCAGCGGCAGCACCGCCTGGAATTCGCGATTGCGGCCCTGCTTGGCGCTGCCGCCCGCCGAGTCGCCCTCGACGATGAACAGTTCGGACTTGGCGGGATCCTTTTCCTGGCAGTCGGCGAGCTTGCCGGGCAGCGAGGAGACCGACAGCGGACTTTTGCGCGTCAGCTCGCGTGCTTTTCGCGCAGCTTCGCGGGCCGCCGCCGCCTGGATCACCTTGCCGACGATCATCTTGGCTTCGGAGGGGTGCTCCTCGAACCACGCCTGCAGCGCCTCGTTGAGGACGTTCTCGACAACGGGGCGCACTTCCGAGGATACCAGCTTGTCCTTGGTCTGCGACGAGAACTTCGGATCGGGCACCTTCACCGAGAGAACGGCCGTGAGACCTTCGCGGCAGTCGTCGCCGGTCAGCGCGATCTTTTCCTTCTTGGCGTTGGCCTCGGCATAGCCGTTGACCTGGCGCGTCAGCGCGCCGCGGAAACCGGCCAGATGCGTGCCGCCGTCCCGCTGCGGGATGTTGTTGGTGAAGCACAGCACGTTCTCGTGGTAGCTGTCGTTCCACCACAGCGCGGCCTCGACCCCGATGCCGTTGGCTTCCGCGCGCACCATGATCGGCGCCGGCACGATCGGGCTCTTGTTGCGGTCGAGATATTTGACGAACTCCTCGACGCCGCCGGAATAGTGCATCTCCTCGCGCTTCTCGACCGCATGCCGCATGTCGGAGAGGGCGATGTGGACCCCGGAATTGAGGAAGGCGAGCTCGCGCAGCCGGTGCTCGAGCGTGGCAAAATCATACTCGATGTTCTTGAAGGTTTCCGTCGAGGCCAGGAATGTCACCTCGGTGCCGCGCTTGCCCGGGGCATCGCCGACCACCTTCAGCGGCGCCACGGAATCGCCGTGGGCGAACTCGATGTAGTGTTCCTTGTTGTCGCGCCAGATGCGAAGCATCAGCTTGCTCGACAGCGCGTTGACCACGGAGACGCCGACGCCGTGCAGGCCGCCGGAGACCTTGTAGGAGTTCTGGTCGAACTTTCCGCCGGCGTGCAGTTGGGTCATGATGACCTCGGCCGCCGAGATGCCTTCGCCCTTGTGGATGTCGACGGGAATGCCGCGGCCATCGTCGCGCACGGTGACGGAATTGTCGGCGTTGAGGATGACGTCGACGCGCGTGGCATGGCCCGCGAGCGCTTCGTCGATGGCGTTGTCTACGACTTCGTAGACCATGTGGTGCAGGCCCGAGCCGTCGTCGGTGTCACCGATATACATGCCCGGGCGCTTGCGGACGGCGTCGAGACCCTTGAGCACGCGGATCGATTCCGCGCCGTATTCGCTCGCGGTGGAGGGCTCGTTTTCGGCAAGCGGCTGCCGAGCAGGTTCTGTCATGAGAGGCCTTCGAGATGTCGCCCGAATCAGCGGCGCAAAAGGCGCTGATTTGCAGGGCTGTTTGTGCCACGAAAGGAGGATTGCGCCTAGCGTAAAGTATCCGCCCGCAACCCCTTGATCAGATAGGGGTTTTAGGCCGGTTTTCAAGGCTTTGGAAAGCCGTTTCTGGGCGCTGCAAAAAGCGCGATTCGACGGCTCGCCCGAGGCGTCGAAAAACGTGGATTCAGCGGGGCGGAAAGGCAGGTTCCGAAGTGCCTGGGGAGCTGCTTCGGACCCCGCTCCCTCGCCCGCCGGCGGGTGAGGGAGTGCACGTTGTTGGTCGCGGCTCAATACATCTGAAGCGGCAGCACGTCTCCGCTCGGCCCGACCAGGAGGCCCCAGGCCTCGCCGGCGGCCACGGCGAGGGTCTCGGTGCGGGCCGGGTACCCGTCCACGCGCAGGGCGTACTGGTACCTGCCTGGCGGCAGGTCGAGAATCGGACCCTTCGGCGATTGCGGGCCGCCGGCGCCGGCCGCGATCTTCACAGTCTGCCTGTTGATCGTCAGCGACGCCTCTTTCGGTCCCATATTTCCGAACATGAGCCTGGCCTGGCCCGGCTTTGGCATCATGTCGGCCTTGGCCGCGGCATCCGCGTTCTTCTGCACCAGAGTGACCGTGGTCTCGCCCTTGGCGCGGCCAAGCTTGAGCACCGCCGGGCCTTGCGGCGAGGTGTAGTCGATCTGCGCATGCTCTGCAGACGCGGCCGCGCCGTTGGTCTTTTCCTGCCAGCCCAGCTTGGACAGTTCTGCACGGTAGAAGGCAAGGACGTCGTCGAGCGGCGCCGGTATGCTGGCGGTCAGCTCGCGGCGGAGCGGCGCATCGCTGCCCGGAATCTTCGAAGTCCCAAGCGATTTCGACGAACGCTGCGTCGGTACTGGAAGTGGTGATTCGGAGTCGGGCTTGAGGGGCTCGGAGGGCTTGGCCTGCGCCTCGGCGCTGCTCGCAGCTTTGGCCGCTTCGGTCACCAGGCCCGATCCGTCGGCGCGGACCTTCACCTTCGGGCCCATCTGCATCACGGTCATCGAGATCGACTTGCCGCCTTTGGAGAAGGCCATCACCGCCATGTTGGGCTGGTTGATGACGGAGGGCTGCTCCCTCCAGCCCGAGCTCTTCAACGCCGAGCGATAGAAGGTGCTGAGCGCCTTCACGCTCGATGCCGAGGAGAACTCCAGCCGGCCGTTGCCGCCCTCGAAGTTCACGCTTTCGGCGTTCTCGGGCAGCGGCACCGGCGTCTTGCTGTCGGATAGTGCATTGAGAGGCGCATCCGACAGGGAAGCGGATTGTGCCTTGCGCCTGCCCTCATCGGCGGCGATGAGCTGCTGGGCCGCACTCAAGGCATCGCCGAGGAATCTCGCGTCGGCCTCCTTCTTCGCGTTGGCTCGGGCCGCGAGCGCTGATTCCTTCACCTGGGCGGTCAGGTTGATCATGGTGAAATCATACTTGCGGCCGAGCCGTAGCATGCCGGTTTCCTCCGCCGAGGAGATCCTGATCGCGACCTCGTCGCCGGGCGCGAGCGGGGCGTTGCCGTCCTCCTGCCAGCCGCGCGCCGCGAGCTCGCGGCGATAGAAGGCGAGCACGGCGGGCAGCTCGGCCATCGCTGCGGCCGACATCTCGCGCTTGTTGGAGCTCGTGCCGCCAAGTCCCCTCGCAGATCTGGTCGGCTTGGGTCGCGGCAGGCCGGCCATGTCGTCATCGGCCTCGAGCACCTCGGGCAACGCAAACGGCGCCACCCGGATTTCGACATTGGTGCGACCGTCCTCGCGCCGCGTCAGTGTCAGCATCACCGGCTTCTGCTTGTAGAATTGCGTCGTGTCGCCGCCGGGATGCTCGTAGAAGACGCGCATCCCGTTCGGCACTGTCTCGCCGAGATCCGCATTCGGCCAGCGTGCCGCCGCTTCTAGCGTCAGCTTGCGCCAGCCGATTGTCGCCATCTCCCTGGCGAAGAAGGCCGCTGTCGCATCGAGCGTGCCGGGCGCGATGCAGCCGAGATAGGGCCGCGTCTCGTCGAACACGAGTTCGGTCGCACCGTCCGGAAACGGCACGTTGGAATAGATCCGGTTCGGCGTATAGGACACGGCGGACTGATCGGGACGGCCGCGCGCCTGCGTGAAGGAGACGCGCAGCCCCTGCCGTCCCTTCTTGAAGCTCAGCGCTGTGCTTTTCTCGTCCAGCGGATAAACATAGGGCACCCAGCCCTCGGCGCTCAGCAGCTTCCTGACCGCGTCGGACGTAACGGTCACGGCGGTCGGTACGGAATAGACCACGCGATGGGGATCGGCGCGCGAAGTGTCTTCCGTTGCGCCTTCGAGCCGCGGCAGCTTATGGACGTCGACGATGCCTTCGTCGGCCCCGCGCGCGGGACCTGATGCGCCCGCCATCGCGAGAATGCCGCAGGCAAGCAGCAGCCATCTTGCCGGGACTTGCGTCCCGCGCCGGATCATCGGCATCGTCGAAACTCCTGGATGTTCGCGCGGGTCATGCCCTGCGCATTGGCGGGCTGCGGCGCCGCGGCGCGCGGCCTCAGACGAGAAGTCGCGGCGGGAACCGGAGAGGTTCAACAGGGGCGTCCGGCCAGCGCCGGGCGTGGACAGAAGCGCGGCTCAATACAGCTGGAGCGGCGGCCACGGCTCGCCGTCGCGCCCGACCGTGAGCTCCCAGGTATCGCCGGCTGCGACGTCAAGCATGTTCGTGCTGTAGGGGCGGCCGGGCACGCTCACGCCGTAGGCGTATCTGCCGGGCGGCAGGTCCAGCGCGACGGCGTTGGCGCCGGCCTGGCGCGAGATGGATCGTTCGTCGATCGTGAGCACGGCTTCCTTTTCGCCGATATTGCTGAACACCAGCTTGGCCCGGCCGGGCTCGGGCAGCACGTTCGCGCGCGTCGCGACCTCCGAATTCTTCTGCACGAGCTGCACCGCCGTGCCGCCGTCCTTGCGCGCAAGCTCCAGCGCCGCCGGCCCGATCGGAGAGACGAAGGCGAGACGCGCATGATCGGCGCCGACCAATGCGACGTCCTGCTGCTCCTGCCAGCCGAGCTTTCCAAGCTCGGCACGGTAGAAGGCGAGGACGTCACCGAGCGTTGCGGGCACGCGGGCTTCGAGCCTGGTCCGGAGCGGAGCTTCGATGCCGGGTATCACCGTGGTGTCGATCCCTCGATAGCTGTAGCGGGTCGGCGCGGGCAACCTGGCATCGGGATCGCGCGTGAGCGCGGCCGAAAACAGCGGCGGCAGATTCGACACGAAGGCGCCGGCGCTGGCCGCAAGCAGGCAGCTTGCGAGGAGCGCAAGGCCGCACGCAACAAGTTGCCATCGTGCCGGAGCTTGCGCTCCACGCCCCACCGCCGCCATGCTCATGCTCCAAGGATGTCGCGCTGTCCGACATCCAGCGCGATGACCGCTGCTCGCGGCCTCAAGCAGCTAGTCGCGGCCGTAAACAAGCGGGTTCAACGCAAGGGCCTATCTGCGGGCCGAGACTCGTCCGCTCTCGACGTCAAACACTTCGCCACCCGCGCCAATCTCGGCGAAGGCGACAGGGTCCGCACCGGTCAGCCACACCTGCGCGCCGAGCTTCTTCAGCTCATCGAACAGCGCGGCACGGCGGCTCGGATCGAGATGCGCGACGACCTCGTCGAGAAGCAGCAGCGGCACGATGCCGGTCATTTCCGCCACCAATGTCGCATGCGCCAGCACGAGGCCGATCAGCAGCGCCTTCTGCTCGCCGGTGGAGGCATCGCGCGCCGGCATGCCCTTGGGCGCATAGACGACCTCGAGGTCGGTGAGATGCGGACCGTCGGTGGTGCGGCCGGCAATCGCATCGCGCGGGCGATTGTCGCGCAGGATCTGGCGGTAGCGGTCCTCGACCGAAGTCGCGGTCTCCGTCAGCAGCGCGTTCTCCATCCAGCCGTCGAGCGCGATCTGGGCAGATGGGAAGGCGGATTGTTGCGCGCGCGCGTTGAGCATGCCGGTGAGACGCGCAGCAGTCTGGCCGCGCGTTGCCGCGACCGCGACCGCAAGCTCGGCGGTCTCGCGCTCGATCGCGCCGCACCAATGGTCGTCGTAATTGCGTGTCTCGAGCAGGCGGTTGCGCGAGCGCAGGGAACGCTCGAGTGCGTTGATCCGGCTGGAATGCTCGCTGTCGATCGCGAGCACCAGGCGGTCGAAGAAGCGCCGCCGTTCCGACGCAGCCCCCATGAACAGCCCGTCCATCGCGGGCGTCAGCCAGACCATGCGGATATGGTCGCCGAAGGCGCTGGCGGAACCTACCGGCTCGCGGTCGATGCGGCAGCGCCGGCTGACCGCGCTATCGGCGCGCGGGGCGTCGATGCCGGTGCCGAGCGTCGCGAGCCCCAGCGCGCCCTCGACCTGCGCGGCGACAGCCCAGGAGCCGTCGCCCTGATTGTCGGCGACGTCTTCCAGCGTCGCCCGCCGCAAGCCGCGTCCCGGCGACAGGAACGAGATCGCCTCGATGCAATTGGTCTTGCCCGCCCCGTTCGGCCCGACCAGCGCCACCATGTCAGCCGCCGTCTCGAGCCCCGCCGCCCGATAATTGCGAAAATGCGTCAGCGTCAGGCGATGAATGCGGGAGGGGGTCATCAGTTCTTTATCATGAACGCGATTCTTCCCCTCTCCCCTTGTGGGAGAGGGTGGCGCCTCACGAAGTGAGGCGACGGGTGAGGGGTATCTTACCGCGCTCCGAGCTTTGCAAGGAGATCCTCCAACACAGAAGCGGGCTGTTGCAGCACGTCATTGTTCCAGTAGCGGGCGATTGAGAAACCTTCAGCGGAAAGTGCTGCGTCTCGAACTGCATCGCGCTGCGATTCCGCGTGCTGACTGCCGTCGATTTCTTCTCGAAGCAGACAAGATCGAGAATGTAACTGTTGAACGGGACCTGCCGGCGAAATTTGAACGCCGACAGGCGACGATCCCTCAGCAAACGCCACATCGCCGCTTCCGCATCCGTCGGCTTGTGCCGCATCGTCTTCGCAAATTCGCGGAGATGTTTGGAGACCGGCCGATGGGACGCATCCTGCGGCACTAACCCCTCACCCAATCCTGTCTGTGTCCTCCAGCGGAGCTGCCCTCTCCCACAGGGGGAGAGGGCACAGCGATGCGTATTGCGCTCGGCTCTACAAGCAGTGCGCGTTGGCGAGGGAGCACGCCCCTCACACCCGCATCGGCATCAGCACGTAGAGCGCGCTCTTGTCGTCGCGGTCCTGCACCAGGGTCGGCGAGCCGGGGTCGGCGAGCTTCAGGACGGCCACGTCGCCTTCGATCTGGGCGGCGATGTCGAGCAGGTAGCGGGAGTTGAAGCCGATATCGAGGGCGTCGGAGGCGTATTCGACCTCGAGTTCTTCGGTCGCGCTGCCTGAATCCGGGTTGGTCACCGACAGCACCAGCTTGCCGGCCGACAGCGACAGCTTCACCGCGCGGCCGCGCTCGCTGGAGATGGTCGAGACGCGATCGACCGCGTTCTCGAAATCCTTCTTGTCGACGACGAGCTCCTTGTCGTTGTTCTGCGGGATGACGCGGCCGTAATCGGGGAAGGTGCCGTCGATCAGTTTCGAGGTCAGCACGACGTTTCCGATCGTGAAGCGGATCTTGGCCTGCGACAGCTCGATCGTCATCTCGGCCTCGGTGTCCTCGATCAGGCGCTGCACCTCGCCGACGGTCTTGCGCGGCACGATCACGCCGGGCATGCCCTCGGCGCCCTTGGGCTGCACCAGGTCGAGCTGGGCGAGGCGGTGACCATCGGTCGCGACGCCGCGCAGGGTCGCGGCCTTGGGCGTGCCGGCGGCGTGCAGATAGATGCCGTTGAGGTAATAGCGCGTCTCCTCGGTCGAGATCGCGAACTGGGTGCGGTCGATCAGCCGCTTGACGTCCTTGGCGGCGAGCGAGAACGCGTGCGACATGTCTCCGGCCGCCAGATCCGGGAAATCGTTCTCCGGCAGCGTCTGCAGGGTGAAGCGCGAGCGGCCGGCACGGATCGCCAGCACCGCGCGGTCGCCGTCCGCCTCCAGCACGATCTGGGATCCGTCGGGCAGCTTGCGGACGATGTCGTAGAACATGTGCGCCGGCACGGTGGTGGAGCCGGCCGTCGCGGTTTCCGCCGGCAGCGTCTCCGTCACCTCGAGGTCGAGGTCGGTCGCCTTCAGCGACAATTTCGCGCTCTCGGCGCGCACCAGCACGTTGCCGAGGATCGGGATCGTGTTGCGGCGCTCGACCACGCGGTGGACATGGCCCAGCGACTTCAGCAGTTGCGCGCGTTCGACCGTAACCTTCATTGCACTACTCGCCCGATCCCCAAGGAAAACACAGCGTTGAGAAGGCCGGGCGGCGGGACGCGCGCCACGGCACCGAAGACCCCGACCAAGCCGGATCATCCAGCCGATATGACCAAAGCTGTCAGGGCCGCACAAGGTGGCCCGGATGGCCCCCGGATTCAAGGGATCGGGGCCAGTTCCCCCACGATTTACCGCCCAGAACGAAGACCGCCGCCCGGGCAAGCCGGAGCGGCGGGAGAATGCGGAAGCCTAAGCCTTTATTCCTGAAGCTGGCGCTTCAGCGACTCCACTTCCTCGGAGAGCGCGGTATCCTTGGAGACCAGTGCCTCGATCTTGCGCACCGCATGCAGCACGGTGGTGTGATCGCGTCCGCCGAAGCGGCGGCCGATCTCCGGCAGCGAGCGCAGTGTCAGCGTCTTGGCGAGATACATCGCCACCTGGCGCGGGCGGACCACATTGGCGGTGCGGCGCGAGGAGAGCAGGTCGGAGCGGCTCACATTATATTGCCGCGCCACCACGCGCTGGATGTCCTCGATCTTGATCCGCTTGGGCTCCTGCGGCCGGACCAAATCGCGGACCTCGTGCTCCGCCATCTCCAGCGTCACCGGACGGTTGTTGAGCTTGGAATGCGCGAGCAGACGGTTGATCGCGCCTTCGAGGTCGCGGCCGTTATGGGTGATGGTGCGCGCCAGATAATGCAGCACCTCCTCGGGCACCTCGAAAGTGGCATGGTGGGCGCGGGCCGCTGCGACGCGCGACTTGAGAATGCCGTGGCGCAACTCCTCGCCGAGCGAGCCCATCTCGACCACGAGCCCGCCCGCGAGCCGCGAGCGCACGCGATCGTCGAGGCTTTCGAGGTCGGACGGCGGACGGTCGGCTGCGATCACGACCTGGCGGCCGGCGTCGATCAGCGCATTCAGCGTGTGGCAGAACTCGGCCTGGGTCGATTTGCCCTGCAGGAACTGGAGATCGTCGATCACGAGCACATCGATGCCGCGCAGTGCTTCCTTGAAGGCCAGCGCGGTCTGCGTCTTCAGCGCAGCGACGAAGCCGTACATGAACTTCTCGGCCGTGAGATAGAGCACCTTGCGCTCGCTGCCGGAATTGCCGGCCCAGGTCACCGCCTGGAGCAGATGCGTCTTGCCGAGGCCGACGCCGGCATGGATGTAGAGCGGGTTGAACATGACGGGATCGCCGCGGCGCCCTTCGGCGACCTGGCGGGCAGCGGCATGCGCCAGCGTGTTGGAGCGGCCGACGACGAAGCTCGCGAAGGTCAGGCGCGGATCGAGCGGCGAGCCGCCGAGCGCGTCGTGGTTGGCCGAGACCGGCGCGGTCGCGGTCGAGCGCAATTCGGGCGTCGGCGCGCGGCGTGCTTCGATCGGCGCCGGCGTTTCCTTCGGCTGCGCGGCCGGGCGCACGGCGGATCGGACCGTCAGGTCGATGCGATGCACCTCCGGCATCTCGGCCTGCCAGCACGACAGCACGCGCTCGGCATAATGGGCCTGGATCCAGCTCTTCAGGAACCGCGTCGGTACCGAGAGCCGCACGCTCTCGTCCTGCACGCCTTCCAGATCCATGCGTGCAAACCAGCTCGTGTACACGTCCTCGCCAACGCTCGAGCGCAGCCGACCCTTCACGCGTGACCAGCGATCCTGTTCCATTGTCATCGTCAGAAAACTTCTCTTGAGAGATATAGTTGCGTTGTGAGCGCCATGCAGGGTCCCTGCCACGGCCCTGAACTGGCGCGACCTCGAGCGATTCCATCGTCTGGCATGGCTCGACCGTTCGGCGCGAGCGCCGCGGGTCAGATCAGCGATGTCGGAGATGGAGGGGTCGCGAGGTCAGCGCGTACTCGGCGCTCCGTCGCACGCGGGAGGCTGGAGATCAGACGGAGCTGGAACGGCATCGTTGGAATAGGAAACGTGCTTCAATACCGCGTTGAGTCCGTAAGACATGATACCTCCCCGTCCTGCCGTGATCACTCACGACAAGGTCCTGCGTGTCCTGAAGACAACCGCGCCGTACTCCTGTCGCGGATGCCTGCCCAATGTACTAATCGTCCGCTCGACTTCGCCGCCTTGCGTGCCGGGGTAGCGTTGCGATGTCTCTCCTGTGCGCGCTTGGCGCGAGCGGGAAGATCCCGCTTGGAGACATTCAGACAAAGAGCTACCATTCCCATATTGCTATGGGTTTTGAACCGCCATCGCTTGTTGAAGCGTCGCCTACGTGCACACCGCCGCCGATTTGCACGCTCGCCCCGTTTCCTAAACCGCGCTGGTCTGAAGATCGTGGGCGCCGCTGACGACCTAAGGAATACACTAAGCGGAAAGACTCGCAACGAATTGATTCACTGTTGAGCCACCAAAAAAACTTGACGTCGGTTAACGCCGCGCGCGAGTTGTTCACAGGCTGCGAAGCAAGTTTTTGAATCCGTGCACAGAATCGAGAAGGCCGCGCATCGTGTGACAATTCTCAGTCACCGCCGACTTTTTTTCAAAAAACCGTCACGCGCCCGACGTGCGGACGTATTTTCCAAGTGCTTGTCGCTGCTATGTTCATAAGTGATTATTGAGTCATCGGTTTTCGAGACTCGTTTTGCAGGGTAACTCCAGCGCCACACGCGTTCCGGTGAATTCACGGTGTGCAGAACTCTCGTCGGCCGCCGCTTCAATTCGAGCTCGCAGCACAGGGGTTTTGCAACGCAGTGAAGTTTCCACTGTTGCAGAATGTCGGCAGGTAGAAGTACGGAAGAAGAATAACGCAGCAAATCGCCCAAGCGAGCATCAGGCCTGGCGCGACTGCTTGCCTGCATATGACAGTCAACAAAAAAGCCCGGCGCGATGCCGGGCTATTTGACGCGCTGACCGGATCGACCGATCAGATGAGAGCCGCGAGATGATTTGGCGAAATCACTTCGCGAGCTTGGCGATCTGCGCGGTGAGGCGCGAGACTTTGCGGCTGGCGTTGTTCTTGTGAATGATGTTGCGCTGGGCGGCGCGCATCAAGGCGGGTTCGGCAGTCGCGAGTGCCTTCACGGCAGCGGCGCGATCGCCGCTCTTGATGGCTTCCTCGACGGTGCGCACGGCACCGCGCATCTGGGTGCGGCGCGACTTGTTGACGGCGGTGCGGCGGGCGATCTTGCGCGTCGCCTTCTTGGCGGAAGTGGTATTGGCCATGGTCTCAATGTCCTTTGCGGGTACCGGTCGCGTCTTGGTCGGGTAGCGCCGGCTTGCTTGACCGCGTAATCGACGCTCGGATTTAGGGTGTTCGGTTGCTGGGCCGTTCCCGGAACATGAGCGACGGCCTTGCGGCTGTCTCTGAGGCTCCAAAGAGTTTCAAGCCCAAGAGAGTCTTGAAGCTCAAGGCGCCTGCAACTGCTCAAAGAACAGCGGCGGCAGGATTGCGCCCACCGCCAGTCGGCGCCCTTATAGTCAGGGTCTTCGGCACCGTCAACGCTTTCGGGAGCTGGAAATCCTGCCTTTGGCGGCTTGGCGGGCGCCGTAACGCCCTGAAGAGGTTGAATTTCTGCCGTCGCCCGGTTATTGGCTGGCAACGTTCCGAAAAGGTCGTCCGATCGGACGACCATCGCAGGTGAGGCATGATCCGCGGCTTTTTCCGACTGATTGGGCTCTTGCTGCTCGCCGGCGGGTTCATCTTCATGGTCTATGATGGCGCCCGCTGGGTGGCCGACCAGACCCTCCAGTTCACCCGGTTCGGCCAGTTCTGGAACGACATCAATCAGGCCAGCCAGGCGGCATTCCGCACCTGGGTCGAGGCCAAGGCGCCCTGGCTATGGACCTCGGTGATCCGCCTCGTGCTGGATCAGCCGGTCTTCGCCGTCCTCGGCATTCTCGGCATCCTGCTGATGATCCTGTTCCGGCCGCGCAAGCCGTTGATCGGCTATTCCCGGGATTGATCTTCAATTCCGCCGGGATTGATCTCAATCTATCGCCGGGACTGAGCCCTCCGAGCTGGCAGCCGCGTAACACGGCTGCCCCTTGCTGCGTAGATGCCTATATTCCCACCTGATCGCGAGCGCGCCGCCTGAGTGTCTGGCTCACGCGACGGACAGCTCGTCTCGGAGATCCGTCATGCTGTTCATGCGCAAGACCACCGCATTGCCGAGCGCAACCGAAGCGCTGCCGGGCCGTGCACAGGCCATCCCCACCGCGACCACCCATTTCGTCAACGGCGCGAAGCTCAAGCCGCCTCATCCGGCCGGTCTCGAGCAGGCGGTGTTCGGGCTCGGCTGCTTCTGGGGCGCCGAGCGCAAGTTCTGGGAGCTTGGTGACGGCGTCCACGTGACTGCCGTCGGCTACGCCGGCGGTCACACGCCGAACCCGACCTATGAGGAAGTCTGCTCGGGCCGCACCGCTCATACCGAAGTGGTGCTGGTCGTGTTCGATCCGAATAAGATCTCCTACGACAAGCTCCTGAAGACGTTCTGGGAGAGCCACAATCCGACGCAGGGCATGCGTCAGGGCAACGATATCGGAACGCAATATCGAAGCGCGATCTACACCTATTCAGATGCACAGAAGAAAGCGGCCGAGGAATCCAAGGCGCTCTACCAGAAGGCGCTTGCTGCAAAAGGCCTTGGTGCCATCACGACCGAGATCGCGCCCGCAGGCGCGTTCTACTTCGCCGAGGACTATCACCAGCAATATCTGGCGAAGAATCCGGCCGGCTATTGCGGCCTGGGCGGCACCGGTGTGTCCTGCCCGATTGGCGTCGGTGTGAGCGCGTAAGTCGGCTCCGGGCTCGCTGCACCTCTCCCGCTTGCGGGAGAGGTCGCATCGCATCGTGAGATGCAATGCGGGTGAGGGTTCTTTCCTCCAGGGGATAGTCCCTTTGGGGAGACGCCCTCTCCCCAACCCTCTCCCGCAAGCGGGAGAGGGGGCGCACCGCCCTGCTCGCAGCGCAGCCTCACTCAACGCTTTATTAACCATAACCGGTGCATCACTGAACTGTCTCGTTTCGAGGGATAGGTCCGGTGCCGGTTGCACGCGCGTTTCGATGGTCGAACTTGGCGTCCTTGGCAGCGTCCGCCGCGCTTGCCCTTGGCGGCTGCGTGCAGACGACCGGTCCCGTCGCGGTGATGCAGCCGCGTCCCGATCTCGACTCCATGGCCTATGGCCAACCTTACAATGCGCCGCAGCCCGTCGTCGTTGCCAACAACGGCGGTGGCGCCATCGCGGCGCTGAGCAACTCCTTTGCAGCTTCGCCCGCACCCATGCCGGTCGGCTACTCCGCGCCCATGACGGTGCGCCAAGGCGCATCCTATCATCTCGACGCCGGCGACAAGCTTCGCGTCGTCGTCTACGGCCAGGAAGGTCTCACCAACAGCTATGCGATCGACGCCGGCGGCTCCATCACCATGCCGCTGATCGGCGCGGTGCCGGCGCGCGGTCGCACCACGGCGGGGCTGGCCGGCGAGATCGCCGCGCGCCTGCGCAACGGCTACATCCGCGAGCCTTCGGTGGCGGTGGAGATCGAGACCTATCGTCCCTTCTTTATCCTCGGCGAGGTCCTCGCGCCCGGCCAGTATCCTTACGTGCCGAACATGACCGTCGAGAGTGCGGTCGCCATCGCCGGCGGCTTCTCGCCGCGCGCCAAGCGCGACATGGTCACCGTCACGCACAGCGAGAACGGCGCCTCGATGCGCGCCGTGGTGCCGCTCGGCACGCCCCTCGCCCCCGGCGACACCGTGTTCGTCGGCGAGCGCTGGTTTTAAGGTTTCAGATCGCCTGTCACCTTCGTCATTCCGCGGTCGCGCTGCGCACGCCCCGGAATGACGGCCGGAGCGAGGCGTGTCCGCCTATCTCAAATGCTTCGCGAAGAACGCCATGCTGCGCGGCCAGGCGACGTCGGCGCTGGCCTTGTCGTAGCTGGCGCGCTCGTCGCAATGGAAGCCGTGCTGGGCACCCGGATAGACGAAGACCTCCACATCCGGCCGCTTCGACTTGATGGTCTCCACGTCGGTCAAGGGGATGCCGGCATCCTTCTCGCCGAAGTGCAGCTGCGTCGGCGCCTTCGGCGTCTCGTCGGCAAAGCGCACCACCGCGCCGCCGTAATAACCGATCGCGGCCTTCAGCCCCGAGAGCCGCGTTGCCGCGAGGAAGGCGATGCTGCCGCCGAGACAGAAGCCGATGATGCCGACGGGGCCGACGCTCTTCGCGGCATCGATCGCGGCTTGCGTGTCGCGCAGCATCGCGGCCCAGTCCGGATTGACGACGAACTTGCGGGCCTCCGCAATCTCGTCGGGCGAATAGCCCGACTGGAAGTTCGGCGACGTCCGGTCGAAGATCGACGGTGCGATCGCGACATAGCCCTCCTTGGCGAGGCGGTCGCAGACCGAGCGGATGTGGTGATTGACCCCGAAGATCTCCTGGATCACAACGACGGCGCCCTTCGCGCTGCCTGCGGGATCAGCGCGATAGGCGCCGAGCTGGAAATTGTCGGAGGCCGTCAGCTTGATGTCCTGTCCCACGGGGTATCCTTCCAGTTGTTACGAACCTGTCTCTTTCCCCTCATCCTGAGGAGCGCGCACCTGCGCGCGTCTCGAAGGATGTAAGGCCGAGACGGCAGAGCCGGGCCTTCATCCTTCGAGACGCTTGCTGCGCAAGCTCCTCAGAATGAGGGGCGGCACCTCACTCCCACATCCAGTTCTCGCCGTAATCCTCCTTCCATCCTGCCAGCCGTCCATGACGGAACTGCAGGAACAGGCGGTGGCGGTGGGGAAGCAATCCGCTGCCGCCGATGTTGCGCAGCGCGAGATAGATCTCGTTGCCGGGACGGCCACGCACATATTGCAGGGGCTGGCCGAGGGCACGCGCGGTCTCTCCGGCATCCATGCCGAAGGCGAGCGGCGTGTTGTTCGACAAGGTCGTGACGAAGGGCTGGCGCGGCGGCATGGCGCCGAACGGTTCGGCCTGCGCAGATATCGACAGCAACGTCGCGCCCGCAGCCAGTATCGCCCGCTTCATCGCCAATGCTCTTGCTTGATCGACCTATGCCGGCAAGTTCTTCAGGAAAGGCACGACCGCGTCAACAAAAGCCTGGGGCTGGTCGATGTTGACGGCGTGCCCGGCCGCGGGGATCACGACCTTTTGTGCGCCGGGGATCTTGGCCGCCATGTAGTCGGACGCCGCAAGGAACGGCGTGTCGTCGGCGCCGACCACGATCAGGGATGGCACCTTGATCTCGGGGAGCAGCTCGATCACGCGCGCATCGCGCTGGGTCAGCATGCCGCGCGCAGCGAGCGCGAGACCCTTGGCGTCGCGATGGCTGGCGGTGGCGCGCTCGCGCGTCGCCGCCTTCAGGACATCGAGACCTTCGCGATCGAGCCTGTCGGCAGTGGCAAGTGCCCTTGCGTTCCAGGTCTCGCGTGCGTCGTCCTTCTTGAAACCGGGGCCCGTGTCGATGATCAAGAGCGCGCGGGTGCGCTCCGGATGCGCGCGGTAGAACGCCAGCGACATGTAACCGCCGAGCGAGAGTCCGCCGATGATGGCGCGCTCTGCGCCGACCGCATCGAGGATCGCCGCCATGTCGCCGACCGTGAGCGCTTCGCTGTACGCGCCGGGATCGTCGGGATAATCGGACTGGCCGTGTCCGCGCATGTCCCACAAGATCAGCCTGTGGTCTTTCGCGAGCGCCTCGATCTGCTCATGCCACATCGCCGATGTCGAGGAATAGCCATGGGTCAGCAGCAGCGGTGGCCCCTCGCCATGAACCTCGTAGTGGATTCCGACGCCGTCCCGATCGATCCTCGGCATTGCTTCCGCCCTTCTTTTCTCGCCGCGACACCGCTGGACCTTCTCCCACAAGGGGAGAAGGGACGTGCCCGCGGCGGCGGTTGTACTCTAACGCGCCAATTTACCTCAAAGAAACTGCCTGGATACGATGGCACGCATGTTCGCCAACGCTCTCTGTTGCGTCCAGTCGCTGCATCAAGCCCCGCTCTTGCAATGCACAACCTGTCCGCGCCGCGTTGCTTTCGACTCGTTCCAATTTGCATTTGCCTCCGCGCCTGAACGCGATCATTCTCGCGGGCAAGGCTGACGCCAGCCCGGTGGGCGTCCGCCGTACAAGTCGCCGCCGTAAGCGGCTTCATGCACCGGCAGGGGAAGACGCCTATGCCAACACTCACCATCAACGGGCGGAGTCTGTCCGTGGATGCGGCGAACGACACGCCGCTCCTCTGGGCGATCCGCGAGCAATTGCAGATGACCGGCACCAAGTTCGGCTGCGGTGCCGGGCTGTGCGGGGCCTGCACCGTGCACGTCAACGGCGAAGCCGTGCGCTCGTGCCAGACCATGGTCGGCGATGTCGCCGGCAAGAAGATCACCACCATCGAGGGCCTTTCCGCCAAGGGCGATCATCCCTTGCAGAAGGCGTGGATCGCCGAGCAGGTGCCGCAATGCGGCTATTGCCAGTCCGGGCAGATCATGCAGGCAGCCTCGCTGCTCGCCAGGAATCCCAACCCGACCAAGGAGGAAGTGGTCGCGCATATGGACGGCAATCTCTGCCGCTGCATGACTTATTCGCGGATCCAGAAGGCGATCATGCGCGCCGCATCCGAGATGCGTACCGCGTCCGCCACCTCCGGCGAGCGGAGGCCCACATGAACGAGCACGTGAAGAACGTCGTCCCCGCGACGACCGATCTCAGCCGCCGCTCCTTCCTGGTCGGCACCGCCGCGACCGGCCTCGTGCTCGGCTATGCCGCGCTGCCCGGCATCGATGCTGCGGCTGCCGCGGCACCGGCCAGTTTCGAGCCGAGCGTGTGGTACGCGATCTCGCCGGACGGTCTCGTCACCGTGACCTGCGGCAAGGCCGATATGGGCCAGCACATCGCCTCCACCATGGCGCAGCTCGTCTGTGAGGAGCTGGGCGCGAAATGGAGCGACATGCGCGTATCGCTCGCCTCCAACGACCCCAAGTTCAACGATCCCGTCCTGGGCGCGCAGATCACCGGCGGCAGCTGGTCGACCATGATGAATTTTGATGCCATGAGCCGCGCGGGCGCCGCCGGCCGCATGGCACTGACGGAAGGTGCGGCCGCCGCAATGGGCGTGCCGGCGTCGGAGCTCGTGGTGCGCGATTCCATGATCGTGCATCCGAAATCGAAGAAGCAGATGTCGTTCGCCGAGATCGTCAAGAGCGGCAAGGCGACCAAGACCTTCACGCCCGATGAGCTGAAGGCGATCAAGCTGAAGACGCCCGACCAATACACCATGATCGGCGTCTCGGTGCCGCAGCTTGATATTCCCTCCAAGACCAACGGCACGGCCAAGTACGGCATCGATGTGATGCTGCCCGGCATGGCCTATGGCGCGTTGGTCACGCCGCCGGTGCGGTTCGGCGCCACCGTGAAATCGGTCGACGACAGCGCGGCGAAGAAGGTGCCGGGCTTCATCAAGGCAGTCACGCTCGACGACAAGACCGGCACGACGTCGGGATGGGTCGTCGCCGTCGCCAGCACCTACGCCAACGCCAGGAAGGCGGCGCAGGCGCTGAAGATCGCCTATGACGCGGGTCCGAACGCCAAGGTGTCGAGCCAGTCACTGCTCGACGAAGCCAAGCGGCTTCAGAAGCTCGAGGATTCCGGCCAGTTCTTCGTCAAGGACGGCGATCCCAATGCAGCCTTCGGGTCGGCGGCCAAGGTGGTGGAGGCCGAGTACACCACCAGCATCAACATCCACGCGCCGCTGGAGCCCATGAACGCCACCGCGGAGTTCAGGGGCGACATCCTGCACATCTATTCCGGCAACCAGTTCGCGACGCGCTCCGGCGCGATCGCCGCAGGCGCGGCCGGGATCGATCCGAAGTTCGTGGTCATGCATCAGCGTTGGCTGGGCGGCGGCTTCGGCCGGCGTCTCGATGCCGACATGATGATTCCCGCCGTGCAGGCGGCCAAGGCGGTCGGCAAGCCGGTCAAGGTGATCTACTCGCGCGAGAACGACACGACGATGGATTTCTCGCGTCCGCTCACCTACCAGAAGGTCAAGGCCGGCGTGGACGGCGACGGCAAGCTCATTGCGATCAGCCACGACGTGGTCTCGGCCTGGCCGACCGCGCGCTGGGGAATCCCCGATTTCCTGACGCCCTCGGTCGACAAGAAGGGGCCGCTTGATTCCTTCACGGTGAACGGGGCGGACTTCTTCTACACCGTGCCCAACCATTATGTGCGCGCGATCAAGAACGAGCTCGCGCACAACGCCACGCCGTCCGGCCAGCTCAGGTCGGTGGCGCCGGGCTGGACCTTCTGGGCGGTCGAAAGCATGATAGACGAGATCGCGGCCGCGACCGGCAAGGATCCGGCGCAATTCCGCATCTCGCTGCTCGACGGCGCCGGCAAGAACGACGGCGGCGCGCAGCGGCTGCGCAACACGCTGCTCGCCGCGATGGGGCTGTCGGGCTACGGCACCAGGCAATTGCCGAAAGGCGAGGGCATGGGCGTTGCCTGCGTGTCGTCGCAGGAGCGCGCCAGCGCGAGCTGGACGGCCTGCGTCGCCCATGTCGCGGTCGCGCCGTCGGGCGCGGTGACCGTGAAGAAGCTCACGGTCGCAACCGACGTCGGCACCCAGGTGCATCCCGACAACATCCGCGCCCAGGTCGAGGGCGCGGCGCTGTGGGGCCTGTCGCTGGCGATGTACGAGAAAGCGACGCTCAAGGACGGTGGCATCGAGCAGACCAATTTCGATGGCTATACGCCCTTGCGGATGAGCCAGACGCCCGAGATCGCGGTGGCCGTGATCGCCAATGGCGAGAAGGCAACCGGGGTCGGCGAGCCCGCGGTGACGGTGGTCGCCCCCGCCATCGGCAACGCCATCTTCAACGCCTCAGGCGCCCGCGTCCGGGCGCTGCCGATCACGGCAGAGGCGGTGAAGGCGAGCATGAGGGCGTAAGGCTGATGAAGGCTGCTTGAGACGATCCGCCGGAGGGCCAACCTCCGGCGGATTGTTCTTTGGCGCGGTGACAGTCCCACCCTCACTGTCATGCTCCGCGAAAGCGGGGCATCCCGTACGCCGCGGCCTTTCGGGTCCAGCCGCGCCAGCTCGGCGTACTGGGTCGCCCGGTCAAGCCGGGCGACGACAGCCGAGGGTGTGCCGAGAGCATCCAAAATTCCCGTTTGTTATCAGTGCCAGTTCTACTGTGCATGGGGTTGTTTTCGCGCCTTGGTTCGGACCCCCTGCTGCGGGACCAGATTTCCCTAAAATTGAGCACAATCCCCCAAGGTTCCATTGAGCACGCCTCTTAAGACCCGGAGAACCTGATCCGTCTTAGGCTGCTGGCAAATCCCGTCCCGTGCCTTGGGGAAGTCATGAACGCCGCAGCCAAACCCGCCGCCAAACGTCGGCTTCTTCTCGCCTCCGATCGCAGCGACGGAAGCAGCGAGCTCGCCAGCATTCTGACGGCGGTCGGCGACGTCTCCACGGTGAAGACGGAAGACATCCCCGCCCAGCCGGCGCGCGATCTCTCCGGCCTCGTCGTCGACATCAACCTGCGCTCGCCGGATAGCGTGCAGCGGGTTCGCAACAAGCTGCGCGGCGATGCCTACCGTTCGATGCCGCGGCTGTTCGTGCTCGCGGACGCCCTGCATCATGGCACCATGCAGGCCTGGGCGCTGGGGGCCACCGATACCATCTCGCGGCCGCTTCAGGCCGAGGCCATCCTGCAGCGCATTCGCGCCGCCTTCCCGGACACCGCCGCCTATGACGCGACCGATCGCGGCAAGACGCTCAACCGCGGCGTCGAGGCGGCGCACGCGGTGCTCACCAAGATGTTCGAGAAGCTGCCGCTCGGGGTGCCGCTGACCTTCGACGACGTCATTGCGGCCGAGAGCAAGATCCTGAAGGCGATCAAGCATTCCTCGCTGCGCGAATGGCTCACCACGGTCGGTTGCCATCATGTCGGCAGCTATCGTCATTGCCTGTTCGTCACCGGCTTCGCGGTCGCCTTCGCCCAGCATCTCGGCATGCGCGAGGACGACCAGCGCCGCCTGACCCGCGCCGCGCTGCTGCACGATGTCGGCAAGGCCTTCGTTCCGGCCTGGCTGCTCGACAAGCCGGGCAAGCTCACCGACGAGGAGATGGCCGAGGTCCGCCAGCATCCGCGGCGCGGCTATGAGGCGCTTGCCGAGCAAGGCGGTTTCCCGCCGGAAATGCTCGACGTCGTGCTGCATCATCACGAATTCCTCGACGGCTCCGGCTATCCGAACGGCCTGTCGTCGAACCAGATCAGCGACATCGTGCGCCTCACCACGATCGTCGATATCTACGCCGCGCTGGTGGAGAAGCGCGCCTACCGCATGCCCTTCACCCACTCTCGCGCCTTCACGATGATGGAAGGCATGGGCGGCAAGCTCGATCAGCAGCTGCTGCAGGCGTTCCGGCCGGTGGCGCTGGGATCGTTCTAAGACGCCGATCGTTCCGACCTCGTCATTGCGAGGAGCGCGGCGACGAAGCAATCCAGACTGCTTCCGCGGAGAAAATTGGATTGCCTCGCGGAGCCTGTCATCGGGCCGCGCTCTGCGCGGACGCGTTGGCTCGCAATGACGGGTCGAACAGTGATTGCGCCTACCCCAGCATCTTCCGAAGCTCCGCCTTCGCCACCTTCTCCAGCGTGGAACGGGGCATGTCGTCGACGAGCCTGATCTCGCGCGGCACCTTGAAGTCGGCGAGGCCTGCGCGGCAGGCCGCCATCACACGATCATGCAGATCCGGCGCGGCGCCCGCGACGCCGCCCTGCGGGATGATGAAGACGACAGGCACCTCGTCCAGCATCGGATGCGTCTTCGCCACCACGGCCGCCTCGCGCACGCCAGGCACCACCGCGATCACCTGCTCGATCTCGGAGGCCGCGACGTTCTCGCCGCCGACCTTCAGCATGTCCTTGGCGCGGTCGCCGAACTTGATGAAGCCGTTCTGAAGCCGCTCGACCCGATCGCCCGTGAGGAAGAAGCCGTGCTCGTCAAAGCTCTCGCGCGTCGCCTTCTCGTTGTGCAGGTACTCGGCGAACAGCGACAGACCGGGAATACCCTTGATCGCGAGATTGCCGGTGCCGCCGACTTCCGTCGGCCGGCCATCGTCGTCGGTGATTCGGATCTGATATTCCGGCGCGGCCCGGCCGATCGACATCGGGATGTTGGGCTGGTCGACCTCGCCGACGATGCCGTGGGTGATGGTTTCGGTCATGCCCCACCAGCCGATCATCTTGATGCCGAAGGCGGCGAAGGCCGGCGGCTCGTTGATCGCGGTGCCCCACAGCCGGAACTTGTGGTCGTTCGGGATCTCCTGCTCGAGCAGCGCTTTCATGCAGAACGGAATCGTGGAGGTCCAGGTCGCGCCGTGCTCGCGCGCGACGCTCCAGAACCGGCTGGCGGAGAAGCGCGGTTGGATCACGCAAGTCGCCCCGACCCACAGCGTCGCCAGCATGGAATAGGCCAGCGCATTGGTGTGGAACAGCGGCAGATAGGTCTGGTGCACGTCGTTCGCATGCAGATCCTCATGCGCGGCATTGATCTTGGCGCCCCACAGCGCATTGGCATGGGTCCACAGCACCGCCTTCGGCCGCGACGTCGTTCCCGACGTGTATTGCACGCTGCACGGCGCCAGCGGATCAGTCGCGCGCCTGGGTCGGTCGGCGCTGTCGGCGAACAGTGATTCGAAACTGTCACCGCGCGAGACCGCTTGCGCCGGCGCAGCGCCTGCGTCATGCGCGATCACCGCCATCCATCGGATGTTGCGGCAGTTCTGCGCAACGAGGTCCGCATAGGACGGCTGCGTGATCGCGGCGACCGCGCCGCAATGATCGGCAAAGTACTCGATCTCGGCCGGCGCCGACCGCGTGTTGGTGGTGACCGCGATCGCCCCTAATTCGACACAGGCAAACCAGGCCAGCATCGCCTCGATGCAATTGTCGAGATGAATGAGCACGTATTGGCCCGGCTTGACGCCGCGCCTGGCCAGCCCCGCCGCGAGCGCACCGACCCGCTCGTGAAATTCGCCGTAGCTCCAGCGTCGCGCCGGCGCGTCGAACGGAGCCCAGATCAGGAACGGATGATCACGCCGGACCTCGGCGCGCAGCTTGAGCAGCCAGGGCACGTCGAGCCCGTCGAACGGGCTGACGATTCCGGCGGCGGTCTGTTGAACTGGCATGGCTCCTCCCGGTGCGGCCCTGCATCTTGCTGCGGGCTGTCTATCGATTATTGCGTCTTCCTGCCACCGGATGGCCCGGGGCGCAATCGCGGGGCACACCCTATCTCCCCCGTCATTGCGAGGAGCCCTTGCGACGAAGCAATCCAGCCTCGCTCAGCGAAGACAGTCTGGATTGCTTCGCTACGCTCGCAATGACGATGGGTGGCGCCAGAGTGCCTCAACCCTCGTATGACGATATCTCGATCAAGCTGCCATCCGGATCGCGGCAATAGACCGAGCGCAGCGTGCCGCGGGCGCCTTGTCTCGGGCCCGGCCCGGCCTCGATCGCAACGCCATGTGCCTGCAAATGCGCCACCACCTCATCCGGTGTCGCGGAGGTGAGGAAGCACAGATCCTCGCTGCCGGCAGTCGGGTGGCCGGCGGTGAACCAGTCCACCTTGTCGGCATCGCGTTGCCGGACGTTGATCCTCTGGTTACCGAACTCGAGGAAAGTGCGCGGCGCTTTGCCGCCGCCGGGGTCGAACAGCTTGACTTCCATGCCGAGAATCTTGCGGTACCACTCAGCGGTCACCGCGACATCGCTGACATTGATCACGAGATGATCCAGGGCATGAACCTTGATCGGCATGTCTCATCCTTTCGTCATGACGCGCCCGCGCGCACTTTCCGCCCGCGGCGAGCTTTGTTACAACCGCATCGACGCGACCTTCAAGCCAATCGGCCTTCAAGAACAACACTGGGAGAACCCTCGAGATGATCACTCGCCGTACCGCGCTGGGCCTGCTTGCCGCCAGTCCGCTTGCAGCCACCCCGCTGTCGAAGGCCCTGGCCGCCGATTATCCGGCCCGTCCGGTGAAATGGGTGGTCGGCTATCCGCCGGGCGGAGCCACCGACATCCTGGCGCGGCTGATCGGCCAGCGGCTCTCGGAAAAGCTCGGCCAGCAATTCGTGGTCGAGAACAAGCCTGGCGCCGGGAACAATATCGCGACCGAATCGGTCATCAACGCCGAGCCGGACGGCTACACGCTGCAGCTGGTCAACCCCGCCAACTACATCAACGCCTCGCTCTACAAGAACCTCAAGTTCAACTTCGTGCAGGATATGGCGCCGGTCGCCTCGTTCCAGCGCGTGCCGAACGTGATGACCGTGAACAAGGACGTGCCGGCGAAGACTGTCGCCGAGTTCATCGAGTACGTGAAGGCCAACCCCGGCAAGGTGAACATGGCCTCGTCCGGCAACGGCACCTCGGTGCATCTGTCCGGCGAGATGTTCATGGCCATGACCGGCTGCAAGATGCAGCACGTGCCCTATCGCGGCGCCGCTCCCGCGCTCACCGACATGCTCGCCGGCCAAGTGCAGGTGATCTTCGACAACATGCCGTCGGTCATCCAGCACGTCCGCTCCGGCGCGTTGCGCGCCATCGGCGTCACCACCACGGAACGCTCGCCGCAGCTGCCCGACGTGCAGCCGATCGCCGACACCGTGAAGGGCTACGAGGCGAGCGCGCTGTTCGGCATGGGAGCGCCGAAGAACACGCCGAAGGAGATCATCGCCAAGCTCAATGCCGAGGTCAACGCGGTGATCAAGGAGCCTGACATGGCCAAGCGTCTGGTGGAGCTCGGCGGCGAGCCGCGGGCGCAGACGCCCGAGGCGTTCGGCGCTGAGATCAAGGCCGAGACCGAGAAGTGGCGGAAGGTCGTCGAGTTCGCGGGCCTGAAGGTCGAGTAGGCCGGATAGCAACCTGGCGGCCTTGCCGGCGTTCTCCGGAGGAGACTTCATTCGTGGAGCGTCCGGCAAGGAGCACGCAGATGCGCAAGGCAATGCTCGCAATGATCGCACTGGCTGGATTGGGAGTCGGCAGCCTCGCCGGCACCGATCCAGCCGCGGCCTATGATTATCCCTGGTGTGCCCAGGGAAGAGGCTACGGTTACCCCGGTGAATGCGCCTACCGGACCCTGCAACAATGTCAGGCGAGCGTGTCCGGGCGTCTGCTGACCTGCGGGATCAATCCGCGCGCGGCGTACAACCAGCAGCGGCCGGTGCGCCGGCATCGGCATGATTACTACGCGCCCTATTAGGGAGGCGACTGGCTCCACGATCCGGAGAAAGTGACTTCACGCGACCTGGCAAACGGGGACGCTCTATCCTCGTTGCACTGAAGGACGGCTCGTGAGCAGGATTCAATGCGCTCTGGCGGCGCTGGCCGCCATCTGTCTGCCAGCCTTTGCCGGCCTTACGCCGGCCGCGGCCCGCGATTATCCCTGGTGTGCTCAGGGCGGCGAGTACGACTATCCCGGCGAATGCGCCTACAGCACCTACGAGCAATGCCAGGCCAGCGTGTCGGGCCGGCTGCTGTTCTGCGATCGCAATCCTCGTTTCGCTTACGGGCTGAATCGGCCGCCTCAGCCGCGGCCGCACCGGCACGTGCGGGCCGTCGCGCCATACTGAGGGGATCACGGCCTACCGCTTGGCATCGGCTTGTCCCGTGCCATTGCATGAGATCAGCATTGTGTAGGCTCGGGCGTTGGCAGCGATCTCGGTGGTTTTCAGTTCGCCCTTCGGCTCTGCGGTCTGGTAGGGCACTACGGAATTGTCGAGGAAGTCACGCAGCGCGCCCGTCTTGATGGCGAAGTTGATGTTCTCGGGGATATTACCGGTCGCGACTGCAATCCGCAGATTGTCGAGTTTTCCCGTGACCACGCCGACGATCTGGCCGGTGGTGTCGAACAGCGGGCCTCCGCTGTTGCCGGGCTGCACGGGCGCGCTGATCTGCAGGAAACGCGAATCGTTCCGCATGCCACTGAGCGAACTCACGATCCCGGTGGTCACGGTGAAGTCAGAGCTCAGCAGTCCGCGGTAGGGAAAGCCGATCGCGACGACCGAGTCGCCAGAGCGTATCGAGCGGTCGCGGATTCGAGCAAAATCTCTGAACGTCGCCGTCGACGGCGCCTGCAGGAGGGCGAGATCGTTGATTGCATCGATCGATACAACGCGCAACGCAACCGCGGCCTCGCCGGTCAGATTGCCCTTGAGGTCGCTGCAGCCGTCGATCACGTGATGGTTCGTGACGACGTGTCCATTGCCGCTGACCACGAACCCAGTACCACTCCTGGACTTGCCGGACTTGCTGGCCGGCGGTGACGCCGCCTTGTCCGCCGTGGCCGCAGGCTTCGCACTGCCCTTTGCGAAATCCCCCGCCTTGTTGAGCCCATCGGCTTTCACCCGCGTGACGCAATTCGCCAGCGCAGCGACCAAGGGCGCCGTCGATGTCAGCACGAATTGGAGCGGCTTGCTGCCATTGGTCGTCACCACCATCAGGCTTGCCTTCTGGAAGGTGCGAGCGACGTTGAGGGGCAGGATGGTCGTCACCATGTTGGGTGCATTGGAGGTCGCGAACAGTCTGGCCTGCTCCTGCCCATCGAAGATGAAGTCGATGGGCGCCGTATCGCCCTTGTTGAAGCGAAAGCTGGGGCTGGCAAAGCTTAGCAGCCATGAGCCTGCCGCATTCTGCGCAACGACGAGACTCACCCCGTTGGCGTAAGGTGCCGTCGCCGCGCAATGGGAGAAGGCGCCCGTCTCATCATTGCTGAAAGCGCCGCCGATCCAGTTGCCGACATTGACGGTTCCGAACGGACCCGCCGCGTTGGCCGCGGAGACACTCACCTGCAAAATGAACGCAACCACAAACGATCTCAGCCACATACCAGCCCCCCAGAGCGCCCCTGGGTTCATCTTACCCGTCAGGGTGGGGTGCGCGCAACCTGCAGTTGTTAATGCAATTTCGATCCGGCCGGGCGACATTCGGCCTTGCCTTTGCTTTGCCACACCATATACTTTGCACTACAAAGTAACCTGCATCCCGCAATGCCGGGGGCGGAACGAGGTTTGGCATTGCCAATGCGCGATCTCGACAAGGCACTTTCCGACATCGTTGCGATCCGCAGCCAGATCGCTGCGGGCACTGCATTCCGCGGGTACGGCCCGGCGACCATGGCGGCGACCGGCGCCGTCGCGCTCGTCACGGCGGTCCTGCAATTCTGGCTCTTGGATGATCCCACCGGCGAGCCGCTCGGCTTCTTTCTCGGCTGGTTCGTTGCGGCCGCGCTCTCGGCACTGATGATCGGGATCGAGATGCGCGCGCGCTCGCGCCGTCACCATTCAGGCCTTGCCGATGCCATGATCCATCAGGCGGTCGAGCAGTTCCTGCCGGCCGGCGTTGCCGGCGTGCTGCTCGCGGTCGTGATGTGGAAGTTCGCCAGCGAGACGTTGTGGCTGCTCCCGGGACTGTGGCAGATCCTGGTTTCGCTCGGCATTTTTGCCTCGATCCGCTCGTTGCCGCGCACCGTCGCGCTCGCCGGCGCCTGGTATTTCCTGTCCGGCTTCGCGGTCGTGGTGCTCGCGAGCCAAACCCACACGCTGTCGCCATGGACCATGGGGCTGCCCTTCGTGATCGGGCAGGCGGTGATGGCGGCCATTCTGCATGTCGCGTCCGGAGATGACGATGCCGAAGACTGACAGCGCGCCCTTCTCTTACGAAGGACTCGATCGCGTGATCCACGAGAAGGCGAGGCTCGGCCTGTTGACCTCGCTGATGGCGCATCCCAAGGGGCTTGCATTCGGCGATCTCAAGCAGCTCTGCGGCCTCACCGACGGCAATCTCAGCCGGCACCTTGCCGTGCTCCAGGAGGCCGGCCTGGTCGAGGTGACCAAAGGCTACGAGGGCAACCGACCGCACACGACCTGCCGCCTCACCAAGGCGGGCCGCCGGCGCTTCCTCGACTATCTCGCCGTGCTCGAGCGGCTGGTGCGCGACGCAGCGAAAGCCGCCGGCCGCGAGGCGCCGCCGCTCGGACGCCTCGGCATCGCATCGACCTGATCATCCCCTTCTTTGCCCGGAGACTTGTAATGCAAAGTGAAACAACGTCCCGCAACGAGAAGCTTCATGTCGGCATCATCATGGACGGTAACGGCAGATGGGCGACGCGGCGCGGCCTGTCGCGCGTGCGCGGCCATGAGGCGGGAGTCGAGACCATCCGCCGGATCGTCGAGGCTGCGCCCAAGCAGGGCATCGGCACACTGACGCTCTACGCCTTCTCCACTGACAACTGGCGCAGGCCGAAGGCCGAGGTCGCCGCGCTGATGACCTTGCTGCGCTTCTACCTCGCCAACGAGGTGCAGAGCCTGGTCAAGAATGGCGTGCGTCTCACCGTTATCGGTCGCCGCGATCGCTTGCCTGAGGGCATCGCCACCGCGATCACCCGCGCGGAGGAGGCCACCGCCGATGGTGGCACGCTGCATTTGCGCATCGCCGTCGATTATTCCGCGCGCGATGCCATCCTCAACGCGGCGGCAAAGGCGGCCGCGCTGACCAGCCTCACCCGCGAGGCCTTCTCCCAGCTCGTCACCGGCGAGGCCGGCCTGCGCGACGTCGATCTCATCATCCGCACGTCCGGCGAGAAGCGTCTATCGGACTTCCTGCTCTGGGAGGGTGCCTATGCCGAGTTGCACTTCACCGAGCGGATGTGGCCCGAATTCGACGCAGGTGATCTTGCCGAGGCGCTCGCGGCCTTCCATGGCCGCGAGCGCCGCTTCGGCGGCCTGCGGGCGATCGTGCCGGAGGAGGTGCCTTCGCTCTCTCGGGTGTGATGTCGCGACCGCCGCGGCCACGTTGATTTGCCGCGTGGCACGGATCGTGCTCTAGTCTCTCGCGATGGAGTGTCCGCAGCGATGGGAGCTTCGCAAGATGCGCGCGGTCCTGGATTATTGCACCGGCGGAAAGGAACGGCAGCTTGCCGCCGGCACGACAATCGTCGCAGAGGGCGGCACCACCGGCCATCTCTACGTGCTGATGCAAGGCAGGCTCGAGGTGCTCAAGGGCGAGATGGTGGTCGCCACCGTCACCGAACCCGGCGCCGTGCTGGGTGAAATGTCCGTGCTGCTCGGCCAGCCGCATACGGCAACGGTGCGAGCCTGCTCCGACGCAGTCGTCTACGAATTCGAGGATGCCGCCGCCTTCCTCGAGAGGGAGCCGGGTGTGGCGCTGCTGATCGCGAAGATGCTGGCGCAGCGCCTCAATGCCGCCAATACCTACCTCGCCGATCTCAAGCGCCAATATGCCGGCCACGGCACGCATCTCGCCATGGTCGGGGAAGTGCTTCAAAGCATGATCAACCTGCCGCCGCTTGAGGTCTCGCCAGGCTCGGATCGGCAATCCGATCCAAGAATGTGAGCCAGGCCGGAGGCGCCTCGATGGCAGCGGCGGGGCGCTGTAGCGGAGCATTCAGGTCGATCCATTGCGCCTCACCCGCCGCAAGCCAGAACGCCTTGTCCGCGTCGAGGTCCAGCACGATGTAGGTCGGGGGGCGGCCGGGTTGCAGTCCGGCGTTGAAGACCCAGGTCTGGCCCAGCCGGTCGAACCACGATCCATCGCCGATGAAGGGCGATTGATGCACATGACCCGAGATCACCATGGACGGCTGATATTGCTTGATCCACTGCACCAGCTCGACGTCGCCGAAGAAGCGCTTGCCGCCCCAGCTTGTCGGCGAATCCGCCGGCGGCGCGTGATGCGCCCAGATCCAGCGCTGCTTCCGGCCTGCGGCGGCATCGCGCAACTGCTCGACAAGCCGTTGCTTGACGAGCGGTCCGTCCCACCACGGGCACACCGTGAAGCTTGTGTCGCCGATGCTGAAGCTGTCGCCGTCGCAGGCAATGCCGAGCTCGCGCATCTCCGAGATCCAGCGCGATACCTTCTCGCCCTCCGCGTTGCGCCCGTCGAGGTCGTGATTGCCGGAGCAGAGGATCACGCGGGTCGTCGCGGCGAGAAGCGCAAGGTATTTCTTCAGCACCAGGATCTGAGCGCGGAAATCCACGATCGAGCCGATGTCGAGCGCATCGCCGGCGAAGATCACGAGGTCGAATTGCGGCGCCGCGCTGACCAGCCAGTCGAGCTGAGGCAGCGAATAGTGCAGGTCGGCCACGACCAGGCAGCGCATTGGAGAACCGTCCGCGAGCGATCGAGAATGTCCGGGAATTTCAAGCGACACAAAGCAAGAAGCAGACCAATACGACTGCTCGCTTCCTCATTCCACCGCGCGACAGCATGCTTGGACGCGTGGCACAGGCAAGGCTCGGGCAGTGCGAGGGCTGGACCGGATCGCCGAACTCTGATGTCCTTGCATACCCTCAACCGCTCGTGCCCCCAATGACTCCCTTCAAGACCATTCGCGCCCGCGCCGAGAAGCGAAAGGGCGGGCCCAAGGCGCTCGAGAAACTGCTGCCGGCAAAGCCTGACCTCAAGCGGTTGGCGAGGCTCGGCGATGACCGCATCCTCGCCGAAATGACCAAGCGGGTGTTCTGCTCCGGTTTTGCCTGGAGCGTGATTGATTCCAAATGGGACGGCTTTGAAGACGCCTTCCTGCATTTCCAACCCGCCACGCTCACCTTCCAGCCCGAAGACTATTGGGAGGGCCTGCTGGCCGACGCGCGGATCGTACGCAACGGCGCCAAGATCATGTCCGTGCGCGACAACGCCGCCTTCGTGCAGGACATCGCGAAGGAGCACGGCAGCTTCGGCAAGTTTCTGGCGAAGTGGCCGTCGTCCGACGAGATCGGCCTGCTCGATCTGCTCACCAGGCGCGGCAGCCGGCTGGGAGGCAACACCGGCCAGATGTTGCTGCGCTTCGTCGGCTGGGACGGTTTCGTGACGTCCAAGGACGTCGTGGCGTGCCTGCGCGATGCAGGTCTCGATATCGCTGAAGAGGTCAAGTCGAAGGGCGATCTCGCCAAGGTGCAGGCGCAGTTCAACGCCTGGGCCGAGGAGACCGGCCTGCCTTACACTTATCTTTCGCGCATCTGCGCGCTGTCCGTCGGCGAGGTCAAAGGCAAGTAGCAGTCGATGTAAATCAAGGGGAACGAGAATGGCAAAAGCCTATTGGGTTGCCACGTATCGCGCGATCAAGGATCCCGAGGCCATGGCGGCTTATGCCAAGCTGTCGCGCCCGGCCATCGAAGCGGCTGGTGGCCGCGTGCTTGCGCGGGGAATGCCCGCCGCTGCCTTCGAGCTTGGCCAAATGGAGCGCGTGGTTCTCATCGAGTTCGACAGCGTCGAGAGCGCCAAGGCGGCGTATGCGAGCCCGGCCTATCAGAAGGCGCACGATCTGCTCGGAGACGGCGCCGACCGCGACATTCGGATCGTCGAAGCTGCTGACTAGCGCGGCATCGGCGAATCATGGGCATCCTGTGGCGATCCCGTGCCTTGAACGCGGCAGATGGCGCGCCCTTATCACGAAATACATTTCCCAGGAACATTTGTGCGCAGCACCTGTTCGGGAGGTGAGCCAGGCAGATACCGTCGCAGGGAACACCGTTCTGGCTCGGCTTAATGGAAACCCGCCACGACAGAAACGGAGCAGCTCATGAAGCTCACATCCGAACAGGTGAAGCAGACCGTCAACCAGCTCGGCGCTCAGGTGCTGCCCGACGAGCATCCCGCGATGCCGCAGCTCAACAGCATGTTCGGCGAGCACACCTTCTTCGTCGACGAGATGGGACTCAAGGTCCTCGAGCCGACGGGATCGCCCGATACCGAACGCCACAGCGGCGAGGTCGTCAGCCTGGCCGATTGGGGCGATTCCGATTTGACGCGCCTGATGGCACACGAGCCCGAGCCGACCGGCGTGATCGTTGTGTTCGAGCACGTGCGGCATTGAGCGGCCCGGCGAATCGCTCTCAATGGTGGCGGGGTCCGAGAATCCGTCACCGTCAGCCATGCGGCGCGCGCTGAGGGCTCCAACGTAGCTGCCGGGATCATGCCTGGAGCGGGATCTCGATGGCGATCCGGGTCCCCGGATGCTTCGTGCTCTCGAGCCGCAGCCGGCCGTTCAGCGATGAGGTGACCAGATTGAAGGCGATGTGGAGCCCGAGGCCGGAATGACCACTGTCCCGACTTGTCGTGACGAACGGATCGAAGATGCGCGCCTGCAATTCGTCCGGGATGCCGACGCCATCATCAGAGCAGACCAGACGGACTGATTTCGGGTCCGGCTGGCTGACTGTGAGGATAAACCTGCCGCCTCTTTTGCCGGGATACGCATGCCCTGCCGTATTCAGGGCGAGATTGCTGATCACCTGAGCAAGCGCTCCGGGGTAGCTGTTGAGCCTGATGCCCGCTGGGCACTGGACCTCGACCGCCAGACCGTGGTGCGACAGCAGCGGCCCGAGCCTGGACATCAACTCCGACAGCCAATCCTTGAGTTCGAACTCGCGCCGGTCCTCATCGGCTTGATGGACGGCGACCTGCCTGAAGCTGTGCACCATCTCGGATGCGCGATGCAGATTTTCGAAGGTCAGATCGAGACCTTGCCTGAGCCGGTCGATCCCTTTCGTCAGGTCGGAGCGCCGGACGGATGCTCCGCCCAGTGCATCTGCCATCGTCTGCAGATCGGTCTGCATGGTGGTGGAGGTCGTCAGGGCCAGGCCGAGCGGCGTGCTGACCTCGTGAGCGACTCCAGCCACCAATTGCCCGAGCGAGGCGAGTTTCTCCGTCTGCACGAGTTGCTCCTGGGTCGCGCGCAGATCGCGCAGCGATTTCTCGGAGCGCTCCTTCTCCCGCTGCAGCGCTTCGGAGGTTCGGAATTGCTTCCGCGCCCGGTACTCGCGCGCGGCCACGGCGTAGAGCGACAATGCGTAGGCGTTGCCGACGAGGGTATGATTGATGAACCTCAGGCCCGACGGCATCGTCAACGCGAACGACTCGGCGACCAGCAGCGCAACCCATGACAGCAGGCAGAAGATCGCAAGCGAGCCGATCCGCAATGGCAGCATGGTTGAGACGAACAGGATGATCATCATCATGCCGGGCGCGGCAAAGGTGAAGCCGGACGGCAGCACGAGATAAATGCTCGGCAGGATGCAGCCGGGAATGACGCAATAGACGAGAAAGATCGTCTCGGCCCACGGCTTCATCCATCGTCGCGACAACAGCGCCGTCAACGGCAGCAGCACGAACAGCGCCGTGCCGCCACGGATGGCCAGCGTGGTCGGAACCACTTCGGGGTAGAGCACCCAATCCCAGAGCGTGTAGCCCGCATAGGTGGCGGCGCCGAGCAGCATCGCGATCTGCGTCCAGCCGAGGCTGCCTCGGACGTATTGGTCGACAAACCGCCGCTCCTCGATGCGGTCTTCGAAGCGCAGCCCGAGGCGGATCAATAAGGCAAGCATTCCAGCTCAATCGCGAAAACGTCGTGATGGGTGTCTGTACGACAGGATTGCAGCTGCGTCGCGGATAAAGATGTCGCGTCGGTTGGTCTCTCGGGCCTCGTTAAGGCACCGCATCGCCGCCGAGAGGGGGGACTGCGGCCGTCCCAAGCAGCCCTCACGCGGTCGGCGACCAGGCCGGTACCGTGGGGACGTCAAAGTACGAAGAGCCGACATCGTGGTCGGCCGAAATGTCTTCAAACTAGATCAGGCAAGCTCCTTCGCCTTGCTCGAGCGACCGGAAGCGGGTTCAGCCTTGTCGTATGTGATCACGCTGATATCACCGCTGCTTTCGAGACAGGCGAGTTTCACCATGTTGAGGTCTTCTACGCCCTGCGTCCTGAGCAACGATGTCAACTCATCTTCCGTCACCACTTCTTTGCGCATATTACGGCGCAGCATCGACCCCTCTCGACCAGTTTGACCTTGGGAGAGGTTGTCAGGATCTCCAAGGGGGGCACATGACAGGCGAGCCATTGCAGGCCGTAGCTCCAGAACATGACCGTGGAGATCAGGATCGCCGCTCGGTGACCGATTCGTTGCGCCCTAGTGCATCCGTCGTCGCCTCGACGATGAGGACAACCACGAGTAGGTCCGGGATGCCGACGGCACCGGACTGTCTGTTGAGGAAGAGGCGAAGGATGAAAAAGAGCAGGAAATAGATCAGCGTCCCCCGCAACACGACTTCGGCGATGGAATTCTGCGGAATGAGAATGGAGGACCAGTCGATCATTGCGGGATCTCGGCATGTGTCGGCCGAACTGCCGGAGCAGGCTTGTAACAGCGCGAGGACGCGCTGGGTTCCCTGCGCCACGAGGCCACACAGCGCGGTCAGAGACCTGCCATTGCTGCGTTTCTGCGGGCTTGGTCCTGCCGCCTCTCGCCGCGGTTGCTGCGGCCGTTGCAAGTCCAACGATCGCGACAATGGTGAACACGACGACCACCGCCTCCATGCTCAGCTGAACAGGGAGAATGCCGGCACAGATCGCTGCTTCGGCGGAGTAGAGCGACGTGAGATGAATGAACCGGATCAGCGGCGGCGCGGCGTCCGCTCTTTGCGCGGAGTGGCTGTTGTGGATGTCAGACCTCGCGCTTGCCGCGTCCGCCGAAAGGACGCGCCAGCCCGGTTCAGATGCCCAGCGTCAGCTGCGGTTCCGGAGCGTCGCCGGCCTGGAGCGAAGACAGCGAGACCCCGAGCAGCCGGACGCGCTTGGGCAGCGGCATCTCGGCTTCGAGCAGGCCGCAGGCCAGCCGCTCCAGGTCGTCCCGGCCTGCGACGGCCGCTGCGACGGACCTGCTGCGCGTGATGATCTCGAAGTCGGCAAACTTGATCTTCAAGGTCACGGTGCGGCCGCGATTGCCGGTCGCCTCGCAGTGACGCCAGACCTTGTCGACGAGAGGCCTGAGCTCTCCGACCAGCGCATCAAGTTCGGCGAGATCGACGGAGAACGTGTTCTCCGCGCCGATGGATTTGCGGATCCGATTGGCGCGGACTGGCCGCTCGTCGACGCCGCGTGAGATCCAGTAATAATAGGCGCCCGACTTGCCGAAGGTCGCGTTCATGAACTCCAGTGTCTGGTTGCGCATGTCGAGGCCGGTGAACATGCCTAGCGCGTTTATCTTCGCGGCAGTGGCGGGGCCTATGCCATGAAACTTGCCGACCGGGAGCGTCTCGACGAAGGCCGGTCCCATCTCCGGTGAGATCACGAACTGGCCGTTGGGCTTGCGATGGTCCGACGCGAGCTTGGCCAGGAACTTGTTGTAGGAGATGCCGGCCGACGCGTTGAGACCTGTCTCGGCCTTGATCTTCTCGCGGATGCGCAGGGCGATGTCCCGCGCCAGAGGAATGCCTTGGAGATTTTCCGTCACGTCCAGATACGCTTCGTCGAGCGACAGCGGCTCGATGAGCGGTGTGTGCTCGGCAAAGATGTCGCGGATCTGCCGGCTGATGGCCTTGTAGGCCTCGAAGCGCGGCTTGACGAAGATCAGATCGGGGCATTGCCGCTTCGCCGTCACGGACGGCATGGCGGAGCGCACACCGAACCTGCGGGCCTCGTAGCTCGCGGCCGCGACGACGCCGCGTTCCGCGGAGCCTCCGACGGCGACCGGCTTTCCGCGCAGCTCCGGATTGTCGCGCTGCTCCACCGACGCATAGAAGGCATCCATGTCGATATGGATGATCTTGCGCACCCGCGAGGCTTTGCCGGTCACCCTGTCGGATTCGCTCATGGAAAGATGATACAATCGGGTGAAGAGAAGCGCGAGGTGATGGATGTTTCACTTGTTGGTCTTCGTGGCAGGCGTGGTCGGCATCGGTTGGCTCATCGGCGCAACCAATCTGCCTGGGGAATGGTATGCCGGTCTTGCCAAGCCGGGCTTCGTGCCGCCGAACTGGGTGTTCCCGATAGCCTGGACGATTCTCTACGTTCTGATCGCGATTGCGGGCTGGCGGACATTTCGTCGCGAACCCCGGGGCAAGGCGATGCTGGCCTGGGCCGCGCAAATGGCGCTCAATTTCGTCTGGTCGCCGGTCATGTTCACCATGCACCAGATCGGGGCCGCGCTCGTCATCCTCATCTGCCTGCTCGTCGCGATCGTGACTTACATCAGTCTCGAGCTGTCACGCGACCGTCTGGCCGCCGCCTTGTTCGTGCCCTACGCCGCCTGGGTCGCGTTTGCCGGCGTGCTCAATGCGGCGATCTGGCGTTTGAACTGAGACGTTGAGTCTCGACCGATTCAAAAAACAATCTCGGGCTTGTGAGTGGCAAGCATGGACACGCGATCCAATATGAGCCGGCGGGAGGACAGCCCATGCAATACAGCTCCGAGCTCATTCACACCATGCGTCAAGCGCTGGAAACCGTGATGGCAAGCGTTCCGGCCCATCAATCCGTGTTCGGCCTGAAGGCGGCCGTCGCCGAATACATCCTGCACGCCGCCGCACACGGCCAGACGTCATATGACGGACTGGTGACGGCCGCGTCCGACCAGCTCCACGTGATCATTGCGATGTTGACGTGAGGGCCGGCGCCTGAACGGCTGGCAACTGGCGCACCCGACACGATTCGAACGTGTGACCTTTGCCTTCGGAGGGCAACGCTCTATCCAGCTGAGCTACGGGTGCTAGTGGAGGTTCATTTAGCCGATTGGCGAGGGGCGGGCAACCGGTTCTCGCCTCATGAGGCTAGGCCGATTTGCGGCGGACTCCGCTCGGAACCGCTGCGGCCTCCCGGCCGATGGCGGCGAACTCGGCCAGGACCTGTTCGGCGCAGATGACGCGGTTGCGGCCGAGCCGCTTGGCGACATAAAGCGCCTCGTCGGCGGCGCCCAGCAGCCGGTCGGCACTGCCGTCGGCGCTAACGGGAATGTGGCTGGCGACACCGACACTGAGGGTGACATGGTCGCCGGCGCCCAGGGCGCCGTGGGCGATCTGCAAGGCCATGACGGCGCAGCGGATCGCTTCGGCGACGCTGCAGGCGGCGTCGCAATCCATGTCCGGCAGGATCAGGGCGAACTCCTCGCCGCCGTATCGGCTGGCGAAGTCGAGCGGGCGCATGGCGTGCCGGCTCACGGCCGCGGCGATCGCGCGCAGGCATTCGTCGCCGCTCTGGTGGCCGTGGTGGTCGTTGAACAGCTTGAAATGGTCGACATCGACGAACAGCAGCGCCAGCGGCTTCTGCGTGCGCTGGGCGCGGGCCCATTCGCTCGTCAGCATCTGGTCGAAGGCGCGGCGGTTCGACAGGCCGGTCAATCCGTCCTTGGTGGCGAGCTCCTTCAGTGCCATCTCGGCGCGCTTCTGGTCGGTGAGGTCGCGCAGCGTCTCCACCACCGCGATCAGGTTGCCGGCCTCGTCGTGGATCGGGCCGGCGTCGATGGCGAGGTAGAGCTGGCTGCCGAGCTTCGGCATCACGCACCAATTCTCCGCGGAAAAGCCGAGCCCGTTATGGCCGCGCGCAGCGTATTCCGAATAGTATTCCGGGAGCTGCTCGGGCCGGTCGAGCGCGACGAGGTCTGCGAGGCAGGGGCGCTTCGTCTCATAGAAGGCCTGCCAGTGCTTGCTGGTGCCGATCACTTCGGCCGCGGCGACGCCGGTCAGCCGCTCGCAGGCCCTGTTCCAGATCACGACGCGACGTTGCGGGTCGATCACGAAAGTCGGCACCACCAAGTGCTGCATCAGCCGCACCGCGTAGGAATCCGCGACGTCGACCGCTTTGCGTGATCTTGTCATCAGGCCACCGCCGCCACCGGCCCGGTATCGCCGCCGAACAGCTTTCGTACCTCGCTGGCCGGCTTCGGCGCGCTGAACAGATAACCCTGCATCTCGGTGCAGCCGAGCGTGCGCAGCATCTCGCGCTGCGCTTCGGTCTCGACGCCTTCGGCGACGGTGGTCATGCTGCTGGCCGCGGCGATGTTCACCACGGCCTGCACGATGACGGGCGAGCCGCCCGCCTCCGCGATATCGGCGACGAAGCAGCGGTCGATCTTGATCTTGTCGAACGGGAAGCGCTTGAGGTAGCTGAGCGAGGAATAGCCGGTGCCGAAATCGTCCAGCGCGATGCGCACGCCGATCGAACGGAGCTGATGCAGGATCGAGAGCGCCGCCTCGTCGTCGCGGATCAGCACGGCCTCGGTGATCTCGAGCTCCAGCCGGCGCGGGTCGAGCCCGGAAGCGGCCAGTGCGCCCGCGATCCGCAGCGCCAGCGTGTCGCATTTGAGCTGCACCGGCGAGACGTTGACCGCGACGCGCACATGCGTCGGCCAGGTCGCGGCCTCGTTGCAGGCCATGCGCAGCACCCAGTCGCCGAGCTCGGTGATCAGGCCGGTGTCTTCGGCGACCGGGATGAACTCCGCCGGCGAAACCATGCCGCGCTCGGGATGACGCCAGCGCAGCAGCGCCTCGCAGCCCGAGACTTCGCCCGAGCGCAGGTCGACCAGCGGCTGATAGTGAATCTCGAAGCCGCCGTCCACCAGCGCCTGCCGCAGGTCCTGCTCCATGCTCAATCGCGCCTTGGCGCTCGCATCCATCTCGGGCTCGAAGAAGCGGTGCGTGCGTCGCCCCTCGGCCTTGGCGCCGTACATCGCAAGATCGGCGTTCTTGACGAGCTGGTCGAGATCGTCGCCGTCCTGCGGCGCGAGCGCGATGCCGATGCTGGCGTCGGTGGAGAGCTGATGGCCGGAACAATGATAGGGCTGTCGGATCGCCCCATAGATCCGTTTCACGAACGAGACCACCTCGGCCGGTGACTGGACCCCGGTCTGGATGACCGCGAACTCGTCGCCGCCGAGCCGCGCGATCAGGTCGCCCTGCTTGAGACAGCTTCGGATGCGGCCCGCGATGGCCTTCAACAGCTCGTCGCCGACGTGGTGGCCGAGCGAATCGTTGATGCCCTTGAACTCGTCGACATCAATGTAGAGCAGCGCGAACTGATCCCCGTCGGCGACCTTTGCCAGCTCGCGTTCGATCTGCTCCCGGAACAGCGTGCGGTTCGGCAGGTCGGTCAGCGCATCGTAATGCGCCATGTGCGCGATCTTTTCGTCGGCGCGTCGACGCTCGGTGACGTCGTCGATGACATGGATGAGGTAGCGCGGCTCTCCCGTTTCGTCGGGAATACCGATCCTGGTCGAGGTGATGTAGCGCAGACCCGTACCAGGCATCTGCCAGGCGTGCTCGTCCTTGAACAATCCCTTGGCCGAATTCAGCGCGCGGCTGTCGTCTTCGGTGATGCGGGCGGCGGGCGCCTCGGGGAAGACGTCGAAGGCAGTCCTGCCTACGACTTCCTGGCGAGACCGGCCGAAGAGCTGCTCGGCGACGCAGTTGAGCAGCAGATATTGGCGCGTGCGTGCGTCCTTCACGGTGATCTGCGAAGGGATATGGTCGATGATCTCGCGCAGGAAGGTGTGGTTGCGATCCCGCTCCTGCTCCAGCTTGCGGCGGTCGGTGATGTCTTCGATCGTGGCCACCCACCCGCCCTGTGCGAGCGGGGTGTTGATGACCTGGAAGGCGCGGCCATTGGCGAGCTGATGAACTCTCGTGGAGACCCTGCCCTCCGCGACGATCCTCATGACCTCGGCGCAGAATGCCTCGACGTCGCCGTCGAACGCGCCACGCTCCTTGCGATGGCGCATCGCCTCGCGGATGTGGCAGCCCGGCTTGATGACGTCGTGGGACAGGCCGAACATCTCGGCGTACCGGCGGTTACAGATGACGATGTAGCCGGCGGCGTCGTACAGGATCAGCCCTTGCGACATGTTGTTGAGCGCCGTGTCGAGCTGCATCCGCTTCGCTTCGATCCGTTCCCGGGCCTCACGATTCTGACGGCTGATCTGGCGGATGATGAAATAGAGGATCAGTGCGATCACCGCCGCCGAAAATCCGGCGGTCGCGACCAGGAAGCCGGTCTGCTGCCGCCAGTCGACGAGCGCTGCGTCGGTGGTGGTGGTGGCGATGATGACGAGAGGGAAGTGCTTCAGCGACGCCGCCGAGCCGAGCCGTTGCTCACCATTGACCGGACTGTTGCCGCGCAGCGTGTGCTGGCCGCCCTCGGCCAACACCTTCTGCATCAGCGGCCCATCCTTGAAGTTGCGCCCGATCAGCTCTTCGACGTGCGGATAGCGCGCCAGCATTTTGCCTTCGCGGTCGAACAGCGAGATTGCCGTGCCCTCGGCAAGCGCGACGGACGCGAAATACTTGTGGTAGCTGTCCGGATCGATCCGGCGCACCATTGCGCCCAGGAACGACCCGTCGGCGCTGTTCAACCGTCGTGCGACGACGGTGGTCCATTTGCCTATGATGAAGCTGCGGACGGACTCCAGAATGACCGGTTCGGATTGCGGATTGGTCTTGAAGGCCTGAAAGTAGCCGCGGGAGGAAACGTTGATCTTCGGCAGCGGTTGAGCCCGCGACCAGCTAATCAGCTCGCCATCGGCGTCATAGATGGCGATGTCACCGAGATAGGATACGGAGCTGATCTTGCTGCGCAGCATCTGGCTGGTGGCGGGACCTGACATGCGCTCGCGGAACATTGCGGGCGAGGTGATCTCCTCAAGGTTCATCTGCGCGATCAGATCGGCGGCGACGACGTCGGAATCCTCGAACTGCTGATCGAAGTGCCGCGCGATCAGCTGCACCGTGTTTTCCAGCTCGCGTTCGCGGTTGGCGAGGGTGCGTTCTCGGAATTCGCCGACGGCCATGGCCGTGACGGTGAAGATGCCCGCGACCAGCAATACGCCGCACAGGGTCAGCCACAGGACAGGACCACGCCGCGTCAAGGCCTCCCAGCCGTTCCTCGCGGCTAGAGACATTCCGGCGGTCACCATGGAAAAGACCTGGCGCATTCCCTCTCCTTGGAGGGAGAGGAATACACCGCACAAATGGCCCAAACCTTAGGAAAGCCAGTTACCTAAGGATTAATCCAGTTGCGCAGCCTGGCCGCATGCATCGGAGCGGGAGACGCGTCACGGTTGTGCGGCGCGCGCGGCAACCGACGCGCTGCATCATGAATCCCCGCTTAATGCGATCTGCCGCCGCTCTTGTCTCCGGCGGGATTGCGCAGCCGCCCCACCACGCCGGTCGGGAAGAAATAGACGCTGGCGATGAACAGCAGCCCGAGCCACAGCAGCCAGCGGTCTGGATGCAGCAGCCCCGGCAGCAGCGGCAGGCCCGCTTCGCCCGCTGCCGTGGAGGCGGCACCCATCAGCGCCTGAAGATAGTTCTGGGCCAGGATGAAGATGGTGGCGCCGATGATCGCGCCGTAGATCGTGCCCATGCCGCCGATCACGACCATCAGCAGGATGTCCAGCATGATCGAGAAGCTCAGCGACGTATCGGGGCCGGCATAGCGCAGCCACAGCGCGTTCAGGATGCCGGCGCTGGCGGCGACGAGGGCCGCGATGCAATTGGCGTAGGTCAGGTGGAACACGGTGCGGAAGCCGAGCGCCTCGGCGCGGAAACGATTTTCGCGGATGGCCTGGAGCACGCGCCCGAATGGCGAGTTCACGACACGCAGCAGCGCGAGGATCATCAGCGCCGAGACGGCGAAGACCAGATAGTAGGTCAGGATGCGGCCGTTGATCTCGAAGCCGAACAGGTTCTTCGAGATCAGTATCGTGCCGGGGCGAAGCAGCTCGGGCAGCTGGAAGCTGCGCCCGTCCTCGCCGCCAGTCAGCCAGGACAGCTGCGAGGCCAGCACCTGGAAAGCCGAGGCGACCGCGAGCGTGATCATGGCAAAGAAGATCGCGGCCACCCGCAGCGAGAACAGCCCGATCGCGAGCGCGAGCAGGGCGGCCAGCGGCAGGCCGGTGACGATGCCGGTGGCGACCGCCGCCCAGTTCGGCCCCATTCCGTACAGCGCGATCGCGATGGCGTAGCTGCCGATGCCGTAGAACATGGTGTGGGCGAACGACACCGAGCCGGTATAGCCGAGCAGGAGGTCGTACGAGGCGACCAGCGCGGCGAAGACGCAGATCTTGGCCGCGACGTTCAGGGCCTTGGCCCCCGGAAACAGGAACGGCGTCGCTGCCAGCGCCAGGATGATGAGAATGAGAACGAGCGTCAGAACGCGGCTGCGCGGCGGATCGCCTGAGAGGATCATCATCGGCTGGTCACCGCATAGAGGCCGCGCGGCCGCCACATCAGAATGGCGACCATCAGCAGGATGTTGGAGACGAGGGCGAGTTTCGGCACCAGGAAGCCGCCGTAATTGGCCACCATCGCCACCAGGATCGCGCCGATGAAGCAGCCGCCGATCGAGCCCAGCCCCCCGATGATGACGACGATGAAGATGAGCACGGTGAGCTCGTCGCTCATCGAGGCGTGCACCTGCTCGCGGTAGAGCGCCCACATCACGCCGCCGAGGCCGGCCAGCGCCGATCCCGTCATGAACACGCCGAGGAACAGCCGGCGGATGCGATAGCCCAGCGCCTCGACCATCTCGCGGTTCTCGACGCCGGCGCGGATCAGGAGGCCGAGCTTGGTGCGGTTGAGCACGAGCTGGATGGCGATGAAGACGGCGAGCCCGATCAGCATCGCCAGCACCCGGTATTTGGCGATGGCGACGTCCCCTATGATGAAGGAGCCGCGCAGCGACGTCGGCAGCGGCATCGGGATGATCTGCGGCCCCCACAGCGCATACAGCGTCTGCTCGGCGACGATCAGGCCGCCCGTCGTCATCAGGATCTGCTTCAGATGCTGGCCGTAGACCGGGAGGATCAACACGCGCTCGACGACCAGGCCGAGCGCGCCCGAAACCGCCATCGAGAGCAGCGCGGCCGGCCCCAGCACCGCGAGGTTCATCCAGAGCGAGTCGGCCTGCACGGAAGCCGCGAACGGGGCCAGCACCAGGGTTGCGATATAGGCGCCGACGGCGATGAAGGCGCCATGGCCGAAATTGAGCACGTCCATCAGGCCGAACACCAGCGTCAGGCCCGAGGCCATGATGAAGATCATCATGCCCATGGCAAGGCTGGCGGCGGTCAAGGTCAGCCAGGAGCTCGGCGATCCGATCAGCGGGATCATGAGAAGCGCGAGCGCCACCGGCAGCAGGATCGGCGCGAGATCGCGCTTCGGTTTCGGCAGCGGATCGGTTGCGGCAAGTTCAGTCACTGATGCGTCTCCAGGCTCAGGCCGAGCAGCCGCTCCTGCAGCGGCACGTCGGCGGCGAGCGCCGCCATCTCGCCGCGATGGACGATGGTGCCGTTGTCCATGACCAGCACATTGTCGCCAAGCTCGCGGGCGGCGAAGAAATTCTGCTCGACCAGCAGGATGGTGGCGCCCTTGCGCTTGATCTCCTTCAGGCACTCGATCAGCGCCATGACGATCGCCGGCGCCAGCCCCTTGGTCGGCTCGTCGATCAGCAGGAGCTTGCGCGGCTCGACGATCGCGCGGGCGATGGACAGCATCTGCTTCTGCCCGCCGGAGAGGCTTCCGGCGCGCGACAGCCAGAACCGGCGCAGTGCCGGGAAGAAGCCGAAGATCCAGTCGAGCTGGGCATCGTCGAGCGGCCCGTCGCGTGCCGCCAGCACCAGGTTCTCCCTGACCGTGAGGTCGGAGAACACCGCCATGCTCTCCGGCACATAGCCGACGCCGAGCTTCGCGATGTCCGGGGTGGCAAGGCTCTCGAGGCGCTTGCCGGCAAGGCTGATTTCGCCGCTCGATGCCTGCCAGAGACCCATGACGGTGCGCAGCGTCGTGGTCTTGCCGGCGCCGTTGCGGCCGAGCAGCATCGTGACCTGACCTTGTGGCACTGCAAGATCGATGCCCTGAAGGATGTGGTAGCGACCGATATGGGTGTGCACCCCGGAGAGTTTCAACAGATCGCTCATGCTGCACCCTCGGTGGCATTCTTGGGTGCGACGCCGAGATAGGCTTCCTGCACGATCGGCGAGGCGATCACCTCGGCAGGCTTGCCGTCCGCGACGAGCTGGCCGTTATGCAGCACGATGATGCGGTCGGCGAGGGAGCGCACCACGTCCATCTTGTGCTCGACGAGGAGAATGATCTTGCTCTTGTCCTGCTTGAGCTGCGCGATCAGGTTGAGAACGACGGGCACCTCGTCGATGCTCATGCCGGCGGTCGGCTCGTCGAACATGAACACTTTCGGCTCCAGCGCGATCATCAGTGCCACCTCGAGCTTGCGCTGGTCGCCATGCGACAGTGCGGTTGCGGCGCCGCCGCGGCGGCTGCCGAGCGCGACCTGGTCGAGAATGGCGTCGGCCCGTGCGATCAGGTCGCGACGCACCATCCAGGGTCGCAGCATGTCGTAGTGAGTACCGCTAGCGGCCTGCACCGCGAGGCGCACGTTCTCTTCCACCGACAGGTTCGGAAACAGGTTGGTGAGCTGGAAGGCGCGGCCGAGGCCCGCGCGGGTGCGCATCGGCGCGGAGTGCTGGGTGATGTCGGCGCCGTCGAACAGGATGCTGCCGTTCGAGGCGCGCAACTGGCCCGAGATCAGATTGAAATAGGTGGTCTTGCCGGCGCCGTTCGGCCCCACGATGGCCGTGAGCTCGCCCGGTCGAAACGTGCAGGAGACATTGTTGACCGCGACATGACCGCCGAAGCGGATGGTGAGGTCGCGGGTTTCGAGGGTGAGCGGCATGGGTGTCTGGAAATGATGAAGCTAGATTTATCCGCAGTCGCGGTGCGCTCCCTCCCCCGCTTGCGGGGGAGGGCAGGGAGAGGGTGTTTCCGCAATGGGACTATCCCCGAGAGGAGAAAGCCCTCGCCCGGCGCTTCGCGCCGACCTCTCCCGCACGCGGGAGAGGTGACCAAATTACCGCTTGTTCTTGACCGGAACGTCCATGTCCTCGATCTTCAGCTCGCGCACGGGCTCGAGCACCGCCCAGGCGACGTTCGGATCGACCTTGACCTTGAAGTGATACATGCTCTGCAGCGCCTGATGGTCTTCCTTGCGGAACACCATCTTGCCCTTGGGCGTGTCGAACTCCAGGCCTTCCATCGCGGTGATCAGCTTCTCGGTGTCGGTCGACTTCGCCTTGGTGACGGCGGCGACGACGGACATCGCGGCGGCGAAACCGCCTGCGGTGAAGAAGTCCGGCGGTGCGTTGAAGCGCTTCTGGTGCTCGGCGACCAGCCAGTCGTTCACCGGGTTCTTCGGGATTTCATAGTAGTAGTAGGTCGCCCCTTCCATGCCGGGCAGGCTCTTATAGGCTGCGAGCGCCGGCAGGATGTTGCCGCCCGTTGAGAGCTCGATGCCGTAGCGCTTCGGGTCCATGTCCTGAAGCTTGGCCAGCGGATTGCCGGCGCCGGCCCATATCACCCAGATCACCTTGCGGCCGGGCTTGTCCTTCAGCGCGTCGAACAGGCGCTGGCCCACAGCGGTGAAGTCGGTGGTCGAGGTCGGGGCATATTCTTCGGCTGCGAGCGTCGCGCCGGTCTTGGCGAGCGCCTCCTTGAAGGCTGCGACGCCGTCGCGGCCGAAGGCATAATCCTGCGCCAGCGTCGCGACGGTGACGCCCTGCTTGCCGATCGCCACCGCGTTGGAGATCGCGTCCTGCGAGGAGTTGCGCCCGGTGCGGAAGATGTAGCGATTCCACTTCTCGCCGGTAATCTGGTCCGCGACTGCGGGCTCGACGATCAGGATCTTCTTGTTCTCCTCGGCGACGGGGAGAATGGCGAGCGCGGCGGCCGACGAGGTCGTGCCGATCGCGATATCGACCTTGTCATCCTGATAGGCTTCGGCGAGTGCGGCCTTCGCAAGGTCCGGCTTGCTCTGGTCGTCCTTGGTGATGATGACGATCTTGCGGCCGTCGAGCGTCATGCTGCCTTTGGTGGCGTATTCGAAACCCATCTTCAGGCCGGTCTCGGTCTGTTTGGCATAGGCCTCGAGCGGGCCGGTCTTGCCATAGATCAGCCCGATCTTGAGATCCTCGGCCCGTGCGGAGGAGCCCGCGGCGAGCGCGAGAATGGTTGTTGTTAAGATGAGTGATCGACGCACGATGGTCCTCCTGATCTAAAGTTTCTCGGCAACAGCGATTTGCACAAGCTTACGAACATTGCAATTGAACCTTACGGTGGAGCGGGCGCTGGCTTTTTAGCATGCATCATCTTTGGGCCTGCCTCGCTGCGCCAGCCTCGACTTGGCGCCAGTCCGACTGCGCTTCTTCCGCGCTCTCGAAGATGTGCGGCGCGACGCCGCGTTTCTCCAGAGCTTCGCCGAGCTTGATGCGCAGGAAGCCCGACGTCGTGTAGCGCGACACGCCGGAATAGAAGCGATCGACGAGGCTGCGCACCATCGCCGAATAATCGTCCATCAGTTCCGGCAGGATGGAAAAATTGTCATAATTGACGATGGCGTAGACCCGGCGTCCGAGCGGCGCCAGGCGGGCCTCGACGATGGCGGCGATGGTGTCGATCTCGGCCTTGCTGCGCAGCGGATAGCGTTCCAGATTGACGAAGAACAGGTTCTGCTGCTCGTCCAGCGTGAAGCGCTGGTCGAGCGGGATGGTGAGCAGGCGCTCGCGCAGGTCCATCAGGCCTTCGCGGAAGATGCGCTCGTCCATCATAGCCGGGTCGCGCGGGATCAGCGGCTTGAAATCCATCAGCCGCAGAATGTCACGCTCGATGTCGATACCCGGCGCAACTTCGGTGAGCTCGAGCCCGTCCGCCCTGAGCTCGAACACGCAACGCTCGGTGACGTACAGCGCGCGCTGCTTGCGCGCGGCGGCAAACGGACCGCTGAAGGTGACGTGCTCGACGCGATCGACGAACTTGCGCGACTTGGCTTCGTCGAGGATGACGAGCTTGCCGTCATTCACTGCGATGCGCTGCTTGCCCGCGCCGAACGTTCCGACGAAGACGACCTCCTTGGCGTTCTGGCTGATGTTGATGAAGCCGCCGGCGCCCGCAAGCTTCGGCCCGAACTTGCTGACATTGAGGTTGCCGGCGCGGTCGACCTGGGCAAGCCCGAGGAACGCGGCATCGAGACCGCCGCCGTCGTAGAAGTCGAACTGATAGGGCTGGTCGATCACCGCCTGCGTGTTGATCGCCGCGCCGAAATCGATGCCGCTCGCCGGGATGCCGCCGATCACGCCCGGCTCCGCCGTCAGCGTGATGAGATCGATGATCCGCTCTTCATTGGCGACGGAGGCGATCCCTTCGGGCATGCCGATGCCGAGATTGACGACGCTGTTGGCCTTCAGCTCCAGCGCGGCGCGCCGGGCGATGATCTTGCGCTCGCTGATCGGCATCACCGGCAGCGAGGCCGCGCGGACGCGGATCTCGCTCGAGAAAGCCGGATTGTACTGCGTGCCGAAAGTCTGCCAGTGGTTCTCCGGCCTCGACACCACGACGCAGTCGACGAGGATCCCGGGAATCTTCACCTGGCGCGGATTGAGGCTGCCGGCCTCCGCCACGCGTTCGACCTGGGCGATGACGATGCCGCCGGAATTATGCGCCGCCATGGCAATGGCCAGCGCCTCCAGCGTCAGCGCCTCCTTCTCCATGGTGAGATTGCCGTCGGGATCGCCCGTAGTGGCGCGGATGATCCCGACCTGGATCGGAAACGTCTTGTAGAGCAAGCAGTCTTCGCCGCCGATCTTGATCAGCTCCACCATGTCCTCGGTGGTGCGTGCGTTCAGCTTGCCGCCGCCTTGCCGGGGATCCACGAAGGTGCCCATGCCGACGCGGGTGATGTGGCCGGGCCGGCGCGCGGCGATGTCGCGAAACAGATGCGTGATCACGCCCTGCGGCAGGTTGTAGGCCTCGATCTGGTTCGCGATCGCGAGCTGCTGCAGTCTGGGCGCAAGGCCCCAGTGCCCGCCGATCACGCGCCGGACCAGTCCTTCATGCGCGAAATGATTGAGGCCGCGCTGCCCGCCGTCGCCCTGTCCGGCTGCATAGACCAGCGTCAGATTGCGCGGCTTGCCCTGCGTGTAGGGCGCATCGCCCTCATGGGACAGATAGAGCTCCTCCAGCGCGATCGCGATCTCCTCGGCAAAGCCGATGCCGACGAAGCCGCCGGTCGCGACGGTGTCACCGTCGCGGATCAGCATGACGGCCTCGGCCGCCGAGACGACCTTGCCCTTCTCGGAATTGCGCAGATAGGGCAGAGCTGGGTGATGGCTCACGGCGTTCCTCCCGATCCCTCGACCGTATGCCGTTGTTCTTGTGCGTTGATCTTAGCGTGGGGAGCTGCCCTGGAACAGCTTGCTCCCGCGCGAGAAGACAGAGATAGCAAGGTCCGCGCCAGATGCCGCTGGTTCGCGGAAAGCGGCCGAAGTTGCGGCAATTCCCACATGCCGGCGTCAAAGAGTAGCCCGGCACCGTGTCCGGATTCCGAGACTCCGGACAGTTTCATGTCTCAAAACTCAGACGGGAGCCGACCCGGAGGCGAGGCCGAACTTGGCGAGCTTCTTGTAAAAGGTCGCGCGCGAGATCCGCAGCATCCTGGCGGCCTCGGTGATCTGTCCGTTGCTGGCAGCGAGCGCCTGCTCGAGCGTGTGCTTCTCGAACTCAGCCTCGGCTTCGGCATAGGGCACGACGGCCGCCGCGGAGCGTGCGGGCGCCGCCGGCCTGACCTCGGCACCGACAGGAAGGATGCGGGCGACATCCTCGCCGGTCAGTCGCCCGGAGTCGCTGAGGATCAGCGCGCGCTCGAGAATGTTACGGAGCTCGCGGACGTTGCCCGGCCAGTCGTAGCGGGCGAGCGCTGCAAGCGCGCTCGGTGTGATCTTCGCCTTGACGTAGTCGCCCGACGCGCTGATGTCGTCGAGCAGCCGGGCGCAGATGTCGGGGAGATCGTCGAGGCAGTGCCGCAGCGGCGGCAGATCGATCGAGAGCACGTTGAGACGGTAGTAGAGATCGGCGCGAAATGCGCCGTCGCTGACGCGCTTGCGCAGGTCGACATTGGTCGCGGCGATGACCCGGACGTCGACCTTGGTGATCTTGTCCGAGCCGAGCGGCTCGATCTCGCGCTCCTGGAGGACGCGCAGCAACTTGGCCTGCAATTGCAGCGGCATCTCGCCGATCTCGTCGAGGAACAGCGTCCCGCCGTCGGCGATGCGGAATTTGCCCTCGCGCCCCCTGCGGTCGGCGCCGGTATAGGCGCCCGGCGCGGTGCCGAAGAACTCCGACTCGATCAGCGTGTCAGGGATGGCGGCGACGTTGACGCTGACGAACGGCTTGTCTGCACGTGAGGAGGCGTTGTGAATGGCCTGAGCCAGCATCTCCTTTCCCGTTCCGGTCTCGCCGGTGAGCAGGACGGTGACGCTCTGTCGCGCCGCACGGCTCGCGAGCTCCTTGGCTCGCGCTATTCCCGGCGTTGAGCCGACGAAATCGGCGAAGGTGAAACGCGCGGCGCGGGCGCTCGACAATTGCCGCCGCGCCAGCCGCAGATCGCTCTCGAGCTGGGCGACGCGGGCGAGCAGCGGCTTCAGGCTTTCGAGGTGATCATAGAGCACGAAGCCGATCGCGCCGATCACCGTCCCGTTCTCGTCCTCGATCGGCATGCGCGTGACGACGAGCTGCTCGCCGCCGAGCTCCATGATGTCGAGCAGGATCGGCTCGCCGGTCTCGGCCACCTTCCGCATCAAGCTGTTCGGGATGACCTCCTCGATCGATCGTCCGATCGCCTCGCTGGTCTGCTTGAGACCGAGCGCAGCAAGGTATTTTTCGTTGACGTAGACGACGCGTCCGCTGCGATCGATCGCAATCGCGCCCTCGCAGAGCTTCTCCAGCCGCTCGAACAGCGTCTCCATCGCGCGTGCACGGAGATAGGCGGGATCGCTGATCGAGGAGGAGGGAGCGGACATGACATATCCCAGGCGGCGTCCGCCTGTGTATCAGCAAAATGCCAGCAATTTCAAAGGGGAAATGACGCTGAAGCCAGCTCCGCAATCGCGGTCGTCCCGGGTTCGCTTCGCGCCATGGAACCACAATGGTGTGTGTTTCGCCGCTCCGCGTCCTACCTTCGATACCCGCTCGCCCGGGAATAGCCTTGGCGATTGTGTTGCACCGGCCGGCTCGCCACGCTGATCCGCGCCTCGCTGGAGGCCGGCGTTGCGAGCTTCAGCTCCTCCAGGAAGATCGGCCGGGAGAAGTAATAGCCCTGCGCGTAGCGGATCTTCGTTGCCGCCTGGAGATAGGCGAGCTCCTCGTAGGATTCGAGGCCTTCGGCGATCACCGTCATGCCGAGCGCTTCGCTCAAGGACTCGATCGCGCGCAGGATGCCCTGGCTGCGCGGGCGCTTATGGATGTCGGTGATGAAGGAGCGGTCGATCTTGATCTCGTCGGCGGTGATGTCGGCGAGCGCGGAGAGCGAGGAATAGCCGGTGCCGAAATCGTCGATGGAGATGCCGACGCCGAGCTTGCGGAACATCGGCAGGATCTCGGTCTGGAAATGATTCTTGGCGACGAAGGCGTCTTCCGTCACCTCGATCATGAAACGCTGGGGAAAGCCGGTCTCGTCCAGCGCCTGCGCAAAGCTGCGCATGAACTCGGGATTGCCGGCCTGCTTGGCGGCGACGTTGATGCTGATGGTCGCTTCCGCGCCGAATGTGTCGTTGATCAGGTCGATCGATTTGACGATCTCGGCGAGCACGAGATGGGTCAGCTCGTCGATCAGCCCGAGCTCTCCGGCAAGATTGATGAACGAGCCGGGCGCCTGGATCACGCCTTCGTCGTCGCGCAGGCGCACCAAGGCCTCGATGCCTTTTACGGCCTGCGTGCGGATGTCGACCTTGGACTGGAAGGCGCAGCAGAAGCGTTTTTCCAGGATGGCGAGCCGCAGCGACTGCTCGACCTTCATCCGCGCCTGCGCCTCGCGCTCCATGCTGGCGTCGAAGAAGGCCGCCAGCCCCTTGCCGTTGTTCTTGATGCGGTACATCGCGATGTCGGCGTTCTGCCGCAACGTCTCGAAGCTGCGTCCGTGGTCCGGATAGAGGCTGATGCCGACGGAGGTCGAGGCGAAGATCTCCGAATTGTCGATGAAGAACGGCGCGGTCAGCCGCTCCAGTGTCGATTGCATGAATTCGGCGACTTCCTCCTGGCTCTGGATCGGGGAGAGCAGCAGCAGGAATTCGTCGCCGGAGATGCGCGACAGCATGTCGGAATCGCGCAGGTCGCGCCCGAGCCGCTTCGACAGTTCGACCAGCAGCGCGTCTCCGACGGCGTGACCGTAATAGTCGTTGATGTGCTTGAAATTGTCGACGTCGAGAAAGGCCAGCGCGAATCGCTCCCCGCCGCGATCCCTCGCCAGCAGATTGTTGGCGCGATGCTCGATCACGCGCCGCGAGGGCAATCCCGTCAACTCGTCGAAATATGCCGAGCGGAACAGCTGGTCTTCGAAATTCTTCTGCTCGGTGATGTCGGAGGATGCCGAGATCAGGAGCTCGCGCCCGGCGAGGCGAACGGGACGATGGGTCGTGAGCAGCACCTGCCGCGCGGCGCCGGCGTGAAGCGCTTCCTCCGTCACGACCGCCTGGCCGGCGCTCAGTGCCTGCCGGCAGGCTTCGCGTCGCGGTGCGAGGTCGGCCAAGGGACGGCTGCCGTCGATGCCGAGCTGGGCGGCGGCGGCATCGTTGACCAGCAGAAGCTCACCCTGCGCGTCCTGCACGGTGAGGCCGGCCGGCAGCATTCTAACGATTTCCTTGAGAAAACCGAGCTCGGCTTCGGTCGCGCCGGAATAGCTATTGTCGTTCATAGAAGTCATGAATCTTGTTGTTTCAGCGCGCCTTTGCAATGGGCGCGATCTTCCGCGGTTCCCTCTTAAGTTTGGTTAAGGGGTCCGGAGAAATACGGGGGTGTTTTGGAGAAAACTTGCGGCGATGCGATGCGCGCCGACGATCGTCATTAACAGAGGGTCAACGCGCATAACGAAACTGCGGTGACGTGCGCGCGCTTGGTTTTCGTTGGCGTCGTGGGTAGCCTTTTGAAGAGGTCGATCGGATGCAGCCTGGCCGTGACGCTGCGGAAACTCCGGTGGTCCGGTCGACCGGCCTTGCGTTAGCCGCTTCGCGGGATCCGGCATTGCATGATGCAATGGAGCCCGGTCTTCAGGTAGGAGATCTCTGTTCTGCCTTCGAAGGCGGAAAGCGCCGACTTCAGCAGCTTGGTGCCGAAGCCGGGCTCGGAAACCTTGTCCACGCTCGGCCCCTCTGTTTCGTCCCAGGTGATGGTCAGGCGGTCCTCGCTGACGGTCCAGGACACCTGCAGCAGACCGCGCGGAGAGGAGAATGCGCCGTACTTGCCCGCATTGGTGGCGAGCTCGTGAAACATCAATGACAGCGTGACCGCGAGCTTCGGCGGCAGGAACAATCGATCGCCGTTGAGCGTGAAGCGGACATGGCCGTAAGGGCCGAGCTCGGAGATCAGGAGGTCGCGGATGTCGCAGCCGGCCTTGTCGATCCGCGAGATCAAATCGTCGGTTGCGGCCAGCGAGCGCAGCCGGGGATCGATGCGCGCCCAGACCTGGGGCTGGTCGTGCAGGACCTGATGCAGCACGGCATGCACCGTCGACAGCTTGTTCTTCAAGCGGTGCTGAAGCTCGTCGACCAGCAGCTTGCGATACTCTTCCTCCTCGATCAGGCGTTTGGAGATCCGGCGCTGCTCAGCCAGCATGGTGCGATAGTGCTCGACTCCCCAGATGGTCATCGCGCAGACGGCCCAGTAAAGCGCGAGCAGAGCGAACCGCGCACGATCGGCAAAGGCATCACCGAAATTCAGGACGACTCCGAGCACGCCGCCGACCAGCGCCGTCACCACGCCGATACGGAATCCGCCTAGCGCAGCGGCAAAGAAGACGGCCGGGAAGTACGGCGTAAAGTAGATGTCGGGGCGTACATGAGCGAGACCCCAGCGCACCAGGGTCGCGCCCAACAGGCAGATCACCGCAAAGGAGATGCTCAAACCGAGCGAGGGCGGTGCGGCGCCCTGCCAGCCTTTGCGAAACTCTTCGATCAGCTTCCCCATGCGCAGCCCGCTCGCGAGAGGCGTTCGAAAATCGGGCGGCCCGTGAGGATGTTACGCATGCCGCCTGCACAAGCATAGCTTGCCTTGCCGGACGCGGACAGGGATAGTGGTTGCTCTGGCGATGGCCGACATTCGTCACTCGACATCAATCGCTCAAAACAGGAACATCTCATGGGCAGGCTGGACGGCAAGGTTGCGGTGATCACGGGCGCGACCAGCGGGATCGGATTGCGTACTGCGGAAGTCTTCGTTGCCGAAGGTGCCAAAATTGTGATCGCTGGGCGGCGTCTACCGGAAGGCGAGGCGCTGGCGAAGCAGCTCGGAGCCAACTGCATCTTCCGTCAGACCGATGTCACGGTCGAAGCGCAGATGCAGGCGCTGATCGCGATCGCAGTGGATAAATTCGGCAGGATCGATTGCCTGTTCAACAATGCCGGCGGGCCGGCGCAGACCGGCGGCATCGAAGGCCTCGAGGCCGAGCGGTTCGATGCGGCAATGGCGACGCTGGTGCGCAGCGTCATGCTCGGGATGAAGCACGCCGCGCCCTACATGAAGAAGCAGGGGGCGGGCAGCATCATCAACAATGGCAGCATCGCCGGCCGCCTCGCCGGCTTCTCGTCCTCAATGGTCTACAGCGCGGCGAAGGCAGCGGTGATCCATCTCACCAAATGCGTGGCCATGGAGCTTGGCGAGTCCAACGTGCGCGTCAACTCGATCTCGCCCGGCGCGATTGCGACAGGCATCTTCGGCAAGGCGCTGGGGCTCTCGACCGATGCAGCGGAGAAGACGCCGGCGGTGATGCGCGAGGTCTACAAGACCGCGCAGCCGATCCCGCGTGCCGGCCTTCCCGACGACATCGCCCATGCCGCGGTGTTCCTGGCCAGCGACGAGTCCAGCTTCGTCAACGGCCACGACCTCGTCGTCGACGGCGCCATGACCGGCGGCCGCAACTGGAGCCAGCAGCAGCAGGGTTACGTGGCGCTGCGCAAGGCGTTCGATCAGGGCGCGTAGTCGATATCTGCTGTCATTCCGGGGCGGTGCGAAGCATCGAACCCGCAACCTCGAGATTCTCAGGTGCGCAATTGCGCACCATGGTTCGCAGTTCGTGCGCCGCGGAATGACGGAGTTGACTCAAGCAGGCGTCACGCTCACCCGCAGCCCATCCCGAGGCTTCGGGATCGGCCACATCTGCCAGTCCGGCTTGTAGCCGGGCGCGAGCGACACCTCCATGTTCTGCAGAAAGTGCCGCGCGAAGCACTTCGCCTGCATATAGGCGAAGTGCAGGCCGAGACACATGTGCGCGCCGCCGCCGAACGGGACGAAGGCGAAGCGGTGACGGTTGCGTTGCGCTTCCTCGGTGAATCGCAGCGGATCGAAGCGCTCCGGCTCCGGCCAGATGTCCTTCATGTGGTGTGTATAGAGCGGATTGATGCCGACGGCGGTACCGGCCGGCACCTTGAAGCCCTTGAAGGTGAAATCGCGCATCGCACGCCGCGGCATCGAGGGCACCGGCGGCTTGATCCGCAGCGCTTCCTTGAAGGCCATCTCCGTCAGCGGCATCTTTTCGAGATCGTCGAAGCTGCTCGGCGCATCCGGCGCAAGGCCGAGCGCGAGCACTTCCGCGCGCAACTTGTCCTGCCATTCAGGGTTGGCGGCGAGCTCGCCGATGAAGGAAGTCAGCGACGAAGTCAGCGTGTCGTGCGCCGCCATCATCAGGAAGCTCATGTGATCGATGATGTCCTGCTCCGAGAGCAGCGCGCCATCCTCATGGGTGGCGCGGCAGAGCTGCGAGAACAGATCGTCGCCGCCGTGATTGCCGCGGCGCAGCGGAATCTGCTCCCGGAAATAGGCGACGATGCGCTTGCGTCCCTTCACCCCTCGCGCCATCTGGGTGCCGGGCAGGGGGTGGCGGACCGGCGAGACGGAGGCGGCGACCATATCGACAAAGGCGCGGTTGATCTCGTCGACCTCCGGCCCGATATCGGTGCCGAGGAACGAAGCCGCGGCGAGATCGAGCGTGAGCTGCTTCATCGCCGGATAGAGCTGCATCTCGCCGGGTCGTGCCTTCCACTTCGCGACGCGCGCGGAAATGCCGCGATCGAGATCGCCGAGATAGGATTTCATCGGCCCCGACTTGAACGCGACCGACAGCGCCTTGCGATGCAGCCGGTGCTCGTCGAAGTCGAGCAGCATCAATCCGCGCGGAAACAGCAGGCCGAGAACCTTGTTCCAACCGTGCGTCGAGGAGAACAGCTTCTGCTGGTCGAACAGCACGAGCTCGTTGGCCTCGGGCCCGAGCAGCACGACATTGGTCTCGCCGAAAAAGTGAGTGCGGTAGACCAGGCCGTATTTGGCGCCGTTCGCTTCGACATGGCCCTTGGGATCGGCGAGCACCTGAAAGGTCTTGCCGACGATCGGCCAGCCTTCGTCCCCGGGGATGTGGGTCAGCTCATTGCGTCGCGGCGGGGTGAACGGAAACGCAGGGGCGGCCACATTCTGCATCGACATGACGATTGCTCCGGTTGGCTGGCCTTGCCAGGATAGCACATCCGGGCAGGCTGGCGCGGCGGTCTCCCGTGCACGATAACGTCACCTCACCATCGTCGTCCCGGCTTTTGCCGGGATGACGACCGGGCATTCTCCCTATCGCTTCGCCGCTTCCTTTTGCAGATCCGGCGCGTTGACGGCGGGAATGGCGACACGGCCGGGGCCGGTGACCTTCAGTGCCTCGGCGGCCTTCTCGTTCTCCATGATCTTCGCCATCACGGCCTGCCCTGCGCGTTCGAAGATCGCGCGGTTCTCGATCACGAATTTCTGCGACCTGCGCAGGCCGTCGATGTAGCCGTTGATCTCCGGCACGACATAGCGCGCCACCATGTCCCAGCTCCTGCGGGTGTTCTCCGGATTGGCCCAGTCGTGCACGAAGCCGATGATGGCGCCGACGCCGCCGGAAACCTGCATCACGTTCTTGATCGTCTTGACGAGATCGTCGGGCGTGCCGATCGTGGATGCCGCGCCTTCGACGAAGGCGGTCTTGTCGACGGCCTCGTCGGGCGAGGAGAATGCCGTGAGGCCCGGCCGCTGCAGCGTGCCGACGTTATATTCGTTGTGCCAGCGCATCAGCCCGGCGCCCGCCTCCTTGCGTGCCTGTTCGCGGGTCTCGGCGATGTGGAAGGTCAGCAGCACGCGCCAGTCGGCACGGCTCACCGTGGTGCCGTGCTTCTTGGCGGCATCCTCGGCGAACTGCCATTGCTGCTGCAGCGACATCAGCCCCTGCGTCGTCATCGATCCCAGCGAGATGATGCCGATGCCGTATTTTCCGGCCAGCGTCATGCCCGACGGCGAGATCTGCGAGGCGACCACGAACGGCATCTCCTCCTGCAAGGGCAGGATCTGCAGCGCGGCGTCGTTCATCGTGAACCAGTCGCTCTTGGCAGTAACGCGCTCGCCGTCGAAGAGACGGCGGATGATGCCGATGGCCTCGTCCTGGCGGTCGCGCTGCGTCATCGGATCGATGCCGAGCGTGTGCGCATCCGAGGCGAGCGCGCCCGGTCCGGAGCCGAAGATGGCGCGGCCGCCGGTCATGTGGTCGAGCTGCACCATGCGCTGCGCGACGTTGAAGGGATGGTGATAGGGCAGCGACACCACGCCTGTGCCAAGCTTGATTCGCTTGGTGCGCTCGCCGGCCGCGGCCAGGAACATCTCGGGCGAGGCGATCATCTCCCAGCCGGAGGAATGATGCTCGCCGCACCAGAACTCGTCATAGCCGAGCGCGTCCAGCTGCTCGACGAGGTCCAGATCGCGCCGGAACTGCAGCATCGGATGCTCCCCGATCGGATGATGCGGGGCAAGGAAGGCTCCGAACTTCAGGCGCGCCATGGGGTTCTCTCCGGCTTTCATTTTCTGTTTGGTTGAGGAGATCAGGCTACGTGCCGGAGAGCATCAAGGCAATCGCGCGATGTCCCGTGCTGCGGAATGCGGGCGCGTGTGAATCGCGTCGCCCGGCGGCAACTCGCAAGCGCGCGGCATTTCGGCTTCGCTGCGATCGACGATAGATAAGGCGTCAGATTCCGGACAGGCTGACCTTCCAGGTCTCCTTGGGGGATGAAAGCGCGATCAGCGTTTCCGTGCGCTCGACACCATCCACGGCCTTGATCGTCTCGGTCAGAAATTTCTCGAGATCACCTGTCGTTCCAACCCGCACCTTCAGGAGATAATTCCAGGCGCCGGTGATGTGATGGCATTCGAGCACGTCAGGTGATGCTTTCACCCTCTTGAGAAAAGCGGCCTCCACTTTCGGGCCGTTCCAGCTCACTAGGATGAAGGCGAGCAGGTTCAACCCGAGCGTCTCCGGGGCGATGCGGGCGTGGAAGCCTGCGATCAGTCCCTGCCGGATCAGCCGTTTGATTCGGTCGTTCACGGTCGAGGCAGGAATCCCGATCTGCTTGCTGAGCTCGGACAGAGGCTGGCGATCGTCCTCCTGCAGCAGCGTCAGCAATCGCCGGTCAGTCTCGTCGAGTTTGGCCATGACCTCGGAATCAGACACGTGAACTGTCCCCCCTCTTTCTCCGCTTTATCCCTGCTTCGCCAGTGCTTCATTCGCATGGGTGACCATCCGGGAATTCGGGATAAATCGGCAGAATAGCGATTTTTACGTGTTGTATCCGTGTAACATACAGAAATAATCGGTATTATAGCGGGTTATGACAAAATATCCCGTTATTATTACGGAGCAGCTGATGGTATGTCATTTCCGTGGAATACGAGGTCGGAAATGCGGGGCGGATCAGCAGTGAGTGACGAATGGAGCTCTGGAGCTCGCAATCTGTGCGGATTGTTCGCGGTCCTGTCATTTGGTCTGGCCGGCATGACTGCGGCCGGAGCTGCCGATCTTCCGGCCGTTGCCAAGCTGCCGTCGCCTCCTCCGCTGTCCTGGGCCGGCTTCTATCTGGGTGTTCACGGCGGCTATGGTTGGGGCAGGAACGATTTTTCGCTGCTGGCGAGTGATTTCAGCCATATTGGCCCGCTCGATTCTGCAGGTGCGGTCTACGGTGCGCACGCCGGACACAATTGGCAGTTCGGGCGTGCGGTCACTGGCATCGAGATCGATTTCAGCGCGGCTGACATCCGCGGCAGCGTGTCGAAATCCGGGGTTGTGCCGGGTCAATTCACGTTCGATGACACCCGAACCGATCGCGCGAAATATCTCGCCACTGCGCGCGGCCGACTTGGGTGGTCGGCCACCGACAACCTCCTGGTCTTTGGTACGGCGGGTCTGGCGTGGCAGCGGTTCGAGACATCGGTGGACGAGCGTCATGTGAGCGCTGTCAACGCGTTCCAGAACGGCACCACCTTCACTACAACGCCATTCGACCGCTTCGGCTGGGTCGCAGGTGGCGGTGTGGAAGCAAAACTCCCCGGCAGCAACTGGATCGGGCGCGTCGAATATTTGCACTACGATTTCGGCTCGGTTGAAGCCTCTGTGAACCGCGCGTCGACGTTCCCGGGCCTCCCGCCTGTGGCAGAGCGCGCAGGACGGCAGAGCTACGACGTCGTGCGCGCCGGCCTGTCCTACAAGTTCGGCATGCCCGTCGCTGCGAACTCCGTGCCATACGCCAAGGCGGAGCCGATGGCGGCCGCGATGTCGTCATGGGCTGGATTTTATCTCGGCGTTCATGCCGGTTACGGGTGGGGCGAGCACAAATACAGCAATGGCTGGAGCTCCACGCCGCCCGCAAGCATCGTGGGGCCCCGCCTTCAGGGCGCAGTGTATGGAGGGCATGCCGGCTACAATTGGCAGTTCGACCGCGCAATCGCCGGCTTCGAACTGGATCTCACCGGCACCGACGTCAAGGGCGACACGGCCACCAGCTTTGCTGGTGCGGAAAGCTGGGCGAACTCGACCAATGTCGCTTATCTCGGATCACTCCGCGCGCGCCTCGGCTGGTCGCCATCGGACAATTGGATGCTCTACGGCACCGCCGGTCTCGGCTGGGAGCGGCTAGAGCAGTATTATCTGAACGTGAACTCCGTCCCAGCCGGCACCAATCGCTTCGACAGTGTCGTCAGTTCCAACCGTTCCGGCTGGGTCGCGGGTGCGGGCGTGGAAGCCAAGCTTCCCGGCAGCAACTGGATCGGCCGTGTCGAATACCTGCACTATGATTTCGGCACGATCGAACGGTCTCGCCAGATCAACACCAACATCTCCCGGACGTCGTCGGCCGGCAATCACCATCTCGACATCGTCCGCGCCGGTCTTTCGTACAAGTTCGGCGACCCCGTCGCGCCCGTGACGTATGCCAAGGCATCGGTTACGCCGGCTGTGTTGGCGAACTGGGCAGGATTCTACCTCGGTGCTCACGGGGGATACGGCTGGAAGGACAATGATTTCACGCAGCTCGTGAGCGGCCTTGACTTCGGGATGACCGGCGGGATCAAGTCGCGGGGATGGATCGCCGGCGGACACGCCGGCTACAACTGGCAGTATGGCCGCGTCGTGACTGGCCTTGAGGCCGATTTCAGCCTGAGCGGCCTCGAGGGAAACTCGGCCGTAGTTGCGGGCGTCAACGCAATTCCCTTTTTTCCGGAAAACTTCATGCTCGGCGACCGCGTGAAATACCTCGCGACCTCGCGCGCGCGGCTGGGCTGGTCGCCCAGGGAAACGTTGATGCTTTATGCGACCGGCGGCCTTGCGTGGGAGCGGCTGGAGCGAACTACGACCACGACAGCCGCAGCTGGCGCCTTGTCCATGATCGACGCGACCACGACGCCACGCGACCATATCGGCGGCGTCATTGGCACTGGTGTGGAATGGATGCCATGGAGCACGAACTGGGTCGGTCGGCTCGAATATCTGCATTACGACTTCGGCAAGGTCCACGATGCCGTCACGTTCACGTCGTCCGTGCCGGGCGCTTTCACCTATTCCGAGCGTCGCGGTCGCCAGACCATCGAGGTGGTGCGCGCCGGCATCTCCTACAAGTTCACACCCAATTAGATGATCGCATTCCGTCGAAGCTGCTCGCCTGCGCGGCGCGTCGGCCTGGAAGTCGAGGATTGCGACCAACATCCGGGCAATTCCGCGGAAATCCCGCGATATCGCCGCGATTGACCGCGCACGGCCTTTTTATTTTGCAGCGCAGCAACTATCTGCTTGGGCTGGACGTTGAACGTCGCCCACCAGGAAGCCGCCGTGTCGCTAGCCAAAAACATCGATCTCTTGAGACGCCTGCCCAAGCTGGACGGACTGCGTTTTGCCGGGTCCGGCCGCAGCCCGGATTCATCCAGTCCGCTGCAAGAGGTCACGGATTTCGGTGACAATCCCGGCGCCTTGCGCATGTTCGCGTTCGTGCCGGCCGAATGGCAGAAGCCGCGCGCGCTCGTCGTCGTGCTGCATGGCTGCGGGCAGACGGCGGCCGCTTACGACCTCGGCGCGGGCTGGTCGACGCTGGCAAGACACTATGGCTTTGCGCTGGTGATGCCCCAGCAGCAGCGCGCCAACAACGCCAACACCTGCTTCAACTGGTTCAATCCTGAAGACACCGCGCGGGACAGCGGCGAGCCGCGCTCGATCCGCGAGATGATCGCGTACATGGTGAAAGCGCATCGCATCGACCCCAAGCGCGTCTTCATCACCGGCCTGTCGGCCGGCGGCGGCATGACGTCGGTGATGCTCGCGACCTATCCGGAAGTCTTTGCGGCCGGTGCGGTCATTGCCGGACTGCCCTATGGCATCGCCTCCAATCTGCGCGAGGCGCTCGACGGCATGTTCCATTCGCCCGCGCGTCCGGCGCGCGAACTCGGCGACCTCGTGCGCAGCGCCTCCGATCATCGGGGGCCCTGGCCGAAGGTCTCGGTCTGGCACGGCAGCGCCGACCGCACCGTCAATCCCGGCAATGCCAATGAGATCGTCAAGCAATGGCTGGATTTGCACGATCTATCCGTTGACGCGCCGATGGCGGAGACGATCGTCGACGGCTATCCGCGCCAGGCGTGGTGGGACAGGGACGGCGAGACGCTGGTCGAGTCCTATGCCATCACCGACATGGCGCACGGCACGCCGCTTGGCCTTGCCGACAACGATCAGCGCTACGGCGTCGAAGGCGCATTCCTGATCGAGGCCGGCATTTCCTCATCCTACCATATCGCAAAGTTCTTCGGCCTCACCGGCTGGATTGCCGACGCCGCAAAGGCGGAAGCCAAACCTGCGACAAAGCCTGCAACGAAGCCGGCGCTGACCTCCGCGCCGCATCTCGCCCGCTCGATCCGCACCACGATTGCCGAAGCGCCGGTCGAGCCGCAGCGCGAGAAGACAGGCGGCTTGGATATCGGTCAGATCATCACGCGGGCGCTGACGGCAGCGGGCTTGATGAAGTAGCCCCCGCGGTCGTCCCGAAATGACGGCGGAGTTTGAGACAGCGGCGCGGTGGCCGCCATCGCGTAGCGCTTACATCTCGCCGGTGATGAACGGATTGGTCATCCGCTCCTGGCCGATGCTCGAGCCGGCGCCGTGGCCGCAGATGAAACCGACATCGTCGCCGAGCGGCAGCAGCTTGGTGAGAATCGAGTTGATCAGCGTGGCGTGACTGCCGCCGGGCAGATCGGTGCGGCCGACCGAGCCGGCGAACAGGACATCGCCGACATGGGCAAAGCGCAAATCCTTGTTGAAGAACACGACGCTGCCGGGCGAATGACCCGGGCAATGCAGGATGTCGAACTGCAGGCCGCCGATCGACACGCTGTCGCCCTCGTCGAGCCAGCGATCAGGCGTGAAATCGCGCCCTCCGGTCATGCCGAAGCGCGCGCCGCTCGCGACGACATTGTCGAGCAGGAACTTGTCCGCGGCATGCGGACCTTCGATCGGCACCCCCAGCGCATCGCGCAGCTCGGCCGCGCCGCCGACATGATCGATATGGCCGTGGGTGAGCCAGATCTTCTCCACGGTGACGCCGGTCTGCTTGATCGCGTCCAGGATCTTCGGGACGTCCCCGCCTGGATCGATCACCACGGCCTTCTTGGAAGGCTCGTCCCAGATGATGGTGCAGTTCTGCTCGAACAGCGTCACGGGAACGATGATCGCGCCCGCCTTGGCTTTGGTGTCGTTTTGCTCGGTCATGGCCTCACAATGCCGATTTTTGCCGGGTCGCCAAGCAAAAGATTCGGACCGCTCTTCCGGAACAAATGTCACACGGCCGTCCCAATTGGCCCCGCAATTTGAACCGGGGCGTTGCTGTGGCGTTCTCTCGCGCAAGGCGGCAGATTTCGGGTGGTCTATGGCTCACGGCAACGAGAATTGGTGGCGCGACGGCATCTTCTATCAGATCTATCCGCGCTCGTTTCAGGACTCCGGCGGTGATGGCGTCGGCGACCTCGCCGGTATCCTGCGTAGGCTGCCTTACGTGAAATCGTTGGGCGTCGACGCGATCTGGCTGTCGCCGATCTTTCCCTCGCCGATGGCCGATTTCGGCTACGACATCTCCGACTACGTCGGCATCGAGCCGCTGTTCGGCACGATGGCCGACTTCGACGCGCTGCTCGCGGCCGCTCATGACAATGGCCTCAAGCTGATCCTCGACCTCGTGCCGAACCACACCTCGGACCAGCATCCCTGGTTTGTCGAAAGCCGGTCCTCGCGCGACAATCCCAGGCGCGACTGGTACATCTGGCGCGATCCGGCACAAGGCGGCGGCGTGCCGAACAACTGGCTGTCCGAGTTCGGCGGCAGTGCGTGGCAGTTCGACGAGACCACGGGTCAGTATTACTATCATGCCTTCCTCGCCCAGCAGCCGGACCTGAACTGGCGCAATCCAGACGTCCGCGCCGCCATCTACGACGTGATGCGGTTCTGGCTGGACAAGGGCGTCGACGGTTTTCGCGTCGACGTGATCTGGCACCTGATCAAGGACGCCGAATTCCGCGACAACCCGCCGAACCCGCATTACGTCGAGGGCCGGCCGCCGAACGAAAGAATCCTGACGCAGTACTCGACCGACCAGCCGGAGGTGCACGATGTCATCGCCGAGATGCGGCGTGTCACCGATTCCTATGGCGCGCGCGTCCTGATCGGCGAGATCTATCTGCCGCTGCACCGCCTCATGGCCTATTACGGCAACGATCTCACCGGCGCGCAGATGCCGTTCAATTTCGCGCTGCTCTCGACCTTCTGGAGCGCGCGCTCGATCGAGAAGATCATCGAGGATTACGAGAAGGCGCTGCCGCGCGGTGCCTGGCCGAACTGGGTGCTCGGCAATCATGATCGCCCGCGCGTGGCGAGCCGCGTCGGTCCCGAGCAGGCCCGCGTCGCCGCGATGCTGCTGCTGACGCTGCGCGGCACGCCGACACTCTATTATGGCGATGAGATCGGCATGCATCAGCTCGTGATCGCGCCCGAGGACGTGCGCGATCCATTCGAGAAGAACGTGCCCGGCATCGGTGTCGGCCGCGACGGCTGCCGCACGCCGATGCAATGGGATTCGTCGAACTTCGCCGGTTTTTCCCAAGTGCGGCCATGGCTGCCGCTGCCGGAGGATCATATCAGCGAGAATGTCGCCAATCTGGAAGCCGATTCGCGGTCGATTCTCAATCTCTACAAGCGCCTGATCGCATTGCGGAAGGGCTGTCCACCGCTGGTCGCCGGCGATTATCATCCGATCGCCGCGCAGGGCGATCTCCTGATCTACCGCCGCGAGGCCGAAGGTCGCGCGGTGATCGTGGCACTCAATCTCGGTCCTGAACCGGTTTCGGTGACCACCAGCGCGATGCGTTTCGGCAGCAGGATATTGCTGTCGACGTTCCTGGATCGCGAAGATGAGCGAATCGAAGGCGTGCTGGATCTGCGCGGCAATGAGGGCGTGGTGGTGGCGCCGCCAAGCTAGCTGTCCTGCGCGCCGCCTGGTGCGCCATCACGCTCCAGCCCGGGCGATAGGGAGGATGCGATCTCCCTTCACCGAGCAGTGTGCGCGCCGACGGAATCGGTTATCCTGCCCCCATGGACAACACCGCCCGCAACATCTCGCTCGTGCCGCCTCCGGACCGCCGTCAATCCGAGACCGCGCTTGCGGTCGCGCGCGGCACGGCGCGGCTATTGAGGTCGCTAGGCTTCTCCTGCATCAGCGAATTGCCGCTGCCCTCGGGCCGGCGCGCCGATCTCGTGGCGCTGAACGAGCGCGGCGAAATCTGGATCGTCGAGATCAAATCCTCGGTGGAGGATCTGCGCGCCGATCAGAAATGGCACGAATACCGCGCCCATTGCGATCGGCTGTTCTTCGCCTTCACGCAGGACCTGCCGTGCGAGATCTTCCCTGAAGACACCGGCCTGATCATCGCGGACGCCTATGGCGCGCACCTGCATTGCGAGGCGCCCGAGCACAAGCTCGCTGCCGCCACGCGCAAGCAGATGACGGTGCGCTTTGCGATGGCCGCAGCCTTGCGGATCAACCGGTTGGTCGATCCGCAAGGTCACGCGGATTTCTGGGAATAGGGGCGCGCTGATCGAAGCGCGGCGCAATCGGTAGTCCTCGTGATGCGTGAGGCGCCGGTTTTCAACCGGTCGCGGCTACTTCCTGGCGTGCGCCGCCCGGATCGGACCGAAGGGTCCGTATGTGTGCTGCTGCTGATCGAATCCATCGGCGTACGGTCCGTAAGGCGTATCGACCGGCTTCTTCGACAGGTCTGGATAGTCCTTGTCGAGACCGGCCTTTCTCGGACGCGGTTGAGAGATCATATAGGCGGCCACGTCCCACGCCTGCTCGACCGTGAGCTGCGGATTCAGGTAGTCCGTGCCGTGCGGCATATTGAAGTGCAAGAAGTTCGCCGCGGTAATCAGCCGCGCCATGCCGGCACCGTCATTGAAACTGTCCGGGCCCCAGAGCGGCGGCACCATGTAGCCGAGATCGACGCTCGGCAGGCTGCGGCGTATTCCGGAGCCGTCCTCGTTGTGACAGGAGAGACAAGCGTTCGCATAGATCGCCTTGCCGCGAACGGGGTCGGCCGCCCGATCGAGCTCAGGCATCGATCCGGTGCCGAGTCCTGACAATGCCTTTCCGGCCGGCACGCCGGACGAGAGGAACTTGATGTAAGCCACGATGGCTTGCATTTCCGGACTGTCGAGCGGCAGCGCGCGGCCATTCATGCTGCGCGCCATGCACGAGTTCACACGATCCTCGATCGTGATCTCGGCACCGAGGCGGGCACTGTATTGCGGGAAGAGCTCGACCAATCCAAAGATCGGCAAGCCGAATTTTTTCGTTCCGGCTTCGAGATGGCAGTTGCTGCAGGCGAGATTGTTGCCGGCATAACGCTTGGCTGGGTCCGGCACCTCCGGCCCGATATGGGCGTAAGTCGCCGTGATGAGGTCGCGCCCGCGCCGCACGAGCCGGCCATGAGCGTCATCAGGCAGCGCGCCGACTTCCGGCACCGTCCAGACCGGCGGGGAGGCTTGCTGCGCGCGTCCCGCACCCGGTGCGGCTACGGCGATGACGGCGACGGCAATCGCGCGTACGGTCCAGAAGCAAAGCAATGCAAGCAGTGGCGTGGGGTGAACCATCGTTCTCTCGAGACTATTCGACGCGTCAGGTCGGCGCGATGATCCGCCGCCTGAGGTTAACGTCGGGTTCAGGGGCGCACGACGCCAGCACCCGGCCTTGTCGATATGGCGCAGGGGACATCGGGCCGGGCACGTTCAGCCGCCGACCGGCTTCAGGCGTGTTGAGCGAGGAGCGTACGCGCCGGGAGCTGCGAAGCCCGGCAGCTCATCGGCCTAAGGGCAAATTCGGCCTGGCCGCCGATGTCCATCGCCAAATGGCCAAGCCGGGCCAAAGCGGCAACGCTTTGACCCCGTCGAGCATCTCCGCCTCAGCCAATATGGCTGGAGATCTGCGCTTCCCAGAGTGAGGGGGGATTACCGCGGCGCGCGCTTGGCCAGAATCCGCTGCAGCGTACGGCGATGCATGTTCAGCCGCCGCGCCGTCTCCGAGACGTTGCGGTTGCACATTTCATAGATGCGCTGGATGTGCTCCCAACGGACGCGGTCGGCCGACATCGGGTTGCTCGGCAGCTCGGATTTCTCCGCATTGGTCGAGAGCAGTGCCGCGACCACGTCGTCGGCATCCGCAGGCTTGGAGAGATAATCGATTGCACCCATCTTCACCGCGGTGACGGCGGTGGCGATGTTGCCATAGCCGGTCAGCACGATCGCGCGGGCGTCCGGGCGCTTCTTCTTCAGCGCAGAGACCACATCGAGGCCGTTGCCGTCGCCGAGCCGCAAGTCCACCACGGCGAATGCCGGCGCCGACTTGCCGATCTGCGCAAGTCCGTCCGAAACGGTATCGCATGATGTCACTGAAAAGCCGCGGGTCTCCATGGCGCGCGACAGGCGTTCCAGAAACGGCTTGTCGTCTTCCACGATGAGCAGCGAGCGGTCGGTCTGTTCGTTCAGTTCGGCGATGGCGTTCAAGGTGTTGTCCTCTCTCCAGCGCGTTGACATATGGCGTCGCGACCGGGCGGTGCCAAGGCGACAAATCGTCGATCTGACCCGTTATGCGACGCAAGGTCGCGCCTATCCTATTGTTTCTTCGAGGCTCTCGATAGCCTCAAAACGCTCCCTGGGCCACGTGATCTGGACCACCGCGCCGTGGTCCGGGAACGTCCGGTTGGTAAACGAGACCTTGGCGCCGGTGCGCTCCAGCAGGGTGCGCGCGATGAAGACGCCGAGCCCGAGCCCGCGGCGTACGCTGCCGCCGTCATCCTGGGTGCGCCGCCGCGACAGATAGGGCTCGCCGATCCGGTTCAGAATATCAGGGGGAATGCCGGGTCCGTCGTCCGAGATCACGAGTTCGATATGATCCTTGTTCCACCAGGCGTTCACCTCGACTGTCGTGCGGGCGAAATCGACCGCGTTCTCGACGATGTTGCCGATCCCGTAGAGGATCGCGGGATTGCGCGAGCCGACCGGCTCGGCCGCGGCGGTCACCGCGATCCGCACCTTGATCTCGACGCCGAAATCGCGGTGCGGGGCCACCACCTCCTCGATCAGCTCCGACAGCTTCATGCGATCGAACGGCGCGCCGGTGGAGGAGAGCTGGGTGATCTTGCTCAAGATGTCGCGGCAGCGCTGGGTCTGTTCGCGGAGCGTCTTCAGATCGGCGGCGATGCTCGGGTCCTTCACCGTCTTTTCCAGCTCGCGCGAGATCAGGAAGATCGTCGCGAGTGGCGTGCCGAGCTCGTGCGCGGCCGCGGCAGCAAGGCCGTCGAGCTGGGTCAGATGCTGCTCGCGCGTCAGCACCAGCTCGGTGGCAGCCAGCGCGTCCACGAGCTTGCGCGCTTCTTCGGTGACCTGGAACGAGTAGAGGCTGGTGACGCCGATCGCGAGCACGATCGAGAGCCAGACGCCGACGAGATAGATCGGCGGCAGCACCAGTGGATCGTCGGAATCCCACGGCAGTGAAAAATGGAAGAAGAACAGGATCGAGGCACAGGCGACCGCGAGCACGCCAAGGCCGAACGTAAAGCGGGCCGGCAGTGCGGTGGCGGAGATCAGCACGGGCGCGAGGAACAGGAAGGAGAACGGGTTCTGCAATCCGCCGGTAAAGTACAACAGGCCGGCCAGCTCCACGATGTTCAGCGCGAGCAGCCCGGCCGCCTGCATCGGCTCCAGCCGCTGCATGGGATTGGCTGCGGTCTGGAGCGCCAGGTTGAGCGCTGCCGACAGAAAGATGATGCTGACGCAGGGAACGATCTCGACATTGAACTCGAGCCCCTGTGCCACGATGAAGATCGCAGCGAGCTGCCCCAGCACGGCCAGCCAGCGCAGCCGCAGGATCGTGTCCAGCCGGATATTCCGCTGCGCGTGGCGGAAGTCGGAAGCGGCAATTTCGGTCATGGCTGCCAATGCGGCGGTCCCTTCTCGATCACAAACGCGCGGCTCGCGGAACCATCCAGGATTACAAGCCTTGCGCTCTTCGCTGCAATAGCAGAAGAACGGCAAGCATGACGGAGAATGACGAGGCTTCAAGCCTGCCGACTGTCGCGGATCGCAGCCCGCCTGCGGCCATCGCGGTCGATCACCTCGTCAAGGTCTACAAGCAGACCCGCGCCGTCGACGACATCTCCTTCTCGCTTCCGCGCGGCAGCATCACCGGCCTTCTGGGCGGCAACGGCGCCGGCAAGACCACGACGATCGCCATGATCATGGGCCTGGTGCTGCCGACCTCCGGCCGCGTGCAGGTGCTCGGGCATCGGATGCCCGAGGACAGCGCGTCCGTGCTGGGGCGGATGAATTTCGAGAGCCCCTATGTCGACATGCCGATGCGGCTCACCGTGCGGCAGAACCTCACCGTGTTCGGCAAGCTCTATGCGGTGAAGAACCTGTCCGATCGCATCGCCGAGCTTGCCGAGGATCTCGACCTCACCGACTTCATCGACCGCGCCAACGGCAAGCTCTCCGCCGGGCAGAAGACCCGCGTTGCGCTGGCGAAGGCGCTGATCAACCAGCCTGAGCTGCTGCTCCTGGACGAGCCGACCGCTTCGCTCGACCCCGATACCGCGGACTGGGTGCGCGCGCATCTGGAGCGGTATCGCCGTGACAACGAGGCCACCATCCTCCTCGCCTCGCACAACATGCTCGAAGTCGAGCGGCTTTGCGACCGCGTCATCATCATGAAGCGCGGCCGCATCGAGGACGACGATACGCCGGAGGCGATCATGGCCCGCTACAACCGCACCACGCTGGAGGAGGTGTTTCTGGACGTCGCGCGCGGCCGGGTGAACGGCGCGAAGGAGGCGGCGCGGTGAGGGGGAGCAAATCTCCATCCGGGCTGCGGGAGAGTGCCATGACCGACACCTCCCTCCACCGCGGCATCTCCGTCCATCGCATCGGCGCGATGATCCTGCGCTATTGGTATCTGCTGCTGTCGTCCTGGCCGCGGCTGCTCGAACTCTTGTACTGGCCGGCGCTGCAGGTCATCACCTGGGGCTTTCTCCAGCTCTACATCGCCGAGAATGCCAGTTTCTTCGCGCGCGCAGGCGGTACGCTGATCGGCGCCGTGATCCTCTGGGACATCCTGTTCCGTGGCCAGCTCGGCTTCTCCATCTCCTTCCTGGAGGAGATGTGGGCGCGCAACCTCGGCAATCTCATGATGAGTCCGCTGAAGCCGATCGAGTTTCTCCTGTCGCTGATGGCCATGAGCCTGATCCGGCTCGCGATCGGCGTGATTCCGATGACGCTGCTTGCGCTGTTCCTGTTTCACTTCAACGTCTATGCCCTCGGCCTGCCGCTGATCGCGTTCTTCTGCAACCTGATCTTCACGAGCTGGTCGGTCGGTATCTTCGTCTCGGGTCTCGTGCTGCGAAACGGCCTCGGCGCCGAGAGCATCGTCTGGACCCTGATGTTCGCGATTCTTCCGCTCGCCTGCGTCTACTATCCGGTCAGCGTGCTGCCGGCCTGGCTGCAATACGTCGCCTGGGCATTGCCGCCGACCTATGCCTTCGATGGAATGCGCGCGCTCCTCATCGAGCACACCTTCAGAACCGATCTGATGCTGGAGGCGTTGGCCCTCAATGTAGTGCTTTTGGGTGCATCATTTTGGGCATTCCTTGCCCTTTTGCGCAGCGCCAGGGAGCACGGCTCGCTGCTGGCGGGCGGCGAATAACCTCACTTTATCGTGGATTCAGGCAGATTTGGCTGCTTCGGCTACGTAGATGTACGGAACCATGCATTGACGCAATATTACGCATTCGGCAGTATGTTGCGATGCGAAGAGGAATATAGCGATGCCCATTGGTGAGTTTGGCGGCGCGCCGCCCCTGGCTGCAGAAGGCAGTCCGGTCCTGACGACGCCGATGTACTGGATGTACGAGATGGCTCATGCCGCTCTCAATCCGGCACGTGCGGTCACCGACGCGACCAAGCTGTTGTTTCAGAATCCCCTCAATCCCTGGACGCGCACCGAGGTCGGCAAGTCAGTTGCCGCGGCCTGCGAATTGTTCGAGCGCACCACGCGCCGCTATGGAAAGCCTGAATGGGGCCTCAACGATACCGAGGTCAACGGCATCCGCGTCCCCGTCGAGATCCGCTCGGTGTGGGAGAAGCCGTTCTGCAAGCTGCTCTACTTCGATCGCAAGTTCGCCCGTCCGTTGCGCAGCCCGCAGCCGCGCGTGCTGATCGTGGCGCCGATGTCCGGCCATTATGCGACGCTGCTGCGGGGCACGGTGGAAGCTTTCCTGCCGGCGCATGAGGTCTACATCACCGACTGGGCCGATGCCCGCATGGTGCCCTTGAGCGAAGGCCGCTTCGATCTCGACGACTACATCGACTACGTGATCGAGATGCTGCACGTCCTCGGCGGCAACACCCATGTGATGGCGGTGTGCCAGCCTTCCGTGCCCGTCGTCGCGGCCGTCTCGATCATGGAAGCGCGGCGCGATCCGTTCGTGCCGACCTCGATGACGCTGATGGGCGGCCCGATCGACACCCGCCGCAATCCGACCGCGGTGAACAATCTCGCCCAGGAGCGCGGCATCGACTGGTTCCGAAATCACGTCATCACCAAGGTGCCGTTCCCGCATCCGGGCATGATGCGCGATGTCTATCCGGGATTCCTGCAGCTCAACGGCTTCATCAGCATGAATCTCGACCGGCACATGGATGCCCACAAGCAGCTGTTTGCCAATCTGGTGAAGGGTGACGGCGATCTCGTCGACAAGCATCGCGACTTCTACGACGAATATCTCGCGGTGATGGATCTCTCGGCCGAGTATTACCTGCAGACCGTGGACACAGTTTTCGTGAAGCACTCGCTGCCGAAGGGCGAGATGACTCATCGCGGAACCCTCGTCGATCCTTCCAAGGTCAAGCGCGTCGCGTTGATGACGGTCGAAGGCGAGAACGACGACATCTCCGGTCTTGGTCAGACCGAAGCGACGCACACATTGTGCACCACGATTCCCGATCATCGCCGCGTTCATTACGTCCAGAAGGGCGTCGGACATTACGGCGTGTTCAACGGCTCGCGCTTCAAGTCGGAGATCGTGCCCCGCATCCATGACTTCATGGTTTCGGCGGCGAATCCGAGCTCGTTGCAGGCCCTCGCGGCCGAATAAGCAGCAATTCGGCTTTCCCGCCGAAATTTGGGTCCCTGCCGGAGGCTCCGGCAGGGAAAGATTGCCCCCAGATTCGCGGTATTTAGGTAGCTTTATAGGAGTGAGTCTTCCCTCACCCCTTGGGGGTGCCGCATGCGTCCAGCGAGGGCGAAAAAAGCTGGTTCCAACCCCAGTCTGTAGGGTCTCCCGGACGCCTGACCGCTGTATATTGGGCAAATGATTTGTTTTTGCGCCGAGCGCTTTCCATGGCGGCGGTTATGGCAGAATCCGGGCGTTCTCCTGCCCCCCGGACTGACAGACATGGCCACCCGCGCACTTCTTTATCGTCGGCCCCACGAACCGAAGACCCTCGTCATCACCCACGGATCGCAATTCTTTGCCATCCGATTGCGCCGGCACCGCCGCGCGCGCCGTTACACGCTCCGGATTCATCCAAGTGACCGCGAGGCCATCCTCACGATGCCCCCGCGCGGCACCTTGGCCGAGGCAAAGGACTTTGCGCAACGGCACGGCGCGTGGATCGCGGCCCGTCTCGGCCGCTTGCCGAAGGCAGCACCATTTCAACCGGGCACGGTGATACCGCTGCGCGGCACGCCGCATCGCATTGTTCATCGCGCCGGCCAGCGCGGCACGGTGTGGACCGAGACGCGTGACAGCGGTGAACGCATCCTCTGCGTCGCCGGCGGCCTCGAGCATGTCGACCGCCGCGTCAGCGACTTCCTCAAGCGCGAGGCGCGCCGCGACCTGCAGCGCTCGGCCGAAGCCTACGCCGCCGAACTCGGCGTTCGCGTCAAGCGGCTTTCGATCCGCGACCAGTCCAGCCGCTGGGGCTCCTGTACCTCTGCCGGCTCGCTGTCGTTCTCCTGGCGTCTGATCCTCGCACCGCCCTTCGTGCTCGACTATCTCGCCGCCCACGAGGTCGCCCATCTCGTCGAGATGAACCACTCGGCACGGTTCTGGCGCGTGTGCGGCAAGATCTGCCCGTCGATGGAACGCGCCAAGAAGTGGCTCGACACGTATGGGAACGATCTGCACCGCTACGGTGTCGAGGATTAGGGCTAGAGCGTTTTCGAGCGAAGTGGGTACCGGTTTGCGTAAAGAAAACGCGTCAAAACAAGAATCTAGAGCTTCGGTTCTGATTCAATCAGAACCGAAAATGCTCTAGGCCGAGGTTCAGCTTCGCTATCGCGGTTGGGACGGTTTCATCGCCCGCCTTGTACGCACTGGCGCAACGGGGCGGGCGATCCACTACGCCGCGGCACTTCTCGTGTATCTCGACGTCCCTGGAATACCGGATTCCCCGCCTTCGCGGGGAATGAGGGCGGAGGATGAGACAGCGTCCTCGTGCCCGAATGCAAATTCTCAGAATCCATAGCAACGCTCACGCACTGAAGTCCGCACTCACGCCCGCCGGCGTCCGTGACGCCAGATACGACGACTGCCGCTGCGCTGTCGCCTTCTGCCCCTCGGAGAGCATGGCCTGGAAGGCTGCGTCGAGCTGTTCGCGGCTGTAAGTCGCGGACGTGCTTTCACGTGGCGTCCATTGCGATTGCGCGATGGCGGTGGGCGCCTTCTCGACGGTACCGCCGAGCAGCATCGCGTAAGTGTCGGCCCGCCACTGCGCCAGGTCCGGTCCAGCCAGACCGGGAGGATCCTCGAGCCTGCCGATCTTGGCGGCCGCAGCGTTGGTCATGGTCGAGGAGCCGCCATTGTAGAGAGACGCCACCACCTTGCCGTCGACTTTCACCTGAGCGTAGGTGTTTTGAGGCGCATTGTCTGAGACGATCGATTGAGTTGCGCCATGAGTCCTCAGCCAGCTTGTCGCCATGAGGTCGCGCAGGACCTGATTGTCGGCCACCGATATCGGCTTCGCCCCTTGCAGCGGCTTCACCTGGGAGACATCAACCCGGAAGCCGCTGGTCGCCGCCTCCGGCGCCTCTGACGCCTTTGACACCACCGGCTGAAACCCGGATGTCGCATGTGAAGCGGACGTCGATGCGGGGCGCAGATGGGACAGCGCCGCACCGGATAGACCTGAAATCATGGAACGCTCCCTGGCACTCGCTCAACACATCAGAGCAAATCCCGGGCCGCTGACGGGGGTTTGAAGAAACTAGTGTTTTTGCTCTCGGGGAGTTGCAGGCCTTGGGTCGATCTTGCCGCAATGGGCAGGACTTGCCGGAGATGTCTTGCCGAAGCCCGCCGACGGCGAGATCTGGCGGCGCGAATGACATCGGACTGACGGCGCGAGGTTCACCTGCAGTGCGGTCTGCGCAAGCTGTTGATCCTGCTATCGCTGCCTACTGTGCATGGGGTTGTTTTTCGCACCTGCTGCCGTGAGGTACCCAGAACCTCAGTGCGAGCTATCGGCTTCCGCCGAACAGCCGATCCATCAGCCACCCGTCGAGCCCTGCCGCCGGTTCGGGCCGCACATTCGCGCGCGTCGGGGGCGGCGGACGATAGCCGCCGTTGCTGGACGGAGCTGGTCCGGGCGCGGCCGGCGTCGGCGGCGACACCTGCGAGGCCGCGTGCGCGAGGTTCGACAGGCCCCAGCCACCGGGCACGCTCGGCAATGCCGCCACGGGCACGCCCTCATGCGCCGCCTTCATGAAGCGCGACCAGACTTCGACCGGCAGGCCGCCGCCGGTCGCTTTCTTGGTCGGCGAGTTGTCGTCGTTGCCGAGCCAGACGCCCGTGACGAGGTTTGCGGTGTAGCCGATGAACCAGGCGTCGCGATAATCCTGGCTGGTGCCGGTCTTGCCGGCCGCCGGCCAGCCGGGGATCTCGGCCTTCTTGGCGGTGCCTGATATCAGCGTCTCCCGCATCATCGCGTTCATCATGCCGACATGGCGGGTGTCGATGACCTGATTGCGCTCCTCCGGCTGGCGCATGTAGAGCAGCTTGCCGCTGAGCGTCCTGATCCTCGTCACGACATGCGGCGCCACCGCGAGGCCGCCATTGGCGAACGGCGCGTAGGCGCCGACCAGCTCGACCATGGAGACTTCGGACGTTCCGAGCGCGATCGAGGCGTTCGGCTCGAGCTTGGAGGAGATGCCGAGCCGGTGCGCGGTGCGCACCACATTCTTCGGCCCGACCTCGAGCCCGAGACGGATCGCGACGGTGTTGAGCGACATCGCCAGCGCCTGCGTCAGCGTCACCGCTCCGAAATATTCGTGGGTGTAGTTCTCGGGTTTCCAGCCCTTGACCTCGATGGGAGCGTCCTGGCGGACGGTGTCGGGCGTCAGCCCCTGTTCGAGCGCGGTCAGATAGACGAACGGCTTGAACGAGGAGCCGGGCTGCCGCTTGGCGGTGACCGCGCGGTTGTACTGGCTGTCGGAGTAATTTCGTCCGCCCACCATGGCGCGCACCGCGCCATCGGGCGTCATCGCCACCAGTGCGCCCTGGCTGACATTGAACTTCACGCTCTTGGCCGCGAGCTCGTCGATGATCGCGGCTTCCGCAACGCTCTGCAGCTTCGGATCAATCGTGGTCTCGACCTTGATGCTCTCGTCGATCTGGCCGACCAGATCGTCCAGCACCTCGCCGATCCAGTCCGCGACGTAGTTCACCGTGCCGGCGCCGACGGGCTTCACGTTGTAGGAGGGGTGGCCGATCGAGGCCTTCGCCTGAGCGTCGGTGATGAACTGCGCATCCGCCATCGCAGCGAGCACGATCTGCGCCCGCGCTTCGGCACCTTCCGGGTTGCGGTTCGGCGCAAGGCGGGACGGCGACTTGACGAGGCCGGCCAGCATCGCGGCCTCGGCAATGGTGACGTTCTTGGCCGACTTGCCGAAATATTTCTGCGCGGCCGCTTCGACGCCGTAGGCGCCGGAGCCGAAATAGACGCGGTTGAGATAGAGCTCCAGAATCTCGTTCTTGGAATGCTTGCGCTCCAGCCAGATCGCGAGCTCCACCTCCTGCAGCTTGCGCCGCATGGTGCGTTCCTGGGTCAGGAACAGATTCTTGGCGAGCTGCTGCGTCAGCGTCGAGCCGCCTTGCGAGACGCCGCGATGGAGCACGTTGGTGACCAGCGCGCGCAGGATGCCGACGGGATCGATGCCGAAATGCGAGTAGAAGCGGCGGTCCTCGATGGCGATGAACGCCTTCGGCAGGTACGGCGGCAAATCCTTCAGCGCGACATTGGCGCCGGCCATCTCGCCCCGCTGCGCCAGGATGCTGCCGTCCATCCCGACGATCTGGATCGTCGGCGGGCGCTTGGGGATTTCCAGCGACTGGATCGGCGGCAGATGGGCGCCGACATAGATCACGACGCCGATCACTGCGATGACGCCCCACAGGCTCAGCACCGCGCCCCAATAGACCAGACGGCCGAGGCCGAAGCCTCCACGCGACTTCGTGCGGCGCTTGGCGCCGCTGCGACCGGCGGGTGCCTTGCGCTCGCGCGGCGGCTCGTTGCCGGCATCGTCGCTCTTGCGCTTGGCGGATGTCTTGGAAGATTTCTTCGGCTTGTCGTCACCGCCGGGAATGCGGTCGGCCGGAGTGAGGCGCAGATCGGCGAGCGCGGCGGGCAAGCCGAACAGCGGCTCCTTCCGCGCACCCTTCTTCTTTCCCCACGCCATACGCAATACGCCCGGTCAGCCCGCCCCGCCGCACGCTAGCGGTCGCTGTTTAAGGCCCGGTTACCCCGGACCTTAACGCGCAATTAGGAGGTGCGGCATTCACCCGCCGCAGTTCCGCTTGAAGCGCCGCAGCGCTAGGATCGCCGGCACAAAGCAGACTTGGAACCTCACGAAGGGAGCACAAATGGGCCACATCGACCCGACCAAGGAGATCTTCGCGCAATTCCGGGAGAACGATCGCCCGGGCCCGATCCACATGCTCAATCTTGTGCGCTTGCGGAAAGAAGCGGCCTACCCCGATGGCCGCAAGGCCAGCGGCGCGGAAGCCTATGCGGCCTATGGCCGCGAGAGCGGCCCGGTGTTCGAACGCCTCGGCGGGCGAATCGTCTGGCAGGGAAAATTCGAGCTGATGCTGATCGGCCCGCAGGAGGAACGCTGGGACCATTGCTTCATCGCCGAATATCCGAGCGTCGCTGCCTTCGTCGAGATGATCCGTGACCCCGTCTACCGCGAGGCGGTGAAGCATCGCCAGGCCGCGGTGGAGGATTCCCGGCTGATCAGGCACGCTGTGCTGCCGGTAGGGAAGAACTTTGGGGAGATACCGAAGTAGACAACGTCATTCCGGGGCGACGCGAAGGCATCGACCCCGGAATCGCGGGGTTCCGGGTCTGGCGCTTGCGCGCCATCCCGGAATGATCGCGAAGCCTAGCCCGACGGGCCCGAGTCCTCGATGATCGGTCCGAACAGCTCCCAGCGTTCGCCGTTGAACTTCATCATCTGCATCTGCTTGTTGACGCGGTAGTCGTTGGGGCCGGTGTTGATCTTGATACCCGGCAGCGCAAGGCTCGGCGTGAAGCCCTTGATGTTGGCGGCCTGCTTCATGACGTTCTCGCGCGTCAGGTCGTCGCCGCATTGCTTGAGCACCTGCACCAGCAGTTCCGCCACCGAATAGGCGTAGGTGTTGATGGTGTTGAGCTTGTCTCCTTCGGGGAAGTACTTGTCCATGAAGGCGAAGAAGGCCTTCACGCCTGGATCGTCCTTCCATTGGGGATCGCCCGGGTCCTTGCCGTAGTTCGTCGAGATGATGCCCTTGGAGATGTCGAGGCCGGCCGGCTTCAGCGTCGCCGACACCGGGCTCGCGTTGATGTCGAGGATATGCACCGGGGTCCAGCCGAGGTCGGCGAGCTTCTTGATGGCCTGCGCCGCGAACTTGGGCGTTGAGGCGTCATAGAACAGGTCGACGCCCATCGACTTCAGCTTGACCACCTGGGAGTCGACGGTCGGATCGGTCACCTCATAGGACACCTCGCCGACGATCATGTTGGCCTTGTCGCCAAGGCCGCTCTTGAGGCCGGCGAGATAGTCGCGGCCCATGTCGTCGTTCTGGTAGAGCACGCCGATCTTGGCGTTGGGGTGATTGGCGAGAATGTACTTGGCGTAGATCCGTCCCTCGGACACGTAATTGGGATTATAGGCCATGGTCCAGGGGTAGTTCTGCGGGTCGTTGAAGCGCGCGGCACCCGTCGAGGCGAGGAGCTGCGGGATCTTCTTGCCGTTGAGGTATTTCTGCACGGCGGCGTTCGCGGCAGTTCCGATCAGCTGGAAAGTGAACAGGACCTCGTCGCCTTCGACCAGCTTGCGGACCTGCTCGACCGTCTTCGGCGGCGAATAGGCGTCGTCATATTGGATCAGGTTGATCTTGCGGCCGTTGATGCCGCCCTGATCGTTGATCATCTTGAAGTAGGCGGCCTGGGTCTTGCCGATGTTGGCATAGACCGAATAGGCGCCGGAGAACGGCACAGTCTGGCCGATCTTGATCTCCGTGTCGGTTGCGCCGGTGTCGTATTTCTTCTGGGCGAGGGCCTGGCTGGTGGAGACCGCGACGGCGAGCGCCGCTGCGGCAGCTATGAAGGCTCTGCGATTGTTCATGTTGGGTCGTTCCTCCTGACGGAATTATCGGCCGACGGTCTTTCTCCGTTGATTGCAACGGTCGCCATCGCTGCCGAAGATTGTGGAGGAAGGTTTGCCGCTACGCAAGGATGGCGGCGCTGCGCCGTAGCGTCTCAGGCGAGAAACAATGCGACCAGGGCGACGGCCGCGGGCAGCGCCTGCACGATCAGAATCCGCGTGCTGACGGTCGCGGCGCCATAAGCACCGGCCACGATCACGCAAAGCAGGAAGAAGACCTTGATCTGGAATGCGAAGGTCGGGTTGCCGTGCGCAAGCCCCCAGATCAGGCCGGCGGCGAGGAAGCCGTTATAGAGGCCCTGATTGGCGGCCAGCACCTTCGTGATCTCGGCCTTCTCCGGCGTGTTGCGAAACACCTTGAGGCCCTGCGGCCTGTCCCAGAGAAACATCTCCAGGATCAGGAAGAAGACGTGCAGTGCCGCGACCAGCGCCACCAGGACATTGGCGATCAGGTTCAAGTTGACCTCCCCCGAAGCGTCAGCTTTCGGGTGGACGTTAGCACGGCCGGCATGGCAAGTGCGACGGGTGTGTTTCGATGCCTGGTGCCGCGATGCCCGCTCGTTCAACCAACTTGCCCGACCGCTTCGGCCTCGATCGCGTGACGACGCCGATCGGTACCGCGCTGCTCGTCACCGATGCCGAAGGCGCGTTGCGTGCGCTCGACTGGGAAGACTACGAGCACCGCATGCGTGAACTGTTGCGTCTCCATTACGGCACGGTGGATCTGCGCGAGCAGCCTGCGCCGACGGCGATGCGGATTGCGCTGGAGCGCTATTTCGACGGCGATCTCGGTCAGATCGCAGGCATTGCGTGGCGCATCGCCGGCACGCCGTTCCAGCAGAAGGTCTGGACTGCGCTCGCGCAGATTCCTGCCGGCACCACCATGAGCTATGGCGCGCTCGCGGCAAAGATCGCCATGCCCAGGGCGATCCGCGCCGTTGGTCATGCCAACGGCTCAAATCCGATCAGCGTGGTGCTGCCCTGCCATCGCTTGATCGGTGCGAACGGTTCGTTGGTGAAGTACGGCGGCGGACTGGAGCGCAAGCGCTGGCTGTTGCGGCATGAGGGCGTGGAGGTTTAGGTCTCCCCCATCGTCTTCCGGGGCGCGCGAGGCGCGAGCCCGGATCATCTATCTGCGTAATCGTTGGCTCAATGGATACCGGGTTCGCCGCTATCGCGGCGCCCCGGAATGACGAGAGGCCTCACGCCGCCGGCTGAACCGCTTTGTCGCTAGCCATCACATGAGTCAGCGCGCTCTTGATCGCGGCCTGCCGCGTCGGCGCGTTGATCTGCGCGCCCAGGAGGTCGGTGACGTAGAACACGTCGCGCGCGCGCTCGCCGAAGGTCGCGACATGGGCCGACGCAATATTGAGGTTTAGCTTGGAGATCGCCGTGGTCAGCTCATAGAGCAGGCCGGGCCGGTCGAGGCCGGAGACCTCGACCACGGTGTAGCGGTCGGACCATTGGTTGTTGATGGTCACTTCCGGCTCGATCACGAACGGCCTCGCCTTGCTGCGCACGGTGCGCCGCGCGACGGCTTCGGGCAGGCGCAACTTGCCCTCCAGCACGTCCTCGATCATCTCGCCGATGCGCGTGGCGCGCCTTCCCTCGTCCTCGTCGCGATCGTATTCCCGGGAGATCGAGATCGTGTCGAGCGCGCGGCCGTCGGTCGTGGTGTAGATCTGGGCGTCCACGATGTTGGCGCCGGCCGAGGCACAAGCGCCGGCGATGATCGACAGCAGCCAGGGATGGTCGGCGGCGAAGATCGTCAGCTCGGTGACGCCGCGCACCTCGTCGAAGCCGACATTGATCGCGAGCTTGTGGCCGGCCTGCTCGCTGGAGCGGACGAAGCGGGCGTGGCGGATCTTGCGCGGCAGCTCGACCTTGAGCCAATAGGCCGGATAGTGCCGTCCGATATAGGCATCGAGCTCTTCCGCCGGCCATTCGGCAAAGGCGTTGCGGAATTCGGCATAGGCGGCCGTGAGGCGCTTGCCGCGATCGACTTCCGAGAAGCCGCCCGTGAGCACCGGCTCGGTTTCATAATAGAGCGAGCGCAGAAGCTGCGCCTTCCAGCCGTTCCACACGCCTGGGCCGACACCCCGGATGTCGGCCGTGGTCAGGATGGTCAGGAGCTTCATCTGCTCGACCGACTGCACTACGGCGGCGAAATTCTCGATGGTCTTGCGGTCCGAAAGATCGCGCGACTGCGCGACCGTGGACATCGTCAGATGCTCCTCGATCAGCCAGGCCACGAGCTCGGTGTCGGCCGGACTGAAGCCGAGCCGCGGGCACAGCCGGCGGGCCACCTTGGCGCCAGCGATCGAGTGATCCTCGGGCCTGCCCTTGGCGACGTCGTGCAGCAAGGTCGCGATGTAGATCACGGCGCGGTGCTCGGGCCGGATCTTGCGGAAGAGGTCGCTGGCGAGCGCGAACTCCTCGATCCCGCCGCGCTCGATGTCCTGCAGGAAGCCGATGCAGCGGATCAGGTGCTCGTCGACGGTGTAGTGATGATACATGTTGAATTGCATCATCGAGACGATCTTGCCGAAGGCGCGGATGAAGTGGCCGAGCACGCCGGTCTCGTTCATCCGCCGCAGCACGATCTCCGCGTTGTCGGAGGTCAGGATCTCCATGAACAGCCGGTTGGCCTCGGGATTCTCGCGAAGCTGGGCGTTGATCAGGCCGAGCGAGCGCGTCACGTCGCGCATGGCATCCGGGTGGAAGGCGAGGTTGTTCTTTTGCGCCAAGCGGAAGATGCGGATCAGATTGACCGGATCGTGCTTGAAGATGTCGGGCGCGGCGACGTTGATGCGGTTGTTGTCGACGATGAAGTCGTCGCTGTCGGGGACGCGCCGCTTCACGGTGCTGGGGCGCAGCCGCGCCATCATCCGGCTCAGCACCGGCGCAGGCTTGGCCTGCTGGTCCTCGAGCTTGGCGCAGAGGATGGCGGTGAGATTGCCGACCTCCTTGGCCACCAGGAAGTAGTGCTTCATGAAGCGCTCGACGTCCTGCATCCCGGGATGCGAGGTGTAGCCGAGGCGCACCGCGATCTCGCGCTGGAGGTCGAAGGAGAGGCGCTCTTCGGCGCGGTTGCAATGGAAATGCAGATTGCAGCGCACCGACCAGAGGAAATCCGCGCAGCGACGGAAGGAGCGATATTCCTGCGCATCGAACACGCCGCGCACGACCAGCTCGTTCGTATCGCGGACGCGGTAGACGTACTTGGCGATCCAGAACAGCGTGTGCAGGTCGCGCAACCCCCCCTTGCCGTCCTTGACATTGGGCTCGACCAGATAGCGTGACTGGCCGCCGCGGCGGTGCCGCTCTTCGCGCTCGGCGAGCTTTGCGGTGACGAATTCAGACGCGGTGCCCTGCACGACCTCCTTGTCGAAACGCTCGACCAGCTCGTCATAGAGCGGCTTGTCGCCGGTGAGGAAGCGCGTCTCCAGGATCGCGGTGCGGATCGTCATGTCACCGCGCGCCTGCCGAATCGATTCATCGACCGAGCGCGTGGCGTGTCCGACCTTCAGCCCCATGTCCCAGAGACAATAGAGAATCGCCTCGGCGACCTGCTCGCCCCAGGCGGTCTGCTTGTAGGGCAGGATGAAGAGCAGATCGATGTCCGATTCCGGCGCCATCAGGCCGCGGCCGTAGCCGCCGGTCGCCACCACCGCCATGCGCTCGGCGCCGCTCGGGATCGGCGAGCGGTACAGATGGCGCGTCGCGGCGGAATACAGGATGCGGATGATCTCGTCCTGCACGTGGCATAGCCGCTCGGCGCAGCGGCGGCCGTGGCGGTCCTTCAGGAGGATCGCCTGTGCGGCGGCGCGCGCGGCGATCAGCTCCGCCTTGAGCAGTTGCGCCATCGCCGTGCGGAACGCGTCCTCGCGTCCCTGGTGCTTTTCGGCAAGCGCATCGACCGCGGCGGTGATCCGCGCGGTATCGAAGCGATCGTCCGCCCCGGCCTTCTGCTCAGTCGCGACGCTGTCCATGTCTCTCCGGATATAAGAGGTGAAAGGCGCTGTCACCCGCCAATCTCTGGCAATAGTCGTTCCATGCTGGAAAGGCGCGGCTTCGGGCAAGTCTGTCCTCAGCTCGGGCACTTTGGAGGGACAGATTTCTCATTGACCTCTAGATATAACTCATTGAAAGACAATGAAGTTTTTGGAGGAGGCTGAGCGTGACCAGGATTACACGACGCATTCTGTTGGCAGGCGCGGTGGCGCTCGCCGTGACTCCCGCGGCACGGGCGGCGGATCCGCTCAAGGAGATCCGCATCGATTGGGCGACCTACAATCCGGTATCGATGGTCCTGAAGCAAAAGGGTCTTCTGGAGAAAGAGTTCGCCAAGGACGGCATCAAGGTCACCTGGGTTCAGTCGGCCGGGTCCAACAAGGCGCTCGAATTCCTCAACGCCGGCTCGATCGATTTCGGCTCGACCGCGGGCTCGGCGGCGCTTGTCGCCCGCATCAACGGCAATCCGATCAAGTCGATCTATGTCTATTCACGCCCCGAATGGACCGCGCTGGTGACGGGCAAGGACTCCAGGATCGCTGCTGTTGCCGATCTCAAGGGCAAGCGCGTCGCGGTGACGCGCGGCACCGATCCGCACATCTTTCTGGTGCGTGCGCTGCTCGGCGCCGGCCTGACGGAGAAAGACATCACGCCCGTGCTCCTTCAGCATGCCGATGGCAAGACCGCGCTGATCCGCGGCGACGTCGACGCCTGGGCCGGTCTCGATCCCATGATGGCGCAAGCGGAGGTCGAGGAGGGCGCAAGGCTGTTCCACCGCAAGGCCGACGCCAACACCTGGGGCATCCTCAATGTGCGCGAGCAGTTCTTGAAGGATTATCCCGAGGCCGTCCGCCGCGTCCTCTCGATTTACGAGGAAGCGCGGAAGTACTCGCTGGCGAACTACGACGAGCTGAAGAGGACCTTCATCGCCGTCACGAAACTCCCCGAGGCGGTCGTCGACAAGCAGTTGAAGGACCGCACCGAGCTCACCCACAGCCGCATTGGCGCCCCCCAGCGCGAGTCGATCCTCGCCGCCGGTCTCGCACTCCAGCAAGCCGGCGTCGTCGATCCCAAGGTCGACGTCAAGGCGACGCTGGACGCCCTGATCGACGACCAGGTCCCGCTGCCGACGAATTGAGGTCGGCAGAGAAGAGGCGGACAAGCGCAGCAGTCTCCGCTGTCGTCCCGGGCAAGCGTGAGCGCAGACCCGGGACCCATAATCAAGGGGAGTCGTTTGGCGCGGAAGACGTCCCTCCGGGTCCCCGTAACCACATCGTCCTGGGGTTATGGGCCCCGATCTGCGCTTCGCTTGTCCGGGGCGACGGCGGAGAATGTCGCGCGCCCTTGCATTCCCTCACCAGACACGCTTGCTAATGGCCATGATCTCCAACGCGCCAGTTCTTCGACAATCCTCTGATACAGCCGAGCGTGCCGCCGCAACATCGGCGCTGTCGCGCTTTGGGCGGCCCATGCTGGGTATGCTGCTGCCGGCCTCGCTGGCGCTTGGCTGGGAGCTCGTGGTCTGGTTTGGCTGGTCCAACGGCCGGCTGGTGCCGCCGCCCTCGCGCGTCTTGGTCGAAATCGCCGAGCTCGCCCACTCCGGGGAGCTGGTCCGCCACATCATGGCGACGCTGTGGCGCGTCGGCCTCGGCTTCCTGTTCGGCGTGGTTGCGGGCACGCTGCTCGGCGCCATCTCCGGCTATTGGTCGCTGGCGCGCCGGCTGCTCGATCCGACCGTGCAGGCATTGCGTGCGATTCCCTCGCTCGCCTGGGTGCCGTTGTTCATTCTCTGGCTCGGTATCTTGGAGACCTCGAAGAACGCGCTGATCGCGGTCGGTGTGTTCTTTCCGGTCTACCTGGGCGTGATGGGCGCGATCCTGTCGGTCGATCGCAAGATCGTCGAGGTCGGTCGCACCTTTCGCCTGTCCGGGTTCGCCATGATCCGCCGCATCCTGTTGCCTGCGGTGCTGCCCGCCTATGTCGTGTCCTTGCGCGTCGGACTTGGGCTCGGCTGGATGTTCGTGGTCGCGGCCGAGCTGATCGGCGCCGCCGAAGGCCTCGGCTATCTCCTGCTCGATGGCCAGCAGCTCGGCAAACCATCGCAGATCCTCGCCGCCATCGTGATCTTCGCCGTCCTCGGCAAGCTCACGGACTGGCTGATCGAGATCGGGTCCGCGCCCTTCCTGCGCTGGCAGGACGCCTTCTCGCGCGCGGCGGGAGCTTGAGGCAATGCTGGCGCTCGACCGGGTCAGCAAGACCTATCCCAACGGCGTCGAGGCGCTGGCGCGCTTCTCGGCCGAGATCAGGCAAGGCGAGATTATCGCCATCATCGGCGGCTCCGGCTGCGGCAAATCCACATTGTTACGCGCCATCGCCGGCCTCGACCGTGCCAGCTCAGGCTCGGTGACGCTCGACGATGAGGTCATCACCTCGCCGCACGCCAAGATCGGCATCATCTTCCAAGAGCCTCGGCTGCTGCCGTGGCTCAGCGTCGCCGACAACATCGGCTTTGGGCTCGCCGATTTGCCCGCGATCCAGCGCCGCGAGAAGGTGGCGCGCGCGCTCGAGCGCGTCGGGCTCGCCGACAAGGCGCAGGCCTGGCCGCGCGAGCTCTCCGGCGGGCAGGCGCAGCGGGTTGCGATTGCGCGGGCGCTGGTGCCGCAGCCGGAGGTGCTGCTGCTCGACGAGCCGTTCTCCGCACTCGACGCTTTCACCCGCAGGGATCTCCAGGATCATCTGCTCGACCTCTGGGCCGACACGCGGCCGACCTTGATCCTCGTCACTCACGACGTCGACGAGGCCGTGGTGCTGGCCGACCGCGTGCTGGTGATGCGACCGCGACCGGGCAGGCTGTTCGACCAGATCGGGATCAATCTCGGCCGGCCCCGCGACCGCAACTCGCCCCTGTTCGAGAATTTCAAGCGCAGCGTGCTGACCTCACTCGACCGATCGCTCGACCGCAGCGTGCCCGACCGCGACGCAACAGAGGGTCCCGGGCAGGCCATGTGGTGGTGACAATCTTGCTGCGAGCCGGTACATCGGAGGTATCATGTCCCGGGAGAGAACAAGATGGACGCTGTGCAACTGCGCCAGATGCAAGCCCCGATCAAGGAGCGCTACAAGACCGACCCCAAGGCTGCGTTGATCACGCTGAAGGCCAAGGGCTCCACCGCCAGCGAAGGCATCGCCTGCAAGATCGAGACAGGGCGCGCCATCGCGATGGCCGGCCTGCATCCGGGCACCGGCGGCTCCGGCCTCGAGCTCTGCTCCGGCGACATGCTGCTTGAAGCCCTGGTTGCCTGTGCTGGCGTCACGTTGAAATCGGTTGCGACGGCGATCGAGGTGCCGCTCAAGACCGGCAACGTCTATGCCGAGGGCGATCTCGACTTCCGCGGCACGCTCGGCATCGACAAGGAAGCGCCGGTCGGCTTCGCCGAGATCCGTTTGCGCTTCGAGGTCGACACCGACGCGCCGCAGGACAAGCTCGATCTCCTGCTCAAGCTCACCGAGCGCTATTGCGTGGTCTATCAGACCATCAAGAACGGCCCGAAGGTGTCGGTGTCGATGCAGCGGATGTAAGGGCGCAAGTCATCATCCCAGCAATTGGTGTCGTCCCGGGGGCATGCCTCTTGGCGCGAGCCCGGGACCCATGAGCGCAGGCCGTCGCGATTTCGGGACGGTCGTTGCTCCCAGCTCTCAAACCACGACGGCCTGTGGTTATGGATTCCGGGCGCGCGCTTCGAGCGCCCCGGAATGACAGACAGAATGTCCCTCGACCTCCACTTCCTTCTCATTCTTCTCCTGCGCATGGCGGTTGCGGCGGCTTTCGTGGTGACGGCGTCGGTCGTCGCCGAGCGCTTCGGTCCTGTGATCGGCGCGCTGGTCGCGACCCTGCCGGTTTCGGCCGGTCCCTCCTACGTTTTCCTCGCGCTCGATCACGACGCGGCCTTCATCGCGCAGAGTGCGCTGGCGAGCCTGCCGGTCAATGCCGCGACGATCGTTCTCGCACTCACCTATGTCGTGCTGGCGCAGCGACATGGCCTTCTCGTCAGTTGTGGATGCGCAGTCGCGGTCTGGATCGTGCTTGCATCGATCATCCGCCAATTCGACTGGTCCCTCGCCGCGGGGCTTGCGGCCAATCTGATCGCGTTCGGCGTCTGCATACCGCTGCTCGCGGGCTATCGTCATGTGAAGATGCCGCTGGTGACGCGCCGCTGGTACGATGTGCCGATGCGCGCTGCGCTGGTCGCAACCCTCGTTGCCATCGTGGTCTCGACATCGAGCTGGGTCGGCCCCCGCATCAGCGGCATCATCGCACTGTATCCCGTGGTGTTCTCCAGTATCATGGTGATCCTGCATCCGCGCATCGGCGGACGGCCGACCGCCGCCGTGCTTGCCAACTCCGCCTGGGGCCTGCTCGGATTCGGCATGGCCATCGCTGTGCTGCACGTTGCAGTCGTATGGTTCGGCTCCGCCGTCGGGTTGTGCCTCGCGCTCGCGACCTGCGTCATCTGGAATTTGACGCTGTGGGCGAGGAGTCGCTGATCGTTGCGTGCGACCGACTCACTCGGTGAGGCTCGCGCTGCTGATATCCGATGAGGATGTTAGAAGTTTATTCGAACTTGTTGCTTACATTGACCTTGGCAGTTCCCGTCCAGCGTTCAGTGCGTCCGTTGCGGTCCGTAAGTTTACGGAGCGCCTTTGCACAACCGGGTTGATACGGAGATACTATGTTCAAGCGCAAGTCGAATTCCGATGCGTTGACGTTGATGGCGACCAAGGTGGTGAGTGCCAATGTGATGGTCGCGGATAACGACCTCAACATCGTCTACATGAACAATGCCGTCACGGATTTGCTCCGCGAGGCGGAGACAGATCTCAAGAAGGAGCTGCCGCATTTCAATGTGAACACGCTCGTCGGGACCAACATCGACGTGTTTCACAAGAACCCTCAACATCAGCGCCGGATGCTCGCGAGCCTCAGCACGGTGCATCGTGCGATGATCCAGATCGGTGAACGGAAGTTCGATCTCGTCGCAACGCCCGTGAAGAACGAGGACGGCAGCCGCGCCGGAATCGTGGTGGAATGGTCCGATGCCTCGATCCGCCTGCAGAACCTCGACTTCGGTGCGCAAGTGGCAGCCGCGAACCGTTCGCAGGCGGTCATCGAGTTCAACATGGACGGCACGATCATCACCGCGAACGCCAACTTCCTCGGCGCGCTCGGCTATTCGCTCGACGAGATCAAGGGCAAGCACCACAGCATGTTCGTCGAGCCCAGGGAGCGCGACGGTGCCGCCTACCGCGAGTTCTGGGCCGCGCTCAACCGCGGTGAATACCAGGCTGCCGAATACAAGCGTATCGGCAAGGGTGGCAAGGAAGTCTGGATCCAGGCCTCATACAATCCGGTCTTCGACGAGAAGGGCAAGCCCTTCAAGGTCGTGAAGTTCGCGACCGATGTCTCCGCGCAGAAGCTGAAGAACGCCGATCTCGCCGGTCAGATCGCGGCGATCGACAAGGCGCAGGCCGTCATCGAATTCAACATGGACGGCACGATCATCACCGCCAACGCCAATTTCCTCGGCGCGCTCGGCTATTCGCTGGCCGAGATCAAGGGCAAGCATCACAGCATGTTCGTCGAGGCCTCAGAGCGCGACGGTTCCGGCTATCGCGAGTTCTGGGCCGCACTCAATCGCGGCGAGTACCAGGCGGCCGAATACAAGCGCATCGGCAAGGGCGGCAAGGAGGTTTACATCCAGGCCTCCTACAATCCGATCCTCGATCTCAACGGCAAGCCGTTCAAGGTGGTGAAATACGCCACCGACGTGACCAAACAGGTCCTTGTCCGCATGGGCAACGAGCGCGTCCGCGGCATGATGGAATCGGTTGCGGCCGGCTCCGAGGAGCTCAATGCGTCGGTGCGGGAGATTTCCGAGGCGATGACCAAATCGCGCGAAACCGCGATGAGCGCGGTCGAGCAGGTGTCTTCGGCCGACGCGCAGGCCCAGCGTCTCACCGAAGCCGCGCAGGCGATGAGCGGCATCGTCGAGATGATCAACAACATCACGGGGCAGATCAACCTGCTCGCGCTCAACGCCACGATCGAGTCCGCGCGCGCCGGCGAAGCAGGCCGCGGCTTTGCCGTGGTTGCATCCGAGGTGAAGAGCCTCGCCAACCAGGCCAAGCAGGCCACCGACAAGATCGGCGAGGAGATCGGCAGCCTCAACAGCATTTCCGGCGATGTCGTCAGCGCGCTTGGTTCGATCAAGCAGGCGATCAACAATGTCAGCGAGTACGTGACGTCGACGGCCGCGGCAATCGAGGAACAGAGCACGGTGACGAACGAGATGTCGACCAGCATGCAGCGCGCCGCCGCGGAAGCCGCGGCGATGGCGGCGCGGGCTTGACCTTGCATAGGTAGCCCGCATGAGCGAAGCGACATGCGGGAACAAACCTCCCGGATGTCGTTGCCCTCATCCGGGCTTCAGCACGATTACGGCTTCGGCAGCTTGGCCTTCAGGGCATAGAGCGCATCGAGCGCCTCGCGCGGCGACATCTCGTCGGGGTGAAGCGCCTTCACCGCCTCCATGAGCTGCTCGGCTTCGCTCGGCGGCGCGGCTTCCGCGGCGGCGCGCGAGGGGACTGCGAACAGCGGCAGGTCGTCCATCAGCGCGCGCGCGGTCTGGCCGCGATCCTGTGCCTCCAGCTTGGACAGCACCGATTTGGCGCGCGTGATCACCGCCGGCGGCAGGCCGGCGAGCTTGGCGACCTGGATGCCGTAGGAGCGGTCGGCCGAGCCCGGCAGCACCTCGTGCAGGAACACGACGTTACCCTGCCATTCCTTGACGCGCACGGTGGCGTTGAACATCCGCGGCAGCTTGGCCGCCAGCGCGGTCAGCTCGTGATAATGCGTGGCGAACAATGTGCGGCAGCGATTGCTCTCGTGCAGATGCTCGATTGCGGCCCACGCGATCGAAAGGCCGTCGAAGGTAGCGGTGCCGCGGCCGATCTCGTCGAGGATCACGAGCGAGCGCTCGCCGGCCTGGTTGAGGATGGCCGCGGTCTCGACCATCTCCACCATGAAGGTCGAACGGCCGCGGGCGAGATCGTCGGCGGCGCCGACGCGCGAGAACAGGCGATCGACGATGCCGATCCGCGCGCGGGTGGCCGGCACGAAGCTGCCGATCTGAGCCATCAAGGCAATCAGCGCATTCTGGCGCAGGAAGGTCGACTTACCCGCCATGTTCGGACCGGTCAGCAGCCAGAGCTGACCGGACTTCTGCGCTGGCGCAGGCGACAGATCGCAGGCATTGGCAATGAACGGCTCGCCGTTGCGCTTCAGGGCCTGCTCCACCACCGGATGACGGCCGGCTTCGATGGCGAAGCTGAGCGAGCCATCGACCTCGGGCCGCACATAGTTCTCGTCGACTGCCAGCTTGGCCAGCGAGGTCGCGACGTCGAGCAGCGCAAACCCTTGCGCCGCCGCGCGCAGATCGTCGCTGATCGCGAGCGCCCTGGCGCAGAGCCGCTCGAAAATCTCGAGCTCGAGCCCGAGCGCGCGGTCGCCGGCATTGGCGATCTTGGCCTCGATCTCGCCGAGCTCGGAGGTGGTGAAGCGCACCTGTCCCGCCAGGGTCTGGCGGTGGATGAAGGTGGCGTTCAGCGGCGCCGACATCAGCTTGTCGCCATGCTGGGCGGTGACCTCGACGAAATAGCCGAGCACGTTGTTGTGGCGGATCTTGAGGCCCTTCACGCCGGTGTCGTCGGCGTAGCGCGCCTGCATCGAGGCCACCACCAGGCGCGAGGCGTCGCGCAGGTTGCGCGCCTCATCCAGTGCCGATTCGTAGCCCTGGCGCACGAAGCCGCCGTCGCGCTTGATCAGCGGCAGCTGCTCGTCGAGTGCGCCGGCGAGTTCGGATGCGAGCGCGCGCGACGGCCTCTGCAGCGCCGCCATCACCGCTGCGATCTCCTGCGGCGGTCGATCTAGTTCGGAGAGCCGGGCCAGGACCTGGTCCGCAGCGATGATGCCGTCGCGAATGCCGGCGAGGTCGCGCGGTCCGCCGCGGCCGACCGAGAGCCGGGCCAGCGCGCGCGACATGTCGGGTGCGCCGCGCAGGATGCTGCGAATGTCCTCGCGCGCGGCGGAATCGGCCACGAAGGCGCTGACCGCGTCGAGCCGCCGCGCGATCGCCGGCGCATCCGTCAGCGGGGCCGCCAGGCGCTGAGCCAGCAGGCGCGAGCCAGCCGAGGTCACCGTGCAGTCGATCGCGTCGAGCAGCGACCCACGGCGCTCGCCGGCGAGGGTCCGCGTCAGCTCGAGATTGGCGCGGGTGGCCGGGTCGATCGCCATGGTCGCGCCGGAGGCTTCGCGCGCGGGCGGCGACAGCGGCGGATGCTTGCCGACCTGGGTACGATCGACGTAGGTGACGGCGGCGGCCGCGGCGGTGGCTTCCAGGCGCGTGAGCTGGGAGAGCCCGTCCATGGTTGCGACGGCGAAGTAGTCGCACAGCCGCTTCTCGGCGGTCGCACCGTCGAAGACGTCGCGGGTCAACGGCGTCACCGCCGGCAGCTCGCGCAACGTCTGGCCGAGCTCGTTGTCGTTGTAGAGCGCGTCGGTGACGATCGCCTCGTTCGGGTTGATGCGCGCCAGCGTCGCCGCAAGCTCGCCGCTGGAGCATTCGGTGACCATGAATTCGGCGGTCGATATGTCGATCCAGGCGAGGCCAAAGCGGTCGCCGCCGGCCGAGGAACGGGCGCGCGCGATCGCCAGCAGATAATTGTTGGCGCGCGCGTCGAGCAGCGTGTCCTCGGTCAGCGTGCCCGGCGTGACCAGCCGCACCACGCCGCGGCGCACGACGCTCTTGTTGCCGCGCGCTTTCGCCGCGGCCGGATCCTCGGTCTGCTCGCAGACGGCGACGCGGTGACCGGCCGAGATCAGGCGGTGCAGATAATCCTCGGAGCGCTCGACCGGCACGCCGCACATCGGAATGTCGGCGCCCTGATGCTTGCCGCGCTTGGTCAATACGATGCCGAGCGTCTTCGAGGCGATCTCGGCGTCCTCGAAGAACAGCTCGTAGAAGTCGCCCATCCGGTAAAACAAGAGGAGGCCCTGATGCGCCGCCTTGATCTCCAGGTACTGTTCCATCATCGGCGTGACGCGCGCGGCTGCTTCGGCCTGCGGCGCGGGCGCGGATTCGGCCTCTTGGGCGGAGATGGGCTGCTGTATCGTCATGAGCGGCGCAACCTACAAAATTTCGCCACCTGCTCCTATCGCTTTGGCCGGCGAGGGGAGGTTTTCCACGTTGTCCGCATCGCGGTATGCGCGGCCTGTGTGCGCGTCCCCCGGAACATGCGGGCATCAGTCAATTGACCTGCCGCGGGCACCCTCCTAAAACTCCGCCGACATTGAAGAATTTGGCCGAACCGCGGCATTCAGGGAGAACAACGATGCGTGACGTCTTTATCTGCGATGCCGTCCGGACCCCGATCGGCCGCTTCGGCGGCTCGCTCGCCAAGGTGCGGGCCGACGATCTCGCCGCAGCCCCGATCAAGGCGCTGATGGCCAAGCACCCCAACCTCGACTGGGCGCAGGTGGACGAGGTGTTCTTCGGCTGCGCCAACCAGGCCGGCGAGGACAACCGCAACGTCGCGCGCATGGCGCTCCTGCTCGCAGGTCTGCCGGATTCAGTTCCCGGCCAGACCCTGAACCGGCTCTGCGCCTCCGGCCTCGATGCCGTCGGCGCTGCGGGGCGCGCGATCCGCTCCGGCGAGATCGAGCTCGCGATCGCGGGCGGCGTCGAGTCGATGACCCGCGCTCCCTTCGTGATGGGCAAGGCGCAGGAAGCTTTCTCGCGTTCGGCTGAGATCTTCGACACCACCATCGGCTGGCGCTTCATCAATCCGCTGCTGAAGGCGCAATACGGCGTCGACGCGATGCCGGAGACCGGGGAGAACGTCGCCGAGGAATTCCAGGTTTCCCGCGCCGACCAGGATGCCTTCGCCATCCGCTCGCAGCAGCGCGCGGGTGCGGCGATCGCGGCCGGCTATTTCGCCGAGGAGATCACGCCGATCACGATCCCCGGCGGCAAGGCCGGCCCCATCACCATCGACAAGGATGAGCATCCGCGTCCCGAGACCACGCTGGAAGGCCTCGCCAAGCTGAAGCCGATCGTGCGCAATCCCGGCACGGTCACCGCCGGCAACGCCTCCGGCGTCAATGACGGCGCCGCCGCGATGATCCTCGCGTCCGAAGCTGCGGTGAAGAAGCACGGCCTGACGCCGCGCGCGCGCATTCTTGGCCTTGCCTCGGCCGGCGTGCCGCCGCGCATCATGGGCATCGGCCCCGTGCCGGCCACCCGCAAGCTGATGGAGCGCCTCGGCAAGAAGATCAGCGATTTCGACCTGATCGAGCTGAACGAAGCCTTCGCCTCGCAGGGTATCGCCTGCCTGCGCCAGCTCGGCGTCAAGGACGATGCCGATTTCGTTAATCCGCATGGCGGCGCCATCGCGCTCGGCCATCCGCTCGGCATGAGCGGCGCGCGGCTCGCTCTCACGGCGGTTCACGGTATGGAAAAGCGTGGCGGCAAGCTGGCGCTCGCCACCATGTGCGTCGGCGTGGGCCAGGGCGTCGCGGTCGCGATCGAGAAGCTGAACTGACCGGACGCGAAGCGTCCGCCCCGTCCGTCTGACGTCATGCCCGGGCTTGTCCCGGGCATGCACGTTCTCGGCGCCCCCGGGAACATCGTGGATATGGCCGGACAAGCCCGGCCATGACTGAAGCAGGGAACCGACGCGCTCGAAACCCGCTTCCCCCAATTAGTTATATCCTATAATGATCGGCGAAAGCGCTGACCGGCTGGATCACAATGGCCGGGGAGGAGTTCGCCATGACCTTCATCTACCCCACGGACAGCAACAAGGCGCATCCGCTGCCGCTGTCGCCCGAGTACAAGAGCTCGATCAAGCGCGCGCCGAACAAGCCCCTGATCCCGATGCGCCACACGCTGTCAGAGCTGACCGGCCCGGTCTACGGCCACGAGACCGTGCGCGACGGCGACAACGACCTCACCCGCCAGCACGCGGGCGAGCCGCTGGGTGAGCGCATCATCGTCCATGGCCATGTCCGCGACGAGGATGGCCGCGGCGTGCCGCACTCGTTGGTCGAGATCTGGCAGGCCAATTCCTGCGGCCGCTATGTCCATGTCCGTGACCAGCATCCGGCGCCGCTCGATCCGAACTTCACCGGGGCGGGCCGTACCGTGAGCGATGCTTCCGGCTACTACCGCTTCGTCACCATCAAGCCCGGCGCCTACCCCTGGGGCAATCACCACAACGCCTGGCGGCCCGCACACATCCATCTCTCGGTGTTCGGCTATTCCTTCGTCACGCGGCTCGTGACGCAGATGTATTTCCCGAACGATCCCTTGTTCCCCTTCGACCCGATCTTCAATTCGGTCCCGGATGAGAAGGCGCGGGCGCGGATGGTCTCTTCGTTCGATCTCGAGAACACCAAGCCCGAATGGGCGCTGTGCTACCGCTTTGACGTCGTGCTGCGCGGCAAGAACGCCACCCCCATGGAGAATCACTAAGTGCAGGAGTCTGTGAAGCCCGACGGGATCACCCCATCGCAGACGGTCGGTCCGTTCTTCAAGTACGGCCTGACGCCCAACGGCGAATACGCGTGGAACGACGCGTTCACCAATTCAACGCTGACCCCGGACGTCTCAGGCGACCGCATCCGCATCGAGGGCCGTGTGTTCGACGGCGACGGCGTCGCCGTGCCGGATTGCATGCTGGAGATCTGGCAGCCGGATGCGCAGGGTCGCTTCGCCGATCCCCAGGACAAGCGTGCGCTGCCGAATGCGAGCTTCCGCGGCTTTGCCCGCTGCGGCACCGACAAGGATGGCAACTACGCGTTCGAGACCATCAAGCCGGGCGCTGTGCCGGATCCCGACGGCAAGCCGCAGGCGCCGCATATTCTGCTTGCGGTGTTCGGCCGCGGCATGCTCAGGCATCTCTACACCCGCATCTATTTCAGCGACGAGACCGGCAACGCTGCCGATCCCGTGCTGGCGCTGGTGCCGACTGACCGCCGGGCCACGCTCACTGCCGTACGCGAAGCCGGCAAGCCGGTCTACCGGCTCGACCTGCACCTTCAGGGCGAGAACGAGACGGTGTTCTTCGACGTGTAACTCGTCGCGTGCCGCTGACGCGAGTCGGCGGGCACGCGCGCTTCCAGCGCAGTGCGCGTGGCACGCATCCCCTCTGTGCTCTCGTCTGTGTGTCAGCCTTGCTGACCAAACAGCGATCGTTCAGTGCTTTGCTGCCCGTACTTTTGCGGAGCTTTTCGTCGACGTCCTTTCGAAAGGGCAATCCCGTATTTACCATGTTGATCTCGGCTCCTCGCGGTTTAGGCGCGAGCCCTGGAATATTTTCATGAAGTTTCGTCTCTCGTTGTCCTCTGCGATCATTGCATTCGGCATCGTTCTGGCCCTCGGTTTCGCGGCCGTGGTCTCCACCAGCCTTTACACCTTGAAAGAACTCAAGGTCGGCGGCCCGCTCTATTCCGACATCAAGCTCGGCAACGACCTCATCGCCGACATCCTGCCGCCGCCGGAATACATCATCGAGGCTTACCTCGAGGCCACCCTCGCGATGCGTGAGCCGGATCAACTGGCCGCGCATGGCGAGCGCCTGGTCCAGCTCCGCAAGGATTACGACGAGCGCAAGGCGTTCTGGGTCTCCTCCAGTCTCACGGAGGACCTCAAGACCACGCTGGTGTCGAAGTCCGATGAGCAGGTGCAGAAATTCTGGAAAGCATCCGACCAGCTGCTGCCGGCGCTCAAGGCCAAGGACGCGGCTGCGTCCGAGCGCATCTATGCCCAGCTCAAGGACGCCTACACTGCGCATCGCGCCGTGATCGACAGCATCGTCGAGAGCGCCAATAAGCGGAATGCCGCCATGGAGAAGCTGGCCGCGGACCGCGACAGCTCGATGCTCTATATCCTCCTTGGCGTCTCCGTAGCCGTCCTCGGCTTCATTGCCGCTGGCCTGCTCGGCGTTGCCCTCGGTGTCGTGCGCCCGATCGTGCGAATGACCGACACGATGCAGAAGCTTGCGACCGGCGATCTCGCCGCCGACATTCCATTCGCGCGCCGCCAGGACGAGGTCGGCTCGATGGCGGGCGCGCTCCTGGTGTTCAAGCAGGCGGCTATCGAGAATTCCCGCCTGCGCCAGGAACAGTTGCGGCAGGAGCAGGAGGCGGCGCTTGCCAAGCGCGCCGCCCTGCACCAGATGGCCGAAACCGTGGAGCGCGAGACCGGCCGCTCGGTCGACACCGCGGGCGCGGCGACGCAAGGCGTCGAGCGGGCCGCGTCCAGCCTGTCCGAGATTGCGAAATCGCTCTCGGCGCAGTCGCAGGCGGTCGCGGCGGCCTCGACGCAGGCCCTCGGCAGCTCGCAAGCCGTCTCGGCGGCGGCCGAGGAATTGAGCGCCTCGATCCGCGAGATCGCAAGCCAGGTCGCACGGACCAGCACCGTCACCAAATCGGCGGTCGCCGGGCGCGAGCAGGCGCGCTCGACCATTCAGGCGCTGGCGGGATCGGTGAAGAGGATCGCGGAGGTTTCCGACCTGATCGGCGGCATCGCAGGCCAGACCAACCTCCTCGCGCTCAACGCCACGATCGAGGCGGCGCGCGCCGGCGAAGCGGGCCGCGGTTTCGCGGTGGTTGCCGCCGAGGTGAAATCCCTGTCCGACCAGACCGCCAAATCCACCGAGGAGATCGGGCGGCTGATTGCCGAGATCCAGACCTCGACGCAGGCCGCAGTCGACGCCGTGGAGGCCATGGGAGGCCACATCGTCGAGATCGACGGTGTCGCGACCTCGGTCGCCGCCGCGATGGAGGAGCAGGACGCCGCGACGCGGGAGATCACGCGGTCGATTTCCGAATCGGCGTCCGCTGCCAAAGAGGTCTCGGCCAAGATCGGCGATGTCAGCCGCGATGCTGCCTCCGTCAACGAGCGCGCCGCGGAGGTCAGGCAGGCGATCGCCGGGATGGCGGCCAATCTCGAACAGCTGCGGTCGGTCGTCGTCAGTACCGTGCGCGACTCGACCGCGGCGGCCTGAGCCCGGCGGCAACTCGGCCGCTGGTGCCCGGGAGCGTGATTGTGCAGTATGGCGAGGGACAGGGGCATCATGGTTCATGACATCTCCACAATTGCCGGCGGTCGTTGAGCCCGCCCAACTGACGGCCGCCCTGCGCAGGGGCGGCGTGCTGGACGCAGGCGCCGTGCGCGAGGTGAAGGTGCTGCATCAACGCGACACCGTCGTCTCACACATCATCCGTCTCGGCCTGCGCTATGTCGGCGAATCCGCCGGCGCCCCGCATTCGCTGATCGTGAAAATCCCCAATTCCGCGTTCGCGCAGACGCTCGCAGATGGCGGCCGGCGCGAGGTGGACTACTACACCCGGCTCGCACCAAGAATGCCGCCTGGGCTCGTGCCGCGCTGCTTCGACGGACATTTCGACGAGCAGAACCTCGCCTGGCATCTCCTGCTCGAAGATCTCACCGACAGCCATGCGACCGCGGGGCAATGGCCGCTGCCGCCGTCGCGCGATCAGGCGGTCGCGATCGTCACCACGCTCGCACGCTGGCATGCGGCATGGTGGGACCATCCCGACCTCGGCGACACCGTCGGCACGTTTGCGAGCGCCGGGGACAGCGCGGAGCGCATGGAGGCCTTCGCCGGCCACTACGATCGTTTCGCCGACCTGCTCGGCGATCGCCTCAGCGAAGAACGCCGCATCCTCTACCGACGTCTCATCGATCGATCGGACGGGCTGTCCCAGCGCTACCGCTCACGCCGTCATCTCAGCATCACCCATGGCGATGCCCATGTCTGGAACTTCCTGCTGCCACGCGCAGGTGTTGCCGACACCGTGCGGATCTTCGACTTCGATCTCTGGAGCATCAACGTTCCGACCCACGACCTCGCCTACATGATCGCGATGCATTGGTATCCGGAGCGCCGGCAGGCGCTCGAACGCCCGCTGCTCAATCTCTACCATGACACGCTGATCGAGAGCGGCATCACCGGCTATACGCGCGGCGCGCTCGATCGCGATTATCGCTGGGCGGTGCTTTGGCAGATCACGCGGCCGGTCTGGCAGTGGAGCATCAACATCCCGCCGGGGATCTGGTGGAATAATCTGGAGAGGGTGTTTGCGGCAGTGGACGATCTAGGCTGCGAGGAGATGCTGGGCTGATCCATCGTGCCCCGGACGTTGCGCAGCACTCCCGGCGATGCCAAGCATCGTCCGGTGCGATGCCCTGCTGAGCCGGGGCCTGGACTCAACAGCAGAATGCGTGTCGGTCCTGCGGCGCATCGCTACGTGTCCGCGACACCAGGCCGCGCGAAGCCTGCCTACTCGATCACCGCGTGCTCCGGTCCCGCCGCCTGCTTGCGCAGGGTGGCCTTGGTCGAGCCGATCAGCAAGGCGAGCGGCAGGGTGCAGAGGACGAAGATCATCACCAGCTGGTAATCGTGGGAGAAAGCGATGATCTGCGCCTGCACGTTGACCATCTTGTCGGCCATGGCGCGGCCGGTGTCGGTGGACAGATTGATCAGGCCGCTGACGCCGGGCATCTGGAGTGCGTGGTTGAAGGGGTTGATGTGCTCGGACAGGATCGCGTAGGTCCACCGCGTGCCCTGCGTCAGTTGCGCGATCACGATGGAAATGCCGACCGAGCTTGCGACGTTGCGCATCAGGGTCAACATCGCGGTGCCGTCGGTCCGGAGCTCGTTCGACAGGGTCAGGAACGCCACCGTCGAGAGCGGCACGAAGACGAGGCCGAAGCCGAAGCCCTGGATGACGCTGACGGTGACGATCTCCGGCACCTGGGTCAGGTCGGTCCAGCCGGTCATCTGAAACAGCGAGCCCGCGGTCAGCGTCAGCCCGGCGACGATCAGCGTGCGCGCCTCGAAATAACGCATCATGCGGCCGACCAGCATCATGGCGAAGAAGGTGCCGAGCCCCCGGCTCGCCAGCAGAAGGCCAGCGGTGATGATGGGATAGCCGATCACGTTCTGCATGTAGGGCGAGGCCAGCGCCATGGTCGAGAACAGCACGAGCCCCATCACGATCATGAACACGCAGCCGGTCACGAAATTGCGGTCCCGGAACAGCGCGAAGCGGATGAACGGGGTCGAGGTCGTGAAGGAGTGCGCAAGGAAGAAATAGAAGGCGGCGGCCGAGACGATGAACTCCGCAAGGATCTCGTTGGAGTCCAGCCAGCCCAATTGCTCGCCTCGGTCGAGCGCGAGCTGTAGCGCGCCGATCGCGACCGCCAGCGCGGCGAAGCCGAACCAGTCGAATTTGAGGCTGAAATCCTTCCTGGTCTCGTCCATGAAGACGATCAGCCCGAGAACGGTGATGATGCCGAACGGCAGGTTGACGAAGAACACCCAGTGCCAGGAATAGGTTTCGGTAAGCCAGGCCCCCAGAGACGGTCCCATGATCGGACCCATCATCACGCCCATGCCCCAGATCGCCATCGCCTTGGCGCGTTCCTGGAGCGTGTAGTAGTCGAGCATGACCGATTGCGACAGCGGCACCAGGGCCGCGCCGAACACGCCCTGCAGCAGGCGGAACAGCACCATCTGGTTGATGTCCTGCGCGAGCCCGCACAGCACGGACGCCATGGTGAAACCGGCCGAGCAGATGATGAAGATGCGCTTGCGGCCGAAGCGATTGGCGATCCAGCCGACCGGCGCCGTCATGATCGCGGCGGCGACGATGTAGGAGGTCAGCACCCAGTTGATCTGGTCCTGCGAGGCCGACAGCGTGCCCTGCATGTAGGGGAGGGCGACATTGGCGATGGTCGTGTCCAGCGCCTGCATGATGGTCGCGGTCATGGCGCAGATCGTCACCATGTTCCGGCGCAGGCCGGGGACCATCAGATTCGCATTGGCGTCGGACATCGGATCGGTCCTGTCGCAGTCTCTGGCTTAGTCTTTGTCGCCGTCCTGGCCCGCGGTCGCCGACAGGCCGAACAGGCCCGCCAGCGAGCGCTTGTGGCCGGTGTCGATGGTGGCATAGACGCTCATGCCGGCCTTCAGCTTCCGCACATGTTTGTCGGTCTCGTCGAAATAGATGCGGATCGGGACGCGCTGCACCACCTTGACGAAATTGCCTGTGGCGTTCTGCGGCGGCAGGATCGCGAATTGCGCGCCGGTGCCGGGCGAGAGCGAGCCGATCTTGCCCTTGAAGACGTGGTTCGGGAACGCGTCGACGACGAGCGTCACCGGCTGTCCTTCAGTCACGTAAGTGAGGTCGCTCTCCTTCGGGTTGGCATCGACCCAGGGATGCGCGACGTCGATGATGGAGAACACCGGCGTGCCGGCGGGCACATAACGCCCGAGCTGAATCTGCTCGACCTGCGTCGCCACGCCATCCATCGGCGCGCGCAAGACGGTGTGGTCGAGGTGGCGCTGCGCGTCATCCAGCCTGGCTTTCGCCTGAGCGTAGGGCGGGAATTGTTCGAGCGGCAGGTCAGTGTTGCCGAGCAACTGGGTCTTGGCGTTGGAGAGCTGCTGCTTGATGTATTGCGCCTGCGCCCCGGCGGTGACCAGTGCATTCGATGCGTTGTCGAGATCGAGCTGCGAGCCGAAATTGTTCTTCACCAGCGCCTGCTTGCGCTCGACGTCGCGCTGCTTCAGATCGATGCCCTGCTGGGCCAGATTGAGCATGTCGCCGTAAATCTTGATGTTGGCGACCAAGTTGTCATAGGTCGTGCGCGCCTGGGCGACCTGCGCCTTGGCCTCCTCCACCGCCAGGCGGAACGGAACAGGGTCGATCTCGAACAGCTCGTCTCCCCGTTTGACCGACTGGCCTTCCTTCACGATCACCTTCAGGATCTTGCCGGAGATGTCGGGCGTCACCAGCACCTTCTGCGCGCCGACATAGGCGTCGTCGGTGCCGACATAGCGTCCGCCATTGAGATAGAAGGTGAGGCCGCCGATGGCGACGACCACCGGTAACACCACCAGAAGCAGGAAACGGCGGTAACGCCGCAGGCCCGCCACCAGGCGGCGGCGCGGATCGGTGCCTGCCTTCTTGGCTGGTTTGCCGGTGCCGGTCTTCTGTTCGGTCTGGAACTTGAGGACTTGATCAGCCATAGCGCTGCTCCTTACGCGCCTGTTCCGCGCCGCTGGTCTGGATTGCGGTCCGCACGTTTTCCTTGATGGCCTCGAGCTGAGTGAGAAGGCGATGGGCGTCGGCCGGCGTAATGCCGTCGAGCGCATTGGCCGTAAGCTCGGACTTCAGCCCGCTCATCCGGCCCAGCAATTGCCGCCCGGCTTTCTTGAGATACAGGCGCTTGACGCGGCGGTCCGAAGCATCGCTGCGGCGCTCGATCCAGTCATTGCCGCAGAGCTTGTCGATCAGGCGGGTCAGCGTGATCGGCTGCATCTCCAGAAGCTCGGCGAGCTCGGACTGCTTCATGCCCTCGCTGCGCTCGACCTTGGCCAGCACCGCCCATTGCGCGCGGGTGATGCCGAAGCGCGAGGCCTCCTTGTCCGCATAGACGCGCAGCAGACGGTAGAGCTCACCGAGCGTGAACAGGAAATTCTGGTCGACCGAGCCGCGGGTCATGAGCTTCATCTCCAATAAGCAACGGATATAATAAGCAAGCTTACGATTATTTCATGGCTGATTGACAGGTGGCTGTCCCGCAATGCCGGCATGGCTGGCAGCCGCGCGCAGGGTGGTGCTTTGGGTTCCACGGATGAAATGCTAGAAGTCGGGCACATGACCCTCGCAAAGCCGGCATTTCCCGCGCCCGATCACGATCACCGCCGCTGCACGGCGGATGCACTGGCGCATGCCGAGGCGGTATGCGAGCAGCGTGCGCAGAAATTCACGCCAATTCGCCGTCAAGTGCTGGGAGCGCTGCTCTCCAGCCACCGGCCGCTCGGCGCCTATGAGGTGATCGACGAGCTCGCCAAGTCGATGGCGCGGCCGGCGCCAATCACGGTCTACCGTGCCCTCGACTTCCTGATGGCCAACGGCCTTGTGCACCGCATCGAAAGCCGCAACGCCTACCTCGCCTGCGCTGCCCACGACCACGACACGACCTCGGCGGTGGCGTTCCTGATCTGCGAGCGCTGTGGCCTGGTCGGCGAGATCTCGTCGGCGCCCTTCGCCAAGGACCTCAACGCCGCCGCGCGCAGTTCAGGCTTTGCTCCCAAATTGTCCGTGGTGGAGATCACGGGCGTCTGCACACATTGCCAGAAAACTGACTAGAGCAACAACGGCGCGAAGCCGGATTTCGGGAAGACATGCCCTCGCCACAAGCCCTAACGTCCGCCGCACGTCCCCTCAGTGCCGGCGCCATCGCCCTGATGCTCATGCTGTGCCTGACCTGGGGGTTCAACCAGATCGCGGTGAAGCTGGTGCTGCCCGACATTCCGCCGATGCTCCAGGCCACCATCCGCTCGATGGGCGCGCTGCCGGTGCTGTTCATCATTGGCACCCTGCGTGGCGTCAATTTCTTCGAACGTGACGGCACCTGGAAGCCCGGCCTGATCGCCGGGCTGATGTTCGGCATCGAGTTTGTGCTGATCTTCCAGGGCCTGCGCTTCACGTCCGCTTCGCGCGCGGTGGTATTCCTCTACACGGCGCCGTTCTTCGTGGCGCTCGGCTCCTATCAAGTGCTTGGCGAACGTCTTGGCGCCTCGCAATGGCTGGGATTGGCCATCAGCTTTGCGGGCGTCGCGCTCGCTATCGGCGTGCCGCAGCCCAATGTCGATGCGCATGTTCTGCTCGGCGACCTCATGATCGTCGGCGGTGCCGCGCTGTGGGCTGCGACCACGCTGGTCGCCAAGGGCACGCGGCTGCGCTTCGCCGCGCCCGAGAAGGCGCTGGGCTACCAGGTTGCCACCTCGATCCCGATTCTGGGAGCGGCGGCCTGGCTGTTTGGCGAATCCATCACGCACACGCCCAGCCCGCTGTCGCTCGGCCTGATGGCGTTCCAGGCGATCTGGGTGGTTGGAACCACGTTCACGCTTTGGTTCGCGCTGGTGAAGGCTTACTCCGCCAGCAAATTGTCCGCTTTCACCTTCATCACCCCTTTGTTTGGCGTCGTCGGTAGCTATTTCATCATGCACGACACCCTAAGCCTGGCGTTCGGGGCTGCTGCCCTCCTTGTAATTGCTGGGCTTTTTCTGGTTAACCGTCCGAGCCAAGGCGCCGCGGCGCCGCGTGATGCATTGCTGAACGTCACCAAAACCTGATATTTGGACCCCCATGAACAAGCTCGAAAACCCTCTCGATTCCGACATTGCGGGCCCGGCGCCCCGGCATCGGACCACCCAGGTCAAGGTCGGCGACGTCGCCGTCGGTGGCGGAGCACCGATCGTCGTGCAGTCGATGACCAACACCGACACCGCCGATGTCGATAGCACCATCGCCCAGGTCGCAGCGCTCGCGCGCGCCGGCTCCGAAATGGTCCGCATTACCGTGGACCGCGAGGAGGCAGCAGCCGCCGTTCCTTATATCCGCGACGGCCTCGCCAAGCGCGGCATCACCACGCCCCTGATCGGCGACTTCCATTACATCGGCCACAAGCTGCTCGCGGCCTATCCGGCCTGCGCCGAGGCGCTCGCCAAGTACCGCATCAATCCCGGCAATGTCGGCTTCAAGGACAAGCGCGACACCCAGTTCGCCGACATCATCGAGATCGCGAACAAGAACAGCAAGCCGGTGCGCATCGGAGCCAACTGGGGCTCGCTCGACCAGGAGCTCCTGACCAAGCTGATGGACGAGAACGCCGCCTCGCCGAATCCGCGCGACGTGCGCGCGGTGACGCGCGAGGCCATGGTGCAGTCGGCGTTGCTCTCGGCCGCGCGCGCCGAGGAGCTCGGCATGCCCAAGGATCGCATCATCCTCTCGGCAAAAGTCTCGGCGGTGCAGGATCTGATCGCGGTCTACCAGGATCTGGCCCGCCGTTCGGATTACGCCATCCACCTCGGCCTGACCGAAGCCGGCATGGGCTCGAAGGGCATCGTGGCGTCCTCGGCGGCGCTCGGCATCCTGCTGCAGCAGGGCATCGGCGACACCATCCGCATCTCGCTGACGCCGGAGCCCGGCGGCGACCGCACCCGTGAGGTGCAGGTCGGCCAGGAGCTGCTGCAGACCATGGGTTTCCGCACCTTCGTGCCGCTGGTTGCGGCGTGCCCCGGCTGCGGCCGCACCACCTCGACCACCTTCCAGGAGCTGGCCCGCTCGATCCAGGATTTCATCCGCGACGAGATGCCGACCTGGAAAACGAAATATCCCGGCGTGGAAGAGCTCAACGTCGCGGTGATGGGCTGCATCGTCAACGGCCCCGGTGAATCCAAGCATGCCAATATCGGCATCTCGCTGCCCGGCACCGGCGAAGCCCCGGCCGCGCCCGTGTTCGTCGACGGCAAGAAGTTCCGAACGCTGCGCGGTCCGACCATCTCGGCCGACTTCAAGGCGCTGGTGATCGACTACATCGACCAGCGCTACGGCCAGGGCGCCAAGGTGCCGGTCTCTGCGGCGGAGTGATCTCGCCCCGCTAGCGCACCACACACCTCCGTCGTCCCGACAAGCGCAGCGGGCCGCAGCGCAGGTCCGGGACGACGGCTTTGCAGCGCAGATTGCGGATCTGTCGTCGCGCGCTACGATGCGCCCAATCAACAATGATCGGGGCACGCCATGAGATTGCTCGTCGGCAAGCAGGGTCCCAGCAACTCGAGGGACCTGCTTGCGGGGATCCCGGAACGCTTCGGCGGACGTTGCCGGCTTCGTCGATCGTCCCAGGTCGCAGCGGCGGAGTAGCGCTTGAGGCACCTGCGGAGCGTCATCGTCGGGCTGCTCACGGCGATCCCGCTGTCGTCGCTTGCGGTCGTTGGCAGCAGCGAGGCAGTTCCCGCGCGAAAGGTCGTTGGACCCAAGGCCAAGCAGCTATCACCTGCCAAATGCGAAATCCCGAAGTTTCGAATCGTCGTCGATGTCGGACACACACCGGACTCCTACGGCGCGTTGAGTGCGCGCAATGATCCGGAGTTCGGCTTCAACTTCCGCCTCGCCAGACTGATCACGACGAAGCTCAAGTCCGAAGGATTTGCCGCGGCCCGCCTGCTCGTCACGGACGGCAAAGCGCGGCCGAGCCTGTTCAAGCGCGTCAGCGCCGCGAACGAAGGCAAGGCCGATCTGTTCCTGTCGGTCCATCATGATTCGGTGCCGGACAAGCTGCTCGAGACCTGGGAATTCGACGGGGCCAAGAGCTATTTCAGCGACCGCTTTTCGGGTCATTCGCTGTTCGTCTCGCGACAGAATCAGCACTTCGCCACCAGCCTGATGCTGGCCCGGATCATTGGCAGGCAGTTGAAGGAGCAGGGCCTGCGCTATGCCAGCCAATACACCCTGCCGGTCATGGGCCGCTACCGGCGCCAGCTGCTCGACAAGGACGTGGGCGTCTATCGCTATGATGGGCTCGTCGTGCTGTCGCGGACGAGGAGCGCCGCGGTGCTGCTCGAGGCCGGCTCGATCATCAATCGCGACGAGGAAATGGAGATGAACTCGCCGGAGCGGCACGAGGCGGTCGCCGGAGCCGTCGCGGCTGCAATGAGGGAGTTTTGCGCGAGGCGGTAGTTTGATCTGCCGGTTCAACAGCAATCATTGCGAGCGAAGTAACAACGAGAAGCTACAGGAGCGCCTTGCGATATTCCCGGTTCGCCAGACTCGCCTCCTCCAGATCGAGATCGCGCTCGATCCGTCGTCGCGTCTCGTCGGTGATCTGGCCTTTCCGCAGGAGATTGTGGATGAATGCTCTCTCGGCGGCGATCAGTTCCCGTGTCAGCGCGGTACCGGCGGCCGAGATGTCGTGATGGTTGGGATCGAGCGCGTCCGGAAGCTGGTTCAAGCGTATCTCGTGGCGAGCGCGCAGCAGCCGCATCACTTCGTCGGAGACGTCCTTCTGCTCGGTCAACGCGTCGAGCGATTTCAGCGCGGCATCGAGCGCCTGACGGCGTGCGGCAATCTCGGCGTCGTGCTCGGCGGCATGCTCATGCCGGCCGGCTTCGGCGACGCCCAGCCAGCGCACGACCGGCGGCAGCGTCAGGCCGACGCCGATCAGCGTGACGAAGATGACACCGAAGGCGACGAACAGGATCAAGTCGCGATATGGAAAGGCCTCGCCGTCCGGCAATGTGAACGGCAGCGCCAGCGCGGCCGCCAGCGACACCGCGCCGCGCACGCCGGTGAAGGCGAGCACGAACGGCCATTGCCATGGTGGCGACGGGTCGCGCTTGCGCAGCGATTTGCTGAGCATCCGCGGCAGATAAGTTGCGGGATAGAGCCATGCGAAGCGCGCGACCACGACGATGACCAGGACCACGGCCGTCGCGATAAGGATGTCGTCGAGCGGGAAGGTCTTCGATTTTTCGTAGAGCGCGCGCATCTGGAAGCCGGTCAGCAGGAACAGCATGCCTTCGATCAGGTAGATCACGAGATCCCAGAAGAAGATGCCTTGCAGGCGCGTTGCGGACGGGATCAGCAATGGCCCGTTCCAGCTCACATAGAGGCCGCAGGCGACGGTCGCGATCACGCCGGAGCCGCCGACGTGTTCGGGCAACCAGTAGGAGACGTAAGGTGTGATCAGCGACAGCGTCAGCTCGACCTGCGGATCTCCGGACCATTTGCGGAAGCGCAATGAGAGCCAGCCGACCCCGACACCGAAGGCGATCTCGCTGGCGATTATGAGCAGGAACTCGCCGGCCGCGAGCGGCAGGGAGAAATTCCCGACCATGATCGCCGCGAGCGCGAAGCGGTAGAGGATCAGCGCAGTGGCATCGTTGGCGAGCCCTTCACCCTCGAGGATGACCAGGAGCCGGCGCGGCATGTTGAGCCGGCGCGCGATCGCGAGCGGTGCCACCACGTCGGGCGGCGCGACGATGGCTCCGAGTAGGAAGGCGACGGTCCAGGGCAGGCCGATCATGTAGTGTGTTGCGGCCGCCACCAGCGCCGCGGTGAAGATGACCGCGCCGACAGCGAGCAGGACGATCGGGCGCAGATTGTTCCTGAATTCGCGCCAGCTCATGGCGACGCTTGCCGAGTAGATCAGCGGCGGCAGCACCATCAAGAGCACCAGCTCCGGCGGCAATTCCACCGGGGGCATGCCCGGCACGAAAGCGAGCCCAACGCCGGAGAGCATCAGCAGGATGGCAGGCGCGATGTTGAAGCGGCGCGCCACGAGAGCGGTACCTGCCAGCACGGTCAGCAGGATAAGGAAAGTCTGAAATTTCGCTTCCATGACGGTCTGTCTTCACCCGGAAGCGATCGCAACGTCAATCCGCGTGGCTTACGCCAGCCGGTCCGTCACCATGCGCCCCATTCGTGCGAACAGGGCCGCGATCTGCTCCGCAGTCGGCGAGCCGCCTTGGACATAGGCCGCGATCAGGATCGGCGTCTCGGGCTTCGGCCAAGCCACCGCGACGTCGCCCGCTGCGTCCTTGCCGTTGTAGCCGGTCTTGTCGCCGATCTTCCAGCTCGCGGGGAGCCCGCCACGCAGCCGGTTTGCCCCGGTCTTGCAGTTCACCATCCAGTCGGTGAGCTGGGCACGCGAGCCTGGCGACAGCGCCGCGCCCGTCACCAGCCGCCGCAAATTGCCCGCCATCGCTGTTGGCGTCGTGGTGTCCTGGGGATTGCCGGGCGGTGAACGGTTGAGTTCGGGCTCGTTGTGGTCGAGGCGTGAAATGGTGTCACCGATCGATCGCCAGAATGCGGTCAGGGCGGAAGGGCCGCCGATCCGCGCCAGCAGCAGATTGGCGCAAGTGTTGTCGCTGAGCTCGACGATCGCCTTGCACATTTCAGCGACGGACATCTTGCCGGCCGCGAGGTTTTGCCTCGCCACCGGTGCGTAATCGAGCAGGTCGGTCTGGCCAAAAGGGATCATGGCCGCAAGCTGCTCCTCGCCCCGATCGACCCGCGCCAGCACGCAGGCCGCAAGCGAGGCCTTGAAGGTCGAGCACATCACGAACCGCTCGTCGGCGCGCCAGGCGAGCTTTCTGCCGGTTGCAAGATTCTCCGCATAGAGCCCAACCCGCCCGCCGCTCTCGCGCTCGTAGGCTTCGAGCTCCGGCGGCGCGTCCGCGGCCAGCACGGGGGCGGCAGCCATCCAGCAGAGTGAGGCGAGCAGGGAACGGCGGTCGAGAATCATGGAGAGTTTTCAGACATCGTGATTGCGAGGGAGCGGAGCGACGAAGCAATCCAGCCTGTCTCCGCGGAAAGACTCTGGATTGCGTCGCTTCGCGCGCAATGACGGAAAATGGAGAGCGAGTGCGTCCGATTTCGGGCAGCGAAAGGTCGAGCCTTTTCACTCCCTCAGGTCATACCGGTACGATTTCGACACGATCTGCCAGCCGTCGGCGAGCTTCATCGCGACCAGATAGTCGGTGAAATACCGCGGCGGAAGCTGGCATCTGACCTTGATGAAGGCGGTCTTGTCGTCCGATCGGTCGATCGTGACGATGAAATCCTCGCGTGGCTTGCCTTCTGCCTTGGCCGAGGCGCGCTTGCGGACGCGATCGAGCCAGTCAGGCACCGTCAGAACCTGGAGCTCGCCCTTCTCGACCCAGCGCAGATCGGCGGAGGGATGGAAGATGGCGCCGAGCTTTTCGGCGTCGCCCTCATAAAGTCCGTCAAAATAGGATTGCACGACGGCTTCGACGCTCGACCGGTTCTGGCTCATGGGTCATTCCTTTGCATGATGGCTTCGGGCAGTCCTAGTCGTACACATCAAGATGCGACGACACCACCCGCGATGCCCATTGTCGTCGTCCGGCTCGTTGCCCTATTCCTGGCCCGTGAAGGAGGGGCGGTCCCTGTCGTATGGAGCCCTGCTCGATTCTCCCCTCGATCCGCCACGGGTGCCCACATTTTCGTGGACTCAAAGCCGCTCTGGCATGAAATTGCGGACGAACTGCCGCAATATCGGGAGCACATCGGGGTTGTCTGAGGGGAACCCGCTCGCCCGCATCTGCCGGCGAACCGCGACAGCACTGGCGCGACAAACCAAAAAGGGGCTGTCGGCCCGTCGTCGGTGGCCTTCGTGACCTCCATCACAAGCGCCTGCGGTGGATGCTGCTAAAGCGGTCCAAGGGGCCCAGCGGGCCCGGAACTATCGGAAGTGGTGTCATGCGCATTTTGCTCAGACTTTGTCCGCTTTTCGTCGCCCTCGGGCTGCTGGTCGGCGCCGGGCCCGCCCTTGCCGGGAAGCGCGTCGCTCTGGTGCTCGCCAATTCGGCCTATCAGCACGCGCCGTCGCTCGCCAACCCCGTCAACGACGGATCCGTGATGGCCAGGACGCTGAAGGAGGCCGGCTTCGACGTCGTCGATTCCCGGCACGATCTGTCGGCGCAGGACACGCGGCGCGTGCTGCGCGACTTCGCCGACGCGACCCGCGATGCCGATATCGCCGTGGTCTACTATGCCGGCCATGGCATTGAGGTCGAGGGCTCGAACTACCTGATTCCGGTGGATGCCAAGCTCGAGCGCGATACCGACGTCTACGACGAGGCGCTCTCGCTCGACCGTGTCCTGGTCGCGGTCGAGCCTGCAAAGCAGCTTCGTCTGGTGATCCTGGATGCCTGCCGCGACAATCCGTTCGGCAAGCGGATGAAGCGCACGATTGCATCGCGTGGCTTCGGCCGTGGCCTCGCCCAGGTCGAGCCGACCAGCCCCAACACGTTGATTGCCTATTCGGCCAAGGCCGGCTTCACGGCGCAGGATGGCGACGGTGCCAATAGTCCATTCACGGTTGCGCTTTCGAAGCATCTGACAACACCCGGTCTCGACGTCCGCCGTGCCTTCGGCTTCGTGCGCGATGAGGTGCTCAGGTCGACGGGCAACAAGCAGGAGCCGTTCGTCTACGGTTCCCTCGGCGGCGAGGACATGCCGCTGGTGCCGGTCAAGGTGGCCGCCATAGCGCCGGCGAATCCCCAAGCCGATATCCGGCGAGACTACGAGCTTGCGCTTCAGGTTGGCAGCAGGCCGGCGTGGGAAGCCTTCCTCGCCCAGCATCCCGACGGCTTCTATGCGAGCCTTGCCAGGCTTCAGATCGAGAAGATCAGCGCCGAACAGGCCCATGCGACAGCCATCGCGAAGGCGAAGCAGGCCGAGGCGGAGCGCGATCGTCTTGCTGCGCTCGGCGCCCAGAAGGAAGCGCAGGCCAAGGCCGCGGCCGATGCGAAGGCCGCCGAACAGGCGCAGCTTGCCGCGCAGAAGGCCAAGGAGCAGGCGCAGCAGCAGGCGGCTGCGGCCGAGCAGCAGCGTGTCAACCTCGCCGCCGCGGCGCCGAGTGCTGCACCGGCCAGCACAGCGAGCCCCGCAGGCACCAGCGTGGCCTCTCTGACCCCGGCGATCGCACCAGCCGATCTCAACCGCTCGGTGCAGGCCGAACTCGGCCGCGTAGGCTGCTTCTCCGGCCAAGCCGACGGCAACTGGAATACGTCCGCGCAGCGATCGCTGTCGCAGTTCAATCGCTACGCCGGCACCAAGCTCGACGTGAAGGTGGCGAGCACCGATGCGCTCGATGCGGTCAAATCGAAGCCGTCGCGCGTCTGTCCGCTGGTCTGCGAGCATGGCTTCAAGGCTGACGGCGACAAGTGCACGAAAATCGTCTGCCGCCAGGGCTATGCCGTCAACGACGACAATGAGTGCGAAAAGCAGCGTGCGGCCAAGCCGGCCAAGCCCGCGTCGGCCAAGCGCGACGACCGTGATGAGCGTCCTGCACGGCAGCGTCGTCAGGCCGGCGGTGCGGCTGCTGGCGCTGCAGGTGGCTATGGTGCTGCTGCCGGCATCGCCGCTGCCGCTGGCGGCAGCCGCGCCTCGAGTGGCGGGCAGATTTTCTGCAACAGCACCGGCTGTCGTCCGGTCCACCGCGGTTGCCGTCTCGAATATCGCGGCGGCGGCGGCCCCGGCAACGACGCCAATGCCGAGGTCTGCTACTGAAGCGCCCTCGAATGACGTCCCGGCGTCGGCCGGGACGACTGGATCAGTTTGGGATCGCGCTGGCCGCGATATTGACCGTCAGCGCGAGCAACGCGGTGTTGTAGATGAACGACACGATCCCATGCGCCGTAGCGGTGCGGCGGATTGTCTTGTCCGTGATGCCGACGTCGGAGACTTGCGCGGTCATGCCGATCACGAACGAGAAATAGACGAAGTCCCAATAGTCGGCGTGGTCTTTCTCGTCGCCGCTCGGAAATTGCAGGCCGCCCGGCTTGGCGTTGCGGTAATAGTCATGCGCGTAATGCAGCGCGAAGGTCGTGTGCACGGCAGCCCACGACAACGCGATTGTGGTGATCGCGATCGTGAGCTCCAGGACTCCCCGATGCGGGATGCCGAGCTCGGAGACGATCGCCGCGATGCTGGCGAAGGCGCCGGTCGCCGTCACGAGCAGGATCACGAAGCGGCCGTCGTCCTGCATCGCGGCGGCGCGGCGGATGTGCTGGTGGTCATTGCAGACCATCATGGCGTAGACCAGCACGAGATAGACCGCGATCAGCGCATTCCAGCCGAGCAGGAGCCGTGTCACCAGCCGGTACGTCCCCGGCAACAGCAGGCAGACCAGGATGCCGACAGCGAGTGCGACGAAGGTCCGCGGCCGCGCATAGATCAGCCGCACCGGCCGCGACATCTGGCGGAAGCGGACGAGGACGGGATCCTCTTTGCCGCCGGCCGCCATCGTCGCGCGTCAGTTCTTCCGTTCGGCGACGAAGCGCGCCGCAGCCTGCAGTACCCCGGCGCGGTCGCCGAAGATCGACACGGCGCTGTCCGCCCGCGCGAGCAGATCGCGCACGCGCTGCTTGGCGCCTTCGATGCCGAGCTGGGTGACGAAGGTGGTCTTGCCGAGCGCGGCGTCCTGGCCGGAGGGCTTGCCCAGCGCGGCCGCATCGCCCTCGACGTCGAGCAGATCGTCGGCGATCTGGAAGGCCTCGCCCAGCGCGCGGCCGTAATCGTCGAGCGCCTGATATTCCTTCTGCGAGGCCTGCCCGAGGATGGCGCCCGCGATGCAGCCGTAGCGCAGCAGCGCGCCGGTCTTCATCTGCTGAATGCGGGCGACATCGATCGGCTCGTTTCCGCCGAAGCGGCCCTCGCCGGCGAGATCGAGGATCTGCCCGCCTACCATGCCGCCGATGCCGGCGCAGCGCGCCAGCGCGCGCGTCAGCAACAGCCGCACATTGGCGTCGCGATGGACCTCGTCGCGGGTGATGATGTCGAAGGCGAGCGTCAGGAGGCCGTCGCCGGCGAGGATCGCGGTGGCATCATCGGTCTTCTTATGCAGGGTGGGGCGACCGCGACGCAGGTCGGAATTGTCCATTGCCGGCAGATCGTCATGGATCAGCGAATAGCAGTGGATGCATTCGAGCGCGGCGCCTACCAGCAGGGCCGCCTCGCGCGGCACACTGAACACCGCGGCACTCTCGACCACCAGGAACGGCCGCAGGCGTTTCCCGCCATTCAGGGTCGAATAGCGCATTGCGTCCATCAGTCGCTTGGGCCGGGCGATCTCGTCGTGCAGGATGTCGTCCGACAGCAGGCGCCCGAGCAGGGCTTCGGTGTCATCAGCGGTCTTGTCCAGACGTTTGGCGAAATCGGACGGGGACGTGCCGGTCATCAAGAAAGGCTCCAGAACTAAAATTCGGCGGGACAATCCTTTATGAACCGGCCCCAGTCAATCGTTTGGAAGGCCTAAAAAGTGCTGGAAAAGGTCCGGATTATCACAGACTTAATGGCTCAGCCCATGGCCGCGTTTCATCGAGCGCCGGAAAGGTCGATTTGCGCATCGTCAAGATCCTTCTCCTGGTGCTCGCAGTCGCAGCTCTTGCGCCCTATGTCATTGCGCCGTTCTACCGCACCGGGCATCCCGTTTCGACGCTGATGGCCTGGCGCGCGCTTCGCGGCGCGCCGATGCACCGAGAGTGGATCGATCTGGCGAACATGTCGCCCTACCTGCCGCGCGCCGTGGTGGCGGCCGAAGACGCCCATTTCTGCAAGCATCACGGCATCGACTGGGGTGCGCTGCGCGAGGCAATCGACGATGCGCAGGAGGACGGCACCCCGTTCCGGGGCGCCTCCACCATCACCCAGCAGGTCGCAAAAAACCTGTTCCTCTGGCAGGGGCGGGATTTCGTCCGCAAAGCACTGGAATTCCCGCTGGCGCTCTGGATCGATCTCGTCCTCCCCAAGCCGCGGATTCTCGAAATTTACCTCAACATCGCCGAGTTGGGCCCGCAGGGGCAATTTGGTGTCGAGGCGGCCAGCGCCTATGCCTTCGGCAAGTCGGCCGGAAGCCTCTCTCCACGCGAGGCCGCGCTTCTGGCCTCGATCCTGCCGAATCCCGTCAAACGCAGTGCCCGGAGCCCTGGCCCAGGTGTCCGGCGGCTGGCGGCCACCTATATGGCGCGGGGGCAGGCAAGCTCGCTTGCGACCTGCTGGCGGGAAAATCGCTGATTTCGGACCCATTCCGGGCGTATTTTCCGGCCCAAGAGCCTAGCTTTACGGCCTGCCTTCCTCTATAAGCCCGGCCTTGATCGGCATTCAGCTCGCCTCGTATTGCGGGTGCTGAGCCGTCCTTCGCGGACGATGCCCTGAACACCAATCCCTAGAGGATATTGAAATGGCCGTTCCGAGAAGAAAAACCTCGCCGTCGCGCCGTGGCATGCGCCGCTCGGCAGACGCCATCAAGAAGCCGACCTATGTGGAAGACAAGGACTCCGGCGAGCTCCGTCGTCCGCACCATCTCGACCTCAAGACCGGCATGTACAAGGGCCGTCAGGTCCTGAAGAAGAAAGAGTCCTGAGGGCAGGATCTTTCTTCAGGCGGGAGGATTGGGCCCGCCTGATTTCGGCCAACCCATGAGCTAGACGGTGACGGCGGCGGAGCGAATGCTTCGCCGCTGCATTGTTCTGTCCGGATATCTTGATCGAGAAGGCATCTCGCCGATGGTCGGTTTCCCGCTGCTTCTGATTCCGCTCGCGGTCTACAACATCATCGCCTTCCTGATGCCGACCGTGTCCTTTACGGACGTGCTGTTCACGGTGCCGATGATGTCCGGCGAGACCTGGCCGGTCACACTCGCCGACCTCCTGCTCGCACTGGGCGTGGTGTTGCTGCTGCTCGAAGTGGTCAAGGGCGCGCGGCCCGGCTCGAAATTCCTGATGGATCACTTGCTGTCGCTGATCGTGTTCGGTGCTGCTGCGGCCGAATTCGTGATGTGGCCCAAATTCGGCAACTCCACCTTTTTCCTGCTGGTGCTGCTGGCGATGGCCGACTTCCTCGGCGGCATTGCCCAGCGTACGCGCCGGCGCGTCACCTATGTCGCCGAGACGACAGTACCCGCGCCACGAAAGGTCAAGCGCAAGGCGGAGACGCCGGCGGATGATGCGGAGGCTCCCTCCAGGTTCGAGCCGGTGATCGCGCCGCAACCGGCGCCGGCACCGGTAGAGCCGCCCGCCCCCTCGGCGCAATCCGTCGCCGAATCCGTGCTGATGGATCATCCCGCACCGAAGCCGGCGCAGGGCGCTCCCTCGCCGGAAATACCCTCGCCCCATCTTCAGCCGGGCAACGGTACGCCACCCGCGTCTGATACGCCGCCGCGCTGATCGGCCTCAGGCCACCTGCCGTGTTCGTGCGGCGACGCTTCCGAGCGGACGCTTGCTGCCATATGCCGTCCGCGCATCCTCGGAAGAGGCACGGCGGAATCGGCTCGTCTGGGGCGGACATTCGGCGTTGGCGATGAGCTGAGTGATGAAGCTGGGGTCGGGCCGCGGCAGGGGCGCCTTGTGAACCCATTGCAACGTCGGCATCACCGCCACCAGAGCCGTGCCCGTGCCGTTGTCCACCGCGTCAGACCCATCGGTACTCAACATCGCATTCACCGTTGACCCGGCGAGATTGTCGCGTTTCGGGACGCGAGCGCCGGTGCGAGTCCTGTACTCGCAAGGCCTATGCCGGCCGGGCCGGCTTGGTTCCCCACGCCAGGGAAACGTGGTTTCCAAATTGTTTATCAACTTTGCCTAGGGTCGGGGGCGAATCTGGCTCTATCCTGTGCCGGCTCAGGACTTCTCCACTGTCCCGAAACGAGGCGATTTTGATCCCCACACTGCCGCAAGCCTCAGACATCCTGGCCGCGCTTGGCCAGGCCGTGTTCGCCTGGGACATCGCCAGCGATTCCATCGCCTGGGGCGAGCAGGTCGCCAGCATCTTTCCCGGTATTCCGGCCGAGCGGCTGGCGACCGGCGCCGAATTCGCCAAGCTGATCGAGCCCGCGCAAACGCTGCGGAGCGCAGCTCTGGCGCAGACCTCCGCCGTGCACGGCGCCGATGGCACGCCGTACCGGGTTGAGTATGGCGTACGCATGAACGCCTCCGACCCCGTGGTCTGGGTGGAGGAGACCGGCCGCTGGTTCGCAGGTCCCGATGGCCGCCCCACGCGTGCGATCGGTGCTGTCCGCATCAACAACGAGCGTCACGCCCGCGACGAAGAGCTGGCCAAGCTGGCCCGGCTCGATCCGTTGACCGGCGAGCTCAACCGCTCCCATCTGCTCGGCGCGCTGGCAGAGGCGATCGAGGAGGCGACCCGCTTCCGTTCGACCGCCGCCTTCATGCTGGTCGGGATCGATCATCTCGCCCGAGTCAACGATGCCTTCGGCTTCGATGTCGCCGATGCCGTGATCCTCGATGTCGCCAAGCGGATTCGCGCGCGTTTGCGCGGCGGCGACGTGCTTGGTCGCTTCTCAGGCAACAAGTTCGGCCTGATCCTCAAGAACTGTACCGTCGACGACATGAACGTTGCCGCGGAGCGCTTCCTCGCCGGCATTCGCACCGACGTGGTGCCGACGAAATCAGGCCCGGTCTCGGTCACCGCGTCGATCGGCGCGGTCAGCCTGCCGCGCTATGCCCGCAACACCGATGAAGCCGTCAATCGCGCCCATGAGACGCTTGACGCTGCCAAGCGCCGCCGCGCCGGCTCGTTCGCGGCATGGCGTCCGGATGCTGCGCGCGACGCGCAGCGCCGGGTCAACATCCGCGTCACCGACGAGATCGTCACTGCGCTCAACGAGCGGCGCATTAGGCTAGCCTATGAGCCCGTGGTCTCGGCCGTCTCGCGCGAGCGCGCATTCCATGAATGCCTGGTGCGGATGGACCAGGGCAACGGCCAGGTGCTGCTCGCGCCCGACATCGTGCCGGTCGCCGAGCGGCTCGGCCTGATCCGCCTGGTCGATCATCGCGTGCTCGAACTCGTGGTCGCCGAGCTCGCAGCCGCACCCGACGTCTGCCTCAGCCTCAACATCTCGCCTGATACGACGATGGATCCGGACTGGTGGGCGGGGATCGAATCGCTGATGCTGGCCCATCCCGGTGTTGCCGAGCGGCTGATCATCGAGATCACGGAGACGGTCGCGATCCAGGACATCGACGATGTCCGTGCCTTCGTCAGCCGCCTCAAGCATTTCGGCAGCCGTATCGCCATCGACGATTTCGGTGCCGGCTACACCTCGTTCCGCAATCTGCGCAAGCTCGGCGTGGACATCGTGAAGATCGACGGCGCTTTCGTGCAGAACATCACCCATTCCGCCGACGACCGCGCTTTCGTGCAGACCCTGATCGATCTCGCCCGCCGCCTCGACATCAAGACGGTGGCGGAATGGGTGCAGGACGAAGAAGCAGCGAGCATGCTGCGCGACTGGGGCTGCGACTACATCCAGGGCCGTCTGATCGGGCTTGCCTCGGCCGACCGCCCATGGGGCGCTCCGCCGGACAGCGCGCTGCCTGCGGCGGGGTAAGAGCCGCAAGTGGCTTCGCCGAAGGCGTAACGCACCGCGTTGGCCTCCTTGGAGGGAGAGGTGGACTACGCCTTCGGCTCATCCACCCTGCAGGTTCCTCACGCCCCCTCGTCCAGCGCAACGAGCTCGCGCTTCTTGCGCAGCGCGGGCAACAGCGGCGCGATCAGCAGCACCAGCGCGAACGCAAGACACGCCCCCGAGATCGGACGCTGCACGAAGGTCCAGAGATCGCCCTGCGACAGGATCAGCGACTTGCGCAGATTGTTCTCCATCATCGGCCCCAGCACGAAGGCGAGCACCAATGGTGCCGGCTCGAAGCCGAGCTTGCGCATGAAATAGCCGATGATCCCGAACGCGATCATCACATAGACGTCGAACACGTTGTTGCTCGAGCAGTACACGCCGAGGATCGTGAACAGGATGATCAGTGGGAACAGGATGTTGTAGGGCAGCTTGAGCAGCTGCACCCACATGCCGATCATCGGCAGGTTCAGGATCAGCAGCATGACGTTGCCGATATACATGCTGGCCACGATGCCCCAGAACAGGCCGGGGTTTTGCGTGATCAGCAGTGGTCCGGGCTGCAGCCCGTGAATGACGAACGCCCCGAGTAGCAGTGCCATCACCACATTCGGCGGGATGCCAAGCGTCATCAACGGAATGAAGGCGCCGCCCGCCGCGGCGTTGTTGGCGGACTCGGGCCCGGCGACGCCCTCGATCGCGCCATGGCCGAAACGCTCGGGCGTCTTCGACAGGCGCTTCTCCAGCGCGTAGGAGGCGAATGAGGCCACCACCGCGCCGCCGCCCGGCAGGATGCCGAGGAAGAAGCCGAGGACGGTGCCGCGGCCGACCGGACCCGCGCTCGCCTTCCAGTCCTTCCTGGTGGGCAAGAGATGAGTGATCTTGGTGTTGATGATGTCGCGTTTGATCGCCTGCTCAGTGTTGAGCAGCACCTCGGCAACACCGAACAGGCCCATCACCACCGGCACCAAGCCGATGCCGTCGATCAGCTCCATGCGGCCGAAGGTCAGCCGCGGCTGCGCGGTGATGCTGTCGAGCCCTACCAGCCCGAGCACGACGCCGATGCATGCCATCAACAGTGCCTTAGGCATCGAGCCCTGCGTCAGGAAGGTGAGCACGACGAGGCCGAGCACCATCAGGCTGAAATACTCGGCCGGACCGAATGCGATGGCGACGCTGGCAAGCTTCGGCGCGACCAGCATCAAGGCGATCAGCGCAAACGTGCCGGCGGCGAAGGAGCCGAAAGCGGAGATGCCGAGCGCGGGACCGGCACGCCCCTGCTTCGCCATCTGGTGGCCGTCGATGCAGGTGACGACGGAAGCCGCCTCGCCGGGGATGTTGACCAGGATCGAGGTGGTTGAGCCGCCATACATTGAGCCGTAATAGATGCCGGCCATCATGATGATGCCGGATTCGGGCGTCCCGGAGAGCGTCACCGGCAGCAGCAGCGACATCGCCGAGATCGGCCCGATGCCTGGCAGCACGCCGACCAGAGTGCCGATGAAGACGCCGATGAAGCAATAGAGCAGGTTGATCGGCAGCAGCGCGACGCCGAAACCATGGGCGACGTTGACGAGCGTATCCATGGGTCAGCCGATCCCGAACAGGCCTGAGGGCAACTGGATCAAGAGCAGGCGCTTGAGCACCCACCACATGCAGACCGGCACCAGCACGGCGATCGGAACCGCCAGCGTCCAGCGCACGGGATCGATCAGGCGCAACAGCAGCAGCATCAACGGGATCGACGACAACAGGAAGCCCAACGGCTCAAGGGCGAGGGAGAATGCGATGAGGCAGGCGATGAGGAGAAGCGGCTTGCTCCACCGCACATTCTCCCAGCGTGAGGCCAGCGTCGGCCCGCCCTCGGTGATCGCCGAGACGATGATGGCGCTCGCGAACACGCACATCAGGATTCCGGTGTAGAACAGCACGTAGCCGGAGCCGGGATCGTTGATGGTGCCGAGCCTGAGCTTCAGCCCCGACCAGATCACGAAGCCGCCGAGTGCGAGCCCGATCAGCCCGCCCCAGAGCTCGGAGTTGCTGAGGCGGAGTTTGACATTGGTGTCGTTGTTCATATGACGAACCTTATGGGTCACCGTCACCCGAACGCAGCGGCGAAGCCGTTGTCCTTGAGGTGGCGGGTCGTAGCGAGGAGGCCCTCGAAGGGGCGACCGTGCCCGGTCCATCCTTCGAGGCGAGCCGCCAGTGCGGCTCACCTCAGGATGACGTCAGCATCTGTGGCAGGCAGCCGAACCCTACTTCTTCGCCAGCCCGAGCGTGTTGATCACCTTGCGCTCGGAATCCGTGACCTCGACGACGAACTTCTTGTAGTCCTCAGTGTTCTTGTAGTTCGGCACCATGTCGTATTTGGCGAGCGTCGCGATCACCGCGGGGTCCTCGAGGGCCTTCTTGAAGGCATCGTGCAACTTGCCGACGATCTTGGGATCCATCCCCTTCGGGCCGGCGATGCCGAACGGAGAATCATAGACCATGGGATAGCCGAGCTCCTTCAGTGTCGGCACATCGGGGTAATTCGGCGAGCGGGCGCCGGTCCACACCATCAGCAGCCGCAGCTTGCCCGCGTCGACCAGCGGTCGCCATCCCGTGGAATCAGCCTGGAGCATGGTATGCTTACCGAGCACGGCGGCATTGGTCTCTGCACCTCCCTTGAACGGCACCTGCGTCAGCTTGATGCCGGCCATCCCGGCGATCTGCTCCATCCCGATATGCAGCGAAGTGCCGGCGCCGGGCGTGGCGTAGGTCACCTTGCCCGGATTCGCCTTGGCGAACTCGACCACGTCCTTCCAGCTCTTGAACTGCGACTCCGCGCTGGTCGTCACACCGAACGTGTAGCCGGTGAGATGGACGATGTAGGTGAAATCCTTCGCTGGATCCCACGACACCTCCTGCATCAGCGGAAGACGGAATACCGTGATTGGGATTTGCGAGATGGTGTAGCCGTCCGGCTTCGCCGCCGCCGCCATGGTCGCAGGTCCGACCGTGCCGCCGCCGCCCGCCTTGTTGTCGATGACGATCGGCTGCCCCAGGGTCTTCGAAGCACTGTCGGCGATCGCGCGCATCGAGATGTCGGTCGATCCGCCGGCCGGCCATGGCACGATCAACGTGATCGGCTTGGTGGGATAGTCCTGCGCGCTGACCGCGGTGGGGAGCAATGCGCCCATCACAGCGTGCAGCGCGGCAAATGCGATCGTCTTCAGCCCGTGTCCCGACATTGAAACCCCTCCCTCGCAGCAGCGTCTCTGGCGCCGCCGCCTCTCGTTCTTGTGAGGCGATTGTTCCTGAAATCAAGAGAGAAGAAAAGCACATTGCGCACGCCCTGTGAGGAAGCCGGTGAGGCAATGTCGGCAAAGCCGGTCTGTGCGACAATTCGTCGTCAGGCTTCGTGCCGAGTGACGGAATTTGGCGCCGGGAAGCGGTCAGGCCACGCGCCGGACCATGCTCAGTGTCTCGATGGTGCGGCCGACGTCGGATGCGAGACATGGCTTGCCGAAATAATAGCCTTGGACGGCGGTGCAGCCGCATTCGCGGACGAAGTCGAGTTGCTCTTCCGTCTCCACCCCCTCCGCCGTGGTCTCGACGCCCAGCACTGAGCCGAGGCTTGCGATGGTGCGGACGATCGCAACGCTCTCCGGGCTCTCCCCGAGCGTGCCGACGAAGGAGCGGTCGATCTTGATGCGGTCGAAAGGAAATTTTCGTAAGTAGCTCAGCGATGAATAGCCGACGCCGAAATCGTCGAGGCTGACGCGCACTCCTAGCGCGCGGAGCTGGTGCAGGATCTCGATCGTCGCCTCGCTGTCATCGAGCAGCGCCGTCTCGGTCACCTCGAGCTCGAGCCGTTGCGGCGGCAGGCCGGCTTCTGCAAGCGCGCTGGTGACCATCCCGACCAACCCGCGCGAGCGGAACTGCACCGGAGACAGGTTCACCGCAACGGCGACGCCGGGCCAGGACGCGGCGACCGCGCAGGCCGTGCGCAGCACCCATTCGCCGATCGGCACGATCAGCCCGTTCTCCTCCGCAATCGGAATGAACTCGGCGGGAGAAACGATGCCGCGTGAGGGATGTTTCCAGCGCAGCAATGCCTCGAAGCCGGTGAGCTCGGAAGAATCGAGCCGCATCTGCGGCTGGAACACCAGGTGGAACTGACGACCCTCGAGCGCGCCACCCAGATCCTGCTCGAGCGCGTGCCGGCTGCGCGCTTCTTCCTCCATCTCGGGCTCGAACAGCTGATAGATTCCGCGCCCCCTGGCCTTGGCCTGGTACAGCGCGAGGTCGGCGCACTTCATCAACTCGTCCGCATCGAGCCCGTGGTCAGGTGCGATTGCAATACCGACAGACACGCCGACATGGACTGATTGACTTTCCAGCGGCGGAGGATGACCGATGATGTCGACGAGACGGCGGGCGAGCTCCTCAGCCGATTGCGGCTGCGGACCGCGCTGCAGGACGGCGAACTCGTCGCCGCCGAGGCGCGCGACGGTGTCGTGTTCGCCGACGTTCGCTTTCAGCTGCGCTGCGACCCAGCGCAGCAGGCGATCGCCTGCGGCGTGGCCGAGGCGGTCGTTGACGGTCTTGAAGTTGTCGAGGTCGAAGCAAAGCACGGCCATGGCGCCGCCGGCGACCGCAACCTGGTTCAGTCCCTCAGCCATCTTCTCGCGGAACAGCGTGCGATTGGGCAGGTCGGTGAGCGAATCGTGCCGCGCCATGTGCGCCACCCGGGCCTGGGCCTTGTGGCGCTCGGTGACGTCCTCGTAGGTGACGACCCAGCCGCCGTGCTCCATCCGTTTGTGATTGAGCTTGATGATGCGGCCGTCGCTCAAGTGCCGATGCAGCGTGTGCTCGCCCTCGCGCAACCGCTCGACATAGTCGGCATAGAGCTTGGCGCCGGTCGTGTTCGGGTGGATGCCGAGCTCGCAGCTGTAGTCCATGATCTCTCGCATCGAGACGCCGGGCTTAACGATCTCCGGCGACAGTCCGTACATCTCGAGATAACGGCGATTGCAGACGATCACGCGCAGGCTCGAATCGAGCATGCACAGGCCCTGGCTCATGTTGTTCAGCGCGGCATCGAAGCGGCGATATTGTTCGCTGAGCTGCTCGATGGCACGCTCGCGCTCGGTTATATCCTCGTAGGTGGCGACGAAGCCGCCTTCGGCCAGCGCGCAATAGCGTACCGAGATCATCGTATCGTCCGCCATGTGCCGGCGCATCGGCGATGAATCGCGGTTCGCAATGCTCGTCCTTGCGGCTTCCAGCAGCTGTTGCGGACTGTATTCGGACGAGAACGCGCCGTTTGCCATCGAGCGCTCGATCAGCTCGGCGAGATGCGTCCCGGGCCTGGTCTCCTCCGGCGACAGACGGTAGATCTTCCGGTAGGTGGTATTGCAGACGCGAAGGCGCATATCGCTGTCGAAGAAGGCGAGCCCGTGCGCCATGTTCTCCAGCGCCGCATCGAGAATGAAGTTCTGCTGCCTCAGCGTTTCCTCGTATTGCAGCCGCTCCGTGACGTCCTCGTGCACGGTCACCCAGCCGCCGTCGGGCAGGAAGCGGGAGATCGTCTGCACCATGCGTCCGTCGTAGCGCATCACCAGCAGGGATTTTTCTCTTTTGGCGCGCACGTCCTCCATTCTGGAGCTGTGAAACTCGTCGGCCGGCATCCCCGGCAGGTTGCCGCGCGATATCCAATGGTCGAGCACCGCGCGGTGCGAGACTCCCGGCTTCACGATTCCAGGATCGAGATTGTAGAGGTTGAGGAAGCGTTCGTTGCAGACGACCACGCGGCTGTCAGCGTCGTACATGATGAGACCGTGCGACATGTTCGCAAGCGCGTGCTGGCTGCGCTCCGTTTGCACGCGCAATTCCGCCTCGAGCCGGGCGAGGCGGGTGACGTCGTCGCAGATCGTCATCCAGCCGCCGCCGGGGAGAGGCTTCAGCTCGAGCGACATGACAAGGCCGCTCGCCAGCCGCTGCTCGGTGCGGAACGGCTTTCCGGCCGCGATCCGCGCAATCCGCGCCGAATAGAGCGCGTCGAGCTCGCTTTCCGGGAAGTTGCCGCGCTTGGCGCTGTGCGCGAGCACCTCTCGATAGCTCGTGCCGACGCGCACGATGTCGGCGGACATGTTGAAGAAGGAGAGGTAACGCTGATTGACCAGCAAGATGCGATTGTCGGCATCGTAGACGCAAACACCCTGCTCCATATGGTCGAGCGCGAGTTGGCTCAGCGCGACCAGGGCGTCCGGGCCCTGCTCGCGGCGTGCACCAAGCTCTTTGTCGCGGGTCGACGTCATCGGGCGGGACTCGGCAGGCAACAGACTTAACGCAACCTAATTCAGCTGCCGAGGCTAGCGAAGAGGCCGGAAAAATCCCTTAAGCGCAGTAGTTTACGGAGGATGACCGGCGATGCGTGGATGCGTATGAAGTAAGAGGTGCCTGCGAGGACTGGCCAGATATCGTGCGTCGCCGGCACGGCAGCCAACTCTCGGCCGTGCCCTCTACGGCCCGTAAAGCACGAGCTCCGTGTCGGTGAGGTCGCCCAGAAGTGGCTGGTGCGGCCCCTTGAAATATTTGCGACCCCGTCGCTCGGTATAGATACCAACGAGGCCGGGAATTGGGCCATTGGAATCGACGGCGACCGAAATCTTGCCGAGCCGCAACAGCAACCGGCCGATTCGGCCCGCGCATTCGGCGTATTCCGTCATGCTCCGGCAATAGATCAGCTTCATGGCGGGCGGGGCGATGAAGCCGCGGCGGATGCGCACCGGTTGCAGGATGAAGGGGAAGGTTCCTTTCGGCGTGCGGCAGACGAGGCTGAGACAATTGTAGCGCGCATGCCGCCTCAAGAGCTCGGTCTCGGCGGCGGAAAGTCCCTTGATCTCCTTGGCATGCGGCGGGATGACCTCGATCTCGCTCCACCGCGGCACGCGTGCCAGCGCAGGGATCGAGAAGAATATCCCGCGGCAATAGGCGCGAAAGCCCTGCGTCTCGATGATCGGCCAGGTCCACGGCGCCGGGCTGATGTTGAAATAGGTGACGTCCTTGTGCCGCTGGGCGATCTTGGTCAGCAGCGGCGCGTAGTTGCGATAGGCCGGATCGACATACCAGCTCGACAGGTTGCACTGGACAGCCGTCTCCTCGCCACGCTGGCGCGCCGTGTAGATCAGAAGCAGCACGCCGACGGGCGTGCCGTCATCGTCGAGCATGTAGCCGAAGCGCGGATAGCCCTCCGGCACCGCTCGGAAGGCTTGCCGGCGCAGGCCCTGAATCCAATATTCGCGTGAACGGCCGACGAAGCCGCGCGTCAGCAAGTCCGCGATCTTATCGACATCGGACTCCGTGATCTCGCGACATCGGACCTTGGTATGGATCACGCTCGTCTTGCCCGTGGAAATGGTCAGCCTCGTGAGTTGCGTTAGCGCCAGCCTTCGCCGTGAGCGCCGGCCGCAACATGCGGCTGCAAGCCCAGGACGTCCTGCACCTTGGCGGGCCAGGCGGAAAGATCGGTGCCGTGGGTGTGGAACATGGCGACGGCCAGCCGGTCCATGCCAAAGGCAACGCAGCCGGTATGAGCCGGCTCGCCATTGGCGTCCTGGATTCCCCAGGTCGTGCCGAAATGTTCGCGGTGATAGTTGAAGCTCATGCAGGCCGTCGGCTGCTCGTCCGAGCGCAGCGGAATGAGGAGCTCGAACTTGAGTTGCTGCTGCTTCTGGCTCACCGCCTTCATCTGGCCGACCCGGCCGAAGAATGGATCGCTGGCATAGTCGACGCGGAAGGTGAGGCCGAGGTCACGCGCGATCGCCTGCGCCCGCACCATCCAGCGCTCGCGGAAGTCGGCGACGTCGTCGGGGCTGCCGATGCAGACATATTCGCGCATCCGGAACGATTGCAGGCGATCGAGATGCTTCGACGGCTCGCGGCGGAAGCAGTCGGCAGCGACATCGAAACGCAGGCCGCCCTTGGGCAACGGTCCGCGGCTCGCCGCGATCGGATAGACGGGATAGCAGGCGGCAGGCGACAGCACGAGGTCGGCTGGCGACAGTGAAGAGGTCCAGTCGCCGCCGGCATCGAAGCGGCTCACCGCGGCGTTGATCTCGCGTTCGGTGCCGTGCAGTCCGCAGACGCAGCCGAGCAGGTTCGGAAAGCTCTTGAGGTAGCCGGATTTCTCCAGCTGGGCGCGGCTCATCACCGGTGGAAAGCGCATCACTTCGGTGCCGGCTTCGCGATGGCTCGTGATCAGTGCGGCCAGCCGCTCGACGATGCCTTCATAAAGCGCGGTGCGGGCATAGACGCCGTCGGCGCCCATGCGGTGGAACAGCTTGTCGGCAAGATGATCGAGCGGATCGATCATCTGCGGCGCGGTATCGGGCGAATTGGAGAGGACGGCAATGCTCATAGGTCGGTGTCCTGCTATATGAAAAAAAGTCTTCTTCTTGGTTCAGTCGCGAAGGCTCGTCGGCACGCCGCTCATCAGCGTCGATGTCGCGGCGTTGGAGAGAATACGGTCATTGTTGATCATGATCGGTGACGACAGCACGTCGCGCAGGTGGCGGCCCATGGTGAACTCGCCGTCGTTGCGGTAGCCGGAAAGACCCGCGGTGCGCATCGCATGCATCACCGTCTCGACCGCGAGCTCGGAAGCTTGCACCTTGAGCAGCGTGATCGCGGACTGGAAGTCGAGCGAGCTCAGCGCACGCTCGTCATGCTCGGCGCGGGCGAAAGCGTCAGTGTTGGCAGAGATCAGCGCGCGCAGCTTGGCAAGCGACATCTTGGCGGCGGTGAAGTGGGCCGCGGCCGGGGGCATCTGGCCGCCGGAAGAGCGCGCCGCCTTGCGGATGAAAGCCTGCGCGCGGGTCACGGCCGCAGCGGCGATGCCGGCCCAGGCCGACGACCAGCACAGATGTGCGAACGGGGTCATGGTCTGGGCGTGGATCTTGTCGTAGGATTCCGGGAAGACGCGGTCGGCAGGGCAATCGACCTTCAGCTCGAAGCCGGTCGAGCAGGTGCCGCGCATGCCGAGCGTTTCCCAGCCGAGCGTCCGCTTCAGCGAATAATCGTCCTTGGCGAGCGCCATCAGAACCTGGTCGGAGGCTGCGGCATCGGTGGCGCGGCGGGCGATGGTGACGAGGCCGTCGGCCTCGGCGCCGTAGGAGATCACGGTGGCATCGCGAACCAGGGAGACGGTGTCGCCAGCATGATCGACCGCGGCGGCGCTGGCGCGGATATTGCCGCCATTCTGGCCCTCCGTGGTGGAGGAGGCGAGCAGCCACTGGTCGCGGGCGACCCGGCGCATCATGGTCTCCATCCAGGGAATGCCATGGCCGTGCCTGATGACGCAGGCGACCTTGGTCTGATGCATCGCGTAGATCATCGCCGTGGAAGCGCAGGCGCGTCCGAGTGTGTAGCAGATGTCAGTAACGTCATAGATCGAGGCGCCGAAGCCGCCGAACTCGACCGGGATCATCACGCCCAGCAGCTTCTGCTCACGCGCGACGTCGAAGGCCTTGTGCGGGAAGCGGGCGTCGCGATCGACCCCGTCTGCGTCGGCCGCTGCCGCTGCGGCGGTCCGGGCGGCGCGCTCGGTCAGGGACGGGCCCTGCTCGAGAAAGCTCGCCTGCATTTCGTCGACAGTGAGGACTGCTTCACGCACGTTCATACTCGTCCGCCTCCGGTTTGCCGTTCGAGATCGCCAGCATCAGTCGCGATGCCGCCTGAAGCGATCTTCCGGCCATCTTTGCTTGTGAGACGAGGCTAGGGATTTAATTCAAATTCGTCGATGAAATAGAGGGTAAACAAAACCCAATTCCGAACGAACAGTTAAAGGCGGGTTGTTTGCATCACCAGATTTTCCAGCACCGCGTTAGGACTTTGGAAGAATCCCGGATTCCGGACAATCTGAGTCACCGTTTACTAAGAAACGCGAAGTATTGCTGCCGCCCATTGCAGGACCGGCAGGCCGTGCCCATCGTAGCCGGCAGTCCGATCCGACCTCGATAGACACATGGGAATTTGCCGATGCAGGCCTTCGATACCGATTTGCGCAATCGCATCATCAAGCTGGTGAAGGGTATCCTTGAGCAGAACTCGCTCACTGCCGACGTCACGCCGGAGGCAAAGCTCGTCGACGTCGGCCTGACTTCGATGGACATGGTCAATCTGATGCTCGGCGTCGAAGCCGAGTTCGACTTCACCATCCCGCAGTCCGAGATCACGCCGGAGAATTTCCAGTCGGTCGAGACGCTGGAGCGGATGGTCGCGACGCAGCTGCAACTCGCGAACGCGGCTTAAGCCGGGCGCGCCTCTTTCTCCGCTATCGTCCCCGCGTATGCGGGGACCTATACCGCGGAATCTCGATCACTGACGATCGGAGTGCCCAACGACTGGTCTTCGCCTGCCTGTGGTTATGGGTCCCTGCGTTCGCGGGGGGCGACACCAAATGTGAGGCTCGCCCCTCCGTCCCTCACACGACCGGCATCACCCGGCCACCCCGTTCCAAAACCGCCGCAAAACTGGCATAGCTCAGCCGTGTCACACGTGGCGGACAGGGTGGAGCAGGCATGACGCAGGCGATATTGGGGATCATCGGCGGCTCGGGCATCTATGACCTGCCGGGCCTCGAGGGGGCCCACGAAGAGGTGATCGCTAGTCCGTGGGGGGAGCCGTCTGCACCATTGCGGCGCGGCTCCATCGCCGGTCTGCCGATCGTGTTCCTGCCGCGGCATGACAAGGGTCACCGGCTTTCTCCCTCCGATATCAACTATCGCGCCAATATCGACGTGCTGAAGCGCGCCGGCGTCACCGACCTGATCTCGCTTTCGGCCTGCGGTTCCTTCAAGGAGGAACTGCCGCCCGGCACCTTCGTTCTCGTCGACCAGTTCGTCGACCGGACCCACAAGCGCGAGAGCTCATTCTTCGGCCGCGGCTGCGTCGCACATGTGTCCATGGCGCACCCGGTCTCGCCGCGGCTGCGGCTCCATCTCGCGGCGGCGGCTGACGCCGAGGGCATCGCGATCGCCCGCGGCGGCACTTATGTCTGCATGGAGGGGCCGCAATTCTCTACTTACGCAGAGAGCATGACCTACAAGACCCTTGGCTATTCCGTGATCGGCATGACCAATATGCCCGAAGCGAAGCTCGCGCGTGAGGCGGAGATCTGTTACGCCACCGTCGCGATGGTGACGGATTTCGATTGCTGGCATCCCGATCATGACGCCGTCACCGTGCAGGACATCATTCGCGTGTTGACGTCGAACGCCGACAAGGCGAAGGCGCTGGTGGCGCGGCTGGCAAGGGATTTTCCGCGCGAGCACGAGCCGTGCCCGATCGGCTCCGACCGGGCGCTCGACACCGCGCTGATCACGGCGCCTGAGGCGCGCGATCCGGAGCTTCTGAAGAAGCTCGATGCGGTGGCGGGGCGCATCCTGCGCGGCTGAGGCGCAAGGCGAAGCACAAGAAGGCAGAATGCCATGAAGGTCGACGGCAAACATTTTCGCAGCATCTGGCGCGAGCGCGACGGCTGGTCCGTCGGCGCGATCGATCAGCGCCGGCTGCCGCATGAGTTCGTCATCGCGCGCCTGACCTCGTGTGAAGACGCGGCCGTTGCGATCCGCGACATGTTGGTGCGCGGCGCGCCGCTGATCGGGGCGACTGCCGCCTACGGCATGGCCCTCGCGATGCGCGAGGACGCTTCCGACGCCGGTCTGAAACGGGCCTACGACACGCTCGTGGTCGCACGGCCAACCGCGATCAATCTGAAATGGGCTCTGGACGAGATGCGCAGGACGCTCGCGCCGGTCGATCCCGTTGAAAGGGCGGAAGCTGCCTACGCGCGCGCCGACGAGATCGCCGAGCAGGATGTCGAGATCAATCGCGGCATTGCCGGCAACGGTCTGAAGCTGATCGAGGCGATTGCGGCGAAGAAGCCGGGCGAGACGGTCAATGTCCTCACGCACTGCAATGCCGGTTGGCTCGCCACCGTCGACTGGGGCACCGCGACGGCGCCGATCTATCTCGCGCACGAACGCGGCATCAACGTCCATGTCTGGGTCGACGAGACCCGCCCGCGCAACCAGGGCGCCTCGCTCACAGCCTGGGAGCTCGGCCATCACGGCGTGCCGCACACGGTCATCCCGGACAACACTGGCGGACACCTGATGCAACATGGCATGGTCGATCTCGCCATCGTCGGCACCGACCGCGTCGCCGCCAATGGCGACGTCTGCAACAAGATCGGCACCTATCTGAAGGCGCTGGCCGCGCATGACAACGGGGTGCCGTTCTATGTTGCGCTGCCATCGCCGACGATCGACTTCGCCGTCCACGACGGCATCCGCGGCATCCCGATCGAGCAGCGCAGCGGCACCGAGGTGACCGACATGACCGGCCGCACCGCGGACGGAAGGCTGGAGACGGTGCGCATCGTCCCGGAGGGGTCGCCGGTCGCGAACTACGCCTTCGACGTGACGCCGGCACGGCTCGTCACCGGCCTGATCACCGAGCGCGGCGTGCTGAAGCCGGATCGAGCCTCGCTGGCGGCTGCGTTCCCGGAGCGGGTCGCAGATGCTGCGGAATAGTGCAGTTTACCAGGCGAGATGTTGCCACGTCATTGCGAGGAGCTCTTGCGACAAGCAGCAATGACCAAGAGTGACGCGCCACAGCTAGCCCAGCTTGAGGCCCGTGGCCTTCTCGAGCTCGGCGATGGCCTGGGCGCCGCTCGTCACTTTTATCGTCGTCATGCCTATCTCGCGCGCGGGCTTCAGGTTCACACCGAGATCGTCCAGATAGACGCAGTTGTTCGGATCGACCTTTAGCGTCTCGACCATCAATTGATATATCCGCGGGTCGGGCTTGCGCAGGCCAATCTTGGCGGATTCGATCACGTGGTCGAACAGCACCATGACCTCGGCGATGTAGAGGGAACGTCCGGTCATGCTCCCGATGGCGTTGGCCGGAAGGTTGTTGGTGATGCAGCCGGTCTTGAATTGCGCCTTGATGCGCTTCAGGGCTTCGACCATCTCTGGACGTAGACTGCCCTGCAGCAAGGGCAGCACATCGCGTCCGCGTACCTCCGCGCCCAGTGCAAGCGATTCCGTGGCGAATAATTCGTCGAAAGTGTCGATGTCCACCTCGGCCCGCTCGAACTTGGCCCAGGCGTTCTCCAGGTGGTTGGCGGCGTTGGTGCGCCGGATGATGTCGGCGGGCAGTCCGCGCTCGATCTCGAACCGCGTGAACGCCTCGAATGGTGAGCTTGTCAGCACGCCGCCAAAATCAAAGATCACAGCCTCGATCGCCAATGTCCTGCCCTCGTCAATTCCTTTCCAAGAGGGCTAGCATGCGCTATCGGCAAGAGCCAGTCCGAAGCCGTCCTCCTCCTCACCGGTGCTGTCGCCGGAGCGTGTTCCCATGACGAAGCTTGCCATGTTCATCGCTGCAGCGCTGCTGCTCGCCACGCCTGCCCGTGCCATCGTCGGTGGCGGCACGCCGCAGGCCGATGGTGTCGCGCGTGCCGTCGTCACCATCGTCGGTTCGCGCGGCAATTTCTGCACCGGCAGCTTGATTGCACCACGCGTGGTCCTGACGGTCGCGCACTGTGTGCAACCCGGCGCCGACTACAAGATCGTTGATCGCGGTGCTGACGGCCAGCCGCAATTGTTGAACGTGCGTACGGTCGCGATTCACCCGAACTTCAACATGCAGGCGATGCAGGCGCACCGCGCCACCGCCGACGTGGCGCTGCTGCAACTGGAAATTCCACTCAAGGGAAAATCCACGGTGACGGTCGGCATGCCGACGATTCCAATCCAGGTCGGCAGCCGCTTCGTCATCGCCGGTATCGGTGTCACCGTTCGTGGTGACGGCAAGAGCGGCGGCATGACGCGCGTTGCCGGCCTCGTTGCGACCGGGCGGCCCGGCACGCTCCAGGTTCGCCTGGTCGACCCCGTAACCAACGGTGTTCGCGACGGAATTGGCGCCTGCACCGGCGATTCCGGCGGCCCGGTATTCGAGGACAGGCCGAGCGGTCCCGTGCTTGTCGGCCTCATCAGCTGGTCCACTGGGCCGAACGGCACGGCTGGTTGCGGCGGATTGACCGGCGTGACGCCGCTGACGCTCTATCGCGAGTGGATCTTGCAGGCCGCGCGGAGCTGGGGTGCGGCACTGTGATTTGACCGCGATTTGATCTATGTCATTTTGAAGCGGAAGCGCGGCGGGTGATCATGCCCGCTGCGGAGGAAACGCGCCGCCCAGTCAGGGGCGGCCACAAAAACAAGCAAGGCATAGAAGCAACAATGAATGTCGCTGTTCGCAGTCACGCCACGGCCAAGCAGGTTTCTGAACATTTCGACGTGTTGATCGTCGGCGCCGGCATCTCCGGCATCGGCAGCGCCTATCATCTCACGAAGCAGCTTCCGGGAACGAGCTTCGTCATCCTGGAAACCCAGGCGACGTTCGGGGGCACCTGGACCACGCATCGCTATCCAGGCATCCGCTCGGACAGCGATCTCCATACCTTCGGCTATCGCTTCAAGCCCTGGGTCGGCCCGCCGATCGCGACCGCCGAGGAGATCCTCGCCTACATGAACGAGGTGATCGAGGAGAACGATCTCGCCAAGCACATTCGCTACAAGCACAAGATCAATTCCGCGAGCTGGTCGAGCGAGCAGAACCTCTGGACCATCGAGGCGGTGACGACCGACACCGGCGAGCCCAGGACCTTCACCGCCAACTTCCTCTGGATGTGCCAAGGCTACTATCGCCATTCCGAAGGTTACACGCCGGAATGGAAGGGCATGGATCGCTTCAAGGGCCGCATCGTCCATCCGCAGACCTGGCCGGATGATATCGACTTGACGAACAAGAAGGTGGTGGTGATCGGCTCGGGCGCCACGGCGGCGACGCTGGTGCCGAACATCGCAGACAAATGCGCGCATGTCACCATGCTGCAGCGCTCGCCGACCTACTTCCGTCTCGGCCGCAACGCCATCGAGATTGCGGAAGAGCTGCGCCGGCTTCAGGTCGATGAGGCCTGGATCCACGAGATCGTGCGGCGGAAGATCCTGTTCGAGCAGGATGCGTTCACGAAGCTCTGCGTATCCAAGCCCGAGCAGGTCAAGAAGGAGCTGATCGGCCAGATCAGCGCCGTCCTGGGTCCCGATTACGACGTCGAGACGCACTTCACGCCGAAATACCGGCCTTGGCGGCAGCGCATCGCCTTCGTGCCGGATGCCGACCTGTTCAAGGGAATCGCCAGCGGCAAGGCCTCGGTCGTGACCGACGAGATCGAATGTTTCGTCGAGAATGGCATCCAGCTCAAATCGGGCAAGCTGCTGGAAGCCGATGTCGTCGTCACCGCGACCGGTTTCAATCTTGCGGCGCTCGGTGACATCGCGTTCGAGATCGACGGAAAACCGCTCGCCTTCGGCGACACCGTCACCTATCGCGGCATGATGTTCACGGGCGTGCCCAACATGGTCTGGGTGTTCGGTTACTTCCGTGCCAGCTGGACCCTGCGCGTCGACCTCGTCGCCGATTTCGTCTGCAGGTTGCTCGGACATATGAAGGCCAAAGGTGCGAAGAAGGTCGAGGTCCAGCTGCGCCCCGAGGACCACAACATGCCGATCCTGCCCTGGATCGATCCGGAAAACTTCAATCCCGGCTACATGATGCGCAACATGGACCTGTTGCCCAAGCGCGGCGACAAGCCCGAGTGGCAACACAGCCAGGATTACTGGACCGAGAAGGACGAGATTCCGAAGACGGATCTGGACGACAAGGCGTTCGTCTACGGGTGAGGACGCTGTTAGTGTAGCGGGGGTAGCGCTCGCTACACACCGTCGTCCCGGGGCGCGAAGCGAACCCGGGACCATAGCGACAGGGACCGGTTACGAAGCGAGCGGGTCACTCAGGTCTTCGCCAAACCTCTTCCTGTGGCTATGGGGCCCGGATTTGCGCTTCGCTTGTCCGGGACGACAGCGGTTGTTGGACCAGCGGCGTCTCAACCCATTCAGACCACAGCTCACGAATTCCTCCGCGTCGCATTCGTCGCAATCGCCGCTGCAGCCGTCCGGTTTTCCACGCCGAGCTTGGCGTAGATCTGCTCGAGATGCTTGTCGACCGTGCGCGGGCTGAGGCCCAGAATTTGCGCGATGTCGCGGTTGGTCTTGCCCTTGCTGAGCCAGGCCAGCACCTCGCCCTCCCGGGTGGTGAGGCCCAGCTCGCTGGTGAACTCGGGCGGCAGCGCGGTGCCGGATTCCCGGGAGAGCCGCAGCAGGAACTCGTTTGGCGCGGTTTCGCCCATGTAGTAGAGCCGAAGCTGCGGATTGTCGGGCAACGAAGCTCCCGGAGACTTCGCGCTGCCCTTGGCCTTGGCCTGCTCGAGCCATTGCAGCAGCGCCGGCGGCAGCACGAAGTCGTCCGCTTGCGCGCCGTGATGATCGGACAGCAGCTTCTGAGCCTGCGGCGTCGCCCAGAGCACGTGGCCCTGTCGGTTGACCGCGAACAGAAATCGGCCGGAGACGTCGAGTGCGGCGCGTGCGCTCTGGGTCAGCCGGGCATTGCCGAGATGGACGCGAATGCGCGCCAGCATCTCCTCGATCACGATCGGCTTGGTCACGTAGTCGACACCACCGGCCTCCAGTCCACGCACGATATGCTCGGTCTCGGCAAGACCAGTCATGAAGATCACGGGGACATTGGCAAGACCGGCATCGCGCTTGAGCCGGCGGCAGGTCTCGAAACCGTCGATGCCAGGCATTACGGCATCGAGTAGCACGATGTCCGGCGTGATCTGATCGATGATCCGCATCGCGGCGGCACCGTCGAGCGCCACCATGACCGTCATGCCGGCGCCGTCGAGCGCGTCTGTGAGCAGCCGTAGCGTCTCCGGGGAATCGTCGACAACGAGCGCGACGTCGCGCTTCTTCGACTCAATGTTCATGCGCGTGCAACGTCTTCAATGTAGCCATATATCGATCGAGATCGAAGCGATCGACCAGCGAGCGCATCTGTGCGACGAAGTCGGCATGCTCCGGATGCTCGGTGCCGATCTCGTCCAGCTTCAATTGGATGCCCTTGACATAGCCGAGCTGACCGAGCCCGATCAGCGCCTCGATGTGCCGCGCCGGCGGCTTTGACCCGGTCTCGGCACGCCATAGCGGCATCGGAACCTCATCCGAACCGTATTGCCACTCAATCTTGAGGAGCTGGCGGATCGTCTCCAGGAGGCGTGGGATGTCGATCGGCTTCATCAGGTAGCCGTCGTGGAAGGGCTGCGCCAACGGCGCGCCGTGGGCCTCCAACGCACTTGCCGACACCATCAGGATGCGCGCCTGGTGATGGCCGCTCTCGCGCAACGCCTCGGCAACGGCCCAGCCGTCCATGGTTGGCATCGAGATGTCGAGCAGGAACAGATCGGGGCGGCAATGCTGCGCCAGCGCAAGACAGCCCGCACCATCGGGCGCGCTGAGCAGGATGAAGCCGAGCGGCGTCAGCACCTCGCGCAGGAGGTCGCGATGCACGGGGTCATCGTCGGTGACGAGGATGGTCTTGCGGGCGCCGTGATAGCCGGAGACCGGCGCCTCCACCGGCGCGATGCGTTGGGGATTGGTGACCTCGGAGAGCAGGATCTTGACCTTGAACGTCGAGCCAGCGCCGACGGTGCTCGTCACCTTGATGTCACCGCCCATCACGCCGGCGAGCAGCCGGCTGATGGTTAGTCCAAGGCCGGTGCCGGTCTGCGGCTGCGAGACGCCAATCTCGCCGCGTTCGAAGGGCGCGAAGATGCGTTCGAGATCGTCGCCCCGGATGCCGGGGCCGGTGTCGATTACCTCGAATTCCGCAACCGGACTGCGGTAGTGCACCACGAATTGCACGCTGCCCGACTGCGTGAACTTGATGGCGTTCGAGAGCAGGTTGATCAGCACCTGACGCAGCCGCTTCTCGTCGGCATAGACCACGCGCGGCAGATGCGGCGGCCGCCTGAACACGAAGTCGATGCCCTTGGCTGCGGCCTGGAGGCGGAACATGCCAACGAGCTGGTCGAGAAATTCGCTGAGCCGCACCTCGTCGCGCGACAGATACAGCCGCCCTGCCTCGATCTTGGAGATGTCCAGGATGCCGTCGATCAGGCCGGAGAGATGGTCGGCGCTGCGGCGGACGACGCGGACCTGGTCGCGCGGCTTGGCGCCAAGCGTCGTGTCCTGCTCGAGCAGCTGGGCATAGCCGCTGATCGCGTTCAGCGGTGAGCGCAGCTCGTGGCTCAGGCCCACCACGTACCGGCTCTTGGCGAGGTTGGCGGATTCGGCAACCTCCTTGGCCCGCTGGAGCTCCGCATCCGTGCGCTTGTGCGCGTCGATCTCCTGGATCAGCAGCGCGGTCTGACGCCGCGTCTCGGCTTCTGCGGCCCGGCGGCTCTGCTGCGCCAGCACGAACAGCCATGCCACCACGCCGATGATGATGCTGAGTGAGAAGAACACCTTCCAGAGCACGTCGGAAACCAGCGCATTCTCGCCATGCACGTTTGCCGAAGTCTGCAGATAGATCAGCCCCAGCACCAGCGCGACCAGGCCGGCTGAGATCACGAACACGCCGATGTAATGGCCGACCTGCGAGTTGATCCGGGCGTAGATCGGCTGCGGCATCAGCTTTCCCAGCGCCTCAGACACCTGCGCCTGGAACCTCGCGTGCGGCTTGCAGAGGTCGTGGCAGCGCGCGTCCAGCGAACAGCAGAGCGAGCAGATCGGCCCCGCATAGGCTGGACAGGAGGCCATGTCCTCCGGCTCGAATGAGTGCTCGCAGATGCAGCACTGGATCGCTTCGATATTCTGCCAGCTCCGCTTCGGCTTGCGTGCAATGTAGTACCTGCCGTCTGTCGCCCAGGCGATCAGCGGCGCGGCGAGGAAGGCGGCCGCAAGTGCGATGAAGGCCGACAGCGCCTTCGCGGTGGGTCCGAACAGGCCGTAGAACGCGCTGATGGAGACGATGGTCGCCAATGTCATCGCGCCGACGCCGACCGGATTGACGTCGTAGAGGTGCGCTCGTTTAAACTCGATCTGCTGTGGTCGCAAGCCAAGCGGCTTGTTGACGACGAGGTCGGCGACCAGCGCGCCGACCCAGGCGATCGCGACGTTCGAATAGAGCGCCAGAGTTTGCTCCAGCGCCTTGTAGACGCCGATCTCCATCAGCAACAGCGCCACGATGACGTTGAAGACCAGCCAGACCACGCGTCCGGGATGGCTGTGGGTCAGGCGCGAGAAGAAATTCGACCAGGCGATCGAGCCGGCATAGGCATTCGTGACGTTGATCTTGACTTGCGACAGGATCACGAACGTGCCGGTCAACGCCAGTGCGAGCTCGGGCTGCGACAGCACATAGCGGAACGCTTCGAGATACATGTGCGCCGGCTCGGCGGCCTCCTCGGGCGGCACGCCGTGGCTGAGTGCGAAGAAGGCCAGAAACGAGCCGGCCAGGAGCTTCAGCGCGCCAAGTACGATCCAGCCCGGTCCGGCGCTCATCAGCGCGATCCACCAGGAGACCCTCGAAGCGCGGCGATCGCGCGGCAGGAAGCGCAGGAAATCCACCTGTTCACCGATTTGCGCGACCAGCGAGAACACGACCGAGGCGGCAACGCCGAACAGCAACAGGTCGAAATGTCCGTTGAGGTCGCCGTGGTCGCCCGAGAACTTGCGCCACTCCGTAAATGAGTTCGGGTTATGCCAGGCGATAGCCGCGAACGGGATGATGTGAAGGATCACCCACAGTGGCTGCGTCCACAATTGGAAGCGGCTGATCAGAGTGATGCCGTAGGCCACCAGCGGTATGATCACGACGGCGCTGATGAGATAGCCGACCGGCCGCGGAATCCCGAAGCACATCTCGAGCGCGGATGCGAGAATCACCGCTTCGATGGCGAAGAAAATGAAGGTAAAGGACGCGTAGATCAGCGAGGTGACGGTCGAGCCGATATAGCCGAATCCGGCCCCCCGCGTCAGCAGGTCGATGTCGATGCCGCACTTGGCGGCATAGTACGCGATGGGCACGCCGCAGCAGAAGATGATGAGCGAGACCACGAGGATGGCGGCAGTCGCATTGGTGACGCCATAGTTCAGGGTGATGGTGCCTCCGATCGCCTCCATCGCCAGGAAAGAGATCGCGCCCAATGCGGTGTTGGCGACGCGGGCGGCGGACCAGCGGCGCGCGCTCTTCGCCGTGAAGCGCAGCGCGTAGTCTTCCAGCGTCTGGTTGGCGACCCATTGGTTGTACTGGCGCCTGACGCGGTCTATTCGCTGCCGCCCTGCCACGCTTTACCCCACTTCCGATACCGGCCCGGAGCCCTCGCAAATTCCGTACCAGAAGCCTACGTCGGCATTTTGCGGTGCAGTATACGCGATCTTGCGTATGCTTGAGCTGCATGAATTCGAGCCATCCTCACGGCACCAAACGCGTGTTCTCGAACAAAAGTGGGGGTGCTCATGTCAGACGAAGCAAACAAAGGCCCGTTGTCGCCGCTCCGGCGCAAGTTGCTGATGGGGATGGCGGCCGTGCCGGCCATCACGATGCTGCCGCGGGCGTCCTTTGCACAGGCGCCGGCGACCTCGGCGGTCAACACCACCGGCCTTGCCGTCACCGACACCGAGGTCACGGTCGGCATCCTGCATTCGGCGACCGGCACCATGGCGATCTCCGAGACCGGCTCGATCCAGGCCGAGAAGCTCGCGATCGAGCAGATCAATGCCGCGGGCGGCGTGCTCGGCCGCAAGATCAAGTTCATCCAGGAGGACGGCGCTTCAGACTGGCCGACCTTCGCCGAGAAGGCGAAAAAGCTCCTCGTCAACGACAAGGTCGCGGCGATCATGGGCTGCTGGACCTCGGCCTCCCGCAAGGCGGTGCTGCCGGTCGTCGAGCAATATAACGGCATGCTCTACTACCCGACCTTCTACGAAGGCCTCGAGCAATCCAAGAACGTGATCTACACCGGCCAGGAAGCGACCCAGCAAATTCTGGCGGGTCTCAACTGGATCGCCAAGGAGAAGGGCGCCAAGTCCTTCTTCTTCATCGGCTCGGACTACATCTGGCCGCGCACCTCCAACAAGATCGCCCGCAAGCATGTCGAGAACGTGCTCAAGGGCAAGGTCGTCGGCGAGGAATATTATGCGCTCGGCTCGACGCAGTTCAACTCCGTCATCAACAAGATCAAGCTGACCAAGCCGGACGTGATCTTCACCGACGTCGTCGGCGGCTCCAACGTCGCGTTCTACAAGCAGCTCAAGGCGGCCGGCATCGACCTTTCGAAGCAGCCGCTGCTCACGATCTCGGTGACAGAGGACGAGATCGACGGTATCGGCGGCGAGAACATCGCAGGCGCGTATGCCTGCATGAAGTACTTCCAGTCGCTCGACAACGCGAACAACAAGGCTTTCGTCTCGGCGTTCAAGAAGATGTGGGGCGAGAAGACCGTGATCGGAGACGTCACCCAGGCTGCGTATCTCGGCCCGTGGCTGTGGAAGCTCACCGTCGAGAAAGCCGGCTCCTTCGACGTGGACAAGATCGCCGCCGCCTCGCCGGGCGTCGAGTTCAAGGGGGCGCCGGAAGGCTATGTGCGCATCCACGAGAACCATCACCTCTGGTCGAAGACGCGGGTTGGCCGCGCCAAGCTCGATGGCCAGTTCGAGCTGATCTACGAGACCGCCGACCTGGTCGAGCCGGATCCGTTCCCGAAGGGCTACCAGTAAGGGCGGCGGCTTCCGCCGCACTTTCCCTCACGACAAAACCGCTCCCTGGCGTGGATCGCAAGTCCATGCCCAAGACCCCGCGTCGCGACTCTGCATCGCGACGCGGGACCCTTACCCCCGACGGAGGACATCGATGTTCGGCGACTACTCGCTTGGTGATCTTGGCTCGATCTTCGTCATGCAGGGCTTTGCCGGGCTGATCCTGTTCTCGGTCTACGTGCTGATGGCGCTCGGTCTCGCGATCATCTTCGGCCAGATGGGCGTCATCAACATGGCCCATGGCGAGTTCATGATCCTCGGGGCCTACGTCACCTGGATGACTTCGAATTTCTTCCAGTCCTATTTGCCGAGCCTGTTCAGCGGCTACTTCTTCCTCGCGATGATTCTGGCCTTCTTCGCCTCCGGCGCGTTGGGGATGTTGGTGGAGTGGGTGCTGATACGGCACCTCTACAAGCGGCCGCTCGATACGCTGCTGGCCACCTGGGGTCTCAGCCTGATGCTGCAGCAGGCCTATCGCTCCGTGTTCGGCGCGCGCGAGGTCGGCGTCGAGCTGCCGCAGTGGATGCTCGGCTCGCTGCGCGTCACCGACAGCATCGAGGTGCCCATCAACGGCATATTCGTGATGGGCCTCACCGTGCTGATTACCATTTCCGTCGCCTACGTTCTCTACATGTCGCGCTGGGGCCGCCAGGTGCGCGCGGTCGTGCAAAACCGCATCATGGCCGGCGCGGTCGGCATCAACACCGAGAAGGTCGATCGCTACACCTTCGGGCTCGGCTGCGGCATCGCGGGCGTCGCCGGCAGCGCCTTCACCATGATCGGCTCGACCGGGCCGACGTCGGGACAGCTCTACATCGTGGACACATTCCTGGTCGTCGTGTTCGGCGGCGCCGCCAGCCTGCTCGGCACCATCGCCTCCGCCTTCTCGATCTCGCAGACGCAATCGACCCTCGAATTCTTCATGTCGGGCTCGATGGCCAAGGTGCTCACGCTGCTCGCCGTCGTCGGCATCCTGATGCTGCGGCCGCAGGGTCTCTTCGCCCTCAAAGTCCGCAAATAACGAGAAGCAGGCAAGTCATGATCATCCACTCACGCTTCTTCAATCGATCCGAGCTCATGGGCTTCATTGCCCTGGCGGTGGTGCTGTTCGTGATCCTGCCGCTGACCCTCGACGTGTTCCGCCTCAATCTGGTCGCGAAATACCTGACCTACGCCTTCGTCGCGATCGGCCTCGTGCTGTGCTGGGGCTATGGCGGCATCTTGAGCCTGGGGCAGGGCGTGTTCTTCGGCCTCGGCGGCTATTGCATGGCGATGTTCCTCAAGCTGGAGGCCTCCAGCGTCGAGAACACCAAGATCCAGTCGACGCCCGGCATCCCTGATTTCATGGACTGGAATCAGATCACGGCACTGCCCTTCTTCTGGCAGCCGTTTCACAGCCTCACCTTCACCATCCTCGCCATCATCCTGGTGCCTGGCCTGTTCGCCCTGATCATCGGCACCGCGATGTTCAAGCGTCGCGTCGGCGGCACCTATTTCGCGATCATCACCCAGGCCGTCGCCGCCATTCTCACCATCCTGATCGTCGGCCAGCAGGGCTATACCGGCGGCATCAACGGCATGACCGACCTGCGCACGCTCAAGGGGTGGGACATCCGGCCCGACCATGCCAAGATCATCCTCTACTTCGTCGAGGTGGTGCTGCTGTTCGCCTGCATCGGCATCGCGCAGTTCATCCGCCTGACCAAGCTTGGCCGCATCCTGGTCGCGATGCGCGAGCAGGAAGACCGTGTCCGCTTCTCCGGCTATAGCGTAGCCAACTTCAAGATCTTCGCCTTCTGCATGGCCGCGGTCTTCGCCGCGATCGGCGGTGCCATGTTCGCGCTCAATGTCGGTTTCATGTCGCCATCCTTCGTCGGCATCGTGCCGTCGATCGAGATGGTGATCTACACCGCGGTCGGCGGACGGATGTCGATCTTCGGCGCGATATGGGGAGCCATCCTGGTGAACTTCGCCAAGACCAGCCTCTCTGAATCCTTCCCGCAGCTCTGGCTGTTCGGCCTTGGCGCGCTGTTCATCGCGGTCGTGCTCGCCTTCCCGAACGGCCTGTCCGGGCTGTGGGCAGACTACGTGCAGCCCCGCGTCGACCGGCTGTTCGCCTCGCGCAAGGCGAAGGCGGGCTGGAACGGCAATTCGGTCGCCGACAGCGCACCGGCAGAGTGAGGAGATCGTCATGCTCGTCGGACATCAGCCCAAGGATTTCCTGCTCGCGGTCTCCGGACTGACCGTCTCGTTCGACGGATTCAAGGCGGTCAACGATCTCTCCTTCTACGTCGAGGAGAACGAGATCCGCGTCATCATCGGCCCCAACGGCGCCGGCAAGACCACGGTGCTCGACCTGATCTGCGGCAAGACCAAGGCGACCTCGGGCTCGATCCAGTTTCGTGGCAAGGAGCTCACGAAGATGAAGGAGAACGAGATCGTGCAAACCGGCGTCGGACGCAAGTTCCAGACGCCGTCGGTGTTCGAGGACCTCACCGTGTTCGAGAACCTCGAGATCTCGTTCCCGCGCGGTCGCACCGTGTTCGGTTCGCTGACCTTTCAGCGCGACCAGTTGGTGAAGGACCGGGTCGAGGAGGTCGCCGAGATGATCTTCCTCAAGGACAGGCTCAACACCTATGCCGACGAGCTCAGCCATGGCCAGAAGCAGTGGCTCGAGATCGGCATGCTGCTGATCCAGGATCCGGATTTGCTGATGCTAGACGAACCCGTCGCCGGCATGAGCGTGTCCGAACGCGCCAAGACCGCCGAACTGCTCAACCGCATCATCAAGAATCGATCGGTGCTTGTGATCGAGCACGACATGAAATTCGTCGAGGACATCGCCCACAAGGTCACCGTGCTGCACCAGGGCCAGATCCTCTCGGAGGGGACGATGGAGAAGGTCAAGAACGACCCCAAGGTCGTCGAAGTCTATCTGGGACACTGAGAGATGGCGAAATCGAGTGAGCTAGTCGCGGCTCGGACGGTGCACCTCTCTCCTTGTGGGAGAGGTCCGATCGCGCAAGCGATCCGGGTGAGAGGTATCTCTCCACGCATCAGACTGCCGTTCGTATTCGTAGATGTGGACCCGTCATCCGTCGCGGGCCTCGCCCGCGCCACCTTCTCCCACAAGGGGAGAAGGAAGGCATACCGAGCCTAGGAGCGCACCGATGCTGGCAATTTCCGATCTCCACGTCGCCTACGGCCAGAGCGAGGTGCTGCACGGGCTCAATGTCAAGGTCGCGCCCAACGAGATCGTCGCGATCATGGGCCGCAACGGCATGGGCAAGACCACGCTGATGAAGTCGCTGATGGGCATTCTGCCCGCGAAGAGCGGCTCGGTGAGCATGGATGGCGCCGAGCTCGGCAATCTCAAGAGCTACGAGCGCGTCGCCAAGGGCCTCGCCTATGTGCCGCAGGGTCGCATGATCTTCTCCACCATGACGGTGAAGGAGAACATCGAGACAGGCCTCGTCGTGTCCGGTGGATCGGAGGTGCCGGACGATATCTACGAACTGTTCCCGGTGCTGCTGGAGATGAAAGGCCGCCGCGGCGGCAATCTCTCCGGCGGTCAGCAGCAACAGCTCGCCATTGCCCGCGCACTCGCGACCAAGCCGAAGGTGCTGCTGCTGGACGAGCCGACCGAAGGCATCCAGCCCTCCATTATCAAGGAGATGGCGCGCACCTTGAAGCGCATCCGCGACGAGAAGGGTCTTTCGATCGTCGTGTCCGAGCAGGTGCTGAGCTTTGCGCTCGATATCGCCGACCGCGTGCTGGTGATCGAGAACGGCGAGATCGTGCGCGACGATCCGCGCGACGCCGTCGATGCCGCACAGGTCTCGAAATATCTGTCCGTCTAACCAACCGTAGTCAAAGGGGAGCCTCTCGATGCCAGAGACACTGATCAAGGTCGATCTCACCAAGTCGGCCTATGAAAACGACATGGTGCACAACCGCTGGCACCCCGACATTCCGATCGTGGCGTGGGTCAATCCCGGCGACGATTTCATCATCGAGACCTATGACTGGACCGGCGGCTTCATCAAGAACAACGATTCCGCCGACGACGTCCGCGACATCGATCTGTCGATCGTGCACTTCCTCTCGGGTCCGATCGGCGTCAAGGGTGCCGAGCCCGGCGACCTTCTTGTCGTCGATCTGCTCGATGTCGGCCCGCTCAAGGAGAGCCTGTGGGGGTTCAACGGCTTCTTCTCCAAGCAGAACGGCGGCGGCTTCCTGACCGATCATTTCCCGCTGGCGCAGAAGTCGATCTGGGACATCAAGGGTCTCTATACCTCCTCCCGCCACGTGCCCGGCGTCAATTTTGCCGGCTTGATCCATCCCGGTCTGATCGGCTGTCTGCCCGATCCGAAGATGCTGGAGACCTGGAACAAGCGCGAGGCCGAACTGATCTCGACCAATCCGACCCGCGTGCCTGGTCTGGCCAATCCGCCCTTCGCGGCAACTGCCCATGGCGGCCGCGCCAAGGGAGACGTGAAGGCCAAGATCGGCGCCGAAGGTGCGCGCACCGTCCCGCCGCGCGAGCATGGCGGCAATTGCGACATCAAGGACCTCTCGCGCGGCTCGAAGATCTACTTCCCGGTCTACGTGCCCGGCGCCGGCCTCTCGATGGGCGATTTGCACTTCAGCCAGGGCGACGGCGAGATCACCTTCTGTGGTGCGATCGAGATGGCCGGCTGGCTGCACCTGAAGGTCGAGGTGATCAAGGATGGCATGTCGAAATACGGCATCAAGAATCCGATCTTCAAGCCGTCGCCGATCACGCCGAACTACAAGGATTATCTCATCTTCGAAGGCATCTCGGTCGACGAGGCCGGCAAGCAGCATTACCTCGACGTCCATATCGCCTATCGCCAGGCCTGTCTCAACGCCATCGAGTATCTGAAGAAGTTCGGCTATTCCGGCGCCCAGGCCTATTCGATCCTCGGTACTGCGCCGTGCCAGGGCCACATTTCCGGCGTGGTCGACGTGCCCAACGCCTGCGCCACGCTGTGGCTGCCGACGGAGATATTCGACTTCGACGTCATGCCGTCGGCGGCGGGCCCGATCAAGCACATCACCGGCGACATCCAGATGCCGATCTCTCCGGACAAGTAATCCCTGCGCGAGGGGATGCGGGACGGCCGGCGTTTCGTCCGTCCTGCATCAACCGCCAGGTGTGTTGAACAGGCAAGATGCGTGGGGATGATGCGATGCCGGTCTACGAATATCTCTGTGACGATTGCGGACCTTTCAAGGACCTGCGTCCGATGGCGGAGTGCGACGATCCGCAAGCCTGCCCGCATTGCGAGACGCTGGCGCCACGGGTGATCCTGACCGCACCGAATTTCTTCTGCATGCCGGCCGACAGGCGCAAGGCGCACGCGGTCAACGAGCGCAGCACGCACGCACCGCAGACGCTGGCACAATACAAGGCCTCGCACGGCCCCGGTTGCGGCTGCTGCTCGACGGGCAAGACCGTCAAGGACAAGGGCGCGACGGACAGGAAAAAGCCCGCGCGGTTGGTGACCAAGACCAGGAGCGGCGCCAAGGGTTTTCCGACGGCGAGGCCCTGGATGATCAGCCACTAACCAGACGCGATGACCTCACACGGATAGAAGACAGGAGCGGTCAACATGCTTCACGGCGACATTTCCAGCAGCAATGACACGGTCGGCGTCGCGGTGGTGAACTACAAGATGCCCCGGCTGCATACCAAGGCCGAGGTGCTCGAGAACGCCCGCAAGATCGCCGACATGATCCTGGGCATGAAGGTCGGCCTGCCCGGCATGGATCTCGTGATTTTCCCGGAATATTCCACGCAAGGCATCATGTACGACTCCAAGGAGATGTACGAGACGGCGTCCATGGTGCCGGGCGAGGAAACCGCGATTTTCGCCGAGGCCTGCCGCAAGGCGAAAGTGTGGGGCGTGTTCTCGCTCACCGGTGAACGCCACGAGGAGCATCCGCACAAGGCGCCCTACAACACTCTCATCCTGATGAACGACAAGGGTGAGATCGTGCAGAAATACCGCAAGATCATGCCCTGGGTCCCGATCGAGGGCTGGTATCCCGGCAATTGCACCTATGTCTCGGAGGGGCCAAAGGGTCTCAAGGTCAGCCTGATCATCTGCGACGACGGCAATTATCCGGAAATCTGGCGCGACTGCGCCATGAAGGGCGCCGAACTGATCGTGCGTTGCCAGGGCTACATGTATCCGGCCAAGGAGCAGCAGGTCATGATCTCCAAGGCGATGGCGTGGGCCAACAACGTCTATGTCGCGGTCGCCAATGCGGCCGGCTTCGACGGCGTCTATTCCTATTTCGGCCACTCCGCCATCATCGGCTTCGACGGCCGCACGCTCGGCGAGTGCGGCGAGGAGGATTACGGCATCCAGTACGCCCAGCTCTCCAAGCATCTGATCCGGGACGCGCGCCGCAACGGTCAGTCCCAGAATCATCTCTACAAGCTGGTCCACCGCGGCTACACCGGCATGATCAATTCCGGTGACAGTCCGCGTGGCGTCGCGGCGTGCCCGTATGACTTCTACAAGAACTGGATCAGGGACCCCGAGGGCACGCGGGACATGGTCGAGGCGATGACCCGCTCGACACCGGGGACCGACGAGTGTCCGATCGACGGCATTCCGAACGGAGCGGCTCCAAGCAATTACTGAGGCATTGCTGCCGCACGTCGCGGGATCGTACGCCGACAGAGCCTTGTGCGCCACGCGTGGGCTGAGCTAGCGCCTCTGCTCCGTAGGCCTGCGCGGTGGTCGCGGCGGCACGGGGGTTCCCGCCATCTTGTTGGCGGTCTCGCTGACATCGAGCAGGGAGCGGCGGATGTCCTCGATGTAGCCCGCCGACTTCTTCTTCATGGTGCCGGCAAGCTCATGCAGTTCCTTGATCTTCTCGAACAGTTCGTCGGCCTTGCCATCGACGAAGCCCGGGACCGCGCCCTCGATCTTCGCGACCGCCTTGTCGAAGCCCGCGAAGGCGCTGTCGACCTTGGCCATGACGGAGTCGATTTCTCCGCCCTTGCTCCTGAGGTCGGCGGTATAGCTCTCGAACGTGTGCAGTCCCTCCTTGATTGCGGGGGCGTTGCTCACGATGGTGCGATCGACATTGTGCAGCGTCTCCACGATGGACTCGGCGTCGCTGAGATCGGCGGTCAATATGGGGATGCCGTCCGCGTCAAGCGGCACCGGCGGTGCGGAGGGGGCGCCGCCGATCAGCGAGATCGCGGCGATGCCGGTGAGACCCTGGAACTCGATGCCTGCGACGGTGTCCTTGCGGATCGGCGCGCTGTTGTCGAGCATCACCAGCGCCACGATCCTGCGGGGACTATCCAGCTTGATCGACTGGATTTGGCCGACCGGTACACCGTCGAAATTGACCGGCCCGCCGCGCCGCAGTCCGCTCGCGGAACCGCCTTCGAACACCACGCGCAATTGGCTGCGGCTCTGGATGGTGCGCCATTTCTGCACGCCGAGCAGGCCGCCGAATGCCACGGCGATCGCCGCCAGCATCGCCGTTCCGATCACAAGATTGCTCGCGCGTGCCATGGAGGGCGATTCTAGGCCCAAAGCGGGGAAGTTGGAAGGAGTTCGCTATGTTAAGTAGGCCGGGTTAGCGAAGCGTAACGCACCGATGCTCATGCGGATGGACCGAGTTGGCGGACGGTCCCAGTGGCAATCCTCCCAATGGCACCTCAATGTCCGGCCGCGTGCCTCGCCGCCGCGTTGTTGAGGACGATCAGGGCATCGACCGCCACGCCCGTCCTGGTGTTGATGAGAAACGGGTTGATGTCGACCGAGGCGATCCGGTCGCCGGCGTCTGCGATCAGGTTGGAGAGGCCGACCAGCGCCTTCACCGCCGAGGCTTCGTGCAAGGCGGGCTTGCCGCGATAGCCGCGCATCTTGATGCCGGCCTTGGTGCGGCCGATCAGGAGCTGCGCCTCGGCTTCATCCAGGGGCGCGCCGGCGAGTGCGACGTCCTTCATCAGTTCGATGTCGATGCCGCCGGTCCCGAACAGCACGACCGGCCCCATCTCGGCGTCGAGCGAGGCGCCGATCACGAGCTCCAGCTCCGCCTTGACCTGCTGCGCGATCAGAATGCCGTCGAGCCTCGGCTTGCCCTTGAGCTTCGCCACCCGCGCCGTGATGTCGGCGAACGCCTTTTTCACCTCCGCCGCGCTGTTGATATTCAGGACCACGCCGCCGATGTCGGACTTGTGCAGAATCTCTGCGCTGACGACCTTTGCCACGACCGGGAATCCGATCTGCCTGGCGATCTTCACGGCCTCCGCCGCAGTCTGTGCGATCGCCTCCTTCGAAATCGGGATGCCATAGGCCTTGAGGAGCTTCTTCGAGGCGACCTCGTCGAGCGCGGCGCCGGTCGCCGACCTCAAGGTCTTCTCCAGCACGGCGCGCGCGGCGGGCTTCGAGCTCGAGACGATGTCGGGCACCTCCTTGCGCAGTTTCGCATAGTCGAGCAGCGACTTGATCGCGGTGACCGCGCGGTCGAGGCCCTGCATGACCGCGAGATGCGGCAGCGATTTGCGCAATTCTTTAGTGAATTCAGTGAAACCGATCGACATCGCGCTGATATAGATCACGGGCTTTCCGGCCTTGCTCGCCATATCGTTGACGATACGCAAATTGCGCTCGCGCAGCTCGTGCGGCGCTTTCGGCAGCTCCGCATCGACGATGACGATGTCGATATCGGGGTCGTCGATCATCAGCTTGATCGACTTCATATAGACAGAGGGATCGACGACTGCGGCAAAGCCAGCGTCGAGCGGATTGCCGACGATCGAGCCCGGACCGAGCATCTTCGCCAGCTCGGAGCTGACATGCGCGCTCAGCGGCGCGAAGTTCAAGCCTGCTGCGTAGAAGGCGTCGATCAGCATGCCGCGCTTGCCGCCGGAGAGCGTGACGGCGGCGAGCCGGTCGCCTTTGGGCACGGTCGCGTGAACGAAGCATTCGGTCGTCTCGATCAGTTCGTCGAGCCCGGCGACCCGGATCACGCCCTCGCGCGTGGCAATCGCGTCGAACGTCTCTATCGAGCCCGCGAGCGCGCCGGTATGCGCCATCGCCGCGGCGCGGCCGCCCTCGGACGCGCCGAGCTTGAGGGCGATCACCGGCTTGCTCGCGGCGCGCGCCGCCTTGCAGGCTTCGCGAAAAGCCTTCGTGTTCCGCACGCCTTCGAGGTAGACGACGATCACCTTGATGCTCGGGTCTTCGGCGAAATAGCGCATCAGGTCCGGCGTCTCGAGCCCGGCCTCGTTGCCCGTCGTCACCATGTAGCCGACACCGACGCCGCGATCCTCGAGCGCCTGACGGATCGCCATGACGATGGCGCCGGATTGTCCGGCGATCGCCACCGCGCCCTGTTCCATGGTGACGATACGATCGTCGATATTGGTGAAGAGCTTTTCGCCGGCGCTCAGATTGCCGAGGCAATTCGGCCCGGTGACGGCAAGACCCGTCTCGCGCACGGCCGCCTGCAATTCGGCGGCAAGCTTCTGGCTTTCCTCATCCTGCAGTTCGCTGAAGCCTGAGGTAACGATGGTGGCAGAACGAGCGCCGGCCGCGGCAGCGTCGCGAATCACCTGCACGGCGAAACGTGCAGGCACCAGCACCAGGACGTGATCGGGCTTTTCGGGCAGGCTCGCAAAGTCCTTGTAGCAGGGCACGCCCCAGATGGCTTCGCGCTTGGCGTTGACCGGGTAGAGACCGCCCTCAAATCCGTATTTGACCAGATTGTTCCAGATGCGCTCGGCGTAGTTGCCGGGCTTGTCGGTCGCACCTACCAGCACGATGTTGCGCGGGTGCAGCATGGCGTGGATGCCCTTGACGATGTCACTGGCATCGGGCGGCGGAGACCATGGATGGAACGCGGACGCAGCAGACACCTGGGCTTCCATGGCGTGACCTCACCTGTTGTTCTTCTTGGTTGAGCGCCACTCCGTTCTATGGCGAGTCCTTCGGAGTCGCAACCTCGCGGGCGGTATGCCGCCGGATGGAATGAGCGATCCATGGGCGCGTGTCGTCGATTCGGTAAGCGATCTACCTGTCGGCTCCAATCAATGTTGCATGCAGAATGTAGCGCTCGGGACCGGGGGTGACGGCGTCGAACGGCCAGCAGGTCGCGAGAATGAGTTCGTAGCCCTGCGTCGTGGCTTCGATGCCCGATGCATCGAAACGGACCACGGCGGAGGAGTCCGCGCGATAGCGAAAATGTTGACCGTCGCGACGTGTGACGTCGATGACGTCGCCAATGGCAACGTTCCGCAGGAAGCGGAAATGAGTGTCACGATGGGCTGCATAGACGGCAATCCCGCGTTCGCCGGCATCGGCCGTTTGGTGGACGTGGCCGGGTCCAAAAGCGAGGGCCTGTCCGCTGGTGCCTTCCAGCACGATGGCGCTGGCGCCGATCCGCTTGACCTCGATCCGCGCGACCGGCCAGGTGTCAGCCCACGACCATGGCTTGACGGCCTCTCCCGTCGCAACGCTCCGCTCGAACGCCCGCTCCAACAACACCTGCGCCAGCCAGGCCTTGGCGTGGATGTAAGCGCCGTCGCCGAGCAGGAGGAGGCCGATCAAGGCCAGGACGAGGGGGAAGATGAAGCGGGGCATCTGCTTCTCTTTGGTGGTCATTCCGGGATCGATGCTCCGCATCGCCCCCGAAGCGGCATTTCCCAAAAAGGCGCGCGCGGCCGTTTGCAGGGGACGGGCAGCCGCGCGCGCTGACAGAGGAGTTCGGGGAGCTCCTCTCTCAAGCGGAGTCGGTGAGCCGACGCCGGTTGAACACGAACAGGGTCAAGGCGAGCAGGATCAGGATTGCGCCTGCGAACATCCTGAGCTCGGCCGGAGTTGAGGTTTTGGGCAGGCGGATCGCATCGGGTGCGGCGGGTGCCGGGCGCCTCAGCGCTGGCGGAGTGCCCGCATCGGCGTGGCGTTCGCGCAATTGCGCCGGGACCTGCGGCCGTTCGCCGAAGATCTTCTCGAAGTCCCAGCCCGCCGGCAGGTTGATCGGCAATTCTTCGAGCTTGAGCGGCGCGCCTTCGGGCCGGCTCGGCGTCTTGTCGACCGCAACGAGGCTGGTGAGCCGCGTGACGATCTGGTGATCGAGCGCCAGCGCCAGGATCGTCTTGTCGGCGTTCTCCGGCGACGTCTCGCGCAGCGTGCGCGCCACTTCCGCATCAGCGATCTTGCGCCTGGCCCAGAGCTTGGAGAGGCCCTTGCCTTCGGCGGCGTTTTGCAGCGGCAACGTTACCGTCCAGGGGCGGTCGCCGACGCGGCCCTTGATCTCGAGCGAGCCTGCGAGCTTGTCGAGTTTCGCCGCCAGCACCAACGGCTCGTCGCGATAGACGTCGGGAATGATCGCGGGAGTGACATCGGCGGTGGCTTCGGAGAACCTTGCGGTGAGGCCGGTCACGGCCGGGTTCTCCAGCTTGGCGAACAGACCGCGCATGCGCTCCTCCACCTGCTCGACGGAGCCGATGTGGGTGAAGGCACCGCGGCCGAGCTCGGCGGCGCGTGTCATCAGATAGGTGTTGGGCGCGGAACCGATGCCGACCATGAACACGCGCGAGCGGCCGCGCATCGCCGTGATCGTCTCGAACAATTGCTGCTCGTTGCCGATCGCGCCGTCTGTCAGGAACACGATCTGACGAACCATGTCGGTGTCGCCCAGCTTGTCGGTGAGGGCCGCGCGCATTGCCGGCACCATCTCGGTGCCGCCCCGCGCCTGCAAGGCGCTGACGAAGGAGGTCGCCTCACCGACATGCGCGGCATCCGCCGGCACGGAAGCCGGAAACAGCACGTCCATGGTGTCGTCGAAGCGGATGACGTTGAAGCGGTCATTCGGCTGCAGGCGACCGAGAGCATAAAGGAGGCTCGCTTTGGCTTGAACGATGGACGTGCCGCCCATCGAGCCCGAATTGTCGATCACGAACACCACCTCGCGCGCCGGCGGCTTGCGCGCCGCCTGGTCCGCGCCAGGCGGGGTGACGAAGGCGAGCAGGTAGTCGGCATCGCCGATCCGCTCGTGGAACAGGCCGACCGAAGGCGCCTTCTCCGCGGCCGGTTTCCAGGTGAGTTCGAAGTCGCGGTCGGCGGGGACGGCGCCGTCGGAAAGCGTGACGATACGCGTAGCGCTGTCCGGACTCTCGACCTTGACGTTATGATGGTGGCTCTTGATATCGCCGAGCGGGAAGCCAGCCTTCAGGCGCACGGTGATGCTGGTCGGATTGACCGGCGCATGTTTTGCGGGATCCAGCACCTCCGGCGAAATACGCTCACGATCCGGAACCGGATCTGACGTCGCTGCGCCCCAGCCGGAGCCGTCCCTGCGGAAGTCGACGCTCTGCACGATCGGTGCCGGATTGTAGCGCGGTCCGACCACGAGCGGCAGGCGCAACGAATATTCCCTGCCGGATTGATGCACCGGCTCCTGGTACTCGATCTGAACCAGCACGGTTTCGCCAGGCCCGATATTGGCCACCGAGTTGGTGAAGATGTTCGGTCGTTCCTGCTCGGTAAGGGCGGCCTTCCGGCCGGTGCGGCGCGCCTCCTCGTAGATCACGCGCGCCTGCTGCCGCTCCTTGATGTTGCCGATGATGACGCGGTCGCCGACCACCATCTTCAGCGTATCGACGGCGCCGCCGGTCGCGAGCGGATAGACGTAAGTCGCCTCGACCCAGTCCTTGCTCGTGTTGCGGAAGACCTGCGTGACACGGGCGCGCAGCGTCGGGCCGGACACCGTGATGTCAACGTCGGTGCCGAGGCGGACTGCTTCGGCATACGCGCCGTCTTCCTTCAGGAGCAGGGTACCAGACCTTGCATCGCCGGGCTGGAGCAGACTGGCCTGTTCGGTCGTTGCCGACAAACTTGTCCCGAAGCTCACCAGCAGGGCGATGAAGGCGACCAGCATCACCGCAACGCCTTGCGCGAGGAGGAACAATCCGACCTTGATGAGACGACTCAACAAGGGGTGCTCGTCGCTATCGGCCGTGTCGTAGGTGTCCATTTGCATTGCTCCCGAAGCATGTTCTGCTAGCCCTCAGCATCGGTTCGGAGAGGCTGATCTCGCGAGCAGAATGATCGGCAATGTTCCGCCGCGCCCGGCCCGGGCTCGTTCGTCGGGGACGGTCATGTGCGGTTTTGTGCTGGTTTGTCCGCCCTGCTAGAATGGCGCTGCTGGAGCAGGGCTAACGATGCAGACGCAGGATAAAGTCACCGACAAGCAGCTTACGGACGAGCAAAGCCGCGAGATTGCCGAGACCATTCGCGAGGAGCTCGCCAGACGGCGGATCTCCCGGCAGGCGCTGGCCGAGCAGGCCAAGCTCAGCCTGTCGACGCTGGAAAAGGTGCTTGGCGGCCGACGGCCGTTCACGCTCGCGACCACGGTCCGGCTGGAGCAGGCACTCGGCGTCTCCCTGCGCAGAAGCGCAGTCATGGTGACGCCTCTGGCCGCGAGCGATGTCGCACCCGACAGCCTCGGCTCCTATGCGCATCGCGCGGTCACCTGGCTCGAGGACGTCTATGTCACCCTGCGGCCCTCGTTCGGCGACAAGGATGCGATCTTTGCCTATCGCACCGAGATCGTGTGGGAGCCGAAGGTCTCGTCGCTGGTCTTTCGGGAGGGCGATCGGACCGATGCCGCCTACGAGCATACCGGCGAAGTCGCCGTTCCCCATCAGTCCGGCTTCATCTACCTCGTCATCATCAAGCACGGCCAGCACCGCGTGATCACGGTGTCGCGGCCGACGGTTTCCGGCGAGATGTACGGCATCATCTCGACGCTCCGCGCCGGGCCCGGTTCGCAGCTCACGCCGATCGCTGCGCCCATTGCCTATGTGCCGCTCAGGAACATCCCGAACCCGTCCTTGGGGCGCGTCGCGCCCGACGACGGCAACTACGCCCTGTATCGAAAGCATTTGCGTCGGACGGTGGAAGAGTCCTTTGCGCTCTTCCTGCCGGCATAGCCTGGCTCCGAGATCACCTGCACAAAAAAGATAGCGGCCTTCCGGCCGCTATCTGGGTTGGTTAATTCAGCTGATGCGAGCTAGCCGCCCGTTTCCGCGCTGATGATATCACCGAACAGCTCCCACTGGCCGGCCTTGAAGCGGATCATCTTGAGCTGCTCGATCGGCGCGAAGTCGTTGGGACCGGTGTTGATCTTGATACCTGGAATCAACGTGTCGGGCGCAAAGTCCTTCAGGCTCGCGGCCTGCTTCATCACGTTCTCCCGCGTCAGGTTGTCGCCGCACTGCTTCAAGGTCTGGACCAGGGTCTGCGCGGCGGCATAGCCGTAGACGATGTTGGTGTCGGCGACGTTGGCGCCCGGCATGTACTTGTCGACGAAGGCGAGAAACTTCTTCATGCCCTCGTCGTCCTTCCATTGCGGGTCCGATGCGTCCTTCAGATAGCTCGCCGACAGCACGCCTTCCGACGCGTCGAGCCCGGCAGGCTTCATCACTGCGCCGATCGAGATCGAGACGTCCGTCATCACGTGCATAGGCCTCCATTCGAGCTCGGCGATCTTCTTGATCGCCTGCGCGGCAAATTTCGGCGTCGAGATGTTGACGAACACGTTGGCGCCGGTGCCCTTCAGCTTGACGATGTGGGAATCGATCGACGGCTCGGTGGTCTCATAGCTCTCCTCCGCGACGATCAGCGAGGAGGCCTTCTCGCCAAAGATCTCCTTGATGCCGGCGACGTAATCCTTGCCGAAATCGTCATTGGCATAGAAGATCGCGACCTTGGCATCGGGCTTGGCCTGCAGGATGTACTTGGCGAAGATCCGCGCCTCGACCCGGTAGCTTGGCTGGAAGCCCATGGTCCAGGGAAAGCCCTTCGGGTCGTTCCATTTGCTGGCACCCGTGGCCAGGAAGAGCTGCGGCACTTTCTTCGCGTTGTGATATTTCTGCACGGCCGTCTGTGTCGGCGTGCCCAGCGCGTTGAAGACCAGAAATACCTCGTCGCTCTCGATCAGCTTGCGCACCTGCTCCACGGTCTTGGGCGGCGAATAGCCGTCATCATAGGAGATCCAGTTGATCTTGCGCCCGTTGATGCCGCCCTGGTCATTGATCATCTTGAAATAGGCTTCCTCGGTCTTGCCGATGATGCCGTAGGCGGAAGCCGGACCGGAATAGGCTTCGACATTGCCGATCTTGATCTCGGTGTCGCTGGCGCCGGTGTCGTACTTCTTCTGCGCAAAGGCGCTTTGAGCCGAGAGCAAGGTCAGGGCCGTTGCCGCCGCGAGCAGGGCGATTTTCTTGTTCTTCATGGAAATTCCTTGGAGTTTCTTGTTGAGTAGGCAGGCACGTCAAAAGAAAAGCGCCCCGCGAGGGGCGCTTCGATCAGGCGTTGGCGACTTTCTTGTCGATCTCTGAGGCGACCGAGAACTCCTTGCGCAAGGTGGGTTTGTGGATCTTGCCGGTGGCGTTGCGCGGCAGCGCATCGACGAAGCGGATTTGGCGCGGGCATTTGAAACGCGCGAGATTGGCCGCGCAATGGGCGAAAACCTCGCCCTCCGTCAGCTTCTGTCCTGGCTTGACGGCGACGATGGCAAGGCCCACCTCGCCCCACTGAGCATCAGGGATGCCGATCACGGCAGCCTCGGCGATGGCATTGAGCTGGTGCAGGACGTTCTCGACCTCGGCCGGGTAGACGTTCTCGCCGCCGGAAATGTACATGTCCTTCCAGCGATCGACGATGTAGTAGAAGCCTTCTTCGTCCACGCGCGTGGCGTCACCCGTATGCAGCCAGCCGTCGGTGAAGGAGGTCTTGTTCGCCTCCGGCCTGTTCCAATAGCCGGGCGTGATGTTGGGGCCCTTGACCCAGAGCTCGCCGAGTTCGCCGACATCGGCATCGCTGCCGTCGGGGCGGACGATACGCACCTCGGTGTGCAGCACCGGCTTGCCGGCGGAGCCGGCCTTGCGCGCCGCGTCCTCGCGGTCGAGCACCAGCACGGCCGGTGAGGTCTCGGTCATGCCGTAGCCCTGCTGTAGCGCGACACCGCGCGCCTCCCACACTTTCAGCAGCGGTACCGGCATTGGTGCGCCGCCGACACCGCCGACAATGAGCCGGCTGAGATCGGTGGTCGCGAATGCCGGATGCTGCGCCATGAACTGGTAGATCGCGGGCACGCCGAAGAACACGTTGATGCCCTGCGCGGGATCGTTGATCAGGCCGAGTGCGATGCCGGGATCGAAGGCGCGCATGATCATCACGGTGCCGCCGGCATGCAGCACGGGATTGGTATAGCAGTTGAGCCCGCCGGTGTGGAACAGCGGCAGCACGGTGAGCAGCACCGAGGCGGGGCCGATGCAGGCGGGACCGCCGAGATTGACGCAATTCCAGAAGGTCATGCCATGGGTGATGGTCGCGCCCTTGGGATGCCCGGTCGTGCCGGACGTGTACATGACGGTCGAGACGTCATCGAGCGTGACTTCCTCGGCTCGGTCGAGCGGGTTTGCGGCGGCGATTCCGGCCTCGTAGGCGCCCCCCGGGCCGAGCAGCAGGCTGGTCGGAACGTTGCAGAGCCTTGCGACGGCGAGCGCGGTCTCGGCCAGGTCGGCGTCATGGATCATCACCTTCGGCGCGCAGTCGGACGTGATGAACTGGAGCTCGGGAACGGTAAGGCGGGTGTTCAGCGGCACGAAGATGGCGCCTAGCCGCCCGCACGCGAATTGCACCTCGAGCGTATCGGTCGTGTTCAACGCCAGCACTGCGACGCGATCGCCGCGCGAGACGCCGAGCCGGTGGCGCAGAAACGAGGCTAGGCGCGAGACGCGGGCATCCAGCTGAGAATAGGTGAAGCGGCGATCGCTCGCGAGATCGATCACCGCGACCTTGTTCGGCGTGCGGCGGCCATGATGGGCGATCCAATCGTAGTAACGAACGGCCAAGAATTCCTCCATCGGCGGCCTTGTGCCGCCCACTTCCTGCTGCACGATGCACCATGCCCGGCGTGGCCCTCGGGCCAGCCGGAGTCTGTGCAGCAACGTTTTTTTGCGCCAGAGTTGGCCTGTGCGCGGCGAAAATCGTCTTGCGTTGAGTTGCTAGTTTGCTCCTCGCCCGGAAGCTCGACTGCGGTCAGCCACTCCGCGCAAGTGAGCCGTCAAGGTTCCAGCCATGGTGGACGAGCGAATCCCAACAGGGCGAGACTGCGATGAAGAGCCCGTTCTATACCGCCGAGCATGACGCCTTCCGCGACGTCATGCGCCGTTTCGTCGAGAAGGAGATCACCCCGTTCGCTCATGAATGGGACGAGGCCGGTGAATTCCCGCGCGCGCTCTATCGCAAGGCCGCCGAGATCGGCCTCTTGGGACTCGGCTTTCCCGAGGAATATGGCGGGATTGCCGCCGACCAGTTCATGAAGATCGTTGCGAGCCAAGAGCTCGCACGGGCCGGTGCCGGCGGCGTCAGTGCCAGCCTGATGAGCCACACCATCGGCTCGCCGCCGATCGCCCGGGCAGCCCGCCCCGCGGTCAAGGCACGGGTGTTGCCGCAAATTCTTGCAGGCGAGAAGATCTCCGCGCTCGCGATCACCGAGCCGGGTGGCGGCTCCGACGTCGCGAACCTGAGCACCCGGGCGCGGCGCGACGGCGATCACTACGTCGTGAGCGGCGAAAAGACCTTCATCACCTCGGGGATGCGCGCCGACTATCTGACCGTTGCGGTGCGCACCGGCGGCGAGGGCGCTGGCGGCGTCAGCCTGCTCCTGATCGAGGGCAACACGCCCGGCCTGTCCAGGACCAAGCTCAAGAAGATGGGCTGGTGGGCCTCCGACACCGCGACGCTGCATTTCGACGAGTGCCGCGTGCCGGCCGAAAACCTCGTCGGCGAGGAGGGGCAGGGCTTCAAGATCATCATGCAGAACTTCAACAGCGAGCGCATGGGCATGGCGGCGAGTTGCACCGCTTTCGCCCGTGTCTGCCTCGATGAGGCGATCGCTTACGCAAAGGAGCGCAAGACCTTCGGCAAGCCGCTGGCGCAGCACCAGGTCATCAGGCACAAGATCGTCGACATGGCGCAGAAGGTTGCGGCCTCGCAAGCGATGCTGGAGATGCTGGCTTGGCGGCTTGAGCAGGGCGAAAGCCCGGTCGCGGAGATCTGCATGATGAAGAACCAGGCGACGCAGACCATGGCCTTCTGCGCCTCCGAGGCGGTGCAGATCTTCGGCGGTGCCGGCTTCATGCGCGGCATCAAGGCCGAGCGCATCTACCGCGAGGTCAAGGTCAATGCCATCGGCGGCGGCACCGAGGAGATCATGAAGGATCTGGCGTCGCGGCAGATGGGGCTGTGATCGATGCCGTCGTTCCGGGGCGTGCGCGGCGCGCATGAGCCCGGAATCCATCGGGCCGCACGTGTCGTAGAAGAATGTATTCCGGGTTTGACGCTGCGCGTCGCCCCGGAATGACGAGAGGATCGAATGCTATTCAAAGCTGACCACGACGATATCCGCCGCAGCCTGCAAAAGTTCATCGCGAACGAGATCAATCCTCATGTCGATGAATGGGAGAAGGCCGACATCTTCCCGGCGCATGAGCTGTTCAAGAAGATGGGCAATCTCGGCTTCCTCGGGCTGAACAAGCCCGTGGAGTTCGGCGGATCGGGCCTCGACTATTCCTATGCGCTGATGATGGCGGAGGAGCTTGGCGCGATTACCTGCGGCGGCGTGCCGATGGCGATCGGGGTCCAGACCGACATGGCGACGCCCGCGCTGGCGCGGTTCGGCTCGGATGAGGTGCGGCGCGAGTTTCTGGCGCCCTCGATTGCCGGCGACTACGTGGCCTGCATCGGCGTCTCCGAGCCAGGTGCAGGCTCCGACGTCGCCTCGATCAAGACCCAGGCGCGATCGGATGGCGACGATTACGTCATCAACGGCGGCAAGATGTGGATCACCAACGGCACCCAGGCCGACTGGATCTGCCTGCTCGCGAATACCGGCGACGGGCCGGTTCATCGCAACAAGTCGCTGATCTGCGTTCCCATGAAGAGCAAGGGCGTCACCGTGGCGCGGAAGCTCGACAAGATGGGCATGCGCTCCTCCGACACCGCGCAGATATTCTTTGACAACGTCCGCGTGCCCAAGCGCAACCGGATCGGCGAGGAAGGCAAGGGTTTTACCTACCAGATGATCCAGTTCCAGGAGGAGCGGCTGTGGGGCGCGGCCGCCTGTCTCAAGGCGCATGAGTACATCATCAACGAAACCATCGAGTACACCCGCAATCGCAAGGCTTTCGGCCAGAGCATTCTCGACAACCAGGTCGTGCACTTCAAGCTCGCGGAGATGCAGACCGAGGTCGAGCTGCTGCGTGCGCTGATCTATCGTGCGGGCGAGCAGCTGGTCGCAGGCGAGGACGTGACCAGGCTCGCCACCATGGCCAAGCTGAAGGCCGGCCGACTCGGCCGCGAGCTCACCGACGCCTGCTTGCAATATTGGGGCGGAATGGGCTTTACCAACGAGACGCCGGTCAGCCGGGCCTATCGCGACAGCCGCCTGACCTCGATCGGCGGTGGCGCCGACGAGGTCATGCTGATGGTTCTATGCAAGATGATGGGCACGCTGCCCGGCAGCAAAGGGAAGGCCTCATGATCACGCTCTATCACTGCGACGCGGCGCGCTCGTTTCGTCCGCTCTGGATGCTGGAAGAGATGGGGCTGCCGTATGAACTGAAGATGCTGCCCTTCCCGCCGCGGGTGTTTGCCAAGGAATATCTTGCGCTCAATCCGCTCGGCACCATTCCCTTCATGGTCGACGGCGAGACCAAAATGACGGAGTCCTCCGGCATCTGCCATTATCTCGGCATCAAATACGGCCCGACCCCCTTGATGGTCGGTCCCGAAGATCCCGCCTATGGCGCTTTCCTGAACTGGATGTATTTCAGCGACGCTACGTTAACCTTTCCGCAAACGCTGGTGCTCCGATACACCCAGCTCGAGCCGGAGGAGCGCCGCAACCCGCAGGTCGCCGGCGACTACGCCAAATGGTTCCTGGGCCGGTTGCGTGCGGTGGAGGCAGCGACGGCAAATGCCGAAACATTGTGCGGGGGCCGCTTCACCGCCGCCGACATTGTGATCGGTTATGCACTCCGGCTTGCCGAGAACATCGGCCTTGCCAAGGATTTTGGGCCAAATGTCGCAGCCTATTGGGCTCGTCTGCAGCAGCGTGACGGATTTAAGCGTGCAGTTGCCGCGGAACAGAAGGCTGGCGCCGAGCAGAATGTTGCGCCGAGGGTGAGGGCGTAAGTTTCGGAAGCCACTCCGGAGCGATGCGCAGCGTCGAACTCCGGTGAGCCTTGCGCACCTGAGGATCTTAAGGTTCCGGGTTCGGTCTTGTGGGCCCCCGGAACGGCTCACCGTGTTTCCGTGACAGCGCTATCCTATCGTGACAGCGCGCAAATTTCCGCTAAGGTGACCTCCGTCCGCAGCGGCCAGAGAGCCGCGCGAGGAGGACCCCAATGGAAGATAAAGGTCGCGAATCCGACCATCTGATGCTGATCACGCCGGAGCGGGTATTCTATGCCGGCCTGCTCGGTCGCCCCCGCAAGCGAACCCCGGGCTGCTGCCACGTCTATGTTGCGGTGAAGGGCAGCCTGCACCTGACGATCGACGACGTCCATCTCTCGGACGAGTTGATCGTGACCCTGCCGAACCAGCGGCACACCATCGCCAGCGACTATCGCACCGTCATCAGCGTAACCCTGGAGCCGGAGAGCATGCCGGATGGCGTGATCGAGGCTTTGGCCGAGCGGCTGCGCGGGCCGGACAAGGCGGCCTATGCCCGCAAGATCCTCGCCGCCTATGCGCTGCTGCGTCAGCGCCGCTATGGCGACATCACCACAGCTGAATTCGACGAAATGTGCTTTGGCGAGGCGCTGCCGCGCCGCGTGCTCGATCCGCGCGTGATGCGTGCCGTTGCCCGCATCGAGCGCTTCTCCGGCGAGCCGGTGACGGCGGACACCTGTGCCGCTGAAGCTGGCCTCTCCGCCTCGCGCTTCCTGCACCTCTTCAAGGAAGAGACCGGCATCTCGTTCCGGTCCTTCCGCGCCTGGAAGCGCGCGCGGCATTTGCTGCACTTCGCCAACCAGGACCTCAACCTCGCCCATCTCGCGCAGGATATCGGTTATCCCGATTCCACGCATTTCAGCCACTCGATCCGTCGCTTCTACGGCTTGAAGCCGCGCGCGATCTTCGTCGGCTCGCGAGACCTGGCGATCTATCGCAGCACCGAGACGGTGCGGCTGGCGGAGGCTTCGTAGCTTCGTAGGGTGGGTTACGCCATCGGCTGACTCACCCTATAACCGCTCGCTTTTCCAGCTTCTCCGCGCAAGAAGCCGCATGTCGCGCGTCACATGATCGCAAGCGTTGAATCCTCAACCTGCGAGACATTACGGGCATGACCGACAAGGCCGTCATCACCTGCGCGCTGAACGGCGTGCTCACCGATCCGAAGCAGCACAACGTACCCGTGACGCCTGAGCAGATGGCGCGCGAGGCCAAGGCTGCGTTCGATGCCGGCGCATCCATCATGCACATCCATCTGCGCCAGCAGGCGCCGGGCAAGGGGCACCTGCCGTCCTGGGAGGTCGCAGTCAGCAAGGAGATCCAGCAGGCGATCCGCGAAGCGTGCCCCGGCGTGATCATCAACCACACTTCGGGCGTGTCGGGGCCGAACTATTCGGGCGCGCTCGATTGCATTCGCGAGACCAGGCCGGAGATCGCCGCCTGCAACGCCGGCTCGCTGAACTACCTGAAGGTGAAGGCCGACAACACCTGGGCGTGGCCGCCGATGATGTTCGACAATGCGGTCGAGAAGGTGAAGGACTATCTCGACGTCATGAACGCGGTCGGCACCATCCCCGAGTTCGAGTGCTTCGACGTCGGCATCGTCCGCTGCGTCGGCATGTATCATCAGGTCGGCATGTACAAGGGCCCGCTCGAATACAACTTCGTGATGGGTGTGGCGTCGGGAATGCCCGCTGATCCCGAGCTGCTGCCGATCCTGATCAAGCTCAAGCGTCCCGAGGCGCATTTTCAGGTCACCGCAATCGGCCGCGAAGAGATCTGGCCGCTGCACCAGCGCTGCGCCGAACTCGGCGGTCATTTGCGCACGGGGCTCGAGGACACCTTCTACCTCGCCGACGGCAAGAAGGTGACGTCGAACGGGCAGCTGATCGAAGCCGTCGCCGCATGCGCCAGGCGCGCAGGTCGCGAGATCGCGAGCCCGGCGGAGGCACGGAAGATCTTCGGGACGAATCGGTAAAGTATCGCCTCACCCGTCATTGCGAGCGAAGCGAAGCAATCCAGAGTCTCTCGGCGGAAGCAGTCTGGATCGCTTCGTCGCTTCGCTCCTCGCAATGACGAGCAGGATCAAGTGATGTCCATCCTCGAAAACACCATTTCCCCCGGCAGCGCCGCCTACCAGGCCAACCGCGACGGCATGCTCGGCCTGATCGACCGCATGCGCGCGCTGGAGGATCGCACACGCGCGGCCTCCGCCGCGGCAAAGGACCGCTTCCACACGCGCGGGCAGCTGCTGCCGCGCGAACGTGTCGCCCTGGTGCTCGATCCCGGCGCGCCGTTCATCGAACTGTCGACGCTTGCCGGCTACATGTTCGACGTTCCCGATCCCAACAAGAGCGTGCCCGGCGGGGGTGTCATCGCCGGCATCGGCTTCGTCTCGGGCGTCCGCTGCATGGTCAGCGCCAACGACGCCGGCATCGACGCCGGCGCGCTCCAGCCTTATGGCCTCGACAAGACGCTGCGGGTGCAGGAGCTTGCGCTGGAGAACAAGCTGCCTTACGTGCAGCTCGTCGAAAGCGCCGGCGCCAACCTCTTGCGCTATCGCGTCGAGGATTTTATCCGCGGTGGCAACATCTTTCGTAATCTTGCCCGGCTCTCGGCGGCAGGGCTTCCCGTCGTCACCGTCACGCACGGCTCCTCCACGGCGGGCGGCGCTTACCAGACCGGCCTCTCAGACTACATCGTCATGGTCCGCGGCCGCACCCGCGCCTTCCTGGCCGGCCCGCCGCTGCTGAAGGCCGCGACCGGTGAGATCGCGACCGAGGAGGAGCTCGGCGGCGCCGAGATGCACACCCAGGTCTCAGGCCTCGGAGACTATCTCGCCGAGGACGATCGCGATGCACTGCGCATCGCGCGCGAGATCATGGCCGCGATGGAATGGGAGCGGCCGGGCAGGGTGGCTCCGCAGTTCAAGCCGCCGCGCTATGACCAGGACGAGTTGCTCGGCATCATGCCCATGGACCACAAGCGTCCGGTCGACATGAAGCAGGTGATCGCGCGCATCGTCGACGATTCCGATTTTACCGAGATGGCGCCGAACTACGGCCCGGCCACTGTCTGCGGTCACGCCCGCATTGGGGGACAGGCGATCGGTATCATCACCAACAATGGCCCGCTCGATCCCGCCGGCGCGAATAAGGCGACGCATTTCATCCAGGCTTGCTGCCAGACCCGCACGCCGCTGCTCTATCTCAACAACACCACCGGCTACATGGTCGGCAAGGCCTATGAGGAAGCCGGCATGATCAAGCACGGCTCCAAGATGATCCAGGCGGTGACGTCGGCGACCGTGCCGCAGATCACCATCTATTGCGGTGCCTCGTTCGGCGCGGGCAATTACGGCATGTGCGGCCGCGGCTTCCATCCGCGCTTCTGCTTCTCCTGGCCCAACGCCAAGACCGCGGTGATGGGTGGCGAGCAGGCCGCTGAAACCATGGCGATCGTGACCGAAGCTGCCGCCGCGCGCCGCGGCAAGCCGGTCGAGAAGGACAAGCTCGATGCGATGAAGGCACAGATCATCGGCGTGTTCGACGGCCAGATGGACGTGTTCTCCACCAGCGCGCGCGTGCTTGACGACGGCGTGATCGATCCACGCGACACCCGCGCGGTGCTGTCCGAAGTGCTCGCGATCTGTCGCGAGGGCGACGCACGCACGCCCCAGCGCATGCAGTTTTCGGTGGCCCGCCCATGAGGAACGGATCAGTGCAGCACCGGCCGTTCTTCAAGGTTCTGGTGGCCAATCGCGGCGAGATCGCGCTGCGGGTGATGCGCAGCGCGCGCAAGCTGGGCCTCGGCGTCGTCGCGGTCTATTCGGACGCCGATCGCGATGCGCTCCACGTGCGTCAGGCCGATCAGGCCGTGCGCATCGGAGAAGCCTTGCCGGCGCAATCCTATCTCAACATCCAAGCGATCATTGCAGCGGCAAGGGCCAGCGGCGCGGAGGCGATCCATCCCGGCTACGGCTTTCTCGCCGAGAACGAGGAATTTGCGCGCGCTTGCAAGGAAGCGGGCCTCGTCTTCATCGGCCCCTCGCCGCAGGCGATCGAGGCGATGGGCAACAAGGCCGGCGCCAAGGAGATCATGAAGAAGGCCGGCGTTCCCATCGTGCCCGGCTACCAGGGAGCCGATCAGAGCGACGAGGTCATGCTCGCGGAGGCCAAGAAGATCGGCTTCCCCGTGATGATCAAGGCGGTTGCCGGCGGCGGCGGGCGCGGCATGCGGCTCGTCACTGACGCCGCATCTTTCCCCGATGCGCTACGCAGTGCGCGTTCGGAAGCGAAGGCCGCGTTCGGCGATTCTACCGTCATCCTGGAACGCGCCATTCAGAACCCGCGCCACATCGAGATCCAGGTGTTCGGGGATAGCCACGGCAACGCCATCCACCTCGGCGAGCGCGATTGCTCGGTGCAGCGGCGGCACCAGAAGCTGATCGAGGAAGCGCCCTCGCCCGCGGTCACGCCGGAGCTGCGCGCGAAGATGGGCGAGGTCGCGGTCGCTGCGGTAAAGGCGCTGCGCTACGAGGGCGCCGGCACGCTCGAGTTCCTGCTCGACGCCCGCGGCGAGTTCTACTTCATGGAGATGAACACGCGGCTCCAGGTCGAGCATCCCGTAACGGAAGCGATCACCGGGCTCGATCTCGTCGAGTTGCAGCTGCGCGTCGCGCGCGGCGAGCCGCTGCCGGTCAAGCAGCAGGACATCAAGTTTTCCGGCCATGCCATCGAGGTGCGGCTCTGTTCGGAAGACGCCGCGCAGGATTTCATGCCGCAGTCGGGCCGCATGGCGCGCTGGCAGGTGCCGGACGGCATCCGCGTCGAGCATGCACTGCAATCCGGCACGGAGATCCCGCCGTTCTACGATTCCATGATCGCCAAGGTCATCAGCCATGGCACTACGCGCGAGGAGGCGCGGGGACGGCTGATCGTCGGTCTCGAGCAACTCACCGCGTTCGGTGTAACCACCAACCAGGCGTTCCTGATGTCCTGCTTGCGTCATCCCGGTTTCGCCAGGGGTGAGGCGACCACGGCCTTCATCGGCGCGCATCGCGACGAACTGCTGGCGCCGGATGCGAACGGTGCATTCGACGTGGCGCTGGCGGGCTTGCTGCTCTACGTCACCAATCCACGCGCGCCGTCTTGGCAGGTCGGGCGAAGCCTCGCGGCGACGTTTCCGCTGCCGGCCAAGATCGAAATCGCCGGCCACGCCCATGAGCTCGACATCACGCGAGAGCGCGATGGCGGCTACACCGTCGCCTCCAGTGACCGCCAGGACAGATTCGAAATCGACCAGCTCGCGGCCGATATGATCCGCTTTCGCCATGACGGCCTGATGGACAGCGCCAACTTCCTCCGTGACGGCGATCGGCTCTACGTCCAGCATCGCGGGATCCCGCTCGCGGTCGTCGATCTCACGCTCGCGGCGCCGAAGGCTGCAGCCAGCAATGGTGGCGACGGCAAGGTTCGCGCCGCGATGAACGGCCGCGTCGTCGCCGTCCTGGTGAAGCCGGGCGACCGCGTCACCGCCGGCCAGCCAGTGCTGACGCTGGAGGCGATGAAAATGGAGCACGTCCACAAGGCGGGCATCGACGGCGTCGTCACGGCGATCGACGCTGCCGAGGGCGAGCAGGTGACCACGGGCCGGATCGTGGCGGAGATCGGGGCGGGCTAGCGCCCCGAATGCGGAGTTGGCCGGGCGAATGGGCACACCCCAGCCCAGGGTCTGCTGATCAGGAAGAGCAAACGATCTCAGAGAGATGTGGCGCTCGATCGCACGCTTGCAGGCAATATTGAACCTTGTTCATTTTCGGGCTACGAATATTGAACACGGTTCAATAATCTGGAGGCTCGTATGTTGCGCGCAACTGATTCCGCCCGAGACGCCGCTGCTGCGCTCCCGACATCGTCGAGCGCGCTGGCGTTTGCCGCACCAACCATGCGCGAAAGCTGGCTGTTCGGCGCTCTCTTCGTCCTGACGCTGGCCGCGCTCCTCGCACCGGCGCTGCCTCCCGCCGCCTGGCACGTCGCGCATTTTGTCGATAACCGCTCCTGGCTGGGTATACCCAATGCGGGGGACGTGCTGAGCAACCTCGCGTTCGTTGCGATGGGTGTCTGGGGCTCCGAGCGGCTGCGCGCCCGCGATGATGCGCCTGTGGGCGCAAGCTGGTTCTTCGTGGGACTGATCCTCACTGGCCTGGGCTCGGGCTTCTATCATCTGGACCCCGATGCGCCGGAGCGACTCGTCGCCGATCGCCTCGGCATGGCGGTGGCGTTTGCGGGATTCCTTGGGATTGCGGCCAGCGAGCGGATCAGCACACGCGCAGGCGAAGCGGTGCTGGTGCTGACGATGATCGCGGGCCTGCTGGCTGCCTGGGTGGCACGCGAGAATCTCGCGCCTTGGGTGGTGGTGCAGTTCGGCGGCATGGCGCTCGCCATGGGGCTGGCGTTGACGCGGCCGCGGCCGGGCGCGATTGGGGTGCGGCTCGGCAGCGTGCTGCTCTTCTACGTGCTGGCCAAACTGTTTGAGCTCGGCGATGGAGCCGTGTTCGAAGCGGCCGGGCACGTCATCTCGGGCCACACGCTCAAGCATCTTGCCGCGGCTCTGGCGGCGTGGCCGGTGATCCGAGTGTTGAACCCTACTGGCTCCGTCCCGTGCCCTCGTTGAGCAGACACGCCACCTGATGCCCGTCGCCCGCATCCACCAGCGCCGGCCGCTCCGTCCTGCACCGATCCATCGCAAACCGGCAGCGCGTGTGAAACGCGCAGCCGGAAGGCGGATTGACGGGGCTCGGCACATCCCCATCAACCAGCGGCGCGAGCTTCTTCGCGAGCGGATTGGCGATCGGCACGGAGGCGAGCAGGGCCTGCGTGTAGGGATGCCGCGGATTGCGGAACAGCTCATCCTTGCCGGCGATCTCCACGATGCGGCCGAGATACATCACGGCCACGCGGTGACTGATATGAGCGACCACGGCGAGATCGTGGGCGATGAAGAGATAGGAGAAGCCGTGCTGGCGCTGCAGATCGATCAGGAGGTTGATCACCTGCGCCTGGATCGAAACGTCGAGCGCGGACACCGGCTCGTCGCACACGATCAGGCGAGGCCCCAGCGCCAGCGCCCGCGCGATGCAGATGCGCTGGCGCTGGCCGCCCGAGAATTGATGCGGGAAGTTGCGCATCTGGTCGGGCCTTAGGCCCACCTGCTCGAACAGCTGCGCGACGCGGGCCTCCAGCGCCTTGCCGGTCGCGAGGCCGTGCACGGCGAGCGGCTCGCCGACGATGTCGCCCGCCGTCATGCGTGGATTGAGCGAAGCAAAAGGATCCTGAAATACGATCTGCATCGAGCGGCGGTGCGGACGAAGATCGGACTTGGAGAGATGGGTGATGTCTTCTCCCACGAGGCGGATTCGCCCCGATGTCGGCTCGACCAGCCGCAGCACGCTCCGCGCCACAGTGGATTTGCCGCAGCCGGATTCGCCGACCAGGCCGAGCGTCTCCCCTACGCCAACCGCGAATGAAACGCCATCGACCGCATGCACCGTGCCGACTTGCCGGCGCAGCACGCCGGCGCGCACCGCATAGTGCTTCTTGAGGTCGGTGACTTCGAGCAGCGCCTCTGTCATGCCACCTCCGCAACCTCTTCCGCGCGCCAGCACGCCGCGAGATGGCCGCCGCCCCAGTCCGCCAGCGGCGGATATTCGGCCTCGCAACGCTTGATGGCGAGCTTGCAGCGCGGTGCGAAGGCGCAGCCCTTCGGCAGCCGCACCAGCGATGGCACGGTACCGGGGATTTCGTTCAGTCGCGCCTGCGCCGGGACTCCGGATGCCGGCACCGTCGGGATCGAGGCCATCAGCCCGCGCGTATAGGGATGCTTGGGCGAGGCGAAAAGCGCCTCGACGCTCGCCTCCTCCACCTTTCGGCCTGCGTACATCACGATCACACGCTGCGCCGTTTGCGCGACGACACCGAGATCGTGCGTGATCAGCACGAGACCGGTGCCGAGTTCCTTCTGGAGGTCGAGGATCAGCGCCAGGATCTGCGCCTGGATGGTGACGTCGAGCGCGGTGGTCGGCTCGTCCGCGATCAGCAGCACCGGCCGGCACGCCAGCGCCATCGCGATCATCGCGCGCTGGCGCATGCCGCCGGACAGCTGATGCGGATATTCCCGTGCGCGCCGCGCCGGCTCGGGGATGCGCACCAGCCGCAGCATCTCGACCGCGATGCCTTGTGCCTCTTTCGAAGGGATGTTCCGGTGCAGCCGCACCGCCTCGACGATCTGGTCGCCGATCCGCATCACCGGATTGAGCGAGGTCATCGGCTCCTGGAAGATCATCGAGATGCGATTGCCTCTGACGGACCGCATCTCCGCTTCGCTCAGCGCCAGCAGGTCGGTGCCTTCGAGCGAGACGGAGCCCCCCACGATACGACCGGGCGGATCGGGCACGAGCCGCATCAGGGAAAGCGCGGTCACGCTCTTGCCGCACCCGGATTCGCCGACGATCGCCAGCGTCTCGCCGCGTTTCACGCTGAAGGAAAGATCGTCGACGGCCTTGAACAGGCCGGAATTGGTGAAGAACACCGTCTTCAGGTTCTTCACGTCGAGCACGAGATCGGTTGTGTCCGCCATCAGCCGCGTTGCCTTGGATCCAGGATGTCGCGCAGAGCGTCGCCGAACAGGTTGGCGCCGAACACGGCGAGGCTGATCGCGATACCCGGGAAGATCACGAGCCACGGCGCGGTGCGGACATATTCGGCGGCGGATTCGGAGAGCATGCGCCCCCACGACGGATAAGGCTCGGGGATGCCGAGGCCGAGGAAGGACAGCGAGGCTTCCGTGAGGATGGTCGAGCCGAGCTGAGCGGTCGCCAGCACGATCAGCGGCGCCAGCGTGTTCGGCAGCACATGGCGCAGCGCGATCCGCGTCTCGCTCATGCCGATCGATTTGGCGGCCTCCACGAAGGGCTGTTCGCGCAGCGCGAGCGTGTTGGCGCGGATCACGCGGGCGACCGTCGGGATCAGCGGAATGGCGATGGCGATGATGACATTGGGCAGCGAGGGCCCGAGCGCCGCTGTCATCACCAGGGCGAGCACCAGCAGCGGCAGCGCCTGGAGAACGTCGGAGACGCGCTGGAACACGAGGTCGACCCAGCCGGAGAGATAGCCCGAAGTCAGCCCGACGATCACGCCGATCGTGCCGCCGAGCGCGGTCGAGCCGAGGCCGACCGCAAGCGAGATCCGCGCCCCGTGGATGATGCGGCTGAACACGTCGCGGCCGAACGAATCGGTGCCCATCCAGTGTGCCAGGCTCGGGCGGGCCAGCGCGCGAGCGGAATCGACCGTCAGCGGATCATAACGCGCGATGAAGTTGGCGAAGATCGCAGTCAACACGAACAATGTCATGATGACGAGGCCGGCTGCGCCCAGCACATGCCGCTGCGCCATGAACAGCACGCGCCGCCAGCCGCCGGTCGCATGCGCGCCGGCCCGCCTTAGTTCAACGTCGAAGTCGATCGCGGCCAAGCTGATCTCCTAATCCGTATACCTGATCCGCGGGTCGAACACCGCATAGAGCATGTCGACGGTGAAATTGGCGAACACCACCACCACCGCGATGAACATCACGAGGTTCTGCACGATCGGATAGTCGCGCCAGCGGATCGCCTCGACCAAATAGCGCGCGACGCCCGGTATGTTGAACACTGTCTCTGTCACGATCAGGCCGCCGATCAGGAATGCCGCCTCGATGCCGATCACGGTGATGACCGGCAGGATCGCGTTCTTCAGCGCGTGCTGATAGTTTACCGTCGCCTCGGACGCGCCCTTGGCGCGGGCAGTGCGGATATAGTCCTGCCGCAGCACCTCCAGCATCGAGGATCGCGTAATGCGCATGGTCAGCGCCGCGCTGCGGAAGCCCACGGCGGCGGCCGGAACGGCGTAGGTTGCGAACGCTTCCAGCCAGGTCTGCGGATTCGGGTTGAAGATCGGCATCTGGCCGAACATCGCCACGGAGGCGGTCAGGATCAGAAGACCGAGCCAGAACGAGGGCAGCGACAATCCGCTGAGACTGACGACGCGCAAAGCGTAGTCGAGCTTCGTCCCCTGTTTCACCGCGCTGATGACGCCGAGCGGGATGCCGATCGATGCCGAGAACAGCAGCGCGAGGCCGGCGAGGCGCGCCGTGATCGGAATCCGCGGCAGGATCTCCTGAAGCGCCGGCTTTTCCGAGACGTAGGAATACCCGAAATCGCCGCGCAGGAAGCCGCTGATCCAGTGCCAGTATTGCACGATCAGCGGCCGGTCGATGCCGAGCTCCTTTTCCAGATTGGCTTTGTCGGCGGGATCGACATAGCCGGCGGCGGCGAACAGGATGTCGACGATGTTGCCGGGGACGATGCGCAGCAGGAAGAAGATGACGATCGAGATCCCGAACAGGGTCACGAGCATCAGGAACAGGCGCCGCACCAGATAGGCAAACATGCACCGCCTCCCGTCGAACCCGTCAACCGCCCGCGGCGTGCGCTACTTGTCCAGCCACACATCCTCGTAGCGATAGCCGTTATAGGAGCTGTTGGTCATGACGGTGAGACCCTTGACGTAGGGCTGCCAGCAGCTGCCCATGCGGCTGTGGAAGACGATGGGGCGCGCGACGTCCTCCTGCAGCTTCTTGTCGATGTCCCAGACCAGCTTCTTGCGCTTCTCGATATTGGTCTCCTGCGACTGCACGTCAAACAGCTTCTCGATCTCCTTGTTGCAGTAATTGGTGTAGTTGCGCTCCGAGCCGCAGGAATAGTTCTCGTAGAAGGACTGGTCGGGATCGTCCACCGCGTTGCCCGTGAGATTGAGCCCGATCATGTAGTCCTTGCGCGCGACTTTCGGGAACCAGTTCGCGGTCTCGACGACGTCGACCTCGCCGTCGATATAGATCGTCTTGAGCTGGTCGATCAGGATCACCGCGGGGTCGCGATAGATCGGGATGTTGCGTGTGGAGACCTTCACGGCCAGATGCTTGTCCGGCCCGTACCCGGCCTTCTGCATCAGCTTCTTCGCCTCCTCGCGGTTGGCCTTCACGTCGGGCCCGTAGCCGGGAATGGTCTCCAGCATCTCCTTGGGCATGCCCCACAGGCCGTTCGGCGGCGGCAGCATGGTCCCGCCGATGTCGCCCTGGCCCTCGAACATGATGGAGATGAAAGCCTTGCGGTCGAGCGCCATCGCCATGGCGCGGCGAATGTCGACATTGTCGAACGGCGGCGAGGACGAATTGACGATGATGTTGGTCGACACGTTCGTCGGCGCGATCTCGCAGATCGCGTTCGGGGCCTGCTGTTTGACGTCCCTCACCAGCGGGATCGTCACCTCCGTCGGAAACGTCATGTCGAACTTGCCGGCGACGAAGGCGAGGATCGCGGTCGAGCGGTTCGGGATGATGGTGAGCTCGATGCCGTCGAGGTAAGGCCGGCCCTTGCGCCAATAGTCCGGATTGCGGGTCAGCTTGATGGATTCATTGGCCTTGAACTCGACGAACTTGAAGGGGCCGGTGCCGATTGGATGCGTGCGCATCTCCGCCGGCGAGACATGGCAGGGATAGACCGGGGTGTAGCCGGAGGCGAGCAGCGCCAGCAGCGAGGGCTGCGGCCGCTTCAGATTGAACGAGACCTCGGACTCGCCGTTGGTCGAGATGTCGCTGACCTGGTCGTACCAGCTCTTGCGCGGGTTCTGCCGGAACTTCTGCTGCGCCTTGCCCATCAGCATGTCGAAGGTGCATTTGACGTCGGCCGAGGTGAATGGCTTGCCGTCGTGCCATTTCACGCCCTGGCGCAGCTTGAAGGTCAGCGTCTTGTTGCCGTTCACCCAGGCCCAGCTCTCCGCGAGCTCGGGGACGATGCTGTCCATGCTGTTCTGCGCCACGTCCTGCTTGTAGATGACGAGGTTGTTGAACAAGGGCATGAAGGGAACGTTGAGCGAGTAGGTCGCGCCTTCGTGGATCGAGGCATTGCCGGGACTGTCGCGGTGATACATCCGCAGAATCCCGCCCTGCTTGGGCTCGGCGGCGAGCGTTGCGGTTGAGATCGTCAGCAAAGATAACGCCGCCGTCGCGGCGAGCGCCCACACGCTCCGCATGCTCATCCTCCCTGGACACGGCCTTTTGCGGCCTGTTTGTCTGACGATAGCGAGGCGCGCGCATCGAGGCAACCCGCAAGGCGCGGGCCGCCTCGACAATTCGGATGACGCAAGGCCGCAGGGCTTTCGTCTTCGCACAATGTGAGAGTGCAGTGCGAAGGGAAGGTTCCTGCATCGATATTGCGCGCAGCTGCTTCGCCAATCTCACTTCGTCCCGGGGCGCGACGACGTCGCCAACCCGAGACCATAACCACAGGGAGAAGTTGCGGAGCGAACTGGCAACTCCGAATCTTCGCCAAACCACTCCCTATGGCCAAGGTGCCGGATCTGCGCTGCGCTTGTCCGGGACGACGGCGGATGGAGTTGCAGCTCTCAGACGATCCGCGACGCCCTGTTGCCCCAGTAGCGGTCCCGCAGCAGCCTCTTGTAGAGCTTGCCGGTCGGCAGCCGCGGCAACTCCTTCTCGAAATCGACCGAGCGCGGCACCTTCTGCCGCGACAGTGATTTGGCGCAGAACGCGATCAGCTCTTCGGCCAGGGCCGGCCCGGGCACCACACCGGGCATCGGTTGCACCACGGCCTTCACCTCTTCGCCGAGATCGGCGTTCGGCACGCCGAACACGGCGGCATCGGCCACCTTGGGATGCGTGATCAGCAGATTCTCGCATTCCTGAGGATAGATGTTCACCCCGCCTGAAATGATCATGAATGTCGCGCGGTCGGTGAGATAGAGAAAGCGGTCCTTGTCGACATAGCCGACGTCGCCGACGGTGCTCATGCTGCCGTCGGGCGAACGCGCCTCCCTGGTCTTCTCGGGATCGTTGAAATATTCGAACGGCGTTGCCGTCTTGAACCAGACCTGGCCAGGCGTGCCGGCTGGGCACTCCTGCATGTTCTCGTCGAGGATGTGCAGGTCGCCGAGCAGCACTTTGCCCACGGTGCCGCGATGACCAAGCCATTCCTCGCTGTTGCAGGCCGTGAAGCCGAGGCCCTCGGTCGCGCCGTAATATTCGTGGATGATCGGTCCCCACCATTTGATCATGTCGTCCTTGACCTGGGCCGGGCAGGGCGCGGCCGCGTGGATCGCAATCTCCAGCGAGGACACGTCGTAGCGATTTCGCACCTCCTCCGGCAGCTTCAGCATGCGCGAGAACATCGTCGGCACCAGCTGGGTGTGGGTGATGCCCCATTGCTCGACCAGCTGAAGGTAACGCTCGGGGTCGAAGCTCTCCATGATGATGACGGTGCCGCCCATGCGGATCGTCAGGTTCACGGCGGCTTGCGGCGCGGAATGATAGAGCGGTGCGGGCGACAGATAGACCATGCCCTCACGGTAGTGCCAGAGCTTGGTCAGGAAATCGAACAGCGGCAGATTGTGCTTCGGCGGCTCCTCCGGCAGGGGCCGCAGGATTCCTTTCGGCCGTCCCGTCGTGCCGGACGAATAGAGCATGGCGGTGCCGAGCCATTCATCCGAGATCGGCGTTGTCGGCAGGCCGGCGGTCACCTCGGCAAGGCCGACGATGCGCTCGCTCTCTCCGGGGCCATCGGCCACGATGCAGAGCTTGATATCGGGGCAGGCCTGGATCGCCTCCCGCGCGATGTCGAGCTTGGCGACAGACGTGATCAAGATCTGCGACTGGCTGTTGGCGAGGAGATAGGCGAGCTCGCCCGGCGTCAGGAAGGAGTTGATGCAGGTGTAGTAGAGACCGGAGCGTTCGCCCGCGCCGCAGGCTTCAAGGTAGCGCGAATTGTTCTCCATGAAGATCGAATAATGATCGAGCCGCTTCAGGCCGTGCCTGCGAAACAGATGTGCCAGCCGATTGCTGCGTGCCTCGAGTTCGCGATAGGTGACTGACTCGCCTGTGCCCGCCATGATGAAGGCGGGCTGGAGCGGGCGCAGGCGGGCATGGTGACCAGTGTACATCAGTCCTCCGGCTTTGGTTCATGCGGCAAGAAGCAGGATTTCGCGCACGTCGGCGGGACCCTCGATCTTGCGCGGATTACGCGGGATCCAGTTCGTGCGCATTGCCTGCTCGGCGATGGAGTCGAAATGCTCCGGCGAAACCCGAACGTCGGCGAGGCTGCGCGGCATGCCGAGCGAGCGAATGAAGGCATCGAGCACGTCGGCGGCGCCGTGGCCGGGATAGCCCATGGCGGCCGCGACGATCGTCTGGCGCTCGGCATTGTCGCGCGCGTTCCAGCGCATCACCGCTGGCAGCATGATGCAGGATGTGTAGCCGTGCGGCACGTCTAAGGCCGCTCCCAGGACGTAGCCGATGCCATGGCTCGCCCCCATGGGAACGCCGGCTGCGAGCGCGCCCATCGACAGCCAGGTGCCGATCTGCGCATCCATCCGGGCATCGAGATCGGCAGGGTTCGCCTTCACCCGCGGCAACGCGTCGGCAAGCATGGCGAGGCCCTTCACCGATTGCGCGTCGGCATAAGGGTGGGTCTCATGCGAGCAGATCGCCTCGACGCAATGGTCGACGGCGCGGATGCCGGTCGAGATGAACAGCCATTCCGGCGTGTGCACGGTGATGGCAGGGTCGAGGATGGTCGCGCGCGGCACCGCCAGCGGATGGCGCAGCATCTGCTTCACATGCGCAGCCCGGTCGGTGACGCCGGCAATCGCGCTGAACTCGCCGCCGGCGATCGTGGTCGGTACGCTGATCTGCCGCACGGTCGGCGCGATCATCTCGGGCGCGACGCCCTTGTGCACGCGGATGCGCTCGATGCCCTCGATATCGTCGATGCCGTTGGCGAGGCAGAGCTGCACCGCCTTGGCGCCGTCGGTGATGGAGCCGCCCCCGACAGTGACGATGAGGTCGGCGTCCGCCTCACGCGCCGCTCGGGTTGCCGCGATCACCGCCTCCCGCGGCGTATGCGCCGGCATGGCATCGAACAAGCCGGCGCAGCGCGGGCCAAGTGCTTGCCTGATCTTCGTAATCTCGTCGGTCTGCCGGTTCAGCGTGCCGGAAACCATCAGGAAGGCCCGGCTGGCTCCGAGCCGGTCCATCTGTGCGACGATGGCTCCGGCCGCAGGATGGCCGAACACGACCTCCTCGATCGCGCCGAAAACGACACGTCCCTGGTGCACGCCTGTCCTCCCGGACATCTTATTGTTGTGATTGGCAATCTAGCCGAGGAGTCTGCGCCCGTCATGTGTGAAGACGCTGGCCCGCACCGACCCTCCCCCTCGAAGAGATGGCTAACTCGCTCGGTCGTGTGAGGCACCGACCTCAAGGTCGCGGCCATTTTCGCCTGTCAATCCGCCGTCCGGGCAAGGCGGCCTTCCAGCCATTGCGGCAGCCGGCGTCTTGAAGAGATCATCATCGCAACCCATCTTGTGGCGCCCGCAGGTAGAAGCGTACCATGCCTCTCTGCGGCTTTGATGTGAGGACCTGGGATGGGTGGACCGGACGGAAGCGAGCAGTATGTCAAAAAGCACGATTTCGTTCAGCCTCGTCGCAGCGCAATCGCCGGCCTTGTCGCCGCAGCGTTCGCCATCACCGGTTGCGACAAGCCGGCGTCGCAGGCCGCCGCGCCAGCGCCGGCGTCAGTGACGGTCGCGCAGCCGGTCAAGCGCACCGTTACCGACTGGGACGAATTCACCGGCCGCTTCGAGGCCATGGAGGAGGTGCAAGTGCGGCCGCGCGTCGGCGGCTTCGTCAACTCCGTCAACTTCCAGGATGGCGCCATCGTGCGTCAGGGCGATCTGCTCTACGTGATCGACCCGCGTCCGTTCGAGGCGGTGGCCACGCAGGCGGAAGGCCAGCTGGCCGACGCGCGCGCCAGGGTCGAGCTCGCAAAGCGCGAGCTGGACCGCGCCTTGAGCCTGGTGCAGACCAGTGCAGTCTCCGAGCAAGTCGTCGATCAGCGCCGCCAGGCATTGCAGGCCGCGCATGCGGCCGAAACGCAGGCCGATGGCGCATTGAAGGCCGCCAAGCTCAACATCGAGTTCACGCATGTCACGGCGCCGCTGACGGGCCGTGTCAGCCGTCATCTCGTCAGCCCCGGCAATCTCGTGCAGGGCAGCGACAGCGGATCGTCGACCTTGCTGACATCCATCGTGACACTCGATCCGATCTACATCTATTTCGACATGGATGAGGCGACCTTCATCAAATACAGCAAGCTGTGGTTCGAAGGCCGGCGCCCGAGCTCGCGCGATACGGCGAACCCGGTGCAGGTGTCCCTCGTCGGCGAGACCAAGCAATCGCGTGAAGGCACCATCAACTTCCTCGACAACCGCCTCGACGTCTCCACGGGAACGCTGCGCAGCCGCGCCGTCGTCAAGAACACCGATCAGTCGATCCTGCCCGGCCAGTTCGGCCGCGTCCGCCTGATCGCCAGTGCGCCCTACGAGGCGCTGCTGATCCCGGATGCCGCCATCGCGACCGACCAGTCCCGCAAGATCGTGTTCGTGGTCAAACCCGACGACACCGTCGAGGCGCGCCCGGTCGTGCTCGGGCCGCTTGACGACGGCCTGCGCGTGATCCGTGACGGGCTCAAGGCCGACGATCGCGTCATCGTCAACGGCATCCAGCGCGCCCGCGTCGGCGCCAAGGTCGCTCCGCAGACTGCGCAAGCCCCGACCGGTGGCAAGTCATGAACCTCGGTCGCCTCTCCATCAACCAGCCCATCCTGGCGATGGTGCTGTCGATCGTGCTCTTGATCGTCGGCGCGCTTGCCTACACCACGCTGCCGGTCTCCGAATATCCGCAAGTGGTGCCGCCGACCGTCGTCGTCACGACGCAATATCCCGGCGCCTCCGCGCAGACCGTGTCCGACACGGTCGCGGCTCCGATCGAGCAGGAGATCAACGGCGTCGAGGACATGCTGTATCTCTACAGCCAGGCGACCTCGAACGGCCAGCTCACCATCACGGTCACCTTCAAGCTCGGAACCGATCTCGACAAGGCCCAGGTGCTGGTGCAGAACCGCGTCGCGATCGCGCAGCCGCGCCTTCCCGAGGAGGTGCAGCGCAACGGGGTCACCACACGCAAGAACTCGCCCGACATCCTGATGGTCGTGTTCATGCTGTCGCCGGACGACACCTTCGACCAGCTCTACATCTCCAACTATGCGCTGCTCCAGGCCCGCGACCAGCTGCTGCGCCTCGACGGCGTCGGCGACATCCAGATCTTTGGCGCGCGCGACTATTCGATGCGGCTGTGGCTCGATCCCGATCGGATCGCCAATCTCGGCCTGACCTCGGCCGAGGTGCTGGCGGCGATCCGCGCCCAGAACGTGCAGATCGCGGGCGGCCAGATCGCCGAGCCGCCGATCGCCGACCGTGCCTTCCAGCCGAACCTGACTTTCACGGGCCGGCTGAAGGACCAGAAGCAGTTCGAGGACATTTTGATCAAGGCGGGGGCCGACGGCAGGATCGTCCGCTTGCGCGACGTTGCCCGCATCGAGCTCGGTGCCTTGTCCTACTCCACCAACAGCTTCCTGCTGCGGAAATCGGCGGTCGCCATGCTGGTGACACAGCGGCCCGGATCGAACGCGCTCGCAACGGCGAAGAACATCTCCGACACCATGACAAGGCTGAAGGAGAGCTTTCCGAAGGGGCTCGACTACAACATCGGCTACAATCCGACCGAGTTCATCGCGCAGTCCGTGCACGAACTGATCAAGACGATCTACGAGGCCATGCTGCTCGTGGTCGTCGTGGTGCTGGTGTTCCTGCAGGGCTGGCGGCCGGCGATCATTCCGATCATCGCCATCCCGGTCTCGCTGGTTGGCACTTTCGCGGTCATGGCGGCGCTCGGCTTCTCCATCAACAATCTCACGCTGTTCGGGCTCGTCCTCGCCGTCGGGATCGTGGTCGACGACGCCATCGTGGTGGTCGAGAATGTCGAGCGTCATCTTGAGCACGGCATGGGCCGGCGCGACGCCGCGCTGAAGACCATGGAGGAGGTCGGCAGCGCGCTGGTCTCGATCGCGCTGGTGTTGTGCGCGGTGTTCGTCCCGACCGCCTTCCTCGGCGGAATTTCCGGGCAGTTCTTCCAGCAGTTCGCCGTCACGATCGCGGTCGCGACCGCGATCTCCTGCTTCTGCTCGCTGACGCTGTCGCCGGCACTGGCTTCGCTGATCCTCACCCCGCATGAGGACAAGAAGCCGCCCGCCGCGTGGAACGTCGTCGCGCGTGGCTGGAACGCCTTCACGGGCGTGTTCAACCGCGTGTTCGATCGTCTCGCGCATGGCTATGCGAGCCTCGCAAACTTCGTGATCCGCCATGCGGTGGTGATGCTGCTGTTCTATGTCGTGCTGATCGGCAGCGCCGGCTGGCTGATCGTGACCACGCCGCAGGGCTTCATTCCCTCGCAGGATCGAGGCTACGTCATCATCTCCGTGCAACTGCCCGGCGCGGCCTCGCTGGCGCGCACCACGGAGGTCGTGCGCGAGATCGAGCGGATCTCGCTGGACACGCCCGGCATCGTCCGCGTCGCCGCTTTCGCCGGCTTCTCCGGCGCCACGCGCACGCAAGCCGGCAATGCCGCGGCGCTATTCCCCGTGTTCGACGAGCCGGAGACCCGGCTGAAGAAGGGACTGTCCGCGAACGCAATCACGGCCGAGCTGCGCAAGCGCCTGTCCGCGATCCAGGGCGCGTTCATCATCGTGATTCCGCCGCCGGCCGTGCCCGGTATCGGCACCGGAGGCGGCTTCACCATCCGTATCCAGGACCGACAGGGCCGCGGGCCCGAAATGCTCGCAGCCGCGACCGACGAGCTGGTCGCTGCCGCGCGCAAGGCGCCGAGCCTCACCTCGGTGTTCTCGCCGTTTACGGCCAATACGCCGCAACTCTTCGTCGACATCGACCGCACCAAGGCGCAGAAGCTGGGCGTTCCCATCGCCAACATCAACGACACGATCCAGACCTATTTCGGATCGACCTACGTCAACGACTTCAACCTGTTCGGCCGCACCTACCACGTCACCGCGCAGGCGGACTTCCCGTACCGCAAGGAGCAGAGCGACCTTGCGCGCCTGCGCACGCGCAATGCGTCCGGCGACATGGTGATGCTCGGCAGCGTCGTCGAATTCAAGGACGTCTCGGGCCCTGACCGCGTCGCGCGCTACAATCTCTATGCAGCCTCCGAGCTCCAGGGCGAGCCGGCGCCGGGCATCAGCTCGACGACTGCGCTCGACACCATCAAGCAGCTCGCGAACGACACGCTGCCGAGCGGCTTCACCTTCGAATGGACAGATCTGTCCTATCAGCAGGTCACCGGCGGCAATGCAGGTCTCTATGTGTTCCCGATCTGCGTGCTGTTCGTCTATCTCGTGCTCGCCGCGCAATATGGCAGCTGGACGCTGCCGTTCGCTGTGATCCTGATCGTGCCGATGTGCCTGCTCGCGGCCACCCTCGGCGTGCGGATCATGGGACAGGACGTCAACATTCTCACCCAGATCGGCTTCGTCGTGCTGGTGGGACTGGCGGCGAAGAATGCGATCCTGATCGTCGAGTTCGCGCGCGACATCGAGAACGAGGGCAAGTCGCGGCTGGAGGCCGTGATCGAGGCCTGCCGCCTGCGCCTGCGGCCGATCCTGATGACGTCGTTCGCCTTCATCCTCGGCGTGCTGCCGCTGGTGATCTCGAGCGGCTCCGGCTCTGAGATGCGTCAGGCCGTCGGCGTCGCCGTGTTTTTCGGCATGATCGGCGTCACGCTGTTCGGGCTTCTGTTCACGCCGATCTTCTACGTGGTGGTGCGGAACCTGGCGGAGGGACGCAGAGACAAGAAGCCGAAGATCGTGGCCTCCTAGGTGCCGGCCATTGCCAACAGCGCACCCGCATTCACGCTGTCGTCCCCGCCTCCTGCGCAATCGCGGACGGGGACCCATAACCACAGGGAGACGTTTTGAGCGAAGGAGCAACTTCGACTCTTCGCCAAATCTCTCCCTGCGGCCAGGTCCGGATCTGCGCTGTGCTTGTCCGGGGCGACCGGTTGTTGACGCGTACCCTCCATACTAATGACCAACGTGAAACGGATGGGCACGCGCGGGGTTCTTCACTAGTATTCGCGCGATTTCACAACAGAAGACTGTCGGGAGCTAACACATGAAATCAGCCCTTTTGGCCGCCGTCGCAACCTCTGCCGTATTGCTCGCCGCACCGGCCGCCGCGCAAGGCGTCAAGATCGGCATCCTCAACGACCAATCCGGCGTCTATGCCGACTACGGCGGCAAATGGTCGGTCGAGGCGGCCAGGATGGCGATCGAGGATTTCGGTGGCGAGGTGCTGGGCCAGAAGATCGAGCTCGTCACCGCCGACCACCAGAACAAGCCGGACCTTGCAACCTCGATCGCGCGGCGCTGGTACGATGTCGAGAATGTCGACATGATCACGGAGCTGACGACCTCCTCGGTTGCGCTCGCGATCCACGAACTCTCGAAGGAAAAGAAGAAGATCGACATCGTCGTCGGGGCCGCGACCTCGCGCCTGACAGGCGATGCCTGCCAGCCCTACGGCTTCCATTGGGCCTACGACACCCGGGCGCTCGGTGTCGGCACCGGCGGCGCGCTGACCAAGGCCGGCGGCGATACCTGGTTCTTCCTCACCGCGGACTACGCCTTCGGCTACGCGCTGGAGAAGGACACCAGCGAGATCGTCACCGCCAATGGCGGCAAGGTGGTCGGATCGGTGCGCGTGCCGCTCAATTCCTCGGACTTCTCCTCCTTCCTGCTGCAGGCGCAGAGTTCCAAGGCCAAGATCGTCGGCCTGGCCAATGCCGGCCTCGACACCACCAACTCGATCAAGCAGGCATCCGAGTTCGGCATCGTCTCCGGCGGCCAGAAGCTCGCCGGCCTGTTGATGACGCTTGCCGAAGTGCATGGCCTCGGCCTGCAGGCCGCGCAGGGCCTGGTGCTGACGGAGGGCTATTATTGGGACGTCAATGACAAGAGCCGCAATCTCGGCGAGCGATTCCTCAAGCGTACCGGGCGGATGCCGAACATGATCCAGGCCGGCACCTATTCGGCGACGCTGAGCTATCTGAAAGCGGTCAAGGCCGCCGGCACCAAGGATCCGGATGCCGTCGCCAAGAAGCTGAAGGAGCTGCCGGTCGACGACGACTTCGCGCAGGGCGGCAAGGTGCTGGAGAACGGCCGCATGGTCCACGACATGTATCTGTTCGAGGTCAAGAAGCCCTCGGAATCGAAGAAGCCCTGGGACTATTACAAGCTGCTCGCCACCGTCCCCGGCGACAAGGCCTTCTTCACCGCCAAGGAAAGCGGCTGCCCGCTGACGAAGTGACGCGCAGCGTCATTCCGGGTTCGGCGCTAGCGCGCCGCCCCGGATGACGGCTTGTGTCTCACCCCTCACACCAGCCGCAACACCACCGCGCCCAGCGCTCCTGCCCACAACGCCATGGCGGCGATGCTCTGGATCGCGAATCCCGGGCCACGCTTGGCCGCAGCCTTCGAATAACCGACGAAGTAGACGATGCGGCCGATGATCCAGACCACGCCGATACCAGCCGCGATGGCATCGCTGATATAGACCGCGAACAGCCACAGCGCCGGCAGGAAGATTGGCATCCATTCCAGCGTGTTCATCTGGATGCGGAAGGCACGTTCGAAATCGGGATGGCCCGACATCGCAGGCACCTTGACACCGGTCGCGGTGCGCGAGCGCGACACGTTGATGGCAGTGAAGAAATAAAATGCGATCGCCAGCAGCGTGACGAGAGCGGTGAGATGATACATCGTAAATCCCCTTGAAGCGAGTGCGCTTCAATAGCCGGTCAGCTCGAGATAGCCAACGCCGTCATGCGTCCCGGCAAAGCTGATCGGTCCCTCCCAATAGGAGAAGCCGGTCCCCATCCAGGCCTTCGGGTTGAGCGGCTTGCAGGCGATCGAGAGCGAGCGCGAGGGGATCGCGATTTGCCATTCCACGGGCACCTTGCGTCCCGCGATGTCCGCCGTGCCTTTCGGCATCATCTGAATATCACTACCTGCAATCATCTGTGTCTCGCCCATGGCGCTGATCCAGTTGCCGAACGGATAGTCCCTGCCGTCCTTCTGCCGCAGCCGGTACAGCATCAGCTTGTCGCCGGATGCGAGATGCAGCGACAGCCAGTCCCAGCCGGTCTGGTCGGCGTCGAGCGGCTGGCTGCTCCATTCCCTGTCCATCCAGGCCTGGCCCGAGACATCGATCGGCTTGTCGTCGATGATGAGCGTGCCTCGGGCCCGGTAGAATGGCTGGCTGTAATAGTAGGACGCCTGTCCGCGCTCCGACTTGCGGCTGTAGCCGCCATCGCCTTGCAAGATCACCGGACGGTCGGCCTCGAGCGTCAGTGTGTAGCTGAAATCGGTGCCGGACGCCTTCAGCGTCAGCGGCGCCAAGGTGCGGTCTTCGCTGGGCTCGACAGCCTTCATCTCCCAGTCGTCGATCCAGGCATCGAACGGCTTCGCCGTCACGCCGGCCTGCCCAACGCCGCCGCGTGAAAACGTCTCGGAGAAGCGATGGGTGTCGGCGCGCGTCACCGCGGCGTGCGCCATCCACACCTGCCGGTTGGCCCAGCCTTCGCCTTGCGGCCCGGCCTGCGCCGCCTGGCGGAACAGCGTCCATTGCAGGCCGCACGCTGCGCCGCTGCTGTCTGTGAGGTTCGCCGTGAGATACCACCACTCGATCCGAAACTCCGGATGCGGCCCGTGATCGGCGGGAAAGGTGAATGTCCGTCCCGGCGTGACCTTGGCGAAGCCGTCGGCGGCCTCGCCGAGGCCGGCATAGCCTTGCGCGCTGGCGCGCCGTACGAATGCCAGGGCGGCGATGCCGGCGGCGAAGGTACGTCGCGAGATCCTGTCAGCGCTCATTGGCGAACACCTTGACGAGGCTGGCCGGCCGCATTCGCGCCAGCCGCGCCACCGGCAGCAGCGCCGCAACCAGCGAAGCGAGCAACGCCACCGCGACGAGCTCGATCAATTGTAACGGAAACACGTGGAACGGCAGTCGCCAGCCGAACGCCTTCACATTGACGATCGCGATCAGGCACCACGCCACCAGGAGGCCGAGCGGCACGGCCAGCAGCGCCGTGAAGAGTGCGACCGAAAGCGTCTTGGTCAATTCGATCGCGGCAAGGCGCGGCCGCGTGATGCCGATCGCCCAAAGCGGCGCGAGCTGCGGCAGACGGGAGTTGGCCAGCGTGAGCAGGCTCGTGAAAAGCGCAATGCCGGCAACGCCGAGCGTGAAGGCGTTCAGCGCCGAGGTTACCGCGAAGGTGCGGTTGAAGATGCGAATCGATTCCGCTTTCACCGTCGCCTGGTCGGCGACACTGCGGTCATCGAGCGCGAACTGCTTCTGCAAGGCTGCGATCAGGCCAGGGATATGGTCCTTCGCGACGACGAGGCCCATCCGCGTCTGCGGCGTCTGCGGAAACTGCCGGATCAGCGCCGCGACATTCACCGTGAGCTGCCCCTTTGGGTTGCCGTAGTCGGCATAGATGCCGACGACGTCGAGCGCCCAGGTGCCGCCCGGCGCCGGCACTTCGATCACGTCGCCGATCCGCACATTCAGCTGGCGGCTCAATTGCTCGCTGACGAAGGCGGCGTTGCCCGGCACCAGCCGGGTCCAGGCGCGCGGCACGCTGTCCAGCAGCGGCCAGCGCTCGCGATAGAGCGCGTGATCGGGCAGGCCCAGCACTTCGACCGATTGGCCCCGGATCTGCGTCTCGGCGCGTCCGCCCGAGAGGACCGCCTGAACGTCGCCGCGCTCCTTCAGCCAGTTTCGAATCGCGGTGCCTTGCGCATTGTCGGACGCGCTGATGTAGACGTCGGCGGCGAGCCGCCCCTCGAGCCAGCCGATGAAGGTACGGCTGAAAGTTTCCACCATGGTGGACACCCCGACATTGACGGCGAGCGCGAGCAGCAGCGCCATCAGCGCGAGCGAAAGGCCGGAGAGCTGCTGCCGGCTGTCCGCCCAGAACCACAGCGCGAGCGGGCCTCGCGCGGCGCGCTGGCCGGCGAGCAGGATGATCTCGAGGAAGGCCGGCAGGATCAGCGCCGCGCTCAGCATCAGCGCGGCCAGTACGCCGAACCCTGCGATCAGCGATTGTCCGTAGTGGAGCAGCAGCAGCGCGACGGCGAATACGGCGCAGGCGGCGAGGCTCTGCAGCAGCAGCCAGCGCCGCTGCCGCTGCTGCCAGGCGCGTGGCTGCGCGGTCGCCAGCACCGGCATCCTGATGGCCTTGATCAGGCTCGTCGCGGCCGCCACCAGTGCGCCCGCGACGCTGATGCCGACCCCGGCAAGCCACCATTCGGGGCGCAACGTGAGCTGCCCCGGGATCTGCGCGCCATAGAGCCCGCGCAACGACGCCGCGACGTCCGGCAGGAGCGCCGCAGCGATGAAATAGCCGCATGCAAGCCCGATCAGTCCGGCGACCAGCGCCAGCGCGACCAGCTCGATCACCAGGACGGTGTTGACCAGCCGCGCCGAGGCACCGCAGGCCCGCAGCGTCCGCAGCATCGGCAGCCGCTGCTCGAAAGCGAGGCCGACCGCCGAGTTGACGATGAAGAGGCCGACGAAGAACGACAACAGGCCGAATGCAGTCAGGTTGAGATGAAAGCTGTCGGTGAGGCGCTCAAGCTCCGTTTCGGCATCCGGCTCGACCCGCTGCAGTTGATCGCCGACGACGCTGGCCAGCGGCGCCGGTTTGCCCCTGGGCTTGCCGATCAGCAGCCGCGACACTTGGCCCGGCTTGTTGAGAAGGCGCTGCGCCACACCGATATCGACGACCAGTACGTCCGGCACGAGCTGCGGCAGCACGCGCAGCGGTGGCAGTTTTGCGCCGTTGCTGATCGCCGGCGCCGCGCCTTCCGACTCCCCCAGGCCGCTCAGCGTCTCCCGTGCCAGCAGCGTCTGGCCCGGCGCGGCAACGAAGCTGCTCAGATCCGCAGCGCCAAGGCGCGGCGCGTTGCCGACATCAGTCGGCAATGTCACCGGCTCAATGCCGAGCAGCCGGAGCGAGCGCCCGTTGATCTGCACCCGTCCCTCCAGCGCCGGTGACACCGGCCAGCCCGCCCGGCGGAGTTTGACGAACAGCTCCTGCGGAAAAGTCGCCGCATTGGGCGCGACCAGCATCGCCGTGCGGGCGCCGCCGAACGTCGCCGCAGCGCGGTCATAGGCATTGCGGGCTTGCTGGTTGATCGCCTGCACGCCGCTCCACAGCGCCGTCGCTGCGATCAGTCCGACCAGCAGCGTGGCGAACTGCATCTTGTGGCGCCGCCAATGGCTGAGCAGCACGGCGAGGATCCACAGCGCGCGTCTCATGCGATACGCCCGGCATGCAAGGTGAGGTGACGGTCGAGGGTGGCAGCCAGATGCAGGCTGTGCGTCACCATCAGGAAGCCGCAGCCGGTGCGCGCGACGAGGTCGCGCGTCAGCGCCAGCACGTCCTCGGCGGTGGTTTCGTCCAGATTGCCGGTCGGCTCGTCCGCCAGCAGCAGCGAAGGCTTTGTCGCCAGCGCCCGGCCGATCGCGACCCGCTGTTGCTGGCCGCCTGATATTTGTTCTGGATAACGTTTGAGCAGGCTGCCGAGCCCGAGTCGCTCGACGAGTTCTTTTGTCCATGCCGCATCGTGCCGGCCCGCGATCCGGGCCTGGAAGGCGAGATTGTCCGCCACCGAGAGGCTCGGGATGAGATTGAATTGCTGAAAGACCAGCCCGATGCGGTCGCGCCGCAGGCTGGCACGCCCCGCATCCGACAGCCTGGTGACTTCGATTTCCTCCAGCCTGATCGTGCCGCCATCGGCGGCATCGAGCCCCGCGATCAGGTGCAACAATGTGCTCTTGCCGCTGCCGGACTCGCCGGTCAGCGCGACGCGCTCGCCGTGCCTGAGATCGAGATCGACGCCGCGCAGCACATGGACCGGCTCGCCGGCGGAGGAGAAGGTCTTGGAGAGATTTCGGATGCTCAGCACGATGAATGGCGCCAGACGGAATTGACGGAATTGCTGCGTAGCACACCTGCTGCGGAAATGCCGGGTTGCGTTGGTTGTGGAGCCGTTGTTAGCTTTCAAGACGGCCAAATCAAAAAAGTGCCGAAAGACCATTCGGGGAGAATCATGAGCGCTCAGGGAACGTCGGCGGTGGCGGGCAAGTCGGCGAGGACGCCAAGAGGCGCCTGGACCATCACCTTTCTCCTGTTCCTCTTCATGGTGGTGAACTTCGCCGACAAGATCGTCGTCGGTCTCGCCGGCGTGCCGATCATGACCGACATGAAGCTCAGCGCAGAGCAATTCGGCCTGCTGGGCTCCTCCTTCTTCTTCCTGTTCTCGATCTCGGCCATCGTGGTCGGCTTCGTCGTCAACAAGGTGCCGACGCGCTGGGTGCTGCTGGTGATGGCGGTGATCTGGGCGCTGGCGCAGTTCCCGATGGTCGGCACCGTCTCCTTCACCACGCTTTTGATCTGCCGCATCGTGCTGGGCGCCGGCGAAGGTCCGGCCTTCTCGGTCGCCGCCCACGCCATCTACAAATGGTTCCCCGACGAGAAGCGGACGCTGCCGACCGCGATCCTGTCGCAGGGCTCCGCCTTCGGCGTGATCCTGGCGGTGCCGGCGCTGAATTGGATCATCGTCAACCATTCCTGGCACTACGCCTTCGGCGCGCTTGGGGTCGTCGGCCTGATCTGGGTCGCCGCCTGGCTCGCGCTCGGCAAGGAGGGACCGCTCGAGGACACGGAGGTCCTCGCCGTCACCGAGCCGAAGATCCCGTATGTGCAGCTTCTGACCTCGCGCACCTTCCTCGGCTGCGTGTTTGCAACCTTTGGCGCCTATTGGGCGCTGTCGCTCGGGCTCACCTGGTTCACGCCCTTTATCGTCAAGGGGCTCGGCTTCTCGCAGAGTCAAGCGGGCTTCATCTCGGTCCTGCCCTGGGTGTTCGGTGCCACCATCGTCATGCTCACCGGCTGGATCTCGCAAGTGATGATGGCCCGCGGTTACACCACGCGCATCTCGCGCGGCGTGCTCGGCTCGGTGCCGCTGATCATCGGCGGCCTGATCCTCGCCATGATGCCGCATGTGCAGGGCGCCGGCCTGCAGATCGCGTTGCTCGTCGTCGGCTCCGGCCTGTGCGGCGCGATCTACGTGGTCTGCCCGCCGATGCTCGGCGAGTTCACCCCGGCCTCGCAGCGCGGCGCCGTCATCGCGATCTACGGTGCGCTCTACACGCTCTCGGGCATCATCGCGCCCAGCGTGATGGGCACCGTGATCCAGCGCGCAGGCAGCATGCTCGACGGCTACTTGACCGGCTTCACGATCAATGCGGCGGTCATGATGGCCTCCGGCGTCATCGGTCTGGTGCTGCTCTGGCCGAACACGGAAAAGACGAGACTGACGCGTGGTGCGTCGGCGCAAAGGGCGGCGCTGAAAGGTGCTATCTCGCCGACTTAGGATGCTCCGCTCCAGGGGAAGGTGCGATAGCACACATGGGGAAACGCGGCGGGAAACTCGCCTGCGGCCATCCCTCGCGACGCCCGCCTCCGGCGGACCCTCAGGATGAGGACCACGTGCTCAGCAGTGTCAGCGGACGCGGCGCTCGCTGAGGCTCTTCCGAAAGCTCATATGCGAGTGCGGGAAGGGCCAGCAGGCAGCCTCGCTAGTTCACTCCCTGCGCGCCACGAATCAGCTTGCCCGGCCGCCGTCCCGTGGCCTCGCCGTGCCGCCGCGTCACCACGCCCGAGACGATGGTCGCCTCATAGCCGTCGACATCCTGCAACAGCCGCCGTCCGCCGACAGGCAGGTCGTAATGAACCTTGGGCGGATGCAGATGCAGGCGGTCGTAATCGATCACGTTGACGTCGGCCTTGTAGCCCGGAGCGATAAGCCCGCGGTCCGTCAGGCCTACCGAGAGCGCGGTCTTGCGTGACTGCGCCGCCACCACGAACGGGATCGTGAGCTTCTCGCCGCGCTTGCGGTCGCGCGTCCAGTGGGTCAGCAGATAAGTCGGGAAGCTGGCATCGCAGATGATGCCGCAATGTGCGCCGCCATCCGAGAGGCCCGGCACGGACCGGGGATCGAGCAGCATCTCGCGCGTCGCATCGAGATTGCCGTCGGAATAGTTCAGGAAAGGCACGTAGAGCATGCCGCGGCCCTCGTCCGACAGCATGGCGTCATAGGCGAGTTCCTCCGGCTGACGGCCTTGCCTGCGCGCTTGCGGCCCCAGCGCGTTCTCCGGCGGCTGCTCGTAATCGGGGGGATCACCGAGCAGGAACATCTTGTCGTAGTTGGGACGGAAGAACAGCGGATCGTCGGTCGCCGTCGCCGTCTCGCTCAGGATCGCCTTGCGTACGTCGCTCTGACGCAGCAGCGCCAATCGTTCCTGCAGCGGCAGATGCGCGATCGCCCTGTAGCTCGGATGGGTCTGGAACGGATTGCGCGACAGCTCGAGCCCGAGCAGGAGGCCGACGGGACGCGCCGCGATCTGTGCCGTGACGGAGAGGCCGCGCCGCGCCGCCGCATTGATCTCGTCCAGGGTCTGGCGCCAACGCTGCGGCGCCTTGTCGTTCTGCGTGATCGAGAAGGAGATCGGGCAGTTCGTGCTATCGGCCACCCTCAGCATCATCGGCAGGTCCTCGTGGATGGTCGAGAGGTCCAGCACGAACTGCAGCACGCTGCGGCCCTCGCGATGCATCGCGCCGGCGATGGCCGTGAGCTCGTCTTCGCCCGCCTTCAGGGTCGGCGTGAAGTCGCCGGTCGAGGTCCGATGGTTGAGCGTGCGCGAGGTCGAGAAGCCGAGCGCGCCGGAGCGCACCGCCTCGCCCGCGAGCTTTGCCATTGTCGCATTGTCCTCGGCAGTCGATGGATCGCGGCGGGCGCCGCGCTCGCCCATGACATAGACGCGCAGCGCCGCATGCGGCAGCTGTGCGCCGACATCGATGTCGAAATCGCGCTTGGCGAGCCAGTCCATGTAATCGGGAAAGCTTTCCCAAGCCCAGGGAATGCCGGCGCTCAGCACCGGCTCCGGAATATCCTCGACGCCCTCCATGAGCTGGATCAGGCGGGTGTGATCATCGGGCTTGCACGGGGCAAAGCCGACGCCGCAATTGCCCATGATTGCAGTGGTGACGCCGTTCTGCGACGACGGCGTGATGTCCTGGCTCCAGGTGACCTGGCCGTCATAATGCGTGTGCACGTCGACGAAGCCCGGCGTGACGAGCTTGCCGCGCGCGTCGATCTCTTCGCGGCCCCTCGCGGAGACCTTGCCGACCTCGCTTATCTTCCCGCCGGTGATCGCAACGTCGGCCTCGAACAGCTCTCCGCCACTTCCGTCCGCGACATTGCCGCCGCGGATCACGAGATCAGGGGTGGTGCTCATGTGTTTCTTCCCGTCTTGTTGTGTTGTTTATTTTGTCGTCCCGGACAAGCGCGTCAAAGCGCACACCGATCCGAGCCCCGTAAATGAGGGGCGAAGCTTGGTGAAGACTCGGGGAGATCGGCTTCGCGCGCCACTACTCCCTGTCGTTATGGGTCCCTGCGCGGCGACGACAGCTCAGCTCCTGGTTACCCTTGCCGCTTCCGTTCCGTGAACGGCGACAGCAGCACCGTCGCCAGCATGAAGATCACGGACGCGCCGAACACCCAGTGCGGTGCATTCTGGTCCATGATCCAGCCGAACAGCAGCGGACTGACGATGCCGCCGAGATTGAAGCCGGTGGAGACGATGCCGAAGGCCCGTCCCGCAGCGCCGGCGGGCGCTGCGTTGCGCACCAGCATGTCGCGCGAAGGGGCGATGACGCCGGAGAGGAAGCCCGCCGCCGTCATTGCGGCGGTCAGAGCCCAGCCCGGCAGCGTGACCAGCGCGATCAGCAGCACGATCGCGGCATTGGCGGCAAAGCAGGCCGCGGCGAGCTGGCCGTGACGCTCGGTCCGGTCGGCGAGGAAGCCGCCCGCGAGCACGCCAATGGCGCTGGCGCCAAGGAAAGCCGTCAGCGCGATGTTGGCGGCGGAGTAGGAGGCGCCGTAGCCGCTCATCAGCGCCACCACGCCGAAATTGTTGATGCCGGCGACCGACAGGCTCAGCAGCATGAACAGCGCAGTCAGCGTGATCAGCGCCGGCGTGATGACGGCCTGCTTTGGCGCGCTCTCGCTGCCGGGCTTCTTCTTGTGCGCACCTGCATCGGGAATGTTCATGACGATCAGCAGCAGTGCCACCGCAATGCCGATCGCGCCGGAGGCGATCAGCGCGCCGGTGCCGCCGGACAGCGTGACGAGCGCGGCCACGATCGCCGGTGCGACGGCGCCGCCGAGAAAGCCGGCAAAGGTATGGATCGAGAAGGCGCGGCCCATTCGCGCCTCGTCCATGTGCTCGGCCAGGATCGCATAGTCGGCGGGATGGTAGACGCTGTTGGCGAGGCCGAGCAGCACTGCGCACGCGATCAGCGAGGCGTAGCTGAGATGCAGGCCGAGCAGGATCAGCGCGGCGCCGCCGAGCGCGAGCCCGGCCAAGAGAATGCGCCGCGCGCCAAAATGGTCGACGAGATAGCCGGTCGGCGCCTGGGTCAACCCCGATACCACCGCGAACACGGTGAGCGCGAAGCCGAGCTCGATATAGCCGACCCCGAGCTGGCCCTTGAGGAACGGGAACAGCATCGGGAGCACCAGCAGATGGAAATGGCTGACCCAATGCGCGATCGAGATTCCCGTCAGCGTACGCAGTGCGCTGTCCGCCTTGCCTTGCTGCGGTGCGGCGAGAACGTCGACCATTGCAGTTCCGTTTCACTCCCGATGGAGGCGCAAACTATCGGGGAGAGCGGTTATTTGTCCATGAACGCAGGCGCATGGCAGGTAGCGAGGGCAGGTAGCGAGGGCAGGGGACGACAGCAAAGCGCGGGGTGCCGGCGTAGACCCTCACAACGGCTCGTCATCGGGGCCGTATCGATCGCGTTTCGGCGTTGCGATGTCGCCATCCTCGTAATCGTCGTCATCGAGGGCCGGCGGTGGCACCTTCGGATTGTTGTCCGCCTGCTTCTTCTCGGCGGTCTTGTCGTCGACGAATCTGGGCGGCTCGCTCAGCTTGCCAATGGCCATGTTTTTTCCGGATGGTGATGCTGCATCCGCTCCTATCCGGAACATATGTGCAGGTCCTGACCTATCGCAAGTCAGTGCAACACCGGTCCGCCGGCCTTCTTCCAGGCGTCGATGCCCCCGGCGATATGGGCGGTGTTGAGAAGCCCTGCCTCCTTTGCAGCCGCCACCGCCATTGCCGAGCGTTCGCCGAAGGCGCAGAAGAAGACGACGCGGCGGCCGGTAGCGGCGGCGACCTCGCGCAGCATGCCGCCGGGCTTGAGGCTCTCCTCGACTGAGGGATAGGGCGTGTGCAGTGCGCCTTCGAGCATGCCGTGCTTCAGCCGCTCGTTGGTTTCGCGCAAGTCCACCAGCAGGATGTCGGGCCGGCCGAGGATGCGGATCGCCTCGGTTGCGCTGAGCGCGCGCCCTTCCTTCTCGAGTTCTTCCTGATGCAGACCGACATGCATGTTGGCGGGCACCGCCACGTCCATCATCTTCGGATTGGGCAGCTTCAGGTTCGCCATCAGCTCGATATATTCGTCGACCGAGCGCACCTGCAGCCGCGGATTGTAGCGCTTCTCCTCGCCGATGGTGGAGACGGTGTCGCCCTTGTAGTCGTGTGCCGGAAACACCATCGTCTCGTCCGGCAGCTTCAAGAGGCGGTTGAAGATCGAGTCATATTGCGCGCGCGCCGAGCCGTTCTGGAAATCGGTGCGGCCGGTGCCGCGGATCAGCAGCGTGTCGCCGGTGAAGACGCGGTCGCCCATCAGGTAGGAGTAGGAATCGTCGGTATGGCCCGGCGTGTACATCACGTCGAGCGACAGGCCCTCGATCGTCACCTTGTCGCCGTCGGCAACCCGCATCGCCACCACGTCGGCCTTGGTCTGATCGCCCATCACCGTCATGCAATGGGTGCGGTCGCGCAACTCGCCGAGCCCGGTGACGTGGTCGGCATGCAGGTGGGTGTCCACCGCCTTCACCAGCTTGAGGTCGAGCTCGCGCAGCAACTGGCAGTAGCGGTCGACCTTCTCCAGAACGGGATCGAGGATGAGCGCCTCGCCGCCGTGGCGGCTGGCCAACAGGTAGCTGTAGGTGCCCGAAACGCTGTCGAAGAGTTGGCGGAAGATCATGGCAGGACCCGGCAGTGGAACTGGTTTCGAGGATTTTACTACGGCGGAGGCCAAAAGGAGAATTAATTCACTGCCATGAGAAAACAATCGGAAGATTTTCATTGCGATCTGGCCCGTCATTCCGGGTGATGCGCAGCTTCGTAGCGGAGTCTCGAGATTCGGATTCGGCTCTGCGAGCCGCCCGGAATGACGGCGAGGTGCCTACGGCCGCACCAATGTGTACCCGTTCTCCGCCAGGAACAGGATTTGCCCGACGCCCACCTGCACTGGCGTCGCCGCTTGGATGAAGTCAGGCCGCTTGCCCGTTTCCCGTTCGATCGTATCGACCGTATTGAGGCAGATGTCGAAGCGCACGCCCTGTGCGATCAGGCTCTCGACCTGCTTGCGGCGCTCGCCGCCGGCGAGAAGCAGGTCGATGCCGGGACCGAACGCCACCACTTCGATCGCGATCTTGTCGGGACCGTAGGCTTTCAGCAGGTTGTTGGCGACGCTCAGCACCAGGGACTGCTTCTTCGCATCGCCATCGGAGAGCTGCAGCACGATCCTGTGCTCGGCGAACGGCTTGTCCTGCAGCGGCACCTGTTGTGCAAGAGCAGGCGGCACCGCTGCCCAGACGAGCAGCGCCAGCATCATCGCGAATTTGAGCTGCAGCCGCATCATCCGCGTCCCGCAATCCCTGGATTGCCCTCGACCCCCTTCAACGTCACGCCGGAGCCGAGTCGCTCCTGCAACATCCGGCCTGAGCGCAGGTATTTGCCGACGACGTCCCACACCGGCGCGCCCTGCCGGGCGTTGACCGAAGCCCAACCCGCCACCTTGTAGCGGTGGCTGGCGCTGAGCGGCTTGCCGTTGCCGAGCTTCAGCTCGGAGATGCGAGCCCCGATCGCAGCCTCCGGCGTGCAGGTGTAGCTGAGACCGCCGGCGCGCACCATGTCGCCGCCCTGCTGGTAATACGGGTCGGCGTTGAAGAGATTGTCGCAGACGTCTTCGAGCAGATCCTTGATCTGGGCGCCCGTCATCTCCTGAACATAGGTCTCGGGATAGCTGATCGCGGTCTCCGCCAGCAGATCCTCCATGGTCATCGCCTGTCCCGACAGCACGGTGACGCCCCAGCGAAAGCCGGGAGACAGCGCGATCTCGGCATCGAGCTCGGTGCGGAGCGCAGTGCAGATCAATTCGTCCATGGATCCCGAGAAATTGCCGCGGCGATAGAGCAGCCGGTCGGGCGTTGCGATCTTTTCCGACCAATCGGCCACGTGCTGCGCACGGACCCGACCGATCAGCTCGGCCATCGCCGGATCGGGCTTCAGCAGCTCCGAATAGACCGGCAGCAGATGATACCTGACATCGCTGACCTTGCCCCTGTCGAGCGCGAGATCCAGCACGGCCAGGAATTTCCCGTTGGAGCCGGCATTGGTGACGAGCGTCGTGCCGCCCGCATTCCTCACGGCCATCGGCTGCGGCACGGCATCATGGGTGTGGCCACCGAGGATGACGTCGATCCCGGTGACCCGACCTGCGAGCTTGAGGTCGACATCCATGCCGTTGTGCGACAGCAGGACGACGGCGTCGACCTTGTCGGCGCCGCGCAACGCATCGATATGCTTCTGCAGCTCCTCCTCGCGGATGCCGAAGCTCCAGTCCGGCGTAAATCTCTTGGGATGCGCGATCGGGACGTAGGGGAAGGCCTGCCCGACGATCGCAATGCGATGCCCGCCCATCTCCTTGATCGTCGACGGCTTGAACACCCGCCCGCTGGCCTTGTCGAAGGCGGGCGCGTCGTTGAACGCGGCTTCCTCGGTCAGGAACACGTTCTGCGCCAGGAACTCGCCCTTGAATCGCTCGAGATTGTCGCGCAGCGCCTGCTCGCCATAGGTGAATTCCCAATGCCCGGTCATCGCATCGATGCCGAGCAAATTGGCAACCTCGACCATGTCGCGGCCCTGCATGACGTTGGCAAGCCCGGTGCCCTGCCAGAGATCGCCGCCATCGAGGAGGAGCGAACGCCGCTCGCCGACTTCGCCGCGCAAGCGATCGACCAGCGTCTTCAGATAGGCGAAGCCGCCGAGCTTGCCGAAGCGGCCGGCGGACTTCTCGAACTCGACGCAGGTGAAGGCATAGGCATCGGCGCTATCTGGCCGGATGCCGAACCGCTCCAGGAAGGCGCGGCCGACCAGATGCGGCGGCCGCCCCGCCATCTCGCCGATGCCGATATTGACGCTGGGCTCGCGAAAATAGACCGGGTTGAGCTGCGCATGCGTGTCGGTGATGTGCAGGATTCTTGCGTTGCCGAACCGCTCGAGGTCGTAGATGCCGGCGGTCTCAGTGCCGCGGGCCAGCCGCGGCAGGGCGAGCGTTGCGGCGGCGAGGCCTGCACTTTTCAAAACATCGCGGCGGCGGATCGCCATCCAAGAATTCTCCGCGCCTCTCGGGATCGCTAAACGGCTACTGTCCCAAACAGTCTAGCGGATTTCCATCGCCTTCCAGGCTTCTTTTTCCGATGTGGCCTGGAAAATCGAGGCCTTCGCCAGCGCCTCGGCCTCCCTGGCGGCGGCAACAGCACGATCGAAATCGCCGCTGTCGGCCGCCTTCTTGGCCGCGGCCAATGCCGAAACGGTGACGGTCCACTGGTTGCGCATGCCGGCGGCCTCCCTGGAGGCCGCTTCGGCGGCGGCATAGGCCGCCTTGTAATCCGCCTCGTTCGCCGCGCGCGCGGATGGCGCAAGGCTCAAGGCAAGCAGCATGGCGAGAGCAAGTGACCGCTTCATGGCCGTGCTCCCGGTCCCGAGATCGGCAGGCCATTGGCGACGTAGGACAGGAAGTATTCGACGTCGCGATATTCGTCCGATTGCGGCTCCAGCGGAACCGCGCGGGTCTGGCTGTTGCAGGTCACGAAGCGGCGGCTGGTGGTGCCCATGCCGCTCCATTCGGAGCGGTAGATCGGCATTGCGTTGAGGATGCCGAGCGCCGGCGCCAGGGTTTCGGCGCGGATGCGCTCGCCCGGGCTCTGCACATGACAGCTCGCGCAAGAGAAGTTCATCTGGCCGCGTCGCGTGTAGAAATAGCGCTTGCCGTTCTCGAACGCCGCAAGCGCACGGGGATCGTCGGGGATCCTGATGTCCATCGGCTTGCCGCGCGAGGTATAGGCCATGTAGGCGGTCAGCGAGGCCATCTCGTCCTTGACATAGGAATAGGGCGCTTCGCCGTTGGCCTCGCGGCAGCGGTTGAGCGCGAGCTCCAGCGTGACGACCTTGCCTTCCTTCTCGTCGAAATAGGGATAGTTCTGCCGGATGCCGATGCCGCCGTTGGGGAAGCAGTCGGCATAGGTCTTGCCGTTCTTGAACGGCGTCGCGAACATCTCCTTGCCGGCTTCGAGCGCGAACTCGTAAGGCGGGAATTCCTCCTTCTCGCGCCACTGCCGCTTCATGTCCTCGTTCATGGAATAAGGACCGTTGACGAAATCCTCGCGCTTCACGTTCGGAAACTTCTGGAAGAAGAAGTTCTGGAACGCCTTGGCATCGGCAACGGGATCGACCTTGTCGGCCGCGGCGACGCGCGGGGGCGCGGCCGCGAGCGCGACAAGTGCGGCGCACACGGAGCCGAGCAGAAGTGAGAGGCGGACCTTCATCGTCACGCGATCTTCGCGGTCGTCGTGTCCGACGCACCCTTGTTGTCGATCCAGGAGATCTTGAGCTCGTCGCCCTTCTTGGCGCCCTTGAAGCTGAACTTGACGTATGGGTCCTTCGAGACCGCAGTGCCCCAATTGGCGACGAAGACGTCCTTGCCGTTACATTCGAACCTCAGCTCCTGGATGAAGTGCGCCGGGATCAGCTCGCCGTTGGGGTTCTTGACGAGGCCGGTGTCCATGGGGTGCTGGATCAGCGCCTGCACCTCGGTGATGTCGCCGTTGGACGTTGCGCGGACGCGAATGCTGGATGCCATCTCGAACTCCCTTCGCTCAACCGCCGCAGCCGCCGACGGTGACCTTGACCTCTTTGGTCGCGCTGTAGAGCTTGCCGTCCGCTTCCACGACCGCGGTCAATCTGGTGGTCTTGGCCATCTTCAGACGGTTGGCGACGGCAGGGATCGTGCCGTCCGGGATCTTGTAGCTTGCCGCGAGCGCATTCGGGTTCTCGGCCACGAAGAACGAGATCGATGTCACCTTCTCGAGTGACGTCGTCACCGAGATCGGCACCACGCCGCCATTCTCGGCGATCTCCGGCGCGTCGAGCTTGACCTTGTCGGACGGCTCGGCAGTCTTGCCATAAAGCGCCTTGATCGCGTCGGCCTCGTTCTTCTGCTTGAACGCCTCTTCCGGATATTTGTCGTTGGCCGCAGCGCGCGCGGGAGCGGCGCCGAACGGCAGATTGCCGAGGCCGAGCAGCGCGACGGAAGCTGCGCCCTGCAGGATCAGGCGTCGCGTCGGATGAGGGCCGGTGGTGGTGGTCATCTCAAGTCTCCTGGGCAGCCGGCCGTCACAGGGTCTGCAGGAAATCAACGATCGCGTTGATCTCCTGTTCGGTCAAAATCCGGTTCCGGCCAAATGGCGGCATCATGGTCAGCGGATTGCGCTTGGTCTCGTCGAAGATGATTGCGACCAGCTCGTTGCGATCGGGGTACCTGGCCTTGATATCCTTCAGTTCCGGCCCGATCGTTCCCGGCAGGTCGCCGCCTTGCATGGCGTGGCAGGTCAGGCAATTGCCCTTGCTGCGGTCGAAAGCGAGCTTCCGGCCCTCAATCACGGTGGACTGCGCCTCCGCCGTCGCCACCGCAGCGCCGGCGAACAGGGCCAGCGCAACAAGCAAGGCGGGCTTGCGAGGAAAGACGGTCAAGGCATCGTCCTGAAGCGGTATGTCGATGATCTCATTTGCGGAATGGTTCAAAAGCACAAAGGGCAGAGCCTGACAATCAAGACTATGCATACGGCAAAATGGGGTTAATATCCTCGGCATTGCAACTGATGAGATAGTTCGTTCATCAGCCGGGTCGGGACTGGCAGATTATTCTCGGACGTTCGGCCTGCATGGCCAACTTTTCTGTTTCGCATTTTTTGGGGACGTCACTTGGCTGAATATGTCGTCGAATTTGGCAGGGACGGCGGAAGGGTCGAGCCGGATGGGCGGCTCGATGCGCCGGCCTTCCATCGCAATCACGAGCCGATCTGGGCTGCGCTGGAAAAGCATCTCGCCGGCGCGACCGGAAACGTGGTGGAACTCGGCAGCGGAACAGGTCAGCACGTGGTTCATTTCGCGCGCCACACGCCCGGCCTGATCTGGTGGCCGAGCGACCTCAACCAGCGCCACCTCAAGAGCATCGAAGCCTGGCGGGTATATGCGGCTCTGCCGAACATCCGCCCGCCCCTGCGGATCGACCTCATCGATCCCCATTGGTGTCCGGAGATGAAGAGCGGGCAGGGCCCGACGAGCCTTGCAGCCGTGTTCTGCGCCAATGTCATTCACATCGCGCCCTGGGCCGTCGCCGAAGGCCTGTTCGCCGGCGCGGGTCGATACTTGCGCGCCGACGGCAAGCTGTTCCTCTATGGCCCCTTCAAGCGCGACGGCAAGCACACTGCGCTCAGCAATGCGGTGTTCGACACCTCCTTGCGCGAAGGCAATCCCGAATGGGGCGTGCGCGACATCGGCGACGTCGAGAGTCTCGCGCGGGGCGCGGACCTTCGTCTCGTCGAGACGATCGATATGCCCGCGAACAACCTCACGCTGGTGTTCGCGCGCTAGAAGGTCGTCGTGCCCCGGGCTTCCACGTTCGCCGTTCGACACGTCAAGTCGTGGATGGCCGGGTCAAGCCCGGCCATGACGATGTGGAGACGTCCGCGCCCCTAGCGCTAGTCGCCATCCCGCCACCCGATCCCCTCCTTCAAAAACCGATAGCCCAGCACCTCGAAGCCGGCGCGCTCCTTGTTGTCCTTGCCGTAGCCGTGGCCGCCGGCTGCCGGTTCGTAGAGCCAGGCCTCATAGCCCATCGCCTGGAGCTTCGCCGCCATCTTGCGGGCATGGCCGGGATGAACGCGGTCGTCGCGTCGCGTGGTGGCGATCAGGATCGGCGGATAGGGCTGGCCGGCCTTCACATTGTGATAGGCCGAGTAGGTCTGCAGCCACTCCCATTCGTCGGGCTTGTCGGGATCGCCATATTCGGCGATCCAGCTCGCGCCCGCGAGCAGCTTGGTGTAGCGGCGCATGTCGATCAGCGGGATGGTGCAGAACAGCGCACCGAAGCGCTCGGGGTAGCGCACCAGCATGTTGGTGATGAGGATGCCGCCGTTCGATCCGCCCTGCGCCGCGATGCGCTTCGGCTGCGTCACGCCGCGGCGGACGAGATCGGCAGCGACCGCGGCGAAATCGTCATGCGACAGCTTCTTGCCTGCGAGCCGGCCGGCATCGTGCCAGCGCGTGCCGAACTCGCCGCCGCCGCGCAAATTGGCCTGCACCGTCGTGCCTCCGCGCTCCAGCCACAGCTTGCCGAGCGAGGCGTTGTAATACGGCTTCACGGAAAGTCCGAAACCGCCATAGGCGCTCATATAGACCGGCGCGTCGCCGGTCTCTGCGGCGGGGCCGGTCTGGACATAGGGAATGCGCTCGCCGTCGATCGAGATCGCCTCGTGCTGGGTCACCACGAGCCCGTCTGGGGTGAACGTCTTCGGTGCCTGCTTCAGCACGGTTGGGCTGGCGACGCCACGCTCGATCAGCAGTAGCGATGGCGGTGTCAGCGGGTCCTGCACATTGGCGAGCAGATCGCCGTTGCTCTCGGACGGATGGCGATCGAGCGGCCAGACGTCGACGACCCCGATTCCCGGCAGGCCGGGAAGCATCTCGCGGCTCCAGCCGGTTGTGGACGGCGTGCAGATCTCGAAGCGCGGCTTCAGCTCGTCGAGAATCGAGAGGACCAGCTTGCCGGCGACCCAAAACAGGCCTTGCAGCGCCCGCCGTGGTGCGGGTTCGAACAGGATTGCGAAATCGCGGCTGCCGGCGAGGAACGCCGAAAGCGAAATGCCGAGCACGGTATCGGTGGCGTAGGTCCGCCCCTCGACCGTCCAGTCCTTGCGCAGCTTCATCGCGAACCAGTCGCCATGCGCCTGCATCCAGATCCCGGTCGGCAGATCGAGCCTGGTCGTCACGCCAGCGGCATCGCGCAGCCAGATCGCATGATTGAAGAAGTCGATCTGGTCTATGACCCAGGTTCGCGGCGCAGTGCCGGTGTCGTCGACGCTGCCATAAATCATCATGTGATCGGGCGTTGTCTCGATGATCACCTGCGCCTCATCGACAGGCTGGCCGCGTCGCCACAGCCGAACGGTCCGAGCATATCCCGAGCTCGTCGTCATGCCCCCGCCATGCGCGCTCGACAGCAGCAGCGTGTCGGCATCGAGCCAGTCGACGCCGCCCTTGGCTTCCGGCAGCGTGAAGCCGTCCGCAACGAAGCCCTTCGTGGCGAGGTCGAACTCGCGAAGCGTGACGGCATCGCTGCCGCCGCGCGACAGGCTCAGCATGGCGCGCGAGCTTCCCGGCATGGTGGCGATCTGGCTCAACAGCCAGTCCTCGCCTTCGCTTGCTGCGAGCTGGTCGATGTCCAGCATGGTCTGCCAGTCCGGGCTGGCTTTGCGAAATTCCGCCATTGTCGTCCGCCGCCACAGGCCGCGCGGATGGCTCGCGTCCTTCCAGAGGTTGTGCAGATCGTTGCCGCGCCGGCTCACATAGGGGATGTTGTCCGGCCGGTCGTAGATCGCGGCGAGGATGTCGCGGTCGTGCTCGAAGGTTTTGCCGCCGAACGCGGCGAGCGTCAGGCTGTTCTGCCGCTCGACGAAATCGAGCGCCTGGGTGCCTTCGATCTCCTCCAGCCACAGCCAGGGATCGTCGTCGGGGGCGGTGAGCGTGGGCCTGTCGTCGACCGACATGAAATGAAACTCCCGGAAGTCGCGGCGGATAGGATTTGATCGAACTCAAGCCGTCAAGGGTGCCGCCCGCTATCATCCGTTCGATTGCGTCGGAGGCATGGCCTGCGCCCATTTGCGCCGGTTGCTTACCCTCTTGCGCCCCACCATAGTCCCGGGAATCAACGAGAGCCCCTGACGAGCCCTTCGGGCGGGAATGCCGATGATCGATGTGACGTCTACTGCCGAAATCGCCGACGACGCCCGCGTGCGTGCCAATGTGGTGCGCCTTGCCGCCGCGCAGGCATTGACCGGCGCCAACTCGGCGGTGATCTTCGCAACCGGCGCGATCGTCGGCGCGACGCTTGCGCCGGACATGTCGTTCGCGACGGTGCCGATCTCGATGTATGTGGTCGGGCTTGCTGCGGGCACGCTGCCGACCGGCACGATCTCGCGGCGCTTCGGTCGTCGCGCGGCTTTCATCATCGGCACGGGCCTCGGCACGCTCACCGGCCTGCTCGGCTCGTTCGCGATCCTGCGCGGTTCGTTCGCGCTGTTCTGCTTCGCAACCTTCCTCGGCGGCCTCTACGGCGCCGTGGCGCAATCCTATCGCTTCGCCGCCGCGGATGGCGCCAGCGCGGCTTACCGTCCCAAGGCGGTGTCGTGGGTGATGGCCGGCGGCGTGTTCGCTGGCGTGCTCGGCCCGCAGCTCGTGCAATGGACCATGGACGTCTGGCAGCCCTATCTGTTCGCCTTCAGCTTCCTGGTGCAGGCGGCCGTCGCGCTGGTCGCGATGGGCATCGTCGCCGGCGTCGACATGCCCAAGCCCGCGCCGGCCGATCTGCACGGCGGACGGCCGCTGCTCACCATCGTGACCCAGCCGCGCTTCATCGCGGCGGCGCTCTGCGGTGCGATCTCCTATCCCATGATGAATCTGGTGATGACCTCGGCGCCGCTCGCGATGCAGATGTGCGGCCTCAGCGTGTCCGATTCCAATTTCGGCCTGCAATGGCACATCGTCGCGATGTATGGGCCGAGCTTCTTCACCGGCTCGCTGATCGCCCGCTTCGGTGCGCCGAAGATCGTGGCCGCCGGCCTCCTGCTGGAAGCCGCCGCCGCCGGTATCGGCCTCTCCGGCCTCACCGCCATGCATTTCTGGGCCACGCTGGTTGTCCTCGGCGTGGGCTGGAATTTCTCCTTCATCGGCGCTTCCGCGTTGGTGCTGGAGACGCACCAGCCGCAGGAGCGCAACAAGGTGCAGGCGTTCAACGATTTCCTGGTGTTCGGCATGATGGCGATCGGCTCGTTCTCCTCGGGCCAGTTGCTGGCCAACTACGGCTGGTCTGCGGTCAATCTCGTGGTGTTCCCACCGGTCGTGCTGGGCCTTGTCATTCTCTCGCTCGTCTCCTGGGCTCGTCGTCGCAAGGCGCGGCTGGACGCGGCCATGGGCGAGTTTCCGGACCCGGTCTAGGCTGGCGGGAGCCTGTCAGCAGCGTTGATACTTCGATCCCGCTCGAAGTGATTTTCAGGTGAGGGTCGGTTAGATGTCGTCATGGCCGGGCTTGTCCCGGCCATCCACGTCCTGCTACGTCGAAGGAAGAGCGTGGATGTCCCGGGCATAGGCGAGCGTGAAGCGACGCCGTCCTTCGAACGGCTATGCCCGGCATGACGGAGTAGGCGGCCATGCTCGATAATCCTCAACAGCCTCGAATTGACGAATCCTCCCTCCGTTACGAAGGCTGGCGCATCGTTGCGGTCTGTTTCCTGCTCGCCACCTTCGGCTGGGGTCTCGGCTTCTACGGCCAGAGCGTCTACGTCGCCGAGCTCCAGCGCGCGCGCGGCTGGCCGACGTCGTTGATCTCCTCCGGCACCACGTTCTTCTATCTCTTCGGCGCGCTGCTCGTCGTCTTCGTCGGCGAAGCCGTGCGAAAGTACGGGCCGCGGCTCTGCCTGATCGTTGGCACGCTGGCGATGGCGGCCGCGGCCATTGCGATCGGCGCGGTGCGCGAACCCTGGCAGCTCTATCTCGCCAATGCCGTGCTCGCCTTCGGCTGGGCCGGCACCAGCCTCGGCATGATCACGAACACGATCAGCCTGTGGTTCGACCACAGGCGCGGCATGGCGATCAGCCTTGCGCTGAACGGTGCGAGCTTCGGCGGCATCGCCGGCGTTCCGCTGCTGGTGATGCTGATCGGCCATGTCGGCTTCGCCAGCGCGATGTACACCGCTGCCGGAGCCATGCTGGTGCTGCTGCTGCCCGTCATTCTCCTTCTCGTCGGCCGTCCGCCCGACCGCCACGGCCGGCACGCGACCGCGAAGGCAAGACCGCAATCCTCGACGCAGATCCGCGCATGGGCGTTGCGTGACGTCGGCTTCCTCACGGTGACGACAGCCTTCGCCCTCGTGCTGTTCGCGCAGGTCGGCTTCATCGTGCACCTGATCTCGTTCCTCGATCCCGTGATCGGCCGGGAGCGGGCAGCTCTTGCCGTCGCCGTGCTGACGGCGATGGCCGTGGTCGGCCGTGTACTGTTCTCACTGGTGATCGACCGCCTCGACCAGCGGCTCGCCTCCGCGCTGTCGTTCCTCAGTCAGGCTGCGGCGCTTCTCGTCGTCATCAATCTGCACGACGACTACGTGCTGATCGCGGCCTGCGCGGTGTTCGGCTTCTCGGTCGGCAACCTCATAACGCTGCCTTCGCTGATCGTGCAGCAGGAATTCGATTCGGCTGCCTTCGGTGTGCTGATCAGCCTCAACACCGCGATCAACCAGGTCACCTACGCATTCGGCCCCGGCGTGGTCGGGGCCTTGCGCGATTGGTCCGGCGGCTATTCGCTGCCGTTCTATCTCTGCATCGTGCTGGAGGTGATGGCAGCTGCACTGATCATGGTGCGAGGCAAGCCAGGAGCAAGGCTATCGTAGCATGGGCAGAGACGCGTTGCGCCGTGCCCACCCTTCGGCATCGCGCTTGATGTTTCGATGTCCACTCATCACACTCCGTCATTGCGAGCGTAGCGAAGCAATCCAGAATCGTTCCTCAGAGACAGTCTGGATTGCTTCGTCGCTACGCTCCTCGCAATGACGGGAGGAGAGAGCAGAGTTCACAATTCACGCTGCCGCAACAATGCCTCCACATCCAGCCGCTTGGTGAACATTGCGAGCTTTCCATCCGGTCCGAACGGCCATTGTTCCCTCGGCTTGTCCCAGTACAGTTCGACGCCGTTCTGGTCGGGATCGCGCAAGTACAGCGCTTCGCTGACGCCGTGGTCGCTCGCGCCATCGAGCGCAATGCCGGCCGAGAGCACACGGTGCAGCGCATTCGCCAGCGCGGGGCGCGTCGGATAGAGGATCGCGGTGTGGAAGAGCCCCGTCGTGCCCGGGGGCGGCGGCGAGCCGCCCTTGCTCTCCCAGGTGTTGAGCCCGATGTGGTGATGATAGCCGCCGGCCGCGATGAAGGCCGCGCCCGAGCCCATGCGCTGCATCAGCTCGAAACCGAGCACGCCGCAATAGAAGCCGAGCGCACGATCGAGATCGGCGACCTTGAGATGAACGTGGCCGATTCGGGTGCCGGCAGGAACGGCTGGGCTTTGCGACATGTGAATGCTCCCTTGCTGAACTCCACATAGGCAAGGCCCGAGGCGAGTGCTACTCGCCCGTCCAGAAACTCATCGTTTCCGAATGGGCGGTTAAGCCAGCTCCGACACCTCACCTTCCGGCAGCTCGAACTCGAACGTATTCAGCGTCATCGACACCAGCGTGTAATAGCCGCAGAGTCCGATCACCTCGACCACGCCGCGCTCGCCGAGCAGCTTCACCGCCTCATCATACAGGCCCTTCTCGACGCCGTGGCCTTCGTGCAGCGACTTCGCGAGGTCGTAGATCATCCTGGCCTTGGGGTCGTCGAAGTCGGGCGTGCGGCGGTCGCGGATCGCCTCGATGATCTCAGGGGCCATCCCGCCGGCAAGTGCGAGGCGCTTGTGCGCATACCATTCGTAATGCGCCGTCCAGTGCCGCGCCGTCACCAGGATCGCGATCTCCGAGAGCTTGGCCGGGAATACCGTATCGAATCGAAGGACCTCGCCGAGCCGTGTGGCGTGACGGGCCATGTCGGGGCTGTTCAACCAGGCCATCATCGGCGGCGGCGGCTTGCCGCGCTTGCCGGCGATCGATTCGTCATAGGTCTGGCGCTGGCTCTCGTTCATTTCGCCAGGCGAAAGAAGCTTCAGGCGCATCCTCGTTTCCTCTTTGTTTTCAAGCTCGCCGTAACGGCGACTATAGCCGAATGCGGGCTGCGGAAGTGGTTGAATTCCGCGGAGCGTTGGCCCAGAGTCGCCGGCAACAAGCTGAATTCCGATGCGATGGAAACGACCATGAGCGATACAGAAACCACCGATCTCGAGACCTTCCGCAACGAGACGCGCGCCTGGCTGGAAGCCAATTGTCTGCCCGAAATGCGCAAGCCCGCAACATCGGATGCGGATGTGTTCTGGGGCGGTCGCAACGCGAAGTTCTCGTCGGAGCCGCAGCGCATCTGGTTCGAGCGCATGCGCGACAAGGGCTGGACCGTGCCCGACTGGCCGAAGGAGTATGGCGGCGGCGGGCTCAGCGCCGCCGAGCACAAGGTGCTGCGCGCGGAGATGGCGCGGATCGGCGCCCGTCCGCCGCTGTCGAGCTTCGGCATCTGGATGCTCGGGCCGGCGCTCCTGAAGTACGGCAACGAAGCCCAGAAGAAGGAGCATCTGCCGAAGATCGCAGCGGGCGAGATCCGCTGGTGCCAGGGCTATTCCGAGCCGAACGCCGGATCCGATCTCGCCTCGCTCCAGACCCGCGCCGAGAGCGACGGCGACGACTTCATCATCAACGGCCAGAAGATCTGGACCTCCTACGCCAACTACGCCGACTGGATCTTCTGCCTGGTGCGCACCGATCCCGCCGCGAAGAAGCATGACGGCATCAGCTTCATCCTGTTCGACATGACCTCCAAGGGTGTTTCGACCAAGCCGATCCTGCTGATCTCGGGCTATTCGCCGTTCTGCGAAACCTTCTTCGACAATGTCCGGGTGCCGAAGTCGCACGTGGTCGGCACCATCAACCGCGGCTGGGACGTCGCGAAATATCTGCTCCAGCACGAGCGCGCGATGATCTCGGGCATGGGCGAGCGCGGCGTCGGCCGTCCGCTCGGTCAGATCGCGGCTGACACCGTCGGCACCGATGCGCAGGGTCGGCTCGACGATGTCATGCTGCGCGGCCAGATCGCGCGCTTCGACGTTGACGAAGCCGCGCTCGCGGCCTGCGCCGAGCGCGCCGTCGATCTCGCCAAGGCAGGACAGGCGCATCCGGCGTTTTCCTCGGCCATGAAATATTACGGCACCGAGCTCAACAAGCGTCGCCACGAGATCCTGATGTCGGCCGGCGGCGTCGATGCGCTGGAATGGGAGAGCGAGCGCTCCAAGCAGGGCGCGAAGCCGCGCGCCTGGCTGCGCACCAAGGCCAACTCGATCGAGGGCGGCACGTCCGAGGTCATGCTCGGCATCGTCGCCAAGCGCATCCTGGATCTGCCGGGGGCGTGAGCGGCGCTCTCACCAAATGTCACTCCGGGGCGCGCGTAGCGCGAGCCCGCAATCCATCTGCCCGCGGAAATGCCGTCTGATGGATTCCGGGCCTGGCCCTTAGGGCCATCCCGGAATGACGACAACGAATAGATTTCGAACGGGAAACACGTACATGGCCCTCGTCCTCACCGAAGAACAATCCATGCTCCGCGACTCCGCGCGCGGACTGATCAGCGACAAGGCGCCGGTGTCGCACCTGCGCCATCTGCGCGACAGCAAGGATCGCGTCGGATTCTCGAAAGAGCTCTGGCACGCCTTCGCCGAGATGGGCTTTGCCGGCCTCCTGGTGCCGGAGGACTTCGGCGGCAGCGGCCTCGGCTATGTCGAGGCGGGCGTCGTCATGGAGGAGATCGGCCGCACGCTGATGCCCTCGCCCTTTCTTGCCACCAGCGTGGTTGCGGCCTCGGCGCTGAATCGCGGCGGCAATGCCGCGCAGAAGTCGGAATACCTGCCGAAGATTGCAAGCGGTTCGCTGCTCGCCACGCTCGCGATCGACGAGGGTGCAAAACATCGCCCGCTGCAGACCAGTCTCCAGGCCATTCGCGCGGGCAACGGCTTCAGGCTCTCGGGCGCCAAGGCGCTGGTGGTCGAGGGCCACGTCGTCGACCTCCTGATCGTCGCCGCGCGCACGGCGGGGTCCGCCGGCGAGCGCGAGGGCCTGACCTTGTTCCTGGTCGACCCGAAGGCCAAGGGTGTTGCGATCGAGCGCACCATCATGGTCGATGCGCACAACGCGGCGCGGATCGACTTCGCCAATGTCGAGGTCGATGCCGACAGCGTGCTCGGCGAAGTCGACCAGGCCGCCAACCTGCTCGATGGCGTTCTCGACATCGGCCGCGGCGCCGTCGCTGCCGAGATGGTCGGCCTCAGCGAGGAGGTCTTTGGCCGCACCGTCGAATATCTGAAGAGCCGCAAACAATTCGGCAAGCTGATCGGCGAATTCCAGGCGCTGCAGCATCGCGCCGCCGAACTCTACATCGACATCGAGATAACCCGCGCCGCCACCATGAAGGCGCTGCAGGCACTGGACGCCGATGTTGCCAAGGCCGCATCGAGCGTCGCCGTCGCAAAGGCCCGCGCCGGCACCACCGCCACGCGCGCGGTGCAGGAGGGCGTGCAGATGCACGGCGGCATGGGCATGACCGACCAGTTCGACATCGGCTTCTTCATGAAGCGTGCGAGAGTCTGCGAGGAGCTGTTCGGCGATGCGAATTACCACACCGAGCAGCTGGCCAGGGCGCGCGGGTATTGAGGCAAGCGGCAGAGACGAGGCTAGAGGACCAGCGCGAGCCGTCATGGCCAGGCTCGTCCCGGCCATTCACGTTCTCAAGTGCTGCAAGAGCGCGGATGCCCGGGACAAGCCCGGGCATGACGACCGAGAGTGTGGTGCGCGTCTACGTCAACATCGTCATTGCGAGGAGCGCTTGCGACGACGCAATCCAGGCTGTTGCCGGGGAGGCATTCTGGACTGCCTCGCGGAGCCTGTCACCGGGCCGCGCTTCGCGCGGACCCGTTGGCGCGCAATGACGACGGCGGCGAGAGCCGCCGTTACCTCATCGGCGGTGCGTACTGCACCCCGCCCGCGTTCCACAGCTGGTTCATGCCGCGCGGAATCTTCAGCTTGGACTTCTCGCCGATGTTGCGGTCGTACATCTCGCCGTAATTGCCGACGTGGCGGATGATGCGCGCCGCCCAGTCCTTGGTCAGGCCGAGCTTCTCGCCGTAATTGCCTTCGGTGCCGACGAGGCGCATCACTTCCGGCTTCTTCGACTTCAGCGCTTCGTCGATGTTCTCCGAGGTGACTCCCAGCTCCTCGGCGTTGATCATCGCGTACAGCGTCCACTTCACGATCATCATCCAGTCGTCGTCGCGCTGGCGCACGACGGGCGCCAGCGGCTCCTTGGAGATCATGTCCGGCAGGATCATGTGGTCGCCGGGCTTGGAGAGGTTGAGCCTGAGCGCATAGAGCTGCGAGACGTCGGCGCTGAACGTGTCGCACTTGCCGGTGTCGTAGGCCTTCACCACGTCGGCGAGGTTTTCGAACTTCACCTCTTCGTATTTCATGTTGTTGATGCGGAAGTAGTCGGCGATGTTGAGCGCCGTCGTCGTGTTGGCCTGCACGCAAACCTTGCTGCCGGTCAGATCCAGCGATGTCTCCTTGTTGCGCGAGCGCGGCAGCATGAAGCCTGCGCCGTCGTAATAGGCGACGGCGGGGAAATAGAGATCGTAGTCGAGCTCGCGCGCCATGCTCCAGGTCGTGTTGCGCGAGAGAATGTCGACCTTCCGGCTCTGCAATTCCTTGAAGCGCTCGTTGGCGTCGAGCGGGATGAACTTCGCCTTGCCCGGGTCGTCGAAGATCGCCGCCGCCACCGCGCGGCAGAAATCGACGTCGAAGCCGGTCCAATTCTTGTTGTCTTCCGAATATGAGAAGCCCGGCAGTCCCTTGTTGACGCCGCACAGCACCTCGCCGCGGCGCACTGTGCGCTTCAAGGTGCGGGTGTCGTAGAATTCATAGATGATCGCCGCGACGGCGACCACCACGGCGAGGGCGAGCCCGATCAGCAGGCCGCCACGAAAAGTGCGCATCATGTTGCTCTCTCGAAAATCGGAAAATGGGAATTGCAGGAGGGGCGGAGCATGATCCTGGAGATCATGCTCCTATCCATAGCCCTCAGAGTTCGGGCTTCTGCCGGATGACCACCTTGGTGCCGATCGGGACGCGATCGTAGAGATCGGCGACGTCGGCGTTGACCAGGCGGAAGCAGCCCGAGGACACCTTGGTGCCGATCGTGTCGGGTCGGTTGGTGCCGTGGATGCGGTAGACCGTGGTGCCGAGATACATGGCGCGGGCGCCCAGCGGATTGCCCGGGCCGCCGGCCATGAAGCGCGGGAGATAGGGCTGGCGCTGGATCATCTCCGGCGGCGGCGTCCAGTCCGGCCACTCCTTCTTGTTGGTGATGGTCACCAGCCCTTGCCACTGGAAGCCGTCGCGCCCCACCCCGATGCCGTAGCGGATCGCGCGGCCGCCGGGCTGCACAAGATAAAGGTGACGTTCGGCCGTCGAGACGATGATCGTGCCCGGGGGCTCGGTGGTGCGGAAGTAGACCACCTGCTTCTGCCATTCCGGCTCGAGCTGATAGCCGTCATCAGCAATCAAGCCCGGCTCGTCGCCGCGGTCAGGTTGCTGCGCGAGGGCCTGCGGCGCGGACAGGATCAGCCCCATCGCAGCCACGAAAACCCCGGTCAGGCGACGAAAATCCGTCATTTCAAGCTCTCCCCGCTGCCACAGCGCAAATCATTCGGAACCATCAAACCTGAGGGGCAAGTTCATGGCAAGTTGATGGCGCGGGCCCCTGGCATGTCACGAGAATGCTTTGGCTTTTTGAGGCGGTCCTGGCAATGCCACAAACGGGGGATGGCGCGAAAAGCAGTGCTTGTCGCCATGGGTCCGGTGCCTCCCTCCCCTGCACAAGCTAGATCTTGTTGCTCTCCGCCGCGATTCCCAGCCGGCGCACGATCTCCGTGCCCACGGCGCGGGCCTCGACCCGCGAACCGATCCGCGGGCTGCGAAACCGTCGTCCCGAGTGCAGACGGATCACCACGATGCAGTGCTCGTCCTCGGAGCGGCCGCGGCGCTCCACCGTGATCGTCTTCACGTCGGGCCCTTCGATGTGGTCCGCGCGGGGCGTGCCGTCGCCCCACAATCGCTCGACGCGAATATGGTCCTGCCGGATGATCCAGAATGCGCCGATCGCGAGGTTGGCGTAGCGGTAGACGGCCAGCCCGGCGATCACGCCGAGCGGCAGCAACAGGATATCGACATGGCTGGGCGGCAGGCCTCGCCAGAGCTTGTAGGCATAGGGACCAGCGCACAAGGCGATCGCGATCAACGCGACGATGCGGACGTCCCTCACAGGAAAAGGCTCGGCCGGCTCGCCGAGATGCATCTCGGGATTGCGGGCGTCGAGCGGATTGCTGGGTGCCTCGACATTGGGGACCTCGAACTGTGTGACGATCCGGTCCACGGTGTCGCGAACATGGGTCACGTCCGAGATCGGCGGCGACGTCAGGCGTTCTCCCGATGCCAGCGTGAAGACCAGCTGGAAACGGGCTTTCACCCTCTTGCTGCCGGGAACCTGCAATCCGCTGATGTCGTGCTTCGGGACGACACGCGTGCGGAGCTTTCCGAACGGACGCTGCTGCCCGATCAGGATCTCGTTCGGCGTGATGATCCAAACCACCGCCGGCGCCATCATGATGCCGACGACGAATCCCGCCCCTACCAGGAGCGCCACCGCCGAGACGATGATCTCCAGCGTATCGTGCGTGAGCAGGCCGGGCGTGAAGCACAGCGCCACCGCGGCCGCACAGCCGGCCATGATCAGCCGCTGCGCGATCGAGGAGCCTTCACGAAGGCGGATGTCGGTGCTGGTGGTCGAGTCGTCCATCGCGGGCGGCTGATTCCGTCGCCCGCGAAACTCTACGGGCGGGTCCGCGGTGTCAAGCAACAAGGGACAGCGGAGACCAGCCGCGCGATGGCTGCGCGCGTCAGCTGGCGACGTTCAGCAGCTTTGCCACGGTGCGCTCGATCTGGTCGTAACTGCCTTCGCCGGCGTGCCGGAATACGATCTTGCCGCTCTGGTCGATGATGTATTGCGCCGGCCAATATTGGTTGCGGTAGGCGTTCCAGGTCTTGGAATTATTGTCCTGAGCCACCGGATAGGCGATGCCGTGGCGCTTCAGCGCGGCCTGCACGTTCGAAGCCGAGCGCTCGAACGGGAACTCCGGCGTGTGCACACCGACCACGACGAGGCCCTTGTCCTTGTACTTGGCGTAGAGGTCGTTGACGTGCGGCAGCGTGTTGACGCAGTTGACGCAGCCATAGGTCCAGAAATCAACCATCACGACCTTGCCGCGGAGGTCGGCCATGGTCAGCGGTTTCGAATTGAACCAGTTGGTGATTCCGGTGAAATCGGGCGCGTTCTCCTGGCTCGCGGCAGCGACGCGCAAGGGTGTCGCGCCGGACACCTCGTCGCAGACGCCGGGGATAACGGCCCCGGTGACGGTGAAGCCGGTCAGTGCGGCGGCCATGGCGAGCAGTTTGAAAGTCATGAAGGGTTCTCCGGTGAATGAGGCGATGATCACAGGCCGATCTGGCCGGTGGGATAGAAGCTGGTAAGCCAGGCCACGATCAGCGTGTCGTATTGGAAGTAGGCGGAGAGGGCGAAGCCGATCACGACGACGCCAAAGCCCTGCTGCAGCCGCGGCGATATCCGCGCGAGGCTGCGCACACGCGTGGTCGCGGCCTGTCCGCCATAAGCGATCGCGAGCATCGGGATCGCCGCGCCCATGGCATAGGCGACCAGCAGCGTGCTGGCCCAGGCAAGGTTCTTCGAGCTTGCAACCAGCGTCAGGATCGAGCCGAGCACGGGCCCGGCGCAGGGTGTCCATACCAGGCCCAGCGTGGTGCCGAGCACGAGACCGCCGAGCGCGCCCTCGCGCTGCACTCCGCTGGATGCGCCGAGATCGAGCCAGCCGTTGAGCCGGATCGAGAGCCATTCGAACGGCGCCGGCCACAGCATCAACAGGCCGAAGCCCAACAGCAGGATCGATGCGGCCTCGCGCAAAACGGTCGGATCGAAATCGAACAATTGTGTGATCGCGCCGAGCAGCAGCGCGGTCGCTGAGAACGACATGACGAAGCCGAGCGCGATCATCGCCGGCCGCAAATGTCCTGCGCGTCCGATCGAAGCGCCGAGCAAAATCGGCAGCATCGGCAGCGTGCAGGGCGCCGCGACGGTGAAGATGCCGGCAAGGATGGCGAGGCTGAGTTCGAGCATCGGGCACTCGTGAGGGCGGTCACGAGCAATTCGGGCGCGATGCGTCGGGCGTTACGTGGCGTCACACGTTCGTGACCCGCGGGCACCCAAATACAAGACGACCCGGAGGGGGGCATCCCGTCCGGGTCGTTGGAGGTCTTGGAGGTCTAAGCAAAACCGTATGCAAGGTTTATAGGGCGGAAGTTTTTCCGGCTGATGTTGTGCTTTGTTTCAATTGTTTCGTCGGCGGTAACACTTCCGTGTCCCTGGAGAGGGGCAGATCGATGCCCCTATCCAATTGAATTCGTTGAATTTAGGCGGCGAAGCGGTCGACGCCGGCGCCCTTAAGCAAATCGGCCAATTGCTTGCGGGCATAGAACATCCGGGTTTTCACCGTGCTCTGGGGAATGCCGATGATCTGGCCGACCTCCTCCACCGACTTCTCGTGGTAGTAGACGAGGTTGATGATCTCGCGATGTGCGGGCGACAGCTTCTGCACGCAGGCGCGCAGAATGGCGCTGGTGTCGCTGCGGTCGAGCGAGGTCTCCGGCGTATCGTTACCATCGGGAATCTGGCGCACGTCTTCCTGGTCGATGTCCTCGAAGCGGCGCTGGCGCATTGCGGTGAGTGCCTTGAAGCGGGCGATCGAGAGCAGCCAGGTCGAGACCTGCGAGCGGCCCTGGAATTGGCCGGCGGTGCGCCACACGTCCAGAAAAACCTGGCTGACCAGGTCTTCCGCCGTGGTCGCATCGCGCACGATGCGCAGGATGAAGCGGTACACCCGCACATTGTGCCGGCAATAGAGGATGTGCATGGCCGTCCGATTGCCGTCGGCAATGCTTTCGAGAAGCATGTCGTCCGAAGTCGCCTGAGCGGCAACGATGCTCTGGCTGGCCTGGGCGTTGATGGCGATGACGTTCGGCATGGACTTGGCTCCCCGTAGCGCCGCAACCGAGCGGCGTTTCCTTGAGCCGATGTGTTAATGAGCCAACGTTTCGGGACGTCTGCACGAAAAGGGAAAAATGGTTTCGTGCGCCGCCAAATTGTTTCGTCAGAACAGCCGGGACGAAACATTCGAGGCAAAAAGACGTGCAATTTCAATGTGCGGAAAATACGGGGTCAGGGATCTGGAGGCGGACGGGGCCGCCACGGAACGTATTTCGGGGATCTGCGTTCGACCGAGCCGTTTACCCCTTCATTCCGGGACGATGCACGGCGTCGAGCCAGGGTGCGCAATTGCGCATCTGAGAATCTCGAGAGTCCGGGTCCGCCCTTGGGGCGCCCCGGAATGACGTTAAAGCCCTACGCCTTCTCGCCCTGCGGCGAGAACAGGTAGCCGCCGCCGCGGATGGTGCGGATCACGGCGGGCTTTGCCGGATCGGGCTCGATCTTGCGGCGGATGCGCATGATGCGCAGGTCCACCGCGCGGTCGAAGGCTTCGGCATCGCGCGCATTGGCGAGCTCCAGCAGGCGCTCGCGCGACAGCACGCGCTTCGGGTTGGCCGCGAACACCTTGAGCAGCCCGAACTCGGAGGCCGTCAGCGGATGCTCGTTGCCCTCGTCGTCGCGCAAGGCCTGGGCTTCGAGGTCGAGCCATTTGGTGCCGAAGCGCACCAGCTGCTCCTTGTCCGATTTCGCCGCCGCCGCGTCGGGCGCGGCGGCCTTGGCCGGCACGCTCCGTCGCAGCACCGAGCGGATGCGGGCCATCAGCTCGCGCAGCTCGCACGGCTTTGCCACGTAATCGTCGGCGCCGAGTTCGAGCCCGACCACGCGGTCGATCGGGCTCGCGGTCGCCGTCAGCATGATGACCGGCACGTTGATGCGGCTCTTGAGGTCGCGAATGATCGAGAGCCCGTCTTCCTCGGGCATGTTGAGGTCGAGCACCACGAGATCGGGCATGCTGCCCTGGATCGCTGCCCGGAGCGACTTGCCGCCGTCGCACAGCGTCACGGTGAAGCCGTGCATCTTGAGGTAATCGCCGACCATCTCCCGGGCCGGGGCCTCGTCGTCGACGATCATGATGTGCTGGCTTTGGGTCATGGTCTTTGCATCACGGCATTTCGGTCGCGGGGAGGGTCATGGTGAAGGTCGAGCCCTTGCCGGGGCCGTCGCTGTCGGCGGTCACCTCGCCGCCGTGCATGTCGATGATGCGCTTGACGATGGAGAGCCCGAGCCCCGTCGAACTCTCGCCGGCGGTCGGCTTTGCCGACAGCCGCTGGAACCGGCCGAACAGGCGGCCGAGATCCTCGGGCGACAGGCCGGCGCCCTCGTCGCTGACGCGCACGATCGTGTCGCTGCCTTCATGGGTGACGGTCACGTCGATCCTGCCGCCGATCGGAGAGTACTTGATGGCGTTGCTGATGAGGTTGTCGATCGCTTCGCGGATGCGGTCGATGTCGCACATTGTGACGATATTGGGCGGGGCGGTGACGCTGATCGTCTGCTGCTTGTTGACCGCGAGCGGCTGGTTGGCCTCGGCGACCTCCTTGACCAGGGTGGCGACATCGACCGGCTCGCGGCGGATGGTGATGTCGAAGGCATCGGCCATCGCATCCGAGATCAGATGGTCCACCATCGTGGTCAGTCGCTTGGTGGCGTCGCGGATGTGATCGACCTGGGCGACCACGCCGGCTTCCGATGCGCCGGTCGAGATCAGCTCCTTCAGCATCTCGGTGCGGCCGAGGATGACGCCGAGCGGATTCTTCAAGTCGTGGGCAACGGTGCCCAGGATCTCGTTCTTGAAGCCGTTGGCGCGCTGCAGCCGCAGCCATTGCGCCGAGAGGCGGCGGTTGGCCTGCATCAGCGCGCGGGTGCGCTGGGCGACGCGGTCTTCCAGCTGCGCGTTGGCGTCCTGGAGCTGCTGGTAGAGGATCACGTTGTCGAAGGCGATCGAGAGCCGGCTGGAGAAGATCTCGACCAGCGAGCGGTCGGTCTCGGAGAGCTCGCGCTCGGCCTGCAGCAGCACCACGACCTCGCGTCCGCTTCCGGTGCGCAGGTAGATCACGCTGCGGTGGTCGGCGAATTCGTTCTTGCGGCGCTGGAACGCGGCCTCAACCATCTCGCGCAGCTCGGGGTCGAGCGCCTTCGACGAGGTGGAGCCGATGAAGCGGCTGTAGCAGCCGCTGCCGGCGAGCACCGAGAGTTCGGGATCGATGCCGCCGTTGTCGCGCAAGACCAGGATGCCGGCGCAATCGACGTTGAGCAGCGAGGCGAGCTGGGTCAGCACGCCCTCGGCGAGGCGCTGCATCGACTTGAAGTCGTACAGCGTCGAGGCGGCGTCGATGATGATCTCCAGCCCGCGCCGGGTCTGCACCATGCGCTCGAGCTGCTGATAGGAGCGCAGCGCGGCGGTCAGCGAGGTGAACAGCTTGTCGGCGGTGAGCTCGGTCTTGGCCTTGTAGTCGTTGATGTCGTACTGCACGATCACGCGCCGCTCCGGCGCCTGACCCGGCTGGCCGGTACGCAGGATGATGCGGACGGTCTCGTTCCTGATCTCGTTGCGGATGTACTCGACCAGTTCGAGCCCGGCGACGTCGGTCTCCATGATGACGTCGAGCAGCACGGCGGCGATGTCGCTGTGCTCGGCCATCAGCTTGCGGCCTTCCGCCGCGGAATAGGCCGACAGAATCTCCAGGCTCTGGCCGTTCAGGCTGTAGTCCGAGAGGGCAAAGCGCGTGCCGTCATGCACGGCCGGATCGTCGTCGATGACGGCGATCTTCCACTTCCGGGCGTTGGCATCCTCCGGCGCGGTACCGGTATCGTCGATCAGGTGGAGGACATCGTCCTGTTCGGCCATTGAGAAGTCCCGTCGGTCTCTGTGCTTTGCGCGCCGCCCTTGGCGATGCGGGGCATGATAATGCGAAAAGTAGTGCCTTGTCCCAGCTTGGATTCCAGCATCATGCGGCCGCCGAGCTGCTGGGTGACGAGGTTATAGACGATATGCAGGCCGAGTCCCGTGCCGCCTTCATTGCGCCGGGTGGTAAAGAAAGGGTCAAAGGCCTGGCGCTGCACGTCCGGGGTCATGCCGGCCCCGTCATCGCTGAAGATGATTTCGATGTCCTCCGTCCCGCGCGGCCGCGCCGAGATCGTGATTGTGCCGGCGCGCCCGTCGGCGAAGGCGTGGTTGGCGGCGTTGAGGAACAAATTGGTCAGGATCTGGCCGTAGGAGCCGGGATAGCCGTCCAGCAGCAGCCCTTCGGGCACATCGACCTCCAGCGTGATCGGCGAGCGCTTCAGCACCGGGCGCAGGCTGGCGATGATCTGGTCGGTGGCTTCGCTCAGGCTGAACTGCCGCCGCTCGGCGTGCGAGCGGTCGACCGCGACCTGCTTGAACGACTGGATCAGCTCGCCGGCGCGCTGGAGGTTGGCGACCAGCTGCTGCGAGGCGTCGCGCGAGGATTGCACGAACTCCTCCAGCTGCGAGCGGCGCAAGCCGCCCTCGCCCTTGAGCTGGGCCTCGAAGATCTCGGTGCGCCGGGCAAAACTCGAAGCAACGGTCAGGCTGATCCCGATCGGATTGTTGACCTCGTGGGCCACGCCGGCGACCAGGCCGCCGAGCGCGGCGAGCCGCTCCGCGTCGATCAGGTTCTGCTGCGCGGTGTTGAGCTCGAGCAGCGCGCTCTCCGCCCTTTCCTTCGAAGCACGCAGCTCGTCCTCGGTCTGGCGCTTGGCGATCGCGTTCTCGCGGAACACTTCCACCGCGCGCGCCATGGCGCCGACCTCATCGCGTGCCTTGGTGCCCTGTACCTCGCGGTCGAGATCGCCGAGCGTGATCGCACGCATCGCTGCCATGATCTGCTGCAGCGGCAGGCGAATCGACAGCGCGATCAGCACGCCGGCGGTGAGGATGATGCCGAGGAAGATCACCGCGATCGACAGCACGCGGCGGGAAATGTCGGCAAGCGTGCGGTCAAACGTCTCCTGCGCCTTCTGCTCGCGCTGGCGCATCTTGGTCGAGAGATCGTCGATGGCGCCGATCGCCTCGGCCTGGCTGGCGTCGATGGTGTTGCGCAGGAGCTCGGTGCGGCTGGCAAGCTGCTCGGACAGCTTGGCAAATCCCTCGCGCAGCGCTGCAGTGCGGGACGCGAGCCGCCGCAGGGCCATCCTCTGGAGGTCGTTGTCGGCGAGATCGATCATCACGGGGATGGTCTTCTCGATCGTCTCGGTGTTGCGGCGCGCGTCGTCGGCCGCGCCTGACGACAGCGAAAGATAGTAGGAATTGGCCGCCACCAGCATCGCGGTGAAGGCCTCCCGGGATTTCCCCAGCGAGGGCCAGATCAGCGCGTCGCGATGGCCCGTGGCGCCCTCGATGATGGAGTAGAGGCCGGCCATGTCCCTGGCCGGGCCCTGCACCTGCTCCTCGTAGGTCTTGGCGATGGTGGCCTGCACGCTGCGCAGCTCGCCGAAACCGTTGAGGAAGCGGTCGGTGGTGCGCTCCAGCTCCTCGACCGAGCCTGCGAGCATCGGGTCCTTGGCGGCGCGGTTTGTCAGGGTGCCCAGCACCGCCTCGCGCAGCAGGAGGATCTCGGCGAACAGGTCCGGGCTCGGCTGATTGATGTAGCGGTGAATCAGGTTTTGCAGCCGCCCGGTCTCGCTTTCGAGCAGCGCGAGGATACGGTCGGACTCGCGCACCTGACGCACATCGTCCCAGGCCGACCCCAGCACCTGCGCGCCGTTCCAGATCATCGCCACCAGGACGACGACAACGGCGGAGTTCAGCCCGGCGATCGACAGGATGCGCCAGCGGATCGGCACTGCCCGCAGGACGCCGACGAGTCGCGCCCGCAGCTGCCCGATCGAGCCGGGCGGCCTGTCCGCGTGTTCGCTATGTCCGAGCCCGGGCAAGAAGCTCTACTCCACCTTGCGAATACGTTCGATCAGCGCGGCCGCGGCCGGATCGCGCCCGGCCTTGTCGTAGATCGCCGTCATCGCCTCCTCGAACGGCTTGCGGTCGATCTCCTTGATGATGGTCACGCCCGCGTCCTGCGCCTTGCGCTGCGACTGCTCCTCGAGGTGGCGCCACTTTTCGCGCATGAACCGGCTGGAGCGTTGCGCCGCCTCCTTGAATATCGTCTGCTCCTCCGCCGAGAGGCTTTTCCACGCCTTGAGCGAGATCACCAGCACCTCCGGGCTCATCGTGTGCTCGGTGAGCGTGTAGTGGCCGGCATGCTTGTAATGGTCCGTCGTCACGAAAGATGGCCAGTTGTTCTCGGCGCCGTCGATCAGCTGGTTGGCGAGCCCGGTGAGCACCTGTCCGTATGGCAGCTCGACCGGTTCGGCGCCGAGCGCGCGCATCATCTCGCTCATCAACTCCGACTGCTGCACCCGGATCCGCAATCCCTTGAGATCGGCGACGGTCTTCACCGGGCGAACGCCATTGTAGATCGACCGCGCGCCGGAATCGTAGAAGGTGAGCCCGACGAAGCCGTAGGGCTCGAAGCTGTTCAGGATCTCGCTGCCGATGGGTCCGTCCAGCACCTTCTGCATGTGCTCGATGGACCGGAACAGGAACGGCATCGCGAGCACGTTCATCGCCGGAACGAAGTTGCCGATCAGCGCCACGTTGGTCCGGTTGAGGTCGATCGCGCCGGCCCGGGTCTGCTCGATGGTCTCCTTTTCCTCGCCGAGCTGGCGGGAATGGAACACCTTGATCTCATGCCGGCCACTGGAGCGCTCGGCGATCAGGGCGCCCATGTAGCGCAGCGCCTGGACGGTCGGGTAATCCTCGGCCTGGGTGTCGGCGGCGCGAAATTCGCGCGCAACGGCGCCCGTCGTCCAGACGGCAAGCACAAGCGCGACGAAGATCACCCCGGTCCGCGAGAGTTCGGCACGGCTCAGCACTGGCACACTCAACCCCTCAGTGGTGGAGTCTATGGCAGATGGGAAAGGTTCAATGCAATCTAAAGCGTTTTCAAGCGAAGTGGAGACCGGTTGGCGTCAGCAAAGCGCGTCAGAATAAGAATCGGGAGCCCGGTCCGATCGGAACGGCCCCCGGCAGATGGTCGAGGGACGGCCATTCCGCATCATTCCGCAGGCCGATTGTGCGGCGCGGCCGGCGTTCATTCCCGGTTGAAACTGGGTATGTCGCGCCTTAAGCAGGGCAGCGGCGTTTTTTCGACCGCGGGCCGGGAAGAGCCATCCTGATGTCAGCCTTACGCCTCTTGCAGCTCGTTGCCGTCCTTGCGGCGCTTTCATTGGCCGCCCCCGCGCGTGCCGCGACCGAGATCGCGTGGTGGCACGCCATGTCCGGCGAACTCGGGCGGCAGCTCGAGAAGCTGGCCTCGGACTTCAACGCTTCGCAGTCCGATTACCGCATCGTGCCCGTCTACAAGGGCAATTACACCGAGACGGTCACAGCGGCGATCTTTGCCTTCCGCTCGCGCAGCCAGCCCGCGATCGTCCAGGTCAACGAGGTCGCCACCGCGACCATGACCGCGGCCAAGGGCGCGATCTATCCGGTGTTCAGCCTGATGCGGGACCAGGGCGAGCCGTTCTCGCTGGGCGATTACCTGCCCGCGGTTTCCGGCTACTACACCGATGCCGCCGGCAATCTCCTGTCCTTCCCGTTCAATTCCTCGACGCCGATTCTCTACTACAACAAGACCATGTTCCGCGACGCGGGCCTCGATCCGGACAAGCCGCCGAAAACCTGGCCGGACTTGGGGGCGGCCGCGAAGCGCCTGCGCGACCGTGGCGCTGCGTGCGGCTTCACCACGTCCTGGCCGTCCTGGATCCATGTCGAGAATTTCTCCGCCTTCCACAATCTGCCGCTGGCGACGCGGGCGAACGGCTTTGCCGGATTGGATGCGGGACTGACCATCGACAATCCGGTGCTCGTCCATCATGTCGCGGCGCTCAGCGAGTGGCAGAAGACGAAGGTGTTCGACTACAGCGGCCGCGGGCAATCGGCCGAGCCGCGCTTCCAGAAGGGCGAATGCGGCATCTTCATCGGCTCCTCGGCGACCCGCGCCGACATCAAGGCCAATTCGAAGTTCGAGATCGGCTACGGCATGATGCCGTACTGGCCCGACGTGAAGGGCGCGCCGCAGAACTCGATCATCGGCGGTGCCACCTTGTGGGTGCTGCGCGACCGTCCTCGCGAGGAATACAAGGGCGTGGCGCGGTTCTTCGCCTATCTATCGCAGCCCGGCGTGCAGGCTGCCTGGCATCAGAACACCGGCTATCTGCCTGTGACCCGCGCCGCCTTCGAGCTGACGCGCTCGCAAGGCTTCTACGAGCGCAATCCGGGCTCGGCGATCTCGTTCGAGCAGATCACGCTCAATCCGCCGACGGAGAATTCCAAGGGCATCCGGCTCGGCTCCTTCGTCCTGATCCGCGGCGCGATCGAGGACGAGCTCGAGCGCGCCTTCGCCGGCCAGAAGAGCGCGCAGGAAGCGCTTAGTTCCGCTGTCGAGCGCGGCAACAAGATCCTGCGCCAGTTCGAGCGTGCAAGTCCGGAGCGCTAGGGGCGATCTGAGCGCGCGCATCGTCCTTCGAGACGCCCGCCTCCGGCGGGCTCCTCAGGATGAGGCTAGGCAGCGCCGGTGCCGGTGACAATGCTGCCGCGCAACAGCTCCTCATCTGAGGAGCCCGCAAAGCGGGCGTCTCGAAGGACGGCCCGCAAGGACACTGTTTCCAGAATGCAAGCCCGATGAGATTGCCAGACCTCACCGACGCCGAAAGCTTCCGCGCCTTCCGCTCCGATGCGGCGCGTTGGTTGCCGGTCGCGCTCGACATCGCGCGCAGCCACGGGCTCGACGCCAGCGCGCCGCATGTGTTTCCAACCGGGACCAACCTCGTCGTCGGGCTCGGCGACGGGCTGATCCTCAAGATCTTCCCCCCGCTCTTGCGTGCGCAATTCGTCTCCGAGCGCGCCTCGCTGGCACAGCTCAAGGGTCGCCTCGATCTGCCGATCCCGGAGATCGTCGCCGAGGGCGTGCGAGACGGCTGGCGCTATCTGATCATCACGCGCCTTGCCGGCACGCTCGGTTCGGAAGTCTGGCCGCAGCTGCCGGAAGACCAGAAGGAGCGCCTGCTGCGCCAGATCGGGGAGACCATCGCGAGCGTGCAGCGCGCCCCGCTCGGCGCGCTCGCGCATCTCGAGCCGCGCTGGGACGAATTCATGCGCGCCCAGATGCAGGGCTGCGAGGCACGGCATACGCGTCTTGGCCTCGCGCCCAAATTCCTGAGGGGCCTCGACGATCTCCTGCGCGATGCGGCCGAGCTCATCCCGATGGATGCGCCGCCGGTGATCCTGATCGGCGAATACATTCCCGAGAACTTCTTGCTCGCCTGCGATGACGGCCAGTGGTCGCTCGCCGGGCTGTTCGACTTCGGCGACGTGCTGGCGGGATGGCGCGATTACGACCTGCTCGGCCCCAGCGCCTTCATGGCGGCGGGCCGGCCGGGGAGGGTCAAAAGCCTGCTCGAGGGTTTTGGCTATGAGAAGCTCGACTTCGTCCTCAAGCGGCGCCTGATGGCCCTGATGCTGCTGCACCGCGCCAGCGACCTCAACGCGCACATCTGCGTCGAGGGCTGGCAGGGGAGGGCGAAGGATTTGGTCGAGCTGCAGGAGCTGATCTGGGCGGGCTGATGACTCGACGCGCCTCGGAATGACGCCGATGGTGCCGCTGTATCGCGACGTTCGCGAAGGATCATTCTGCTGCCGCCTTTCGAATGAGCGGTCGTGTTAGTTTGCACATATTGTGTGCAATATGCCGATCATTGTATGCAATCTAAGCTGCCCTCCCCACGTCGCGGTTTGCGGCATTGGCGGCTAGATATGAGCAATATCAGTGGTTTATGGGCTATGTAACGCCTCGTTAAGCTCTGGCACGAACCTTGCGAATCCGGTTCCAACGAAACATTGTTTTGGAGCCTTTCATGAAGCGCCGCGATTTCCTCAAATCCGTTTCCGGACTGGCCGCCGGAGCGGCGCTTCCGGCCATGCCCTCGGTGATCTCCTCGGCCAAGGCGGACGCGCGTTCGGAGACACTCCTGATCGTCTCGGAGGGCGGCCCCAACAATCTCGACATCCACGGCGTCGGCACCAACGTGCCCGGCTATGAGGTGTCCTGGAACTGCTACGACCGCCTGATCAGCCACGAGATGAAGAGCGGCCCCGGCGGGGTGCCCTATTACGACCGCGACAAGTTCAAGGGCGAGCTCGCCGACGACATGAAGATCGACGACATGTCGGTCACCTTCAAGCTGAAGAAGAACGCCAAATTCCACGACGGCACGCCGGTTACCGCGAAAGACGTGAAATGGTCGCTCGATCGCGCGGTCAGCGTCGGCGGCTTCCCGACCTTCCAGATGAGCGCGGGATCGCTCACCAAGGCCGAGCAGTTCGTCGTCATCGACGACCACACGGTGCGCGTCGACTTCCTGAAGAAGGACAGGCTGACGATCCCAGATCTTGCCGTCATCGTGCCCTGCATCGTCAATTCCGAGCTGGTGAAGAAGAACGCCAGCGAGAAGGACCCCTGGGGCCTCGAATTCACCAAGCAGCAGACCGCGGGCTCCGGCGCCTACAAGGTGGTGAAGTGGACGGCCGGCACCGAAGTGGTGATGGAGCGCAACGACGCCTGGGTCGGCGGTCCCCTGCCGAAGATCAAGCGCGTGATCTGGCGCATGGTGCCGCAGGCCGGCAACCGCCGGGCGCTGCTCGAGCGCGGCGATGCCGACATCTCCTATGAGCTGCCCTTCAAGGATTTCCAGGAGATGAAGGCCAACGGCAAGCTCAACGTGGTGTCGCTGCCGTTCTCCAACGGTATTCAGTATATCGGCATGAACGTGACCAAGCCGCCGTTCGACAATCCGAAGGTGCGGCAGGCCATGGCCTATGCGATGCCGTATCAGAAGATCATGGACGCCGTGCTGTTCGGCCTCGGCAATCCCATGTTCGGTGCGGCCAAGGACAGGCCGACCGAGGTCGCCTGGCCGCAGCCGCACAGGTTCAACACGGACATGGAGAAGGCGAAGGCGCTGCTGGCCGAGGCCGGTTACGCCAACGGCTTCGAGACCACGATCTCGTTCGACCTCAACTTCGCCGGCGTCAACGAGCCGCTCTGCGTGCTGGTGCAGGAGAGCCTCGCGCAGCTCGGCATCAAGACCACCATCAACAAGGTGCCCGGCGCCAACTGGCGCACCGAACTGAACAAGAAGGAGATGCCGCTCTTCACCAACGTGTTCTCGGGCTGGCTCGATTACCCCGAATACTTCTTCTACTGGTGCTATCACGGCAACAATTCCGTGTTCAACACCATGAGCTACAAGTCGGCCGCGATGGACAAGCTCATCGACGGTGCGCGCACCGCGGCGGCTGCCGGCGACAAGGCCGCCTACGATGCCGACGTCAAGGGCTTCGTCGACCTCGCCTACGCCGACATGCCGCGCATCCCGCTGTACCAGCCCTACGTCAACGTCGCGATGCAGAAGAACATCAGCGGCTATCAATACTGGTTCCATCGCCGCCTGGATTATCGCGCGATGGCGAAGGGGTGAGGGGATATGGGTGAGGTGAGCACGCTCTTCAGGCTCCCTCCCCCCTTGTGGGGGAGGGGTGGGGAGAGGGGTAGCCACGAACTCCGACCTCTCCCGGAGCCACCCCCCTTCCTAGCCCTCCCCCACAAGGGGGGAGGGAACGCAGCGGCGCACGGAGCGCGATCTCGTTTCAAAGCAAAGCGCGAGACGCCCTCATGCTGACCATGATCGCCAAGCGCCTGATGTTCGCGATACCCTCGCTGATCGGCGTCGTCATCGTCACCTTCCTGCTGACGCGGGCGCTGCCCGGTGATCCCGCCGCCTATTTCGCCGGTCCCGCCGCAACGAAGGAAGCCGTCGAGCAGATCCGCAAGAAACTCGGCCTCGACAAGCCGCTGATCGAGCAGTTCTTCCGCTACACCAATGATCTCGCGCACGGCGATTTCGGCAACTCGCTCACCACGGGACAACCGGTCGCGGCCGAGATCCGCAACCGCCTGCCGGCCTCTGCTGAACTCACGCTGCTCGGCCTGTTCGTCTCGGTCGCGATCGCGATCCCGCTCGGCGTGCTCGCCGCGACGCGGCCGGGGTCATGGATCGATCATCTCTGCCGTGTCACGACCACGGCCGGCGTGTCGCTGCCGGTGTTCTTCACCGGCCTCGTGCTGGTCTATGTGTTCTACTTCCGCCTCGGCTGGTCGCCGGCGCCGCTCGGGCGCCTCGACGTGTTCTACAGCGCGCCGCCGACCGTCACCGGCTTCTATCTGATCGACACCCTGGTCGCGCGCGATGTCGAGGCGTTTCGCTCCGCGCTGAGCCAGCTCATCCTGCCGGCAACCACGCTCGCGATCTTCTCCCTGGCGCCGATCGCGCGCATGACGCGCGCCTCGATGCTGGCGGTGCTGGCTTCGGAGTTCGTGCGCACCGCGCGCGCCAGCGGCCTGTCGCCATCGACCGTCATCGTCACCTACGCCTTCCGCAATGCGATGCTGCCCGTGATCACCACGCTCAGCATGGTGTTCTCGTTCCTGCTCGGCGCCAATGTGCTGGTCGAGAAGGTGTTCGCCTGGCCTGGCATCGGCTCCTACGCCGTCGAAGCGTTGATCTCGTCGGATTTCGCGCCGGTGCAGGGCTTCGTGCTGACCATGGCCGTCATGTACGTGCTGCTCAATCTCGTGATCGACATTCTCTACGGCGTGATTGATCCGCGTGTGCGACTGGAAGGGTAGGGGGATTCGATGAGCACCGTTGCGCCTGCCGTTGAACCTGTCGGTCCCGCGCGGACCTCGGGATGGGTCGCGATCCTCGATCAGACCCGCTACGTGCTGAGCGAGAACAAGGTCACCGGCTTTGCCTTCGCGCTATTGGTCCTGATCCTCGCCGCCGCGATCCTCGGCCCCTACGTGGTCCCCTACGATCCGCTCGCCTCCGACACCGCCGCCGCCTTGAAGCCGCCATCGGCGGCGCATTGGTTCGGCACCGATCAGCTTGGGCGCGACATTTTCAGCCGCGTCATCGTCGCGACACGCCTCGATCTCTTCATCGCGGTCGCCTCGGTCGCGCTGGTGTTCCTGATGGGGGGCCTCGCCGGCATCGCGGCCGGCTATTTCGGCGGCTGGACCGATCGCATCGTCGGCCGCATCGCCGATACCATCATGGCCTTCCCGCTGTTCGTGCTGGCGATGGGCATCGTCGCGGCGCTCGGCAACACCGTGCAGAACATCATCCTTGCCACCGCGATCGTGAATTTTCCGCTCTATGCCCGCGTTGCGCGCGCCGAGGCCAATGTCCGCCGCAACGCCGGCTTCGTGCAGGCCGCGCGGCTGTCCGGCAACGGCGAATTCCGCATCCTCCTGGTGCACATCCTCCCGAACATCATGCCGATCATGATCGTGCAGATGTCGCTGACCATGGGCTATGCCATCCTCAACGCCGCGGGCCTGTCCTTCATCGGCCTTGGCGTGCGTCCGCCGACTGCCGAATGGGGTATCATGGTCGCCGAAGGCGCCGGCTTCATGGTCTCAGGCGAATGGTGGATCGCGCTGTTTCCGGGCCTTGCCCTGATGATCGCCGTGTTCTGCTTCAACCTTCTCGGCGACGGCCTGCGCGACATCGTCGACCCGCAGCGGAGGACGTGATGGCAAACGCCTGTCGCAAATTCTCCAACGATTTCAGTCGCGCCTCTACTGTGCATGGGGTTGTTTTCGAACTCTCGAGCGACGGGAAGTGTTCATGACCGCCCCGCCTCTGCTCGACGTCCAGGATCTCACGGTCGAGTTCAGCACCCGCCGCGGCATCGTCAAGGCGGTGCAGCACGTCAACATTTCCGTCGCCAAGGGCGAGACGCTGGCCATCGTCGGCGAGTCCGGCTCCGGCAAGTCGGTGACGTCCTATGCAGTGATGCGCATCCTCGACCGCGCCGGGCGGATCGCCGAGGGCTCGGTGATGTTTTCGGGCATCGACGTCAAGGCGGCGACCGAAGACCAGATGCGTGACCTGCGCGGCCGCGAAGTCTCGATGATCTTCCAGAACCCGCGCGCCGCGCTCAATCCGATCCGGAAGGTCGGCGACCAGATCGAGGATGTGCTGCGCACCCATGTGCAGCAGGCGATGGTTTCCGATCGCGGCGAGAAGGCCGTCGAGGCGCTGGAGCAGGTCAAGATAGCCCGTCCGCGCGAGCGCTACCACGCCTATCCGTTCGAGCTTTCGGGGGGCATGTGCCAGCGCGTCGTCATCGCGCTCGCGCTCGCCTGCAATCCGCAGCTGCTGATCGCCGACGAGCCGACCACCGGCCTCGACGTCACCACCCAGAAGGCGGTGATGGACCTGATCGTCGAGCTGACCAAGCGACGTGCGATGTCGACCATCCTGATCACCCACGACCTGGGCCTCGCCGCCGCCTATTGCGACCGCGTGGTGGTGATGGAGAAGGGCCGCGTGGTCGAGACCGCCAAGGCCGTCGACATCTTTGCCAACCCGCAGCACCCCTACACCAGGAAGCTGATGCGTGCGACGCCGCGGCTCGGCGTGTCCTTGCGAGACTTGCTGCCGGAGGAGGAGGGCGCAGCGGCGCAATCTCCGTCTGTCATGGCCGGGCCCGAACCGGCCATCGATCGAACTTCGAAAGACGCCTCTCCCTCGATGGGGGGTGACGAGAGTGCAAGGCCCCTCCTCTTCGTCGACAAGCTCGTGAAGGAATACCCCCGCCAGGGCGCGACCGCCGTACTGGGCAAATTGTTCAGCCGCAGGCCGCCGGTCGAGCCTGACGTGTTCCGCGCCGTCGACGGCATCTCCTTTGCCGTCGGCCATGGCGAGAGCGTCGGCCTGGTCGGCGAATCCGGCTGCGGCAAATCGACGACGTCGATGATGGTGATGCGGCTCCTGGACCAGACCTCCGGCCTGATCCAGTTCGACGGCGAGGACATATCCGCCATCGCACCATCGGCCTTTGCCCGGATGCCGCAGCGCAGCCGCATCCAGATGGTGTTCCAGGACCCCACCGACAGCCTCAACCCCCGCTTCACCGCCGCGCGCGCAATTGCCGATCCCATTATGCAGCTCGGCGACATCAAGGGCCGCGACGCGCTGCGAGCGCGCTGCGAGGAACTGGCCACCATGGTCGGCCTGCCGCACAATCTGCTCGACCGCTTCCCGCATCAATTGTCGGGCGGCCAGAAGGCCCGCGTCGGCATCGCCCGCGCCATCGCGCTGCATCCAAAACTCGTCATCCTGGACGAGCCGACCGCAGCGCTCGACGTCTCGGTGCAGGCCGTGGTGCTCAATCTGCTCCAGGACCTGAAGCAGCGCCTAGGTATGAGCTATCTGTTCGTCTCGCATGATTTGAATGTGGTGCGCTTGTTGTGCGATCGTGTCATTGTGATGCGGACGGGACGGATCGTCGAGGAGGGCTCTTCCGAGCAGGTGCTCAGCGATCCCAAGGACGATTACACCAAGGAGCTGCTGACGGCGATCCCGCATCCGCCGTTGCCGGTGCACTGATTGCTTGAGAGCGTGATGGCCGAACCCCTGGACGACTATATCGACGCCGTATCGAAAGCTCTGGCGCTTCCGGTCGAGGAGGCCTGGCGGCCTTCGGTGCGTGCCAATCTCGACGTCTCGCTGCGGCTCGCCCGCCTCGTCGACGAATTCGCGCTGCCGGACGAGACCGAGCCGGCACCGATCTTCACGGCCTGATGCTGCCATGACCACAAAGCCGGAAATGACAGCCTCCGAGATCGCCAGCGCGGTTGCCGGCGGCAAGATGTCGGCGCTCGACGCCACCGAAGCCGCGCTTGCGCGCATCAAGCAGCATGATGGTGTCCTTAATTCCTTCACCGACGTCACTGCCGATCGCGCCCGCGCGAAGGCCCGCGCGATCGATGCCGACCTGGCTGCCGGCAAGGAAGTCGGCCCGCTCGCCGGCGTGCCGTTCGCGGTGAAGAACCTGTTCGACGTCGCTGGTCTGCCGACGAGGGCCGGCTCCAAGATCAACCGCGACCTTGCGCCCGCCAAGCGCGATGCCACGCTGATCGAGCGCATGGAAGCGGCCGGCGCTGTTCTCGTCGGCGCCCTCAACATGGGCGAATATGCCTACGACTTCACCGGCGAGAACATCCACGACGGTCCCTCGCGCAACCCGCACGACACGACGCGGATGAGCGGCGGCTCCTCCGGCGGTTCGGGCAGCGCCGTCGGTGGCGCGCTGGTGCCGATCGCGCTCGGATCGGACACCAACGGCTCGATCCGCGTGCCGTCCTCCTTCTGCGGCATCTTTGGCCTGAAGCCGACCTATGGCCGGCTGTCGCGGGCGCGCTCGTTCCCGTTCGTGGCGAGTCTCGATCATCTCGGCCCGTTCGCGCGCTCGGCCGCCGATCTCGCGCTCGCCTATGATGCGATGCAGGGGCCGGACGCGGAGGACAGCGCCTGCACGACGCGCGGCCTCGAGCCGACGCTGCCTTTGATCACCAATCCCATCTCGGACTTGCGCATTGCCATCGCCGGCGGCCATTTCCAGCAGAACGTGTTTCCGGAAGCGGTGGAGGCGATCGGCCGGGTTGCCAAGGCGCTTGGCGCAACGCAGGTGGTCGATATCCCGGAAGCTTCGCGTGCCCGCGCGGCGGCCTATGTCATCACCACGACCGAAGGTGCTTCGCTGCATCTCGATCGCCTCCGCAAGTGTCCGAACGATTTCGATCCGGCGGTACGTGACCGGCTGATCGCGGGCGCCATGGTGCCCGCCCCAATGGTCGATCGCGCGCAAAAGTTTCGCCGCTGGTATCGCGCGCAGCTTGCCGAGATCTTCAAGTCCGTCGACGTGCTGCTTGCGCCGGCGACGCCCTGCACCGCGCCGAAGCTCGGCCAGGTCAACTTCAATCTCGACGGCGTCGAGCTGCCGGTGCGTGCCAATATCGGCATCCACACGCAGCCGATCTCGTTCGTCGGCCTCCCTGTCGTTGCCGTGCCGGTGCCGCTCGAGCCGCTGCCGATCGGCGTGCAGATTATCGCAGCGCCCTGGCGAGAGGACATCGCGCTGCGCGTCGCCCACACGCTGGAGAAGATGGGCGTAGCCGCCGCGCCCGCGCCGAGGGGATTTTGAGAGGATTTTGAGATGGAGATTGATCTCCCCGACGTGATCGCGGAAGTCAAAGCCGCGTTCGAGCGCTATGAGCAGGCCCTCGTCAGCAACGACGTCGCTGTGCTCGGTGAGCTCTTCCGCAACGATCCCCGCACGCTGCGCTATGGCATCGGCGAGAACCTTTATGGCTACGAGGCGATCTCAGGCTTCCGCGCCGCCCGCTCCCCCGTCGGGCTGAATCGGCGCACCGCAAAGACCGTCATCAGCAGCTATGGCCGCGACACGGCCGTGGCCTCCACCCTGTTCTATCGCGACACGGCGCCCGGCAAGGTCGGCCGCCAGATGCAGACCTGGATACGGTTTCCGGAAGGATGGCGCGTCGTCGCCGCCCACGTCAGCATGATCGACGAGCCGAAAGAGACCGCATGACGCTTGATGATCTTCCGCGGGGAACACTACCGTCCGGGCCGGTGGTGCCGCGCGTCGACCGGGCGTTGCCGTCGCTGCAGAAGGTCACGCGCGCCGAGGAACTGCGCCTGCAGCTTGCCGACGAGATCGTGCGGGGAGCGCTGGCGCCGGGCGCGCCGCTGGACGAGACCGACATCGCACGCCGCTTCAACGTCTCGCGCACGCCGGTGCGCGAGGCGCTGCGCCAGCTGGTGGCGAGCGGGCTGGTCGAGGCGCGGCCCCATCGCGGCGCGGTGGTGGCGCAGCCATCCATCGCGCGGCTCAAGAGCATGTTCGAGGCGATGGCCGAGCTCGAGGCATTGTGCGCAGGCCTTGCCGCCGAACGCATGTCGGCGGCCGAGCGCCACGGCCTGGAAGCCATCCACGAGGAGCTGCGGGTGCTGAGCTACGCCGGCAATCCTGATCGCTTCCACGAGGTCAACGAACGCTTCCACAACGCGATCTATGCCGGTTCGCAGAACGGCTACATCGCCGAGATCACGTTGGCGACACGCGTGCGCGTGCAGCCGTTCCGCCGCGCCCAATTCCGCAATCTCGGTCGATTGGCGAAATCGCAGGCCGAGCACGACCGCGTCGTCGTCGCCATCATGCGCGGCGACAAGCAGGGTGCGGCCGCCGCGATGCGCGCGCATATCGAACTGGTGCGCGGCGAGTATGAGATCTACGCCGTTTCGGTTTGATTGTTATGCGTTCACCAGGAGGTGAAGGAGCGAGCTCTCCCGTCGGGAACCCGGCTTTGCGGCGATCGTTTGCTCCCATCGATCCGATGAGGAGAAGCATCATGGCGTCGTCCGAGAAAGATCCCCGGCATCACACCCAGAAAATGAAGCAACGTCTGCAGGAGACCGTGACGCATCTGCGCGAAGACATCCGCAAGGTCGACGAGCCGCAGCTCGCTGCCATGTTCGAGACGTCGGCCGAGGTGCTGTCGGGCCTCGTCAAGGCATTCGACGATTACGAGAAGAAGAACGAAGCTGCCTGGCGCAAATCGGCGTGAGATCGCAACTGTCGTCTACGCCGTCGCGGCTTCCGCCATGTAGGCGCGCCAGCCGCCGTAAGCGGTGATTTCGCGGGCGTCGCCCAGCGCTTCGGGCTCGACGAGAAACCCCTTCACCGGGCGCCCATCCGCAAGGCGCACCGTGCCGATCGCCATCGGTGCGGGGATCGCGCTGACGAACCTGCCGAAGGCGGACGGCGACAGCGACCAGATCTCCAGATCGATGGCGGCGCCCTTGCCGGCTGCGACGCGCAGCATGCCCGGTTTTGGCGGTGTGGTCTTGAGTGCGTAGAGCTTGTAGTCGGGGGCCGTCTTCGTCGCCTCGATCAGGCGTCCGTTCAGTGCGGTCAATTCGCCGTTGAGCGCCATGCCGGACAGATGCGCGCCGACGACTGCGATCGGTATGTCATCGCCGGTGCTGGTGGCGAGCGCTGCGAGCGGGGGCTGCGCCGTACCCTTTGCGCCGATGGTCAGCTTCGTATCGGCATGGAACACGCGGCCGATGCTCGCCAGCATCGCATCGCGTCCTGCGGGCGCGAGCAGCGTGACGCCGAACGGGATGCCGTCCGCGCGCATCGCCGCCGGCACCGCGAGGCCGCAGAGGTCGAGCAGGTTGACGAAATTGGTGTAGGTGCCGAGTCGGCTGTTGAGCTCGATCGGATTGGCGAGGACCTGCGCGGTCGTATAGGCCGTCGGCGCGGTTGGCAGCACCAGCGCGTCGATGCCTGCAAACGTCCGCTCGGCGATCTTGCGCAAGCCTTGCAGGCGGTATAGCGCGGAAAAGGTCTCCGCCGCGGTCAGTCGCGCGCCGGCCGCGGTGATCTCGCGCGTCACGGGATGGATGGCATCGGGCGCGGAGGCGAGCAGATCCTTGATCACGAGATAGCGCTCCGCGACCCACGGTCCCTCATAGAGCAGCCGCGCGGTCTCGTAGAACGGCTCGAGGTCGAATTCGACCAGCGTGGCGCCAAGCGCAGTGCATCGCTTCAGCGCATCGGCGTAAGCGGCTTCCGATTCCTTGTCGCCGAAGAAGATCAGCTGTCCGTTGCGCGGCACGCCCAGACGCAAGCTCGCTGGCAACGGCGTGAGGGCACCGAGCGGCCGGTCGCGCGAGAACGGATCCGCCGGGTCAGGTCCGGCCATCACCGACAGCGCGAGGGCAGCGTCGTCCACCGTCAGTGCGAACACCGAGATGCAGTCGAGCGTGCGGCAGGCCGGCACCAGGCCCGCATTGGAGATCATGCCGAGGCTCGGCTTCAGCCCGACGATGTTGTTGAGCATTGCCGGCACGCGGCCCGAGCCGGCGGTGTCGGTGCCGAGCGAAAGCGGCACGAGCCCGGCGCCGACGGCGACTGCGGAGCCCGAGCTCGAGCCGCCGGGAACGAGATCGTCACGGATCGGGTTTCTCGGGATGCCGTAGGGTGAGCGCACCCCGACGAGCCCGGTCGCGAACTGGTCGAGATTGGTCTTGCCGATGATGATGGCGCCGGCGGCACGCAGGCGCGCCACCGCGGTCGAGTCGCGTGCCGGCGAGTAGGAGAAGGCCGGGCAGGCCGCCGTGGTCGGAAAGCCCAGCGCGTCGATATTGTCCTTCACCGCGACCGGCACGCCGTAGAGCGGCAGACGCGCAGCATCCGCCGTGGCCAGTCTCTCGGCGTCCGCGATCGCGTCCTTCTCGTCGCGCAGGCTGATGAAGATTGCTGGGTCGCCGTGGTCGCGGATGCGCTGATAGGTCCTCGCGACCGTCTCTGCCGGCGTCCGCGTCCCCGCGCGATGCGCGGCCACAATCGCGGCAATCGTTTCAGGCTGCTCAGCCCCCATGGCGACAAAACTCCGGCAATCTGTCCTCGCCCGAGGGAAGCAAGCGATGTGCCATTGTGTACAGGATCAACGACGGCCGCGCGATCCCAAAACTGTAGTTATCCGAGTAGCTTGCGTCTCGCTTGGAGAGCGCGCGTCAACCTGCGGCCATGCGCATCTGCTTAAATTATGAGCAGATTGGGTCAGGTGAAGTCGGCGAGGATCCTGAGCAGGTGCTGTCGGTTCTCCCGGCCGATCTTCGCCTCGACGTGGCGCTCGTGCTCGGCCGCGAGCCGCTTGAACTTCGCCAGCGCGGTCTCGCCCTGCGCGGTGAGGTGCAAGGCGTGGGAGCGCCGGTCCGTCTTCGACTTGATTCGCTTCACCAGCTTGCGCCGTTCGAGGCTGTCGAGCAGATGCACCAGTCGGGCGCGCTCGATGCCGAGACGCTTTGCCACCGCCATCTGGGACAGGCCCGGATTGGCGCCGATCACCGTCAGCACCGAATATTGCGTCGGCCGGATGTCCACCTCGCCGAGCGTCTTGATGAAGTCCTGGAAGATCCAGATCTGGAAGCGCCGCACCGCATAGCCGGCGTGGCCGGCCAGCGCGTCGAGGCCGACGCCGTCGGCGGCATCGCGAGCCGCCGCACCATTGCCATTGCCGGCACGCTTGCGAGGGGAAGGGCGATTGTCCGCCCGGGCTACGCTGGCTGTCACGTCGGTGTCTCCTGTCGCGCGACCCTAACGCCTCGTGGTCCCGAGAGAAAGATTGTTGTTGACGACAACAATTGCCGTGCCCAACATTATGAAAAGCGGCCCGAACGAGGCTGCGGCCGGACCCGTATCCGGGCGGAGGAGGAAGCACATGACGGTCGTCCCAGACGGTGACGTTGCAGGCCTGTTCGCAACACCAAGGACCGTTGCAGAGCATCGCGCCGACGGCAGTATCGTGCTGCGCTCGCCCGAGCCACTGCGCGCGAGCGCGCGTTGCATCGGCGACTGGCTGGAGCAGTGGGCGCGGCAAACGCCGGATACGATCTTCCTGGCCGAACGTGGCGGTGTCGAGGCGCCCTGGATCACCGTCACCTACGCGCAGGCGCTGCGGCAGGTGCGTGCGGCGGCGTCGTGGATGCTGGCGCAGGGCCTCAGCGCCGAACGCCCGCTCGTGATCCTCTGCGACAACAGTATCGACCACGCGTTGCTCGCGCTTGCCGCCCAGCACGTGGGCGTTCCCTCGGCCGCGATCTCGCCCGCCTATTCGCTGATGTCGAAAGACTTCGACAAGCTCAAGAGCATGATCGCATTGCTCGAGCCGGGCGCGATCTATGTTTCCGCGACCAAGCCTTTCGCAGCGGCGCTGGCCGCGATCAGGCCGCTGCACACGGCCCAGATCATCAGCGGCCATGACAAGGACGCCGATTCGCTGTCTTTCCGCACCATTGTGGAATCGCCAGAGACGTCCGAGGTCGCAAAGGCCTTTGCCGCGGTGACGCCGGACACGATCGCAAAGTTCCTGTTCACCTCGGGTTCGACCGGCACGCCCAAGGCGGTCATCAACACCCAGCGCATGCTGACCTCCAGCCAGCAGGCCAAGGCGCAGACCTGGATCTTCCTCGAAGAGAGCCGCAGCAAACTCGTCATTCTCGACTGGCTGCCCTGGAGTCACACCTTCGGCGCCAACCACAATTTCAATCTCGTGCTCCGCAATGGCGGCTCACTCTATATCGACGGCGGCAAGCCTGCTCCCGGCCTGTTCGCGATGTCACTCGCCAATCTGAAGAGCGTGATGCCGACGGTCTATTTCAACGTGCCGCGAGGCTTCGACATGCTGACCGCGGCGCTGCGAAGCGACGAGGAATTGCGCCGCCGCTTCTTCGGCGAGGTGAAATTCGCCTTCTATGCCGGCGCGGCGCTGCCGCAGAATCTCTGGGATGCTCTTGAGCAGCTTTCCATCGAGACCGTCGGCCGTGCGTTGCCGATGGTTTCGGCCTGGGGCTCGACGGAGACCTCGCCGCTCGCGACGGACTGCCATTTCCTGGCCGAACGTTCCGGCAATATCGGCGTGCCGATTCCCGGCACCGAGCTGAAGCTGGTCACCTCCGGCGACAAGCTGGAGGTGCGGGTGCGCGGTCCCAACGTCACGCCGGGCTATTGGAAGGCGCCGGAGTTGACGAAGCAGGCGTTCGATGACGAAGGCTTTTATCTCATCGGCGATGCCGTGAAACTTGCCGATAGCGCGCGGCCCGAGCGCGGCCTGTTCTTCGACGGCCGCGTCGCGGAGGACTTCAAGCTCAATTCGGGCACCTGGGTCAGCGTCGGCACGCTGCGCATCGCAGGCATCGCCGCGCTGGCGCCGCTGGCGCAGGACATTGTGGTGTCCGGCCACGGCGGCGACGAGGTGCGCTTTCTGGTGTTTCCGAATATCGCGGCGTGCCGCGCCCATGCCGGGCTGCCGGAGACGGCTGATGTGAGTGACGTACTGGCGCATGACCGGGTCAGGGATGCAGTCGCGCAAGGCCTGGCGAGATTGCAGCAGCAGGGCCCCAACTCCTCCGGCCACGCCACGCGCGCTCTGTTGCTCGCCGAGCCGCCATCCGTCGACGGCGGCGAGATCACCGACAAAGGCTATATCAACCAGCGCGCCGTGCTGACGCGGCGCGCCGATGCGGTGGCGCGGTTGAATGACGACGCATCGGGCGAGTGGATCGGCTGCAGCTAAGTCACTTCGGGCAAAGCTCCTTCCACGCCGTCATTGCGAGGAACTCCTGCGACGAAGCAGATTCGTCCCCGCGGAAGGATTCTGGATTGCTTCGCGGAGCCTGTCATCGGGCCGCGCTTCGCGCGGACCCGTTGGCTCGCAATGACGGAAGATAGGGCAAGCGGCCCGCAAAATACGCCAGCCACCCTGCCGCAATATATCTCTGATTCTTTTGTTGCCTAAGCAACTAATTTGTGCGAACCGTTCCAGCCAGCGATGACGGCGGGGAAACTGCCGCATCCCAATCCTGGAGGAAACGATGCTCGGCCCGCATGGTGCCGTCGGCAAGCGCCGGCGCATGCCTGGAAGTCACCGAAGGTGGCACCCGAGGCGCGGCCCGTCAGGCTCCATTGCCGCGGGTGACCGCGCCGAGATTTTCATGCAGCCGGCGCAAGAGATCGATCAGCACCTCGCGCTCGTCCTTGCTGAGGCAGGACAACAGGCGCCGTTCGCGCTCGAGCGCGGCGGCGATCACCTTGTCATGCGTGGTGCGGCCTTTCGCGGTCAGCGAGATCGAATGGGTACGGCCGTCGTTCGGATCGGTGCGGATCGAGACCAGCCCGCGCTTCTCGAGCCCCGTGAGCGTCCTGCTCACCGGTCCCTTGTCGAAGCCGATGACGTGGCAGATGCGCGAGGCGGGAATGCCGGGCTCGATCGCGAGCAGCGACATGATCCGCCATTCCGTGACGTTGACGCCGAATTGCTTCTGATAGAACGCCGTCGCGCTGTTCGAGAGCTTGTTGGCGATGAAGGTGATGAACGCTGGCACGTAGCGGTCGAGATCGAGCGTCGGTCCCGCATCTGTGGGCGTGGGCTTGTGGCGGGCTCTGGTCGAAGACGGCGGCATATCGGGTTTCTGACTCGCGGCGGGCGCAAAGACCTAAGGGCATGCACCACCCTTTCACAAGATCAAAATGAGGGAGACCTTCCATGACCGCATCCGGCGCCGCGGGATCGGGCGTCCCGCATCTCGACGTCGATCCTTTCGACATGAGGTTTCTTGCCGACCCCTATCCGGCACATGAGCTGCTGCGGGAAGCCGGGCCTGTGGTGTATCTCGACAAATGGAGCGTCTACGGCGTGGCGCGCTATGCCGAGGTTCATGCCGTCTTGAACGACCCCGCGACCTTCTGCTCCAGCCGCGGTGTCGGCCTGTCCGACTTCAAGAAGGAGACGCCCTGGCGGCCGCCGAGCCTGATCCTCGAGGCCGATCCGCCCGCGCACACCCGCACCCGCGCCGTCCTGTCTAAAGTGTTGTCGCCGACCGTGATGAAGCAGGTCCGTGACCGCTTTGCCGAGGCGGCCGAGGCGCGTGTCGATGCCCTGCTGCAGATGCGCAACTTCGATGCGATCGCGGATCTCGCGGAGGCCTACCCGCTCTCGATCTTCCCGGATGCGCTCGGCCTGAAACCGGAGGGGCGCGAGCACCTGATTCCCTATGCCAGTGTGGTGTTCAACGCGTTCGGCCCGCCCAACCGGCTGCGTCAGGAGGCGATCGAACGGTCGGCGCCGCATCAGGCCTACGTCGCCGGGCAGTGCCAGCGCGAGAATCTGGCGCCCGGCGGCTTCGGCGCCTGCATCCATGCGCAGGTTGACGAGGGCGCCATCACGGCCAACGAAGCGCCGCTGCTGGTGCGCTCGCTGCTGTCGGCCGGCCTCGATACCACCGTCAACGGCATCGGCGCTGCCGTGTACTGCCTCGCCCGCTTCCCGGACCAATGGAGTCGGCTGCGCGACGACCCTTCGCTCGCGCGCGGCGCGTTCGAAGAAGCCGTGCGGTTCGAAAGCCCGGTGCAGACCTTCTTCCGCACCACCACGCGGGAGGTCGAGCTGTCAGGTGCGAAAATCGGCGGGGGCGAGAAGGTGCTGATGTTCCTTGCCGCCGCCAACCGCGATCCCCGCCGCTGGGACAGGCCGGACAGCTACGACATCACGCGCCGCACCTCCGGCCATGTCGGCTTCGGCTCCGGCATTCACATGTGCGTCGGGCAGCTCGTCGCGCGCCTCGAAGGCGAGGTGATGCTGACGGCGCTGGCCAGGCGCATCGCGAAGATCGAGATCACGGGTGAGCCGAAGCGTCGCTTCAACAACACGCTGCGCGGGCTCGACAGCCTGCCTGTGACGATCACCCCGGCCTGACGAGGAGCTTTGATGCCTGCCATCACCTTCATCCATCCCGACGGCAAGTCCGACCGCGTCGAGACCGCGGGCGGCGAGAGCGTCATGCAGGCCGCGACCCGTCACGGCCTCGACGGCATTCTGGCCGAATGCGGCGGCAACGCGATGTGCGCGACCTGCCATGTCTATGTCGACGAGAGCTGGCTCGCGCGACTGCCTGCGATGGCCGGCGACGAGGATGCACTGCTCGACGGCACCGCCGCTGAGCGGCGACCGACCAGCCGGCTGTCCTGCCAGATCACGATCACGCCCGATCTCGATGGGCTCGTCGTCAAGCTGCCGGAGCGGCAGGTCTGACCTGCCGCTCCGTCTGATTTTCAAGATGCCGGCAACGACCGGCGCTGCAAGATATCCAACAGGGAGGGAAGAATGAAACATCTGAAGTGGACGCTTGCGCTGGCCGCGAGCCTGTTGTCCGGCGCGGCGACCGCCGAGATTTCCGACAATGTCGTTCGCATCGGCGTGCTCAACGACATCTCGGGCATCTTCCAGGACACCAACGGCATGGGCTCGGTCGAGGCCGCGCGCATGGCGGCCGAAGACTTCAAAGGCGGCGGCAAGGGCATCAAGGTGGAGATCGTCTACGCCGATCACCAGAACAAGGCCGATGTCGGCAACGCCATCGCGCGCAAATGGCTCGACGTCGAAGGCGTCGATGCCATCGTCGACGTGCCGAACTCGGCCGTCGGCCTCTCCATCAATGCGCTCCTGCGCGACAGCCGCATGACCTTCCTGGCGTCCTCGACTGCAAGCTCGGATCTCACCGGCAAGGCCTGTTCGCCAAACACCATCCAATGGGTCAACGACGCCTGGGCAACCGGCAACACCACCGCCGCGGCGATGATGTCGCGCGGCGGCAAGGACTGGTACTTCCTCACGGTCGACTACGCGCTCGGCAAGGGAATCGAGGCGGAGGCGCAGAAATACATCGAGGGCCACGGCGGCAAGGTGCTGGGCTCCTCCAAGCATCCGCTCGGCACCTCCGACTTCGCCTCCTTCCTGCTGCAGGCGCAGGGCTCGAAGGCGCAGGTGATCGGCCTTGCCAACGCCGGCGGCGACACCATCAACGCCGTGAAGCAGGCCGCCGAATTCGGCATCCAGCAGAACGGCCAGAAGCTCGTCGCCTTCCTGCTCTTCATCAACGACATTCACGGCATGGGAATCAAGGTCGCGCAGGGCCTGCAGCTGATGGAGGCCTTCTATTGGGACATGAACGAGGACACCCGTGCGTTCGCCAGGCGCTTCGCCGCGCGTCCAGGCATGAACGGCAAGATGCCGAGCGGCAACCAGGCCGGCGTCTATGCCTCCACCCTGGCTTATCTCAACGCGGTTGCGGCGACCGGCAGCGACAACGCCAGGAACGTCGTGCCCGAGATGAAGAAGTTCAAAGGCAAGGACAAGTTGTTCGGCGACACCACCATCCGCCAGGACGGCCGCGTCGTGCATCCTATGTACCTGTTCGAGGTGAAGAAGCCGGAGGAGTCGAAATATCCCTACGACTACTACAAGCTGGTCTCGACCATTCCCGCAGAACAGGCGTTCCGCCCGCTGGCGGAGGGCGGGTGTGAATTGGTGAAGTAGGGTCAGCGAGCGCTCCTGCACCTTCTCCCGCAAGGGAGAAGGGAAGAGGGCTACACCACCTTGCTGCTCCCCTGCGTGATCAGTCGCGCGGCGCGCTGATCCCGGGCGTAGATCCAGAGCCAGCTGAGCGCAACGCTCAGGCGGTGGCGGAGGCCGATCAGGAAGTAGATGTGGGCGATGCCCCAGATCCACCATGCGATGGCGCCGCGCAGCTTGACGCGGCCGAAATCGATCACGGCGAGACGCTTGCCGATCTGGGCCAGGCTGCCGGCGTGCTTGTAGCGGAAGGGGCCGGTCGCAGCACCGCGCAGGCGCGCTCTGATGGTCTCGGCGACATGGCGGCCCTGCTGCTTGGCGGCAGGGGCAATGCCCGGCACCGGCTTGCCATTCCAGGCGTTGATGCTGACGGTATCGCCGATCGCAAAGATATCGGGATGGCCGGGGATGGTGAGATCGGCCTCCACCTGCACGCGGCCGGCGCGGTCGCTCGGCGCGCCCAGCCATTCGGCCGCGGGGGAAGCGCGCACGCCGGCGGCCCAGATCCTGGTCCTTGCCTCGAGCAGGTTGCCGCCGAATACGACCCCGTCACGATTGATCTCAGTCACGGCCTGCCCGAGCACGACCTCGACGCCGATCTTTTCCAGCGAGGCCTGGGCATAGGCCGAGAGGTCGTCGGGAAAGCCTGCGAGCACGCGCGGGCCCGCCTCGATCAGCACCACGCGCGCCTTGTGCGTGTCGATGCTGCGAAAATCGCCGGGCAGGGTGTGATGCGCCATCTCGGCGATGGTGCCGGCAAGCTCGACGCCGGTCGGGCCGCCGCCGACGATGACGAAGGTCAGCTGCGCGGCGCGCTTGGCCGGATCAATCTCGCGCTCGGCGCGCTCGAACGCCACCAGGATGTGCCGTCGCAGCGTGGTTGCATCCTCCAGCGTCTTCAGACCGGGCGCAAATCGCTCCCATTCGTCGTGGCCGAAATAGGCGTGCCGCGCGCCTGTGGCGAGCACCAGCGTGTCGTAGGGCACCTCGCTGCCGTCGTCGATCAGCACGCAACGACGTGCCGTATCGACCCCGCTCACAGTGGCAAACAGCGTCGTCACATCGCGGCGATCCCGCATGAGATGGCGGATGGGCCAGGCGATCTCGCTGGTCGCGAGCGAGGCGGTCGCGACCTGGTAGAGCAGCGGCTGGAACAGATGATGGTTGCGGCGGTCGATCAGCGTGATCTGCACCGGTGCGCCCGCAAGCCGGTAGGTCGCCTCCAGCCCGCCGAAGCCGGCGCCGACGATGACGACGCGATGGGGAGTTGCGGCCATGATGCACCCTTTGATCTCGCTGCTGCTCTACGCCTTCATTTAAGTGCGGATCGGGCGCCGCGGTCCAATAGCCGTCATCAATGACCGCATAGGCTTGCTGTATCGATCCGGCGCGAAAAAGGGCCGCAGCCGTCCCCCAGGTGGGTAGAATTATATTTCTTGCCATCGTCGATTGAGGCGAAATATGGTGCAGGGGCGGGCGCTGAGCCATTGGCGGCTCCACGGATTTTACGTTCAATAGAGACAGGCTTGGAGCGGCGATCACCCCGTTTCCGGGACCGACAATAAGGAGGAAGTTGGTTATGAGGACGGCATTTTGGCTGGCGGGCGCAGCGGCGCTGGTGCTGGCAAATCAGGCATTCGCCGGCGACACCATCAAGATCGGTTTCGTTTCGACGTTCAGCGGCCCGACCGCCGTGATCGGCAACGATATGCGCAATTCCTTCGAGCTCGCGCTCGACCATCTCGGCCGCAAGATGGACGGCAAGCCGGTCGAGGTGATCTACGAGGACGACGGCCAGAAGCCGGACGTCGGCAAGCAGAAGACCGAGAAGCTGGTGCAGTCCGACAAGGTCGACTTCATCGTGGGCTATATCTGGTCGAACGTGCTGCTCGCCTCGCTGAAGACTGCAGTGGACTCGCAGACATTCCTGATCTCCGCCAATGCCGGCCCGTCGCAGCTCGCCGGCGAGCTGTGCTCGCCCTACGTGTTCTCGACCTCGTGGCAAAACGATCAGACGCCGGCCGCCATGGGCCTCTATATGAACCAGAAGGGGGTCAAGAGCGTGTTCCTGATCGGGCCGAACTATGCGGCCGGCAAGGACATGCTCGCCGGCCTCAAGAGCACGTTCAAGGGTGAGGTCAAGGGCGAGGAGTACACGGTCTGGCCGAGCCAGCTCGACTTCTCCGCCGAGCTCTCCAAGGCCCGCGCCTCCGGCGCCGAATCGATCTTCGTGTTCTACCCGGGAGCTGCCGGCGTGCAGTTCCTCAATCAATATGCCCAGGCGGGCTTGAAGAGCACGATGCCGCTCTACACCGCTTTCACCATCGACGAGCTGTCGCTGCCGCTCCAGAAGGAGAACGCACTCGGCGTTCCCGGCGCGCAGGAATGGGTCAACGATCTCCCCAACGAGCAGAACAAGCGTTTCGTCGCCGACTACCGCAAGAAATATCCCGGCCTGCGCCCGACCTATTACGGCGCGCAATCCTACGACGCGGCGCAGCTGATCAATAGCGCGGTGGTCGCGGTGAAGGGCGACACCAGCAAGAAAGATGCGATGAAGGCCGAGATGGAGAAGGCCAACTTCAAGTCGCTGCGTGGCACCTTCAAGTTCGGCAACAACCACATTCCGATTCAGAGCTTCTATCTTCAGGACGTCGTCAAGGACGCCGAAGGCCAGCTCGCCCTGAAGACCGTCGCCACGATCGTCGAGAACAACCAGGATCGGTTCCACGAGAAGTGCAAGATGAAGTGAGCTCGAACTCTGCGCCTCGTCCCGCTTGCAGTAGGGCAATCGCACAGGACACGCGGCGGGATACTCGCCTGCGGCCATCCTTCGAGACGCCCGCCTTCGGCGGGCCCTCAGGATGAGGACCACGCGCGCGGCAGCAGTTCAGCGGCCGCGGTGCCACTTCGCCTCATCCTGAGGAGACCGCGAAGCGGTCGTCTCGAAGGATGAGGCGCTTGCTCATGCTCTTCCGAACGTCATACGCGATAGCGCTGCCGCTCGTGGGGAGAGAGGCGGGGTGACGGGGCTCTGCCGGACGGCCGGGGGATGTGATAAGCCCACGCCGTCAGTACGAGCGCTGGACAACGGCGCAGTCAGCGGCGGTATCAGGAAAGGAAGTGGCCGTATTTCGGAATCACGATCTGGCAAACCACGCCGCTCGGACGGTATTCGAGCTTCGTGCCGCCGTTGGGACCGCTACCCAGGCTGCGCGAGATCAAGGTCTGTCCGAAGCCTGATGTCGTCGGCGGCGTCACCAGGGGGCCATCGCGTTCTTCCCATTCGATCTGCAGGGCGCCGTCCTCGAGCAGGCCAAGGCGCCGAACCGACAGCTTGCCGGATCGGGTCGAAAGCGCGCCGTATTTCACCGCGTTGGTCGTAAGCTCGTGGAAGACGAGCCCAAGGGAGACCGCCGTCTTGGAATCCACGGAAATGTCCAGTCCTTCCATGGTGATGCGTCCGCTGGATAGAGTTGCATAGGGCGCAAGCTCGACGCGAAGCACATCCTTGATCTGCAGGTTCTCCCAGGACGCATTGGACAGCAGCGTGTGGGTGGCCGCCAGGGCCTGGATGCGGCCGGAAAAGGATTTCTGGAAGTCCTCGATCGTACGTTCGTGAGCTGCGGTGCGGGCCGAGATCGCCAGCACCATGGCAAGCGTGTTCTTGACGCGGTGGTCGAGCTCGCCCATCAGAAGAGCCTGGCGGCGCTCGGCGGCCTTGCGCTGCGACAGGTTGATCAGCGTGACCACGCAGCCCTGTGTCCGGTCGCCGGATACGATGAGCGGCGCTGCGCTGATCATGACGTCCGTGACGTCGACCGCCGATGTCTTCACCGCGGCTTCGAGCCCCTGCACCGGCGTGCCGCTGGCGGCCATCGCGACGATATCGGCGCCTGACATCAACTCGGAGGCATCGGCGAAGGTCAGCTCGATCGCCTCCTCGAACGGCTTTCCGATCGGGGCCTCGGCGCAGATGCGCTCGGCGGCCGCATTGATGTGGGTGACCCTGCCGGAGCGGTCGCAAACGATGACGGCCTCGTTGGCCGAGGCGAGCACGGACCGCGCCAGCCGCTCCGATTCCTTGGCGGCGGCGATCTGCTCGCGCTCGCTCATGTCCGTGAAGGTGATCGCGACACCGCTCACGACGCCGAAATCGATCGGGGCTCCCGTGAGAAGCAAGCTGCGCTCGCTGTCGCCCACGCGAACGTGGATTTCAGCCGATTGGCGCTCCTGGATCGCTTGCGCGAGCAGGCGGCGAAACGTGGTCTGATTGACGGTATCGAGAATGTCCAGCAGCGCCTGCCCCCTCAACGCGCCGGCCGGCCGGTCCAGCAACTTGCACAGCGCCTGATTGGCATAGAGCAGCTGGCCTTCGGCATCGAAGGCGGCGGCGCCGATGTCCATCGCCTCCATGAAGGTGCGGTAGGACTGGCCGCCGCCTTCGAGCGTGAAGACCTGTTCGGTGGCTCCGCCCTTGATGACCACGGCGTCGATCTCGCCCTCGCGGATGGCCCGGAGCGTCTCCTCGGCTTCATAGAGCCGAGCTTCGAGCTCATCCCGGGTCAACGCAGATACGAGCGATACCACGTCATCATTCCTCAACCGACAGATGAACTAGAACTTTCTGGGTGTCGGAAAGGTCCCCGATGATCTTGCGAATAGGCACCGGAAGCTCCTTCACCAGCGTCGGAATGGCGACGATGCCATGCTCGCGGGCAAGTTGCGGCTGCTTCTTGAGGTCGATGACCTCGACCTTGTACTTGCCGGCCAGGTGCTCGGAGCACATCTTTTCGAGATTGCGGATCGCGGCGAGCGATTTGGGCGTCTCGCCGGCGACGTAGAGGACGAGCTTCACGGGCTCGTTGCTTGTTTGGGACATGACTCAGTCCTGTTTCGTCTTGGCGGAAGGAATGTCCATTCCTCGTCCCCGCGCGAGTGCTGCGGCGTCGTCCCGGCTCTGCTGCAGATAATGCTCCTCGACCGAAACGAGGCGGTTGAGTTCAGCCTCGTCCGCGTCGATATCAGCCTTGAGAGCCTCGATTTGCGCGAGGGCGCGCCGCCGCCGCTGCGCCACCTGATCCTGCAGGCGCGCGACCTCGGCCTGTCGTCCGATCTCTGCCCGCCGGGCGCGCGCCTCCTCGTTGCGTCGCGCCGAGCCTGTCAGAGCACCGCCCTCGCCCAGATATGGATTGAGCAGATGGATGCCGTCGCCCGACATGACGAACTCGCGGACCTGATTGGAATGGGCAATCCCGCGCGCCTTCAGCAGATAGAGCTCTCTGTTGAACTCGCCGTTCGCTTCGCGGTTCAGCAAGAGGATCCATCCGTCCATCAGTGACGACAGGCCGGCATCGGTTTCCGCCTGCTGGACGTTGGCAAGATGGGTGAAGACGGCCGTGACGCCATTGGATTTGAGGTAGTCGACGATGCGCAAAAGCATTGTCTGAACCTCGCTGATGTCAGCCGACCCGGTAAATGCGGAGATCGGATCGAGCACGACGAGCTGCGGCTTGAACCTGCCGATCTCGCGCAACATGATCGCGAGGTGCATCTCGAGAGAATAGAACGTCGGGCGTGTCGCGATGTAACGCAACTGCCCGTCCTTCAGCCATTTGCCGAGGTCGGTGCCGATCGACTTCATGTTGCGAACGGTCTGAGCCTCGGACTCCTCGAAGGACAGATAGAGCGCGCGCTCGCCGCGCTTGCAGGCGGCGTCCGCCATCATGCAGGCGAGCGAGCTCTTGCCCGAGCCGGCGACGCCGGTGAGCAGGATGCTGCTGCCGCGGTAGAAGCCGCCGCCGATCAGCATGGCGTCGAGATCAGGTACGCCGGTCGAGATGCGATCGTCGAATACCTTGTGGCCGAGGCCGAGCGAGGAAACCGGCAGCACGCTGAAACCGTCCTCGTCGATCAGGAACGGATATTCGTTGGTGCCGTGCGCCGTGCCGCGATATTTGACGATGCGCAGACGCCGCGTCGATATCTGGTTGTCGACACGGTGATCGAGCAGGATCACGCAGTCGGACACGTACTCCTCGAGGCCCTGCCGGGTCAGGCTGCCGTCGCCGCGCTCGCCGGTGATGACCGCCGTCAGGCCCTTCTGCTTGAGCCAGTCGAACAGGCGGCGGATCTCGGCACGCAGGATCGCAGGGTTGGAAAACGCCGAGAACAGGCTTTCGACGGTGTCGAGCACGATGCGCTTGGCGCCGATCTGGTCGACTGCGAATTCAAGCCGCAGGAAAAGGGCTTCGAGATCATAGTCGCCGATTTCGGCAACTTCCGATGGATCGATCGCAATGTGCTCGATGTGGATCTGCGACTGATCGATCAGGCGCTGAAGGTCGAAGCCGAGCGATTCAACGTTGGCGACGATGTCGACGGGGCGCTCCTCGAAGGTCACGAAGACCCCAGGCTCGTCGTGGAGCCGCGCGCCGTTGAAGAGGAAGGTCGAGGCGAACAATGTCTTGCCGCAACCGGCTGAGCCGCAGACCAACGTCGGCCGTCCGGTGGGAAGGCCACCAAGTGTCAGATCGTCGAAGCCTTCGATGCCGGTTGGAGATTTAGTGATGCCGTCACTCATGCCCCATTCCTGGTTCCCGCATTTTCTAAGCAAAGAACGGCGGGCCGCATAGAGGGAAGCTCATTGATTTTTCCGCCTCACCCTCGGAACAAACTTCGTTGATCTCGGTTGTGTTGCCTAACCTTTGCTCACCGACCTGCAAGTGAGTTGGACCATTTGTAATGGCTGCCGTTTCCGGCAGCGCGGTCGCGCTGATCGCCTCCACTGATCGCGATAATCCCCGGTCATTCGCCGTACGTTCACTTGTGGACATACGATTCTACCGCGCAGGTCCATAAGTGTGCTCAGGCGGAGTGCTGAGGCGGGTCAGGGACAGGATGAGCGAGTTCGAAGGGCGCGTGCAAACCATGCTGGATGCTGCGCTCGACGCGGCCTGCAGTCACCTCAGGCATGGCGGCGATCATGAGAGCAGGAAACTGATCGCCGCGCGGCTGATGGAAGCGGCCCGGTCCGGTACGACGGCTTTCGAGGAGCTGACGTCTGTTGGCCGCCGTGCGCTGATCGATCTCACGAACAGATCGTCTGATTGAGGAAGGCAACCCGCCACCCAATTCGTTCAGCTGCGGCGTGCCCAAACGAGCGACCACGTCGTCCGGTGAGATGGAGCGATTGTGAGCGCCAAGACTGAATCGGCATGCGGAGTGGTTCGCGCTGGCGGCAATCGCACAGCGCATCGCGCCTCTTAGCTTGCCGGCCCCTCGGGCAATACGCTTTCGGCCAGCTCTGCGTGCTCGCCTCGCAGCACCTCGCGCGCAAACTCGATGATCTTCTGCTTGTTTGCCGTTTCGTGGACGGCAAAAAACACGCGGTTCAATTCCAGGCCGAGCACGCTGTTGAGGGCGATGTCCTCGTCTTGCATCGTGGCTTTCCCGCTTCGGACACGTTCAGGTGTAACCCGAGGTCACTTCTTCCACAAGTAGATTAAACTTTCGGAGCAGAGGGAACACCGGCAAACTACGGGTGCAGCGAATTGAGGCAGCTGCCACATACGTGCTATAGCGGACAGCGAGGGTCAGGAAACGCACTGATGTCTGCCGTCGTGGATTATGGCCGGGAGGCGCTCGACTTCATCGAAGGCCTGGAGACCTATCGCAAGGTACCTGACGCCATGAATGCGCTCGAAACGGCGTTCGGTCGCTTCGGCTTCGAAACCATCATCGTGACGGGATTGCCAAACCCTGACCAGCAGTTTGCACAAATGGTGCTCGCCAAGCGCTGGCCGGCTGGATGGTTCAGCCTCTACACCCAGAACAATTACGACCGCTTCGATCCGGTGGTGCGGCTGTGCCGGCAATCGGTCAACCCGTTCGAATGGTCGGAAGCGCCCTATGATGCCGAACTCGAGCCGTACGCGGCCGAGGTGATGAATCGCGCCAGCGAGTTTCGCATGTCGCGCGGCTTCATCGTGCCAATCCACGGGCTCACCGGCTATGAGGCCGCAGTGTCGCTCGGCGGCGTCCACCTCGACCTCAATCCCCGCAGCAAGCCAGCGCTGCACCTGATGGCGATGTATGGCTTCGACCACATTCGCCGTCTGCTCCAGCCGGTGCCGCATTCGCCGGCGCGCCTCACCCCACGCGAGCGCGAGGTGATCGCCTGGGCCTCGCGGGGGAAGTCAGCCTGGGAAATCGGCGAGATCCTGCATATCACGCAGCGCACAGCCGAAGAGCATCTTGCAAGTGCTGCGCGCAAGCTCGGTGCCGTCAACCGTACGCATGCGGTGGCGCTGGCGATTCGGAACAAGATCATCAATCCCTAAGCGCCGTACTGGGAAATTTCCCAATACCGGACCTGCGCCTTTTCGCAGACCCTGCCTCCGTTGAGGATCAATGGGGGCTTTCATGATTCACGCAATTTCCGCGATCAACCGCCACCTTTATGAAGACGTGATCGAGCAGCATTTCCGGCTGCGTCACGACATCTTCGTCGAGGAGCGCCGCTGGGAGACGCTGCGCAGGCCGGATGGCCGCGAGATCGACTCCTATGACGACGAGGACACCGTCTATCTGCTGGCGCTGGAAGGGCGCCGCGTCATCGGCGGTCACCGGCTCTACCCGACGACCAAACCGTCGATGATGACCGAGGTGTTCCCGCATCTGGCGTCGGTGCGTGGGTGCCCCGCCGATCCGCTGATTTGGGAATGGTCGCGCTACTTCGTCGTTCGTGATCGCCGCGACGGCGCACTCAACTCGCAACTGATGGCGGCGGTGCAGGAGTTCTGCCTCAATCAGGGGATCGCGCAGGTCAGCGCGATCATGGAAACCTGGTGGTTGCCGCGCTTTCATGAAGCTGGGTTCGTCGTGACGCCGCTTGGCCTGCCGGCTCTGGTGGAGAACGCATGGACCATGGCGGCGACCATCGACATTCGTCGGCAGACGCTCGATGCCCTGCGTGATCGGATCGGCATGGCCTCGGTCGTTCGCCAGGACGGCCCGCGTCTGGATGCCGTCGCCCGTGCCAACCTTTGCGGCCTCGCTGCCGCGCAACGAAAGAGTGCCTGAGATGTCGAACATGGTGCGGGACAGCCAGCTCATGGTGCAAATCAAGGACGAGAATCTCGGCTACATGTCCGACATGGCATTGGAGCTTGCTCAGATGGCGGACGATTCCGGACTGACGACGCTCGCTTATCTGTTCCGGATGGCGGCGCTGGAGGCCTCGACGGCCAACAGCGTGCTCGCCGAGCCGGACCAGCTTCCCCGGCAGGTGACGTCGCACTAGACGCAGCCCCTCGATCCGACAATCGCAGCGCCCTCGCCCCGGCAATGGGGGAGGGTGCTCGCATTCAACGTTCACAAGAGGTCGTCATGCCCGGGCTCGTCCCGGGCATCCACGTTCTTCGTGCTGCAGGCAAGGCTGGATGGCCGCGACAGGCCCGGCCATGACGCTGTGATCCTGTGGGGTCCACCGGCCCCTCGTATGAGATCGCTTGGGCAACCGCGCGAGGGTGATCCTTTGGCTGCGGCAGGTTGCCCCAGCCGTTCCGGCAGCCTTCTTGCAAGGCCGTTTCGACCGCATGCACCCGCATGCAACAAAGTGCATCTTTGGTGTCGAATCGCTCTTGCCTCGGAACGATACTGCCATTACCCATTTTTCGGCCTTGAAGAGGCGGGGGGAGCTCTTTCACTGATGGCGACTGTGTTCGAACATCGGCGCGACGCTGCGTGCGCCTGAGAGAGTCTTGATGCTGCTCGTCGTCGAACAATTCTTGAATGGGTTGCAGTTCGGCCTGCTGCTGTTCCTGCTCGCCGCCGGCCTGACGCTGGTGTTCGGGATCATGGATCTCGTCAATCTCGCGCACGGCTCGCTCTACATGATGGGTGCCTATTTCGCCGCGACGTTCGCGGCCTGGACCGGCAGCTTCCTGCTCGGCGCGCTGATGGCGTTAGGGGCCACGCTGGTGCTCGGCATCGTGCTGGAGGTGACGGCGCTGCGGCACCTCTATGGCCGCGACCATCTCGACCATGTGCTCGCAACCTTCGGCCTGATCCTGTTCTTCAACGAAGCGGTGCGGCTGATCTGGGGCCCGGCGGGCCTTGCGCTGCCGCTGCCGGCCTGGCTCACCGTGCCGGTGCCGATCCTGCCCGGCATTCACTACCCCGCCTACCGTCTTGCCATCATCGCTGTGGCGCTGCTGGTCGCGCTGTTGCTTTATCTCGGCGTGATGCGTACCCGCATCGGCATGCTGATCCGGGCCGGCGCCTCCAATCGCGAGATGATCGGTGCGCTCGGCATCAACATCAAGCTGCTCTACACGCTGGTGTTCGGTTTGGGAGCCGCGCTCGCCGGCCTTGCCGGCCTGATGCAGGCGCCGATCCTCACCGTGCAGATCGGCATGGGCGAGAACATCCTGATCCTCGCCTTCGTCATCATCGTGATCGGCGGCATCGGATCGATCCGCGGCGCATTCCTCGCCGCGATCTTCGTCGGCATGATCGATACGCTCGGTCGTGCCTTCCTGCCGAACCTGCTCCGGCAGGTGCTGAGCGGCGCCGCCGCCTCCACCGCCGCGCCCGCGCTGTCGTCCATGCTGATCTATCTCGTGATGGCGATCGTGCTGGTGGTGCGGCCGGAGGGGCTGTTTCCGGCCAACCGTCGATGAAGGCTTTCACGGTGAGCAAGGCCGTCACGGCCCTGATGCTGGCGGGCCTCGTGCTGCTGCCGCTCTATTCGCACTTGTCCGGCAACATCTTCATCCTGACGCTGTTCACCCGAATCATCATCCTGGCGCTGGCGGCGGCGAGCCTCAACCTCATCATGGGATTTGCCGGCCTGATGAGCTTTGGCCACGCCGCCTATCTCGGCATCGGCGGCTACGCCGTCGGCATGCTCGCGCAGGAAGGCGTGGGAAGCGGGTTCATCCAGTTTCCGGTCGCGCTCGCCGCTTCCGCGATTTTCGCGCTGGTGATCGGCGCGCTGTCGCTGCGCACCCGCGGCGTCTACTTCATCATGATCACGCTCGCCTTCGCCCAGATGGCCTATTATGTCGCCTCGGGGCTGGCCCGCTACGGCGGCGATGACGGCCTCACGATCTACAAGCGCAGCGACTTCTCCGGCCTGATCGATCTCGGCAACCGCACCCAGTTCTACTATCTCTGCCTCGCCTGCCTGTTCGGCGTCATCTTCCTGATCTGGCGCATCGTCAACTCCCGCTTCGGCCTCGTCGTGCAGGGCCTGCGCTCCAACGAGCAGCGCATGCAGGCGATCGGCTTCCCGGCCAAGCGCTACCAGCTGGTCTGCTTCGTCATCTCGGGCACGATGTGCGGCCTCGCAGGCGCGCTGCTCGCCAACAACACCGATTTCGTCAGCCCGGCCGTGATGTACTGGACGCGTTCCGGCGACCTCATGGTGATGGTGATCCTGGGCGGCATGGGCACGCTGTTCGGCCCGGTCATGGGCGCGGTGGTGTTCCTGCTGCTGGAAGAGCTGCTGTCGCAGATCACCGAATACTGGGCGCTGATCCTGGGCCCGCTGCTGCTGCTGATCGTGCTGTTCGGCCGCGGCGGCATCATGGGCGCGCTGGGGAGGGCCAACCGTGGCTGAACCCCTGCTCCGCGTCGAGAAGCTGGTGCGCCGCTTCGGCGGCATCATCGCGACGGACAACATATCGCTCGATGTCGCCAGCGGCGAGCTGCATGCCATCATCGGTCCGAACGGCGCCGGCAAGACCACGCTGATCAGCCAGCTCACCGGGCATCTCGCGCCGCATTCCGGCAGCGTCTCGCTGGCGGGACGCGACATCACCTATCTGCCGGCCTATCGCCGCTGCGCGCTGGGCCTTGCGCGTTCGTTCCAGATCACCTCGCTGCTGCTCGATTTCACCGCTGCCGACAACGTGGCGCTGGCGGCGCAGGCGCATGCCGGCACCTCGTTCCGCTTCTTTGCCAATGCCCGCAAGGAGAAGGGCCTGCGCGATGCCGCGCATGCCGCGCTCGATCGCGTCGGCCTGTTGCATCGCGCCGACGTCGTGGTGTCCAGGCTGAGCCATGGCGAACGCCGGGAGCTCGAGCTCGCGGTTGCGCTCGCAAGCAAGCCGAAGCTGTTGCTGCTCGACGAGCCGATGGCGGGCCTCGGGGTCACCGAATCCCAGCGCATGGTGAAGCTGCTCCAGGAGCTGCGCAAGGAAGTCTCGATCGTGCTGGTCGAGCACGACATGCCGGCGGTGTTCGCGCTCGCCGACCGCATCACGGTGCTGGTCTATGGCCGCGTCATTGCCTCGGGCGATCCTGCCGCGATCCGCCAGAATGAGGACGTCAAGCGCGCCTATCTCGGCGATCAGCATGTGGTGACGCACCATGGCTGACACGCTGCTCGAGGTCGACGGCATCGAGACCTGCTACGGCCTGTCCCAGGTGCTGTTCGGCCTGTCGCTGTCGATCAAGCCCGGCGAGATGGTCTCGCTGATGGGCCGCAACGGCATGGGCAAGACCACCACCATCCGCTCCATCATGGGCCTGACGCCGGCGCGCGCCGGCAGCATCCGCTTCGCGGGCGCCGAGGTGCGGCAGCTTCCGTCCTACAGGATCGCAAAGCTCGGCGTCGGCCTCGTCCCGGAGGGCCGGCAGATCTTCCCGAACCTCACCGTGCGCGAGAACCTCGTTGCTGCCGCCGCCGACCGCTTCGGCAGCGGCAATCCCTGGACGCTGGCCGCGATCTACGTGATGTTCCCGCGCCTCGCCGAACGCGCGTCCAACATGGGCAACCAGCTCTCCGGCGGCGAGCAGCAGATGCTCGCCATCGGCCGTGCGCTGATGACCAACCCGAAGCTGCTCATTCTGGATGAAGCGACCGAGGGCCTCGCGCCGCTGATCCGCGAGGAGATCTGGAGCTGCCTGTCGCTGCTCAAGAGCCGCGGCCAATCGATCCTGGTCGTCGACAAGAACATCGATCACCTCGCCCGCATCTGCGACCGCCACTACATCATCGAGCGCGGCAAGACGGTGTGGAGCGGCAGCTCGGAAGAGCTGATGGCCGCCCCGGACTTGCAGCACAAATATCTGGGGATCTGACGCGTTCTCCGGTGCGTCCGTGCGGAGCTGCATCGGCGGCGGCGCCCACATGTCCTGGAGCAGCACCGGTCACCAATAGATCCCATGGCGATGCAGCTCGCGCACCACGCGGGATTCGAATGAAGGCGTTCGGTGCTTCGGCTTCATCGGACCTACTCGGGTTTCATCGGAACATGCGGCACGAAACCGGCTCACGCCCGCGTGAGCCGAAGCGGATCGGTCGGTCCGGCTACCGATAGCGAACCAGCATCAGGCGGCCGTCTTCGAGGCCGAACATCAGCAAGGCGCGGTCGCCATCCGGCATTCCGCCGATGTCGGTGGCGATCCTGGCCGGAAGCTCGATCCGCGCGATCTCACGGGGTTTGGGAGCAAAGCCGATCAATCGCAGCGCGCGCCGTTCGCGGTCGGGCGCCGCGATGTCAGGATGACCGTCGCGATCGAAGTCCGCCACGTGGCTCATATGCAGGGATCGCGAACCGATGAAGTGGTTCGACACATCGGCCATCTCGGCCGATTTCGACAGGCGGCCCTGCTGCCACGACCAGAGCTCGAGAACGCCGACGACGTGAGGCTGGCGGACCAGCGCGATGTCGACGGCGCCGTCGCCGTCGAAGTCGGCGATGCCGGCCGGACTGACCCAGGCGTGGGCGCGGCCGACCGGAGCGGTCTCCGCCACGACGGAGGCCGAGACGGGATCGACGACCGCGACGGCCGAACCGCGTGTCAGGTAGGATTTGACCACGACGATCTTCTCGCCGTCGCCGATCGTCGCGATCCGCGGCTCGATGTCCTCGAAGACCGCATCGGTGCCGAGGCGCAGCGTCCCGCTCGTCCCATCCCGTCGTGCGATGAGAAGGCTTCCGGCTTCGATGCCGTCGCCGAGAATGCCGTGCCGGTAGCGCTCGGTCGGCTCGGCGAGCCAGGTGCGCGCGACGATGTCTCGTCCCACGGCGACACGCGCGTCGGGAAGCGAGCCCGCGGGCGGCTTTGGATGTTCGAAGGGCGCGGCTTGTCGCAGGCTGTCCGTCCTCGGGTCCAGCCGGTACCACGTGTTGCCGACGGCAATGCGCGCGTCACCATCCGCCGCTTCGATGGCGGTGACGCGGCCGGGTGACTTGATCGTGCTCGCCTGCCAGTCGGCGGCGGCCGGGTCGCCGAACAGCAGGGTCAGCAGCAGGGTCGTCACACGCAAGGGTCGCATCGCCCGGCTCCAGTCAAGAACTGCCGGCCACGACGCTCTGCGCGGTGGCCGGCGGACGGCGCGATCATAGACCGCGCCGGCTGACGATGATCGACAATTGAGCGTGAGCAGTTCGGACCGAAGGAGCCGCAGCGTCTCAAAACATCTCGAAATATTCGCGGTGCTCCCAGTCGGTCACTTCGGACAGGAAGCGGTCGATCTCGGCGTTCTTGATGTGGGTGTAGTAGTCGACGAACTCGGCTCCGAGCTTCTCGCGGAAGAACGGATCGTCCTTCAGCGCGGCGACGGCATCGCGGAGGCTCTTCGGCAGCAGCGGCGCCTTGGTCTCGTAGGGCGTGTCCGCCGACGGGCCGGGATCGAGCTTGCGCTCGACGCCGTCGAGGCCGGAGAGGATCTGCGAGGCCATGTAGAGATAGGGATTGGCGGCAGGCTCGCCGATCCGGTTCTCCAGCCGCGTGGCGGCATCGCCCGCGCCGCCAAGCACGCGGATCATCACGCCGCGATTGTCGCGGCCCCAGATCGCGCGGTCCGGCGCCAGCGAATAGGAGCGGTAGCGCTTGTAGCCGTTGAGGGTCGGGGTGGTGAACACGGTGGACGCCCGGGCGTGATCAAGCAGTCCGGCGAGATAGGCCTGGCCGAACGCGCTGAGCGGCTCGGCGCCGTCCTTCGCCATGAACAGATTGTCGCCGCTCGCGCGCGAGACGACCGATTGATGCAGGTGCCAGCCGCTCGCGAACACGTTCGGCAGTTTCGGCCGGCACATGAAGGTGGCGTGATAGCCGTGGCGGCGCGCGATCTGCTTCACGGCGCTGCGGAACAGCACCATGTTGTCGGCGGGCGCGAGGCCTTTCTTCGGCGCGAAGGTGAACTCGCACTGGCTCGGCCCGAACTCGACCTCGACCGAGCGCAGGGGCAGGCCGAGCGCGACGATGTCGCGGCGCAGGATCTCGAGCACCGGCTCCATCTGATCGAAGCGCTGCTCGGTGAGATATTGATAGCCGTGGCTGAGCAGGCTGACCGATGGCGGCGTGCCGGGCTGGCCGGCATCTTCGGCGCGCATATGCGCATCCTCGAGCCTGAAGATGTGGAATTCCACTTCGAGGCCCGCGACGAAATCGTAACCGCGCGTGCCGAGTTCATCGAGCACGCGCCTGTAGAGCCCGCGCGTCGCGAACGGCACGGGTCGGCCGTCGTTGAAATACAGATCGCACAGCACCCACCCCGTCGTCGGCGCCCACGGCAAGACGCGAAACGTGGTGGGATCGGCGACCATCAGCACGTCCGCGGCGCCCTCCATCTCCTTCATGCCGAAGCCGCCGCCCGCGGTGAACACCGGAAACACCGTGCGGTGCGAGGTGTCCTTGGCGAGCATGGTCGTGGTGATGGAGCAGCCGCTCTCGAGCGAGGCGAGCGCCTCCGCTGCGATGATGGTCTTGCCGCGCAGGATGCCGTGCTGGTCGGGGAAGGCGAGGCGGATGACTTCGAGGTTCTTCTCCTCGGCGAGACGACGCATGCGCGAGGCGGCGTCCCTTTGCTCATCCGACCACAGCGCATGACGCGCGACGAAAGTCACTTCATCAACTCCTCAATCACCGCTGCTCAACTCGTGCAAGATATCTGCCACATCCGCCGTCATTGCGAGGATCGTAGCGGCGTAGCAATCCAGAGTCTGCCCGCAGATACATTTCTGGCTTGCTTCGCTTCGCTCGCAATGACGATGGAGAGAGTTTCGCGCTATTCAGCCGCCGTCAGCCGATGCACCTTGCCGGCGATCTCCTTCGGCACCGGTGCCGTCCATGGCGCGCCGCGGCGGCGCTTGACGTCGACCTCCATCCAGTAGGTCTCCCAGCCCCGCGTCGGCCCGATTCCGTCCATGGTCGCGGGACCCTGGATGCTGCGCGCGTTGGCCTCGTCCAGGAACAGCATCGGCTTCTCGCCGCCCGAGACCTTCTCGATCTCCTGCCGCAGCAGGCGGCGATATTGCACGATCGCCTTGTCGCTCTGGCCGAGATGCTCCTTGGTGCGGTCCTGGATCGCGCCCATCGATTCCACCGCCCACTGGTCGTGAACGTTGATGTCGTTGCCCATGCCGGTATAGGTCGCGGTCTGCTGCTCGTGCGGATCGAAGCCGTAATCGTTGCTGCGGTTCTTGCGCGAGATGTAGTCGGGCAGCTCGTAGAGCTCGAGCCGCTGGTCGCGCATTTTCTGCTTGTCGACCGGGTTCGTGTAGCTGGTGAAGATCGCGTACCAGTAGCAGTTCTCGTCGTCGACCGGCACGTGCCACTGCGTGATCGTCATCTCCGTGCTCATGGGGATGACGAAGCCGTGCGGGAAGAGCTGGTTGGTGACGCGCACATGCGTGCGCTCCTCGTCGATCTCGCGCAGGGCGATGAGGCGCAGGCCGTATTCGGTGTGCTCGACGTTGATGATCGGGCGGTCGTATTCCCGCAGGATCTTCGTCATCGGCAGATCGGAGCCGGCGGAGGCGCCGCGGAATTGCTTGCCGTAGGCGGTCGAGGTGTCCTCGTCCTCGAAGAAGCGGTGCAGATAGGAAGCGTGCGCGGGATCTATGCCGACTTCGAGCGCCTGCAGCCAGTTGCAGGCCATGTGCCCCTTGAAAGCGAACGTATGCGTGCCCGGCGCAACGAAGCAGTCGATCTCCGGAAATGCGGGCGGCTCGCCCTCGCCGAGATAGGCCCAGAGGATGCCGCTCTTCTCCACGACGGGATAGGAGCGCTGGCGGATGTTCTGGCAGAGCTTCGAATCCTTCGGCTCGGCCGGGGTCTCGATGCACTGCCCGGTCGCGTCGAACAGCCAGCCATGGAAGGAGCAGCGCAGGCCGCCATGCTCGAGCCGCCCGAAGGCGAGGTCGGCGCCGCGATGCGCGCAATGGCGGTCGATCAGGCCGTAGCGTCCGGTCTCGTCGCGAAACAGCACCAGGTTCTCGCCGAGCAGCCTGACGGGACGGATCGGCCGCGCGCCCTCCAGCTCGTCCACCAGCGCCGCCGGCTGCCAGTAGCTTCGCATCAGCTTGCCGCAGGGATCCTTGGGTCCGGTGCGGGTGATCAGGTCGTTCTGCTCCTGGCTCATCATGGCGCGTGCATCCTCGTGGAGTAGCGTTTGTTCGCCTATTGAACGAATGGGCGAATTATGACATGCCTCGGAGCGGCAGCAAGCACTATTTTGCAGGATTGTCCCACACTCATGCCCAAGCTGAAGCGAGACGAGCGCGAGGAGCGTGCCACGGATTTCGTCGAGAGCCTCGATCGCGGGCTGCGCCTGCTGCAATGCTTCGGCACCACGGCAGGTCCCACGACGCTGAGCGATCTCGCCCGCGCCGCGGAGCTTCCGCGCGCCACCGCGCGGCGCATGCTGTTCACGCTGCAGCGTGGCGGCTTCGTCATTGGCGATGGAAAACTGTTCTCGCTGACGCCGCATGTGCTGACCTTGGCGGCCTCATATCTGCGATCCAACCAGCTCGTTGCGGTTCTTCAACCCGTGCTCGATCGCATCGCGACCGCGGCGCAGGAAATCTCCTCGCTCGCGGTGCTCGATGGCGATGAGGTCGTGTTCATCGCTCGCGGCAGTCCGGCGCGGGTGTTTTCCGGCGGGCTCGAGATCGGCTACCGGCTGCCGGCCTTCTGCACTTCGGTCGGCCGCGCCATGCTCGGCCAGTTCGATGATGCTGAGCTCACCGCGCGCCTGAAGATGATGAAACGCGAGCCCCTGACGCCGCAGACGGTGACGGACCCGAGGGCGCTGCTCGCGCGCATCGCAGCCGATCGCGCGCAAGGCTACTCGCTCGTCGACCGCGAGGCTGAACCCCATTTCCGCTCGATCTCGGTCCCGGTCCGCCGCTATGACGGCGTGATCGTCGCCGCCATCAACATGGGCGCGCATATCGACCGGGTGCCGGCGCAGGAATTGGTCGATCGCTTCCTGCCGCTGCTGCAGGAGGGGGCAGGCTCTGTGCGCTCGCTATTGTTGTGATCGTAGGGTGGATTGGCCGAAGGCGTCATCCACCATCGTGTCCTGTCACGAGACGCGGTGGATTACGCCTCGCTGACCCACCCTGCCGGTCTCACTGCTCCGCTTCGCGCTCCATATCGCGTCCCGTGAGATCCTCGCCCTGCATGTCGGCGTAGACGCGCGCCATCTCGCGCATCAAGAACTTCGCGGGCACGTCGTGATAGGTGCCGCGGTCGTTGACATACTGCATGTAGGCGCGGCCTTCGCCGTCGAACGGATGCAGCAGCGCATCGCTGTGGCCGTCGAAATCGAGCGGCGCCACGCCGACCTTCGCACAGAGCGTATCGTTGAACGTCGGCGTCGCCTTGCGCCAGGCGCCGTCGACATGCACCTCGGTGAAACCGTGCCAGGTGAAGATGTCGGTGCCCATGCTGGCGCGGAGCTTCTCGGTGGTGAGATGGTTCTTCACGTCGGCAAAGCCGACGCGGGCCGGAATGCCGTGGACGCGGCAGGCGGCGGCATAGAGCGCGGCCTTGCCGACGCAATAGCCCTGCCCCGCAGCGAGGACGCTCGATGCGCGAAACGTCTCGGCGACGCGCATGCTGACATAGGGATTGTAGCGGATACCGTCGCGCACCGCCTTGTAGAGCACGCTCGCCTTCTCGCGTGCGTCCGCCTCCGGGCGTACGCTGGTTTCGGCGAAACGCTGCACCGCGGGATGATCGCTGTCGATGTATTCGCCGGGATCGGTGTAGAGGCGACGGATGGTATCGGGGAGGGTGTCGGTCATGCCCGCCAGTCTAATGCGGGCGCGCCGGTTGTCCACGCTGAGCGCTTGCTCCGCCCCGATATCAGGCTTGCGCTTTCCGTTTGGCTCGAGGTCAGGCCGGCAACGGATCTTCGCCGGCTTTCGGCCAGTAGGTGCCGAAGCTCCAGAGGCCGCCCTCGGGGTCCCGGGCCGAGAAGTCCCGGCTGCCGTAGTCGGTGTCTTCCAATTCCGTCTCGATTCGAGCTCCGGATGCCTTCACCCTGGCATAAAGCGCGTCGGGATCGTCAACGGCCATGTACACCGCGTCGGTTCGGCGCCCGTCGAGTTCGCCGACGCTCTTGCCATAGCTATCCTGCCGATGCGCTCCGAGCATCAGAATGGATGACCCGAACGACAACTCCGCATGCGCGACGATGTTCTCGCGCCGGTAGACCACCCGCTCGGTGAATCCCAGGATGTCCTTCAGCCACGCGATCATCGCCTCCGCGTCCTTGCAGCGCATCGTGTGATAGAGGCGAGGGGGTTCGTTTCCGGTTGGACTGGACATGGCATTCTCCACTTGGATTGTGCGCTCAGCCTAGGCGAGCCGTCGTCTCGCGGCTTGAACAAATGGGACCTGAAACTATCCGCCGGCTTCGCGGATCAGGCGTGGATCAAGCTGCTCCAGCCGCGCGGCCCAGATGGTCGGCCTCTCGCCGCTGAACTCCTTGAAATCGCGGGCGAGATGCGCCTGGTCGGCAAAGCCGGCCTCGATCGCAATACCGGCCCAGCCTCGCCTATCCCCGTTGCGCGCCAGTTCGCAGGCGCGGTGAAAGCGCAGCATCCGCGCCAATGTCTTCGGTGAAACCCCGATCTCGTTGTGAAACCGGCGCGCGAGATGTTTACGGCTCCAACCGATGTCCGATGCGATGTCCGATATGCGCGCCGCGCCAGCGCTGCCCCAGAGCCGGCTGAGCGACGCAGCGATTGCGGGGGAGGGCGCGTGCACCGCCCGCTCAAGCACGAAAGTCTCGATGATGTCGAGGCGTCGCTGCCAATTGTCTGCTTCCGCCACCCGCTCGCCGAGTTCTCGACCGTCGCGGCCGAGCAAATCTCCGATATCGATCATGCGCGCGGTGAGGTCAGGTACGGCGCCGCCGTAGAACCGGTAAGCGCCGAGCGGCGTGAAGTCGATCTGGACACACATGGCGCGGCCATCGGATTCGATCTGCACGGGTCCGGGAAACAAGCCGGCAACGAAGCTCGGCTGGATATCCGACCGATCGGGCTCACGCCCGAGCGCGATGCGGAACGGGCTGCCAAGGTTGATCAGAAACGGCAGCGACAGCGGCGCGGCGTGGCGAAAATTGGTCAGGCCGGCCCCGCGCTCGCGATAGCAGGAGATCGACGAGACGATGTGCGTCATATGCGCGGGAACAGGGCGTCTGATGACTTCCGGCGCGATGCTTGCGTCCATGGAGAAGCCTCCGTTGTCCTGCACAGCTTAGCCGGACGACGGGATCGCACCAAGAGACGGCGTCCGGAACTAAGGCCGGTTGCGCATCCAGTCGGCGAGGCCCGACATTGCGCGATCGAGATGCTGCCGCGCGGCGGCATCGGTGATCGTCTCCGCCAGCGCCCCGCGCATGCAGAGCATCCACGCATCGCGCTCGGCATCGCCGATGGCAAAGCCGAAGTGCCGCTGCCGCAATCTCGGATGACCTTTCTCGGGGGAATAGAGCTTCGGGCCACCCGTCCATTCGGTGAGATAGCGCTTCAGGACGTCGCGGATCGGACCGAGGTCCTCCGCGTGCATCGCGCGGATGATCTTCGCCTCCGGTAGCGTGTCCATGCGGTCGTAGAAGCGGTCGACGAGGGCGTCGATCGTTGCGCTGCCGCCGATCCGATCGAACAGCGAGACCGAGGCGTCGATATTGGTCATGCGAAAACCGAGCTCACAGCGCCACGTTGCGCAGGCCGAAGCTGCGCGCCTCGTTCTGCAGCACGGGCCGCACCGCATCGATCAGCCGCACGGCGGCGGCATCGACGGACAGCCCCGCGGTATCCACCACCGCCGCCGCGCGCGAATACAGCGGCTCGCGGCTGAGCAGGATGTTGCGCAGCTCCGCCATGGCGGAGCGGTCATCGGCCATGGGGCGCAGATCGCCCTGGCGGCGCACGCGCGCCATATGCTCCTCGGGCTCGGCCTTCAGCCAGATCGTGTAGAACGAGGATAGCACCTGGTCGAAGGTGAGCGGCTCGGAGACGATGCCGCCGCCGGTTGCCAGCACCATCAGCTCGTTGCGCGCGAGCAGCTGTTGCAGCGCCGCCTGTTCCATGCGGCGAAAGCCTTCCTGGCCGTAGAGCGCGATGATCTCGGCGACCGAGAGCCCGTTCTGCTGCTCGACCTCCTTGTTGAGCTCGACGAAGCTCCAGCCGATCTTCTTCGCCAGGATCTTGCCGAGGGTGGATTTGCCGGCGCCGCGCAGGCCGATCAGCGCGATGCCGCAGAATGGCGCGCGTCGCGGGGCGGAGGCGCTGCCGCCGGAGAGCAGATCCTTGGCCTGAGCGATCTGCGCCGGGGTTGCCTTGCGCAAGAGATCGCGAAACATCTGCCAGTCCGGCGTTGGATCGGCCGAAGGGAGCAGGTCTTCGAGATGCGCGCCCATCGCGTCCGAGACGCGGCGCAGCAGCACGATCGAGACATTGCCCTTGCCGCTCTCGAGCTGCGCGATGTAGCGCTCCGAAATTCCTGATACCTTGGCGAGCACCTTGCGCGACATGCCGCGCAGCGCGCGCATGGTGCGCACGCGCTGGCCGAGCTGTTCGAGGAAGCGGGATTCGGCGTCGGGACTTTCGCTCATGAGCCTTCTTTACAGGGGTCCTGCGGCGCGTTTTAATGAAACATAGTGCCTGCTGGCATTGACAGCAAGCCAATGCGATGTCTTTCTATGAATTATAATTCTAAATTCGGGGGAGATGTCTGTGAGCGAGGGATCCTATAACGCGGTGACCTGGCTGCTCGACCGTAACGTCGAGGAGGGCCGCGGCAACAAGCTCGCCTTCGACGACACCGTCTCGCGCCTCACCTATGGCGAGCTCCAGCGCCAGACCCGGCGCGTCGCCAACATGCTGCGCCGGCTCGGCGTCCGCCGCGAGGAACGCGTCGCGATGATCATGCTGGATACGATCGACTTCCCGGTCGTGTTCCTGGGCGCAATCCGCGCCGGCATCGTGCCGGTGCCGCTGAACACGCTTTTGACCGCCGACCAATACGCCTACATCCTCGCCGATTGTCGTGCCCGCGTGCTGTTCGTGTCCGAGGCGCTCTATCCCGTCATCAAGGACGTCGTCGGCCGCATGCCCGATCTCGAGCATGTCGTCGTCTCCGGTGCCAAGCAGAACGGCCACAAGCAGCTGGCCGAAGAGATGGCCGGCGAGAGCGACCAGTTCACCACCGCCGTGACCCACCCGGATGAGCCGGCGTTCTGGCTCTATTCGTCGGGCTCGACCGGCATGCCCAAGGGCGTGCGCCATCTGCATTCGAACATGCAGGCAACCGCCGACACCTACGCCAAGCAGGTGCTCGGCATTCGCGAGAGCGATGTCTGCCTGTCGGCCGCAAAACTGTTCTTCGCCTACGGCCTCGGCAATGCGCTGACCTTCCCGATGTCGGTCGGCGCGAGCGTCATCCTCAACAGCGAGCGCCCGACGCCGGCACGCATGTTCGACCTGATGAACCGCTACAATCCGTCGATCTTCTACGGCGTGCCGACGCTGTTCGCGGCGATGCTCAACGACGAGACGATGAAGGGCGAGCGCTGCGGCAAGGCGTTGCGCATTTGCACCTCGGCCGGCGAGGCGCTGCCGGAATCCGTCGGCAACAGCTGGAAAGCGCGGTTCGGCGTCGACATCCTCGACGGCGTCGGCTCGACCGAGCTCTTGCACATTTTTCTCTCGAACGCGCCCGGCGATATCAAGTACGGCTCCTCCGGCAAGCCGGTGCCGGGCTACGCGGTGCGGCTTGTGAACGAGGCCGGCCAGGACGTCGCCGACGGCGAGGTTGGCGAGCTCCTGGTCGATGCGCCTTCCGCCGGCGAGGGCTATTGGAATCAGCGTCACAAAAGCCGCCGCACCTTCGAGGGGCCGTGGACCCGCACCGGGGATAAGTATGTCCGCGACGGCGAGGGCCGCTACACCTTCTGCGGCCGGGCCGACGACATGTTCAAGGTCTCCGGCATCTGGGTCTCGCCGTTCGAGGTCGAAAGCGCGCTGATCACCCATCCGGCGGTGCTGGAAGCCGCCGTCGTGCCCGAGGCCGATCCGGAAGGCCTCCTGAAGCCGAAGGCGTTCGTGGTGCTGCGCCCGGGCGCGCCGACGACGGACTTGCAGGAGATGCTGAAGGAACACGTCAAGCAAAAGATCGGCCCTTGGAAATATCCGCGCTGGATCGACGTGGTGGAGTCCCTGCCCAAGACCGCGACGGGGAAGATCCAGCGGTTCAAACTGCGGGAAGGCGCGAATTGAGTTTGCTGATGCCGCGCACTGCCGTCATCGAGACCTCCGTCGCGCTCCCTCCCCCACAAGGGGGGAGGGAACGACGGAGTGCGCGTAAATATCTCGCGCTCATCCAGCGAAGCAGAGTGACACCATGACCAATCTCACCCCCACCGGTTTCCTCAGCATCGGCACCGCCAGCCTCGAATACAAATGGCTCGCGCCACCGGCAGCGGATGCGCCGACCATCGTGATGCTGCACGAAGGCCTCGGCTCCGTCGGGCTCTGGGGCGACTTCCCGGAGAAGCTGCAGCAAGCCACCGGCGCCGGCATCTTGGTCTATTCGCGCGCGGGCTATGGCCAATCCAGCACGGTCGCGCTGCCGCGGCCACTCGACTACATGCAACGCGAGGCGCTGGACGTGCTGCCGAAGCTGCTCGACATGATCGGCTTCAAGCGTGGCCTCCTGCTCGGCCATTCCGACGGGGCCTCGATCGCCACGATCTATGCCGGAGCGCATCAGGATCATCGTCTCAGCGGCCTCGTGCTGATCGCGCCGCATTTCATCGTCGAGGATATCTCGATCAAATCCATCGCCGCGATCAAGACGACCTTTGAGACCACCGACCTCAAGACGAAGCTCGCGCGCTGGCACAAGGACGTCGACAACGCCTTCTACGGCTGGAACGGCGCCTGGCTCGACCCGAAGTTCCGCGATTGGGACATTTCAGACTACCTCGCCTACATCCGCGTCCCCGTTCTGGTCGTGCAGGGTGCGGACGATCAATACGGGACGCTGCGTCAGGTCGAGATCGCGCAGGAGGAGTGCTACTGCCCGGTCGACGTGAAGATCGTTTCCGGCGCGGGGCATTCTCCGCATCGCGAGGCGCCGGCGGCGACGCTGGAGGCGATCGAGCAGTTCGCAGGAGCGGCCCTGCGCGACGATCAGGGCCTGCAAGGGCGCGCCGCGTGATGGCAGCAGAACGACTCCTCATGAAACAAAGTGCATGCTACGGCAGTTGAGGGCTAGACGTGTTCGAAAAGATGCACTATTGTGCATCTAACGGACAAGCCAGAACGCATAATTCAAGCTCAGGGATGACCCATGGCCGGGGAAGATCGGCGCCTCGCAGGCGGCGCGACATTCATCGATTTCCAGACCGAACCGTCCCGCTACAAGCACTGGAAGCTCGCGGTCGACGGCGACGTCGCGACGCTGACCATGGATGTCGATGAGAACGGCGGCCTGTTCGAGGGCTACCTGCTCAAGCTCAATTCCTACGACCTCGGCGTCGATATCGAGCTGGCTGACGCGCTTCAGCGACTGCGCTTCGAGCATCCCGAGGTGAAGGTCGTGGTGATGCGCTCGGCCAAGAACCGCGTGTTCTGCGCCGGTGCGAACATCCGCATGCTCGCGGGATCGACCCACGCGCACAAGGTGAATTTCTGCAAATTCACCAACGAGACCCGCAATGGCATGGAGGATTCGTCGGAAAATTCCGGCCAGCGCTTCATCACCGTGGTGAACGGCTCGGCCGCCGGCGGCGGCTATGAACTGGCGCTTGCGACGGATCACATCATCCTTGCCGATGACGGCTCGTCCGCGGTGGCCTTGCCTGAAGTGCCGCTGCTCGCCGTGCTGCCCGGCACCGGCGGTCTGACGCGCGTCGTCGACAAGCGAAAAGTGCGCCGCGACCATGCCGATTTTTTCTGCACCATCGAGGAGGGTGTGAAGGGAAAGCGCGCGGTGCAGTGGCGTCTCGTGGACGAGATCGCGCCGAACTCCAAGCTGGAAGCCAGGATCGCCGAGCGCGCCAGGGAATTCGCCGCCGCTTCGAAGCGGCAGGGCAGCGGCAAGGGCGTTGCGCTGACGCCGCTCAACCGCGTCATTGACGAGACCGGCATCCGTTATGGCTTCGTCACCGTGGACATCGATCGCGCGGCCCGCATCGCCACCATCTCGATCAAGGCGCCGGAGGCTGCACCGCCCGCCGACATCGACGGAATGATGGCGCAGGGAGCGTCGTTCTGGCCGCTCCAGGTCGCGCGCGAGATCGACGATGCCATCCTGCATCTTCGCATCAACGAGCTCGAGATCGCCATGCTGGTGTTCAAGAGCCATGGCGACCGCGCCCATGTGCTCGCCTGCGACGCCTTCCTCGAAGCCAACAAGGCCCACTGGCTCGTCAACGAGATCAGGCACTACTGGAAGCGCGTGCTGAAGCGCATCGACGTCACCTCGCGCACGCTGGTGACGCTGGTCGAGCCCGGCTCCTGCTTTGCCGGCACGCTGGCCGAGCTCGTGTTCGCGGCCGACCGCTCATACATGCTGATCGGCACGCGCCAGGGCGACAACCGTCCGCCGCCGTCGGTCGAACTGTCTGCGATGAACTTCGGCCCGTATCCGATGAGCCATGGCCTGACGCGGCTGCAATCGCGCTTCCAGGCCGATCCGTCCGACGTCGACCGCGCGGAAGCCACGCTCGGCACCGCGCTCGATGCGGAGCAGGCGGAAGAGCTCGGCCTCGTCACCTTTGCGCTCGACGACATCGACTGGGACGACGAGGTCCGCGTGTTCATCGAGGAGCGCGCCAGCTTCTCGCCCGACAGCCTCACCGGCATGGAAGCGAGCCTGCGCTTCGTCGGCCCCGAGACGATGGAATCAAAGATCTTCGCGCGCCTCACCGCCTGGCAGAACTGGATCTTCCAGCGTCCGAATGCCGTCGGTGAGGAAGGCGCGCTGCGCCGCTACGGCAGCGGCCAGAAGCCGAAATTCGATATGACGCGAGTCTAGCGGGTAGGGAGTGGCGAATGGCGAATAGGGAATGCCCATTCGCTACCCGCCATTCGCCATTCGCCCCTTCAAACGAGCTAGTCCCACACGGGAGGTCCCCATGAACGTCAACATCATGAACGTCGACTACTCGACCAAGATTCCCAACAACGTCAATCTTGCCGAAGACCGCCAGGTGCTCAAGGCGCTGGAAGGCTGGCATCCCGGCTACATGGACTGGTGGAGCGACATGGGGCCGGAAGGTTTCCAGGAATCGCTGGTCTATTTGCGCACGGCCTATTCGGTCGATCCGCGCGGCTGGGCCAAGTTCGACTATGTCCGCATGCCCGAATATCGCTGGGGCATCCTGCTCGCGCCGCAGGAGGAAAACCGCGTCGTACCGTTCGGCGAGCACTACGGCGAGCCGGCCTGGCAGGAGGTTCCGGGCGAGCATCGCGCCATGCTGCGCCGCCTGATCGTGATCCAGGGCGACACCGAGCCGGCCTCGGTCGAGCAGCAGCGCCATCTCGGCAAGACCGCGCCCTCGCTCTACGACATGCGCAACCTGTTCCAGGTCAACGTCGAGGAAGGCCGCCACCTCTGGGCGATGGTCTATCTGCTCCAGAAGTACTTTGGCCGCGACGGCCGCGAGGAAGCGGATGATCTGCTGCGCCGCCGCTCCGGCGATGCCGATGCACCGCGCATGCTGGGCGCCTTCAACGAGGCGACGCCGGACTGGCTGTCGTTCTTCATGTTCACCTACTTCACCGATCGCGACGGCAAGATGCAGCTGCACAGCCTCGCGCAGTCCGGCTTCGATCCCCTGTCGCGCACCTGCCGCTTCATGCTGACGGAAGAGGCGCACCACATGTTCGTCGGCGAGACCGGCATCACCCGCGTCGTGCAGCGCACCTGCGATGCGATGAAGGCGGCCGGCATCACCGATCCCACCGACATCGCCAAGGTCCGCGCGCTCGGGGTGATCGATCTTCCGACCATCCAGAAGAAGCTGAACCTGCACTATACGCTGTCGCTCGACCTGTTCGGCTCGGAGGTCTCGACCAACGCGGCCAACGCCTTCAACGCCGGCATCAAGGGCCGCTACCACGAGACCCAGATCGAAGACGATCACCAGCTCAAGAACTCCACCTATCCGGTGCTCAAGCTGATCAACGGCGAGATCAAGCTGGTCGACGAGCCGGCGCTGACCGCGCTCAACATGCGCCTGCGCGACGATTACAGCCAGGACTGCGTCAAGGGCATGCTGCGCTGGAACAAGGTGATCTCGACCGCGGGCTACGATTTCCAGCTCAAGCTGCCCAACGTTGCCTTCCACCGCCACATCGGCGAGTTCAAGGACGTGCACGCGACGCCCGACGGCATCCTGATCGACGATGCCACCTGGGCCAAGCGCAAGGACGAGTGGCTGCCGTCCGCCAGCGACGGCGACTTCATCACCTCCCTGATGCAGCCCGTCACCGAGATCGGCCAGTTCGCGTCCTGGATCTCCCCGCCCAAGGTCGGCATCGACAACAAGCCCGGCGATTTCGAATATGTGAAGATCGAGTCGTAAGCATCGGGACTCGGCGCTCCCGCAAACACAAACGGCGTCATCACCCGCGAAGCGGGTGATGCACTATTCCAGGGGCGCTTGTGGCTTCACAGAGAAGTCGCAAGCGCACTGGATTCCGGACGGGCAGTGTTTTGCCCGACGTGTCAACCGCGTCGCGGCTGAATCGTCGTTTCTGGGCGGCTCAAGAAAATCCCTTGCTGATCAAGGGGCATTCTACTGTGCATGGGGTTGTTTTCGACGTTTCGGTTTTGGGCCCCATTGCGTGTGACCAGAGATCGCCCGATCAATCGCTGTCCCACCCGCTGCCCTTGATCCCCGGGTTCGCATAGACGATGCCGCCGTCGACCGCGATGGTCGCCCCGACGACGTAATCGCCCGCGCGCGAGGCGAGATAGATCGCGGCGCCCGCCATGTCCTCGTCGGTGCCGATGCGGCCGACGGGTACGCGCGTTGCGACCTCGTCGGCGTGGTCGCGCGCGGCGCGGTTCATGTCGGACTTGAACGGGCCCGGCGCGATCGCGGTGACCACGATGTGGTCCGGGACGAGCTTCACCGCCATGCGCCGCGTCAGATGGATCAGCCCGGCCTTGCTCGCGGCATAGGAATAGGTCTCGCCCGGATTGACGAAGATGCCGTCGATCGAGGCGATGTTGATCACCTTCGCGGGCCGCTCCGCGCTTCCCGACGCGCGCAGCGTCGGCGCCAGCGCCTTGGTCAGGAAGAACGGCGCCTTGACGTTGAGGTTCATCACCTTGTCCCAGCCGCTCTCCGGAAATTCGTCGAACTCCGCGCCCCAGGCCGCGCCGGCATTGTTGACCAGGATGTCCAGCCTGGCCTCGCGCTTGCCGTACTCATTCGCCAGCAGCTCGCAGCCGGCGACCGTGGAGATGTCGATCGGCAGCGCGATGCACTCGCCGTCGTATTGGGCGCTGAGCTCTTTCGCGGTGGCTTCGCAGGGTCCCGCCTTGCGCGCGGTGATGTAGACCTTCGCCGCGCCGGCGCTGAGGAATCCCGCCGCAATCATCTTGCCGATGCCGCGCGAGCCGCCGGTCACCAGCGCGATGCGGCCTTTGAGCGAGAACAGATCGTTGAACATGGTGCCTCCCTTGATTGGCGCTTGTTGTGAGCGGGGCGGGGAGGGGAGTCAATCTCCGCGGCCGCGGACATCGAGGGGCTACGCCGCCGCGATCCGGCGGAGGCCGTTCCACATCGCGGTCGCAGCGCCCGAGGTCAGCACCGGCAGGATGCGCGCGTCCTGGTAGTTGCCGTTGAGCGAGACGCGCGGCAGCGCCGTCATGTGGGCGGCATTGTCGGCGAACAGCATGCCGGGCCGCGTCGTCACCGCGGTCTTGAAGCCGGCGGCTGCAGCAAGGGTGAATTCGCGCATCCCCGCGGCCTCGCGGTCGCCATAGGGGTAGGCAAGATGCAGCACGGGGCGCTCCAGCGCCTGCTCGATCCGCGCGCGGCTCACCGTCATCTCCTGCGCGGCAACGTCTTCCGCCTGCTTGGCGAGGTTGCAATGGCTGACGCTGTGCGCGCCGATCGTGACCAGCGGATCGGCGGCGAATGTCTTCAACTCGGTCCAGGACAGGCAGAGGCTGCGGCACAGCGCTCCCATGTCGACGTCGTACGTCGTGCACAGTGCCTCGATCTCGCGCTTGAGGTCGTGCTCGCCCGGCAGCGCGCGCAGCCAGTCGTGCAGGCGGTCGAACGTTGCCTGCTTGGCCGCAGGCGTCGTCGCATCGAGCCGCAATGCAGAATTGCCGATTGTAATGTCGATCTGCTCGGCCTTCGCGATGACGGCCTCCAGCGCCGCCCACCACAAGCGTCCGGTGCCGTCGGCAAAGTCGCTCGCGACATAGACGGTCAGAGGCGCGTCAAATTCGCGCAGCACCGGCAGTGCATGGTCCAGATTGTCGCGATAGCCGTCGTCGAGGGTAAAGGCGGCGAAGCGGCGGTCGAACCGTCCCTGCGCCAATCGCTCGTGCAGCTCGTCCATGGTGACGATGTCGATGTCGCGCGAGCGCAAATGGCACAGTGTCGCGCGAAGGAATTCGGGGGTGACTTCGAGATGCCGGTTCGGCTGAAACGCGGCCTCACGGGCCGGCCGCACCCGGTGCAGCATGAAAATGGCGCCGACGCCCGACAAGAGCGGGCGCAACAGGTGGTGCGCCCCGCTGAAATAAAGTGCTCCCAGCCCGGCGCGGATGACGTTGTTACGCAGTTGTTTCATGACCGGCTGAGGGACTCTGGCATTCCGCCTTCAACTTACGGAAGAACCCTTGAAGAAAAAGTTATTTGGATTGTCCAGGCAGGGCCTTCGGAACAGCACCATTTCCGGTTTGACAGCCTGCCAAGGGTTTGTTTTGTCTCCGTTTCCAGAGTTCGGGTCGTCGAATGCAAAAGCTTTTCTCGTGGGCCAGCAAATGGTGGCCGGGGCTGATCCCCCTGGCCATCATGTGGGGATTTGCGGCCTGGAATAACACCTTACCGGTCGAGGCCGACCTGTCTGCCCGAAGCTCGGCGGTGCTGAAGAATACCGTCCTGGACAAAACCCGGATCGCGGTCGATGGCCGCGACGTCAGCCTGGCCGCGGACGCCTTCTCCGAGGAAGGGCGCCGAGACGCCGTGATGGCGGTCGAGACCGTGCCCGGCGTGCGGCTGGTCGACGACCGGACCCGACTTGTTCCCGAGGCCAAGCCTTTCGTCTGGAATGCCGAGCGTGACGTGGTGCGGGTGACGCTGTCGGGCTCCGCGTCCTTGCCGTCGATGAAGGCCCGGCTGACCGAGGCGGCCCGCAAGGAGGTCGGCGGCGCCGAGGTGGCCGACCAGATGGGTCTGGCACGCGGCGCGCCGCCGCGGTTCGAGGCGGCCGCGATGCTCCTGCTGGACCAGATCGGCAAGCTCAAGGACGGCAAGATCACGATAACGGACACCAAGGTCAATCTGTCGGGCATGGCGCGCGAGCTTGGCGGCCGCGAGGCGATCGCAGCAGCGCTGAAGAACCTGCCCGAGGGCTTTTCAATCGCCGCCAACGACATCAAGGCGCCCCCTTATATCTTCCAGGCCTACAAGGACCCGGTGGCGGCGAAGGTGACGCTGACCGGCTACGTTCCCGACAACCATGTCCATGCGGCAATCGCCACCAGCGCCTCGCGAAAGTTCTTCACCGAAAAGGTCGTGGACAATCTCAAGGCCAGCGTCGGCGCACCCGGCTCCTTCAGCATGGCGGTCGTCGCAGCGCTTGGCGCGCTGTCGCGGCTATCGACCGGCACGCTCGTCGTCTCCGATCGCGAGGTGAAGCTGTCCGGTGATGCGCTCTACGAGGGCGCCGCCAACGACATCCGCGCTGGCCTCGGCAGGGACTTCCCGAAAACCTGGCAATACAAGCCGGAGATCACGGTGAAGCCCGCGGCAGGCCCCGTCGACGGCACCGTGTGCCAGCAATTGTTCACAGAGCTTCTGACCAAGGGCAAAATCCGCTTCGCAAACAAGCGCGCGGATATCGATCCCGACTCCGCGGCCATCCTTGATCGTCTCATCGAGACCGCACTGCGCTGCCCCACCACCAATATCGTGGTCGTCGGGCATACCGACGCGGACGGTGAGGATTCCTTCAACCAGGCTCTCTCGGAAAAGCGCGCACAGGCGGTGATCGACTATCTGGTCAAGGCCGGTTTGCCGGCCAGCCGGTTCACGGCGGTCGGCCATGGCAGCACGCAGCCCGTTGCCAGCAACGACACCGATGAAGGCAAGGCGCGGAACCGCCGCATCGAATTTCTGGTGAGGTGACGATGCCCTATCTCGTCTCTTTCCACCTGGGCTGGCTGATCGGCTCGTTGCTGCTGGGCTTTTGCATGGGCTGGATCTCGGTGGTCCAGCGCGGCAACGGCACCTCGAAGGTGACGGCGCGCTGGCTCGCCGCGCTTGCTGTGGCTCTGATCGCGGCCTCGGTCGCCCATGTTGTCCCCGGCCGCTTCGGCTACTGGCTCGACCTTGGGCTGATCATGTTCGCCTGCTATCTCGTCGGTTGCACCATTGGTGCATGGCTGCGCGACCGCGTCGTCTCGCGCACCGCACCGCCGGCGGCTCCGTGATGTTGCCGTGCACCCTGACCGCGCGGCCGATAGATTGAAGTCGGCTTAAGTCGTGACGGAACATTGTGCGGCCGAAATCATCAAAACTTCATGGCGTCTGCGCAGGATTGCCACGGAGATTCGCGTCAACCGTGCCGCCGAAGGCGCCAAACCGTGCATCAGGAGCCATGACCCTGCCTAAAATACTGAAGGCACGTGTTTTTGTTCGAACTGGCGAATTCCACTCCGCCCGAAAACGCGCTAGTGGAGGGGCAGGGGGCATGCGCGATGCCGGTGCCGGCGGCGAAGGTTCGTTGAGTGCCTGTGAGTCGTCCGCCCGTCCGCCGGCCACCCTGGCCGCTGAAGCGTTGTTCGAGGTCTAGATGCTGGAAGCCATACGCAGGGCGACGTCGTTTCTGCGCGAGAAGCAAGTCCTGCATAAGCTTGGCGTTGTGATCAGCATCGCGGTCATCGGGATCGCTTGCTATGTGCTCTACCACATGCTGCGGGGCATCGATTTCAACGAGGTCCTCGAAGCGATCAAGAGCACCGAGCCGAGCCAGATTGCGATGGCGGCGCTGTTCGTCGCTGCGGGCTATTTCACCCTGACCTTCTACGACCTGTTCGCCACGCGCGCGATCGGCCACGCCCAGGTGCCCTACCGGATCACCGCGCTCGCGGCCTTCACCAGCTACTCGATCGGTCACAATGTCGGCGCATCCGTCTTCACCGGCGGCGCGGTGCGCTATCGCATCTATTCGGCCTATGGACTGAACGCGATCGACGTCGCCAAGATCTGCTTCCTCGCCGGCCTCACCTTCTGGCTCGGCAACGCCGCCGTGCTCGGGCTCGGCATCGCCTACCATCCGGAGGCTGCAGCCTCGATCGACCAGCTTCCGCCCTGGCTGAATCGGACGCTGGCGCTGATGATCATCGCGGCGCTGGTCTGCTACGTGGTCTGGGTCTGGACCCAACCGCGGGTGGTCGGCCGCGGCCCCTGGACCGTGGTGCTGCCGGGCGGCCCCCTGACGCTGCTCCAGATCGCAATCGGCATCATCGATCTCGGCTTTTGTGCGCTCGCCATGTACGTGCTGGTCCCGGACGAGCCCAATCTCGGTTTCGTCGTGGTCGCGGTGATCTTCGTCTCGGCGACCCTGCTCGGCTTTGCCAGCCATTCGCCGGGAGGCCTTGGCGTGTTCGACGCCGCCATGCTGGTCGGCCTCTGGCAGATGGACCGGGAGGAACTGCTGGGCGGAATGCTGCTGTTCCGCCTCCTCTATTATGTGTCGCCCTTCGTCATATCTGTAATCTTGCTGACGTTTCGCGAAGTTATAATCGGCACACGTTCGAAGCGCTTGCAGCAGGCGGCACTCAAGCTCGACCCCGGCCCGGCGCGTGAAGCCGCCTATGTGAGAGAGCGTAGCGACAGCGGTGCCTGACCGGCGCAAGCCCCAGGACAAGTCCTCCAGGAGAAGCCCGTCCCGATGGCGATCGACGCCCCATCTTCTCCCAACGTTCAGCCATGGTCGGACCGGCTGCGGCACTCGACCATCATCCTCATCGCCGCGGCGCTGGCGCTGTCAGTCGTGGTCTCGCTCGGCGAATTGTCGGCACTGCACGCCGCGATCGTGTTCCTCTGCATCGCGGCGGCTGCCCTGATCCCCTGGCGGCTGCACGATCCCGCCGCTTCCCGGGACGACGTCAGGCGCATCAACCCGGTCGAGAGCGCGGCGGTGGCCGCGGTGGTCGCCGGCATGCCGGATCCGGCTGTGCTGCTCGACCGCGCCGGTCGCGTCATCCACCTCAATGCCGCCGCCGCTCAGCTCGCCCCGGCGCTGCGTCGGAACGAGCTCGCCCAGTTCGCGCTGCGCTCGCCGGAGATCATCACGGCACTGCGCGAGGCGATCGCGACCACCGAGCCGCGGCGCGCGACCTATCTCGACCATGTTCCGGTCGATCGCTGGATGGAGCTCATGATCACGCCGGTGCCGGTGCCGACCAGCTTCGGCGGTACCGACAAATGCATGCTGATGACCTTCCACGACCAGACGCCGCTGCGCCGGGTGGAGGAGATGCGGGCCGACTTCGTCGCCAATGCGAGCCACGAGCTGCGCACGCCGCTGGCCGCATTGTCGGGCTTCATCGACACGCTGCAGGGCCAGGCCAAGGACGATCCCAAGGCGCGCGAGCGCTTCCTCGGCATCATGCACAACCAGGCCACCCGCATGGCGCGCCTGATCGACGATTTGCTGTCGCTGTCGCGGGTCGAGCTGTCGGCCCATGTCCGGCCCGACACCCTGGTCGACCTCGTGCCGATCATCCGCCAGGTCGCCGACGGGCTCGAGCCGCTGGCGCGCGAGCGCCAGGTCGTGGTGGAAATCCAACTGCCGGATCCGCCGGTGATGATCGCCGGCGACCGCGAGGAGCTGCTCCGCCTGTTTGAGAACCTGATCGAGAACGCGCTCAAATACGGCGCCTCCGGCGGGCGCGTCATCGTGTCGCTGACATCAGGCGCCGCCTCTGATGGAACTCAGGAAATCCGGATCATGGTACGCGATTTCGGCCCCGGTATCGCGCCCGAGCACCTGCCGCGGCTGACCGAGCGCTTCTATCGGGTGGACGTCGGCGACAGCCGCTCGCAAGGCGGTACCGGGCTCGGATTATCGCTGGTGAAACATATTCTTAACCGCCATCGCGGCCGGCTTTTGATCGAAAGCGTGCCCAAGCAGGGCGCAACTTTCACGGCGTGTTTTCCCCAGGCGAAGATTTCGGCCGCGGCCTAAAAACCAAGCGAATCCAAGTGCTTGGTTGCGTCATCCAACTGTCATGAAACCTTCGTAAAAGCACAGCCGACCGCTCCTAAACGGGCGGCGCGGGGAGCGCGATCGGGCGCGGAAGGCGCTTCGCTCCCCCTGTATGGAGACCAGCATGAATTTCCTCAAAACTATGGTCGCTGCTGGCTTGGTAGCCGCATCGACGACGGCAGCCTTCGCGGCCGACATCACCGGCGCCGGCGCGACGTTCCCGTTCCCGCTCTATTCCAAGTGGGCTGACGCCTACAAGAAGGAGACCGGCAACGGTCTGAACTACCAGTCGATCGGTTCGGGCGGCGGCATCAAGCAGATCCAGGCCAAGACCGTGACCTTCGGCGCGAGCGATATGCCCCTCAAGCCCGAGCAGCTTGAAAAGGACGGAATGATCCAATGGCCACAGGCGATGGGTGCCTTGGTGCCGGTCGTCAATCTCGAAGGGATCAAGTCGGGCGAGCTGGTGTTTTCCGGCGAGCTGCTGGGCGACATCTATCTGGGCAAGGTCAAGACCTGGAATGACCCGGCGATCGCCAAGCTTAATCCCAAGGTGAAGCTCCCCTCGGACGCCATCACCGTCGTGCGCCGGTCGGACGGCTCCGGCACCACGTTCATCTGGACCGATTTCCTTTCCAAGACCAATGCCGAGTGGAAGACGAAGGTCGGTGCCGGTACCGCGGTCGAATGGCCGACGGGTGTTGGCGCCAAAGGCAATGAAGGCGTCGCGGGTAATGTCAGCCAGACCAAGAACTCGATCGGCTATGTCGAGTATGCCTATGCCAAGCAAAACAAGCTGACCTACGGTGCCCTGATCAACAAGTCCGGCAAGACCGTGCAGCCGACCGTTGCGGCCTTCCAGGCTGCAGCCGCCAACGCCGACTGGGCCGGCTCCAAGAACTACTATGTGATCCTGACCGACCAGCCGGGTGAAACGTCTTGGCCGATTACCGGCGCGACCTTCATCCTGATGCACAAGGATGCGACCGACAAGGCGGCCTCCCAGGAAGCCCTCAAGTTCTTCAAGTGGGCGTTCGAGAAGGGCGACAAGATGGCCGAGGAACTCGACTACATCCCGATGCCCGATACTGTCGTGAAGCAGATCGAGAAGACGTGGGCTGCCGAGATCAAGAGCTGATTGCAGCGTACTGAACTCGCGCTCCGCCTCGGCGGGCGCGAGTGGACGAGCGGCCCGGAATCTTCAGGATTCCGGGTCCCCTTGAAGACAATCCCGGAACGACGCGGGCAAGCCGTCGAAAACGACCGCCTTTGGCGGCATGCAGCTGGCGTGAGCAAAACAGGGGATCGGCGTGGCAGAGATGGCCGTTCAGAGCGATGTAATCGACGATGCCGGACCGTATGATCGCGCCAAGGCCTTGGGCGCGTTCAAGCTCGGCGACGTCACTTTCTATTGGATCACGCGGCTTTCCGCGATCTCGGTGCTGCTGATCCTCGGCGGCATCATCCTTTCGCTGGTCGTCGGCGCCTTCCCCGCAATGAAGGAGTACGGCCTCTCCTTCCTGTGGACGCAGCGCTGGGCACCGTCCGCCGATCCTCCGGTGCTGGGCGCGCTCGGGCCGATCTACGGAACGCTCGTCACCTCCTTCATCGCCATGCTGATCGCCATTCCGGTCGGCCTCGGCATTGCGATCTTCCTCACCGAGCTCTGTCCGCAATGGCTGCGCCGCCCGATCGGCATGGCGGTCGAGCTGCTCGCCGGCATTCCCTCGATCATCTACGGCATGTGGGGCTTCTTCGTGCTCGGGCCGTTCCTGGCCAACACCTTCCAGCCCTTCATGATCAAGGTCTTCGACGGCGTCCCTGTGCTGGGCGCGATCTTTGCCGGGCCCCCCTCATATCTCAGCCTGTTCAACGCCGCGCTGATCCTCGCGATCATGGTGCTGCCCTTCATCACCTCGATCTCGGTCGACGTGTTCAAGACGGTGCCGCCGGTCTTGAAGGAAGCCGCCTATGGTGTCGGCTGCACCACCTGGGAAGTCGTCCGCAGCGTGGTGATCCCCTACACCCGCGTCGGCATCATTGGCGGCGTCATGCTGGCGCTGGGCCGCGCGCTCGGCGAAACCATGGCGGTGACCTTCATCATAGGCAATTCGTTCCGCATCTCATCGTCGATCTTCGCCCCGGGCACCACGATCTCGGCGGCGATCGCGTCGGAGTTCGCCGAGAGCGACGGCCTGCACCAGTCCGGCCTGATCCTGCTCGGTCTGCTCCTGTTCGTGTTGACGTTCTTCGTGCTCGCAGCCGCGCGGCTGATGCTGATGCGCCTGGAAACCAAGGCCGGGAAGTAAAGCCATGAACCCGATCTATGCACGTCGCCGCCGCGGAGACATCATCATCCGCGGCCTCTGCATCGCCGCTGCCGCCTTCGGCGTCACCTGGCTCGCGCTGATCCTGATCACGCTGCTCTACAACGGCCTGGCCGGGCTCAACCTCCAGGTCTTCACCGCTGACACGCCGCCGCCCGGATCGACCGAGGGCGGCCTGCGCAACGCCATCGTCGGCTCGCTGATCATGACCGCGATCGGTGTCGGCATTGGCGCGCCGCTCGGCCTGTTCGCCGGCACCTATCTCGCCGAGTACGGCCGCAACGACAAGCTGACCTCGGTGATCCGCTTCATCAACGACATTCTCTTGTCGGCGCCCTCGATCATCATCGGCCTGTTCATCTACGGCGCGGTGGTGGTGCCGATGCGAGGCTTCTCGGCGATCGCGGGCGCGCTGGCGCTCGCCGTCATCGTGATCCCGGTCGTGGTGCGCACCACGGAAGACATGCTGCTGCTGGTTCCCAACCCGCTGCGTGAGGCCGCCAGCGCACTGGGCCTGCCGCGCTCGCTGGTGATCAAGCGGATCGCCTATCGCGCCGCGCGTTCCGGCCTCATCACCGGCGTGCTGCTCGCCACCGCCCGCGTCGCCGGCGAGACGGCGCCGCTGCTGTTCACCGCGCTCTCGAACCAGTTCTTCAGCCTCGGCCTGGACAAGACGATGGCCAACCTGCCGGTGACCATCAACAATTTCGTGCAGAGCCCCTACGCCTACTGGAAGCAGCTCGCCTGGAGCGGCGCGCTGCTGATCACCCTGACCGTGCTTGCCCTGAACATTGGCGCGCGCATCATCGGCGCCGAGAGGACTGCAAAATGAGTGAAATGTCTGTTTCCGTCAGCGCGCCGACCGTCCATCCCGGCTCGCAGCCCCTGCCCGAGGCGCCCGCCAAGGTTACGGCGCGCAACCTCAACTTCTACTACGGTGAGCACCATGCATTGAAGAACATCAATCTGGCGCTCGGCACCAACCGCGTCACGGCCTTCATCGGCCCGTCCGGCTGCGGCAAGTCGACCCTGCTGCGCATCTTCAACCGGATGTACGATCTCTATCCGGGCCAGCGCGCCACCGGCCAGCTGCTGCTCGACCACACCAACATTCTCGACCCCAAGCTTGATCTCAATCTGCTGCGCGCCCGGGTCGGCATGGTGTTCCAGAAGCCGACCCCGTTCCCGATGACGATCTACGAGAACATCGCGTTCGGCATTCGTCTGTACGAGAAGATCTCGAAGTCCGAGATGGACGACCGCGTCGAGAAGGCGTTGCGTGGCGGCGCGCTGTGGAACGAGGTCAAGGACAAGCTCAATGCCTCCGGCCTGTCGCTTTCCGGCGGCCAGCAGCAGCGCCTCTGCATCGCTCGCACCGTCGCGGTCCGACCCGAGGTGATCCTGTTCGACGAGCCCTGCTCGGCGCTCGATCCGATCTCGACGGCGAAGGTTGAGGAACTGATCCAGGAATTGTCCGAGAACTACACGATCGCGATTGTCACCCACAACATGCAGCAGGCGGCGCGCGTCTCGGACAAGACCGCGTTCATGTATCTCGGCGAGCTGATCGAGTTCGACGATACCAGCAAGATATTCACGTCGCCGAGCGACCGGCGCACTCAGGATTACATCACCGGCCGGTTCGGCTGAGGAGACGGAACATGGGTTCTGAACATACCGTAAAGGCCTTCGACAGCGACCTCCAGGAGCTCACGCGCCTGGTTGCCGAAATGGGCGGCATCGCCGAGCGCATGATCGTCGATTCCGTCGATGCGCTGATCCGCCGCGACATCGCGCTCGGCCAGCGCGTCGTCGCCACCGACACCGAGCTCGATGCGCTGCAGAAGCGCATCGAGGAGCGCGCGGTGCTCACCATCGCGCGCCGCCAGCCGATGGCGGTTGACCTGCGCGAGATCGTCGGCGCCATGCGCGTCGCGACCGATCTCGAGCGCATCGGCGATCTCGCCAAGAACATGGGCAAGCGCGTCGCGGCGCTGGAGACGGATTTCCATCCGCTGAAGCTGTTCCGCGGCCTGGAGCACATGACCGACCTCGTGCAGCAGCAGGTCAAGTCGGTGCTGGACGCCTACGCCGCGCACGATCTGCCGGCGGCAATGGCGGTGTGGAAGGGCGACGAGGAGGTCGACGCGATCTGCACCTCGCTGTTCCGCGAGCTCCTCACCTATATGATGGAGGATCCGCGCAACATCTCGTTCTGCATCCATCTGATGTTCTGCGCCAAGAACATCGAGCGGATCGGCGACCACGCCACCAACATCGCCGAGACCGTGTTCTACATGATCGAGGGGCAGGCGATCACCGACAAGCGGCCGAAGGGCGACATGACTAATTTCGCCACCACGATACCGAATACCTGAAGACCTAAGGAGCGACGACACCATGGGCGCACGCATTATGGTGGTTGAGGACGAGGAAGCTCTCACCGAGCTTCTCCGCTACAACCTCGAAGGCGACGGCTATGACGTCGAGACGGTGATGCGCGGCGACGATGCCGATACCCGCCTCAAGGAGCACATTCCCGATCTGATCGTGCTCGACTGGATGCTGCCAGGGCTATCGGGCATCGAGCTGTGCCGGCGGCTGCGCACGCGGCCCGAGACCAAGCAGCTCCCGATCATCATGCTCACCGCGCGCGGCGAGGAGAGCGAGCGGGTGCGGGGGCTTGCGACCGGCGCCGACGACTACATCGTCAAGCCGTTCTCGGTGCCGGAGCTGCTCGCGCGCGTGAAGGGGCTTCTGCGGCGCGCGAGCCCCGAGCGGCTCGCGACGGTGCTCGCCTATGGCGACATCGAGCTCGACCGCGACAAGCGCCGCGTGGCGCGCTCGGGCCGGCCGATCGATCTCGGCCCGACAGAATATCGCCTGCTTGAGTTCTTCCTGGAGCATCCCGGCCGCGTGTTCTCGCGCGAGCAGCTGCTCGACAGCGTCTGGGGCCGCGACATCTACATCGACGAACGCACCGTCGACGTCCATATCGGGCGCCTGCGCAAGCTGCTCAATCTGGGTCGCGAGCAGGACCCGATCCGCACGGTCCGCGGCGCCGGCTACGCGCTGGATGATCGGTTCGCCAAGGCGGAGCAGACGTAAAGCTCTAAACTGGCGAGTGTTGGTTTCGCGAGATGCGGCAATGATCTTGGCCGCCATCCCGGGGCGCGCGCAGCGCGAGCCCGGGTCCATAACCACAGAACGTGCTTTGACGAAGACTCGGAGTGACCATCGCGCGCCAATTGCGCGCTGTGGCTACGGATCCCCGCCCCTCGCGCGCAATCGCGCACCACGCGGGGATGACACCGAGTTACTGGAGCCGTGATCGCGTCACGGCTGCCATCAGGTAGATCGACAAACTCAGCGCGTGCCCGGCTTCGCCGGCGCGCGCCGGCGGTCTGCTGCGGGCTGATACGCCACGCGCGAATGCTGGGCGCAGTAGGGCAGGCCGGAAAGCGCCTTGCCGCCGCAGAAGAAGAAATCCGGGCTCGAGGGATCGCCGACCGGCCAGTGACAGGTCGCCTCGTTCAATTCCAGTAGCGACAGCCGTTGGCTCATCGGCACCACGTTGTCGTAGGTAACAGGTTCAGCCTCAACCTCGACCTCGAAGGCCTGCGCCAGCGCGGTGTTGCCGCGCGCGACGGGGCGAGTGACTCGCATCATGTGCTGCGCGGGCCGTGCCTTGCGCGGCCGGGGCGCTGCCGATGAAGGGCTCTTGGCGCGGCCGGACAGGCCGAGCCGGTGCACTTTGCCGATCACGGCATTGCGGGTCACATTGCCGAGCTCCGCCGCGATCTGGCTGGCCGAAAGTCCGGCCTCCCAGAGCTTCTTCAGCTGCTCGACGCGATCATCGGACCAGGTCAAAACCGTCATTGCACCCTTTCCCTCGCTGCGCGCCTGCCGTCCTGGGGCCTTCACAGCGAATGCTTAAGCCTTGAAAAACCCGTGCCGCCAGAATCCCTTAAGGCTCGCCGGGCGCGCTCAAGACGCCCGAACGTTTACGCCGGTACATGAGGACTCTTGGGATCAGAACTGCTGCACGAGATGTCGTATCTGACAGTCCAAACGCTACAATATGGCGTGACTCTCGCGCAAGAGTCCGCCGACTCGCGTCCACATGTTCCGTGGTGAAAATCCCGCAAAATCGGCACCGCAAGACTACGGATTCAGCGTTTCGCGGGGCTTTCGGGCGGCATTGACACACGTCTTGCCAAGCATAAGATAGCCCCACGTGCCGCCCTTAAAAGGCGGCACGTTTCGTTTTCCGGGCCGGTCAATGGTGCGTTGCGCAATGCATGCGTCACACCGTCCGCAACATTCAAGTGACGTCATGACTAACAGCGCCGCGCCGCATTTGCTCCCCGTTTTCGCCAGGGCCGACCTCGGTTTCGAGCGCGGTGAAGGCTGCTGGCTGATCGCGACCAACGGAGATCGCTATCTCGATTTCACCTCGGGCGTGGCGGTGAATGCGCTCGGCCATGTTCATCCGGCGCTGGTCAAGGCGTTGCAGGAGCAGGCGACGAAGCTCTGGCACATGTCGAACCTGTTCCAGAGCCCGGACGGCGAGAAGCTCGCAAGCCGGCTCTGCAACGAGAGCTTTGCGGACTTCGTGTTCTTCTGCAATTCCGGCGCCGAGGCGCTGGAAGGCGTGATCAAGCTGGTGCGCCACCATCACTTCTCCAAGGGGCATCCTGATCGTTATCGCATGATCACCTTCGAGGGCGCCTTCCATGGCCGCACGCTGGCGACGCTCGCCGCCACCGGATCTGCAAAATATCTCGAGGGCTTCGGTCCGCCGATGGAAGGCTTCGACCAGGTGCCGCATGGCGACGTGGAAGCCGTGAAGAAGGCGATCGGCCCACACACCGCGGGCATCCTGATCGAGCCGATCCAGGGCGAGGGTGGCGTTCGTTCGTCGCCTCCCGCCTTCCTCAAGGCGCTGCGCGAGCTCTGCAACGAGCACGGCCTGCTGCTCGCCTTCGACGAAGTGCAGACCGGCATGGGCCGCACCGGCGAGCTCTTCGCCTACAAGCGCACCGGTGTCGTGCCCGACGTAATGTCGCTGGCGAAGGCGCTCGGCGGCGGCTTCCCGATCGGCGCGGTGCTCGCGACCGCGGACGCGGCCGCCGGCATGGGGCCGGGCTCGCACGGTTCGACCTTCGGCGGCAATCCGCTCGCGATCGCCGCGGCCAATGCCGTGCTCGATGTCATGCTCAAGCCCGGCTTCTTCGACCACGTGCAGAAGATGTCGCTGCTGCTCAAGCAGAAGCTCGCCTCCGTGATCGACCGTCACCCGGATATCGTCAGCGAGGTGCGCGGCGAGGGCCTTTTGGTCGGCATCAAGGCCGTGGTGCCTTCGGGCGATCTCGTCGCGGCGCTGCGTGCTGAAAAATTGCTCACCGTCGGAGCCGGCGACAACGTGGTGCGCTTCCTGCCTCCGCTGATCGTCACCGAAGCCGAGATCGAGGACAGTGTCGGGCGGCTCGAACGCGCCTGCGCTGCGATCTCGTCCAGCCAGACCAAGCGGGCGGCAAGCTGATGAGCAAGACGCCCGACAAAGCTCCTAAGCACTTCTTGGACATCAACGAGCTGCCGTTGTCGGAGCTCAAGCGCATGCTCGCCGCATCCTCCGCCATGAAGGCCAAGCAGAAGGCGCATCAGCCGGTCAGGCCGCTCGAAGGCAAGACGCTGGCGATGATCTTCGAGCGTCCCTCGACCCGCACGCGCGTCTCGTTCGACGTCGGCATGCGCCAGCTCGGCGGCGAAGCGATCATGCTCACCGGCGCCGAGATGCAGCTCGGCCGCGGCGAGACCATCGCCGACACCGCGCGCGTGCTGTCGCGCTATGTCGATGCCATCATGATCCGCATCCTCAATCACGATGCGCTGCTGGAGCTTGCGGCCAACGCCACCGTGCCCGTCATCAACGGCCTGACGCGGCGCTCGCATCCTTGCCAGGTGATGGCCGACCTCATGACCTATGAGGAGCATCGCGGCCCGATCGAGGGCAGGACGGTGGCCTGGACCGGTGACGACAACAACGTGCTGGCGTCCTGGGCGCATGCCGCAGAACGCTTCAAGTTCCAGCTCAACGTCGCAACACCTTCCGAGCTCGCACCGAAGAAGGCGATGCGGGACTGGATCAAGGCGACCGGCGCGCCGATCGTGCTCGGCACCGATCCGGAAGCCGCCGTGCGCGGCGCCGACTGCGTCGTCACCGACACCTGGGTGTCGATGGGCGACAAGGAAGGCGAGCACCGCCACAACGTGCTCAAGCCCTATCAGGTCAATGCCAAGCTAATGTCGCTGGCCAAGCCCGACGCGCTGTTCATGCACTGCCTGCCCGCCCATCGCGGCGAAGAGGTCACCGACGAGGTGATCGACGGGCCGCAGTCGGTCGTGTTCGACGAGGCCGAAAACCGCCTGCATGCGCAGAAGGGCATTCTGGCCTGGTGCTTTGACGCGGTGAAATAAGCTTGCTTGGAGCCCGGATGAAGCGCAGCGAAATCCGGGGTTCTCAACTCGTGAAGCGATCTCCCCGGATTTCGCTGCGCTTCACCCGGGCTACGCGGCCCGTGAGGACGACGGAATGCCGGCGTTCCCCTTCCATTTTCCGCCTCCGACCCCAAATAGTGCGCCATGGTTTCCCAATCCCCTGACATGAAAACCGGGCCGGAAGGTCCGGTTCGCGCACCATCGGCCGTTCCGATCGACGACGCGGTGCTGCCTTACGAGGTCGACGCGCTCGACGTGCGCGGGCGGCTGGTACGGCTCGGCCCGGCGCTCGACGACATTCTCACCAAGCACGATTATCCGGCGCCGGTCGGCAAGCTGCTCGGCGAGGCCATCATGCTGACGACGCTGCTCGGCAGCGCGCTTAAATTCGAGGGCCGCTTCATCCTGCAGGCCCAGACCGATGGTCCGGTCTCGTTCCTGGTCGTCGATTACGTGGCGCCGGATCGCCTGCGCGCCTATGCGCGCTTCGATGCCGCGCGTCTCGGCGAAGCCAAGGATTCCGGCACGCTGCTTGGGCGCGGCCATCTCGCCATGACCATCGACCAGGGCCCCGACATGAGCCGCTACCAGGGACTGGTCGCGCTCGACGGCGGCAGCCTGGAAGACGCCGCGCACGAATATTTCCTGCGCTCCGAGCAGATCCCGACGCGCGTCCGCCTCGCAGTCGGCGAGGAGTGGCGCTCGAGCGACGGCGGCAAGCATCGCTGGCGCGCCGGCGGCATGTTGATGCAGTTTCTGCCCAAGGCACCCGAGCGTGCCCGGCAGGCCGATCTGCATCCCGGCGATGCCCCTGATGGTACCGAGGTGCACAGCGTCGCCGAAGACGACGCCTGGGTCGAGGCGCGCTCGCTGATCGAAACCGTCGAAGACATCGAGTTGATCGACCCCGAGCTCTCCGGCGAGCGGTTGCTCTACCGTCTCTTCCACGAGCGCGGCGTGCGCGTGTTCAATCCGCAGGTCCTTCAGGCCCGGTGCTCCTGCTCGCGCGATGCGGTTGCCTCGATGCTGAAGAGCTTCTCGCCCGACGACCGCGCCGCGATGGTGAAGGACGACAAGGTCGTCGTCACCTGCGAGTTCTGCTCGTCGGTCTACCAGTTCACGCCGCACGAGGCGGGCGTCGAGGACGCTTAATCCTATCCTCCGTCATTGCGCGCCAACCGGTCCGCGCGAAGCGCGGCCCGATGACAGGCTCCGCGAAGCAATCCCGCGTCTTTGCGCGGTGGCGGTCTGGATGGCTTCGCTGCGCCCGTCCTCAGTTCAACACCCGCTTGTTGTCGGGGCTGTCCAGCGAAAATGTCGGTACGTCGATTTCGAAGCGCTCGCCGGTTTCGCTGACCATCTGGTACCGGCCGGTCATGAAACCGGAGGCGGTCGAGAGCGGCACGCCGGAGGTGTATTCGAAGCGCTCGCCGGGGGCCAGGATCGGTTGCTCGCCGACCACGCCCTCCCCCTTTACCTCCTGTTGCCGGCCGGAGGCATCGGTGATGATCCAGTGCCGCGTCTTGAGCTGAACCGTCTCCTCGCCCGAATTGGTGATCACGATGGTGTAGGACCAGAAATAGCGTGAGCGGTCCGCCGACGACTGCTCCGGAACAAAGTTCGGCTCGACGGTCACTTCGATCTGGCGGGTCACGGCGCGGTACATGGCTGCATCATACCGAAATCCGCCCCGGGAACCAAACGCCGCAGGCGGCTTCGGCGACATCGTCCGGCCAGATTTGGAAGGGAAGGACACCCAAGGTGACCTCCTGATGTGGGTCCGGCCGCTTTGCGAGACGGCCGCCGGACCGCTACATTCCGTCAACGTCGCGATTTGCGGGAAGGGTTTTTAGCCCCCGATGACCATTGCCGACCAAGTGACGGGACCGACGATCGCGGGCGCCGCTGGCACCAAGCCCGCGGCGGCCAAGCCACGCACCGCCGTACCCGCCATTACGCTGCCGGCCATCGGCGAGCGCGAGCTCCGGCTCGATCTGTTTCGCGGACTCGCCTTGTGGCTGATCTTCGTCGACCACCTGCCGCCCAGTCTGCTGACCTGGTTCACGATCCGCAATTACGGATTCAGCGACGCCACCGAGATCTTCATCTTCATTTCCGGCTATACCGCCGCCTTCGTCTACGGCCGGGCGATGCTGGAGAGCGGCGTCGTCATCGCCACCGCGCGTATCCTGCGCCGCGTCTGGCAGATCTACGTCGCCCACGTCTTCCTGTTCACGATCTTCCTCGCCGAAATCTCCTATGTGGCGACCCGCTTCGAGAACCCGCTCTATACCGAAGAGATGGGCATCATGGACTTCCTCAAGCAGCCCGACGTCACCATCGTGCAGGCGCTGCTTTTGCGTTTCCGTCCCGTCAACATGGACGTGCTGCCGCTCTACATCGTATTGATGCTGGCGCTGCCCTTTATCCTCTGGTCGATGAAGTGGCGGCCCGACGTCACGCTCGGCCTCTCGGTCGTGCTCTACGCAGTGACCTGGGAGTTCGATCTTTATCTGTCGGCCTATCCGAACGGCTTCTGGGCCTTCAATCCCTTTGCCTGGCAATTGCTGTTCGTCTTCGGTGCATGGTGTGCGCTCGGAGGTGCGCGCCGCATGTCGCGCATTCTGTCGTCACGCGTCACGATGTGGTTGGCGATCGCCTATCTCGTCGCGTCGTTCTACGTGACGTTGACCTGGTATGTGCCGCAGCTCTCCCAGTTCATGCCGAAGCTGATCGAGCAATGGATGTATCCGATCAACAAGACAGATCTCGACGTTTTGCGCTTCACGCATTTCCTGGCGCTGGCCGCGCTCACCGTGCGTTTCCTGCCGCGGGATTGGCCGGGCCTGAAGTCGCCTTGGCTGCGGCCGCTGATCCTGTGCGGTCAGCATTCGCTCGAGATCTTCTGCCTCGGCGTCTTCCTGGCCTTCGCCGGCCACTTCATCCTGGCGGAAGTCTCCGGTGGCGCAGTCATGCATGCTTTGATTAGTCTCTGCGGAGTCCTGATCATGTGGGGCGTGGCGTGGGTGATTTCGTGGTATAAGCGCGTGGCTGACAAGAGCGGTGCGAAAAGCAAAAACGCCGTCGGCAACGCCGATCTGGCGGGAGGGGGCTGATGAAGGCGAAGGTTCTCCTGAGCCTGATCCTGCTTTGCGGTAGCCTCACCGCGCCGACGGCGCGAGCGAGCGATGCTGCGCCCACGGCTTCCGCTGCGCCCGCTTCGTGTGATTTGCCGGCCTATCTGCTGACCAGCGAAAGCCCGCTGCCCAAGGTCGCCGCCGCCGTCAAGGCTGGCAAGCCGCTCGAGATCCTCGTCATAGGCAGCCGCTCGACGACCATTCCATCTTCGGAGAACAGCTCGTACCCCGCGCGCATGGAGGCGATCCTCAAGGAGAAGCTGCCGCCGTCGGAAGTGGTGCATGTCTCCGTAGAAATACAGAGCAAGAAAACGGCAGAGGAGACCGCCGCCACCTTCGTTAAGCTGATGGAAGCAAAAACGCCTACCTTGGTGATCTGGCAGACCGGGACCGTGGATGCTATTCGAGCCATCGATCCCGACGACTTTCGCAGCGCCGTCACCGAAGGCGTTGTTGCATTGCAAAGTGCGGGGACTGACGTCGTCTTGATGAACTTGCAGTACAGTCCACGGACCGAAACCATGATTTCGGCCCAGCCTTTTCTCGATAATATGCGGGTCGTGGCACAGGAGCACGACATCCCGCTGTTCGATCGTTTCGCAATCATGCGGCAGTGGAATGATCAGGGTCAGTTCGACCTGTTCAGCCCGTCCCGCGGGCCCGAACTGGCGAAACAGGTCCATGATTGCCTTGGCCGGGCGTTGGCACAATTCGTGATCGACGCAGCTCACCGCGAGCCGGCCCAGCAGCAAAATTGAGGTCTAGCGTTAATGAGTTCTCTCCGCCCTTTTTGCCTGACGACATGGCTGGCCGCGCCCGCAGCCGCAGCGCTGTTGCTGCTGGCGCCGGCCGCATACGCTCAGACGCCAGCCGCACAGCCGACACCGGCGCAGCCGGCTGATCCGACTTCCGCTTCGCCTGCCCAGACCACCGTTGCCGCGAGGTCGTCCGAGCAGCGCGGCGTCACCTCGCGTGCCATCGACAAGGTGAAGGAGGTCGCAAAGTCGGCCGCCGACATCTTCAACCGTGTGCCATGCCTGCCGCCGAAGGGCGGTTCGAAGACGATGGGCTCGCTGCCGCACGTTGCGGGCAAGCTCGCCGCCGGCCAGTCCGTCGTCATCGTCGCGTTCGGCTCGTCGTCGACCCAAGGGTTCGGCGCGAGCTCGCCGGAGTTCAACTATCCCAATCGTCTCGCCGCGCAGCTGCGCCGGCACTACCCGACCGCCGACATCACGGTCATCAATGCCGGCGTCGGCGGCGAGGATGCCCCCGAGATGATGAAGCGCCTCCAGACGCAGGTGATCGACGTGCATCCGGATCTCGTGATCTGGCAGGTCGGCACCAACGCCGTGCTGCGCAATCTCGATCCCGGCGACACCGTGAAGCTGGTCGAGGAGGGCATCAGCCGCATCCAGGCCGCCGGCGGCACCGACATCGTGCTGGTCGATCCGCAATATTCGCCGGCCGTCAATCAGCGCGCCGAGAGCGCCGGCAAGATGGTGAAGCTGCTCGGCAAGGCCGCCGAGCTCCGTCACGTCGGCATCTTCCCGCGCTTCGAGGTGATGCGCGATTGGCACGAGAAGCAGGCGATTCCGGTCGAGGGCTTCGTCATCGCCGACGGCCTGCACATGAACGATTGGGGCTATGCCTGCTTCGCCCAGCTATTGGGTGACGACATCATCCGGTCCGTCGACCAGATCAAGCTCGGTGTGAACGTGCCCGCGGACGTGAGGACATACCGGCCGATGTGAGAAGGCGAATAGGGAATGGCGAGTAGCGAATAGATCGACCTATTCGCCAATCACTATCCGCCATTCGCTATTCACGCCTTTGCCAGCGCCGCCGTCAGATCCTCGATCAGATCGTCGGGATGCTCCAGCCCGGCCGAGAAGCGGATGAAGCCTTCGCTGATGCCGAGCGCGGCGCGGTCTTCCGGCTTCAAGCGTTGGTGTGTCGTCGTCGCGGGATGCGTGACGAGGCTCTTGGCGTCGCCGAGATTGTTGGAGATCTTCGCAAGCCTCAGTTCATTGAGGACGCGGAAGGCAGCCGCCTTGCCGCCCTTGACCTCGAAGCCGACCAGCGTCGAGCCGCCGCGCATTTGCTTCTTAACCAGTGCTGCCTGCGGATGATCGGAGCGGCCGGGATAGACGAGCCGCGAAATCTTCGGATGGCTCGCCAGCACCTCCGCGATGCGCGCAGCGGTATCGGTCTGCGCGCGCACGCGCACGCCGAGCGTCTCGAGACCCTTGAGCAGGACCCAGGCGTTGAACGGCGAGATCGACGGGCCGGTCTGGCGCATGAAGTTGTGGATGTGCTCGGCGATGAAGGCCTCCGAGGACAGGATGATGCCGCCGAGGCAGCGGCCCTGGCCGTCGATATGCTTGGTCGCGGAATAGACGACGACGTCGGCGCCCAGCGCCAGCGGACTCTGCCAGATCGGGGTCGCGAACACGTTGTCGACCACGAGCCGTGCGCCGCCTCCGTGTGCGATCTCGGCGATGGAGGGAATGTCGAGCACGTCGAGCGTCGGATTGGTCGGGCTCTCAAGGAAGAACGTCTTGGTGTTCGGCCGAAGTGCACGCTGCCATTGGTCGAGGTCGAGCCCATCGACCAGCGTGGTCTCGATCCCGTAGCGCGGCAACAGGTCCTGGATGACGTAGAGGCACGAGCCGAACAGCGCGCGCGAGGCCACCACGTGATCGCCCGCCCTCAGCGGCGCCAGGATCGCGGTCGTCACCGCGGCCATGCCGGTCGCCGCCGAGCGGGCAGCCTCGGCGCCCTCGAGCTCGATCATGCGGCGCTCGAACATCGCGACGGTGGGGTTGGAGTAGCGCGAATAGATGAAGCCGGGATCCTCGCCCTTGAACCGCGCCTCGCACTCCTCAGCGCTGTTGTAGACGTAGCCTTGTGTCAGGAACAGCGCCTCGGACGTCTCGCCATATTGCGAGCGCAGGGTCCCGGAATGGACCAGGCGGGTTTCGGGACGGTAGGCAGCAGGCGACTTTGACATTGGACCCTCCGACATGACCATCGACGCGCAAATGGTCACAAAAAAACCGGCCTGGATATCTCCACGGGCCGGGATCACAGAGGTCCCCGGCCTGTTTAGCGACTTATTTAACGTGGCTGCAAGCCGGCCGGCTCAAATCACCACGGGATAAGTGATGCTCATATTCCGCAACGCCCTTTCCGTCAAGGCGTCCATCGGCTAGCCGTAAACGGCCGGCATGTCCCGCATGTCGGGATGCGACAGACCCCTGATGAGGACCCCCGGTTGACGTTCACGGTCGCCGCCGACGCCAATGGTATCCTGCCCGACCGCATGATCGCGGCGATGGCGGAAGCGGGGCTCATTTTGCCGGCGTACGACTTCGTCGAAAGCCAGATCCAGCCGGCGAGCCTCGATCTGCGCCTTGGTGATATCGCTTATCGCGTTCGCGCCAGCTTCCTGCCGGGCCCTGGTGCCACGGTTGCCGAACGCATCGACGAGTTGAAGCTGCACGAGTTCAGCCTCGCCGACGGCGCAGTGCTTGAGACCAACTGCGTCTACATCGTGCCGCTGCTGGAGAGCCTGGCGCTGCCGCCGGAGATCGTCGCGGCCGCCAACCCAAAGAGCTCCACCGGCCGGCTCGACGTCTTCACTCGCGTGATCGCCGACGGCACCCGCCGTTTCGACATGATCGGCGCCGGCTATCATGGTCCGCTCTATGCCGAGATCAGCCCCAAGACGTTTCCGGTGTTGGTGCGCGAGGGCTCGCGCCTGAGCCAAGTGCGCTTCCGCACCGGTGACGCCATCCTCAACGCGGACGAACTCGATGCGCTGCATGCCGCCGAGCGTCTCGTCGACGTCGACGATGCCGATCTCTCGGGCGGCGTCGCCGTCTCCGTCGATCTCTCCGGCGAGAAGGGCGGCGGCTTCGTCGGCTACCGCGCCAAGCGCCATACCGGCGTCGTCGACGTCGATCGTCGCTCCGGTTATGCGGTGGAAGAATTCTGGGAGCCGATCTCGGCGCGTCCCGACGGCAGCCTGATCCTCGACCCTGGCGAGTTCTACATTCTGGCCTCGAAAGAGGCGGTGCAGGTGCCGCCCGATTACGCCGCGGAGATGGTGCCGTTCGATCCCTTGGTAGGCGAGTTCCGCGTGCACTATGCCGGATTCTTCGATCCCGGCTTCGGCTATGCCGGCGCAGGCGGACAGGGCGCACGCGCCGTGCTGGAGGTTCGCTCGCGCGAAGTTCCGTTCATCCTCGAGCACGGCCAGATCGTCGGCCGCCTCGTCTATGAGAAGATGCTGGCCCGCCCGGACGCCATGTACGGCCAGCGCATCGGCTCGAACTACCAGGCGCAGGGCCTTAAACTATCGAAGCATTTTCGGGCGTAGCTGCATCCTGTAGCCCGGATGGAGCGCGCGTGTGATCCGGGAACTCTCGCCGAGAAAACCCAGGTTGCGCTGCGCTCCATCCAGGCTGCATGCGAGGTGACGAGATGAGCAATCCATCCGATCTCGACATACGTATCATCGAAGACGTTGCGGACGCGCTGATCTATTCGGATCGCTCCGGCACGATCACGCGCTGGAATCGTGCTTCGACCGCGCTGTTTGGCTTCTCCGCCGCCGAAGCGCTCGGCCAGAATCTCGATCTGATCATTCCCGAACATCTTCGAGCCGCGCACTGGAAGGGTTTCGAGGCCGCGCTTGCGAGCGGCACCACGAAGCTTGCAGGCAAGCCGACGCTGACCCGCGCGCTGCACAAGAGCGGGCGCAAGCTCTACATCGAGATGACCTTCGCGCTGGTGCGTGATTCCGGCGGCAACGTGCTGGGATCAGCGGCGATGGCGCGGGACGTCACCGAACGCACCGAGCGCGAGCGCGCGGCCAAGGCTGCGCAAAATTCGTGATGCGGAATTGGCGGCGTGCAGTGCAGGGCGGCCTGCATGCGCCTCATGTTGCCTGCCACAGGGCGCGGTGACACACTCGATCAAAACCAGGATCGGGAGTGAACATGACCGCCGCATCAGATACAGCGCAGGAAACCCAATGGAAGCGCTGGCGCGCGATCGCCGATCTCTACCACGCTTACTTTACCGGCCTGATCCTCACCGTGGTCACGCGGCGCGGCACCGCGGACGCAGCTGAATTCGTCTTCCGCGTGTTCCGCCGTCAGCAGCAGGAACGCTTCCTGCCGGGTCTCGAGAAGCTCGGCCTCGACCATCTGCCGCCGGCGGTGGCCGCTGCGCAATATCACTATCTCTCCAACTGGATCGGCGGCGTGCATGTCGAGTACATGTATGAGAGCGACACCAAAGCCTGGATCCGCTACCCGCCGCCACGCTGGATCTGGAAAGGCACTGCGATCTGCGGCATCCCCGGCGAGGTGTCGCGGGCGATGTTGCGCGGCTGGCACGCCAACAACGGCGTCGCCCTCGGCGATCTGCGTCTGGGCTTCGTCTGCACCAAGCAGAGCGTCGACGGACAGGACGGGCTCGAAGGTTATTATCATCAATACGACCATCCGCTCGAGGTCGACCAGCGGCTCGTCTTCGCGCGTCACCTCGAAGCGCCGCTGTTCGACGCGAACAGTGCCCCGGCGCTGCCTGTCGCGAGCTGGCCGAAGCCGCGTCTGGAGAAGGCCTATCGCAACTATGCAATGGAATACGTCCGCACGGCGGCGCCCGTGCTGGTGCAGCTGTTTGGTCCGGAAGATGGCGGGTATCTCCTGCACCTCACGGGGAAGCTGGTCGGCATGCAATATTTCGATGAGGTCGCAGCAGCTCTGACGATGCGCCGCGGTGGCGCACACGAGTTCGCATCGTTCCTGAATGCGCTGTTCGCTGCGCAGGATGACGTGGCCGAGACCACACAGTCCGAGGGTACGTTCGAAATCCGCCAGCAGAGCTGGAAGCTGATGGACGACGTCGCCGACTATCACCCCGCCTGCGCGGAAGTGCTTGAAGGATTGTTCGAGGGGCTGGCTGCGGGATGCGGGCGGCACATCGGCGTGCACCTGCGGCCTTCTGTCGGCGGGCGTCCGCCGCTGGTGTGGACGATCCAGTAATCTCACATGGAAATGCACTGTCGCAGGGCATGCTTGCGCACTGCGCAGGAGGAATCTTGGCGAGCCGTGCTAACAAGCCCGTGCCGCGCACCGCGCGCAAGCAGATTATTGGCACACCTGTTCATTACTGCGCCGCAAGTGGTGCCCGGGAGAGGACATGTCCGACATCGCCGAGATCCCGGTCGATGAGCAAGAACGCCCGTTGCCGCCACCTCCGCCGCCGATCAGGAGCGCGCTGACCGACGGCCCGATCCTGCGCACGCTGCTCTCACTCGCCTGGCCGAACGTGATCGGCCTGTCCGCCGGCATCTGCGTGGTGATTGCGGAAACCTCCTATGTCGGCCGGCTCGGCGTCGAGGCGCTGGCGGCGATGGCGCTGGTGTTTCCGACGATCATTCTGACCATGACCATGTCGGGCGGGGCCATGGGCGGTGCGGTGGCCTCGGCCATCGCGCGCGCGCTAGGCGCCGGGAACCGCGAGCGCGCCGGCACGCTCGCGGTCCATGCGCTGCTGATCGGCGTCAGCTTCGGCCTCGTCTTCATGCTCGGCATGCTGATCTTCGGACCCAAGGTGCTCGAAATGCTTGGCGGCCGCGGCGATGTGCTGACGCATGCGATCGTCTACACGCAGGTGTTTTTCGGCGGCGCCGTTCTGCCCTGGCTGCTCAACACCATGGCCGGCGTCTTGCGCGGCACCGGCAACATGAAGCTGCCGTCCTTCCTCATCCTCAATTCGGCGGCTTGGCAAATCGTGCTCGGCGGCACGCTGGGCCTCGGGCTCGGACCTGTGCCGCGCCTCGGCATGCACGGCGTCGCCGCCGGGGCGCTGATCGCCTATTCCATGAACATCTGCATCATGGGCTGGTACCTTTTCTCTGGCCGGGCGCGGATCGTAATGAGGCTGCGCGGCCTGCGCATTCAATGGGCGATGTTCTTCGACATCCTCAAGGTCGGCGCCATCGCCTGCTTCTCGCCGCTGCAATCGGTTCTGACGATCTCGATCTTCACCCACATGCTGGCGAAGTTCGGCACCGCGGTCCTCGCCGGCTACGGCATCGGGGCGCGGCTCGAATTTTTGCTGACCTCGATCGCGTTCGCGTTCGGCATCGCCTGTGTGCCGATGGTTGGCATGGCGATTGGCGCGGGCCGTATCGCGCGCGCCCGGCGCATCGCCTGGACCGCCAGTGCTGCCGCATTCGTGGCGGTCGGCGCGCCGGCCTGCCTCGTTGCGATCTTCCCCGACCTCTGGGTCAACATGTTCACGGACAGCCAGGCGGTGCGCGCGGCGAGCCATCAATATCTGTCGACGGTCGGGCCGTTCTACGCCTTCTTCGGCCTTGCCACGACGATGTATTTCTCCTCGCAAGGCGCAGCCAAGGTGATCGGGCCGGTGCTGGCGCAGACGGCGCGGCTGGTCTACATCGCGGGCGTCGGCTGGTGGCTGTCGACGCACGACGCCAGCGCGCAGAGCTTCTTCTGGCTCGCCGCAAGCTCGATGGTGGTGCTCGGCCTTCTGTCATGCTCCAGCGTGGTGCTGACGCGCTGGGGACCGCGCAAGGGCAAGCCGGGGATCAGACCTGCACTGTCGGGCGCAGCCGACTAGCGGGACTTGTCGCGGCGATGGGGCCGCCGGTATGGCGAGCCGCGTCGATATTGCGGGATCATCGCCATCATGTCGCTGCCATTGCTGCCGCCAAGCAGCACGGCGGCTGCTTGGCAGATCACCTGGTGAATGCGCGTGCCCCTGCGGCCTTTACGTACAAACCGCCTCGACATTGTTGCCGTCAGGATCGATCAGGAACGCCGCGTAATAGGTCGGACTGTAGTCCTTGCGCGGCCCGGCCCCGCCGTTGTCGCGGCCGCCGCTCTTCAGCCCTTCGCTGTGAAACGCCTTCACCTCGTCTTGGTTTTTGGCACGGAAAGCGATGTGGGCACCGTCGGCCTTGCGGCCCTTGTTCAGGTGCAGCCACAGCGCCGGCTCGCCCTTCGGCCCGAAGCCGGCATAACCGTCGCCGCTCGAGCACAGGACATAGCCGAGCGGCGCCAGCACTGCGGTGTAGAAGCGCGTCGCGGCGTCGAGGTCGGCAACGCGAAGTCCGATGTGGTCGTACATGATTGTCTCCATCGATTCAGCGCGCCCACGGCGGCGCGAGCCGGAGACGAAGCTAGTCAGTTGAGGGCAAGCCGCTCTTGGAGAATCTTGCGCTCCCCTTTCGAGGCCTGGCGGAATTTCGTCGGGGACACGCCGGCAGCGCGATGAAACGTACGGACGAAGTTGGAGAGATCGCCGAAGCCGACGTCATAGGCGATGTCTGTGACCGCGATGTCGCCGTCGGTGAGCAACCGCGCCGCGTGCCGCAGCCGCGAGCGCACCAGATATTGATGCGGGGTGACGCCGAGCACGCTCGAGAACAGCCGGAGGAAATGAAACGGGCTGAGGCCGGCCTGTTTTGCTGCCTGCTCGAGATCAAGCTCGGCATGCGAGTTGTCGTCGATCCACAGCGCGGCCTCCACGGCGCGGCGGCGATCGCGGGCGGTGGGCGTGGCTGGCTTGCGGGTCTTGCCCGAGGCGACGTCAACAAAACGGCCGGCGAGGATCTGGCCGACCTCGTCGAGCCCGATGTCGCTGTTGCCATCTGCTGCCGTCTGGGCGAGCTCGCCCAACACCATCAGCTCGGGCAGCGGCGGCGTCGCGCCGACCTGCCAGACCTTGCGCTGTCCGCCGAGCGAATCGACGAGGTGTTCGCTCAGGAAGAACGACAGGCAGACGTCACCGGACACGTGCTCATGCGTGCAGGTATATTCCTGGCCCGGTGCGCCGATCAGCATCGAGCCCGCCACCAGCTCGAAGAAGCCGGCGCGGCAATGGCAGCCGAAGCTGCCGGAACGGACATAGGCGATGGAATGGCCGGTGCGGCATTCCTCAAACGGCGTGTCGTCCGGTCCCGCATCGCAGCGAAACTCGAAGACAGTCATCGATGGCGTCGTCAGCAGCGCGGTGGCGTCCATCCCGCCTATCTAGGTCGAGGCGCGCGGCGGGGCAACGGGCAGCAGAACGTCGAACAGAGTCTTGCTGGCGAGGGGATGGGCGCCTTCGAGCGCCAGCAGCCGCCGCTTCGAGATCACGCCGCCGTAGGGCGAGAGCCGGTCGGTGTAATTGCCGGCTTCCAGCACCCGGTGACAGGGCACGATCAGCATGAAGGGATTCTTCGCGATGGCTTGCGCCACCGAATACACCGCTCCGGAGGCACCCAGCGCCTTGGCGACTTCGGCATAGGTGCGCGTCTCCCCGCGCGGAATGGTGCAGACGAACTCGTAGACGCGCTGGTTGAAGCCCGGCACGCCGCCGGCGTCCAGGCTGACATCGGAGAAATCGGGATCGCTGCCCTGCAGCAGGCCCGTGATGCCCTCGATCGCAAGCTCGGCGTTCTCGGACGGCCGCTGCTCCCGCGCCTCGGGATGGACCTGGAAAATCCGGCGGCGGGTGTCGATTTCCCGCGCCTCCGGCAGCTGCACCGCGATCACGCCGGTGCTGCTCCAGATGATGCCGCAGCGCCCCAACCCCGTGTCGAATATCGCGTAAGCCCGCTCCACCATGCACACGCCCCACTCAGTGCACGTCCTCCCAAGAGCAAATCATAACACCGCCACAATCCGGCGCACCTGGAATCTTTCCAGGACGTTAACAAGCGTCCCGCCCGCGGCGCCAAGGCGCTTGGCGAGACGCGCCGTCTCGGCTAATCAGGAGGGGCGCAAGGCGCGCGCAAGCGGGCGTAGTTCAATGGTAGAACGGCAGCTTCCCAAGCTGCATACGAGGGTTCGATTCCCTTCGCCCGCTCCAAACTGAGTTTTGCCTTTATATCAGTTGCTTACACGCCTTCGACCTAGCTCCTTTCTTAGTAATCTGAGTTTGAATGTACAACACCCATACAAATTCACAGAAATGATGGCGCTGGTTGGCGCCTTGCGGGATCGCCATTGGCGCCCTGGTGCCGAGCGCCCGTTTGCGGCCGCCACGCCGGCGGACTTGCAGCCGTTCCTCGCGATACAGACGTCGAAACTTCTTGTGGTTCATGACCAGCCCCTCGCGGCGCATCAGCACCAGCAGACGACGGTAGCCGAACCGGCGGCGGATGGCCGCCAGTTCGCGCCGGCGGGCGCGCACGGCCGCATCATCGGCTCGCCCGCTGCGATAGCGCACCGATGCGCGGTCTGCCCCCAGGGCTTTGCACGCCCGCCGTTCGCTCACCTCGAAGGTGGTCCGCAGATGAGCGACGGCCTCTCGCCTCGCGGCGGGCGTCACCATTTTTTGACGCAACGTCCTTGAGCATGGCGTTGTCGAGCATTGCCTCGGCCAGGAGCTTCTTCAGCTTGGCGTTCTCGTCCTCCAATGCCTTCAGCCGCTTGGCATCGGGAGCTTTGCCGGCGAGTGTTGTACGGCGGCTACAGCAATCTCGAAGACGGGGCACTCGATGAACGACAAACCAACGACCGGGCGGATACTCAGAGACCTGCGCCAGGTGGAAGCAGAAGACCTTGAGCGGATGGCGCAGTTCGACGAATGGGTCGAAGAAACGCGCAGGAACGGGTGTGCCGATCCGGAGGACCCGGTCGAACTCGCAAAATGGCAAGCCGAGCAAGACAGGGAATTCGAAGAGATTGCGCGCGTGCATCGGGCTTTCGAGCAAATGGAACGAGAGGAAGAGGAGGAACTCCAACGGATCAGAGAAAGCCGCCCATTGGGCGTTCCACCGCCGATCGAGCCTCGAAGCGTCCACTCTGCCGTATCGCAACCGCCTTGGAAGCGGAAGTTACGACCCTGACCGCCTGATCGTCGGCCCGATCCCGCCTCGCCGGGGTCGGGCTATTTTCGTGGGCCGATCGCGGTAGCTGTGGAAATCCGAGTAGCAGGCGTGTGCTGCACGCAATCGGTGCGCGTATGCTGTCGGTCCAGTATCGCGCTTGCGACGCACCGAAGGGGCGACACTGGATGAAATCTGCCGCGATTGTAGTTTTGATCTTGATCTCGGCGTTTCTGGCGGATCGCGTGGTCCGCATAGAGAACCAACGAGACGCCCTGTACGTGGGGCTGTGCAAGCTTGATCCGGCTAACCCCGCGCAACGGTGGAATTGTCTTGAGAATGCCCAGACCCGAACATCTTGGTTCTGGCATCTCTACTATGCGACGACCGAGCGCGTACCGCCAGTCCCGTTGTGGAGCAAGTAACTGCTCTAGGTCCTTGCAAAACATGTACTGGGCTTCTTCACATGAACATTGTTCGCGGCATGCTGAGAATTTCTATTGTCGCTGCGGTCTTGGTGGCAATTGGCGGCGCCGTGGCGAGCCACTTCGACGTCCTCAAGGAGCAGGGTCGGCTCACCAAAGATTGGCAGGAGGACACAAGATTATGGAAAGCCCTTCGCTGTGGTGGACAGTTTATTGGCAAGGATATGACCGCATACACAAACGAATTCGGCTTGATTGACATTGGCCGCGCGGGCTGTTCTGACCGCAGATTTCTGACGACGTTCGATGAAATTCGGAAGGCCATGAATGAACCGGCTCCGACAATGCCCGAGAGCTCATATTGGGAAATCTATTTCCCGCACATCGGCATTTGGGTGGTACTTGCCTTCATCGCATTCTGCCTCGTCAACTTCTCGGGCCTGTTGTTCTTATCCATCCGTTCGGCAGCGCGCTGGATCAAGGCCGGGTTTCAATAAAGCGGCGGCGATGCCGGGCAGTGCTCTGCCGCCCGGTCTCTTGCCTCCGAAGCCAGAAATGAAACGCAGAGCCGGGGGGTTGGATAGGCACATGGAATTGAACGAGCTATTGGTGGGCAAAGGTATCGACCCGCGTAGCGTTCTTGTATTTCGGCACCGCCCCACAGAGCCGGAGTTGAATAAGATTTTTCCTCTGTTGGCAGCCGACCGGCCTGACCTATTCAATGCCTATCAACGAGCGCACAGCGAAAAGATCGAGAAGGTCTTGCTGTCCGCGAGCCATGTAGCGTCCTTCATCCGGCACGGCTCCGGTAGAGCATTGTTCATCGGCGCATACGCTATCGGAAAACCAAAACCTCTCACGCAGCAGCAATTTTGGCGCATCCCGGCGAATGCCGAGTTACAGAAGCTAGGAATGCACGGGTTTGTGAGTGGCCGTCGATCTTGCCTGTGGTTCGACCTGAAACTCTTGGACTTCTATTCTGAATGGAAAGGCAAATTGATCGTGGACTGGCCGCCGCCCGAGCGATCTTGGTGGCGGCGCGCCCATCGCAACAGGATGTCCGTTCACGCTGTTCTCGAAGACAGCGCGCTCGATACTGCAATGCAGAAGTGGAACGAGCTAGACCTTACTTGGAGCCAACTCAGTATTTTGCCAAAGCGTTGGCAAGCGAAGCTCTCTGAGTGGCGGGGCATCTACTACATTTTCGATAGCTCAGACGCGAAGGGCTACGTTGGCTCCGCTTATGGAGCTGAAAATCTGCTGGGCAGATGGCGAAACTATGGGGCCTCCGGGCACGGCGGGAACAGATTGCTGCGGCAGCGTGACCCAACAAATTTTCGTTTCACCATCCTCGAACTTGTTTCCCCCACGATGCCGCCCGACGAAGTCATTTCGCTCGAAAGTAATTGGAAAGAGCGGCTGCACACGCGCCAACCCTATGGCCTCAACGAAAACTAGACAGACATGTGCAATCTCTACAGCGTCACCACGAACCAAGAGGCGATCCGCGTCCTGCTTCGCGTGATCCTCGGAAATCCGAGGAAAAGCTTGGAGCTGCCGGGAACGCTGTTTTCCCTGTGGGATGGACGATCGCAGGGGTTGACCGCCTACCTGTCTTGATTGTTGATGCAACCAATAGGAGATGTGCGGATCAGTTTCGCCGCGATTGGCACGGGCGGGGCAGGAATTGAGTATCGAAGCATTTGTGGAGGATCGGGTAATTTCTCTCGGTCTAGGTTTGGCTGCAATTCCAGAAAGGCTAATGCTGGCGCACGCGCGCGGCGAAGTACTATTTATCTGCGGCGCCGGTATCTCGCGGCCCGCAGACCTGCCGGACTTTCGAGAACTAGTGATCGACGTCTATAAAGTTCTCGATGCAGCGGTTCATGCTGTTCTCAAGGAGTTGCCTCGATCGGCGTGCAATCAATGGGCGGCTGACTACAACGGGCTGAGCGAACGCCAGGCTGCGGAAGTAAAGCGATTTGTCGCGGGTGACTATGACGTTGTTCTCGGAATGCTTGAACGCCGCCTGGATAATCAAACCCGAGGCGACAGCCACGTTAGACGAGAAGTCGCCAAGCGCTTGCGCCAAGGGGGCAATCGTCCCGCATCTATTCACCGTACGCTAATGCGTCTCGCAGATCGGGGCGGGGTGACGACGATCGTTACCACCAATTTCGATCTGCTCCTTGAAATGGCCGTCAAGAAGCTTCGCCCTAATACCTACTCCCTCGGGTCTATCCCTCGGCCAACTAGACAAACAGAATTTGCGGGCGTCCTGCACATCCATGGGGCTCTCGATCGTAACCCCGAGCGCTTTTCCGAGCTTGTCTTGTCGGACCAAGATTTCGGCGAATACTATCTTAGGCGGCGTGTCGTGCCCGATTTCATCTATGACGCAGCCCGCTTGTTCCACTTGGTGCTCGTCGGTTACAGCGCGAATGATCCGCCCATGCGATATCTCTTGAACGCGGTAGCAGCCGACGGCTCGCGGTTCGATGATCTAAAGGAGCGGTTCACATTCTTCGGCACCGACGCGCCTGATCCGGTAGCGCTGGAAGATTGGAACGCGCGTGGGATTACCCCTATTCACTACGATGCGAAGAGAGGCCACAACGCGTTGCGCTTGACGCTAGAGCGTTGGGCGAATTTTTCGGCAATCAATGGCAATAGAAGATCAATTGATGCGGCGATCCGGCGGATCGTACGGAGTGCTAGAGCCGCAACGTCGGATGAGGACCGGGATTTATTCGATCATTTGGTCAGACGGAGCGACGCCAGTGAGCGGGTTCGTCTTGCGGCGCTGGCCTCGGCGGCAAGCGCCGACCTCGACTGGCTCGACGCTATAGTGAAGATTGGCACCGAGAAAGAACGGGTTCGTCGCAAATGATCCCCTCGTGGGCATATCTGGATGAACACGACCGATCGGTATTCCGAGCGGCTCTCTCATTCCTAAGCAATCGTCTCGCAGAACCAAGCACTGTCGAGTGGGCCGCGCGATTGGGGCCGGATAGGCGAATAGAGCGCATTGCGATCGAGAACCTGTTGAGCAGCCAGGGTGCCGCGATTGCCGCGGAACCGTGGGCGACAGCGTGGCGTTTGATTGAGGAGAGTTGGTCGGAACGGCCCGTTGAGAGCGGCTCCTCCACCGCAATCTACGAAATACAGAGAAGACTTCGCGCGGGCGATCGTTCCGGCGCAATCGTTTCCGCGATCGTTGATCTAGTCGCTCCGCGGCTGAAGGTTGAGGCTCTCAGTTCCTCCTTTAGGCTGTTGGCCAAGGTGCCACGACGGCCAAAGACTTTCCGGGACATGCTTTCAGCAGGTTTGACTAGCGGTGAGATTGTTGATTTGGACGTTCTCGAGTTGGAAAAACTTGACGATGTCCCATTTCTGAGAGCGTTAGCCAACGCATTAGAGCGCGCGCTTGACCATGGGCTTGATATCGGTCGTCGCACCGGATGGGACGGGCAAGATCGCTTTTGGCAGTTGGGCGATTTGAGCCGGGTCTACTACGTGGTTTCTGGCGGAAGGAGTGCTGACGGACAAGATGATCCGGATGCGTACCATCGTGGCATCGCCCCCGTGGTCAAGCTCCTGTATGCGGTTGCCACGCGGATGGGTGAGTTGGTCCGCGACGAAGAACTGCCTATCGTGGAACGGTGGCGGCTAACAAATACACCCGTCCACATTCGGTTGTGGGCTGCCGCCGCGTGCAATCCACGGCTGATATCCGTAGCCGAGTTGAGCGATTTCCTTCTAGGGCTTGATGACAATCGGTTTTGGGACTTGCACGGGTATCCCGAAATTGCCGAGCTTCGAGCCGCGCGATTTGGCGAACTCGGTCCGGAACCGCAAGCAACACTGACTGCCCGTCTCTGGAAAGGTCCGCCACGGAATTTCTGGCCAAAGAAGGCAGAACCGGAAAAGGTCAGGAACGGCCGCCTGTATTGGACGCTTCGAGAGTTGAAGCGCATTGATTTGACAAGTGGCAAGCTGCCGCAGAATGTTAAGGCTTGGCTTGACGCTGAGATCGGAAAATTCCCCGACTTGGCCGGTATGAGTGCCGACGAGGGCCTTCCGGAGGGAGTAACGGTCAAAGACGTCGTTCCTGCCCCTGACGATCGATATGACGCTCTGGAAGGTGTAGCGCGGTTGCGAGCGCTCGAAGCTGCTCTTACTAGTGCTCGCGAGAGATGGAGCGACGATCCCGCCGGACGTGCGGATGATTGGCTTAGGCAGCCCACAAAGGTAGCGCTGATACTCAATGACTTAGAGCAGGCGGAACGTGGCGGAGACGAATTCCCAAGAGTATGGAACCGTTTCGGATGGGCACATTCGCCCACGCGGCCGGAATCGGTAGATGCTTCCGCACAGGACCCGCAAAACGAAGCCTATCGCGTATTGGCGCTGCTTGCGCAGTTATCCGAGAGGACGCTATCAGTCGCTATCGATGGCGTTAGCAGTTGGCTGGACCATTGGCGCAAGCACGTGGTGGTCTCCGCAGATGGGCTTGCTGTATGGCTAAAGATATGGCCGCTAGCTGTAACAGCGACGAATAGCCAAGCCGAGAGTGAAGACGGCGCCAATCTTAGCGTGACCGCTACGATTGTGGACAATGATCGAGAGCCAAAGGACCTTGATACGCTCAACACGCCAGTCGGCAAACTCGTCGGCGTTTTCCTAGCTGCTTGTCCTTCACTCAATCAAGTTCCTAGTCCGTTCGAGGCTGGAGCAGCCGCACGCCAGATGAGGGATGTCCTCATAACGGCTGATGGCCGCAGCGGATTGATTGCCCGACACCGTCTTATCGAAGGGCTACCCTACTTTCTGCGTGCAGATCGCGTTTGGACAGAGGAGAACCTTGTCACGCCTCTACGCAGCGGGGATGTAGCCTCGCTGGCCCTCTGGCGGGCTGTTGCGCGAGCCACTCGTTCTTCCGATGTGCTCAGACTTATCGGCAACGCTATGGCGGAAAGAGCAACGGATCGCAGGCTAGGAAGAGAAACACGCGGACGTTTGGTGTTTAGCCTTATTGTCGAAGCGCTTCACGCGTTTCGCGACAGCCGCGAACCTGCTGTTCCAAACGCGCGCGTTACGCAGATGTTGCGAACTCTAGATGACGAGGTCCGCGCAACGGCTGCAAACGCCGTTCAGAAATTTGTTAAAGAGCTTTCCTCAAAGGCCCCACAGGATGGTGAACCACCTTCTGCTGCTACGTTGTTCCGAAATGCCGCAATGCCATTTTTTCGCGACGTGTGGCCGCAGGAGCGTTCGCTCGCGACGCCTGGCGTGAGCAAGGCTCTCGCTGATCTTCCAGCTACCTCACGTGAGGCGTTCGCCGACGCGGTCGAAGCGATCGAACGATTTTTGGTGCCCTTCGAGTGTTGGTCGATGCTCGACTATGGCCTTTATGGTGACGAGGGGAAGGGTAAGAAGATTTCAATGATCGACGATGAGATCAAGGCAAAGGCTCTGCTGCGATTGCTCGACCTTACTATTGGAACGTCGGAGGGCGCAGTCATTCCCTACGACTTGACCGATGCGCTCGACCAAATTCGGTCGGTCGCACCGCATCTCGCAGACAGCGCAAGCTACCGACGCCTCTCTACAGCAGCGCGGCGCGTGTAAGGTACTTTGAAGCCTCCCGCGTGGTCCGGGGACGCGCGACCGCCCCTCTTGCGGATATTTTGTCCGGGTAATTTCCAGTTTTGATTTGATAGGGGCTTCGCCTGTGCGCTCCATGCGCAAGGGCTGCCGAGCCGCCAGGAGTCCTCGAGCCGTCTAACTGCGAGCCTACGTCGAAGGGGACCGGACGGAGCCGTTCGACTTCGCAGTCCAGCAATTCCGCGACCTCGCACTCGACCATAGGGCACACTTGGCGATCTACGTTTCGGAGGTCGTGGAAGCACTGAACGAATCCTTGGCGATCGCCTACGGCATCGACCGCGAACTATACGCAAGCTACGTGCTTGCACGCGATCAGCCCGACGGTCCTCCGTAGACACTTGGCTTGCCCCGGCTGACCTAAGCCGCCAGAAGGCGCTCGGACCCTCCGCAGGAGCTTTCCCAGCCGTCTGCGACGGGTTGTCCAGAGCGCTGCGGCCACCCAAGCGGCTGTAGACTCCGATTGAAGCTGGGTTCGGCGCGCGCGAGCGCCGAAATCGTTCTTGAAAGGCGCTATCAATCAATCTACATTGATAGCATCGCAGTCAATCTCGGAAGGGCGCCATCATGGCCGCTGTCACCATCCGCAATCTCTCCGACGAGGCGCACCGCGCCCTGAAAGTCCGCGCGGCGCAACACAATCGCAGCACGGAAGCGGAAATGCGCGCCATTCTCGAGGCAGCCGTGCGTCCCGAGGGCCGGCTGCGGCTCGGCACTGCCCTTTCGGAGATGAGCCGCAAGGTCGGACTCACCAATGCCGATGTCGAGGCACTTGAACAGGGCCGCGACGCGCGTCCCGCTGAGCCGATGCGCTTCGAATGATCCTGCTCGATACCAATGTGGTCTCCGAGGCGATGAAGCCCGATCCGCACCCATCGGTCCGTGACTGGCTCGACGCCCAGGCGGCCGAGACGCTGTTTCTCTCCAGCGTCGCCGTCGCGGAACTGCTGTTCGGCATCGGCGCGCTGCCGCGCGGCAAGCGCAAGGACAGGCTGGCATCTGCGCTCGACGGCGTGTTGGACCTGTTCGCGACCCGCATCCTGGCCTTCGATACCGCCGCGGCGCGGCGCTATGCCGAACTCGCCGTCAAGGCGCGCGCGCTGGGAAAAGGCTTCCCAACACCCGATGGCTACATCGCTGCAATCGCTGCCGCGCACGGGTGCGCAGTGGCATCGCGCGACACGAGTGCGTTCAATGCTGCAGGTCTGACGGTGATTGACCCCTGGACCGTGACCAGCCGATAGGGTTCTCAAGCGGGCGTGTCACCGCGACGGCACAAACCGCGGGGAATTGCAGGAAAAAACTCCGTCACCAACCTTACCTTTAGCGAGATGTTTCGCAAACTCACCAGTTGATTGCGAGTTCAACATTGTAATCCGAATAGCCGACATTTCCCGCGGCGGCAGACTCCGATTGAAGCAGAGAGACTCAGATCGAACCCGAAACGACAATTGGTTGTCGTTTCGCGTTCGATCTGAGTCTCGGAGCGAGAAAATCCATTAATTTCAGTCTGGGGATTATGGCTCCTTCGGAGTCTATTCTCGTTCAATCGGAGTCAGGTAGCCAGAATTAGGGTTCCATTGGAGTCGCTTGGTCGGTCAGGCGAGATCGTACTGCTACGGCGAAGAATTAGGGCGGTGATATCGAAGGATGCAGGCGCGTATCTAGCGCGAACGCTTCCTGAAGGTGCTGCTGGTACGCGCCTTTCGCCCTGGTCGGGTCGAAGATCAGATTCCAGCTGTGATTGGACACCGCACTTGGGATCACGACGAATTTGTGCTTGGCCAGGAGCGCATCCCCGAACGCCTGCTGGCCTGCGCCCGGGATTCCCGGTCGCAGCCAATTGGCGTTCGGAACGTCGGCAGGGCGAACAATATGAACGTCAGACACGTCGGCGATATGAAGCGCGGTCAACACGTGCGGGAGAGTGTCGAGCGCTTTGAAGCCTTTGTGAACCGCCACTTCGAGTATCGCGGTCGCTGGATCAAGCGCGCAATACACAACGCGAACGCCTTTGCTGTTCCACCGGCCGCCGACCTGGAATGCGCCTTCGCCACTATCCCAGGTCGACGCAAAGCGCGCCTGATCGAGGCGCCAAGCGATGAGCTTGCCGCCTCCCAATGGCCCTACAGAAGGCGTCATGCATAGACGCCGTATGCGAGGCGTGTGAGGTACTGTTCAACGAGCTCGATGCCGGCCGGAGTGGCAAGCAGGTCGATCGGACGACGCTGGTCAAGACCGATGGCCGGACGCTCGAGCCACTGCTCGGCTTCTTCCTGCGAACCGAACACGTCGGTGGCCTTGGCCAGGATTTCGGCAAACTTCCAGGTCCGCCCACTTTGCTCCTGGCTGAGCGGCTTGTCCGGAGCGTCCTTGCGTCGCTGAAAGGTGCGAAGGCTCATTCCGAAGGCTTTTTCCAACGAGTCCGTTTGAATGATAAGGAGGTGACGGACGAAGTGGGTCAACGCAGAGCCTGGCAGTCCGTCCAGCAGCAGTTCGTGGGCGTCGAGGGCGCTTGTGATGCGGCGCGACAAGATGCGTGGGCCGCCGAGCAAATCGGCCACCTTCTGCAGATCATTGCCCGGCCCCTTTGGAGCCGGCTTCTCGGCTGTGGCAGTCACAGTAGCCCTCGCGTCACGTGTCGCTAAATATACGTCACATGTCGCGACTAATCAAGCTTGGTCCTCCACGCCTCACCCCTGTCGTTTCGCATTCGATCTGAGTCCGGGTCCGGCTAGAGCTGGGCCATTGACATTCGGGTGAAAACACGTATTTTACGTATTATGTCCATGCGTCTATTTTCTTCTTTGGACCTCCAGCAGCAGTCCGGTGAAATCCAGCGAGCTGCTGCTCAAGCGCCGGTCGTTATCACCAGCCACGGTAAGCCGCGCGCTGTAATGATGTCGGTCGAGGAATTCCGCAGATTGAAGACCCTGGCTCGCGAAGAAATCCCGCTCGAAGCGATTGCACGGCAGCCGACAGTGTTCGGCCCCGAACCCGACGATGTGCTTGGCTATCCCGAGCACGACCCGGTCGAGGCCGTCCATCACATGGCAAAGGATGCCGCTGCTGGCATCAACCAGGACCTGGTGCGCCGAGAAGCCGAAAGGTTTGCAAAACACTTTGTTCGAGGCGCCAAGTGAACGCTCAGGAGTTCAGCGATAAAGATCCGATATTCCTCATCATGGATGCGTCGCCGATTGTGATGCTGTCAGCGATCGAGCGCCTGGATTGGCTGATGGAGCCCTGCGGCACGATCTGGATGACCGACATGGTCATGGAGGAAGTCGCGCGCGATCCGGACTCGGGTAAGGATCCGCGGAGCCGCTGGCTTGCCTACACGCGTTCGTGGATCGCCGCGAACAAATTCCGCATTCGCCGCGTGGAAACCGACACCTACAGAACGTACCAACTTGCGTTGGACGGCTGGAGGGCTCAGGGCTCGGATCCCGAGAGGAAGCCCAATTCCCGCGATCTAGGCGAAGCCAGCATTATCCAGACGCTGAAGAGTTTTCGTGGCAAGGTGCTGCCGCGGCAGACAATCATCGTCCTTATGGACGAGTCCGATGGGCGAGACGCATTGAAGGGAATGCGCCGGATCAACCTCGATGTGTTCGGTACCCGCGCGTTCGTCGAGGCACTATACGCGCACTTTGGAATCGCGGAGGCCGAGCACGCCTGGCAGGCAATCTTGAAGGTCATCACCGCGGATGAATCCAAGGATGACGATGATCCGTTCATCGTACGCCGAGCGATATAGGCCGAAGGCGGGTTAGAGCCGATCGGACTTCCGACATTTCCCGCGGCGACAGACTCCGATTGAAGCAGAAAGACTCAGATCGAACCCGAAACGACAACCACTGTCGTTTCTGGTTCGATCGGAGTCTCGGAGCGAAGCGCAGTAGTTTCAGTTCACGGATTATGGCCCTTCAGAGTCCATTCTGGCTCCACCCGAGTCGGTTGGCCAGAATTTGGTTCCATCCGAGTCTGCTCCTTTCCGGCAAATTCAACTCAGACCGTCGCGGTACCGATCGACCTAAGCAGCAACACTTCCATTCGCTGAAATCAGCAAATCCGCCGGAATATTGAAACGCTCGCGCAGACGCTTCACCATCGTCATGCTCAATTCGCGCTTGCCGGACATGACCTCACTAACCCGACTCGCAGTGCCCAGAAGCGGCACAAGATCAGCGCGCGTCAAACCATGTTGCTCCACCAAATAGGCCAACAAATCGGGCAACGGCGGCGCTTTGCGCGGCCAGCGCGCGCGTTCATACGCCTCGATAAGGCGAGCCTGCGCGACCATGCGGGCTCGATCGGCAGCCTCGTTCGATTGCATCAGCTTGCCGACAAGCGCCTTGGCCGCCTCATGATCGGCCTGGTTCTGGATAATTATCAATGTTGCCTTCATCATACCGTCTCTGCGTTGACCTTGTCATAGTCTTCATGACTGCCGAAGAAGCGGATCATCAACACACCATCACGGTATTGAACTATGGCGATCAGGCGGTAGTCATTGGCCTTGATGTTGAACACCACACGTCCGCCTTTCAGGATGCTCGCCTTGGGATGCGATCGCTTCACCTGTTGCGGCGTCCGCCAGTCCGAACTCTCCGCAATCGCAAGCCATGCCCTGTATTGAGCGCGCGCCGCATCGATGCCCCGATGACCAGAGCGCTCGGCAAAATAGCGCTCCACAATGTCCGTGCCGATCACCAGCATGAAAGGATACTACCAAGGAGTTCCCAAAAATGGAAGAGGACAATTCCATTTTTGGGAATTTTTGTCGCGCGGCCGAACGCGAGCTACGGGCCGTCCTGTAGGAAGAAGAAATTGGACCTTCGGGCGCCACCGCGGGCCCGCGCTAGCAGCCAGCCCGCCGTCGCAGGACGAGGTTAGCTGGCGGCGGGCCTGAAAACCGAAATCTGCGACAGCCTAGCCGCCCAACTTCATCCAACGGATCGGCAGGTCCAGACTCCGATTGAACCTAAACGACTTAAATTGAACCGAAAACGACAGTTTGCTTCCCAACGCGTGCCGCTTAGCTATCGACCGCCGCAGGACACCCGGCCCCGTTTCGGGCCAGATAGGCTGTTGGAGCGTGTACCCGAAAATCCTGGGATTGGCTTGAGTGTTGCCAGCCGAGATCTTATTACCCAGGGTAGATCACTCATCGAGAAAATTTCTTTGAGCACCATGCCTTAAGCGCCCAAAGTTCAACCGCTGATCGGCCTGACAGACGCGAAACGAATCGTGGTCATTCTGCTTTGCGGCGACGACAAGCGGACCCAGAACATGGACATCAGGATCGCCAAGGGGATGTCGAAGGAGGTTTGATATGCCGCTTAAGACAACCAAGTTCGATGTTCAGGACCACCTGAAGACACCGGATCAGCGGGTCGCCTATCTAGAAGCAGCGGTTGAGAGCAATGACCCTTCATTCATCGCTGCTGCTGTCGGCGATCTAGCTAAAGCCCGGGGCGACGCTGACAGGGTGGGCCCCAGGAAGGGCCACCCGTAGAGTTTCATCAAAACGAGGAGGAAGGCACGCCGTTCCGCGCTGGATAGCTGTAGGAATGGGCGTCCGATGCCTGTGTATTGCTGGCTGCGCCTGTCCTATGTAGCTAGTGAAACGAGGATAAAATCTCTTGGAAAGCCAATGCTTAGGCGCTGAAACTTCAGTCGTTAGATCGACGCGTCGAACGAGCGATCAGACTCTGATCGAGCGCGAATGACTCAGATCGAACGCGAAACGACATTGGTAAGACATTCGGGCCGGCACTTCTTCGGAGATGCCTCCTTATGCGAAAGAAAAGCCGTTTTGAAAGTGTCGTTGCGTGTGCATTAGCTCGACACCCCGACGCTAAGGAGCAGCCCTAAGGCGGTCCCTCCTGCGTCCAGCTCCGGCTCGGCAAGCCGTCCCGTCGGACAATGGCAATCTCTAAGTCGTTCAGGATGTCCGCAAGCTCGGATCGGCAGTGACGCGCTGTAGTGGTCACTGTGAGGTTTCCAGCGGCGCGAGCCCGTAGAGCGCGATGCTGAGTGCAGCAAGCTGCGCCACCACCCTCCGAAACCCGTCAAGGACGATATCCACACCTTAGTAAGCCAAGGGCAGCAATCCAAGGACTTCGACGTATACTCATCTGCTACCCAGATTTAATCTGGAGCTAGCTCACTAGGCGTATCCGCATGGGTGGAGTGCCTGACTGCAGCTGGGTCGACCTTCTTTCGCGCCGCCCATTCCACGACGCTAGGCGGCCGGTATTCATCCGACTGGCGCCACCGGTCAAAGACCGAGCTGTCGATCGTCTCGTTGACTGTCGTGTGAGTGCCGTCCGCACGCTTCTCAGGATCGGCGCCCAGCTTACGGTAAGAACGGGAGTAGACCTTTGAGTACAGGCCCTTCGCAAACTCCTTGTACGAGTCCGACACGGGCGCAGTGAGCAGGTCGCCGTCGACTTCAACGTCCTGGCGAAATGCCAGACCGTGTCCCGACGCCTTTTTCATCATCCAACGCAGGGGGGCCTGCGCGAGGATATCGCTTTCACAACCGCCGCCGACATTCGCGTGAGCCCCGACGAACCATCTTTGTTCAACGCTTTCAATAGCGCGCGGCTTTGCCACGACTGCATCTGGGTCAACGGGCTTTCGTACCGTCCACAGCGTGGGCGCGAAGTCCTTCCGATGCTCATCAATGGCAAGCGCGTGATAACCGTTGTCGATGGATATGCGAAGCCCAGTGTGCAGAAACCCAAAGGTGGACCTGCTGATGCCTTCAAAACTGAAAAGCGGAACTCCTACGGTCCCGACAGTATCCCAAACGCCGACCATCTTGATGTGAACTGGCTGCGAATACTTCATCAGCCAACGCTCCTCTAATGTCGCGTCGTTGAGAGTACCGGCAGCCTGAAGCTCAAGAAGCTTCCAAAGTGTTCGGTCGTCGGAGCGTTTGTATCGTGCGAACAGCTGGCCGGTGCCCAACGGGGAGCCAGATTTTAGCAATCCGTGCTTCGCAATAAGGCCGGCCACGCTTCGAGCTGTGTACGCTCCGCGGCTGAAGCCGAAGACAAAGATGTCATCGCCCTCATCATAGTTGTCCATCAGCCATTCGTAGGCCTCCCGAACGTTATCGCTTAAGCCTTTGCCGACAGTGCCGCCCCAAAAGCCGTTGACGCCTATATCGTAATAGACGCGCTGCTCTTCGCCTTGTGTGCCATTTCGGGCACAAAGCGATTTCATGCGCCAGACATTCGTATTGCTGCCAACGGCGTTCCAGGTGCCGTCGAGGAAGACAAGCAACCGCTTTTTGGCGGGCTGGGCAGCTACGGTGGGAGCGGAAACTGACATTTCAAATGACCATCTCGGAAAAAGCGTAGCTTACCTGATTCGCGCTTAGGGGCGCATGCAAAACGGCTTCACCTGCAAGTTGCCAACATCCCGGAGCTTACTAATTCTTTCAATGCGGTCGGCCTCGGCTTTGGTCCTCTTTGGTAGCGGTCGTGTCGTCAGCGCGATCCTCAGTGGCGGCTTCCATATCCGAAGTATAGCATCTCACCAATACGGCCGTGCCGCTCGACCTGCCTCAGGAATGGTTCCCCCGCAAGCTGGAACGAGAGGATCTGAGCCGACGGGCCGTCGCCAACCATCGACCAGACCATCAATGGCGGGTACGTCTGGCTCGAGATCGAGTGCTCGCGGTGCAAGTCCCGCCGGGAGGTGGACTTGGCGACGCTGCGCCATCCCCCAACAACCTTCGTCCATGATCTTGCAAGTAGGCTCCGTTGCAGCAAGTGCGCCAAGGCCAATCGCCGGCCGGCTGCCACGCTGCTACGCTGGCGCAGCGCCCTCGCCAGGCCGCTCCGGAGACCTGACGATGTGCAATCTCTATTCGATCACCACCAACCAGGCCGCCATCGGCGCGCTGTTCCGCGTCGTCAACGGATACCTCGGCAATCTTCCGCCGATGCCGGGCGTGTTTCCGGATTACAGGGCACCGATCGTCCGGAACGGCGCCGACGGCCGCGAGCTTGCTCTTGCCCGCTGGGGCATGCCGTCTTCATCGAAGGCGCTGATGGACACGGCGAAGAAGCGGACCGAGAAACTGCAGGCCAAGGGCAAGATTGTCGATTTCAAAGAGTTGCTGCGGTTGGAGCCTGATTCCGGAACCACAAACATCCGCCACGTGAAGAGCAAACACTGGACGCGCTGGCTCGGCCTCGAGAACCGCTGCGTGGTCCCGTTCAATTCGTTCAGCGAGTTCAACAAGGCCGAGGGCGGCGACATCTGGTTCGCGCTCGATGAGACTCGCCCGCTGCTTTGCTTCGCCGGCATCTGGACCTGTTGGACTTCAGTGAGGAAGGTCAAAGAGGGCGAGACGACCAACGACCTCTACGCGTTCCTGACGACGGAGCCGAACGCGGAGGTCGGCGCCATCCACCCGAAAGCAATGCCCGTCATCCTGACGATGCCCGACGAGGTCGAGACATGGATGACCGCGCCCGCCGAGGAGGCCTTGAAGCTGCAGCGGCCGCTTCCGGACGGCTCTCTCCGGATCGTGGCATGCGGCGTGAAGGAAGACGCCGCGCCAGCGACGGCCGAAGTCCGCGGCAGTGGTCACCTGTAGCCATCGAGGCGCTTGACTCCGAGGACGGCACTCGAACAAAAATAGAACGAACGATTCCTGCCGCGAAGGTCCGCTTGGCCAAACTGCCTCAACTGCCCGTCTACTATTATCTCGACCACTTCGCTGAAATGCTTGGGTTCGTGCAGCGGACATACGCCGCCGTGCTTGGTCCGGAGCATCACGCCTTCATAGCGCGCTTCGAGGGCCTTCCGAGAGATGCGCGATGCCTGCTGGTCCGGATGATCAACAGGCGGGGTGCCATATTCAACCGATCCCTGTTCAGCTACCCCGAGATTGATGACGTCGAGCGGGCGGCATCCGATCTGACTGCGGCGGGTCACGCACGCGAGCTCGGCGAGGCGGACTACGCGGCCTTCGTCTCATGCCTGCCGAAGGACGTCCTTGTGACTGGTGCGCAGGCGGCTGGGCGAGGAGACGTCCGGAAGTCCTGGTCGAAGCCGAAGTTCATCGACTACTACCTCGAGCGCATCCCGTTTTCGGTGGCCGCGCAGCACTGTGGGGCCCGCAACTTCATCGCCCTCGACGGTACGCGGCCGATCAAGTTCCTGCTCTACCTCTACTTCGGCAAGACCGAGGTAGATCTGAAGAACTTCGCGCTGCGTGACCTGGGGATCCTCCGCACCAATCGCGAGACCTCGTTCAGCGCGCGCTTCACCGATGCCGAGGAGGCGCTCGCCTCGTTCCACTACAGCCGGGTCTTGGACAGCCTGGATGACGGGTCGGACGCTGTTCACAGACGGGCCGCCGTTGACGTGCTGGCGGGGCCTGCCTGCACGACCGAGTTCGCCGCCGATCTCCGCAGCCGAGCCGCGCATCGCACGGGGCTTTTCTTCGAGAAAGCGGGCGAAAGGGATCTCGCCCTTACGCTTTACCGGGCGGGGTCTTCGCCGGACTGCCACGAGCGACTGGTCCGACTGCTCTACAATGACGGCGACAAGACAGAGGCCGAAGCGCTGCTGCAGCGCATGATCGATGATCCCGCCAGCGACGAAGAACACCTTTTCGCCACCGACTTCTATGCCCGCAAGTTCGGCGGACGGCGCACGGGTCTCCACACCGAACTTTTGCGGTCCGGCCGCACGATCACCGTAGACGACACTCATCGCGGCAATCCCGAGGCGGGCGTCGCCGGCGTGCTGCGGCGCGAGGGCACGAAGGTCTACTTCACGGAGAATGTGCTGTGGCACAGCCTGTTCGGCCTGCTCTTCTGGGACGAGCTCTTCGAGAGCACCCGGATGCCCAGCGGGTTCGATTGGCTACCTCACTGCCTGAAGGACCGCAGCTTCCGTCGGCTTTCGCGGAGACCATCAACGAGAAGCTGACGGCTATCGAATCCGGAGCTTCCCTTCCGTTGGTACTCCGCACCATCGCAGCAAAATGGGGCCGACCGAACGGGATTTTCAGCTGGGATCATGTGCAAGTGGAGGCGCTGCGCGCGCTACTCGAGGGATCCAACCCCGTCGGCATCGCCAGCATCGTCCGCAGCATGTGCGACGATTTCCGCGGGATGCGAGACGGCTTCCCCGACCTCATGCTGCTGCAAGCCGGTAGAGCTTCCTTCATGGAGGTCAAGGCGGAAGGGGATGTGATCCGCCGGAACCAATTGACCCGTCTCCGTCAGCTCGGCGACGCCGGCATTGTGGCCGAGATCGGGCGGGTCGAGTACCGCTTCGACCCCGAGCAGGATTACGTGGTGGTCGATATCGAGACCACCGGCTCATGGTCGAACGGCGACCGCATCACCGAGATCGGCGCGGTGAAAGTGCGCAACCACCGCGTCGTGGACGAGTGGCACTCTCTCCTCAACCCGCAGCGTTCCATTCCGGCGAAGATCGTTCAGCTGACAGGCATCACGAACGAAATGGTTCGGGACGCACCTTCGTTCGCCGAAGTGGCGGACCGCTTCATGGAGTTCATGGGGGATGGCATCTTCGTCGCCCACAACGTCAGCTTCGACTACGGCTTCATCGCCCATGAGTTCGAGCGCATCGGGCGGCGCTTCAGATTTCCGAAGCTCTGCACCTGCGCCGGAATGCGGCGGCGCTATCCGGGACACAAGTCCTACGGCCTCGGTAAGCTTTGCGAAGTATACGGAATATCGCTGGACAACCACCACCGCGCCTTGTGCGACGCGCGGGCGTCAGCGCAGTTGTTGAACCTCATCAATCTGAAGCGGAGCGAAGAGGGGCAAAGCGCCGAAGCAGCGTAGGGCGTCACCGAGATAAGGCACCTTAGAACGGCGGGAGCTCTGGGAAGCACAATTGCTATGGAGCAGTTTCACCGAATAATAAACTTCCGATAATGCGAATTTCCGCTTGCTCCGTCGGGCAAAACAGTGGTTCATAAGGTGCTGGTCCTAGCAGATATCGGAGCCAGCCCGATGGCAAATGACGTCGACACTTCCTCGGAACTGTCCAATATTGCGAAGCTAAACGGTGACTTCCGAAGGAATTACGGCACGCTCATCGGAGCGATCTTGTATCTCCGCACCGTGAGCGCCGCCCGCCGAAGCCCTTGGCTTTGGGCTGGCCTGGTTTCGATCGCTTTTTCGGCGGTGCTGAGCTGGTTGGGGCGGCACGGGTAGTTTTTGCCAGCATTGCTTTGATAGCCCCGAACAGTGCCCCCCTTTCCCGATAGAGCGTGCCCCGATGGCGACGAAGGGAGCCGGATGAGAGCCAGACGTAGCGTCCTGACCTCAGCGAGGCAGGCAGCAGCACGTAGTCCTCGATCTCCCGATTCGCCGCGTCCAACCGCATCACGGCAAGCAGGCCCGACGAGATTTGTCTTCGATAGGCCTTCCATTGCGCATCGTGGTCCTCTCCTCGACGCGCCAGTCGTCGCGCGACGAGAAACGAGACTACACGCTCGCCTTCGACATCAAGGCCCATGCAGTCTGGAACAAGATTTGCCTGCAAGCCAAGGCCCGTTCGCAACACCTCCGCGAGCTCGGTGGCATGCCGCGCCTGTTCGGAGGCCCAAAGCTCCCGGGTGTCGATCCAGTCGCAGTCGCGCGGCGATACGTATCCGATCAGCGCATAGGCCTTCCGCAGCGAACCAAAGTGCTTCACGTAGGAGGACACGTGATTGAGACCGAGCGTCGTGTTGATGATGCGCGAGTTGAGCTTTCCGCGCCGGCGCAGCGTTAGACGCAAGCGCAGCAGCATCTCATTTTCGGGGATCTCCACGCGCCGTTCAGCCAGCAGTTTCTGAGCGCGTGCGAAGATGCGTGGATCAACGATAGGCTCGATCTCCGCAGCGCCCCGGACCCAGGCGTGATCCGGATTCTTGACCAGCTTCTGCCCCAGACGTCGAGAGGTGCGATTGTAGATGGTCTTGCCGATGTAGTTCTCGTTCGCAAGAATGGTGGGGATCATGCCATCGGTCCAGGGGCGGCCGTTGTGATTGGCGATGCCCGCATCGTTCAGTTGGCGCCTGATGTCGCTGTACGATTTCCGGCCGTTGACGAACTGATCGAAAATCGTCCGGATCACGGCTGCCTCCTCGGCGGAGCCGGGCCGTAGTCGAACGCGATCCGATTGCAGAGCCTTGAACTGGCCCTTTTCGAGGAGGCCCTTAGGATTCTCGCTTTCGTCGACCATCAAGCGTCGGAGCCCATAGCCGGCAGGAGCACCGACGCGGTACCCGAGGCTCGCGACCCGGCAGTGCCCGGCGTGCACCTTGACCGAGAGCTCTCGGCTCCACTCGGCGGCCATGCCGCGCTTCAGGCTTTTCGCAATCCCGGAAACGAAGGTGCCGTCGTTCTTGAAGAGCTCCGCACAGTATTCGACCTGGACACCGCTCCGCTTGCAAAGGAATTCGTAGTAGGCACTCTCGTCGACATCCTGGAAGCGGCCCCAGCGACTGACGTCGTAGACGAGGATGTGGTCGAAATCGGTTTGTCCCGACGGAACGTCGTCGATCAGTTCGATGAGACCAGGTCGTCCTTTGATCCGGAGGCCGCTGCGGCCCTCATCCTTATAGGTTCGGACGATGGTAAGACCATTCGCGTCAGCATAGGCGGCGATGGCCGTCATCTGGTTCTTGATCGAGTAGCGCTGGAGCTCCCTCGACATTCGAACGTATTGCGCCGCCCGTCGCGTTCGGGTCCGCCTCGCCAAGCTTGTCCCTTTGGGAACAACGAGCCAGTTACCCATGCACCCCTCCTGCTACTCCAGAGGTACCCGCACCCGGAAATACACCTTGCGCGTTCGGAATGGCATTGCCGATCGGACATGAGACAGTCGGGCCCCGAGCCGGGGTGGTGCCATCGGAATTGTACACAGGGCCACGCTGAGGCCAACCGGATTGCTGCCGCATCATCGCCAACGGCGACAGGACGGAACGAATCCAGCTGGGCGCGTTGAGTCCATCATGTGTGCCGTGGCGTTGCGTCAGTCTCGTTCGGGAGTATCGCGCGTTGCCGGCGCCCGCAAAGCTGCTATCCCAGGTTACATCGAACCCTGCGACCCCACGCTGCGCGAGAATCCGCCGCACGGTCAGGGTTGGGTCTACGAAATCAAGGCGGATGGGTATCGCGCTCAACTACATCTTGAGAACGGCGATGTGACCGTCTATTCGCGCACGGGATTCGATTGGACCGAGCAGTTTTCCTCGATCGCAGCCGCGGCTCCCAAGCTGAAGGCGAAGAGCGCGATCATCGACGGTGAGGCCGTCGTGTACGGTAGTGGCGGCTTGCCTGACTTCGAGCAGCTCCGGCGCGAGCTCGGGGGCAAACGCAGCGAGCGTGTACGCTATCACGCCTTCGATCTCCTGCATCTCGATGGGTACGATCTGCGCGGCGCGAAGTATGAGGATCGCAAGCGGCTGCTGCTCGAGCTTCTGCAAGGGGCACCCGAGACTTTCATCTATGTCGAGGCTCTCGAGGCCGACGGGAACGTGATCTTCGCCAAGGGGTGCGAGCTTGGATTGGAAGGGCTTGTCGCCAAACGGCTCGGGCAGCCCTATCGCTCAGGGCGGCAGGAGACCTGGATCAAGCTCAAATGCAAGAAAAGCGAGACTTTTCCGATCATCGCCTTCGTCGAAAAGCTCGGTGCTCGCCCGCGCAAGATCGCTTCCCTCTATGTGGGCCGTCGTGAGAATGACAAGCTGCTCTACGCGGGTAAAGTCCGCACCGGCTACACGGAGACAGCCGCGCGCGAACTGCGCGAGCGGCTGGATCCACTGATCCGGCGCGCATCGCCGCTGGACATGAAGGTCAACAAGCCGAAGGCCACCTGGGTCGAACCGAGCGTGAATGCCGAGGTGGAGTATGGCGCGTTGACCGACGATGGCCTGCTGCGAGAGGCGGTGTTCAAAGGACTTCGGGACGATCTCCCTCTGCGTAAGGTGAAGGCGCCACATCTGGTGCCCTCTTCCGCCGGACGGCCGAAGCTGGGCATTCCTAAGGAAAACATCCTGCAGCTTCTTCCCGACGCGGTAGTGCCTTCCAAGCAAGAACTTGCGTATTACTGGAAGCGAGTATGGCAGAAGGCGCTGCCGCACGTGGGCCATCGCCCCCTCAAGATGGTGCGGCACGTTCACGGCACCACCTTCTACCATAAGGGACCGCTTCCGAAGGATATCCCGGAAGCCGTCCACCAGCTTCGCATCCAGAAGCGCGAGGGAGGCCAAGGCACCCGCCTGTGGGTCGACAGCCTGGACGGCTTCCTTGGCCTGGTGCAGATCGGAGCGGTCGAGCTGCACCCCTGGAATTCGACGATCGAGGATATCGAGCACGCTGACCGCATCGTCATCGATCTCGACCCCGGCGACGGCGTGGAGTGGGAGCAGGTCGCCGACACAGCGCTCGAACTCCGGGCCTTTATGAGGCGCGAAGGACTGGAGGCCTGGCCGAAGCTGACCGGCGGCAAGGGCATCCATCTGGTGGCCCCGCTGGAGGAGCCAATGCTGCACGATCAAGCGCATCGCATCGCGCGCCGCCTCTGTTCCGACTTTGCGGCGCGCGAGCCCGAGCGCTACCTCCTATCAGCACAGGCAAGGCGCAGTGGTCGGATCTTCCTCGACTACCTGCGCAACGGACGCGGCACGACCGCTATCGGCACCTATTCCCCGCGAGCGCGCCCATACTTTCCGATTGCTGCGCCCGTCACCTGGGCGCGCATCGAAAACGGCATCAGGCCGGACGCGCTCACGATGGATAGCCCGTTTCGGGTGAAGCAAAGGACGCCCTCATGACGGACGCATTCGACCGTTGGATCGAATGGGCCAAAAAACCGCCCGGTGAAAGACCCGGGCTCCCGTCCGAGATTCACGCCGCCCTTAAATTGCTACCTCGGGAGGATCGCGCCGACCGTCAGAAGGTCAACGCCGCGGTTGAACATCGGGCCGAGCTGAGTCGGACCGGAAGGACCGCGTGGCTTTATCTCAACGACTACCAGCATGGAAAGCAGCGGAACGCCGGCGATCCGGAATGGGTAAAAGTGTTCGCGTCCGCGGAGGCGGCCGACAGATGGTTCGACAAGCACGACCCGGAGGGCGTTGCCTGGGAATACGGGGTCGAAGGCGGGCAGCGGCAAACTTCCATTTGGATCTATCTCGCCGATGAGAACTCCCGAGCGATCGGCGACGCCTCTTGGGCCAAGCTCTTCGCCTCCAAGCAGGCGGCGGACAATTGGCTTGAGCAGAACGCTCCCAACGGTAGAACCCGGTCATATCCGGTCGACGATCAACTGAGCACAAGCGCGCGGGCACCGGTTAGTCCGGGGCGAAGCGGCAGCCCGCAGCAGGGCTCTAGTGGGCCGATACGAGCCGAAAAGCCCGTGTTCAAGTGCCTCCTGATGAGATATCGTGCCAAACCATACCCATGCTTCAGGATACGACGAATCTGGCCGCGATCGCGGAGGCATTGAGCCGGTCGGCGGACCACCGGGTGTGCGGCGCTTGGTGCCGCGGCCCGCGTACCAGCCGACCATCGGGCAGGGTTGCAAGACGGGCATCCTTCTGGACACGAGACTACCGGCCTCGACCACGCCAAGGAAGAGATCATCGAGCTCGGGATGGTCAAATTCGACTACGCGGCGGACGGGCGGATCATCGGGGTGTGTGACACGTTCTCCGCCTTCAACGAACCGAGCGCGCCGATCTCCGCGGAAGTGACGGCACTCACCGGCATCACTGACGAGATGGTGGTGGGTCACAAATTTGACGAGGGAACCATCACGGCCTTTGTCGAAGGTGCCATCATCGTCATCGCGCACAACAGCGGCTTCGACAGGAGAACAGTGAAGTGGGCCATGGTACTCACCGTCTCCGCCAGGACCTTTGATTTCTCGGCTGGCGCTGCAGCATCGAGAAAACATCGCCTACCCCGATTTGTCCCAACGCCTACTTCAACAGTCCGGACGGTAGAAGCGGCGTGACCCAGCGCGCACCGCTTATCGGGGTCCTGAATCGAAAAACCCCGCCGTCGCCAGCGGGGTTTTGTTTGTCTCTGGCTAGGGGACCTACTTTGCCCCAAATAGGGGACAAACTTTTAGGGGACTGCGGAGCCGGTCGAAGTGTGTCCCCTAAGGGCGCACTAATCGGACATCACTGGTCACACGTCCAGCAGCGGTGGCTGCGGCGAGTGTTCTGATGGCAAAGTTGATGCTGCTGCTGGTCGCGATGATCAGCATGCTGATGATGCTGGTGACGATCGCGATGCCCTCCCTGATCCCGATGACGCCGGTCAGGGTGATGATCGCGGCGATCATCGCTATAGCACAGATCGGCGCATTCCCGCGCGCTTGCTTAGTCGAGTTTAGCCGGTGCCTGGACTTCTCCCGGACGGCTCCGCCGCGGGGGAGGTGGTTCAAGACGGCAACAATCTGCCAGGAAAGCGGCGAACGAGCCGATGTCGCCTTTCACGCTCGCGCTCTCCAAGGCCTTCATGTACTCGTCGCGTCTGTCGACGGGAATGATGGTCCAGGGCAGTCCTCCCGATGCCATCATCACGTTCATGAGAAAGCGTCCTGTTCGACCGTTACCGTCGGGAAGGGGATGTATGAAGGTGAAGATGAAGTGTCCGAGGACGGCTCTCACGCGCGGATCCTTCTCCTCCCTTAGGCAGTCGAGAAAAGCCTCCATGGCGTCGGGTACCGATTCCCAGGCGACCGGCGTGTGTCCGGAGTTCCTGATGAAGACGAAGTGAGTGCGGTAACCCGCAAGGTTTTCGGGCTTGATGATGCCGGCCTGGACCGAAGGCTGAAAGAGAGCCCGGTACCAGTTGAGATGCTCTCGATCGGCGACCTCGGCGGCGTCCTCGCCGTTGAGCACGCGCACCACCGCGGCGCGGACCATTTGGAACGCATCCCAGTACCCTTTTGCGGCCATCGCGTCCTTCTGCTTGCGGTCGCCATCGCTGCCGTCAGGATCCCAATTCCCAGTCCTGACCTTCTTGATCAGATCCTCGGTGACCGAATAGCCTTCGATGGAGAGTGAGTGATACGCATCCGAGGTGTAACGCTCATCGATTGCGGTCAGATATCCGTCATGATCGTTGATGCGGCGCGGCTCGATCTTGAAATTCTCCAGCACCTTTTCGCGCATTTCCGCCCACATGAGGCGGACCCGCGTCATGATCGGCGGTGCTGCTCGGGTGGAGAGTTTCATCGGGACCGATGCCTTGAATGGATCGGCGTCTTCTCTGACGTCATGGCCGGCCGAAGTCATTGTGGTGATGATCTCGTCGGCAGCTCGAGCATTGCCCAGCAGTCGATACGCCCCGGCGATCCGCCCCGCCACGGCCGCATGTCCGCCCTCAAGGAGGACCTTCGAGATCGGGCTCACATTCCTCAGTGAGCCGAGCAGGGCGATGAGGTCGTTCTTCTGGGTCTGCCAGAAGACTGGTGCGGCAGCGCAGATCGCTTCTGGCGCCGGGAAGGTCCGGACTTTGGCGGTCTCGATCGGCGTCGCCGGCAGTTTTGGCACTTTGTAAAGATAGAGAGAGGTGCCGTGGAGGAGGGCCTGCGTCTGGTTGTTGGCGGACGGCGCCGCGATTACCACCTGTTTCGGAATATTAAGATTTGCGGCAAGAAGGGGTATCGAGCTTTCCGCCGAAAGAATCCAGTCGCTCTTGAAGCGCTCGTCGCAATAGGCCCGGCAGAACTCCCAGAAAGACGAATACCAGGAGGTGCTGTCGCCCGACCTTTCCTCCGGGCGCGTCATCAGGACCCAACCCTTGATGATTTCCTTCAGGAAGCCGGCCTCCAGCAGCCGTTCGCGGTGAGTGCGTGAAAGCTCGTTGCTTCGAAAAATTCGTCGCTTGCCATCGTTGCTGAGGTTTTTCAGTTCGGTGAGGGACTGAGCGAGCTTTTCGTGAAAGGAGGGCATCTTGACCCCTGGAGGTTCGATAGTTTGGTGCTGTATGACTACAATAGTAATATGCTGTTTTATTTCAATAATCTTATGCCGCGCGATCTCAATAAAAATATGCCGTGTAACTACAATAATTTTTTGCAAGGGAGACTAGTCCTGCGAGACGGGACTTCATCCCAGTGGAGGCCCGGCCAGCCGCGACCAATTCCACGGTTTCCAACTTATCCAAAACACCCGAGGGGGTCCCAAGGCGGCCATTCCCAGTCGACGCTCGCAAAATACCACTACTATAATACCTCAAAGTAATAAAATTTGGCCCGTAGTTGGCGCGGAGCGGTCGGAACTAGCGGGGCTCAGAGGTTAGAGGAACGGCTCAACAAGGCTAAAAACGCACGAAAACAACCGAAAAAGCTCCGGTTTCCAAATCTGTCTGACACTGTCTCTGATTCGGAGAAAGAGACAAAATCCAACAATATCAATAGATTATTCGGAAGTGTTTACTCGTTTGGGCCGGAGTTGGCGGAGAACCGGTCGTGACGAAGCGAAACCGGACGTCTTCAAAACGTCGGCTCCCCCGACCCGGGGAAACAAAGAAAGCTGGTCGCGTCGCTGAAAAGAGCCGCTTGCGGTCGGTAATCGAATCCTTGAAACCGCGAAGCGGGCCTGTGCCGACCGCGGCGGGCCGGCGGAGCAAATCAAAGATGAAGGAGCCGTACAAGGGGGATACGGACAGAGCGAACCGGCTGCATGCAGCCCGGACGACCGCCGGGTTCAAATCGACCCGCGACGCCGCGCTCCGCTTTGGGTGGGCGCCGGGATTGTACAGCGCCCACGAGACCGCCCAGCGTCATTTCGATGCAGAAACGGGGCGCATCTACGCTGACGCCTTCGGGGTCTCGCACGCATGGCTGATGGATGGTCGCGGGCAGGGACCGGCCGTCGACCCGGTCCGCGAAGCGCGATTCAAGATTCGCAAGAAGCTCGCCAAGCCACCGCCGCAAGACGCCGCTGGCCGCCTTCGGGTAGCGCGCCGCCTCGCCGGATATCGGAGCGTTTCGGACGCAGCAAAAGCGATCGACGTGAAGCGATCGACACTGTCCGCCCATGAGAACGGCCAGAACGACCTCTCGCGGGAGGCCGCGATCTATTATTCGAAGGCCTACGGGGTCGAGGTCGACTGGCTGTTGTCGGGAAAATTGCCCTCCGGCCTTTCGAATCAGGCGCAGGCAGCGCTCGGTGCGCTGATCAGCGTGCACGACGAACCCGAAAGCAGGGCGTTGCCGTACTTCCGTGGATTGCAGCGAGAGGTACCAGTCCCCCGAAAGACGATTTCGAAAGAACCAAGCAAGGCAGACAAGAGCGCTCCGCCCGGCGACCGGGTACCCGAGTATACGCCACTGGCCCTGTTCAGGCGGCTGGCGAACGTCAAGCAGGGCAGCAGCGCCAGTGGTGAGTGGTCTTTTCCTCGCGGTTATCTGAGTGAGATACTCGGCTGCGAGCCCAAAACCGCAGCCGTGCTGTCGGTGCCGAAGACCGTGCACGAGCGATCCGGCCCTATGTTGGCGCGGGCGGGAAGCCGGCTGGTGCTGGACACCGGCTCGGTCAACCCTTTGCCCCACACGTACTATGTGGTCGTTCGAGCGAGGGGCGACCTCTTGATCCTGAAGAGATCGAAGGAAGGTCCCGAACTCAACCAATTGGGTCCCGACGAGAGGGTCGCAGGGACCATCTGCGGATTCCTGGATGCGGTGCGGCCGCTGTCCTGATCGCCGCGCGAGATCAGGACGCATGTTGCTCATTGAAAACTTGGTTGTGTGCACGATTGCCCTGTCGCTTGCCTCTCAGCTCGCTTCGCGGCGGCGCGTCCGGTCTTGCGCTCATGTACCTATGAATCGTAGGAAGGGAGAGGCAAACCCCGGTCTCTTGCTTCACGATCCCGATGATGTCGGAATCCGTCAATGTCCGGTCGCGCTGCAGCTCGCGCTTGACCACACGCCAAGCTTCATCGAACGCGCGCACGAATTTGGTTGGTCGCTGGACCGCGCCCGGCCTGAACCGCGCGCCACGAAGCCGGCTGCGCTTCGGAACGTCAGAGCGCGTCGCTAGAAAGCGCTTCACTGGCGAAACGGACATCGGCACCTTGGTCTCGCGCTGCACGATTTCTGCGATTTCCGGTTCCGTTAGCGTTGGATCTCGCAGAAGCTCTTGCCTGATGGTCGGCCAGGCGACCTCCAACGCCTCAAACGAGGACATTCGAACAGGGGCGTCGGGCTTTTCCGCGATGTACTTGCTCACCGTCGCATTGGAGACAGCTTCGCCCGTTTGTCGCCGCATGATATGGATGATCTCTCGATCGGAGAGGCTTGGATTTTGCGTTAGTTCTGCCTTTATGCATGGCCACGCCGCATCGAAGGCGTCACGCGAGCGCCCGGCATGCCCGCCGTCGGCAAGGCGGCACTGCTGGCCGCGATGCGGCGCGCGGAAGGGGACGTCGGCGCGGCGTGCCATATAACGATCGACCGTTTGGTCGATCATCACGACGCCGGTTGCCTCCTCGACCATATGCGCAATTTCAAAGTTGTTAATCGTCGGATCTTCCAGCAACCTAATCCGGATCAACGGCCACGTCGCGTCGAACGCCTCCCATTTCTTTTGATTGATGTCCCTCTTGCTGTCTCGGGCGGCGCGCCGTGCTGCGCGTTCGCTTCTTGCGAGTTCAGCCAGAGCCGCCCGCTCTGCCTTGAGACGCCTGCTTTCTTCGTCCTGGTGCCGAAATAAAGGGCCTCGCCGCCCTTTTCGAAACGGAACATCAGATCGTCCACGCAGATGTGTTCCGAGCAGATCTCGGTGAATGTGCATTCCAGACTTCGTCTCGAATATGGTCGCAAGCTCGGCATTTGATAGCGTCGGATCGTCCAGGATCGCATTCTTCAAGTCAGGCCAAACTGCTTCAAAGGCTCGAGCGAAGTCCAACGAGAAGCGGCTGAGGAAAGTCCTGCGGGTAGATATTCGGACCTTGGCGCGAGACGGCATATCTTTCCTCGCATGAAGATGATTGAAGAGCGTTGTGGGCCTAATTTCCAATCCCGTTACATTGTCGACGATCTTGGCGACATCCGCGTTGGTGATCGTGGGATCGCGGATGATCTCCGCCTTGATGATAGGCCAAGCCGTTGTGACGGCCTCGCGTTGGACTGAGCGATACGGTTCAGCCGCAAGTTTGAGCCCAAAAAGCCGCGCCATTGCTAAGACATATGGGCGAGCGGCACGCGTGCCGAATGTTCCGTTGATCCACTCGGTCAATTGGCTTGCGTTGCAGCCCGGGTTGGCCCGAACGTATTTGATGATCGCCCGGCGGGTCGAAGGTTGGCCTAGCTTAGTGGTGCGTTCGAAGGGGAAACCATCTCGCACATACTTGCCGACCGTACGTTCCGAGATGCCATAGTGGCGAGACACCTGCTGGATCGACTTGCCAGACCAAAGGGCGCCTTGAACTGCTCGCAATACCTCGTGCGGCAGCCAGCCGCGCGCCTTTTGCGAGGCCGAAATATCGGACCACCCGTCGCGAGATAGTACCGGAAAATCGGGGCGAGGAAAGTTTCGCGCGACGGCACCCCCTTGTCGTAATCCTTGTCGGTCGAGGCTTGCCAAAGGCTGTAATGCAATCTCCAGCTCCTCCTTGGTTTGGCTGAAGCTCGGCATCGTCGCAGCATCGACTTTTGCGCCCCTAAGATAGAGTCGAGCACACTGTGTGGGGCAATGGTCGACCCAGCGCAGAAAAGCCGCGCGCAGCCTCGTCGGTATTTTGTTCCCATCGAGTCCAATCCGGATGCCAAGCGCCTTGAAAGCGTCAGTGATAGTAGTCGCTGGAATTGGACGACCATTCGTGTCCTTGAAGAGTGGGTCTTCATCGGAATTGTATTGGGTCGCGGAGATGTAGGCCTGTAGTTTCAATTTGGCGAACCGAATTAGCGGCACGGCCCTGGGACGAACGCCTTTGTGGCCTGGCAGCAAAATGCGGTCGGAATTGTTCGGGCGGAAACTTCCGCGCGTTGCTCGCATGGCTTCGGTAGGGGTCGCGCCGCAGCATGCGAAGTAAACGACCAAAGCTGGTCCGAGGAACGCTATGTCATTCCTGGTCTTTGGCGTCACCCAGAGCAGGGATTCGGCGAGATCGATGACGTCGGGGGGCTCAATCGTGGCGGCCATACGCGCGCCCCTGGCGGCGGTGCCGATATAAAGGCGCATGGTCAGGCCACTTCAAGTGCCGGCGCGGGCAGGGGCCGCGGCGGTGGATGCCGATCGCGACGTCGTTTTGGATCATTGGGATCAGGCTCAAGATGCCAGAGTTTGCGCCAGGCCTGACGCTTTGCCCGATTGTCGAACTCGGCTTTTGCTGTGCGCTTTTGCTCCTTCGATACGTGAATGTAAAACTTCCTCAGCGTCTCCACCGTGGTGTCGAGCATCTCGGAGATCGCATCATCACTATAACCCTTCTGTTTGCACCAGGTCGCGGCGGTGGTCTTGAGCGCGTGGACCGTCGTGGTCTCGTCCAATCCCGCCCACTCGCAGACTTGCCGAAATTCAGTGAGGGCGTAGCCCACATATCCCACATTGTTCTTATCGCGGATAATGAAGGGCTGGTCGGCCTTCTTGAGAGTATTCGTCGATCGGTCGATATATCCATCCTGCTTCGCCCAAATTCTCAGGATGACTTTGAGCTCTTCGTAGATCTCCGTGGGTTTGAGACTCTTGGAGGTATTGTACTCGTCAAGACCTCTTCTGTGGACGTGGCCGTTTCCGTCGACATCATCGAACTCGACGCCTCCTAAATTATTTCGCTGTCCCCACTTCAAAAGCAACGCTGCCTCATGACGCAGGCCAGTACGGAGGATGATCCTGATCAAGCGACTGATGCCTTGGCGCAGAAAGGCCGTGTCGGGCTCCGCGACTTTCCTCGTCTCGTACCAAGTCCCGTCTGACCGCTGAACCAGCTTGGTTTTCCAACACTCGTTTTCCCAGTCCCATTGAAAACCCCAACAGGCTAGCAATAGCCGCATCACCTGGTATTTCCTGAGCCACTCTCTGGCCTTTCGGCGCTTTCGGGGTTTTGGTACATGGATGGGGATGCACCAGAATTGGCCGTGACGTCCCGGATAAAGGGCAGATGCGCGCTTCAGAAGAGCAAGGCAGTCATGCGCGTAGTTCTCGGGCTCCTCCTCTTCGGGGTCTCGTCCCTTGGCAATGTGATGGTTGTGGCGGATTGCGATCAGCTTTGCCCAGAATTCGTGACTGTCTTCCTCGACGTAGGTTCCGATCAATCGTCCGCCGAATTGCAATCTCAGCAAAGTGTTGGCCATGCTCTTTTTACGATTGGCGCGAAGAATGGCCGTATGGGTTCTCGCCTTCCGCAGCAGATGGGCGCAATGATCGGCAAGTAGTTCTTCGAACAGAAGAGACCCCGGAACGTTGTCACCCCTGATCGCTTCCGAGCTCTTCTGTTTATAGAGTGCCAACACCTCGTCCGCGTAGTGCTTCTCGCTTTCCACGCATCCAGTAGAGTGAGACTTCGGTCCATCCACGATGTACCAAATGCCCTGTTTCTTTTTCTTGCGGCTGGGTTTGCTGGCGATCGACGGTCTCGGTGCTCGAAGCACCAGTCGCGCGTCCAGCGGATTGGGGCCGGGTCTACCACCGTGAACAAACCGCACGAGGCTGTTGTTAAGGTGATTGATGCGGTCCTTCTGAGATTCCAGTCTGGCCCGATTTACGTGTTCATAAGACCTGCTCATGACAGGAAGCTCGACTGAATCGTGCGGATCCTTCTGGCCATTCGGATTGCCGTCGGAAAGCGAAGATTTCGGTTAGGAATGTAGCGGGAGCAGAGCTCGCTAACAGCGTAGACGAAGAGGTTGAGGGAGCTCCGTAGCGCGCCCACCGAGAAGTGTTCGATTTGGCCCGACGCGCAAAAAGAGCTTGCGGACTTTCCGCGCCTTAGCCAACCTCTGGCGCCAGAGCATTTGGCGGGCATCCAGCTCTTGCTCTAACGCGAACCCGCTGCAAATCGTACGCGCTCCATCGACGATGCAAAACTGATGCGCGCTCTGGCAAGGTATGTAGAGCCGAGGTGGGTGGTGTTTGTCTTCCATATGGCGTCCTGGTGCGAGCATAACGCATGGCTCTGATGTAAGTGTAGGCGTCGATCATGGCTTCTACCGGGTCCCCTTGGGACCGATAGGGCTGTGCTTCTCCAAATTGCGCGCCAGTTTTTTACGCCGGTAGTTCCGAAGTGCTAGGTCGGCCAAACGCCTCTTCGTAAAGCCCGTCGAGACCAGACGCGCGCCGTCAACAATGAACCAGACCGTTCGCGCGGCGACGTCGTTGCCACCTGCTCTGTGACCGAGACAATCGGAGGGTTGCGCAGTACCAGACGAGCCTTCCCGCGCCGGTCCTTTGCCTTTGGAACAGAAAATCGCAGCAGATCATCTATGTTTCTTACCCCCTGTGAAGTTAAGCGACCAAATATGCCGGTTTGAATTTCGTGTCAATCCCCGTCCGACCTTCGCCCCGTGCCCCGCAGCCTTGCCGCAACCAGTTGCTCGAAGGTCGGGTGTGGGCTCCGAAGATGACTTGAGCTTTCCCTTGGCTCGCCCTGAGAAGGAGAAGCCGATCGATTCTGACACTCTCCCATCCTCCCGAGGTGTCGTCTTGTGGTGAGCATCTTTCGGGCGATTGTCACAGTGGCCAGCTGTCCCGGGTGGACTGCAGTCCGGAGACTGCGGGTTGTCAGTGGACCGTCAGGCCAAAGGAGCGCTGCCGCTTCACGGAGAGTGAGAAGCTCGTCCTCACCCCAGAGGTCGGCGTGCGGGCGATCGCGAATCCGTGGCGGGAGAAGCTGTTGATCCTCCGATGTATGGTGACGCGAATGCTTGTGTGTCATGCCTCAACCTCAATCGTAAACGAGGGGTCGAAGCCGGTCTCTTCGTCAGGGTATCCGCAAGGATTCGAAATAAGGCGGGTGCATCCGCGGACGGCGTTCCGTGCGCGATGCGTATGTCCCCAGATCCAGATGTCCGGCTGATAGCGGTCGATGACAGGGTGAAGATCGGACGCATATGCAGCCGCGATGGTGTTGTTGCGGAGTTCAGCCGCAATTGCGGAGCCGGTCGGGGCATGATGCGTCACAATCATTGTCGGGCCATCGTGCGACTTTGCCAGCTCGGTTTCGAGGTACTCGCGAGAGCCAAGGTGCAGGTTACGCGCCTCGTACGGTCGAAACCGCCGCCACGGCTTACGCTGCCAACTGATCCTGCGATGATCACGCAAGGTCTCGCGCGCGATCTGCATGGCATGTGGCATCGACGCAATACCGAACAGCTCGTAGTCGGTCCAGAGCGTCATGCCGATGATGCGCAGTCTGCCCAAGATCAGAGCGTCGTTTTCCAGGAGGTGGACGCCGAGCTCACGGGCGACTTCGCGTGCCTGGCGGAGTTCTTCGCGGATGTCCCGGCCATAGAATTCGTGATTGCCGGCGACCGTGATGATGGCCGTGGTCGGGTAAGCGGCCCTCATCCGGCGTACCGCAGTTTGCAGGCCTTCGCAGGTGTCGCCGGCGATGACAACGACCTCGACATCGATTGCTATCGGAGGAAATCCTGATGTTCCGACGAATTCGACGTGCAGGTCGGACATGATCTGAATCTTGAGCGTCATTTGCGGTCTCCACGTCCAAGGAAAAATCCAATGTTTCGTGTGCTACGCCGCTTCTCGAACCACGTGCGGTGGATCAGCCATGACGTTGCCAAGACGACGCGGTGGTCGGGATCGAGAGGCATCTTTCTGCGGCATATGACAACCCGACAGCTGCCCCGGGATTCTCAATCGGACGTTCAAAAGCAGCATCATGGCGAGATCCACATGAACGCAGATCTTCGGTGGCGAGCCGAGACAAAGAACGATGCCGCTGGCCGCAGCCGGGTCGCCCGCCATCGCGGATTTCAGGTCCAGCGCCGTCGAGAACAAGCGCGAGAACCGCGATCTCGGCGCGAATGTCGTCATCAAAGCGGTTCGCCGCCGTTGTCGCGGATCGTAGAGCGTTTCGCACCACTGCTCGCGCGTGCCCCAGCGCGGCCGTTTGGTTCTCGTGTTCATCGACAATAGTCTCCTAGGCGCCTTAGGGGGGATGATCGAAGAGGTCCTCGTCCTGTCATGGTCCGCCACGGCCTGCCGCGTCCAGACGCCTCTTTCTCTCCGAGTTGTGCGAGGCATCGCGGCCGGAGCGGCGGCTCCCGGAAGCTCAGCAGTTCGTTCTTACCCAGTCGAGATGGAGAGGGTCGGCGACTTGTTTGGAAAAAGTCCCGAGGCGAGGCTTGGTCATTCGGTGGCTCCCAGTTCGGGGGCACCCGATCGTCGGGGTGAGTATTCCAAGGGCGCCGATGCGATAACAATGCATTGTTCGGTTGTCGCTGCGGTTTGCTTGATCTCCAACCGCTGAAGTATTTGCGCGGCATCCTTTCCGCTCACGCGTTGTTCCTGCAAAAGGCGTCGCGCGATGCTCTCGATCGCTGCGCGTCTTGGTTGAAGCAGAAGCCTTGTCGCCGTGCATGCTGCCTCGAGCTCGCGCGCCACCGCCTGGCGGACCTCCGCAAACGACAGCAAGGTTCGCGTGTCGTCACGCGCACCGAAGTAGGTGATGTAATCCGCGCCGATCAATCCAAGCGAGCCGACCATGGCCGCCGCCAGGGACGTCGCTTGGTCGAGGTCTGACTCCCGCGCGCCGCCCGCACCATGCGAGCCGGCACCGAGCAGCAATTCCTCGGCAGCCCGCCCGGCCAAGATCACCTGGAGCCGCCGGCGATGAACCTCAAGCGTTCCTGCGCAAGCCGGAGCAGTGGTGCGCACCGACCTGCCACCGCGCGAGCCGACCCGGGCGGTGTTTGCAAACACGTTGTCGGGACCGAAATGGACCACGTCGGCGACGAGATGGCCGGCTTCGTGCACACAAGCGCGCCATCGCAGTTCGAGTGGTCGCTCGTCGCTCGTCACCAGTGCGCCGCGTAGGTCTCGCAAAGCGACAGGCCGGCCACCGTCGTTGCGCGCCGCCCTGCGCGCGTCCTTGACCACGCGCTCGACATCCGCACCGACCATGCCGGTTGCCAACTCGACGATCGCGGTCAGGTCCTCTTGCTGCAGGTCGTCTCGCAATCGCACCCTGAACATGCGCTCCAGTTCGGCAGAGTCCGGCAAACCGATGTTGACGATCTTTTCAAGGCGACCGGAGCGTAGCAAAGCGGGCTCACAGCGACTGATTGCGTTTGTCGCGCCAATGACCAAAACTCCCTCGCGTCCCTTGATGCCATCGATCTCGGCGAGCACCGCATTCACAACTTCCACAACGTAGTCCCGCCATGCGTGGTCAATGCGGGCGCGGTCGGCAATGGAATCGATCTCGTCGATAAAGACGCACGCTGGTATGTTGGCGCGTGCTTCCTCGAAATCCTGTCGCATCGCGCGCAAGAGATGCCCGAGATGGCCCTCGCCTGAACCCTGCCATTTCGCCAGAGAGGCACTCACCATGTGCAGCCCGGCCTCGCGGCAGAAGACGGCGGCGAACGTTGTCTTGCCACAGCCGGGCGGACCGTTGAGTGCGACCCCGGACGAGAGCGCGGCAGACCAGGAGATGTGACCCTCTTTCCAGGCTTTTATGTCGGAGATTGTCGCTTCAGCCCAGACGCGGGCTTCTCCCAGCCCGTGCAGATCGGCGAGCGTCAGATCACGCGCAGCCTTTCGATCTTCTTTTGCATCGCTTAAGCGCTCAAGTTCGGCAATACAGTGCGCGGGCGTACGGTCGAACCGCACCGCGATGACGAGGTCTGTTAAAGTCGTTCGCGATGCGATCTTCTCGTCGATCGCCTCGCGGCAGGCGGATCCGGTCAGTAGCCTTATCACCCGAGCAATCGTCGCAGCGTCAAGCTTTGGGAAGTCGATCCGGGCCATGGCAGCCTGACGCAGAATGGTAGGTAGGTGGCTTTCGGCTAGCGGTGATATTGCGATGAGCGGGCATGCCGCGCAGAGCGCATCGATCGATTGCTGCTCGTGCTTCTCCTTCAGCGATGCCTTCGGAAGATCCTTCACGATCATGGAAATTGCGTCGACCTTGGTGCAGACATGCTTCATCTCAGCGATGTCCATCAGCCGGGCACAATTGTCGAAGAGAATGTCTTTCCAGCAGAACGCCACCTCATCAAACAGCTTGGGATCGGCAACATCGATCAGGATCACCGGGGCTGCCTCATAGATTGCCCGCAGAAGCTCGGGACGCTCGTCGAACATGCGTGCGAACAGCAAGGACGCGGCAGCGCGGTGCGGAGCAACCGGAAGCGTCGCGCGCGCCGAAATCGGCCTGAATGACTTTCCGGGAATCTGGTGTGGCGGAGACAGGAGGTTCGCCGTGACATCGCGCAAACTGACCCATCTGCAGCTTTGCGAACGGGCATCGCTCGCATTAGCCGCAGGAAGCTCATCCGGTTCGGCAACCGCGGCCGCGGGCCTGAGAAGGCTATTTCGAAAGCTCCGAAGAGCTCGCCCGAGACGTCGGTAGGTGGCGCGCTCCAGAGGTCCCATACGCGTTATTTGCTTCACGACACTCTCCTCGGCGCTTTTTGTGATTTGACGTTGCGCGTCCCGCTGACCGTGCGCCGCGCCAGTATCGAGTGGCGCGTCAACCAGGATCTCGACAGCTTCATGCGCGTTCGACGCGCGATCGGTGCTTTCCGCAGCGCGACGGCCAACACATTCGCCGCGGCCGCATCGTCGAATGCAGCAGCAAGCAGTATGGTCATGACCATATCGACGACAGGGCAGATGGCACGAAGTGGCCAAAGACGCAGCGCCATGCCGATGGCGCAGGCCGCATCGCCCCCGATTGCCGCGCGCCATTCCGGTGAGGTCGCGGAGAGGCAACGAAGCCACTCCCCAATATCTGACCGCATTCGCGAGTCGAAGGCATCGGCCGGGTGCGTACGCCAATAGGCGAGGACGCGCTCCGGAATCCGAGGTCTGTTGCCGAAATCGATGTTCGAACTGGGCTTGTGTTGCATAAGCAAAGCTCCGCCATTCGCGCTGTTGACGCGTCGTCCATAACTGGTGCCGAAAAGTCAGTGCCCACGGCCGTTGAGCCGGGCCGTGCCATGCCAGGCCGGGCCACGCCCCGCCACGCCCTGCGCTCAGTGGCGGACCACTGGGCGGGTCATTTAATCAAGTGATCTCTTCGACGAGAAACCGACCGAACTCCGGTCGATAGTCGCCGACTCCGTAGGGTCCTGAGATTCTGAAATACTCGATGATCTCGGCTCGGTTGATCATCGAGGGAAGATAAGTTGCTCTTACGTCCGCTTTCCATTCCGGAAAGCAAGGGCGGGTCCGGACGGTGATGGCGTCATGGACGCGGACGACGTCGCGGAATCGAAACCGCTCATCGGCCCAGAGCTCGGGCAGGGTTGCTGGTCCATCGAAGTCGAGGATTGCAGGGCCATCGGCTCGGAACGAGGCTTTGGCGACGGAGCCTTTTCTGCGCAATCTGGCGCCGTCTACGAATACACGTTTCAAGGTGTGGGGTGGCAGGCATGGCCTGCCATTGAAGAGCCAGAGCGAGCCATGCCACTCCAGTTCCGCAATACGTTCGTGATCCGCGTCCGTCTTCGTCCTTTTCGAGGTGATTGCAGAAATTGCTTTCGTCGTTGGATGTAGAGGGTCGGCGAGCCGGCTCGAGTGCATCAACATCGGTCCAACGCCGATCAGGCGCAAAGCTATACGATCAACACTCATTTCACCGTTCCTGTGGCTGATGGGTCAAAGAGCGCGGGTATTTCGGGCCTCCAACAGTCCAGCGCTGTCGGCGGGCTGAGTTCGGCGTAACGTCGTGCACGCAGCATCGAAGTCACTCCCTTATGACATTCGCGACACAGAGCGGTGAGGTCACCTTCGATCTCACAACCGATGCGAGTATATGTGCGGTGATGAGCCTCAATGACGTGTCCGCTCGCCTGCGAGTTGGCACATAGACGACACTGGAAACCCGCGGCCTCGAGCTCGCGCAACCGTACCGGGTTGTTGCGCCACGATCCGCTGCAAATGTACCTCACGTAATCCTTTGGAGTGATTCCGATGGGTGAAGCGTCAGACGGGCCTCGATTGTCGGGCGCCGACATGTCCATCGCTGACTTGCTCACGTCCACGGTGGGCTGAAATCGAGCCACCTGTCTGAGAGCTCGCCGGATATATGATCGACTTCCGATCGTTGCTGGAGGATAGCTGCGAGAAACAGCTTAGCTTCAACGTTGCCCTCCAGCGCGATGCAAAGGATCGCTGTCATGGCGATGTCCAACGAAACCAGCGAAGCACCGTGCCGTTTATTCGCGCGACGAGCAACGTTGATCGCAATCGCCGGATTGCCGGCGGCACCGAGATGCCAATGGGCCTCGCCAATGATGGCTGATTTGGTGAGAATGAAACGAGCAATGTAGATGTCGACTTCTTTGAATTGCTCGGGCCTCCTGGTTCTCCACCAGCTGAGCGGGTGGGGGAAAAGGACCTGCACCGGCACATTTCGGCGCGCCCGCTCCAGGAAATTGGACCGAGTACTCGCACGGTACCGGCGTCCCTCCGAAGGATTCGACGAGTCCTTGCATTGCATCGACAAAACTCCGTTGATGTGATAAATCATATAAATGCGGGCCGGCTCGGATGCACGACGATGTGATGGATGAATGTTGGGACGGAGGCGTGCGTTTGCACGCGCGGTCCCGACCGAATCTGGCTGATTGTGATCTTCCGATCGCCCCGCGACTAATTCCCGTCCAAGGATTAGATTGCGTATGGGACGGCTAGGCCGCCGTGCTGGCCGCCTTTAGCTTGTGGTCCTCTACGGGGAGGCAGATGAAAGACTGTCCAGAAGGTACCACAGGATGCTGCAAACGTCTCGCCCCAGCCCCTTTCATGGTTAACGAATTGCTTACTCCGGCGCAGGCCCGTGCGGCACGTGCCTGGCTGAATTGGAGCAAGCAGGAGTTGGCCGAACGAGCCGGGGTTTCGGCGAAGACAATCACGCGATTTGAAAGAGGCCAATCGCTGCCACACCCCTCAACACTCACGAAGTTCAGAGCGGCCTTCCAGGATGCCGGCATCTGCTTCCAGTTCGAGGGCACGGCCGCGAAGGGAATTCGCATTCCGTAGAGCGGACAGCTATTTGCTTGCCCGCGTTTCAAAGAGATCTACGAACTTCACTCCGAAGCAAGCAGCGACGGCCTCCAGTGTTTCGAGTGTCGGATTGGAGCGCGCATTTTCGATCAGGCTAACCGTCATCTGCTCGACGCCTAGCTTCGCCGCAAGTTCGTCTTGAGTCCACCCCTTATCCTTGCGCAAGCGGCGGAGATTGCGGCCCAACGCTTTCGCCACGGGCGAATTGCGTGTCGGAAATCGCTCGTCGAATCCAGACCGTGCCATGGTCGCACGGTCAAATATTCGTGCTCGATCAGTCCATGTGATAAATCATATATTTAAAGCTCGTCAGATGCTTTGGGCGTATATGACCGCCTTGCCAGGCCCGTGATGTCTCGCGTTCAGGTGTGAACCGCACGAGCGCCTTGGCAGCAGTACCGATTATCCCGGAAGTCCCGGCTGTGGTGCGATTTCGCATCGATGCCGTGCCGCCGCGCGGCGCCCTAGAGCGCCGCGATCTCTTCCTTCGCGCGTGTGACCTCGCGCGTTGACCGAACATACCGATGATGTCTCCTGATTAACGCCTTCTGATTATTGGCGAGACCGGCGCGAATACCTCAATGCCTCGCTCATACCGGCTCTTGCGCCAAACATGGATGCACGGTTCAAGGATCACCGACCGCGCCAGCTTCGACAGAGAGGCGAACTTGCAGATGCCTTCAAACAGTTCTCGGCCGAGATGTCCGTCCAGAAACTGAGCGGTGTAGATCGTATTGCTCGAGGTCGAGACGATGCGATAAAAGCCCAGCGAAGCGAGCATGCAGGCCAATTCGGGCGCCGAGCCGACGAACCCTTCCTTCGCGGGAGGGGTTTCATGCACTCGACCTTTGATCTTGACGTGCAGATCGACGTTCTTTCGCGTGAACGGGCTCATATCAGCCGGACTGTCGTCGATCGTGTCCGGAATTTCGCAAGCTTCGAAGTCTCCGGGCTTGAATGGAAAGGCGAACTCGCCCCCGGTGGCGGCCGATTGATCGAATTCCAGGATGCAGCGCGACGGGAATATCTCGGCCTCCAGAAATCCGAAATGGCTGGAGCACTCCACGAGCGTTTCCGCGTTGCGGATGCGTTGTCCGAAGAGTTCCCGGCTTGCTGCGGTATCGCTACCCAACTCAATGTCGAACGCGAAAGTGAAGTTTCGAGTGTATATCGCTGGATTAAGCTCAATGAAATCGTCGGGCTCAAATCCGAGCGCGATTAACCGGTTCTCGCATTCCTGAGAGCAATCGTCGAGATTCAGATGAGCTTCGAAACGAACGAAGCGGTTTGCCCGGAAGGAGGGAAGATTGAGCACGCGGCGGACGCAATCCGAATACAGGCCACGTTTTCCGGGAAAGGCCCTCACCTGCTCGACGAGTCCGGCGAGCTCGCCGTTCGACAACCTCGAGAGCGGACGACGATCGGCGATGAACGGTGCGATGTCGGCCGGGAGTTCGTGCCGCTTTAGATCTTGTATCATGCCGACCTCCGTAAACGCGACGCCTTGATCTGCGCGCGGACGTACGCGCGAAAGCGATCAACCCAATTTGCCTTGGAAAGCTCGACGATCTGTGACTCGTCGATGTCCCTCACGATGCCGAGCACACGGTTGCTCTGTAGCCACCGGGTGAGGGACAGATAGTCTAGGCCGTAATCCGAAGTTCCCTTGGTCGCCGTGTCCAGATAGGGGATGTGATCCAAGGTACGGCCGGCGAATTCCGCGCAGAGTGAATCGAAATACCACCGGTTCGTGAATTCGTGGACGGCTGCCTCGACCGCAGGATCGGGCCGCTCCCCGGCAGGGCTGAAGATTGCCAGGATATATTCCGGGATGAGGGCCAGACCCTCCAGCGCGTCCGGGACTTCAAGCCACCGCTTGGCGGCCTCCCGCGTGGCGGGGGTAGAGAGCGAAGAGCTGAACAGCCCGACGCAATCTTCAGGATCGGAGGCGGCCCATGCCCGCTTGATGTCGGCCGTTGCGCTGCCGGTGCGCGGCAAGAACGGTACGCGCGTGACAATGCCGTCCAGGACATAGCGCTTGCGATGATCGGAATTTTCCAGGTAGAGCGGTATGGCGGCCCGCGCGTAGTTGCCGACATTGAGCCCCTTGCCCGCGATCCGCAACCTTGCCAGCGCGCCTTCCGGGTACCTTCTCAAGATCGCCTTCGCGATGTTCGACTCGAACAGCGAGGACGCGGCTACGATCAGTTGATCGGAGCAGAGCCAGGCGATCTTGGTCGCCAGACGCAGCTCGCCCGTCGCGGCCCGGCCGACCACATCGTAGTCCAAACCGTGCGCGGTAAGGACGTGATGGTCCAGGAAGTGCCCGATGATCCTTACTTCCTCGCGATCGAGGCCCAGCAGATCCTCGCAGAACAGTTCGACGCGACGATAGACCAAGTCCTCTTCGCTCTGCGGCTTGCAGATGGCGATATGATCGGCCGCAATCTCGATGACGTCCGACCCCGGCAGGTCGATCGACGCGCTGGCCTTGCTGACCACCGGAAGCAGTCCGTTAACCCGCGCGGTTTCGGCGAACGAAATCGCGCGCAATTCCAACTCCGAGAAGCGCGAGACGAACCACTGGTTGACGTCTTCCAAATAGGTGCAGTCGGCCTGAAGCATCTCCACGAGCGAACTGGTGCTGTAGACCGCCTGCAGACGATTGAGGAAGGAGGCCACCGTCGCGCCTCGGTGCGGGACGGCGACGAAGGCGATGCCGGCACAGTTGCGCAGGAAGCGATCGGCGCGGCCGCGGTCGTAGACGCGGCGGAGAAGCGACTTCACCATGATGCCACCGAGGCTGTGGCAGACGAAGACGAACGGCTTCTGCCCAATGCCGCGGAATTCGAGCTCTTGGAGGACCTGATTGCGCGTTTCAAGGAAGTCGTAGCGGCCAAGACCATTGTCGCGGATAGGCGCCGGATACCCGAGCGAATAGACATTCACAGGATGGCGGTTCGCCAACGACAGCGGCCAGTGCATCGTCGCATCTTCCGAGCGCCAAGTGCCCTGATGGTGCCCCATCAGGCCGTGCACGAACACGACGTCGCCCAAAGCGTCGCTGCGGGGGAAATGCTGCACGTTGTGAAGACGCACCGTCACTTGAATGTCTCCCAAGTTTCCTCTCGCCGGACCTCGGATGGCGATCTCTCGCTCGGGAATCTAGCAACAGCCCAGCGTTGCGCACGTAGTGCCCTCGACCAAATCGCCGGGCCGCTTTCCGGAAATTTCCATCGCTGACAGTGCAATGCCCGCAACGCTCGAATTCTCCCGGAAATTTCTGGAAATTTCCGTCATGGAGATGTAACTAGGGGTTGTTATTGGGGGAGGACGGCAATTGAATTTAAAGGAATATTTTTCCAGAGCGTACAATTTTGCCCGCGCCGGACGGCACTGTACTTCGCAACACAGCTTCAATGATCTGCTAAAATTGGCTTATCCTTCGTACACCGGCAACGCTTCCACCTTAAGCAAGCTCAAGACAGTCGGCATCGGAGGTCGGGCGCAGGAGCAGCTCAGGGACGCGCTAGACGCATTTTGCCGCAGCAAAGAGATCAGTCCCGCCGACCTTCCTGAACTCAAGGACGCATCCAACTCTTCGACCAAGCCTAAATTGAAGCTGCATACGGTGCCCCCCAGTCTTGGAGGGCGCTGGTTGTTCGTTCAATATCGCAGCGTGAGAAAAGACCCGGAACACAAATTTCCCGAAGGTGGCTATCGTTCTGCAGTGCTTACCTACGGGCGAGACAACAAGAAGAAGAGAGACATCAGCATAATCGGTCAATCGACAGGGTGGTCGGGCCACGTTCAGATGCTCGATAACAAGCTTTACCACTTCGCCGATGAGCACGAGAGGACCGGGACGGTACGCGAAAGCGCAATCTTCATCACGTTTCCGCCGTACGATGGAGCGGGAATCTTAATTCAAAACGGCGTCGTCTTGGGTATCAGCAGAGGCAGGTACGAGCATCAGGCTCCGCCGGTGTATTCGAGCCGGATCATGCTGCGGCAAATTCCAGATTCGCTGTTCTCCTCGGCTTTGGACGATAAAGCAGTCCGGGACAGATTCTGCGGCTACTTCGATAAGACGATGCGCGACAAGCAGCATATTGACGAGCATGCGCGAAGCTTCCTCGCCGAGACCTTCAAGATGTTGGACAGTGCAGGAAAGTCGCCTCATAGCAAAGGCAACCATATCTTCGTAAATCCGATTGACCCTCGTTCTGCGTAATGACTTCAAAAGCGATGACGGGGAGTGCCGGAGTGCCGTCCAGGCTAGGCGCGCGCTTTCCGAATTGAGAGTCAGGAACGACGATGTGATACGGGCCAAGCACAGCGGCTATCGCTCGCACATTCGCCGTAAACGGCGTGTCTCGAGCGCTTCTCTTGGGAGAAGTTTCGCTTTGCCCCGTCTTCATTCTCGCGCTGCATATCACGAACTTCGCGCGCGAACAGAAAGAACGCTTAGGCTTCCGGTTCTCAGGCTCAGGTCAAGCGTTCGAAACCGCCGTCGAGGCAGCCGCTCGTGGTGCCGAAAGACCCGTGGCGGCTAATCAATATCTTGAGTGTGCGCGGGATCGCGAATCTGCAGCGGCTCCAGCCCGCCGATGGATTGTGCTCTGCGAAGACTACCACCTATTGTCGAAATCACAAGGGTGTGCTTTTATAGTTCAAAAGGCGATGGGGGTCGTCAATGAAATTTAAGAGTGCGGTTTTGTTTCCTGTCGTTATTTTTTTGGTCAAGCGGAAAAATCTTACGCTCAAGGGCAGCTAGTCGTGAGCATACCGGAGCGTTCGACGTGACGCTTTCGGGAAGCTCGACCCACAGCAGGCCTTTGATTGAAAGGAGTTTCATCTGGAGATGAAACTTCGATCCTCTTCGCCAATCCCAGCGTTTGGTACTCGACGCGCTTAGCCACTTGGGTGCATTGCCCGTATAAGTTGCGCGGGCTCGGGGAGCACGGACCATGTCGAGGTTGAACATAGATGCGCTGCGTCAGCAGCGCGGTCCAAGCGATCGCTATTCGTCCGTTGTATCAAGGGAACATGGTTTGCCACTCTCGCGTCGCTCGTTTATCGCGGGCTCCGCGGCTGCCTTAGTCCACTCGTCTCCTTCCTTTGCCAAAGGTACGACCCTCGGGTTGTCCGATTCGCCTTACTGTGTTCGAGCCCGGTCAGGTGCATCTTGGATCATCGATCTAGCTGGGTTTGACGGTGCGCCCGCGCTCAGCGTAGTCAAGGGCGGGCCGAACTTCACTTTGCGGCTCAAGGGGGCCTTGCTCGCCGGAACGGATCTATCAGCGGATTTCACCTGCTCGTACGATCGCGCATCAGACGTCCTCCATTTCGAACAACATTCATTCGGACTCCGCGGGAGCGTCATCGCCTCGGATTGGATAGCCGGGATTTCCTTGTTGTCGAGCGAGCTTCAGCCGGGTCGATGGCGCCTTCACGAGGACATTGAGCTCGGGGCTGAGAGGGGCGGGATTGCGTCGCTCAAATCCGATTGGTCGTTGTCACTGGACAGACTGGACGGCGCTTGGCTTGGCGTTAGGGAAAGTCGACTACCGATCGAAAATGCCCGGCTCGATCTCATCAGGCCGAAGCGTGATCGCTACCTTGTTGCCGGAGGTCGCAAGGGCATCGCCATCTCGGCGGAAAGTCAGGGTTGTTGGGATGTCGAGCTATCTCAAATGCCCCAAGAGATGGTGCGAGCTTGTCGGTCCGCTCAATTCAATGTGGCGACCGTCGAATTTGGAACCGATGAGGCCAATCGACCCAGTTACGCTTTGGTACTCGACTCTCCGGATAGCGATCCCGGTCAGCCGATGACTATCAGTCTCGCGGTCGACGAAGAAGACCGAATTTCGATGTCCGCCGGCTCTCCGCGTCTGGCATTGCTCCGCGCGTCCGATAGAACTGAAACCGTATATCTTGCGGAAGCCGAGAACGGCGTCGCTCGGTTGAATGTGGCGGGGTGTACCATCGACCTCGAGTGTCGTAGCAGCGGGCGACAGCTGGTCTTGTCCTCGATTGATGGCAACCCGCACAGCGTAGCGTTTGATGGTGTACCCAAGCACGCTGCCCTTCCCGTCGAGGGGGCCGCATCGCTTCTTGTGGAGCAGCCGCTTTCATCTACTGTAAAATTAGGATCCATTACGTTGGCTGTGAACGAACGCGGCGGCGCCGCGGCTCAGCCAAGAGAGCTAGTTTCTTCGGAATCGCTAACAATTCGAAATCCGCGGTTGCATGTGATCCGCCCCGAGGATCGCCTCGATCTGGTGTTCGAGCTTTCGAATCTCGCGGTACATTTTTCTAGAAATCGCCCGACCGAACTTAGACGCATAGATCGCGATGCGAAAGCTCAGCTGATAGTCCATTTCGCCGGGCAGCATCTCGCGGAAAAGTCTTTCTTCACAACCGCCGGTGGCGGCGGTGATCCAATCATCCTTCCTCCGGTGCCGACGCGTTTGTCAGGTCCCACCCGGTTGGCCTTTGACTATGTAGGCGACTCCAGCCTTCCGTTCTCGCTCGACACTCTGCTGAGTTGGCACCGGTTTACGCCCAGCCTGGTGGACTCGCTCCGACCACCACGCCTCATTGCTGAACCGGAACTTGATCAGACGGCGATCGAGGCTCCGTTCCGCATCGTGTTGTCACCGGATGATCAGGATCGATGGCTGCACGAGTACGCGCCACTTAAGCATGAGGAGCGTACTGAGCTTTGGCATACTCGCCTGGTTGGCCCTGTCGACCAGACTTTTGGTGCCACACAGCATAATTTACCGGCCACGGTTCGCGCGGTTTGGAGCTCGGATTATTCGGGAACGGCACCGGCTTTGCCATTCGATACAACGCTGTTACCGAGGGACAGAAAGGACATTGTCACGGTAACGCACGATGCAACGGTGATCACGACGCCGGTCCAGGCGCGAACACTAATGCTCTCCAGTTTTGGCGTCTATCTCGACCTGGATGGGAGGTTTCCGTACGACTGCCACTCTCCCGTGTCTCTTGAGAGATGGCTTCATCAGGCGACCCTGGGTCAAGACAACAAGGTAATCGTTTCGCGGCGAGGGTACCTCTACCCGTTCGGGCACCTGGTCAGCATTATTTCTGTCTCGACCAGAGAGCCGGCCGACGTCACGCCGACCGTCGGCGGACCGGACGTGCAGGGCGAGTATCTTCGCACGCGCCTATACATCCGCATTCGGGAAAGAGACAAGGATTTCGTGTCTAGAGCCGACGCATGGAGCCTCCCGTTCCAATCGCTCCACATAGATATCCCTGTCACTCCCCCTCTTGACGATCCGCGCGGCATCGAGAAATCGGCGGCGGCGGGCACTTATTGGAAGAGAGAGGCGTTCTGGCCAACGGTCGATGGAAATCTTTTCGAATTCCCTGTCACCGCGTTGGACTGGAATAATGAGGAATACAAGTTCAAGGCTCCGCTGCTGTTCATAGAGTTCGATGCGGCCGCTCCAGCCGGAGGCATCAATATTGATCCCGCCGGCGCGTACCTCCCGAGGCTCGCCGACGTAAAGGCCGAGTACACCAGGAGCAAGCGGGGAATTCGAACCATCAACGACGAAGGCGTGCATGTATCACCGCCGCGAGCACCGAACGATACCGCGGTCGACGTTCTGCGCATCCAATTTGAAGGTACCGATGACCCTCAGCCCGTTTGTCCGACGGAGCAGGCTCAATTCAAGCTCTTGGTATCGAAACTTGAGGCGCGCTTTCCAGCTCTGAAGAGCTCACTCAAGGACGATGAGAACAAAGCCTGGTTCTTGTTATCGAATCTCAAGACGACTCCGGCGGAGGTGTTTCTCGTGGCCACATCCGGCCTCGATGCCACCGATAAAGACCGCATTCGATTGGGCTACGGTGGTCAGGCGGAGAAATCAGGTGGGATTGCCTCACCGAGCATGACAATCGGCGGAGCGTCGCGGCTCTACGGCACGTTCGGAGGACAAAGTGCACCGGCGCTCGTCGCGGGTGCGGGCTTAGGACCCTCAGGCAAGCCGCCCGGACCAATGGGCCAGGGCGTATTTGATCCGGCCGATTACCTCGATAAGGACGCGACGATCTGCGGCTGCATTCGAATAGCGGACATCATCAAGACCGGGCTATCCGTCAGCCAGGCGCAGATGCCGAAAGTGCTCTCGAAACTGCGGTCGTTCACAGATGGGGGCCCATCCTCGCTGACTCAAAGTCTGGAGTGGAGCACCGCTCAGCTCAAGAATTGGCCAAGCGGACCGCTAGGTATCTTCGTAACTCAGCAAGAAACCCCGAATCGTGTCCCTGATTCCAGCACTCCGACCCAATTTCGCATATCGGCGCTCGCTCAGGTCGATCTCAATAATCCGACTAAGCCGACCGCGACCGTTCACGCGAGCCTGACAAATTTCAGCGCGCAGCTACTTTTTCTCGGCGAGAACGGCGTCCTCGTTCGCTGCAACTCGCTAGAGTTTATGGTCAACGAGAGCGGCAATACCTCTTTTGACATCGACATCGCATCCGTCGAATTGGTCGGAGAAATACTCTCGTTTATCAAGACGCTTCAGGAGTTCATTGCCGGCCTCCTCGGCGATACGGGCATTTCGATTGAATTGAGTTCTTCAGGCGTACTGGTTCGACTCCCGTCGTTCAACGTGCCTGCCATCACGATGGGCGCGTTCAATCTTCAAAACCTGAATATCGGAAGCTCGGTCGAGCTTTCGTTCCGCTCAGAGCCGATCAAGTTTAGGACCAATTTTTCCAGTCCGGAAAGCCCATTCCTGATCTCGGTCGGGATTTACGGAGGCGGAGGCTCGGTAACCGTCGTCACCGACATCCGACGCGTGGTGCTGTTCTCCGCGTCGTTCACTTTTGGTGCGTTCACTACCTTGAACCTTTTCATCGCGTCGGGCTCGGCGGCGGTGCTTGGCGGTCTGACCTACACTTCGATGACGGTAGGAACCGGGGACGCCGCAAGTACCAAGATCGAGTACGGCTTCTTCGTCCACGCCTATGGGTCGGTGACGGCATATGGCTTTATCACCGTTGGCGTGGACTTCTACCTCGGGCTAAAGATCAGCAACGGGCCGCCATCAACGAGTGAAGGCACAGTGCGGGTCAGCTACAGCATAAAGATCGGCTTCTTCAAAAAAGAGTTCACGCTGACTTACTCCAAGAGTTTCACCGGATCGGGTGGAGGCGCGAATGTGCGTTTGTTCCAAGCCGGCTTCGATGCGACGAAGCTCCCGATCAAACACGTGAAACTTACTGACGTGATGGGCTTCGAGGATTGGGTCACTTATCGTCGCGCGTTTGCCACGTGAGGTTGCTATGGCGAACACTTTGATTTCGACTACGTTGCCTTCCGGCATTCGTTGGAAGAACTCCGCCGGGGGGGCGTCGCAGCCGATCCTACGGATTGCGCTGTTGTTTTCGCCGCGGCTGGATTTGGGCGCGGATGCCGCCGGAACATTGGGCGATGCGAGATTCAAAGATTTTCTCAAGTGGCCGGAGAAGTTGGCGGCTGCGAGTTACATGCTGCGCGTGCGAAAAGACTTCAATCCGGCTGCTGGTGAAAGTGACGCGATCGCCGTCGCTATCTCGCCCCTGACGGACGCTGCCAAGAGTGCGGACGTTCGGTTTTGGCAGACAATATTTCCTCCCACTACGGTCGTGAGGCCCTACGACAAACCTAATGCGGCCGCTGCGCCCGCCGACACAAAGTCTTACGATGCTGCACAGCTGGATGGAGCAATCGCCGCAGGCTACGCCGCGCAGCTAAGGTCCTCGCGAAACTTCATCGGTTCGCCGCCTCAGGAACCGCGCGAGAATCCGTTGATCCGGGCTGTATCCAACAGCCTTAATCGACCTGCTGGCGTGACCATCGCGGCCGCGGCCGTCAACCCGGAGCAGGCTGCGATCGCGACGGCGTTCGGAAGATTTGGAGCATTTCACGGAAGGGCCGCTCCCGGGGCGGTTAGGGCGGCATTGGCATTGCCGCCACCGAATCAGGCGCCGGATTTTCACGAACTATTGAGCGCCTTGCAGGATCACTCGGCGCTCATGAGGAAGCTTGGACTCGTCGTCAGCTTCGAGGTTGCGCTAACGACCGCTCAACTTGACGCGATCGGATCGGAAGGCCGCATCAGAATTGAAGTGGGCGGCTTGGATATGCCGACCGCCTTCGGGTTCGCTCCATGGACCGCCTGTCAAGTAACCCCGCGCGTAGGTGATTCCGGCTACGGTATCTTTCATCCCGCTCGAAAAGATCCGCAAAGTCCTGATGGGAGTGGGTTTCGATCGCTCACTGAAACGACCGCGCGTGTCACGTCCCATGAACTCGATGCGATCGCGAATAAGGTCGTTGGGCTCGCGCTTCATGTAAATGAGAGCGAGCAGGCCGTGCTCGACTACTCGGCCCGACCGGAGCCTCCGCCGCATTTTCCGGCGCTCAGGCAAGGTGGTATGGCCATCATCGACCTTCCTAATAACAAGGCAAATCTCGCCGAAACCGACAAGTTGCCTGTCGAGAAGGATATATTCGACGCCGAGGTGCGACATCGGGCCCTGGAAGCCAGATTGCGGGCCGTGACAAACGTCGCAGCCGGTGGGGTACATGCTGCTCTTGCTGCCGATAGCGACGTTCTCTACCTCGAGCACGGGTTGGTCCGCGGTTATCGCGTCGACGTGCGGAACGTATCAAAATCGAGCTGGCGGAGTCTTTGTGCTCGGATTCCGTCGTATCGCTTCACGGCTGCGCCCCTGAAGGGAAGCCCTTTCGAGCATTGGAATCCCGGAAAGGATGAAGGAGAGGTCACCAAAGTCGTATCCTATCAGGAGGATTTGGAACATCCGCGGCGGGTTTCCCCTTACCTCGCGATCTGGGATGGATGGAGCCTTGTCGTGCCGCGGCCAGGAAAGCCCGTCGACAAAGACGGAAGCCCCACAACGCCGGCGACGGGGGGGATCCAAAACCTTGAGTTCACTCCCCGGGTCCCAAGCAAGTCTCTCGAAAGGAAGCGGTTCGGCCAGACCTACGAGCTGCGGATGCGGACGGTCGACTTGGCCGGCGAAAGTTGGACGCTCGATGAAGCGACAAGTCTCATAGCGGCAGGTTTGATTGTCGGAGTAGTCAAGAAACAGAATCTCCGCCTTGAGCCCGTGCGGGCGCCGGCTGTCGTCGAGGACGGCAAAGGCCTGGAAGGAGAGAAGGGTGATATGCTCGTTGTACGTCAACTAGACGGTCGAGATCCCCGTCCATCCATCCGCTACATTTTCCCGCCCGATTCCCCCGAGCAGCTCGTCGAAGAGCACGGCGTATTCGACGAGATGACCGATGAGCAAGTTTACAGGGTCTTCAAAGCCACAGAAGGACTGCTAAAGGCGGACAAGGACGGCTCGCTCGCCGATTTCAGGCAACGATCAGGTCGGCTTCGGGTTCCCTACTTGCCGGATCCCTTGAGCAAGAGCGTCATCATCAAGGATGTCGCCCTCGGCCCGGGATCTTCGAACAAGGTCGAATTTCCTTCTCAATCCTCGGCGTCGGAGGCTTCCAAGTCGCTGCTGCTGGAGTCTATTACGCTGCGCTTAGTCCCGGGCAACGCAGCGCCGAGCGGCGTTGCGCGGACCAAAACCGGTGAAATCACTGTAACGTTGCCGCCAGGGCACCGCGTTGCGGCTCGATTGTGCACGGGCCTACCGAACGACAAGCTCGACACGCTTTGGACTTCAGACGCACATGCCCAACTATCTCAACTCAACACGCGTCTTGGTCTCTCGCTGAAGGCGGCCTTCAATGCGACGTCGTTCGCGGCCGAAGCGCGGCGCCTGGTTGCCGCCGGCGATGAGCCCAGCGTGACGCCCGACCGACAGGTAACGTTTGTTTACGCGACACAGCGACCTGTGACAGCTCCGAAGTTCGGAGATCATCCCGTCGTGGGACGCCAGCTCAACCAAGTCACAGCCGATCTTGTGGACAAGGAATTCTCCTTGCATGTCGCCAGTACCGGGAGAATTGAATTCACCGCGAGCTGGACCGATATCGTGGACGAACCTGGCGGGCCGGAGAGGGAGGTCAAGGGCTCGCTCGCGCCGTTCGGATATAATCTCAGCGAGGACGACCAACCATCTCTCGGTCAGCCGGGGATTCCCGAAAGCTATTGGCGCGAAGATTCCGCCGCTGGGGCAACCCTCGTCAAGCAAAAGAGGCGCGAGGAGACCAAGAGGCGACAGTCGCCGACGAATCACGCCTTCAAGGATACGAAGTACCGCGAAGTGGTCTATACCGCGCGAGCGATTTCGCGCTTCGGGTACTTCATGCCGAAGTCCATCAAGGACGACGTGGATGCTCAGTCGAAGTCGGTCAAGTCCAAAGGTCTCGTGGTTCTCAACACGGCACTGCCGGATATTCCCGTCGTCCGACACATCCTTCCGACTTTCAGATCGGTGCAGTCGGGGAAATCCGACCGTAAGCATTTCGGAGGAGGACTGCGCATATATCTCGAACGCCCGTGGTTCTCGGCGGGACGCGGCGAGAAGCTCGCGATTGTCTTCTATCCGGCCGATTTGACGGCTGCGCCTCCTGAGTTGTCTCGCTTCGTGACCGAGTGGGGCTTCAATCCGCGCAAGCTTAGTGGAGCAACCGCAATCCGTCCCGCTTTGGAAGACTTCGGAGGCGACCATGAAAGGATCGTCGCGCGGACACTGACACTGTACTCAGGTGAAAAGGCGGACCCCGACCTCGGCGCTACTGTTCCGCCGCCGATAACCGCGAGCGTGTCGATCGCGACCTACGACGTTCATCTCGATCTGGCCCGAGATGTTCGCTATTGCGATATCGAGGTGAACCCAGGAAGGGCATATTTCCCGTGTCTTAGGCTCGCTTTGGCGCGCTATCAGGCTCAATCGCTCGAGGCCGTGACGCTGTCGCCAGTGGTGTTGGCTGATATCATTCAGTTGACGCCGGACCGAACCGTATCGATATCGCGAGCCGCGGCGGGCAAGCACAGGGTTGCCGTTACTGGAGTGAGTTACATCGACGTCGAGTTCGGGCTTGGAACGAGCGTTATCGAACTGGTCGTGCAGCGGCGGAGGGAGGCTCCGGCGAGACAGCAGCCGGTTTGGGAGGTCGTTTCGGCGGCCCCGATAACTCTGAAGTCTGAGAGGATCGGAAGCGAGACTATGGTTTGGTCGGGAGAAGTGGAAGCTCCACGCGGCAGCGACTGGCGAATTGTCCTAGTCGAATACGAATATTATTCGGTGGATGACGGCGCACGCACACGGCCTGGCGAGCAGGAGATGCGCCTGAATGGAAAGCGCGTCGCCCGAAGGCAAACTTTCAGTGATGTTATCGAAATCCAGCGGTATTCCTAAGTGACAGGTCTTGCGTAGTTCACGAAAGCTGATCTTCGAGTGGTTTCGTTGCAATCATGGCTGCGCGCTGGAGAACTTGGGAGCGCTCCAACCGTATTTTCTTCCTTCTCGATTGGTTTGTCAGCTAGGCTCGCGCCAGTGGGACATGGGCCATATCGAGGTTACCGCAATTTACGCTTCCGTCAGTCAGCATCCTAAAACGAGACGCCTTGATAGTACTTGTCCAACGCATCTACGTCCAAGGGAGATAAACCACGCTCGCGATCCGCTATGGAATTGATATCGAGCTGCTGCACCTTCAAGCGTTCGACTCCATCCTTTTTTAGGCCGATGCATGCGGTTTTCAGATCGTCTCCGACGCAAACTTTCTGCCACATTTTTACGGTGTCTTCTGGATTCTTTTGATTCTTTGGCTTGAGGGGATAGTGCATCACAGAACCGAAGTCGTATTCGCCGACATCACGTCCATAGGTGTATTCGCGAAAGATAAAGCGTGACTGAAATTCACACAGCTCCTGTTTGTCGGAAGCGCACATTCTTCCTGATTGGAAGATTTCCGTGTTCGCGGTGCTCCCCGTGAATTTAACGATGATATACTTGTCGCGATCTGTACGTTGCTGTTCGTGATGCAGTCCGACTGCATGTCCCATCTCATGCATCATGGTACCCATTAAGCTTTTTGCAGATCGCCTAGATAGACAAGCGTCCGGGATCAAAATGATCGCGGGTTCGTTCCTTCCCGACCATCCGACGCTATCACTTGAGCAGCGGGCCTCTGGATCGATTTCTTTCGAAGTCGAACTTACCTGCGACATGAAGAGGACATAGGGCGCAGTGTCGTTTTTGGGATCGCGAGGAGCGAACTTGATCGCTGAACCCGCCGTTTTGTTCCAAGTGTCGATGGCGTCTTGAGCGGTTTTGGCCGTCGCGTTCGATAAACACTGAAATCTCGAGCATAGCGGCTTGGGATCGCCCTTAGAGCAGTCGCATATGGCGTAGGGTATCGTCCTGGATGGCCAGCGCTTGTTGTTTTCGGCAGGAGCCGCGGCGCGCGTCTCCGGCATTGCCTGAAGGAGAACTACGGTCGTCAGAAACGCGGAAGTGGCGAGGGCTTTCCAAATCATTTCGGCTGATCCTTCGTCAACAAGTGTTTCGCGATTTGAATTCGAATCGATCGGACGCTGAAGAACGCGACGCCGTTAGTTGCAGAGCCGCCATTGGCATTATCTATGGTAGATTACGTCCGTCAATCGCTCTAAACCGCCTCGCTAGATCGTGGAGTAGTCCCGACACTGCCCGCACCAGTCGCCGCATCTGAACACGGCGTGGCGCTTGACCACCTTAACGGGTGGTCTCTACGACGGGCCCGGTCGAGTTCGGGGTCTGTCTTCGGCCTTGTTCAATTTTTTGCCTAGACGCTTTCGGTCGCGCTGGATTGGGACACCAGCGCTGGCGCGGCGCGCGATCGTCTTGTCTTCACGTCGTCCCTAGTTCGATCTTCGTTTCGCATTTCCGCCGCGCAAGGGCGATACGGGCTAAGCGTTCTTTGGCACTTCTTGTGGCGACAAGATTGCTGGAACCGTTTCCCATTCACGCGAATCAGCCTGAGCTGGGCCGGCGGATCCGGTACATACCCCCGGTACACACAACCCACTGCGGTTGTCCGGAAACGCTGATTTTAGTTCAGTTTTCGAGATCCTTGGGACCTTGGCTGAGAATCCCACTCTCTCCGCCATCGGCTCGCGAAAGTGCCGGAAACTCCGCATTTACCTACAAAATAAGGCCTTCCGAAAAGGCTCGGTGGTACACAGGAGTGGACACCGTGAGACTTGTCGTGATCGGCCCTTGGAAGAACCCGCGTTCGAAGGTCTATTGGTTCAGACGTCGCGTTCCGGCGAAATACCGCTCGTTCGGAATGCCGGCGGAGATCAAGTTCAGTCTCGGCACCACCGACCTGGATGAGGCCAAGATCCTTTGCCAGGAAGAGAACCTCAAGCTCGAGAGGCAGTGGCGCGCGAACCTGCCGGGCGAGCAGCCGACGAAGCTCACGCACCTGCAGATCGTCGCGCTCGCCGGCGAATTCTAGAAGGAAACGGTTGCCGCCCGCCGGGACGAGCCCGGTCCTCCAGCCGAGGTCGAACGGTCGTTGCGGGAGCACGCGAAGCGCAAACGACAGCCGATCGGTCCGCTCGATCCGCACTTGTACATGACGTTCGGACCCGAGGTGCGGGCTTTCCTGCAGCGGAAGGGCATCCATCTCGTCGGCGACAGGCTCCATTCCTTCATCCGCTCCTATGTCGAGGCCAAAGAGCTCGCCGAGCGGGAGCTCTTGCAGAACGCGAACAGGGATTACACGCCCAACAAGGCGGTCGCCGAACGCTTCCCGGAGTACAAGCCGCCCAATCCTGCTAAGAAGTTCGAAGTGCTGTGGGCCGACTTCGCCGATGCGAAGGACCTCGCAGCGTCTACGAAGAAAAAGTGGGAGCCGTACTTCCGCCAGCTGATCAAACGGATCGGCACCGACGACATGAGCAGCGTGACCGAACAGCACTTGCTCGACTGGCGCGATGCGCTGTTGGCGTCGAAGGTTTCCCGACGCAACGTCAAATACGGTTACCTCGCCGCGGTACGTGCCTTCTTTCGCTGGGCCAAGGAAGAGAAGAAGCTCCCCACGAATCCGAGTGCCGAAGTCGTGGTGACGATTTCCGAGAAGAGGAAAAGGAAAAAGACTGGCTTTAACGACCGGGAGGCGCGCACCATTCTTGCGGCCGCGCTCGGCCCGCAGAACGAGCAGATGACCGAAGAGAATGTTGCCGCCCGTCGGTGGGTACCTTGGCTCTGCGCCTACACCGGCGCGCGCGTGAACGAAATCACCCAATTGCGCGCTTGCGACGTGATCGACGTGGACGGGATCCCGTGCCTTCACATCAGACCCGAGGCGGGGACGGTTAAGACGGCCGAGGAGCGCACCGTGCCGCTACATCCGCATTTGCTGCAGATGGAATTCGTGGAGTGGGCGCACCGCAAGAAGGGAGAAACGCCGCTGTTCTACGCGATTGAGCGGCAGCGGAAGAAGGACAGGAAAAACCCGACCTACACCAGCGTCGGCAACAAGCTCGCCGACTGGGTCCGTAATGGTCTTCAGATCAAGAATCCAAAAGTAGCCCCCAACCACGCCTGGCGGCATCGCTTCAAGACGGAAGGGCGTCGGGCGAAGATGTTGTGGCAGGTGATTGATGCGATCCAGGGCCACGCTCCCCGGACCGATGGCGAGGACTACGGGGAGGTCCCGCCGGACGTGATGCTCCCTGAGATCCTGAAATATCCGTGGTACAAAATCGAAGCGCCGACCGCGCCTGTAGACCGTCGGCGGCGTGGCCAGAGTCGGGCCGACCAGACGGCGGCTTCAGCCTAGGATGTGCCGGGCCCGCGCGCCCGCGCAATGGCCCGCGGGCGCCCCCGTTCCACTTAAATTGTGACCTCTCCTCGCGTATATATGACCCGTCGCAATAGGAGACGGGAATGGATCCTGCGCTCGGTTTGCCCGCATCGAAGGTGCTCGATACATTCAAGTCGCTGCCGACATGGTTGTTGGTGGGGCTGTCGATTTCTCGGCCGCTTTCCAGGTCCAGCGCGAGAAGGCCCTCGCCGCAGAGCGTCAGCACGGCGGCCGCCGGGTCGCAGTCGCAGACGAGGCCCCGCAACAGCCTGTCGAGCGTCATCGGCCCGTCGTCGGCGAGCGTGCGCAGGATCTGCAGCCGGAGATCCAACGGCACGGGTCGGTCACGGTGGGCCCGGACCAGGTCGCGGTTCGACCGCACCGGCTCCGCCTCCGGCCCGACCGAGGCCGGCTTCCCCGTTCGCTTTCGATCGTTCATCACGCGTCCTTTCCCCGTCCCGGGCGTCCGGTCGAGACGGCGTTCCTGACGCCGACGAAGCGGTCGGCGTCGCGGTCGTAGAAGCGGAACGAGACCAGGAGACGGCCGCCGACCAGGCGACGCTCGACTTGCAGGTTTTCGAATCCTTCCTCGAAAGCGACGGCGGGTCGGCCCTCGGCGTGATCGTCGCAGCGCACGACCAGCCAGGCGCCGGCCCGCAGCACGCCGCGACGGCCGCACGCGTCGCAGGTCGTCGTGCTGCGGGCTTCGGCCAGGTCCACGGCCTCCTCGACCTTCGCGGCGGCCGCCGGCGTCAATGCGCCCTCCCACTGGATCCGCAAGGTGCCGTACTTCTCGGCGATCGACGTCAGTCTGAAAGGCTGGCCGTCGGCGGTTGCGGCCTTACGAATCCTTCGGCACGCGCGCTCCAGCAGCCTCTCCCAGCCGTCGCCCACGTTCGGCCACGCCGGGGCATGCTGCGGCTCGCCGCACGGAAGGAAGAGGTCCGCATAGGAGCGCACGAGCACGTGCCTCCAATCAGGCTCGGAGCGCGTCGCCATCGTCACGCCTCCGCGCGCAGGGTGGCGACGTCGTCGATCTCGACGAACGAGTCGATTTCGAAGTCGTAGCGGACGCCGACGATCGTTCGCAGGCGGCCCACCACCGTCACCTGGATCAGATGGACGTGCTCCATCCCGGGGCCGCGCGCCGGGACGCCCTCGGCATGCTCGGGGCAGCGAGTCGCGAGCACGCCGTCGGCGCGAAACAGTTTCCCGCGCGCGCCGCAGAGCTCGCAGACGCAGAGGGAGCGCGCCTCCGCGAGGTCGATGGCGCTGCGAACAGCCGCCTCGCTCGCCGCCGAGAGTCGCCCGGCCCAGCGGACCCGCAGCGCGCCGTCGCGCTGCCCGATGCTCTCGAACCGGAAGCTCTCGCCCTCATCGAGCGCGGCGGCGATCCGGACGCAGAGGCGGTCGACGACGCAGCACCAGCCCTGGCCGCACTCCGGCAGCACGGGTCTCGACCGGCGGGTCCCCGGAGCTGGGGCGAAGAAGCCCGGAAGGGTCTCCCGCAGCTGCAGCCGCCAGTCACGCACCACGCACGCCATCACTCACCTCGATACAAACACAGCAATGTTCCTGTTCTGTTCCTATCAATCGATAGAGTCAATAGTATCGATAGACCAAGACACATTGCTCCGGGGCGGTCCCGGTGATCCGTGCGCGTTCAAGGAAGCTGCGGTCGGTTCGGGAGGACCGGGGAAACCGGGCGCCTCCCGGTTTCGGACGCTTGCCGCCCGCCGCTCTCCGTGGGACTCTGGGTGGATCGGACTAGGCGCGGGCAACGGATCGATGGCGGAAAAGAAGAAGTCGGCGGGCAAACCCGGACGGAAACCCCCGCCTGGCGTCAAGAAGCCGATGCTGGCCTCGATGGATCCTCAGATCATCAAGCGGATCAAGGCGGCGGCGGCCCTGCGCGAGACGACCGCGTCGCTGCTGATGGAACAGGCCGCCGCGGAGTGGCTCGAGAAGCACCAGGACGGGAAGAAGTAGGTCGGCCGTCACGCCCGGGACGTGGTATCAGGGCGCACCTCCGTTCACGAATCTGACGACCTGCAACCGATGACCAACCCCTCGAAACCGAGCGCCCAGACCTTCGCGCAATTCATGGCGAGCCTTCCGCGGGAGGAGATCGAGCGCGTCAACGAACTGAACCGCAAGGAGGCGATGGCGCAGCACACGGCGTTCAGCGCCGCGTTCAAGGCCGGCTCGTGCAGCTTTTGCGGTGGTCTGCTGACCGACTTCGACGCCGGCAATCCGTGTCGCCACTGGCTGCTCAAGCCGGAAGGCGTGCGGAAGGAGCATATCGAGCGGCTGGCCACGGAGCTCAGCTGGGGCGTGCTGGAGAACTACGTACGGTGGGTGGCGAACGAGGAAGCCTTCGCCCAGAACATCAACGACCTCGCCGACGAGGGAACGGGCAAGCTTTTGGAGCTGACCGTCAGGTACAAGAACCTGGCGTCGTCGTTCTCTTGCAGCGCGACCGATCTCGCCGGGCATGAAGGCGGCGGCGAGCATTCGAAGGTGCCTCACTGGCATTTCCAGATGTACGTCGATGACAGACCGTTCGTCCGCTACAACGACTATCATCTCCCGCTGAGCGAGGAGGACGCGGGCTTCCTGCAGTTCATGCAGGCGCATCCCGGAAGGGTTCATCGACGGCTCGCCGGCGGCGCGGGAATGAGCGATGTGTTCCACGAATCGATGCTCGAGGAGATCGTCGCCAAAGGCCGATCCGGCGAAACCGAGGAAGGGGCGGAGAGAGCCCCGATCAAGCTCGACACGATCGTCATGGCCGATCCCGGCACGACAATGCGCGGTGAGGACATCTACAACCTCATCCAGGCGGCCCGCGCGGAGGGCGTGACCGTGACCAGCAAGCTGCGCGAGCTGAAGAACGTGAAAGTGCAGACTATGGTCTCACCGGGGCCGGGCGTCGTCCGCCAGGCACCGCGTTCGGGACGTAAGCGGGGCCGCGACAAGGAAACCGTCCTGCGCGACCGCGCCTGGCGCGAGCAGCGAAAGCGCGAAACATAGGACTTCGATGTTTCGCATCCCCGTGCGAATTCCCACGCGCCGCGCAATCAGACGAGGCGGGCATGGCGGGCTTTCAATTTCTTCGCCTGTACGACCACCAGGTGTCCTTCTCCTCCATCATCTCCGCATCCGTGAAGGTGAGTAGGGTGAGGATTTCGTCGTTGGGCAGCGGGAAGGTGTGTTCCAGCATCTGATAGCGCTCCGCACCGCGGCGGTCGAACCAGGCATCGGCATCGATCTTTCTTGGATGGGTCTGCTCGACCTTGGAGCCGTAGAGCGTCTCGAATGCATAGCTTTCCCGATCGAGCTCGTCGCGCGGAAACCAGTGATCGGGGACGCAGGGGGGCCGGAGAAACCACCGACGTCCTTTGCGTCCATGGCAAACGAGCATGGCGTGAAATTTATTGCTCTGGACGAGCCGGATGGCCGTCGCGGTTCGGCTTGCCCGGAAAGCGGTCGAGACTTCGCCGACCGTCTTGAGGTTCAGGGTTCTATATTGAGCGATGATCGGGCGAAGTATGTAGGCGGGGAGGAGCAACTCCGATGCAAACTGATCGGCGACGAATTCCGGATCGGTCGCTCCCTTACGAAACCCGCCGAAGCTGCCGATATCCCTTGTCCGGCAGACAAGCAGCTGACCGCGATGGTAGGTCCAATGCCCGATCTCGTGAGCGACCGAGAATCGTTGCCGCTGCGGAATCTTCGTATCGTCTACGGAGATGATCGCCTTGTCGCCGCACCCGCAGATGCGGGCTTCGCAGGACTTCAGTGTTCGATATTTGACTTTTGCGCCGATGCTCCAGGCGACGGCCTCCAAGTCTATCTCTTCGGGCTTTTCTATCCCCAACGACCGCAACAAGCGCTCGGGCGCCGAGTAGCTCATTATGTCTCTCCTTCGCCCTCCCCGGGAATGGCTCCCAATTCGATGAAGTCGGCCATTATTCCTTCGGCGTCCTCGTCCAACGAACCCGATTCGTTGCGGGCCGCCATGGTCAACTTGCTGGCGGCTTCACGGTTGCGCGCGAGGATGCCCTGAAGATCGGCCTGGGACGCGCCCCGTACGGGCTTCAACGCGGGCTTGCGGGCATCGAGCTCCATCTCTCGTCTTATATCCGCCATGCGCCGCTTTCCGACGATTCGTTGCGCCCGCTCCAGCGATGCAAGTCCAGCCTCGCCTACGGCAGCCAAGTCGACACCGTCTTCCAAAGCTTCCTTGAGAAGTTCTTCGTCGGAAATCGAAAAGAGATCTTCCAACACGAAGTCGTCCATCCGTTCGACCCGATCCCTCGCCTTCTTGGTCCCATCACCTGACATGGGGATTCCTTTCGGCATAGACGTTCAAACGGCGTCGCACGAGACGCCTCTTGGAATCGAAATCCTTCTGCGAAAGCTCCAGGAGGGCCCTGAGTTCCTGTCCTTCAATTCCATCGATCATACCATCGAATAGCATCTCGCACGTTACGTCTCCGTCAAAGGCCGACGTCACCTCGGCAAGGATCTTCTGGGCGTCCATGGTCGAGGCGGCAGGATCAGCCGGCTTGGTCAGATCCGTCAATCCGGACGGGCCGCTTTGTTGCGCCTCCAACTCTTCCGACAGGTGCACGTGACCGTCGGCACCATGGACCTCCGACGCGATGCTGCGGATGACATTCCCGAGAAAAGTCGTGACCGCGACGTTCCTGGGGCATTTGCGGCGCCCGTCCAGGCTTCGGACCAGCGCCTCGTTCTGAAGCTCGCTCCATTCGACGCGGCAGCGCTTGGAAAAGTGCATCGCAGCCTTCCTGACGCGCAGCCAGTCCAGCGGGGTGAAGGCGGAAATCAACGCCCGAAGCTCGTCCGGCGAGTAGGTCTCGCCGGCGGGCTGATCTTCGGCCAATTCCTCCGTCACGGTCTTCGCCATCCGATCCCTGACATCTCGTCGTCCTTGGCTTAGGCGCACCCCGCCCCGCCACGCGGACACAGAAAATTCGTGTCCGCGTGGCGGGGCGGCATGCGCCTAAGCGGATGATGACACAGTTCCGGCCGCCTACAACCAGGGAGTTCAAATGACCGCGAAGATTACTTTCTTTCCTCTCGGCAACGCCGATACCACCCGGATCGACCTGGCCAACGGCCAGACGATCCTGATCGACTATGCCAACATGCGCTGCGCCGACGACGATTCCGACCGCCGGTGCGACCTGCCGGCGCTGCTCCGGCGGGCGCTCGACGACACCGACCGTGACGACTACGACGTCGTCTGCTTCTCCCACCTCGACACCGACCACGTGAAGGGTGCCGCGGACTTCTTCTGGTTCCGCCATGCCTCGAAGTATCAAGGCGGCGACCGCATCAAGATGAACGAGATGTGGGTGCCGGCCGCGGTGATCACCGAGGACGGGCTCGACGGCGACGCCCGCGTCATCCGGCAGGAAGCGCGCTACCGGCTGGAGAAGGGCGAGGGCATCAAGGTCTTCTCACGGCCGGCGCGCCTCCACGACTTTCTGGCCTCGCGCGGCCTGACGGTGGCCGACCGGGCCCATTGCATCGTGGACGCCGGCCAGACCGTGCCGGGATTCAGCAAGACCGGCGGCGCCCGGGCCGAGTTCTTCGTCCATTCGCCGTTCGCTTGGCGCGTCAACGACCGCGAGGTCGAGGACCGCAACCAGGATTCCATCGTCTTCCAGGCCACGTTCGACGAGGGCGGCAACGAGACCTACGCCATCTTCGGATCCGACGTCGACTACGACACCCTCTCCAAGATCGTGCAGACGACGAAGCGTCACGGACGGGAGAACCGGCTGCTTTGGGACGTGCTGAAGCTCTTCCACCACTGCTCCTACCTGTCCCTCGGCCCGGACCGCGGCACCGACGAGACCGTCGCAGTGCCGGACGTGAAGTGGCTGTTCGAGGACCGAAGCCGCGAGCGATGCATCATCGTGTCCCCGAGCTGGCAGATCCCGGTCAAGGGCACCACCGAGGACAAGGACGTCCAGCCGCCGCACCGCCAGGCCGCCAACCACCACAGGCGCGTCGTCGACGCCAAGGCCGGCGACTTCAAGGTCACGATGGAGTCGCCGAACGCGACGTCGCCCAAGCCGCTCGAAGTCGAGATCACCAGCCGCGGCACCCGCCTCAGCGTCGTGGCGCCGACCGTGATCGGCACCATCACGTCGACCTCGGCCCGGGCGGGCTGACCATGCTGCACCCGTGGCTGGGTCTCTGGGGCGAGGAGTGCGATCCGCACGATCTGCGGATCCCGCTCGCCTCGCAGCTGATCCGCCTCCTGTCGAACGACGGCGGCGGCGTCGCCGAGATCCGTGCAGCCCGTCGGTCCGAACAGGCCGAAGTGCTTGTGCTCGACGTCCGAACGGGCCGCCCGCAGCGGCCCGCGTACCCGCTGGACCGGACCGAACCCATCGCGATCCTGTTTCCGCAGGAAGGCGCACCGCCGATCGTGCTGGCGCTGCGGGCCGACTTTCCGGACACGCCCCATCAGAACTGGGTGCCGGAGCACATCCCCGCCTGCCTGTGCGTCGACGACCGCCCGTGGGTGGAGGCGAGGCTGACCTACACCGCGGGAGGCCTGCTGTACCGCATCCTGAACTGGTTCAAGCTGGCTGGGATGGGAGAACTCCACGAAGCCGGCCGGGCACCGGATCCCTACTTCACCGGAGCGACCTTCGAGATCATCCTGCCCGCGTCGGCGGTCGACGACGCCGATCTTGTCGGCTTCATCCAGGCGGGCAAGCGGCATCCCGTGATCATCGCGGAGACGTATTCGCCCGAGCGCCACGGGTCCGTCTCCGTCGGCGGCATCGTCATGACCTCCTACGCGATCCCGCCGCAGCGCATGCGGCGGCTGCGGCACGTGCCGACCACCCTGGAAGGACTTGCTGCCGAACTGCGCGGACACGGCATCGACCTCGTCGCGGATCTCGGCGCCAGGATCGACGGATGGGCCGGCGTGCAGCGGCGCGACGCCTTCCGCTTCGCGTCGAGACTGGCCGTCGTGCTGAAGGTGCCGGTGACCGACCCGGCGTCAGGAGAAACGACACGCACCGACAATCTGGCCTTCGTGACGGACCAATCCCTCGGCGAGGTCGGCGTTGCGATGGGCCGCCTGCTCGAGAACCGCTCGGACGTGGGCGACCCGCAGGGCTTCGTCCGACAGATCGTGCCAGCCGTCACGGGCGCCGGCGGTCTTGCGACGATCGTGCTCCGCACCGCGATCGCGCACGGCGAATTCGACGCGCGGACGGCGGCGACGATGTCCGGCCTCGATGCCCCCGACGATCGCAAGGCCGTGATGGTCGGAGCCGGATCCATCGGATCGAACCTCTCCGAGGCGCTCGTCCGCGAAGGGCGCTTCTCCTGGACGGTCGTCGACAAGGACTACGTGCTGCCGCATAACCTGGCTCGGCACACCCTGACGCTGCAGTCGTCCGGCGCCTTCAAGGCGGACCACCTCGCCGCGAGGATCGGCACGCTGCGGTCCGGCATCGCGTGCAAGGCGATCGTCGCCGACTTCCTCGAACCGCACGATGCCGAATTGACCGACGCGCTCGCCGCCGCAGATGTCATCATCGACACCTCGGCCTCCGTTCCGGTCGCGCGCGCGATCTCGGATCTGGAGACGGACGCGCGCCGCGCCAGCGTGTTCTTCAATCCGGCCGGCACCGCCGCCGTGCTGCTGATCCAGGACCGCGCCGGCGACGTCGACCTGCGGGCGCTTGAAGCCGCGTACTACGCGGAGATCCTGGCGAGGGACGAACTCGCCGACCACCTTTCGCAGTCGGCCGACGCGATACCCTACGCTGGCGCCTGCCGATCGGTGACGAACCGCATTCCCGCGGCAAGGGCGATCACCCTCAGCGGGCTGGCGGCCACGGGCCTGTCGAAGGCCATCGACCGGGACGAAGCGCTCGTCCGGGTCTGGTCGCTCGCCGAGGACGGCGCCGTCGGCGTCGTCACCAGAAGCGTGGAGCCGCCTCTCCGCCACGCGTCGCTGTGGCAGATCGTCCTCGATCCGGAGCTGGAGCGGCGGCTCCGGAGCATGCGTGCGGAAAGGCTTCCGGTCGAGACCGGCGGCGTGCTGATGGGCGTGGTCGACGTCGCCGCGAAACGCATCGACGTGGTCGACGCGTGGGACCAACCGCCGGACAGCCGCGGATCGCTCGTCCTCTTCGAGAGAGGTACGGGCGGCCTCGGGCGGCGCGTCTTCGCCGCGATGGAGCGCACGCTCGACCAGGTCAGGTACGTCGGCGAGTGGCACTCGCACCCGCGCCACCACTCCACCGACCCCAGCACGATCGACGTTGCGCAGATCGCTTGGCTGACCGACAGCCTCGCGTCCGACGGATGTCCCGCGCTGATGATCATCGTCGGCGACGAGGGCATCCGCGTCTGCATAGGCACGACGCTGGAATCCCTCAAGGCCGACATGTGGCGATAGCGCCGGCGGCGGTCAGCGCGGCCAAGTCCGCTTGGCGCCGTAGCGCTGGCGGAGCGTGTCGCCGTTGGCGTCAAGGATGCCGCTCTTCTTGGAGAACAGGCCTTCGACGCGCGACGATTCCTTGGTCGACCGCCCGATGAGGTTGATCACTTCGTAGCCGCCAGTGTGGTCCCCCGTCGAACGCACGATGACGTCGCCGGTCTTCGTGGTCTTCAGGTGGATTCCCTGTTCGTGCAGCAGGTCGCGGATCTCCTGGCGGGGATGGTCGTACATGTTGTCGTAGTCCGAAGAGCAGATCGCCACGTCCGGTTCGATGTGGTTCAGGAATTTCTTGGTGGTGAAGCCGTTGTCGGCGCCGTGATGCGCCAGGATCATCACGTCGACCTCGCTCCTCAGCACGCGCTGGCGCCGGAGTCTGGCGCCGATGATCGGCGACATGACGTCGCCGAGGCTGAGGACGTTGAAGCTACCTTTGAGGAAGAGCTTGACCGTCGAGTTGTCGTTCGCGTTCTCGAAGATCTGCACCGGGTTGTAGAGCGTATCCCGGAACGCCTTCGCCGAGGCCGGCTCGAGGCCCCGGATGTACTGCGGCGTGATATGCCTTATGATCGGCGTCGCGCCGGTGTTGCGGCGCCTCGACCGGTATTCGGCGATCATCTCCAGGCATTCCTCGCCATGGCCGGAGTCCTTGTACGGATCGTAGCCGGGACACTCGATCTTCATCGGGCGTATCAGGTTCAGCAGGTCCGGAAGTTCGTGCTTGTTGCAGTGATCGGCGTCCCAACTGGTGATGTGCAGGACGTCGGCGTGGTCGACGCCGCACCTCACGGTCATCTCATGCTCGACCTGCGCGCGGCTCTCCTCCGTCAGGCGGGCCTCGATCATCGTGAAATGCCCATCGGCGAAGTAGGAGAACGACGATCCCGCGGATCCCAGGTGGTAGGCGCGGAAGCGCGTGCGGATGCTTCTCATGAACGGTGGTCCTCCCAGAAGAGCGGCGTCCCGAACCGCGTGGCGGCGTAGGTGGTCAGCGTCGCGTCGGCGACCTCGAATCCGTGCCTGGCGAGCGCGTCGAATCCCGCGGGGGAGAGCGCCCTGAGGTCGGTCGGATACTGGAGCGCCGTGGCTGCCTGCTCGTCGGTCTGGAAGCGGTCGTAGAAGCCGACCGGCCGCCCGAGACCGTTCTTGACGTCCACCGCGCGCACCGAGTTGCCCATCCGCAGCAGCACGCCGTCGACGGTGCCGGACGCGATGTCAGCGATCAGCACCCGCGACCGGAGCGCGCGTATCTGGTCGCCGGCGACGTCGAACAGGCGCGGGCTCGACAACCTGCCGCCGAGCAGCGCCGCGAGCGGCGACCTTCCCGGCGGCCGCAGCGGACCGGATGCGTCGCTGCAGATCAGGAAGTCGCAATGGCGCAGGCCCTTGCCCGGCTTGGTGACCGCTTCGAGGCCCATGTTGTCGTAGGCGCCGCCGTCCCACAGCCGGACCCGCCCCCTGGACGGGGCGCGCGTGCGGACCTGCTTGCCCGTGGCGGGATCGGTCTCCCACCACCCCGCTGGGGGCAGCGGCAGATCGACCGCGCCGATGACGTAGGGGACCGCGGCGGACGCCGCGGCCGCGACCGCCAGCGGCACCTCCGGCGCGTAGTGGCGGCCGAAATTCCAGTCGCCCATCTCCCGCTTGGCGAAGCGCCAGTTCTTGCCGGTTTCGATGCAGGTCGCGTTGATGAGCCAGTGCGGCGCGTCGGGTAGGTCCGCGATCGTGCCGGAAACGCCCCAGTTCCGCTCCAGGAGCCGCGCGAGCACCGATGCACGGTCGCAGATCAGATCGACGTTGAAGTCGAGCAGTCCGCGCCAGCCGATAGCACCGAGACTGAAGAGATCGCAGGACGTCATCTTGGCCCGGACGGCCGAGTAGACCTTGGTCAGGTAGTCCGTCGAGGAAGGCCACGCCATCCCGGATCCGGACATGATGGCCGCCGTCACCAGGCTGCCCCCGGAGACCGTCGAGACCACCGACACCTGCTCCAGCAGGCCCTCGGCCGCCAGGCGTCTCAAAACCCCCATGTGGAACGTCGCCGCCCGCACGCCGCCGCCCGACAGGGCCAAGCCGATGCGCGGCGCACCCCCGTTCCGGGGAAGCGATGCCGTCTCTTCGCCGGTGCCGGTTCCTTCCATGCGCGGATCCCAAAAGCTTTGGCCGGCAGAACCGCTTGCCGGTCCGCACGGTCGATATCCAGTTAGGCGCGGCAACCGGCCGATGCGGACATCGCAGGCTGGACTCTTGTGTTCTTGTTATGTTCTAATTCAGCGATGACCGACCACCCCGCCAGCTGGCGCTTCCCGACTAGGCTGCAAATGGAGAAACTCGGCTCCTCTCCCAGAGTGGCCCAAGAAGCCTCGCCCACGAAGGCCGTAGGACCGGCAGACGACCTCCCGCCCGGCTACTGGCAAGCAATCCTCGACGACCCTCGCGCTTGCAACACCGGTCCGGGGCGCTGCGCCAGCGGCCCGCAGCGGCTGGACCAAATTCCTAAGCACTTATTGAGGGTGTCATGCCGGCGTTGTGCGCGGATCGTCGAAATTCAGAAGGTCGATGCGATCCGGCTCTACGGTCGGAACGCTGTCTGGCGGGACGTGGGCCAGCGCCTGCTCGACAACACCTGTACGCAGCGCACCGGGCGCCACGAGGAAGACGGCTGCTGGCCGTCGTACGACGCGCCGCAACCCGCTGGACCGGCCATGGCGCCCAAGCACCATCCGACGCCGCTCTCCGGAGGAGACCGCTAGGCGCTCGCCAAGGAACTCGGCAAGGCTCGGGCGATGACCTCGATTTTGGCAGCCCAGTCGGCCGAGGCCCGGGCCAAGGGGGAAGCGCTGAATCGCACCGCGGACAAGCTGCTCTGCGAGTCGTGGAACGAGCGCATGTGGGTGGACGGCGAGCCGATCGATCCCTCGCCGACGATCGACCAGGCCGTGAACGGAACCTACCCATGGCTCGAGATCGAGTGCTCGCGCTGCAAGACCAAACGCAACGTCGATTTAGCTGCGCTGCGCCATCCGGCGACCACGTTCGTCCATGACTTGGCAAGCCGACTTCGCTGCAGCAAGTGCGCAAAGGCCAATCGCCGGCCCGCTGCCACGCTGCTACAATTGGCGCAGCGCCCTCGCCAGGCTGCTCCGGAGGCCTGACGATGTGCAATCTCTACTCGATCACCACCAACCAGGCCGCCATCAGCGCGCTATTCCGCGTGGTCAACCGTTACGTGGGCAACCTGGCGCCCATGCCCGGCGTCTTTCCGGATTACAGGGCACCGATCGTCCGGAGCGGTCCTGACGGCCGCGAGCTCGCGCTTGCTCGCTGGGGCATGCCGTCGTCGTCGAAGGCCTTGATGGATGCGACGAAGAAGCGGGCCGAGAAGCTGCAGGCCAAGGGCAAGATTGTCGATTTCAAAGAGTTGCTGCGGTTGGAGCCTGATTCCGGAACCACAAACATCCGCAACGCGAAGTCGAAGCATTGGAAGCGCTGGCTCGGTGCTGAGAACCGCTGCGTGGTGCCGTTCAATTCGTTCAGCGAGTTCAACAAGGCCGAGGGCGGCGACATCTGGTTCGCGCTCGACGAGACCCGCCCGCTGCTCTGCTTCGCCGGCATCTGGACCAACTGGACGTCGGTCAGGAAGGTCAAGGAAGGCGAGACGACCAACGATCTGTACGCGTTCCTGACAACGGAACCGAACGCCGAGGTCGGTGCCATCCACCCGAAGGCGATGCCGGTCATCCTGACGACGCCCGCCGAGGTCGAGACCTGGATGACCGCGCCGGCGGAGGAAGCGCTCCAGTTCCAGCGGCCCCTTCCGGACGGGACGCTGCGGATCGTCGCACGAGGCGTGAAGGAAGACCCCGCGCCGGCGACCGCCGAAGTCCGTGACTCAGGTTCCCTGTCGTCCCGAGGCGCTTGACTCTGAGGGCGCCCCTCGAACAAAAATAGAACGAACGATTCTGCCCCGAAGGTCCGCTTGGCCAAACTGCCGCAACTGCCGGTCTACTATTATCTCGACCACTTCGCTGAAATGCTTGGGTTCGTGCAGCGGACATACGCCGCCGTGCTTGGTCCGGAGCATCACGCCTTCATAGCGCGCTTCGAGGGCCTTCCGAGAGATGCGCGATGCCTGCTGGTCCGGATGATCAACAGGCGGGGTGCCATATTCAACCGATCCCTGTTCAGCTACCCCGAGATTGATGACGTCGAGCGGGCGGCATCCGATCTGACTGCGGCGGGTCACGCACGCGAGCTCGGCGAGGCGGACTACGCGGCCTTCGTCTCATGCCTGCCGAAGGACGTCCTTGTGACTGGTGCGCAGGCGGCTGGGCGAGGAGACGTCCGGAAGTCCTGGTCGAAGCCGAAGTTCATCGACTACTACCTCGAGCGCATCCCGTTTTCGGTGGCCGCGCAGCACTGTGGGGCCCGCAACTTCATCGCCCTCGACGGTACGCGGCCGATCAAGTTCCTGCTCTACCTCTACTTCGGCAAGACCGAGGTAGATCTGAAGAACTTCGCGCTGCGTGACCTGGGGATCCTCCGCACCAATCGCGAGACCTCGTTCAGCGCGCGCTTCACCGATGCCGAGGAGGCGCTCGCCTCGTTCCACTACAGCCGGGTCTTGGACAGCCTGGATGACGGGTCGGACGCTGTTCACAGACGGGCCGCCGTTGACGTGCTGGCGGGGCCTGCCTGCACGACCGAGTTCGCCGCCGATCTCCGCAGCCGAGCCGCGCATCGCACGGGGCTTTTCTTCGAGAAAGCGGGCGAAAGGGATCTCGCCCTTACGCTTTACCGGGCGGGGTCTTCGCCGGACTGCCACGAGCGACTGGTCCGACTGCTCTACAATGACGGCGACAAGACAGAGGCCGAAGCGCTGCTGCAGCGCATGATCGATGATCCCGCCAGCGACGAAGAACACCTTTTCGCCACCGACTTCTATGCCCGCAAGTTCGGCGGACGGCGCACGGGTCTCCACACCGAACTTTTGCGGTCCGGCCGCACGATCACCGTAGACGACACTCATCGCGGCAATCCCGAGGCGGGCGTCGCCGGCGTGCTGCGGCGCGAGGGCACGAAGGTCTACTTCACGGAGAATGTGCTGTGGCACAGCCTGTTCGGCCTGCTCTTCTGGGACGAGCTCTTCGAGAGCACCCGGATGCCCAGCGGGTTCGATTGGCTACCTCACTGCCTGAAGGATCGCAGCTTCCGCCGGCTCTTCGCCGCAACGATCGACGAGAAGCTGGCAGCCATCGCGTCCGGATCCGCCCTCCCGTTGATCCTCCGCACCGTCGCAGCGAGATGGGGCCGCCCGAACGGGATCTTCAGCTGGGATCACGTGCAAGTGGAGGCGCTGCGCGCGCTGCTCGAAGGGTCCGATCCGGCTGGCGTCGCCAGCATCCTCGGCAGCATGTGCGACGACTTCCGCGGCATGCGCGACGGCTTCCCCGACCTCATGTTGGTCCAGGACGGCAAGGCGTCCTTCATGGAGGTCAAGGCCGAAGGGGACGTGATTCGCCGCAACCAGCTGACCCGCCTCCGCCAACTCGGCGACGCCGGCATTGTGGCCGAGATCGGTCGGGTCGACTACCGCTTCGACCCCGAGCAGGATTACGTGGTGGTCGACATCGAGACCACCGGCTCATGGTCGAACGGGGACCGCATCACCGAGATCGGCGCGGTGAAGGTCCGCAACCACCAGGTCGTGGACGAGTGGCACTCTCTCCTCAACCCGCAGCGTTCCATTCCAGCCAAGATCGTCCAGCTGACCGGCATCACGAACGAGATGGTTCGCGACGCGCCTTTGTTCGCCGAAGTCGCGGATTCCTTCATGCAGTTCATGGCCGATGGCATCTTCGTCGCCCACAACGTCAGCTTCGACTACGGTTTCCTCTCCTACGAATTCGAGCGGATCGGGCGTCGCTTCAGATTTCCGAAGCTCTGCACATGCACCGGGATGCGGCGGCGCTATCCGGGACACAAGTCCTACGGACTAGGGAAGCTCTGCGAGATCTACGGCATATCACTCGACAATCACCACCGCGCCCTATGCGACGCGCGGGCCTCCGCCCAGTTATTGAATCTCATCAACCAGAAGCGGAGTGAGGAGAGATATATCGGCGAGGCCGCCTAGCGGTTCGAGCAATGGGGCGATTTGGAGACGATCCCTGAAAATTCCGATAAGGCGAAATTTTGTCTTGCTCCGTCGGGCAAAACAGTGGTTCATAAGGCGCTGGTCCTAGCGAGACGAAGGAGCCAGCCCGATGGCGAATGACGTGGACACCTCCTCGGAATTGTCCAAGATCGCGAAACTGAACGGTGACTTCCGAAGGAATTACGGCACTCTCATCGGTGCGATTTTGTACCTCCGCAC